>Ga0209514_10000090_pt1 | contig 199961 bp, 183 predicted proteins | sample Subgrocontami58m_FD_187452 | JGI IMG/M metagenome (GOLD analysis project Ga0209514, IMG submission 187452) | Subsurface groundwater microbial communities from S. Glens Falls, New York, USA - GMW37 contaminated, 5.8 m (SPAdes) (version 3) | ecosystem: Environmental > Aquatic > Deep subsurface...
TAATGAGATCTCGGGATCTTTCTTCTTTTGAGGCGCCGAGTTTCTTTGTTGCAGGAAACTCCACTGGCTCAAGCCCAAAAACTTCTCTTACACGCTTTAAGCCAAGCTCATATACATGAGGCCATTTGCCTGGTGCGGCAAATGACGGAGATAAGATTGCTACCTTATCTCCCTTTTTGAGTTTTTCAAGTCTAATCATTAGTTACACGTCTCGGTCAGTTGATTTAGCAGAATCTATACTATGACTATAGCTTCTTGAGCAACTCTTTATCGCCTGCAATCAGTGCTTCTTTCTTGGCTCGTGTCCAGCCCTTGAGTTGCTTTTCACGTTTCAGTGCTTCTTCTCTACTTGGATATCCTTCGGTATAGAGAACTTTGATTGCTTTATGTAGTTTCGTATGCCAGCCGCCACTCTTAGTTTGATGTTCAAGGAGCCTTCGATCTATATTATTTGTTACGCCAGTATAGATACTTTTATTCTCGCAAAGAATTAAATATACGTAATACATAAATTGTTTTGTCCTTCGATTCGTGGTTCGACTACGCTCACCACTCACTCAGGACACTTCGACTCGCCCAATACAATTTAAGGCCTGCACTGAGCGAGCGAAGCGAGTCGAAGTGCTGCGGGACTAAGATTCGAACGCGTCTCAGTCGCCCTAGCGCCGTTCGAATCCTGGACCGGTGCGAGGATGGAACGTAGTTAATTATTGTTTAAGAATATCTCCGAGTCGCCTTATTGCTTCGCCGTAGCGCGCCCAATCGCCATCCCTTTGTGCGGAGAGCGCCTCTTCGTATGCGGCCGCCGCTCTTCGTATGCGCTCCTCGTCATCCCTCGGGGCTGAGTCCTCGGGACGAACGCCTTTGGCTGGCGGTAACTGCGATTGTATTACCGTACTTCCTTGGGGCTTCCTTGATGCTCCACTGCCAAAGATTTTCGATAACCCCTGTTCCAGCGTCTCTTCCATGGCAATTTTATTTTCATACGCCACAATTACCCGTTTTAACTCGGGAATTTTTCCGGTTTCGGCCTTAAGGTAGAGTGGGCGCACATACAAGAGCGATTCCTCAATTGGGATAACCAACAGCGGACCCTGAATTACTTGCGACCCGCCCTGACTCCAAAGCGAGATCTGCTGGCTAATTACTGGGTCTTGGTTAATACGACCGATGATCTGTTTGGGCCCAAACACAAGCTTGTCTTTGGGAAAACGATAGACCAACAACTTGCCGTAGCTTTCTCCATCGTTACGGGCGACCATCCAGGCGGACAGGTTGTCTTTTGCGCGGGGAGTAAAAGGCAGCATCAAAACATATTCCTCAATTTTCTCCCCCGGCAACTTCATAATAATATGCCTTGGCTGCATTGCTGGAATTGCGCCTGACAACGTCCTTTCTCCTTCTAACGCAATGGCCGGAATCTCCCATTGGTCTTCTTTGTTGTAAAAAATCTGCGGGTCATCCATGTGGTAGACGGTATAGACTGCAGTTTGCAAGGTAAAGATATCTTCAGGATAGCGCAGGTGGGAAACTAAATTTTCTGGCATCTCCGAAAGCGGCCGGAACGTTCCTGGGAAAATCTTGGCGTATGTTTTTATAATCGGATCATCTGCGTCCGCCTGATAGAATGCGACGCTGCCATCATACGCGTCAACCACCACTTTTACCGAGTTTCTTATGTAATTTATGTTCTTGCCGTTTATTCGCACTGGTTGAGAGTAAGGATAACGGTCGCTCGTGGTATAGGCATCGGCAATCCAATACACCTTGCCGTTGGCAATAACGATATAGGGGTCTCGATCAAAGGTCAAAAACGGCGCTATCTTAGCGATTCTTTCGGCAATAGTGCGGTAATACAGAATACGACTCTCGCTGGTTATGTCGTTAGACAAAAGCAATTTAAGCGATTTGAATTTCACTGCGTAAAATACACGCTTTATGAAAGAATCCATTTCCACCCCACCCGCGCCTTCGTATGTTGCATAGACATTTTCTTCGCCCTTAGGGTAATCGAACTCGCGAGATTTTGTTTTTGTAATAACATAGTCGTTTGAAAGTTCGCCAAAGTATATCTCCGGGCGCGAAATTTCGAGCTCTTTCACATCTGATTTGGGCGGTAAATCCTTGACGAACAAGACAGGCAATCCTTCGGGAGTGACTTGATTCACCGGCCCGGCTGCTACGCCATAACCATGCGTAAACGTCAGCCGTTCATTAATCCAATTTCTGTTCGGCAAACTGGCTGAAGCCAACTCCCGCGGAGAAAGCATAATCTGGCGAATCTCTCCGTCTATGATATAGCGATCATTATCAACTTCGGCAAACTCGTAATAGGTTCTGATTTCTTGTATCTGGGAAAAGGTTGACAAAAGGGGTTTCCTGTCCCAGAGCCGCACATTTTTGACAGTGAGATTGTTCTTGGCAATATCAGACGCGGTGATAGGTTTATCTCCTGAGATTTCTCGTTCTTCAATTTCATCAAGCGCAAACGCCTGACGGGTAGCAACGATGTTGTGCCTGATAAACGGGGTTTCCTTCACGAGCTCATTTGGGGCAACTATCAGTTTTTGGACAAGAGACGGAATCACGGCTGAAGCGAGTCCTACGACAACGTACAGAGAAACTGCTCCGATAAACGGCGACAACTGTCCCCTCCACGCCCAAAAGAGGGCAGAAACTGCCGCAAGCACAGCAGTAACCATTGATATCCACAACATGAATATTCTCACGGTTGCGTCTGTGTATGTCGCGCCAAATACTAAACCGCCCTCGTTCGTCAGCAGAGCAAAGCGAGAGAGGTAAATTCCGGCGGCAATGATTGCCAAAAAAATAACCAGCAAGATGCCAAGATGAATTCTCGTTGAACGTTCTATCTGCAGTTGATAAAACGATCGCAGGTCTGGGAAACGAAGGTTGCCTCGCAAAAAATATATCAACACACAGCCGATCAACGCTACGATGATAAGGGATTTTATTAGGCCTAATCCTATCTGAAAAAGAGGAAAAGAAAACAAATAAAAGCCGATATCCTTGCCAAAGACAGGATCTGTTGTGCCAAAAGCCGTGCTTGAAATAAATTCCAGTACCTCCTGCCAGTTGGCTGCTGCTATAAGTCCAAAAAAGAGCGCGATTACCAAGCCAAGAACAACGGCCAACTTCTTAACCACGCGGCTGCTCACATTCAAAGGCTGGCCGACTAACGCCGCCGGCAAGGTTACCATCCAAGGAATCGTTGAGCGAATCGCCAAAGAGAAGTTAAAGAGCAAAAAAACAGCGGCAAAAATTCCCACTACTGAAAACAACGCTATTTTAACGATCAGAGACTTAATAAATATTTGAGTGTAGCCAACCTCGGAGAACCACCACCAATCGGTAACAAAGCCAACAATACTTGAAAAAAGGATAAAGACAACAAAAAGCCCGACAAAGAAAATTCGTGTAAGATACTTTGGGGTAGTCATCATATTAGGCAATTATAGTAATAGCTCTTTGAAATGTCAAAAAAATACGCCGCCTGTTTCCCATTTTTAGCTTTCGTTTATTTGACACTTCATTATGAAAGCACTATACTTTTACTCGACTCGAGGAAAGAACATGAATGGAAAATTAGGCAGGAGGTTTAGCATGCTAATCCTGGTCGGCATCGTGGCACTTTTGTGGACAACTTTCTCTGCTCCCGTATTTGCTTCAGAAGGAGCTGAAGAAGCTGTTCCTCACGGAAGCTACGCCTTGGCATTTCTTGGTATCGCAGTATTGCTGATCTGCGCGAAACTTGCCAGTCTGGTGGAACGCTTCGGGCAACCCGCGGTTCTTGGAGAACTTGTCATGGGCGTTGTGCTTGGAAACCTCGTGCTCTTGGGCATTCCCTGGTTCGAACTCTTTAAGCACGACCCCAGCCTCAAATTTCTCGCAGAGCTTGGCGTGGTAATTCTGCTGTTCCAAATCGGTTTGGAATCCAATGTTACCAAAATGCGCCAGGTAGGTATCCGAGCGTTTATGGTGGCAGTTGTGGGAGTGGTTGCCCCCTTCGCGCTTGGCACCTATATCGTAGGTCCCCTGCTCTTGCCTGGGCTTTCTTCCACCACGTATCTCTTCCTTGGGGCCGCTCTTACCGCAACATCTGTTGGCGTTACGGCACGCGTATTCAAGGACTTAGGCAGACTGCAGATGAGGGAAGCTCAAATCGTTCTAGGAGCTGCGGTGATCGATGACGTCATCGGCCTTATCATCCTTGCCGTGATCTCTGCCATTGCGACACTGGGAGCAGTAAGCATAGGAGCCATAAGCATAATCACAGGCAAAGCCATCCTGTTCCTCATAGGATCTATTACCGCGGGGCACTTCTTGGCTCCTTTCTTGGGCAAGACGCTTTCAAAGATCAATACGGGTGTGGGCATGAAGTTCACGCTCGCCATATCCTTTGGGCTTGTCTTCGCCTACCTTGCCCAGGTCATAGGATTGGCTCCCATTGTGGGAGCGTTCGCCGCAGGCTTGGTGCTCGACGCGGTACACTTTAAGTTCTTTCGCAACCCTGAAGTGGTGGAGGACGTAAAAGAAGCTGTGCGTGGGGCAGGATCCGAAATAAAATCGCGCGTGCAGGAGGCTCTGGATCGATACGCTCATCGACATGTTGATGATCTCATTGAGCCCCTCGCATTTTTCCTGGTACCACTCTTCTTCGTTATCACGGGCATGAGCGTTGATTTGCGGACGCTCTTTGATCTTCCTACGCTTCTTGTTGCGCTTGGCATTACCGCCGTAGCCTTTGCAGGAAAGATTGCCGCGGGGCTAGCTGCGGGAGGCACAAGACACAGCAAGCTGCTCGTAGGCATCGGAATGATTCCCCGCGGAGAGGTCGGGCTCATCTTCGCAACCATCGGATCATCCCTTGGCGTTGTCCCGCCCAACGTATTCTCGGTCATCGTGATCATGGTCATCATGACCACATTGGGCACTCCACCAATTCTTGCGATGCTCTTGAAGCGTAGCAAGACATAGAGTACACAAAAGCACCCGTACGGGTGCTCTTTTTATTTTCCATTCGTTAATGTCTAGTTTCTCTTTCGCGCTTTTCCTCAAGAGCATCAAGCTCCGGGTCGCTCAAACCGAAGTGATGGCCGATTTCGTGCCACACTACCTCGCGTACTAGTGCCGCTAAATTTTCCTCACTCCCTTTACTTAACACCTCAATCGATTTTTGAAAAATTGTGATTTTATCCGGCAGTACCCCAAAATATCCCGAATTTCGCCCCGTTAACGGAATGCCCTCATAAAGGCCCAACAGCGTTTCGTCTCTTTTGATACTAACCTCGCTTAATTTTTTCCTTGCTCGCCGAAGCCTTGGCACAGGCGGGCGGCGCGGTTCTTGTTCAATCACAATCACTACATTTTTCATCGCTTCTCTCACTCGTAAAGGCAATGCCGCAACCGCTTCGGTAACGAGACGCTCAAACATATTCCTTTTCATACTTTCTAATAACCAACTGCTAAAGGCAAAACAAAAGCAAAGAGAAGTAGGACTATAATGATGATAAAGATGATCCTTTTTACTTTGTTAGGCATGACGACGCTACCCGCGAATAACTATATAAGCGACATAACCGAGATAGAGCGCAATAAAGCAAATCCCTTGCCAGCGTTCAAGAATATGCCTTTTCCCAATAAACATGGTTGCGAATAAGAGAAGGGTGGCGACAACAGTCATTATCACATCGCTCATGAGTGTTTGAGAAAAAGGCAGCGGACGTATCACGGCGCTCACTCCTAAAATCCAGAAGATGTTAAAAATGTTTGAGCCCACGATATTGCCCACGGCAATATCAACATCTTTTTTGTAGGCAGCCACTGCCGAGGTTGCGAGTTCCGGCAAAGAAGTTCCAATAGCAACAATAGTAAGACCGATCAGCGCCTCGCTCATGCCTAAGCTCGTTGCAATAGCCACCGCCCCGTCAACAATCAACTTGCCGCCCAAAACCAATCCAACAAGACCGCCACTAATCATGAGACATGATCGCAACAACGAGTGTATGTGTGGCGTTGTTTCAACCGAGTCGGCCGGTTCAGCTTTGCTGATGCCGAATACATAATAAAGAAAAATGACGAAGAAGGAAATTAAGATAAGGCCATCAATGCGCGTAAGCGCTGAAAATGAACCCTTATCAAGAAGAGCATCATTTACCATGAGTGCGGTCACAATAACCGCCAAAAGAGCCAAGGGGATCTCTTTCCACACTGTTCCTTTTTTGACTGCCAAAGGATAAATAACGGCAGAAATTCCTAAAACAAACAAAATGTTGAAAATATTGCTTCCCAAGATGTTGCCAATCGCAATATCGCTATTGCCTTTGATGCTGGCAAAGATATTAACAATCAATTCAGGGGTTGAGGTGCCGAATGCAACGATGGTAAGCCCAATAACGAGCGCGGAAACGCCCAGGCGTCTCGCCAAAGAAGAAGCGCCGTCAACCAGCAAACCCGCGCCCTTAATGAGCGCTACGAAACCGACAATAAGTAAAAGGTAGGTTAGAATCATAGCAATGAAACCGATTTTCTCCGATAAAAGAATTTACGCGTCTCAGTCACTTGACTTAGCATATGACGGCTGCGGGGGAAGGAATCGAACCTTCATTGCCAGATTCAGAGTCTGGAGTCACTACCGTTAGACGACCCCGCAATCAGCCTCTTCGGCTGATGCGCCAATGAGGCGCATGCGTTCACTTATAGCTTATTTCCCTTAAAAAATCAAAGAAAAGAGCACAACCTCTGGAGGTGTGCCCCGCTGTGTACATTACCCCTTGTACTTATTCGTCCTTGATGCCTTTTCCCTTGATATAATCTACGGCATCTTGGACGGTAACGATATTTTCAGCGTCTTCGTCAGCGATCACCAGCGGCTTGCCGTCCTTGCTAAACTCCTCTTCCAGGGCCATGAGAAGCTCCACAAGATCAAGGGAATCGGCTCCAAAATCCCTAGCGAACGAAGACCGGGGCAGAATTTCTGCTGTATCTTTCTTGAGTTGCAGTACCGTTACCCGCACAACCCGCTCAAAAACCGTTTCCACATCGCACCTCCTTGTTTTGTTTTTGTATTATACCCTCAAATACCTGCGAATTGCAATAAGACTAGAGAGAACTCCCAAACCAATGCCTACGAACAGCTGCAAGAACAAGATCAAAAAGAAGTTACTCATGAAATACTCGAACAAGTTGAATTGAGGAATAAATGTTCCAAGTTTAGAACTCAAAAATAAGGTAAGCGGAACCAGCAGAATAAACGTGATCAAAGACGCCAACGCTCCCACGATTATACCCTGCAATAAGAACGGCGCCCTGATGAACATATTAGAAGCTCCCACCAAGCGCATAACCTCTATCTCTTCTTTAGAACTGTAGATAGTCAATCGTATGGTATTGAACGCAACCAGCACCGCAATGAGGCCCGCGAATATGCTGCCCGCCAATACGCCAGTACGCACTCCGGAAGTAACCCGAGAGAGCCTGCTGATAATAGGGGCCCGCTCGTGAAAATCCACATTTTGGATAATGGGCGCTAACGAGGTTGTTTCCAGAAACGCCGTGATCTTTCCAAAGGAAGCTGGATCCCATGCCTTAACATTAAGCGATGCTAGCAAGGGATTTTGACCAATGGCATCCAAGGAGTCTAGAATAACTTGATCTTGTTTATGGAGCTCTACAAACTGCGCCAAGGCATCCTCTTTTGATACGTATACAACCTCTTTTACTTCGGGAAGAGCGCTAAGGGATTGCCGCAATGCAGTGATCTCTTCTTCTTGGCTAGAATTTTTAAGAAACGCGCTCACATCAACGGATTCTTGAAGACTTTGCACAAGAAAAGAGCCTATGCCTTGCAAAAAGAATAGGGAAGTAACTATGGAAAGCACAATAACCATAACCAAAAGAGCTGCAGATGACGAACTCGCATCCCTAGAGAACTTCTCTAATCCAGACCGCATAATTCTTTTTAGGGCAGCTCCAAACATACTAAAGTATAAACTTTCCCCGTTCTTCATCTCGCACAACCTTTCCTTCTTCCAAAGTAATCACCCGCTTCCCCAGGTGGTTTATAACCTCCCTATTGTGTGTTGCTAAGATCACGGTTGTTCCTAATTCATTTATCTTAACCAAAAGACGAATAATGTCTGCGGTATGATAAGGGTCAAGGTTCCCTGTTGGCTCGTCTGCAACAATAACCTCGGGGCGGTGTATGAGGGCGCGCGCTATGGCAACCCTCTGCTTCTCCCCTCCAGACAGCTGAAGAGGATAATGGTGGCCCCGGGAAAGTAATCCCACTATTTCCAACGCCCCGGAAACATCCCGAGCAATCTCTTGGTCTGTTGCTCCCATAACCTCCATTACATAGGCAATATTCTCATACGCGGTCTTTGAATGCAACAGCTTGTAATCTTGGAAAACCGTTCCTATCTTTCTTCTTAAATGCGGCAATTGGGAAGTTGGAATTTTTGCAACATCCTGATCCTCAAAAAACACAGCTCCTTGGGTTGGCCGTTCTTCTGCAAGGAGAAGTTTTAAAAGAGTGGTCTTGCCCGCTCCTGATCTCCCGACGAGGGAGACAAACTCTCCCTGTGTCACCTCAAAAGAAACATCAGAAAGCGCAATGCTGCTGGGAGAATATGCTTTTGTGACTTTTTGAAAGCTAATCATGCTTTTACCCTGAGCGAAGTCGAAGGGCTGCCTCAATAAATTCATCAAGCTCCCCGTCCAGCACAGCTTGAGTTTGAGAAGTCTCCACGCTGGTTCTGTGATCTTTGACGAGCTGATAAGGAGCTAACACGTATGAGCGTATCTGGCTCCCCCATTCAATGGAACTCTGTTTACCCTTCAGTTTTGCTAATTCTTGCGCGCGGGCTTGTTCCTGCAAAAGATACAGCTTTGCGGCAAGTATCTCTAGGGCTCGTTCCTTGTTCTGTTGCTGGGATCTTTGAGTTTGAGATTCTACCACGATGCCGGTTGAGATATGGACTATTCGTACCGCTGTTTCCCGCTTATTCACATTCTGCCCCCCGGGACCAGAAGAGCGTGTCATCTCCACTTCTATATCCTCGGGGCGTATTTCGATATGTTCTTGTGCGGCGTCAACTTCAGGAAGCGCCTCTAAAGCCGCAAACGAAGTATGGCGCAAAGACTTTGCAGAAAAAGGAGATATTCTCACTAATCTGTGCACTCCATTTTCTTTTTTCAAAAACCCATACGCATACGTTCCTGCCACCTCAAAAGTAACCTGCTTTATGCCAATGCGCCCCTCGGGCCCCGGATCTCCCAATGATTGATGCAATGCCTTCACTTTCCAGTTCTTCTTTGCGCAGTATCTTTCATACATACGAAACAGCAATGTAACCCAGTCTTGCGCGTCTTGCCCTCCTGCCCCTGCGGTAATCGTAAGAATAGCATTCCCTTTGTCATATTTTCCCGCAAGAAACACCTGGAGCTCTGCTTTCTTTACTTTTTCTGAAAACTTCTCAATGTGATAAGCCAGCTCTGAAAGCTCTCTTTCTCCCAAAGAAGATATCTTTGCCAACTCTGAAAGGTCTTGCCATTCTGTAAAAACTCCCTGGGACAGTTCTCTTTCTTCTTTCAATACAGAAAGTTCCTGACTCAACTTGAGCGCTTTCCTCTGGTCGTCCCAAAACTCTGGTTTGGAAACCTCAGACTCAATCTCAAGAATCCGCCCTCTCTTCTGGGCGTTGTCAAAGACAGTCCTCCAGCAACGTAATTCTCTTGCGGAGGTTTTCAATTTTCTCTTCCATACGTTCCATGTCTTTACTCTATTGTAAGATAAAACTGCAAAAAGAAAAGGGGGACGCGCTCGTCCTCCTCATTTCTGGCTAGATGAATGGAGCGTAAGAGAAGATTCGAACTTCTAACTCCTGGCACAACCTGCCAGTACTCTGTCCGTTGAGCTACTTACGCCCGCATACAAAAGGTGCTAATAGCTTGGCTTCCAATGAAGGACTCGAACCCTCAACTTTGGGTTAACAGCCCACTGCTTTACCCTTAAGCTAATTGGAAGCGTAAGATACCAGCGTTAAGTATATACAAACCCTAAAACCTGTCAAGGCCATTATACAAGAGGCAGCTGCACCACAAACGTACTTCCCTTGCCTTCTTCAGATTCAACAATGATCCTTCCATTGAGCCTGATTACCATTTGCTGGGCTATAAAAAGGCCAAGACCCGATCCTTCTGTCTGAAGCTGCACGGCATTGCTTGCACGGAAGAATTTTGTGAATAAATATTTCTGCTCTTTCTTGGGAATGCCTATGCCGTTATCGGCAACGGAGATAAGAAGGCTTTTCATGCCTTTGCTAATAGTAATGGCAACCTGCCCGCCCTCTCTGGTATACCGTATTGCGTTATCAATAATATTGCGCAGAACTATTTTAAGTTTTTCATGATCAGATTCTATGAGAAGCGGCTGTTTTTCAGAAACAATGAGCATGAGCTTTTTCTTGTCTCGCTGGGTGATACCTTCTGTTTCCAGAATAAGCTCTTTCACTAAAATTGCAATATCAAAAGATTCCAGCTTGAAAATCATCTTCCCCTCTTCGATCTTAGATATATCCAAGAGGTCTCCAACCATGCTGATCAAATGGTCTACTGATTTTTGGCCATCTTGAAGACGAAGGCGCTGATCCTTCTTCAATAGCCCAAAATCACCCGCAATAAACATATCTATCATCCATTTAATGCCCGAGAGAGGCGTGCGCAGTTGGTGGCTTACCGTGGTTACAAAATTTCGTTTGAGATGTTCAACCTCTTTCTCTTTGGTAATATCATGTATAATGCGCATAACGCCAACGCGTTCTTTCCCCTCGCCAACCAAAGGAACCATGATAATTTCAAAAACGCGTTCCTGGGGTGAAACAATGGCTAATTCCCGTTTCTCAAAATCCCCAAGGATTACGCTTGATATTGCTTTAATATTTTCAAGAAGACTATTCTTTGCGGGATCAAGCTCCTCTGCCTTTTTACCCATAACATCGCTACTCGATACCCACAGAAGTTCTTCGGCTCGTGGGTTAAAAGCGGTAATCCTGCCTTCAAGGTCATACGCTATTAATCCGTCGTAGAGGCTGTTTAACATATACACCATGCGTTGTTTTTCAACGGCAATCATCTCGTTGCTTTTGGTTATGTCCACGAATGACTTTTTAAGATTCACAGACATGTCATAAAAGCCGTGAGCCAAGTCTTCTATTTCGTCTCCGGTATGAATTGGAATTCTGTAATCTAGGTTCCCCCTCCCAAACTCGCGCGAAACCTGATGCAATCCTTCAATGGGCTGAACTATTTGCCTGGCCAAAAGAAAGGCGGCAATCACTGCGAAAAGAAGCACCACCGCCAAAACAAGGAAAATAAACAGAGTTATTTCTCTCATCGCCGAAAGAGCAATAAAAGTCGGTATTTCGGCAATTACGAACCAATTTGTCTCAAGCATCTCGTGCGGCTCATGTTCACGAAAAGAAACCGTGATGGGCGTGCCCGCCCCCAAGACTTCCTGATCCAGTTCGTTGCGATATATGGTAGCAAAAGAAGCCTCATCTTGCTGTTTTATAAGAGAAGATACAAGGGGAATAAAAGAAAAGTTTTCCTGGCGGAGAACTTGCGAAATGTCGGGGTGCGCGACAACGGTTCCGCTCTGGTCAACAATATAGGCTCGGCCTCCTTCCTTAACTATGGAAAGCTCATTAACCACATCCTGCATGACCCGTGCGTCTACTTGAACAAAGATTGCTCCCTGAAATACGTTATAAGCATTAAATATCCCCTGGCCAATGATAAAAAACAGCCTGTTCTGCTCCCAAAACAACGGACTAATAAAACGATCCCCCTCTCTTATCGCCAGAAATTTCTGGTCATCACCCTGGTACCTTAGATCATCTTGGCTAATAACAACCAGCCTGTTGACCCGCCCCGTCTCTCGCCCTTCTGCGTTCACCATTGCAATATCGGTGAAACTGCCATGCGCGAACAATAATTGCTCAAGAAAACGCTGGCGAAGATCAAAACTTGCCGGAATGAATGAATCAATATTCTCAAGATGATCAAGCTGGGCAAACTGCAGGCTTACAAATTCGGCAATTTCCCTTTCTACGAACAAAGCAATGCGCCGTTCCTGGGAAATGGCATTTTCCTTCTGAATACCCTGGAATTTCAGAATGGCCTGAGACATAACCAAAATAAAGGGCACTAAAACAAGGCCTAGCAGGATCATCATCAGCTTTGTGCGCAATTTTTTTTCGGGAAAGGCCACAGAAGTTTTTCCCGCCTATTTTATTTCAGCAATAGAAAGCATTGAGTCTGGGAATTCAATCCCAGCCTTTTTGGCCCTATCTAAATAAATCATCAAAACATTCTTGCTTGTAAATTCGAGGGGAATGTCTGAAGGTTTGGTCCCGCGAAAGATTTTATCCATCATGACTACCGCTTGCTTTCCTGCTCCCTTGAAATCTCCGCTATAGCCGAAGTGCCCGCCGTTCGGCAAGTCTTCAAGAGGAGCCACCATGGGAATTCCCAACCTGCCGGCTAGCTCCGATTCTGCTGCCTCTTGGGCCTCATAATGGTGGCCTGCAATATGGTACACAGCGTCAATATCGCCTGGCTTGATTTGCCCGGCAATCTTATACCAATCCTGCTCGGCTTGAGGCGGAGCAACTGCTGTTTTATATTCAACAATTTCAAAGCCTAACCGCGGCGCCTGCGCTTTTAACTCCGCATAGAACTCCTCGCCCACGGGAGGAACAATAAACCCTTCGCCAAAGGTACCTATCTTTTTAATACTGGGATCTATTTTTCTAAGAAACTCGAGCTGTTTCTGTATAACTTCAACCAGATTAAGCACCACCCCGGTCGCGTTATTCTCCGAGGACCTAAAAGATTTTGCAAGTCCATATTTCACCGGATCATGAAAATTCACTAGGAATACGATTGGTATATCGCTGCCCATCTCCTTTGTGGCTTTCACCGCGCTGATAGCTTGCAACTCCAAACCTGTAAAAATCAAATCCACCTTATTTGCTATAAACTGCTTTGTCGCTTCTTCGGCTTCGGCAAACATGTTGGGGCCAGGAATAATTTTCGCTTCTTCAAATGAAACATTGGTATATCCCATGTCTTTGAATCCTTCTTTTACGCCCTCAATCGCTTCTGCTTGCTGCCGCTGATAGAGAAGGCCTATCCGTTTTGCCTCTTTTGTTACCGACGAAGAAACCGGCCCAAACAAAGGAATATTCTTGAACACCTGGAATAAACTAAAACCTATAAGCCCAGCCAGCACCACCGCTGCTAAGACAAAGACCGGCTTTGCTGTTTTTGGAAATAAAACCATAGAATATGCGCTGCGTATTAATTGATTATCCTACTTAACTCTTATTCTATCATATTACCACTGCAGAGTGTCTATAGCTAATACTGGAGCCAGCGATGAGACTTGAACTCATGACCTACGGTTTACGAAACCGTTGCTCTGCCACTGAGCTACGCTGGCAACGAACCTACCTTATCAAAAATTCCTGAATATTAAAAGGGGCCAGAAAACTTCTGGCCCCTGGGGAATCAGAAGATTTGAACTTCTTTGAGATTCCCCCCTATTGTGTTGCGCGCTCCTTCTCCTATCCCACGACATCCATGATGGCCTGCATAACCTTTTTTACATTACCGCAGGCCGGAGTAACAGATATGTAGAGTGCGTCTTCTCCTTTGTTTATGATGCCCGGGCAGTCACCAGGAAGTTTGTCCAAAATCGCCTCTAAGAAACCAGGATTGCTTGATGTTACCCTGACGGTATCTTTTCCGTCATCCCGGTACCTTGCCATTGTCAGGAAGAACGTATCCTTTACCATGATTCCCTCCCTCTTTTTTCTTCTTTTTTTGTCTCGCCGGACAATTTATCCACCAACTATTTGATAAACAAATTGCCCAACAAGAAATTTTCTCAAAGAGCTACCCCTAAACCGCAAACGGCCCACTCTTTCTATAGGGGTACTATAGCATGTCTCATCTTTTTGTCAATAGGTTTGCTTGACAACATCTTTGCTCAAGTGATACACTAAAGACACACTCAAATATATGGCTACTACAAAAAAAAGAATCAACATCACGCTTTCCAATACTGTGGAGCAGGCACTCGCGTTGGCTGCAAAAAGAGATAACGTGCCTCAAGCGACAAAAGCCGTTGGACTTTTGCAGTTTGCTTTAGAATTAGAAGAAGATAGGATTTGGGATCAAGTTGCAAACAAACGCGATTCTCAAGGAGCCAAGTTCGTTTCTCATGCAAAAGCGTGGTAAATTTTAGCATACAATATCATCTTGATGTGGTAGAAAAAGATATTCCTCTTCTCTCTCAAGAATGGAGAAGTATTGTTAAAAAATCTATTGAAGAAAAATTAACAACGCGCCCCGAAATATTCGGGAAACCCCTTCGTTCTTCTTTACGCGGGTATCGCAAACTGCGAGTTGGCGACTATCGAGTTATTTTTCGTATTGAAAATGTATGTGTTAAAATTTTTGTGATTCAGCATCGTTCTGTGGTGTATAAAAATATAGAAAAACGAATCTAGGAGCGGGATACGAGAATCGAACTCGCATCTCTTCCTTGGGAAGGAAGCGTACTACCACTGTACTAATCCCGCAAACTACCCCTTAGAGACATCAATTATCTTTGAACCAACTAAATGGATTCCACCACGCTCTGTTCGCCTGCTGCTGTTTTTGCTCTTCCTGAACCTGCTCTGGAGGAAGAATGGTCACCACCTCTTCTCCTGGCTTTTTGTACAGCCCCTGCTCTCTCAATATCTTTTCTTGATATTCTTGCGTGGTTCCAACCCGAATCGCAGACTCTAGCTCACTCTTTCTGCTCTCTAAAAAAGTGATCTGGCCATTCAGAATCTCTGCCCGTTTTTGAAGCTCTACCCTTTTCTGGTAAATCCTGATATTATGGAAGACAAGAAAGGCCCCTAACCCTAATCCAAGCGCCAGCAACATAGTCAGAAACACCGTGTCTCGCAATTTGCCTATCTTCTTTTTACGTAGTCTAACACTTACTATCATATGAAACTTAAAACAGTTATACGAGCAACCTGGATAGTTCTAGTATCTATGGTAGCCCTAAGCACAGTATTGTTTCTCTTAGCGCCTTTATTCTAGTTCAAAACTAGGATCTAAACAAATCTAAGAACACGCGGGTAGGGATCACTACCCTTCCTTTTGCTTTTAACTCTTTCTTGCCCTTTTTTTGGCGATCTAAAAGCTTATTCTTTCTTGTTACATCTCCACCATACAAAGGAGCTGTCACGTCTTTCCTTCTCGCGCTTATTGTTTCTCTTGCAAGGATCCTAGATCCCACCACAGCCTGAAGAGCAACTTCAAAAAGCTGTGGAGGAAGAACGTCTTTAAGCTTCTCCACAATTTTCTTTCCTTCCTGGTACGCGCGGGACTCTGGAACCACCATAGAGAGCGCTTCCTCTATAGCTCCTGCAATGCGAAATTCAAGCTTTACCAAGTTAGCCGGCCTCATGCCCAAAATCCTGTAATCCATAGACGCCATGCCCTGCGTCACGCTTTTTAACTTATCATGAAAATCTCCAATAAGTTCGCGGAGTGGCATTTCGTATCGAAGAAGAAATTTCTCTTCTCCCAGATCTTCTACTTCAGACTTGCTCCCTTCAAACCCTCGGAGAAACTGCAAGGTTTGAGAAAGAAATGCTCCAGGAGTAATAACTTCCACCGCGGCCCAAGATTCTTCCATAGATTTGATGATACTAGGCGCCGGCCAATCTGAAGGAACCTTCACAGAAAGCGCTTTCCCATTGTTGCAAACAACGGAGAATTCCACGGAAGGACGGGAAATAACCATTTGAATTTTGTATTCTCTCTCTATGCGTTCTGAAATAATTTCAGAATGCAATACTCCAAGGAATCCGCATCGAAATCCCCTTCCCAAGGCTTCTTTTGATTCTATTTCATACGACAACGAGGGATCATTAAGCTTCAATTTAGAAAGAGCGTCCTGCAACGCGTCAAACTCATTGGGATCTTGCGGGTATAAACTCACAAATACCACGGGCTTTGGGATCTTAAATCCTGTGAGCATCTCCGCGTTCTTCCCCTTAGATATTGTGTCCCCGATTCTTACTCTTGCGGGCTCTTTAATTCCGGTCGCAATGTACCCGATCTCTCCCGCGCGCAAAGATTCTTCAAGCGTCTCTGCGGGAGAAAAAGATCCAACTTCCTTCACTAAACTTTCTACATCGGTTCCAAGAAGCAAAATTTTCTCGTGAGGCAATAAAGACCCATCTACTACTCGCACAAACGCAACAATGCCCTTAAAGGCATCAAATCTCGAGTCGAAGATAAGCGCGCGAAACGGTTTTGACTCCTCCCCCCGCGGGGCAGGAACCGTATCAATAACAGCGTCAAGCACCTCTTTAATACCTATACCTTCCTTTGCAGAAATATGAAAAATCTTTTCTTGAGTTATAGAAAGTAATTTCACGATCTCCTTTGAAACCTCTTCAATTCTTGCCAAAGGAGAATCAATCTTGTTAATACACGGAATTATAGTAAGGCCCTGCTCTTTCGCATGATTCAAATGCGCCAAGGTTTGCGCCTGAACCCCCTTGGTTGCGTCTACCAAGAGAATAGCCCCCTCTACGGCAGCTAAAGACCTAGAAACCTCATACGAGAAGTCTGCATGCCCTGGAGTATCGATGAGGTTTAAAGTATATTCTTGTCCGTCTTTTGTGTAATGCATGCGCACGGGTTGCATCTTGATGGTAATACCCTTCTCACGCTCTAGATCCATTTGATCTAGGAATTGCTCTTTCATTTTTCGGTGCTCCACAGTTCCGGTCAATTCCAAAAACCGATCCGCTAGGGTGGATTTTCCATGATCAATATGGGCTATTATACAGAAGTTACGAATATTACTCATGGTTTTGCGGCGTGCCCCGCCCAACTATTCTTTTGAGAATATGCCACAACGCCCCCGCTTCCTGGGACTTTAAAAGCATCATAACCACGATATACGCTGTACCCCCAACAAGTAAAGCCCCAAGGGTCTCTCCTAGTATGCTTGAGAATGTTTCTTCTTTAAAAAAGACTGGACTCAATCGGAGAAACAAAAAAGTAGCGAGCAAAAGGAATGCCCCTGCAACACATATTTTTTGCGCGGACTTAAAAATCTCTGCGGGATAAATAGCCGCCATCTTCTTTTTAAGAAAGAAAGCGAGCATGAAAAAAGAAAACATGGAAGAAAAGGAAAGGGCAAGAGGCAAGGCAATGATGCGTATATCGTCAATGCCTTCAAGGCCAAGGGCGCGCACAGCGAAATCATACGCTGGATTTTGAAAGGAAAATATCTTAACAAGCATAAGCGCAAAAACAACATTGACCCCTACCGAAAGAATACCGCTTATGGTCGGAAGCACGGTCTCTTTCAAGGCAAAAAACGTCCTAATAAGATACGGAAGGAATGCCTGGAACAAAAGACCGAAAGAGAATATCCCAAGAACTGCCGCAGTAAGCCTGGCTGCATGCAGATCAAATGCCCCGGTCTTTAAAAGGAGATGAATGATCTGGAAACGCAGAAGAAACATGAGTAAAACAGTGGGCACAATAAAAAACATGATCTGCCGGAATCCAGAAGCAAAATGCGAAACAAATGCTTCATGCTCCCCCTGCGCATAATCTTTAGAAAGAGCTGGGAATACCGCAATTCCCAAAGAAACGCCGATCAATGTAACGGGAAAAAAATGAAGATTGCTGGCAAAATTGAAGATACCAATGCTCCCCGCAGCCAATGTAGAAGCAATAGCGGTAACAAGAGTAAGGTTAAGATTGTACGCAGCAGCCCCCAAGGTTCGAGGAGCAGCAAGTTTGAGGGCTTGGCGCAAGGCAGGATGCCAAAACCCTAAAGAGAAATGCCAGCGGAAACCAGCCTTGAACGCCGAATACAACTGGATGCTTGCGTGCAAAAACACCCCAATCAACACACCAAAAGCCAGCCCCGCAAGCCCAAATTCAGGTTCTAATACAACGATACCGAAAATAATGCCGACATTATACATAATAGGGGCAATGGAATACACAAAGAATCGCTGAAAATACTGCAAGACTCCAGAGAATACCGCTGAGATCCCCAGAACAATGGGGCTCACCAGCATAAGTGTTGCGAGAGAAACTGCTGTTTCCCTCATTTCAGGGGTAAAACCAGGAGTAATAAATTTCATGATAGGAGACATGAACAATGCAAGAACGAACGATAAAAAAACCATGAATAAAAAAATAGCATTAAAAAGATACGAAGCAATGCGCCACGCCTCTTCTTTATCTTTCTCAAAATGCTCAGAAAAAATCGGCAAAAACACTGCCATCAGTCCTCCTGCGATGAAAATAGCATAGATAAAATCGGGAATGCGAAATGCGGCGAAATATATGTCGAGTTCTTCCCCTGCCCCAAAACGCCCTGCCAAGAGGCGATCTCTCAAGATTCCCAAGATTGTACTTAAGAAAAAAGAGCATGCCAGCAATATGGCCGCGCCAGAAATTGTTTTTGTACGCATATTGAGAATCGAAGAAAACATAATACTTTATTGTACATGAATTTCCATATTTGACAAAGTCCTAGGCATTCAGTACAATATATATGCCGCAGCAGGCTAAGAGATCGCCCCGAGCGAGTTCGCCTTTAGGCGAACGACGAGGGGAGGAAAGTCCGAACACCCTCCCGAACCAAATTATGGTGAGGGATAAACTATTCCGGGTAATACCCGGCAGGAGCAATCCTCGGGGTGCGAACAGTGACGATGTCCGCCAATGCGGCGGAAGTGAAACGGCTAAATCCCTATAGGGCGCAAGAGTAAACCCAGGAGTCTGCATTCATGTAGAGTCTTGGTGAAAAGTAACTCGCTTGAGCCTGAGAGTAATCGAAGGCCTAGATAGATGATCTCTCACGACAGAATTCGGCTTATCGGCTTGCTGCGGCAAGAAAAAACCCACGATTCGTGGGCTTTTTCTTTGCAACGTTCAAGATGTGAAACTTAATGAAATTAAGTTATCCACACCTTAATTCCATTAAGGATTAAAGAAGGCGCTTGGCATGCCCTTGTGCATCCAGTGTTTCATTGACCAAACGGTCTGCATCTTTGTTCCGTTCCCTTGGGATAGCAAAAAACTTCACCTTTTTAAAATCAATGATAAGATTCCACAACTCCAGAAATAAGGGCTGTATCTTTGCGTTCTCGATCTTGTATTCCCCCTTCATCTGCCTTACCAGCAATTCAGAGTCAGCAAACATATCCACCTCTGATTTCTTTGCGTTCTCTTTGCCCCACAGGCTTTTTATTTTCTTTAATGCAAAAATTGCGGCCGCATACTCCGCCTCGTTGTTCGTTGCCGTCCCAAGATACTCCCCAAATTCCTTGAGCTTCTGGCCTTTCTCGTTTGAAATCACTACTCCCAAAGCTGCGGGCCCCGGATTTGACCTGGAGCCTCCATCCGTATGAACAATAAACTTTTGCATATCACTAAGAAGGAGAACTATCTAATTTTCTGCAGACGCGTGGGTGCCCACGTTGAGCCAGCAGGCGAAATGTGGGGTAAAGCGCAAAGAAAATCAGATAGTTCGACTGTTATTTGTAAAATAGTCGACAAGACAATCTTTGAACTTCTCTACATTTTCGTTCTTCAGCCTGAATCCTGAAGCCTGGGCATGCCCCCCATATGTCAGAAGCAATGGCGCGCATGTCTTCATTGCCTGTACTGTATCATACCCCGAAGGAGCGCGCACGCTTCCTATGCTCTCTGACTCCCCTTTTTTATAAATGAAGGCTGGCACGTTATACTCTTGAGAAATAATGGAGGATACAGATCCTAAAAGTATATAATCAAAAGACTCATCCCCTTCAAAAACCACAACAGGCCGAGGCAGTCTCGCCAACGACGAACGTATCCTTTCTGCATACAGACGGATGTTATCTTTGCGTATCTTATGTTTTTCTTGGAGAACACTCAACAACTCAACGGCTTCGTCCTCTCCGCGAGAAGCCAGCACCCGGTACGCCGCGGGAATACCATGTTCCACATCCCGCACGTTTAGAAGACCAATCATCTGGGTAATCTTCACCTCAATGCTTTCTATTCTTCTAAACTCCTCAAAGTGTTCAAAAGCTTTTATACCAGGCCTCCAGGACTGCTGTATCGTCGCTAATCCTTCTTCAATAATCTGAAGATTGTCCTCCTTCCTGGGCATCATATCTGCAACGGTAGCCAAAGCAGCAAGCTCTTTCAAGCCAGATATCAGAGCAGGAGAAGCTTCTTTATTCAGTAATAACAATGCCAAGCGCAAAGTAAGACCACATGCGGCAAACCCATGAAACGGATATGTTTCTCCAGGCTGCTTTGGATCTACGACGATATCAGCTTCGGGCAGAACGTCTAAAATCTCATGATGATCCACAAGAATAACTTTAAACCCCATGGCGCGGGCCTGCCGTATTTCTTCAAAGTTAGTTATGCCCAAATCCATAGAGATTAAAAGGCCTGGAACATGAGGCTGGAGTTGTTTTAGTGCGGTCTTTGTAATACCATACCCCTCCTGCTCCCTGTCTGGAAAATACAGCGCGCAAATATTTCCGCCCAAAGACAAAAGAGTCTCTTGAAGAATAATCACAGAGCACACTCCATCAAGATCGGAATCTCCATAGAGAATAATACGCTCTTTATCCTTGATGGCTTTCTTGATTCTCTGCACTGCTTTTTTGAGGTTTTTAATTTCCATAATAGTTCAAAACTTTTAACCCAGGAAGCTTCTTTCCTGCAAGGAATTCAAGCATTGCGCTTCCCCCAGTAGAAACATGAGAAAACTTTTCTCTCAAACGGTGCTTTCCCAAAAACGCTAACAGGTTACCTCCTCCCGCAACAGAATACGCATTACTCTTAATAATGGCTTTTGCAATCGCAAGAGATCCCCCCTCATACATTGCATCTTCATACTTCCCCAGGGGACCTGCCCAGAATACGGTTTTGGCATCTTTTAAGATTTTGAGATACAACGCCCTGGTTTTAGGGCCGATGTCAAATTCTTTACCCTGGCCCGGAATCCCATCTGCAGGCATAAAAACCTTGGATGAGTTTTTGAATTTCACCTCTTTACTCTTTGCTTCATTAGCAAGAATATTGCCCAATAATACTGCATCTGCCGTTTTTGAAATATAATCAATGACTGGTAACTTGCTCTCAATTTTCTTTCCGCCAATGATTGCAACAACCGGATGACGAGGACTCGAGGAAAACCGCTCTAATCCCTCAACCTCATGCTCCAAGAAAAACCCGGCGTATGAAGGAAGTAAACGAGCCACCCCCACAACCGACGCATGATCCCTGTGAGATACCGAGAATGCGTCGTTCACATACGCATCACCCAATACGGCAAGTTTCTTGGCAAACCCCTTGCCATTCTTCTGCTCCTCTTTGTGGAATCGCACATTCTCTAAAAGCAGCACTTCTCCTGGCTTCATTGCTCGCGTAGCCTTCTCAACGTTCTTCCCAACGCAGTCTTCTGCTTTTGCAACAGGAACATCAAGAAGTTCAGCAACCTTTTCTCGGATCTTACTGGTCGAAAGAGATCGCACGAGCTTTCCATCAGGATCTCCAAGATGCGTCATCAATATTAATTTCCCTCCTTTGCCAAGGATGTACTCCATAGTAAGAATCGATGAACGAATTCTGAAATCATCTAGAACATCACCCTCTTGATTAAGGGGAACATTAAAATCGCATCTCATGAGAATACGCATCCCGGCAATCGTGGCGCTTCGTATACTTTTCATGGGCATTAGAAATATACCGTTTCTCCTGGGTGAAGCTGCCCTTTCTTTGGACTTGCCCTGAGCGCAGTCGAAGGGTTGTTTTCTCCGAGCGCTTTTCCCAAGACCCTCTTGAGCGCCTCTGTATCCACCTCTCTTTTCTTCGCCTCTCCATGCTTTCCCTTATTGGCATGATAAAAAAGCGTGGGACCTTTTTCCAGCGCTTCTTTTAAGGAAATCTCTTGCGCTGCAATAGCAGGAGCAGAAATAACCGCCTGTTTTTGCTGCGGAACTTCCGCTTTCTTTAATTTATTCCTGCACGATTTACAGTATACAGGGCGCTTGCCGTCAGGAGGGAAAACCACCTTTGTATCCTTTCCGCAGCTTGAGCATCTAGCATCGTATAGCATTTGAGTATCTGCCTGTGGTGAAACCGCGTTTATCCCTGCATGCGCAGGCAGGCCTGTCTTCCTTGGCGTGGCTGGCTGATCTGCTTGGGTCCATACTGAAATCTTGTCTTCCACGAACGCGCGAGGCATGCTATATCGTTCCCGTGAAACCCTAACGATCGTTTCTTTCGGAGAGTCCTCCGGATTTTCATACGGAAACACAATGGGAGGAAGGGTAAGGGCGGAAAAAGGACGGCCCGCAATGCCGTCTATCATGAGCTTCACATAAATATTATACTTCCCCAAATTAACGAAATCCTCGGCAATAAAATCAGGGGTGAATTCTTTTTCTAGCCACTCTGCGTCTTCCGCGCCCACGCGGAATACAACCATGGTGCCCACGTTCCCAAACACGGCGTCGCGCACCTTTGCTTCAGTTCCCACTCCTAATTGAGCAACATACTGGTGGCTTAAGACAAGTGCCAGGCGATACTTTCTTGCTTCAGACAGAATGTTCACAAAAGAATCTGAAGCAAAGTTCTGAAACTCGTCTATGTACAAAAAGAAGTCTTTTCTCTCTTCTTCTGGAATGTCAACGCGGGACATGGCGGCCAGTTGCAGCTTGGTAACCAGCATAGCGCCCAGCAAGCGGGAGTTGTCTTCCCCTATCCGCCCTTTTGCAAGGTTCAAGATCAATATCTTCTGCCCGTCCATGACTTCTCGCATATCTATGGAAGACTTGGTCTGCCCTACAATGTTGCGGATCAAGGGGTTGGAGATAAACTGGCCAACCTTGTTTTGTATGGCCGCGGTCGCTTCCACCTCGTATCGCTGGGTGTATCTGGCATATTCTTGTGTCCAGAACGCTTTCACCACAGAATCTGAAATCTTTTCTATTACTTTTGCCCGGTAATCCACATCAGAAAGCATACGGTTAATGCCCAAGAGCGTAGATCCTGGGTATTCCAACAGAGCAAGGATCGCATTATTCAAAATATATTCCATACGGGCAGACCATACATCTGGCCATACCTTTTTAAACACGGACATTAACCCTGAAGCAACCAAATGGCGGTGTTCGGGATCAACCTTTTCCATCACATTAAACGCAATGGGATAATCGGTGTCTGCGGGGTTAAAGTAGATAACATCATTAACCCTTGAAGAAGGAATAAAATGGAGAAGTTCTTCTGCGGCTTCCCCGTGCGGATCTATGAATCCCATGCCGTTCCCTCCCTGAATGTCCTGAATAGCCATGTTCTTGAGCATTTCGGTTTTGCCCATGCCCGTTTTTCCCACTGAATAAAAATGGCGGCGCCGGTCGTCTAACTTAATCCCAAACTTCTTTTGAGTATTCCTGAAGTTTGTTATCCCAAAGAAATTTATTTCGCTCATAAAACATTACTCCGTAGGCAATCCAGGCGGAGCTTCTCCTTTCTTTGAATCCACGCGAGGAACAGAAACAGAAGGAGCAACCATTTTGCCCGGGAAATGGAATACAGAGGCAAGCTCTTCTATGTTCAAATAGAAATTACCCTGGGAGTTTGGATAAAACGCTGGAAGATGCGTAAGAAAGCCGCGCAAGAGGCGGCGCTTCATCACAAATAACCGCCTTTTATCAAGAAACCATGTTAGTATGCTATAAGACTTGGTAAGAGTCTTCTTAAAAGGCCGAAAGTTGTTGTACGTTGCCGTGCTAAACTGCGTAAAGTAGCTCTGAACAAGATTTCTCGCGGCGCCAAAGAAATTCTCATGCTTTGCAATGTATATGAACCGCGACGAGACGCGAAAGGCATACTTGCTTATCTTTTCTTCAATGGCGGCCACTATTTCCCTTTCTCCTGGGGTAAGCCTCATTTCAGGAGGAAAGAGCTCTTTCTCCTCGGCCTTAGTAAGTTCGGGGATCTGCCCGGTGGTAAGCGTTGCGCCTACGGCCTGAAGGTCTTTCCCAATACCCCCAAACAAGCCACCTGATTTTGCGGGAACCTTCCTTCTCACCAATCCTGCCACAATGTCGTTTCCCTCCTGCACAAGAGTGCTCTCATCTGGTTCTGAATGAAGAACCGGCCACAGAATAAACTGTATCCACATATGCTCTCCTTTCCCAAGAGTTGAGAGCCCCTCAATAAGGTGGGCCATGGGATCTATTCTTTTTTCCTCTTCCCCCTCGGGGGTTGGCTCAAAGAATCTTGAATAGGTTTTAATGGGATACGGACTGGGCTTTTCTAGTATGTAGCTTGTTCCCCACACATTCCATTCCTTGTTTGGAATATCGCGGGGGATCTGCTTGGTATAATCGTCAACAATCTGGATCTCTGCTCCGGGATAATGGGAATAAATTGATGTTTCTAGAAGCTTGAGGTCCTGTTTGCGGATCTTCATGTAAAAATGCACAACTCCTTCCGTAGAAACGATCTCAATAGAAAGGTAGTGCTGGTATCTACCGTCTATCCACTTATCTCTTGGACGAGAAGGATGATGTATCTGCCACAAGCTCGCAAACACGTCTTCCATTGCTTTTACTGGTTTTTGCACATCCTGGGGCATTTTGATCTCCACATATATAAACTGCAGTGTGAGGGCAAAAAGTTCCTGTCTCCACCATAGCCAGAAATACAGGGCGGGCTTTAGAAGAACAAAAGGGAGGAACAACCACCACCATGCTATAAAAAAGTGAAACGCAAACGAAAACATCCACTCGAGTATGCCCCAGAAACTTTCTATAAATTGAAAAAGTATTTGAAATACCATTTCTACGCTTTGATATAATACTTGCCTTGAGGGTCTCTGGAGAACACGCTCTTGTCTTGAAGATTAAGCTCAACAGTGCTTTCTTTTACCTGGCGCTGCAAAAGCGTCTTCTCTATTATATCCTCTCTGGCCATTGTGCCCCCATTTCCCTTCAATAGAGATATAATAACATCTTTTACGGTTCCTGGCTCATACCCCCAATCTGACAAGGCATAGGTTCCCCGCCCTACGAGCACAAAACGCTGATCTTTGATCAATTCGTTGTGCACGGTCTGGGGCAAAACCTTCTTTTCCTTATTCTGCAGAAATTCCCCCTGGAATTCTTCAATATATTTGCTAACCTCCGTAAAGTGCAGGGGTTTTTCATGGCGCCTTAATACAAGGTATGCTTTATCCTTAATGCCCCTTGGATTCACCTCTGGCCAAGTTTTTAATCCCCATTTCCCATCCCAAGAACGCATAATGCGCTTGGAGACTTCCAAGAATGAGAACAAACTCTTGCCCCGCAATACATCTTGGGACAACGCCTCAATTTCTTCCTCATCTGCGGGAATTTCTTTTTTCTCAAAGAATGAAAGAAGATTCTCGTGAAAATCAGAGGCCTTTTCTACCATCTCTTTTTTTAATGACCAGAACGAATAGAAGTCTTGGGTTTCCCTGTGATCAAAAAACTCATCTCCTATGACAAGCAAGAATACTACTGGATTCGGCACATCCCGAGCCCCCAGCATATCTACAAGAAGATCCTCTCTTTTCATGGAACCTAGGCGTTTTAAGGTATCGTTAAAATACTGGAACGCTCCATGCGCCTGGCTATTTCTATCCGCCTCTATTTCCTTGCGTATCTGGAGCAGCGCATCTTCTACGATCTGGCGCACCCGCTCTCGAGTAATGCCGTGCACAGACCCTATTGCCTCTAGTGTTTCTGGGGTTGTCTGTACCAACCCAAAACGCCTCGAGACAATATCTTTGACTCGAGACGAAAGCCCCGAAACCAGACTAGAAGCAACTTTAGGATACGCGAATGTCATGGAAGGCATTAAGATATAAAACCATATATAAGAGACGCTGTCAACCCCTTTGAAGCATTTTGAGAACCCAAGGAGCAAAGAAAAGCGAAGCATAGGTTCCTGCCACAATTCCTATAATCAAGGTAAGAGCAAAGGGGCGGAGCGTTTCTCCTCCCAAAAATACAATTGCCAAAAGCGTTAGAATAGTTGCAAAACCCGTAATACAAGATCTTGAATAAGTCTCCCGTATACTTTTTTGAATCGTATCTTCAAAATCAGTGCCGCGGCGGCGCACCAGATTTTCCCGTATCCTATCAAAAACAACGATCGTATCGTTGATTGAATATCCCACCACAGTTAACAGCGCAACCACAGTGGGAATGTCTACCTCAACTCCCTGAAACCTTCCTAAAATAGCAAGGGCGCCCAAAGGAATAATAAGATTATGAGAAAGAGAAACCAATGCTGCAACGCTCCATTGCCATGATTTCACATATTCAACAGTTCTCCGAAACGCAAGCCCAATATACCCAACGATAATAAGAAGGGAAAGAATCGTAAACCATACGGTTTTAGAACGAAGCTCTTTCCCTATCACAGAGCCTATGGCCTCAAAGCGATTCTCCTGCGCCTGGTCGCCAAGTTTCTCCAATATAAGATCATGAGTTTCCTGGGGAATTTCTTTCAGACGCACCACAATACCTCTTTCCCCAATGGGCTGCATAATAAACGAGGCAAGCCCCGCATCTTGTAAAGATTTTGAAATCTCCTCCATGGGCGGCCTATTCTCTTTGTATTCTGCTTCTAGTATGGTTCCACCGGCAAGATCAATGCCAAAACGCAGCCCAAAGAGCAGTACGCTCACTAAGGCCCCTGTTGCAAAAAATAATGAGATAAATGCAAAAATATTTTTCATATTATTTCCACAACCACGTCAATCTTTCAAGGAAGGTTCCTACAAACATCCGCATCAAGTTCCTTGTTACAACAATGCCAGAAAACATGCTTATCACTATACCCAAAGAAAGAGTCAAAGCAAAACCCTGCACAAAAGAAGAACCAAACCAGAATAGAATTAGGGAAACGAACAGGGTGGTGAGGTTTCCATCTCGAATAGAGGGCCATGCCCGAGTGAATCCCTCTTCCATGGATACAAAAAAACTCTTTCCCTCGCGCAGTTCCTCCCTCATGCGAGAAAAGATAAGCACATTCGCATCCACTGCCATACCGACAGATAGAATGACACCCGCTATACCAGCTAAGGTTAAGGTGACGGGGATAACCTTGAATAATGCAAGAAGAAGCGCTAGATAAAATACCAATGCGAAGCACGCAAAAAGTCCTGGAACTCTATATATCAGAACTATAAAAAGAACCACAACCAAGAACCCTATAACTCCTGCGTTCAAACTCTTTACCAAAGAATCATGCCCAAGAGTGGCCCCTACGTTTTGCTGTGAGAGAAGAGAGATAGGCACTGGAAGCGCTCCCGCATTAAGGTCACGTACAATCTGACGGGCTTCCTCTATTGAGAACTGCCCAGTGATCTGGGCCTTTCCTCCTGATATAGGCTCTTGCACCGTGGGAGCCGAAAGCAATTGGCCGTCTAAGAATATAGCCAATGGACGACCCACGTTTTTCTTGGTAAGCTCTTCAAAAAGCTGCGCCCCCTCTCCATTGAATTGCAGCTGAACTTGAGATTCTTGAGTAAGAGAATCAAATGAAAGCTCGGCCCTTTCCAAATATCTTCCCGTTAATGGAGTTGCGCCAAAAGGATTTTCAAGATTTCCTTCTTTTGCCTCGATAATTTTCTTGTTGTTCTCTACAATCTCCGCGGCGTTCTCTTTCTGCTCTGCAAACTCAAGGTATGGAGTCTGGCCGATAAGCTTGGCGGCCTCCTGAAAATCTAAAACTCCTGCAAGTTCTACGATCAACCGCTGATCCTTCCCTGACCCCTCTACCTGAACCAGGGGCTCCTTAACGCCAAATAGATTCACTCTCCGCTCAATAACATCCCTCAATCCTGCCATTGCAGAATCATACTCTCCAGACTGGATCTGGGAAAGGTCTGCCTGGTACACCAAATGCATGCCTCCCTGAAGGTCAAGGCCAAGCTGAAATGGAACGTCAGGAACTCGCACAAAAGAAGGCAGAAATCCCACCTTCCCCAAAAGACCGTTAACATACTGGGGATACACAAAAAGAGCGGAACTGACGCCAAGAATCATGAGAGCAAGAATAATAAGGTATACCCTTTTCTTTCTCATGGATTCAATAAAAATTCACCATGACCCTGAGTTTTTATCGAATGGGTCATAGATATCTATGCTACCAGAACTTGTTCTCTTTTACAACTCCAGTGTATTCCAATATCTTACATGAGCATTGAAACACATATCCACACCATCTCATTATCACTGCCATGGCAATACTAAGAAGATAATTTAAAAATACGTTCCCATTCTTTTTCATCACCAATATCCTCTGCCACAACAAGTTGCACCTCTTTATCTGTTAATCCAAAGAATCCTTTCAATAATCTAATTTCAACTTTGCAGTCAAAGGGATGAAGCCAAATACTTTTTTGAAACTGGCGAAACCCCAATTGCTTCAGCTTGCCCCGAAGCGCCTCTCGCAATATTTTTCTTTTATGCGCAATATCAAAAGTAAGCAATCTCCATCTCTCGTCCCATTGTCTTGGTATTTTTATTTTGAAATCATTAATTTGAAATATTCCAGCTTTCTTCTTCCCTTCCTGCGTTAAGGAAATATAGATCTGCTTATTTCTCAATTCAATTGATATAGCCCCGCTTCGGCGAAGTCGATCAAACGCAGTTGAAATAGTGCGCTTTGGATATCTTTTGAATCTGTTATTTCCAGAAAGAAGATTGCGGATAAAATATGGAGATGTGGCGGCAATCATTACTGCTCCGCCAATAAAAAGCCAGGAGAGAATATCTTTTACAATTTCCGACCGTGGTTTTCTAAAATAATATTTATACCCTTCAATATTCATTCGTTTATCCTATCTCATTAGCATTGCCATGGCAATGCTAAAAAGATACTCAATCAAAAATCTTGTGCAAGCACTTTTCTCACTCCTTGAAGCGCAAAACCGCGATGACTCGCCCTATTTTTCTCTTCAAGAGACATCTGGGCAATCGTTTTGCCAAGCCCCTCGTGATAAAAAATAGGGTCGTACCCAAAACCGCCATTGCCCTGGGGTTCTCTTGTAATAACTCCTCGGCATATTCCTTCGCAAGTTCTTACTCTCTCTGTCGCAGGATCGTACAACGCAATTACCGCATGGAATTGCGCTCCTCGTTTTTCATCTGGGGCATCTTTCATCTCTTCCAGAAGTTTTCTGAAGCGATCTTCATCTGTTCCCTGAACGTACCGGGCAGAAAGAACACCCGGTCTTCCTCCCAGGGCATCCACTTCTAAACCAGAGTCATCGCTTAAAGTAAGAATGCTTGTCATCTTCCCAATTGTCATGGCTTTCAAAATTGCATTGCCTTCAAACGTAGAGGCGGTCTCTAGTACAGAGAAGCCCTGCGGAATTTCCTTTCTGTCATCCAAACTAAAAAACTCAAGAGGCAAATCCTTGAGTCCTTCCACGATTTCCGAAAACTTTCCTTTATTTCTTGTTGCAATAATAAGCTCTCTCTTCACCTTGGTTTTATTGCCATACTTATCCATAATAATGCTTACATTTATCTCACATCCCATCCAAATTCACAATATTTTTCTCCTTTTAGATAACAATCAATTGCCGTCCAAATATATGGAATAGTATTTTTAGGCAGCTGATTTAATTGAAACCATGACAAATCATCACATTTATCCAGCTCCATATTTTTAATTTCACCCCTCCACTTCTTTACCATAAAAAACAAGTCAATTCTTTCATGATCTCCACACCATCGGTGCATTGTCAGAGTAAGATTCAAATCTTTAACATTGACCCTGGCGCCTACTTCCTCGGATACTTCTCTAACTAAAGCTTCCCTCATGGTTTCTTCTCCATCAGCGTGGCCAGCTGGCAAACCATAATTTCCATCTTCAAATCCGGTTTGATATCTTCTCAAAAGAAGTATCTTTTGATCCCGAATGAAAATCGCATACACTGACGGAATAAGTTTGAATCGCTCTTTACTTCCCATGGTATTCCTTATTAACCTCAAAGTATCTCTCACCAGTTTTTAGAGACTCTAATACAACTCTCACTGGATCAAAAAGCGGAGAGGGCAGATTATCTAATGGATACCATGCGATAGTTTCTATCTTGCCTGGCTCTTGGATTTTAGGTTCTCCGGATATCAATTCAGCTATGAAAGAGATATCAATGTAATGCTTCCCCTCTCTAATCATATTCATGCAAGTGGCGAATTTGACGTTCCCAATCTCAATTCCCAATTCTTCTTTCGCTTCTCGCTTAATCGTTTCCATAGGACTTTCACCAAATTCTACATGACCGCCCATTGATCCCCACATTCCCTCTCCATGAGATCCCTTTCTCTTTGCAAGTAAAATCATCCCATCCCTGATAATAACTACACCAGCTCCAACTTTCGGATTATTTTGTTCCATACTTTCAGTTCTACTTTTCATGGCGCTTTTTATACTTATTACCTCACGTTGAGTAGATATCGTGATCTCCTACTGCGAGCAATACTACTGCACGCGAAGAAAGATATATAAATACAATACGAAACTTATAGTTCACCCAAAATCCAAAGCGCCCGGCAAGACGCCCAGTCAACTTATGAACTTTCAGGAACTTGTGATTTTCACGATCACGGAACAATTCTATTTTCTCAATAACTTCATCTTGGAGATTTTTCTCCAATGTCTTAAACTGGCGCACGAATGTTGGAGCGTATGATACGTCCATACTGTTAAGGCATTTTGCGTGCCAGTTTCCTTAAGTCTCCCTTGAGTATTCTGCCCCGGCGAACTTCTTGTTCTGCTCTTAAAACAGCTGTAATCGCCTCTTCTTCCGCAAGAAGACGAAGGGCTTTACGTACGACTTCCGCCTTATTTGGAGCAAACCCCCGCTTCACCAGCATATCAATAAACTCTTCAAGATTATGGGTAAGAGGAATAGATAGTGTAGCCATAGATATTATATGATTTCTTAATAGGATAATATCATACTATCAAGAAGAAGGTCGCGTGTCAAGGATACACTTGGCATCAACACTACATACCATGGCACTTCTTATATTTCTTACCGCTTTTGCACGGACACGGATCATTCCTCCCAACCTTCGGCTCATTGCTTGAAACAACTTGAGTCGGAGCAGATTGAGCTTGCGATGTTATCCGTACTCCAAAGATAGACTGGGCTATTAACGCATCAATGTTTTCCAAAAGACCTTTGAACATTTTGTGCCCTTCGTTCTTGTATTCCACCAATGGGTCTTGCTGGCCATACGCGCGCAACCGCACAGAATCTCGAAGCTGTTCCATATTCTCTAGATGCTCAATCCATAAAGAATCAATAACGCGCAGGCATACAAGCTTCTCTGCCTGGCGCATATTCTCTGGCCCTAACTCTTGTTCTTTTTTCTCATACTCTTCTTTTGTATGTCCGGCCTTCTCAATAACCGCCAAGAGCTGGTCTCTAAGCCCTTGCCCTTGAGACTTTTCCAGCACCTCTTTTCGCTTTTTATACATCACTTCACGGTGCTTATTCAGCACATCATCGTAGTCCAGCAAGTGTTTTCTCGCGTCAAAGTTAAACCCCTCCACTTTCCCCTGCGCGCTCTCAATCGCCGAGGAAACAAGCCTTGATTCAATAGGCTGGTCTTCCGGGATATGGAAACCCTTCATCATGTGCTGCATTTTCTCTCCTCCAAAAATTCTGACAAGGTCATCATCCAAAGAAAGGAAAAACTGGGAAGACCCGGGATCTCCCTGCCTCCCTGTTCTTCCTCGTAGCTGGTTGTCTATTCTTCGCGCCTCGTGACGCTCGGTGCCAATAACATAGAGGCCACCTACGCTTCGCACAAGCTCGGCTTGGGCGGCCGAGGGCGGGTTCCCCCCTAATATAATGTCTACTCCTCGGCCCGCCATGTTTGTTGCAATGGTAATGGCGCCCTTCTTTCCTGCTTGAGCTATGATTTCCCCCTCCCGTTCGTGCGCTTTCGCATTGAGCACTTCATGGGAAATGCCTTCCGTTTTCAACAACGCGCTGACGTATTCGTTCTTTTGTATAGAAACAGTTCCCACAAGAACCGGCTGCCCTTTTGCGTGACGCCCTGCAACTTCTTTTGCCACTGCCTGGAACTTCGCTTTTTCTGTCTGGTATATCCGATCTGGGATATCTTGTCTTGCCATAGGTTTATTCGTAGGGATGCTCACCACCTCTAGTCCATACACCTTGAAAAACTCTTCCGCAGAAGTTTGAGCGGTCCCGGTCATGCCTGCGAGTTTTGCATACAGACGAAAATAGTTCTGGAAACTAATAGAGGCAAGCGTCAAGGACTCGGGCTGCACGCTAACTCCTTCTTTCGCTTCAAGCGCCTGGTGCAATCCCCCAGAGTACCTGCGTCCAGGAAGCATCCTGCCGGTAAACTCGTCTACGATAATAACCTGTCCGTCTTTCACCACGTAATCCCGGTCCCGCTCAAAAAGCACATGGGCTTTTAACGCCTGTTCTAAATGATGAAGATACTTTATACCCTTCTCTTCATATATATCTTTTAACCCAAGCAGATGTTCCACCTTATCAATGCCAGATTCAGTGAGGGTTACTGTCTTGAGTTTTTCATCTTTCTCATAATCCCCTTCTCCCAGTCGCGGAATGATCCTCGCAAAATCCCGGTACCAATCAGAAGACTCTTGGTCTGGAGCAGATATGATCAAGGGGGTTCTCGCCTCGTCAATAAGAATGGAGTCTACCTCGTCAATAATGGCAAAGTGCTGGCCCCGCTGCGCTTGGCCATTCAAATCATACGCCATGTTATCTCGCAGGTAATCAAACCCAAACTCATTGTTCGTTCCATAGGTTATGTCTGCCGCGTATGCCTCTTGCCTCGTTACTGGCTTGAGATAGCTCTCAACCACCTTGAACCCTCCAACCACATCGCGCTCTTTATCCTGCTGTTCCTCACCAGCCTGCACTGCGGGGTCATACATATAGGAAGAGTCGTGCGTAATGCATCCCACGCTCAACCCTAAAGCATGGTATATCTGCCCCATCCATACGGTGTCTCTCTTTGCAAGGTAATCGTTCACCGTCACTATATGCACTCCTTTCCTCTCCAGGGCGTTCAGGTATGCGGGGAGCGTTGCCACCAATGTCTTTCCTTCTCCTGTGCGCATTTCGGCAATCTTGCCCTGGTGCAAGGCAATGCCTCCCATGAGCTGAACATCAAAATGCCGCTGTCCGAGCGTTCTCCTGGAAGATTCCCTCACCAATGCAAAAGCCTCCTCAAGGAGTTCATTTAACAACTCTCCTTTCTTGAGGCGATTTTTGAGTTCTTGTGTTTTCTCTTTGAGGGCTTCAAGAGACCTTCCCTGCATGTCGGATTCCAACGCATTGATATTTTTCACGGAACCTGCGACTTTCTTTGTAAAGTGATCTTGCCCACCCCCAAATATCTTTTCCAAAAAGGCCATATTTAAAATTCTTTATTGTATGCTATCTCGTTCCCCTCGCTTCACCCTTTTAACACGCATTGTTTTTGGCAAAAGTTCTTTTTGAAAAAATTTCAACACTTCTTCCGGCTTTGAATTTTTGCCGCATGTAAAAATATCTATTGAAGTATACGCAAACTCAGGCCACGCGTGAAAGGAAATATGCGATTCTGCCAAAAGCACGACTCCCGTAATGCCCTGCGGGGAAAATTTATGCAGAGCGAACTTTAAAGGAGTATTATTTCCCCTCCTCGCGGCGTTCGCTAAAAGAATCTTTAACTCATGGCTACTCTTAATAATCTTTCCTCCCCAGAAATCAGCTACGATATGAATACCGATATGAGAGTTCTTACTTTTTATTTTCTTTTTTTCCCGCATAGCATTGAGTGTATCATTCTGCTATAAAAAAACAATCCCGCCCTGTCGAATGACGGAGCGGGATTGCGAAGACTAGAATTGTTATTTCTTCTTCTTCTTTCCTCCTTTCTTTTTTGCTGCCATATGTGTGTTATATTCTCGAATTGTGTCGAGAAAAATATGTTCAACGATATAGTACACTGGCGAATAGCATCGACCGCACTTTTACTACCCGCAACATCTTAATATATTTTCCCATCTGCAACACGTAGTGTCAATGTGGATAACCCACCCCGTCATCCGACGGGGTGCCCAGTCGCATGACTGGGCAAATTTTTCATCCGACAAACTCAATCTCCTCCTCTAAAACCACGCCAAACTTTTTTTTGATGATTTTTTTCACTTTTTGCACCAGCAAAACCACATCTTTTGCCTTTCCTCCTCCAAGATTCACCATAAAATTGCAATGTCTGGTTGAAATCTGAATATTGTTTTGGCGCATTCCCTTCAAACCGGCCTGATCATTGATATACGCGGCTGGAATTACGGGGAATGGATCTGTTTTTACTGCGGGCTGAAGTTTTTTTTGCAAAGCAGGAGAAAATTTCTTCAGATCGCAGTTTTTAAACACGCTTCCTGCGTTTGGATATTCTAAAGGATGCCGTTCTTTGCGGTATGCAACATGTCCTGTCGCAATGGACTGTATGGCGCGCCTGCTTCCCTTTAGTAATGAAAACGCCGCAGAGAGAATAACCAATCCTTTTTCTTTGAACAGAGAGGAACGATATGAGAACTTGCATTTGTTTTTCAAAAACAATCTCTCTTTCCCTTTTTTATCAAGCGCAATCACCCAGAGAATACTATCTTTTGTCTCTCCTCCGAACGCGCCCGCATTTCCCCGTATAGCTCCCCCTACGGATCCTGGCAGCCCGCCCGCCCATTCAAAACCAGACAATCCTTTTTTCCCGGTCTCCTTAACTAATACTGCCATTGGAACTCCGGCCTCACACAAAAACTTTGCACCCTCTATCCTGTATTGCTTTGCCTGGATATAAATAACAAGGCCGGGGAATCCCCTGTCTGAAACCACAAGGTTGCTTCCTCCTCCCAAGATAAAAAAGGGAACTTGCAGGTTTTTTGCTATCTTCACTGCTTCAACAATATCCTTAGTGGTTCTCGCAACAAAAAAATATTTGGCGTTCCCGCCAATTTTAAAGGTAGTATACGGCGCAAGCGGAACGTTTCTTTGTATTCCAGGCAGTGCTTTGTTGGTCATGGTGCGAAAACTTTGGCTTTTCTGCAGACACGTAGAGCCCCGCCCGCAGGTAGGGTAAAGCGCAAAGAAAAGACAAAGTTTGAGCGCATAATCTACCTGATGGATCGGGAGTTGTTTGACTCCAGTTGTAAGACTTAGTGAGTACTACTCCCGATCCGCCTTTATAGTATCAAAAATACTCCTAAAAAGCAAAAGATCTCGCTCGAGGGAGATCCGTTGCCGTCTTACATTGAAGTATCCGCCTAAGGCGGAACTCGTACTCACTAACACTATACTAGCAAATCAGCGGGAATTTGTCAATCCTTCGACTCTACTCAGGATTGACCCTGAGTATAACCGAATGGGTCAATATCTCATTCAATTTCTTACGGGTCAAGAATCCAACATATCCTGTTCCCCGAGTAAGCCCCACAGGAGCCAAAACTTCAGATCGATACTTTTCCTGAAATCTCACCACTGCGGCTTTAGTAAGGGTAAAAAAGTTTCCGGAGACCAGGCCTTCCGGATACAATACGGGCTCTTTCAGTCTTAAAATCTCCTGCAGACAGCGAACTTCGCTTTCTTCTTTCAATCCCAAGAACAAGTCTTTGGTGAGCTGGCTGCATGAAATATTCCCTTGATTACCGAGCATCAAAGCCAGCTCTGCCTGCAATTCTGCGATTCTCTTCTTTAAAGATTCAATCTGCAAAAGAAGCTGTGAGATGAGCTCTTGCTCTGCTTGGGGGGTTCGCTTCGTGGTAGAAATGGAAAGAGAGAATTGATGCAAAGGGTACTGTTCATCCAGACCATGAATCTTCTTTTGAGATATGGGGAGGATAACAACAGATCGAACCTCGCTATTAAACTTTGGAATAAACAGCTCTCCATTGTTTTCTGCATTCAGCAAGAGAAACTGAATAGAAAATTTGCGCTGGGCGTCTTCTACAATATACGGCAAGCGAAACACTCCTGCAGGATCCCCCCGGAATTCAACCTTCAAAGTATCTTTTCCTCCCGCTATTTTATACCAATTTCCTGTCCAGTCCTGGGTTACGTTGTTAAGCACCAGAACATTTTCCCCAATAGAAGGGAAAAAGTTTGTCTGGGGAATCACCCTAAAGTTCACCAAATGCGGGTTATGATAGCAATACCTAGCTCCATACGCGCAATCGTTCAAAAACAACGCAATGACCCAATTCGTAAACACCTGGGAAAAATCTTCCTGGAACGCTCCTTTCTGCAAGGCCTCATTCAAAGAAGCAATGCCTACCTTGGATGATTTTAAAGAATCAACAAGGATCTCTCTCCCGTATTGGTCAACTACATACTGCGCAAAAAGGTCGGCAATGCCATAATCGTATGTCTTATTCTCCCATTCTGTAAGGGAGTTGGACTGCTTCTCCAGAAAACCCTTGACGCGCTGCTTCAGGTTGCTGTCTTCGTAGTTCGTGTCGTACCCAATTAGAGTCGGAGCGTATTCTGCGCGAACCTCATTTAACCATACCTCTTCTGACACTTTCCACAGCTTATCTTTCTGATTGAAGGTTATAAGATGAGTAAACTCATGGGCAAGAAAGCTTTTCATCAAAGGAGCATGCAGCTGGCGAAGATTTAGATAAACCATTTCCCTTTCATTTGATTTCGGGTTCTGTAATTTTGAGTATTCGTTTCCGTAATCGGTGTAGCCGCCTGCGTCTTGGCGCATCAAATGCAGGAGAATAGTTATTGCATCATTGTTATCAATGCCGGGCTTCCATTCAGACCCGAATGCCTGCGTGAGAGAAGGGTAGATATTTTGCTCAAATTCTTGAGCTAGTACGATAACGACCTGTTCGGTTGCGTATTGATCAGACAAAGACAAACCATTCCACCAGGCGTCTTCAATGTAAAAATATGCTTTTGAGTTAACAACGCGAAGGGTCGCTTCAAGCGTATCGCGCTTTAACTCGTCATACGAAGAGTCAACAAAAAAACTCATCCTCTCTCCCACAATGTCTGCAGAAACAAACAACGGAAGGATAAGAAACAATATACCAAACAATACGCCTTGTTTACTTCTTTCCCGCATTGATGAGATTGGCATATTCTGCGAATTTTACGTTGTTCCCTGTTTCAGAAAAGTAGGAAATAAGCCAAGCGAGAAGGTCGGTATTGTTATCTGTCACCCCCAATCCCTTCTTGAACAATTCCTCAATGTATTGCGGACTCTTCTGCATACGGTACCAATAGAGGTACCCGAGTGAGCGGTAGAACATGGTTTTGTCGGGGTACAACCTGATGAGCTCCAACCAATTCTGCTCTGCCTTGTCATATCTCCCAAGATCAGAATATATATCTGCCATATTATTCAACACAAGAAGACTTTCAGGATCTATGAGGAGCGCCTTCTCATACCATTTCAAGGCTTCTGCTTTTTCTCCAAAGATATTCAGATTCACTCCAATGTCTGCATAGGCTGCAAAATCATTATCTTTTTTGCCGTCTCGCAGATCCTGCCTTGCCTTGAGGAGCTGTTCAACAAACTGGCTGCCGTCATCAGGGCGCTTTAAAGCCAATCCCTCAAAGTAACGCAGCTCTTTCTGGTCTTGCATATATTGAAGACCAAAAAATACGCCACCGCCTGCAATAGCAAGGAGGACGGATAGAGCTATGGGATTTTTGAGCAATAAGAGAATCCTTTGCATATAAATGTATACTACCATCTGAATAATTTCCCGTCCAGATTTCTTGATCCAGACTCTTTGATCAAAATTTCCTGGAAATATAGATAGAAATATCTTGTGATGACTGCCATGGCAGTCATCACAAGATAAAACTATAATATATCCAACTTAAAAAATTCACGCAGCCTTTTGTCATCCTCGATCTTTTCTGCCAGCATAAGATTCAGTTCATCACTTGTGAGACCAAAAAAATCTCTCAAGAGCGCAACTTCCTCTTGGCAGTCAAAGGCGTGAACCCAAACGCTCTTTTGAAAAGGATAAAATCCAAGCTCACGCAACTTTCCGCGTAATGCTTCCCTTTTTATCTTTTTCTTATGGCTAATATCAAAAATTAAAACGCGGTACTTCCTGTCCCATTGTTTTGGTTTTTGAATTTCAAGATAGTCAATCTGAAAACGCCCCGCCCTATGTCTTCCCTTGCGCGTAAGCGAAATATATATCTGGTTGTTGCGTGTTTCTACATTGAGCATTCCTCCTCTACGCAAATTGGTAAAGGTATCTGAAATCCTTTTGTTTGAATATTTCTTTAGCTTTGTTCTTGCCCGCAGTATACTTTGCACAAAATAAGGAGAGGTAGCAGCTATGATCACAGCTCCACCGATAAAAACCCATGTAAGGATATCTTTTGCTATTTCGGACTTTGGTTTTTTGAAATAATACTTATACCCCATTCTTTTTATGATATCTTGAAATAACTGCCATGGCAAGGATTAGACGATTTCATCGGCGTAGAATCAGCAGTCAGCAATATAAACAAAATACAACAACATAAACAAAAGACCCCGGGGAAAACCCGAGATCTCCTGCTTCGTTACAAGGAAAACGAATATTAACGTCCTAACAGAGCGTTGAGCTTGGCTCTGGTTGCTGGGCCAAGAATTCCAGTTCCAGCGGTTAATCCTGCAGGAGTGAGAATACTGGAAGCGTACTTCTCCTGGAATTTCATAACTGCCGCCTTAGTTGCTGAACCGAACAAGGTAGTTTCGTTTCCCAAAGATCCAGGCCCAGAAGACGCAACCCGTGTTGCGGAATCCTGATTAAGCAATGCCTGCAAGCATTTCATCTCATTCCCCGTGCTTCCAACTTTCAAAGCGCTGGAGAATACAATGCCGCGGCAATGCGGAGGCACATCTTTAGATCCTGGCTGTTCTGTTGCTATCAGTATAGCCAATTGGGCTCTTAAGTAGTTGATGTTGTTCAGAATTGCGGTAATTGCTGCTTGGATTTGGACTGTTGTTGGATTTGCTGGAACTGCCGGGATTGCAACTAACCCCTCGACTACGCTCGGGGCAGGAGCTGTTGGAGCTGGGGTTGTTGGGGTTGTGGCTGGAGTTGTTGGGGTTGTAGTTGGGGTGGTTGTAGTCGGAGTAGTTGTTGGAGTCGTTATTGGTGTTGTGGTTGGAGTGGTACTAGGCGTAGATGTCGGACCAGAAGTAGCTCCTGCTCCAGAAGTATTGGTTGTTGCTGAAACCGCGCTGGAAACTCCTGATTCTCCTGACGTGTTTAGAGAAGTAATCTTATAGAAGTAGGTGACTCCGCTAGATAACCCGATATCAGAATACGTAGTAGTAGACCCAGAAGACACCGTAGGTTCAGATCCTACTCGTTCATATGTTCCTCCAGAACTCGCGCTCCTGTAAATATCGTAGGATGTTGCGGCAATAGGAGAAGTTACAGCGGTCCAGGAAAGATTTATTCCTGTTTGGCCTCCGGTAACTGCGGCGAATCCTGTTGGAGTTGCAGAAACTCCGTCAGGAGTGGAAGAAATAGGAGCATACAGAGAAAAGTGGTCTGTGCTCGCAGACACTGTTGCGGTTGCCACGGTTGCGCTAAACTCGGCAACTGTATCAATGGATGTTGCGTCTGTAATCACCGCGCCAGCTGAATTCTTATACGTTATTGTGGAAGCAAGCGTTACCCATGACTGCGTACTATCATCCCAATACCCCATCTTTAAGGTATCTGCTTCGGCCAAGGTGTTAATGGAGGAATCGGTTGAAGAAGCAGTGGATGTCAAGTCTGCCAAGGTCAAGGTCATTTCAACCGTGACAGGTAGCGGGAGTATTGTGATGGCATTATTGTCAGAATCGGTTGCTTTTATTTCCTGCGCCTTTCCTCCAACCGGCTTTGAGCTTGAAGTAGACCGTACGTTATTGGTTTGTTTTGCTTGAAGATTCCCAGGAGATGTAGAAGAACCTAAAGCTTTTTCTGGAATAGTAATCTTTATTCCAGCTGTTGCGTCTTCAAGCGTTCCCCCAGAAGCAGGCGTCATAGGTTTTGATTTTGGAGCTGCCAAGGAAACCGGGGTGCTCACCGTAATATTCACTCCGCTTTGAGAAGAGGCAACAATAACAACCGCGTTTGTAGCTGCAGCTTCTGCGTATCCATCGGCAACTGCGTACACTCTCCAAGTGCCTGCGTTAACTGGCAAAGTATATGCTCCGGTTGCATCAGCCTGGGTGCCAGAGAATCCTCCTCCTTGCTTTTCTGCCCGCACAAAGGCATTAGAAGCTCCAGATGAACCAATATACACAGTTCCTGTAATAGAAAGAGTGGAAGCTGCCATGGAGATGGTTAATCCTGTCAAAGTTCCATTTGCCACCGCTGTTGTCACGGTTAAGTCGGTTGCATCTCTAAAGTATCCCGGCTTCATTGCATTTACCTTGTAAGCAGTTGTAGAGTTTGTGACATTCAAGGTGAATGTTCCGTCAGATCCAGCTTTTACTCCAGTCCTTGCGCCGTTGGAAGCGTCGGAGATTTCAACCCATGCGTCTGCAATGGCTACGTTTGATCCGTCTTTCACGGTGCCAGAAACCGTTCTCAAGGTAGGCACGGTTATTGTCAACCCTTCGGCGCTGTTCACGGTAATAATTCCTGTAGTCTGGCTGTATGTGGTGGTATTGCTGTCAGTTGCGGCAATAGAGGTACCTGTCAAAACAACTCCTGGAATTTGTACATTCACGCTGTAGTCTCCGTTCGGCACGCTCAAAATTCCGGCTGTGGTGTTCTTAATAACAACTCTGCCTCCCACTCCCGTGGACGAAAATAATTCAACAAATGCTTCTGTGACAGACGTGCCCAAGGTAATGGTTATAGTTCTGGGAACTGTCAACGTAATATCCTGATTTGCAGTGTCTGCAGAAACGCTTACACCAGAAAGCCCTGCCAGTTCTCCAATACCCGGAGCAGATGCCTTTATGGTGTATCCTGTACCTGAAGGCACTTTCACGCTGTAGGTTCCGTCAGCGCCTGTAATGGCTTCGTTAGAAGTATTATTTCCGAATATTCTCACAAACGCTCCCTGAATAGCAACGTCTGATCCATTAAACGCGCCTGCGGGATCCAGGGTAATATCCTGGTAGACTCGTCCTGACACCGTGTAAAAGGTTCCTGTTCCAGTGGGCGTAAAGTTCACGCTGCTCTGGCTTGCGCTTGAAATCGTGATGGTCTGTTCGGTCAAGTTTCCATACTGTGGCAAGAACGACCCTACTTTCCATGTTCCATTGGAAACATACAAGGTATATGCTCCCGCAGAGTCAGTGTTTGCATTGGCAAATCCTGGCCCATCAGTTCGGTATGCAAACACCGAAGCTCCTTGCACCGTATTGGTTCCGTCTGTCACCTTGCCTGAAATGGTATAATCGGGTTTTGCTACTTTTAAGATAAAAGTAGTTGCGGCGGTAGCTGGAGTAATGGTAGTTGTTGAACCATCAATTAAGAGATACTGGGTTTCATGAGACGTTACCACAACAGGCACTTCTTTTGAAGGAGGCATGCCAGGAATAAAGGAACCAACAATGTACGAACCGTCAACAACGCTTAAGGTAAACGCGCCAGCCGTGTCTGTATTGGCATGCGTGCCAAACCCTCCCTGCGGAGAATACGCATATACCTCGGCATTGGCCATAACCTTGCCTGCGCCGTCTTTTACCAATCCCGTAATGGACTTGTTCGCAGCTGTAAGGGTAAACGCCAAAGTGCCATTGTTTGCAGTTCCACTATTTTCAATGAATGTGGTGCTTGTAACAACGGTAATGTCCAAAGGCTTTGGAATAATGTAGCTTGGAGACGGAGGAGGTCCTCCCATTGGGCCCTTGGGCATTTGGGGGCCTACTCCAACAAACCATTTTCCTATTGCAAGTTTAAGGTTAACGGTCTTTGGGCTTGTATCCAATGTTACCTGTTTCACCTTAAATCCTGTTCCCATGGAGGAACCCGCAAAAACATCCAATAGTTCGCCAACGGTTCCGGTGATAATAACCGGAACGGTTGCATCGCCAGCAACAGCATTGTCTACAAGTGCAAAGTCGTAGTCAATAACGTCATTGTTTACCGTATCTGAAGCAAGATCTGCGGTTTCGTTAATCAACACTCTTTCTGGCGCGGTCTTGCCGGTAAACTCCGTTACGGTTCCAGTTAAGGTAACTGTCTGATCGGTAAATAGCATGTACTCCCCTGCTGGCAACGAGGTAAAGCTATACGAGGCAGTATTTGCGGCAAAAGTACCTGATGTAGTTTCCGTTGGGCCTGTCATTGGAGACATTAAGTATACCTTTGCGGTGCCTCCGGTTGCTCCAGTAGCCGTAATTGTTCCAGACAGTGTATAGCTCCCTGCTGTCTGAATAAAGAAGGGCATTGAAGTCAATGATTCAAGAACTGTAGCTCCGTTCTTGGTCTTAATGTCAACGGTGTATCCTGAAGTGTTAAAGTCCTTTGGAACCGAGGAGTTCACAATGCCAGCGATTTCAATGTTCAAGAAATCGTTGCCTCCGCTATTTGTTGCAGCCGACAAGGCAATGGTTACGGTTCTTGCCGGAATATTCACCACCACTCCGTCATCAGCAAGTCCTCCTTTTGTTGCATCATCTCCCGATGATGTATCGCCAGTAACCGTTGATCCGCCAGAGGCTGGACATGATTTTCCTCCTGCCACATTGGTTGTGCATTTAAAGGTTGGAGTGCCTGTTCCAGGCCCGTTAAGATCGGTCCTCATTGGAGAATTTAGATCCTGCTGGGCCGCAGTAACGTCAAAACCGGTTGGAAAAGTTAACACAATGGTTCCAGAAATTGGAATCTGCTTTGAAATAGGCAGCATAACCATATAAGTTGTGGTCTTGCCCGCCATCATATTTCTTGGCATCACGTTAACAGGAGGAGCAAATCCAAAAGTGGTTGAAGAAAAGTTCGTTGGCACAAAGGTTCCTCCTCCAGAGAACGCGTCTGTTGTTGTTGCCATTGGCCCCAAAGATCCCTTTGTGGTTAAGCTGTTTCCAATAGTGGCTCGGCTAGTATTTCCCGCAGATGTAATTACATTGGCAGAAAGATCTTTTGCAGAATTGCTGCTTGGTGCTACATCCATAGAAAGATACAATTCTAGGCCAATAGCGGCCGCAATGCTTAAACCTTTAATAAGCACAGTGCTTGATGTTGTATCATAGGAAAAGGTTGCGCTGGCAAGAGAAACTGCAGTGCCTACGACCGCAGGGTCAAACCCTACTGCTCCATACTCAACCACGTTGTATGCCAAGGGATTCAACACAGATGTTGCCCAATTCATGGTATCAGTCGCTTTTGCGGCGTTCATTGGTTCAGAAAATGTGAGAGCAATGCCAAAGTCATCGGCATTCATAAACGAAATTGCTGGAACTATGGAGTCGGCAGATCCAGTGGTAAACGTTTTTGTCACCGCAGTTCCTAACGAAGTGCCATTTAATCCCTTCACTCCAGTGGTAACTGTAAGCGTGTAAGCAGTGCTTGCATTCAAAACTGATCTGGGCAAAAAGTATGCCATGCGCTCCAATGGACGATATTCTACTGTTCCATTCACAGAAGTGCTTCCTACTGTAAGGGTAATGGTAGATGTAGAAATGGTAGAAGGATCCATATCCTTGCTAAATCCAACATTCATCGCTCCCACATTCACCTGCACGCCAGTATCACCATTGCTTGGATACGATCCCACAACTGTTGGGGCCGCGGTATCTCCTCCTGTTCCTGTGGTAAACTCAAGCGTATAGAATACATTGCTTTCCTGACCAGGGAGCCCAAGGGTCATACCGCTGCTTCCCTTTGCTCCTCCCAACGCTTTCACCCTATACTTTGTACTTGCAACAAACGATCCTGAATTATAGGCGCTCTTTAAGGCAACAACTGCGGAAAGCTTTGAGGTGCTAAGAGTAACAGTATCAATGGCGCTTGAAGACACATCGGTTTCCGTGGTTCCAGATACCGTGAAAAGCTTCACATAATTCTTCAAAACATAGGTTCCTGAATCATCTGCCATTGGATCAGAAAAGTTTATAACCACTTTTGTGTTTGTGGGCGCGCTAGATGATCCGGGAGTAGGCGTGGTTCCTATAACACGAGGCGGCATAAACGCTCCAGACCCAAACGATTGCCCGCCAGCCAATGTCCCGGCAAATGTTGAATTTGAAGTTGCAAAGGAAAACGCGTAGCTTCCGTCTGATTGGTTGCCCTGCACCGAGTTCCCGGCTGTGTCTGTTACGTTTGAAGTAACAACAACCGCAATGGTCTTGTTGTTCCCCAAGATATTTGGCGAAGTCAAAGACCATACTGCCATATTAGCTTCAGGAGGAATCATTGGAATCCCAGTTGGGGCGGTTGAATAATATGTCCAAGAGCCATTTGCTGTGATGGGTACTAACGATCCTGTTGTGGTGTCATTTACCGTAAGATTCGTGGCGGTTATAGACGATGCGCTCATTGTCTTTGAAAACACCACTACTACTTTCATATTGCTGTCGCCACCGGGCATATTGGTCATGTCGTTGCCCGGCATAGTGAATCTCACTGTTGGTTTTGTGGTGTCTCCTCCAAATCCCCCGCCTGCTCCAGACGATAACTGAAACGGTATGGCGGTTGCTCCCGCTGGAATGCCATCGATACGTCTGTCTCCGTATCCAGTTTTTACCGCAACCAAGTCATACGTTCCCGGAAATAAGCCGTTTGGAGACGAACCGCCCAATGTAAAAGCGCAACTCCCGTCGGTGGTAGCAGAAAACCCAGTTCCATCCGCAAACACGCGGGCAGACTGTACCGCTGTAGCACACGTATTTGTTGAATCTTTTACGGTTCCAGTAATGGTAACTGATCCCCCGGCCGCGACTACTGAAGTAATTTGAAACGGAGTTGTTCCTGTTGGTGTCGTATACATCTTCTGCGTAATTGTTCCGTCAAATGCCTGCAGATAGTAACGAGTAAATGTTCCCGCTGTGTGAACACCACCGGCTCCGCTTGGAATGGTAAAGCTAAAGTATCCTGCACCCACAGAAATCCCGTCCACCGAGGCAGATGGAGTGCACGGTGTTCCTGTGTCTTGGCAGTGAAACAGCTTTGTGGTTAAGGCGGGAGTGCTTGTGCTGGTTGCAAGGTTGTCCATCACGCGGGCAAACATCACAAGATTAGTGCTTGCCTTTGCTTGGAACACTGGCCTATGCATAATGGTTGGCGGCGTACTGTCTGAAACAGAAGCAGTGGTTGTAAAACTGCGAGAGGGCGTTGTTTCCAACGCGGCAGGAGCAGCGCTTACGCTAGCCAGAGCTTCAGCATACGTGCTCACTTTCCAGTAATAGGTGGTGTTTGGGGAAAGCTGTACGGTCGGAGGCAACATAAAGAATGTTCCTGCCCCGTAATTCACGTTGCATCCAGTTGAACTGCAGTGACTTCCGTTCGTATTTGAAACGTCAGCCGGCTTTGGGAATATATAATCCCATACCTTGGTTGCAAAAGTTGAATCAGAAGCTACCGTAATTCTGTAACTTGTCAAACTTGCGTTTACAGAAGGAGTAAAGTTGAACGATGGGCTTGGAAGAGGGACGCTGGTTTGCGCGTCTGTTGGAAGCAAAAGCCCTAAGTCAGAACCTCCAGAGGCAAACACACCAAAACCGCCTGGCATATTCACCACTTCAGCGCTTGTAACCACTCTCACGTCTCTGGCTCCTGCTGTAGCATTAGCAGCAATAGTAAGAGGAGCCGTAATGGAGGTTGCACTGTTTCTCGTAATGGCGCCAACTGTAATTCCGTTGGTGTCAGATGACCCAGGAGGAAGGCTCACAGTCACAACCGAAGCGCTTGTGAATGTTGTATTCGATCCTGTAATAACTATGCTTGCCGTTGAACTTGTGCCCGCTCCTGCTGGAGTTACTCCTGTAATACCCGGAATCGCAGAGCACGAAGTTGCAGCAACGTTAAGAGTGAATGCCCGTGTTGCGGTTGCCGCAGTTGGCGTTGCTGAGTCAGTAACCGTTACGCTAAAGTTATGCGATCCTGGAGCGCTTGCCATCACATTGGTGCCGCTGCTCGTGTCAAAAAGCTTGCCTGTGGTGTTGTCTACCGTGTTGTTAATACTGGAGTTTCCAGTCCCTCCAATAAGGTTTTCCAATACTGCGGTGTCAGCAGCGCTGTTTGTTCTCCATTTATACCCAGCGCCTATAATGCCTCCAGTTGCTGCAAAAGTAACAACAGGACTGCCCGAGCTGTTTTCAGCCCCGACTATAACGCAAGGAATGTTTACTGTTGTAATAGAGAGTTGGCTGCCAAAACTTCTTGCAGGAGTTGCTAGCATGGCGTTTCCTGCCATGTCTGCTATTTTACTGGCAGTTGCCGCAATAGTGCTAAGAGTATCGGCAAAATCTCCGCTGTCTAAAGCATTGTTCAAAGTAAGTGTGGCAAAATTCTGCCCTGCAGTATGGGCTACCGCGGTAATGGTAGAGCCCGTAGAAGTTCCATTATCAACAAAGGTAAAAGGATCACTCGAGCTCGCAAATGTAAGAGCTCCTCCTCCAACATACTTTTGCACCGGTTCAGAAAAGTTCACCGTAACGGTTGCCGAATCAAGAAAACCATTCACGCCTGTAATAGTGGGCGCAACAGTGTCCGCAATTACCGGAGTTAAGGTAACAGAACTGCTACTGGCGCCTTCTGAAGTTACAACTCCTCCTGACGGAATGGTTGCAACAATCTGGTCTCCATTGAGAAGAGTACCGGGTGCCGCCGTTTTAATAACAACATAGAAAATCTTAGCCGTACCGCTTACCAAAGCGACCGGGGTAGCTGGCGTTAAAGTAATACTAGTCCCACTCCAGGCAGGACTTCCGCCCAATGTTACGACTGCATCAGAACCGGCAACAAAGGTTCCCGCAGTATTCCCAGTATCGTCATAAAGCGCAACGCCAGAAGTGTCTCCTGTCGCAATTGCTAATAAATCTGTTGTGAGGAATCCGGTACCGCTAAAGTTCACGACTACAGTTTGTACTGTCTGGCTAATAACAGAAGCAGTAACTGAAATTTTAGCAACAGCAGTTGCCGCGGAACCTGCCATGATGGGTCCTGGGAAGTTCGCATTAATGGTACCTGGGCTAACTACTATTGCTACCGCGGCACGTGCGGTGCCGGGCGCAAAAAGAACGCCGAGAGGCGCCCCAAACGACCATAATATAGTGGTGATGCTTAATGCGATAGAGACGACTTTCTGTAGTGATGCTTTTTTCATATTTTTTATTAGTTTACTGATTGCCGCTAATGTTAGCTGATGGCCGCTGATAAAACTATCAGCGTAAATCAGCAAGTAATCAGTGGGAATCGGTGGTTAGTTAAACAAAGAAAACTCAAAGAGCGACTACTCTTGAGTCAAAATTAAAATGAATTACAAACAAAAATTGATAAGCCATATGCGACCAATTAATCTATTTTCCTCCATGCAAGGAGTAATGTCAATTGTGCATAACCGTTTTTGGTATCTTTGAATAACTGCCATGGCAAGCATTACAAGATAACGAAAATTCCTGCGTTGTTCAGTGTATGGTTCAGCGTCAAAACTAAACAAAAACCCGCCAGAGAGGCGGGCCTTTGCGTTCTCTTACCCTTCCATAGCTTTAGCGAAGGAGGGCCACAAGGAGAGAACAATTACTTGCCTAGCAATGAATTAAGCTTTGCTCTTGTTGAGGTTCCTACCATACCTGTCCCAGCGGTTAATCCTGCAGGAGTAAGAATGCTTGAAGCATATTTCTCCTGGAACTTGATAACTGCTGCTTTTGTCCCACCCCCAAACAGGGTGGTTTCGTTGCCTGGAGAACCTGCTCCTGAAGAAGCAACTTTAGTAGCAGTATCTTTGTTCAGTAACACCTGTAAGCATTTCACATCAGCCCCTGAAGAACCTACCTGGAGAGTCCGCGTAAAGGTTACATTGGCACACGCAGTAGAAGAAGGAACCACAGCTTGGTTTTCTTGAGCTATAAGTATAGCCAACTGGGCTCTTAGGTAGTTGATGTTATTCAGAATTGCAACAATGGCTGCCTGAATCTGGGTTGTGGTTGGATTAGCAGGAACTGCCGGGATTGCAACCAATGCTGTTGGGGTGGTGGTAGTTGGGGTTGTTGCTGGAGTAGTAGTTGGAGTTGTCGGTGTTGTGACTGGAGTTGTTGGAGTAGTGGTTGGAGTAGTAGTCGGGGTGGTTGTTGGAGTGGTGGTTGGGGTTGTTGTAGTTGTTGTTGTGCTTCCACCTCCGCCTCCTCCTCCACCGCCTCCGCTGCTACCCGCATCACATGCCGTTCTTGATGGAGAGAGAACAACGGTTGTTGTCCCAGAAGCCACAGCCCTTGTAAGCGTAACGCTTGAAGTGCTGGCGCCGCACGTTACGGCAAAACCGCCATCATTACCTAAGGTAAACTTATCGGCAGATGTGAACGTAATACTCGAAGCATTAGTTCCATCTCCTACAAGTGTAACCGTTACGCCACCGGTGTTAACAATCATGGCTTCCACAGCTTGCCCAGCTCCTCCAGCGCTCAATGTAATGTCTGGTTCAGGTCCCGTAAGCACAAATGTGGTTGCGGCATCAAACGGAACGCTATTGTACGCGGCTTTCGCAACTCCTACGGGAAGAACAACAGCCAAGCTAAGCAAGAGCAATCCTATTGTAAGTTTGATTTTTGTCATCCTATACAGATAACCTAAAAATTAGGATTGATTAAGCTTATTGTATGACGAAGTAATTCCAACTTGGAGTCGCTGCCGCAGCCGCATCTGCTGGAATGGTAATGTCAAAAGTGGTTGCAGAAGTTGCGCTCACAAATACACCAAGATAACTCGTTGTAGCAGCCTTACTCGCCGCGGAATTACGAGGGAAGAGAAGAACTGTTTTGGGAGCTGTAGTATAGGTCTTGCCGAACGTAACCTGAAGAACTGAAACACCGCCGTTATTATTAGTACCGGTAGTAGTTATAATTCCGGCAGTATCTGTGCCTCCAGAGGTAATAGCTGCTGCAGTAATACCGTTTTGCGTAGTAACGGCGATTGTTGGAGGATCGGCGCTTACTGTTGAATGAATGTGACCGTTAGCTCCAATACCAAATACTTCTGTAGCTCCATCATATGCCGAGAGATAGCGGCCAGTAGTCATGGTCACTTCCACACCATTAAGTTGAAGGGTCGTTCCCGATATAAGGGCGTTTGCGGACACAGTAAGTGCACCCGTAGAAGTCGTGAGACTGTTGGCCACGATATTGACGGCAATGTTTGCTGTTCCCGCTCCCTTAACATCCGTTACCTTAAAAGCGTTCCCTGTTCCTGTGGCGTTGTTCTGCTGCACATCAAGAACGACTGCGGAGTCGGTAATCGTTGAACCTCCACCAACCGTTGGGGAAGCGTTCACAATCTTTACGAGAGAACCGCTTGGAGTATAGGTGATGACAGTTGCCGTGGTGGCGTTGGTACGCGTGATGTTCAAATCATTATGCGTAGCAGCAACAGTTGCGTTAATGGTTGGGGAATCAACGATTTGAGCCAAGTTGCCTGCAGAAATAGCCGTAACAAGCAGTGGGGCCCACGTTGCGCTCAAGAGTTTTCCTGAAGTGAGGACGTTAGAGGTTGAAGAAATCGCTTGGGCGATACCGGTGGTCAAACCATTCGCAGTTATGAGGTTAAGTCCTGTCCCCGTGTAGGCGCCTGTAGTTGTAACGGTGATACCGTTTCCTGCTAGCGCTGCAACGAGATCAACCTCAATTGCTTTAGCTCCAGTAGTGAAGTTAGCTGTGCTTGTTTGAACAAGCAATGCTGTTCCCGTTGTTAATCCAGCGGTAGTGATACGCACAACTCCTGTTGAGTCTGTGGCGCCTGAAGCCGTGAACTCAACAAGTTCACCAGTGGTTGCGATCACTCCAGAAGAAATAACTCGGAGGCCTGTGCCGGTTGTAAGAGCGTTTGCGGTGATCACCTGCCCAGAACCTGTGTTTGCGGCAGATATAACATCAAGGGCAACTCCGGTAAGGGCATTGTGAGTTACTTCAATACCGTCTCCTGTTCCGTCTACATCCATTACTACCTCAATTCCTTTTGTGCTGTCTGTAAGAGTTCCTGCTGTCTGGGTAGCTACGTTCTCCACGCGGAGAGCGGAGCCAGTAGCAGTAAGGGTGCCACCTGCTGTTGTGTTGATATTTGTACGAGTAACAGAGAGCGCGTCGTAATCATCTGCAACAGTTCCTGAAGCTGCGGTATAGTCGCGTGAAGAAGTGATATCAACGAGCTGACCTGTCTTTGCTACAAGTGTCGCGCTTGACGCGATATGCTCAAAGTTTGCAAGCTCTCCTGATGTGAGAACAGCAGAGGTTGAGGTGATGTCGAGACCAGCGCCAGTGGTGAGAGCGTCAGCGGAAATGGTCATGATACCTTCTCCGACTGTGACACCTGATGTGGTGGCAGTATCTGCGAACAATTTAAGCAAGCCTGTTCCTGTGTATGCTCCTGTAGTTGTAACGGTGATACCGTTTCCTGCTACTGCCGCAACAAGGTCAACAGCAATCGCCGTGCCTCCAGCGACGAAATTCGCTGTGTTGGTCTGCACGAGCAAGGCTTCTCCCGTTGTTAAGCCAGCGGTAGTGATACGCACAACTCCTGTTGAGTCTGTGGCGCCTGAAGCCGTGAACTCAACAAGTTCACCAGTGGTTGCGATCACTCCAGAAGAAATAACTCGGAGGCCTGTGCCGGTTGTAAGAGCGTTTGCGGTGATCACCTGCCCAGAACCTGTGTTTGCGGCAGATATAACATCAAGGGCAACTCCGGTAAGGGCATTGTGAGTTACTTCAATACCGTCTCCTGTTCCGTCTACATCCATTACTACCTCAATTCCTTTTGTGCTGTCTGTAAGAGTTCCTGCTGTCTGGGTAGCAACATTCTCTACATATAGAGCTGAACCAGTAGCTGTTAATGTTCCGCTAGCTCCATTCTGAACACTCGTTCTGATGATTGAAGCAACGTCGTAATCATCAGCAGTTGTTCCAGATAGTCTTGTGCTTGTTCTGCTTGAAGTTATGTCTACCAACTGTCCAGTTTTAGCAGTGAGAAGGACATTTGAAGCAATGTGCTCAAAGTTTGCCAACTCTCCTGCTCCCAATACTGCAGAAGTAGACGTTACGTCTAATCCGGTGCCTGTCGTAAGGCCGTCTGCAGAGAGACGCATTAGACCATCTCCAGCACTGACACCAGCAGTCGTAGCCGAATCAGCAACAAGGCTCAAGAGAGCACCTGTAGTTAACATGGTTCCGCTTGAGGTGACAGATAGTCCAGTTCCGGTAGTCAAGGAATTAGCTACGATAGATTGTGCGGTACCCGTATCTGCTGTAGTTGAAAGATACAATCCTGTCCCACTCGTCAATGCTCCTGCAGAAAATACAAAAGCAGATGATGCTGTTCCGGTTGTCGCGACTGACGACGTGAAGGTCTGGGAACCAGTACCAGATGTAAGAGCAAGCGAGGTGGTGGTTGCGTTGTTTCCAATCGTGATGGTTTTTGCTGAAGCTCCCGTAGCAAGGTTCACAGCGCCGGTTGTGCCAGAATCAAGAGTTAAGGCCGCAGCGCCGCCCGAGTTAATTGTCAAAGCTGCTCCTGCTCCGGAAAGCGACCATACGGATGTTGCGGCTCCTGTTAGGGTGAGGGCAACATCAGAGCTTACTGTGGTTGCGTTTAGGGTGACAACTGCGTTTGCAATTCCTCCCGTGAATACGGCGAGCGCAAGCGCGAGTACCCCAACTGAAATAATCTTAAAGAATTTAGTACTCATCTATGTATGTTTTTTTATTTACGTTAATTTATTATCCCCAGCTCTCATTACTTATTATGCATCTATAAATAATGAGAGATGAAAATTTTTGGTTTCGACTTTTTTTAATGTGAAACTAAAGGCGACCTTTAATTAAATTACTATGTACTGTCTGCACAGTATTTTTCATTATACCAGCATACAATCGTGTCAACAAGATAAGGAGTTATCCACAGATGAATATGGCGCGGTAAGACGCGGAAAAACGCCGAACCTCACGCTGAACAACGCTGAAACTTTACTTACGGGCGGCGTCATACACCTTACGAATAATCTGCACACCGTCTGGGACGCCAAAGTTCACCAAAACCAAACCCCCACTACTCAAATATGAGTGTGGGGGTCGGTTCTATATTGCTAACCAACTTTGTCCATAGGACATAGTCCTAAGAGCAAAGCCACAAGGTGGTTAGTAGTTTAGAGTTGGGCCGTTCACTGGGTAGCTGTCGCCTTCGGTTCTGGCATCTGCAGTGCCTGTGGTGTTCAACGGGGTGTAATCCCAGTTGAATCCTTCAACCTGCGAAGTCGTAACCTGCAAAGGTCCAGTTGTTCCAGGAATCTTAATCCCAAAGCTTGCTGCTGCCGAGCTTATTGCAGAGCTTACCACGGCTCTCTTCACGTACGTTGTGTCTGCTTCTACGGTTAACGTAAGAGTTGTGCCTGCGGTAATGGTCTGCGTAGCAAGCGCGGTTGCTGGAGAAGCTAACCCAAACACTACGGTGTTACTGCCTCTCGTGATGTTGTAGATGGTTATGCTTTCCACACCCATAACAGCGGCGTTTGCTGCAATACCAGATAATGCGCCCAATGTAAGGGTAATGGAGGTTGCACCTACAGAAGCTACGGTTGCTCCGCCACCACTGGCGGCAGTAGCAGAGATGACGTAAATCTGGTCACCAACCTGATACTTGCTTCCATCTGCTACAGCAATAGTAACCCCTGCCGTGCCGTCAGCGTCAGTGTCGCTCACCCCATACTTAATGAGCAAATCATCAGCTGCGGTTGCGCCTGCGCCAATTGAAGCGGCAAGAACTAGGGTGTCAGAATCGGTAACGGTGCTCACTGTGGTCGCCACGGAATTATTCTCTACGCTGTTATCAATGTAGAGAACAGTATCGCTTGGGGCAAACCCAATGGTTCCGTTGTTAGCCACTTCAACAGTAGTAACGGCGGTTTGAGAAACATCAGTCAAGGTTCTGGTGTTGGCGGCCAATCCAGATACTTCAGACAACAGCGTAGTTCCGTTGTAAAGCTTGAAGTCTTTCACGTTCCATGCAGAATTCGCGCCGGTCTTCTCAACTACCAAGGTGTCAAACGTGATATCTCTTGTTCCAGATGCTTTCACGTTAAACGTTGCTACGGTTTGCGTGGTGCCTGGAGTGGCAGAACCAGAAGCTGGAGTAGAGCCAACAGTAATAACTGGCTCTACCTCTTCAAACCTCATAGTGTTGCCTGCAAGACCGTTAGCATTGGTGAACTTGGTAATGAAGTCGCCTGCAACAGGTGTCAATGCTGTGCCTTGGGTAGAAATTGCATCTCCAGACAGAAGATCAGCTGTTACGGCTGTAGCACCAGAAGCGACTGCGGTTTTAATGGTGTAGAAACCATCGTTTGCGGGGACGTCTAAGTCTTCCACATACACTAAGTCACCAACATTCAAGGCAATCGCCATGGCGTTGATACTACCCAAGTCGGTGCCAACCCTGGTAAGCGTGGTAACAATGTCGCCTACGGCAAAGGTGGTTACAGCTGCTCCATTTAGAGCAACTCCTGTGGTAGTTAGGTTCACGCTAGTTGGCGCAGTAGTCACCATATAGAATCCGGGGGCGGTGTTTCCTCCTGCAGCAGTAGCGGTGAAGTAAATCACGTCTCCAGCTAGAGCTGTAAAGGTTGCGTCGTTAACAACTGTGTACACGGCTCCGGTTAATCTTTCCTGTACGGTAAGACCTGATCCTGCTCCAAGAGCGTCTGCAGTACCGAATCCAAGAGCTCCCAGCCTGCTGGCAATAATTGTGCCAGAGCCAGTAAGGTCAACAACTGCGGTTACAACTCTGCTTCCGTATGCGGGAACTATCATCTCGCTACCCCCAGCAAAGGTAAAGGTTGCGGTTCCAGCAGTAAGAGGAACTGAAGGATCAGATGAAAGGCCTGTGCCAAGCAGTTTCACGTTGGCGATGTTTCCAGCACCATTCACTGTTTTCAACACAAGCTTAGTGATCTTCATATCCTCAACTGTTGCGGCAAGCTTTACTCTTCCCATTTCAACTCCGGTAAGCCCAGAGGTGATAAATTGAGAAGAAGCCGCGCCTGACGAGTCAATAGACAGCGTCAAGGTTCCTCCCTCAACTGCGGTAAGCGTTCTTCCAGTTGTTGTGGCAGTAGGCCCAGTAATAGAAGTGCCCGACACTGCGCCTACTCCAGAAACGGTATCTAGAAGAATGCTTGTGATGAAGGTGTCATCGGTGCCTCCGTCAGAAGCTGCGGTTGAAAGATTAGCGTACAAGTCAATCTGTACGGTTGTAGAAGCAGGAATATTCAGCTGGCCAGATACCGAGAAGGTATTGGTGCTAAATCCAGTGGCTATAGCAGCAGGAGCCGATATAATGGTTCCAAGCTGCGCTCCAGTGTCTGCTCTCTTTAACTTAAGGTTGGAAACTGCCGTAATGTCTGTTGTGCTAACTCCTGCTCTTGCAATCCTGGTGGCAATGCTGGAAACATTCACTGCTTCAGCAGAGCTGGTTTGCAGCAAGTAAGAACCAAGCAATACGTTGCTTCCGCCTTCAATCACAGTTGTGGCGCCCACTGAAGCGTTGCTCACAACCGTAAGAGTTGCGGCTGATGCCGTCAACGTGTTGCCGGCCACAGCGACTGTTGCAGATGCTGTCCCATAGGTGTTGGTAGTCATCCGCTTAAAGTACACATCAGAGATGTTTCCAATAGCGGTGTCAGTTCCAACAATGGCGCTAGAAGCGTCTGCAATAAGCTTTATTTTCAGCGTGGTTCCGGCAGGAATCGCGTAGTACGTGGAAAACGTTGCCACATCCTCTCCTGCAACATAGGTATCATACAATGCTGCCGTAGAAGCTGCTACGCTGTAGAGCGTTTGGCCTGCGTCGGTCATCAACTTTACAGTGCCTGCAAAGTCTGTTGCTTCACTCGTACCCTGAATCTGAATGTCTGCGCGCTGGATCTGAATGTCTTCACCCTGCGCGTTCAATTCCCATACTGCCAATGTGACATTGGTCTGCCCAATACCAATAATGCCAGATGGAGAAGTTCCAGACTTGTTCACGGTTATTGTTCCCTGGTTTACTGTCAAGAGGTTGTATCCTGCGGTTCCTGCAGCAATATCACCAACCGGGAAAGAAGTGTCACCACTCCCTCCTATTGCTACTGCGGTTGGCAAAATGCCAAGGCCCGTTGAGGAACCTGCAACCTGCATATCATAGTCATTCTGAATAATCGCTTGTCCAGTTCTCTGGGATCCAGAAGCAACATCAACGCGGACCGTAAGGTCTCTGTTGGTTCCTTTTGCAAGAGCATAAGGAGTCGCAAGATTGAATACTACTGTCTTGCTGGTTGCTGCGGCTACTGTTGCCAAAACGTTTCCGTTAATGTCAACAAGGTCCCAGTTGGTAAGGTCGGCGTCAGACGCGGTTCCATTCTGGAACACGGTAATTTTGCTTACCTTTACGTCTTCGTTTCCGCTGGTTTCAGCAACACGGAACTTGGTAAGAACATAATCGGTCTGACCAATGTCCACGCTCACTGACGCGGTTGTCTGCGAAACTGTTCCAACAGTTACCGCACCCAAGATTCCTGCGGTTGCAGAAAGCGTATTCAGATTACCCATAACTGGCAATCCTGAAGGCGTTCCAGAAACTGCTGTTACCTTGAATCCCATGGTTCCAGCTGTTGCTCCAGCTGCCATGTGCGCTTGCACGCTAAAGACAGCTGAACCGTTTGCTGGAACAACAATAGGATCTGATGTAAATGGAATGGTTGCAACATTGGTTGCCAACGTTACCACGTTTCCTTTTCTGTTTCCGTTTGCGTCAACAATCAATACTCCTGCAACGTTGGTGTCAACAGAGAGGCCAAAGCGCTCTACTGTGACAGACGTAACACTGGCTCCTGCAGAACCTCCGTTAACCTGCACCTTCACAACGGTGTTGTAAGCAGAGCTTGCTCCCAGTGTTTTTGCTGCTGGGTTATCTACTGCAAGCGCTACGCTCACAGGACCCGTTGTTGGAGTTACGGTTGGGGTTGTAGTTGGCGTGGTAGTTGGGGTTGTGGTTGGGGTTGTGGTTGGAGTGGTAGTTGGGGTTGTTGCAACTGGGGCTGCTGCGAGCAATGTGTTCGCCCTGGTTCTTGAAGCGGCTCCGAAGAATCCGGTGCCAACGCTCAAGCCAAGAGGAGTCAAAATCTCGGCAGCATATTTGTTCTGGTATTTCACTACTGCAGCTCTGGTCAAATTGCCAAAGTACAGAGATTCTTTTCCAGCAGAACCTACTCCAGAAGCTGAAACTTGCGTGTCAGCGCTTGAGTTTAACAATGCTTGAAGACACTTCACATCGGTTCCAGAACTGCCAACAGTTAAACTCCTTGCGAAGGTTATCCCTGCGCAAGCTGTTGGAGCTCCAGCTCCCGTAGATGGAGTGCTTGATGGTAATTGCCCCTGCAACGTATTGAGCTGTGCCATGAGGGCATTGATCTGGGCTTCAAGTTCAGCAGAAGTAAGAGCTGAAACTCCGCCAGGCAATGCGCCCCAAATGAGCACAGACAGAATGGTTACAGTTGCGAATGTCTGTTTTAATTTACTCATTTTTACTTTAAAGATTTTACTTTTATTTTTGACTTTTACTTTCTGTTTCGACCTTTAAATATTTTCCTTGTTGTTATTCCACCCGCCACAATGCCCGAAGGGCTTTGGGCGGGGGCTCCATGTTCTTTGTTATTTCTTCTTTGGGTTTATAGCAAGCGCGTCTTCTACAACCATCAAACGTTCCTTCAGCTCTTCAAACTCTGTACGGTACACAACGTTTTCCAGTTTCATTTCTATTCTTTCTAACCGTTGCTCAACTCGCTCAAAACGCTTGTCAACACCTGCAAAACCCCTACCAATCATCATTCCCAAATTCTCCTCCATCTTTACTAAATCTTGTTTTGTTGCATTTTCGTTTGCCATAAAGTGTCAGCGAGCATTGGAGATTTCCCATATTTTCTCCAATGCTATCTCATAATCTTCTACCTGATACGCTATAATTCCTTCTTCCAGTAATTCCTTCTGTTCCTCTGTTAGCGTTCTTGTCAAAAGATCTTCCAACTCATTCTCAACCAAGTACTTTGTGGCGCTCTTTAATTCCTTCTCGGTATCTCCATCAAGGGCAGTACCCAAAACCTGCTCTATGGCAGCCTTGTCTTTTTGTAATTGTACAAGTTCCATGCCTGCCTGTAAAGCCTTGCCTGGTTCTTTATCCGCAAGCATGACTACATTCCTGGAAACCTCTCCCACGTTCGCCTTAAACTCCTTAATGGTTTCAGACAGATTTCTCACCTTATTCTCTTGGGCTATTGTCTTTAAGTCTCCCATCCTTTTCTGGGCCAATTCCAGGTTACTCATTGTAGCTTTTTCAATAGCGGATTTCACCGAGAAAAGCACATCTCCTGGAAGGCTGTTCTTGGAGGCCTGCAATGTCACCCCTCCAAACACAAAGACAAGAAGAAGGGATAGGACATAAGCGGGCCTGGCCATATATCGGAGAAACGATAAGGTCTCAAAAACATCTCCTATCCAACTTCTGCGCGGTTCCGCGTAGTTCAGCATGTTTGTTCCGCGTGTTTCAGCGAATATCTTACTCTTAGCAAAAATCACCCAGTTCTCTCTGGGCTTGATATTTTTGAGCAGAGAAAGTTTAGTTGTAAGCTCTTTCTCGTCCATCATAGTATTATGTCGTAAAATAAGGGATTTTATTACACCCTCCCCCCACTTTACACCCCGGGGGTGTAAAGTCCCTCCACTTTAGCTTTAAGGGCCTGTAACGCCCTGTGTATACCTACTCGTACATTTTCCTCGGTCTTACCCGTAATTTGTGCTATTTCGGGCACAGAAAGCTCGTCTAGATAGCGCCAGATAATAATGTTTTGGTAGTCGTCCTGTATGGTTGCCAGAGCTTTCTGAATTCTATCCATTTCCATATTAACCAGTACCTGGTCTTCAAGCGCCGTTGACGAGTCTACGATCTCAACCGTCTCTTCCACAGAGACTATTCTTACCTTCCTTGCTCTGTAATGGTCAGCAATGATGTTCCTGGCTACCTGGTAGAGATACGCCTGAATATTTTGGATTTTGGACTTTGGATTTTGAGCTTGTCCCTTATATGTTTCCCAGGTCCTCGTAAACACCTCGGAAGACAAATCTTCTGCTATTTCCTGTGAGCTAACCTTGAGGTATATAAACCTGTAGATCTTGGCGACGTACTGGTCGTATATTTTGCTAAAATTGTCTTGGATATCATCCATCATAGAGAGATGTTAGGACATAATAGGACAATTTTGAATATTTTGCAATGTCCTAGCTTAAAAACCGCTTGTCCTAGTTTTATCCACTAGTTTTCCACAGTTTACTGTTTAAGACGGTAGAATACCGCGTTCCACTCCCCTTTCCGCTCAATAAGATTAAGGGAAAGAAGATCATCCAGATCCCTTCTCAACGTTCTTTTGGTAACCTCGGTTAAAACCTTCTGCAGTTCCCATACCTGGGTTTTTTCTTTGTTCTGCAAAATCCCCATGATCTTTCTCTGGCGCTCTGAAAGAGAATTCTCCTCCGCCTTTTTCTGTATAACCTCAACAACTTTCGTATCCGGGGCAATGCCTCCGTTACCAGTTGAAGACAAGAAATTGCCTTCAACCCATTGCGCAACCTTTTGGTATTCTTTCTCAAGAATCAAAAAGTATTTTGGTTCAACCCGTTCAGGGCTGCTATTTTTGAGTTCAACAAAATACCTCACCAAAGAGCCTATCTCTCCTTGTATCTTTGGGACAAGAGATTTTCTCTGCTCTTGCGTTACGGGGTTGGTTTCAGAAAAAAGTATAAGGTGAGCCAGTACGCTATTGGCTAAACTTCGTACTTCTCCCTTTTCATGCCCCTGGGCAGGTAAAAGATCCGTTACCCGATACGCTCCTAGGGTAAGTTTAACAAAAAAATCGCGATTCATAGCCTTTTCACTGTATCAAACCTGCCTTAAAAGTCAAAGCCAACGGAAGTTTTTCACGTTGACAAAATCACTGACATCTTGTATATGAATAATAAAGTTTACCAGGAGGTGCACCTTGGGTCAGGGCAAGAAGCCCGGAAGATGGGCCACTATCTTGCAAGGTCGATACACGGGTCGTAGTGGGAGAATCCGAGATTTCTTCCAAGAAGAAAAAGACGGCGTTCCCATGGAGGGTGGCCTAACAGGTTATGTCCTTGGAATAAAGGACGTCGGTAAGCGCGCTTTCTGGCGCCACGAACTGAAGTTAAATCCTCGTAGATAGCTAGCACATACTACGCAATGCTCTTTGCTTATAGGAAATCCCGGCTCTAATCCAGCCATAGCCCAGGCCCCCGCGCATACGCCGAGGGCCTTTTCTTTTCTAGAACGAACACTGCCGAGAAGACGGGTGCAAAACTGTTCCTCCTGTTACCGTAACATTGGTGAGCGCGGGGCAATCCCCAGGTTGGATATTAAAACCGTAGGTATTGTTCGAAAGCGTAACATCAGATCCGGTAATGGCGCCGCTATAAGAATATATTGCCGACTGCCCGCTAACGCTGTTGGAAATTGTAAGATTAGAAACCTGCACACTGCTTTGTTTCACATATAAGGCAGCTTCATAATATGTATGCCCTCCGTATTTTATAGTTGTATAGTTAAGCTGCGATCCCGCGCTCCCAGGCGCAATGTATATTCTTTTCCAGATTGTTGCGCCTACGCCAGTATACGAGTTGCTCCCACCTGCCGTATTATCGCTTGCGGCAGTAAACACCACGGGATTGGCTTGCGTTCCTTGAGTTATAAGAGTTCCCTGCACGGTTATTTCAGATTCTGTATAGGGATGATTGACAAGCTTTATCACTGCCCCTTCTTGAATGGTTAGCGTTACTCCTGCGTTCACGGTAAACTTGTTTACAATATATGGAATGGCATCTGCTTGCCATGTCATATTACTGAATACCGCTCCCCCAAAAAATATGCCATTATAGGTATTGTTTGAGGCGGTGTTGCCAGAGAGAATGGCGCTGGCGCTATCCAATTTCACCGCGTATGTATTGCCTGTGAATGTATTGTTCTGAATTGTGGGGGTAGTTAACGTCCCGTTACTGTATATCCCAACGGAATTATTCATAAAAGTTGAGTTTCGAATAATAGGCGCGCTCGCGCCTTCTATATATATGGCGGCAGCCTCAACATTGAGATTTACGCCAGAGATTGTGACAGTATCAATAGTAGAATTGGAGTTTTTCAGGCGCAATTTTCGATATGAATTACCCCGCAATATGGTGGAATTTTTCAAAATAATATCGCTTCCATCTACAAATATTGCATACTGACTGCCTACTCCGCATCCGCCACCCCCAGCTGAAGAGTCTTCTATGGTAATATAGCGCAAATCTGAATTAACACTGGTAGGAGTAAATATAAATCCGCACCAAGGAGACCCATTATCTGAAGTCAAAACAATACCGTTGCCGGCTTCTCCGACCGCGTTAAGAGTACCTTCAACCTTGAATGATCCTCTATTGTTTTCAAACTTTACCGTCACGCCAGGTTCTATAATGAGAGTTTTTCCGGCCGGGACAGAAAGCCAAACCGCAGAATAGGGACTTCCTAGTTTTGTTAAAGTAACAGAGTCAAATTCATTCAATCGCAAGCTTGAAATTATAGTTGAAGAAACTGAAACGCTGTTCTTGGCCCCCGGGGTCCCGTTAATAAATTTAATATCCGCGTCTCTCCCATTATGTGTAATCAAATTGTTGCTTGCCCAGTTATTAACTCTTGAACCAGTGGTAACGGCAACAATCCTCTCCATAGAGATATAATTCGGGCTCGCTGTTCCCGCAGGCCACGCGCCATCGCTCTTACACGCTGTTTGGTCAACAACCATATTTTGAGCATTATACATATAGAGTGTTTCACATGCGGTATTAGACAGCCCATTGCCAAAACTCGCAGTGAGCTGCGCAGTTACGCTTGTTGCAAGGTTATCGGTTCTTTCTATAAGATAAAAACCGCCGGCGGCAATTGTTCCCGAGAGCGTGATTTCGGGTCCCGCGCTATCTGATGAAACAACCTTCCACCCAGTTACATCAACCAAAGAGCTTGTCGTATTCAATAATTCCAGCCATTCGTCAGTAGATTCTGCCTTTGTCCCGGCCCACGCCACTTCATTGATCACTATGGTTTTTGCAAGGCTCACTGTTATAGACGCAGTACTTGCAACACTCTCGTTGCCTGCAATGTCTTTTGTTTTAACCTGAAATACGTATGAAACGCCGTCTTGCGCAAGAAGATTTAAAGTAGTTGTTTCAGGATTTAATGTAAGTTTACCTGCTGCCCCTTGCTGCCAATTTGTCCACACTCCGTTGTTTTGATACTGAACAAATATGCCTGTGGCGCTTGGAGTAATACTATATTCAAGAAAAATATTCTGAAGGCCGCTCGGAGAAACATCGCCCGCAGGATCGGTTGCGGTCCAAGAAAGAGAGAAGTACGCATTCGTTTGTGCGGCGGCAAGAGAGGAAAACGCTATCTGGGGCAGAGTGGTGTCTTGCGGGGATGGCGCTGGTTCTTCGGGTGGCGAAGGAGGCGCTGGCGGTGACGGCGTGGGCTCTGTGCTATTTTCTGCTTTAGGCGTCCCAGTACCATTTTCTCCGTAATAGGTCTGCCAGGCTAAATCTGCTGCTCTCTCCATGGTCTTTTTTGTATCATTATCTCCTCCTGACCAATTTGGATTTGCAAGAACTTCATCAACCAAAACGCAACTTGCATTAAAAAGACGCAAGGATTCTTCTGTATTGCTCAAAGCTCCAGTATAAATCTTGTCTGCAAAAATATTTGGAAGTGTCACGTCATCGGTGCGTTCCAAAAGATAAAATCCATTGGCAGCAACTGCGTCTTGACTAGCAAAAATAACTTGAATCTGGTTTGCTTTATCAAGAAGCTGCCAGTCAGAAAGAGAAACTGGCGAACTGGTAGTATTCTTGAGTTCTATCCATTCGTCATTTGCAGAAATGGCGGTGCCCATCCAGGCTATTTCGTTTATGATAACTGGCGCGTGTGTTGATGTTGCAAGATTTTCTTGAGAACAAATCGTAACCCCCGCATCTTGCTCTGCAACTTGAACGTTACTGATGACGGGAGCAATTCCTCCGCCCGTAATTCCTGCTCGAAAAGTTACATCTACCAAGGGCGAATAACCTACAAGCATATCTCTTCCATTTGTTTGGCGGGGCGAACCAAAACTCTGGCCATCGTAGGTGTACCACTCAAGATTGTGATTATTCCGTTCCATAGACTTTTTTAAAGCACTATCTCCCGCTAACCAGTCGGGGCTTGCAACAACTTTGTCTCGCAATACGCAATGGTTATCGAAAAGATACAACTCCTCATTGGTATTGCTCAAAGCCCCCGTATAGATGAGATCGGCTGTAAAATTGGGAACAGTCGTATCATTGGTTCGTTCCAAAAGAAAAAATCCGTTTGCCGCAATAACGTGAGAGGAATCAAAAACGATATCTACCTGTGCGTCTTTATCTCGCAAGCGCCACCCCTCAAGATTCATGGGCGCGCTTGATTTGTCATAAAGCTCTATCCATTCGTCGTTCGTTGAATTTGGCGTTCCCATCCACGCCACTTCATTAATGATTACGCCCCCCAGCACCGTTACCGTTGTTGGCCCTGCCTCACATTTTTCCTTAGTCTCACTAAGTTTTGAGTTAGGTTCTGGAACAACGACTTGTGGTGTTAGCTCTTTCGTAACCGAGTCAAGGATTTGCGGAGTAGGACCTAGCTCCTCCTGTGGAAAACTTAGTGAGACTAAGTTTTCCGCGGGCTGGGCTTCATCCTTAACTAAATTAAGTTTAACTTCATTTTTAGACGGGATAAATTTAGCTTGGACTTCTTTTGCGTCTAAAGCTTCCGTGACTATGTTAAGTTGAGTTGCAATAAAATCAAGCTGCTGCGACTCTTTTGAAAATGGATCTACCAAACCGGCGCCGCCCTTAACAATAAGTTGTGATGTGTAATTGATAACGCCCTTTGCAATTTCTTGAGCTTTATGGGCAAAGTCTGCGGCCCTGCCGACAGTTTCATTTCCAACTGACTTTAAATATTCTAAAACCCTCTTGGCGATATTCCAATAATTCAACAGTTTTATCTTTTGTTCTTCAAGAGGATATGGCAATTCTTTAGTCAATTGTAGTCGAGGAACTTTTTCTGGGAATTCAACAGTTATTTTTGTGTCGGCAGAAGAATTAACCGCCCAGCCCCATGTATCTTCTCCAATTTGTGTATGGATGCGGATTATAAAAGGAGCTACTTTACCAACATATGGCGAATCACCAACAAATCCTAGATATGAACCTACGGAGCCACGAGCTAATGGTGCAACAAGCGAATCTGGAGAATAGAACTCTATCACAATATTCCCCCTATCATTAGTAACTTCTTGGTAAGTTATAACGTATTGAAAGGTTGTGCTCAATGATGTATTTTCTATACTCCCACTCCCAGTTTTTATCTCATTCTGGAAAAGCCAAGCATTACCAATCTCTAATGCTTTTTCTATGGTTTGTTTTTCTATCTTATCTAAAACTTCTTTGATTGTTATTGCTGAAAACTGCTGCAATAAAGAGGCTGCTTTGATGACAATTTTAATGGCTTCGGTCCCAATAAACGCTGGCAGAAATTTAAGAATCGCCTCTCTTGTGGCACCTCGGAAAATAGTCAATGCGGCTTGTTCCTGAGGAGTATAGGAAAGAATCTTACTATTAGGAACTAGTTTAGAAACTTCCTTTTGAGCGATATCGAGAAAATCCTTACTCTCGCTTGGTGAGAATAACAGCTGGCTTAGGACTTGGGCACTACTATACAAAGGTAAAAATAATACTGCACCAACACAGACTAAGAAAACAATAAAAGTCACCCTATTATTCATTATCTTCCCCTATTTTATAAAGAAATCTGCTATAAATTTGTCAAATTCTTTAGTACACTTTGCTCGAGAGTCACGCATCATCCTTATACCAAACTCTATAAGCCCATCCTGAGAGAATGGGATTTGTATTTGTATTGCCTCTCCATATATCTGCAAAACTTTCTCGTCTACGGGGATTGAAAGAGTTTTCAGGGCGGAGTAATTACTTATAGTAAGGACTTGTTCGTTATCAGGGAGCTTCTGAGGATCTTGACTATAACGAGCTATGGAATTTTGTACTAAAGTATGTTCTTGTTCTTGATAGAGTGTCTCCAAGCTCATACCACACCCTTGAGTTAGTAATTTATTCTCTTCATTGAGTTGCGAGTCTGAACTCAATAAGTTTAAAAAGTACTGCTGTACACCATACTCCTGTCCCTTAAGTTCCCACCCCTCTGGCACCTTAAAACTAAATCCAGCTTTTGAATTAGTGACGACTGTTTGCTGGCCGGCGACTTCTTTTATTTCATAATCTCCTGCCTGGCTCCATTGCGTAGGAATTGTATCAGATCCAGATTCTCCTAAACCGAGTTTAGTTTCTGTTCCGCTAAACAATAAAAACGCCCCACCCCCAATGACTAGAAGAAGAACAACACCTCCAATGACAAGTTTTTTATTCATCCCGTTAGAAATTTACCGTGTATTACAGAGCGCAGTGCGCGCACCGAATAGGTGCATGCTGTCATTGGCGAAGCGCTGCGCCCATGAAAGGATGTGGCTATTCGCCACTCGCGCTTCGCGTGAATATACATATGTAAATTTCGTACGGGATTCATCATTTTCCATTATACCCCTCATCAAGCACTTCATTCAATCAATAAACCTGTGGAAAACTAAAAAACTAAATATCCCCCACTTTACACCCCGGGGGTGTAAAGTGGTATAATGAAGGATGCAACGCAAAGAACCCCTTGCTACCGGCAATATATATCACGTGATGAGCAAAAGCATCGCCGGCTATTCTATCTTCAACTCAAACGCAGAATATGCACGCATGATTCAGATGTTCAGATTTTTTTCCTATGGTGACAACCTTCCAAGATTTTCTCAATTCATTACATACCCCATTGTCAAAAAAGAGGGCTTTGAACAAGCACTAAAACAATTGGTAAACGAGAACAACAAACTCATGCAGATTATTGCTTACTGCCTCATGCCTACCCATATCCATCTTATCTTGAAACAACTGCAAGACAACGGTCTATCGGTTGCTATGGGGAATATGCTTAATGCTTACACGCGATACTTTAATACAAAACATAAACGCCAAGGTCCACTCTGGACGAGTCGTTTCAAGAATGTTCTTGTTAACTCGGACGAACAGCTTTTACATCTTAGTAGGTATATTCATCTCAACCCTGTGACTGCCGGATTGGTGGATAATGCTACACAATGGAAAAATTCTTCTTACGCAGAATACGTAACATCAGATAAAATCTCGTATCCGCTCTGCGATTTTCGAAGTTATATTGATGAAACTCCCGCTCGTTATCGTGAATTTGTTGATGACCGCGCTGGTTACCAACGAGAACTCGCAAAAATTAAGAAGCTAGCAATGGAATAACCAACTTAACACCCCCGGGGTGTAAGTTGGGGAGTTAGAGGCCAAGAAAGGAACGCAAAACAGATACGGGAATAGTTTTTACCTTGTTGTTTTGATCTAGAAGAGCTAAACCCAAAAGCTTGCCTTCAATATCAAACACGGGGCTTCCCTGAATGTTTAAGAACTCTCGAATGTTAGTTTGAATCCTATCTTCATACAAACCCTGTATAACCCCTTGGTTTACAAAAGGAACAAGCCCCTCTTTTTCAAAGGTTTTGCCAACGAGTATGGCGCGTTCCCCAACAGAAAGCGCGCCTTCTTCACTAATGCCCGATGTTTCCAAACCAGTACTTTCTGTCTTCAGTAAAACAAGATTGCTCTTCGCATCGCGCTTAAGAATCGAGGCTTCAACAGGCAGAACACTGCCTGCGATATAGAGCTTTGTCTGGAATCCTTGGGGAACTAAAGTAGAAAGCGCAATGGCCAGTCCGTCTGACGTATACACAAACGCGCTCCCGTGAACAACAGTACTTCCCGAAACGCTTTCCAGGCCCGCAACCACCCTATCTAAACGTTGCACAAGGCGCTCTAGACCTTCATTTTCTCGAATAACTATCTCTTGCACCGGAGATACAACCTGAATTTTTGCATTCCAGTCTTTAACAAACTGGAGGTTCTGGAACGCGGAATTAGAAGCCAAGCCCGGCAGCAAGAAAGCCTGCGCCCACACTCCGCCCAAAACCCCTAAACAAAAAGGCACAAGAAAAAAGAGGATTGTACGTATCATAGGTTATTTCGCTGCGCTTTTGGCGAGAGCCTTTTCTGGCATGCGCAAAGATCCAAACGACCCTGTAATAGAAATTTCGCCGTCTTTAGCGTCAATAGATACTTTCTCTCCCTGCTTTACTTCCCCTGCAACTATTTTCAAAGAAAGAGGATCTAAAACCTTGCGCTGTATCACTCTCCGCAACGGGCGGGCTCCAAGATTGGGATCAAATCCTTGTTCAGCAAGAAGCTCTTTTGCTTTTTCCGCAACAACAATGGCAATACCTTTCTTATTAAGACGCCCGGCAACCTTTGCAAGTTCTAATTCCACAATCTTCTTGATCTCTTCTTTCGCAAGATAGTTAAATATAATAATCTCATCTATTCTGTTCAAGAACTCTGGACGGAACTCCTCTTTCAAGGCAGACATCACTTTGTCTTGCACCGCATTTTTCTTGTCTTCTTTGCGCTCCGTCAAAAACCCCAAGGGATTCATTTCCGCAATGAATTGAGAACCAACATTGGAAGTCATAATAACAATAGCATTTTTAAACGAGGCAACCCTGCCTTTCGCATCGGTTAATCTTCCGTCTTCCATTATTTGCAAGAGCACGTTGAACACTTCGGGATGCGCTTTTTCAATCTCATCAAACAAGATAACGCTGTACGGGCGCCTCCGTATCTGCTCGGTAAGCTGGCCCCCCTCTTCATACCCCACATATCCCGGAGGAGACCCCAGCATGCGGGATGTAGTGTGCTTTTCCATATACTCTGACATATCAAGGCGTATTAACGCGTTCTCATCGTTGAATAAGAATCCAGCTAATGTTTTTGCGGTTTCTGTTTTCCCTACTCCAGTAGGGCCTAAGAATAAGAATGACCCCAACGGCCTATTTTCTTCTGAAAGCCCCGCCCGATTTCTCCGTATGGCGTTTGATATTGCCACAAGCGCCTCTTGCTGGCCAATGACCCTCTTTTGTAAAACGTCTTCCATTTTCTCCAGTTTCTTCGCCTCTTCTTCCATTAAACGCATAACAGGAATGCCTGTCCAGCGAGACACCACATTTGCCACGTCTTCTTCCGTAACTTCTTCTTTTAGCATGGGGTTAGACTTCTGGAACCGCGCCAGTTTCTTTTCTTCGGCTCGCAGCTGCTTTAAGAGATCTGGTATGGTGCCATACTTTAATTCGGCCAGCTTTTGGAGGTTTGCCTTTGATTGCTCCCGCTCCACCTGGAATCTTGCCTCTTCCAAACTCTTCTTCAAGTCCTTTATCTTCATGATACCGTCCTTCTCTGACTTCCACTTTGCCTCAATGCCCTTTGCTTTTTCCTGCAAATCTGCCAAAGAGCGCGTTATGCCTTTCACTTTTTTCTCCTGGCTCTTTTCTGACTTTAACGCTTCTTTTTCAATCTCCAACTTTTGTATCTCACGCTTTAAAGAATCCAGTTCAGCGGGTTCAGACTCCATGTCTAAACGCAGGGCGCTCATGGCCTCATCCATAAGGTCTACCGCCTTGTCTGGCAAGAACCTGTCTGAAATGTACCTAGCTGCAAGGTTTGCGGCGGCAACCAGGGCGGAGTCTTTTATCTTTACCCCATGATGAAGTTCATACTTCTCTTTAATGCCGCGCAAAATGGAAACCGCGTCCTCAATGGAGGGCTCCACAACAAGAATGGGCTGGAATCTTCGTTCCAACGCAGGATCTTTCTCAATATATTTTTGATACTCTTTCAGGGTTGTAGCCCCAATGGCGCGCAACTCTCCCCTGGCCAAGGCAGGCTTTAAAAGATTGGAGGCGTCTATGGCGCCTTCCGCTGCTCCCGCTCCTACCAAGGTATGAAGTTCGTCTATGAAAAGAACGTACTTTCCCGCAGCTCTTTCCATTTCTTTAAGCAGCGCCTTTACCCTGTCTTCAAATTCTCCCCTGTACTTGGTGCCTGCAACCAAAGAACCCAAATCCAAAGCAATAAGTTCTTTTTCTTTTAAGCTCTCTGGCACATCTCCCTTTACTATTTTCTGGGCCAAGCCTTCTACCACAGCTGTTTTCCCAACCCCTGCCTCACCTATAAGCACGGGGTTGTTCTTGGTTCTCCGAGTCAGCACCTGCATTAACCTTCTAATTTCGTTCTCCCTTCCTATAACCGGATCAAGCTTTCCTTGGCGAGCCAGCCTTGTAAGGTTGCGGGCGTACTTTTCAACCACCTGGTATTTTGATTCCGGTGTAGGATCGGTAATTCTAACGCCTCCCCTGATTTGCGCCAGCACCTTTAATGCTGTTTCATAGTCCAGCTTCTTGAATTCCAATTCCGTGTCTGTATTCCCTGTGTTAATAAAAGACGTATGATCTAAAAGCTCTTTTGCCACAGATGGGCTGTCAAGCAAAGCAAGGAACAAGTGCTCTACCGACACATACTCGTCTCCCATTTTCCCTGCTTCCTGGCGCGCTCTTTCCAATGCCTTTGCAAGGTCTTGGGTAAGATAGAACTGGCCAAGGGGATTGGGGGCGCCAACTACCGGGAGTTTTTCTAGGTGAACCTCCACTTTCTTCTTTAACCCCTCAACGTCCGCTCCTATCTTTTGGAGTAATGTTAAAACCACGCTGTCTTCCTGGGAAAGCAGGGCGTACAAAAGATGCAGGGCGTCTACCTGCTGCTGGCCTCTTTCCTGCGCGCTGTTCTGCGCCTGGAACAAAGCCTCTTGCGCTTTATGTGTAAAGTTTCCTCCGCTTGGACCTCCATTCATCCCGTACGAGATGTTAGATTGATAATCTTTGTCATGTTCTTGTGCATATACGCGTTGGTATTCCCATTGTTGATATATATTGCATGAAATCTCGTTCGGGATTCATGCTTTTAATCTAGCACAAAAACGCCAAAAAGAAAAGGGCCTCCCAAACGTCGAGAGGCCTGCTGAATCACTACCCGCGAGGACTACTTCTTATGGGGGAAGTACTCAGACAGCCAAAAGTTCCAATCTGTGTTCCCAGGGAAAGTCTTGAAGAACACCCAAAAGCTCGCTATGATCCCAAGAATTATGAGCGTCCAAGTGAACGCCTTGATCGTAAATCTCGGATCATATTCATACGTAACTGTCCCGGCTGCCATGTCCAAAGACTTGCTTGGATTAATGAACCAATACGCAAGTCCTTGCGGCCTCTGGACAAGAGGAGTTATGGATGCTCGGAACAACATGCCCTCTCTGGATCCAAGATACTGAATCACATTCGTACTATCCATAACAGTTACGACGTGATTCGTGAACCCCTGGGAACGAGACTGATAGTCCTGTAATGACACGCGCGTGGCAGGAACGCCTGTTGTGTCGCCCATTATTGCGCCTTTGGGAACCCACACAGATACGGTACGGCGCTCCACGGAAAGATCTCCGTTTGCCATCCAAATTCCCCATGCCGCTGCAAGAAAGAGCGCCAAAACGACCAAAGCAACCAGGACTCCCCTCCTCACCCTAAATCCTTCATGACGCGCAACAGTAGAAACCATGGCATCCTCCTTCGTTTGATTCCCTTACGAGTAGCAAAGGCTACTCTTACTAATATTTTTCTAGCACAGAAGCTTTGAAAAGAAAAGAGCTACAACACCCCTATTCTGACCGCTCGCCCAAGGTTACCTGTAAGATTTTCTCTTGACCTTCCCTTAGAATCTTTACAACCACCGTGTCTTTAGGATTGTACTTCTGGATAAACTTTGCCAAAGAATTATCAGGGGTGACGCGCTCTCCGTTAAACTCAAGGATAATGTCCCCCTCTAGCATTCCTGCTTTATCTGCCGCAGATCCCGGAGTCACCGCAGGAGTAGTACCGTCTCCCTTTTCTATTATTGCTCCATAGGCCACTGGCAAGTTCCGGTCTTTTGCAATGGCATCAGTGATCATGACATATCGCACGCCCAAGAATGGATACGTAATCTTCCCCACTAGCCGCACCTGCTCAATAACGCGCTTTACCTTGTTTATGGGAACGGCAAACCCGATGTTCTGGGCATCCAGCACCGTTGCGGTATTAATGCCAATAACCTCTCCTGCGAGATTCAGCAATGGACCTCCTGAATTACCTTTGTTAATTGCGGCATCTGTCTGGATAACGTCTTCTATGGTTTCCACAAAGTTATTCCCCCCGGAAGCGGTAATGGTTCTCCCAAGTCCTGAAATCACTCCAACCGAAACCGTATTACGAAATTCTCCCAAGGCATTGCCAATGGCAATGACCGATTGTCCTATTTGCAGCGAGTCTGCATCCCCAAGCCGCACTGCTTCAAAGGGCCTTTCCGTATATGCGCCGGCTTGGTCAACTATTTGCTCTTGATCAATTTTCAAAACCGCCAAGTCCTGCAAAGGATCTTTGGCCAGCACCTTTGCGGGGTATGACTTCCCGTCGTTGGCAAAGACGGTATAGTCTGCCTCTTCGTCTAGCACCACATGCTTATTCGTGACCACATACCCGTCTGCGGAAACTATAAACCCAGAACCTCCCCCAATTTCTTTTTTCTCCGTCCCTTTCTGGCGATATTGAGGAACCTGCAGTCGGAACAAAGACCCCTGCCCGAAAAACTCTTCAAAAGGATTGGTGAAATATTGCTCAATAATAGGGACATCTTTAGTGATAACAATACTGACCACCGAAGGGAATACTAGCTTTACTGCGTCAATGATCTTTTGCTCTTGGGTAGTTTGGGGAACGTATTCTTTAACCCCGCCCTCTTGCGCTATGGGCTCTTTCGGAGTGATGGTAAGGAAGTTTCCTTTGAGATATTCAAAAACCACTCCGCCTGCCAAACCCGAAACCAAAGAAACACACGCCACTGCGGGCATAAGCCACAGCATCTCTTTTCTCTTGATGGTCTTTAAAAACTTCTGAAAGGAAACTTTAAATTGTGGAAAAGTATTCATACTTATATTTTAAAAACTTTTACGCAATTGGTCAACTGCGGCTATAAACGCTTTCATGCATCCCTGGATTTCTTCTTTGGTAGTGTTTTTCCCCAGCGTTATCCGAACCCCAGAGGACGCCTCCTCTAGAGAACACCCAAGAGCCAAAAGCACATGAGAGGGTTCCTGATTTTTTTCAGAACACGCAGACCCGCTGGATACTGCAATGCCTTTCTGGTCTAAAGCAATAACCATATCCCTACCCTCTATCCCCTGCACTCGTATATGTATATTATTGGGCAGTCTCTTCTCTTTTGACCCCGTAAGCTCCGCATCTTTCACATTTTTTACTATGCCTCGCAAAAGCTGATCTCGCAGTTGGCGGATTTGAATGTTTCTAATTTTGGATTTTGGATTCTGCACTTCTTGCATTGCAGTTCCCATACCTACGATTGACGCAACGTTCTCGGTGCCAGACCGCATCCCCTGTTCCTGCCCACCTCCGAACAGTGCGGGAGCAAGAGATATTCCATCTCTTGCATATAACACCCCTGCTCCCTTGGGGCCGTAGAATTTATGGGCGCTCAAGGTAAGCAGGTCAACGCCAAGTTTTTCCACGTCACAAGAAAGAAACTGTGCGGCTTGCGCGGCATCGGTGTGAAAACTAATTTTTAGTTTATAGTTTTTAGTTTTTAGTTCTCTGATCATAGCCCCAATCTCTGCTATGGGCTGCACAGTGCCAATCTCGCTGTTGGCATACATAATAGACACAAGCGCCGTGTTTTCTTTCACTGCGTTTTTAACGTCCTCAACCCGCACAAGCCCCTCTTTATCAACGGGTACATAGGTTACCTCTGCTATTCCTTCTTGCTCAAGCTGTTCGCACGGAGAGAGAATAGATTCATGTTCAATGGCAGAGGTAATAATATGAGGTTTCGGATTTCGGATTTCGGATTTCCTCGCGATTCCCTGAATCGCGAGGTTATTCGCTTCGGTTGCGCCCGACGTAAACACAACTTCCTGGGGACGAGCGTTTAGAAAAGACGCAACTGTGCCTCGCGCCCTTTCTATTGCCGCCCTTGTCTGCTGGCCAAACCAGTGCGCCGAAGAAGGGTTGCCAAAAGCAGCTTTTTGGTACGGCGCCATTGCTTTTAACACCTTAGTATCAACTGGAGTTGCAGCTGCGTAATCAAGATAAATCCTTTTTTTCATGTGGTTTTCCCTTCTTTTTGTTTTTTGGCAGGATACCCAAAATGGTATTTGAATATGTCAGACCTTACCGGCCCTACAAAAATCATGTGGAGTTCGCACAAAACCAACTTGCAGTAGGTTCTAACCCAGCCGTCTTTTTGGAATCTTCTCGTGTCAACGAACACTTTTGTAGATCGCAGAATGCCGAACTTTCCGCATTGGCTTGCTTGCCTAGTAAAGTATGCATCTTCCGCAAGGGTAATGCTTTCATCAAACCCCCCCACCTTAGAAAAAACATTCCTCTTTACAATAATGCACATTGCTCCGTGCGGCAGCAACCATTCTAAAAGCACAATGGGAAGATTCCAAAGAATCCAATACAAAAGCCGAGAAAAGAACTTCTTGGGATCTAGCGTCACGCTCGCAACCGCAAGATCTCTTTTTGAGAACTCCCCAAGCGCTTTTGCAAAAAAGTCTGCTGGAAGCGTAATATCTGCGTCAAGAAAAACAAAGAGGTCCCCTTTTGCGGCTTTTGCCCCTTCGTTTCTTCCCTTACCAGGAAGCCCGCCTGGAGTAACCTTGCATCCGCGCGCCTTTGCTATTGCCACTGTTCTATCTTTAGATCCCGCGTCCGCAACAATAACCTCTATGTCCTTGAACTTCTGCTGACGAATAGATTCCAATAGCTTGGGAAGATACTCTTCTTCGTTTAATGTTGGGATGATAATGCTTATCATTTCTTTTCAAGAATAAATAATGCGTGGCGTGTTATTAAGTGCCGGGTTACTTTTTTAAACTTCACCTCCAGGGAAAACTTCTGGAAAATATCCTCCCATTCTTCCACGCGCCTATAGTGAAAAGGCATATTCATGCAAAATGGATGGGAAATAAAAAATGGGGAATTTGATATCCAGTCGTTGAGCCCGCAAAGAAACTTCTCAAAGGGATTGCGAAACGTGTCTTCAAAAATGATGACCCGCCTTGCGCTTACTCTTGCAGCTTCTGCAAGCACCTGCAAAGGATCTTTGCAATGATGCAGCACGAACAAAAGAAGGCTAGTATCGAATGAGGCATCGGGAAACGGTATGTGCTTGCCGTCATATACTTGCAAAGGAAGATCTGCGCGGTTCATGTCTGCCACGTCTAAAAGAGTTACCTTTGCTCCCAAAGAATCTTGGAGGCGTTTTGCTATCCAGCCGCCTCCTGCTCCAATATCAAGCACGCGGTCTCCCTGCGCGATAAACCTTCCTATTTTTTTTATTATCCAGGGAGCCCACAAGGCTTTTCCTCCAAAGTCCAGCACGTTTTCAAATAATGGTATTTTCATCCCGTACGAGATGTTAGGTTAATAACCTTTGTCATGCTCTTATTCATATGCGCGTTGGTATTCCCGTTGTTCATAGATAGTGTATGAAATCTCGTTCGGGATTCATAATTCAAAAAGATTTCTTGCTTCATTCCACATGCGGAGATCTTTATGTTCGGTCTTAAGCCAATACCACCATTCTGCTCCCCATAGGTAAAAGGTGTCTAGACCGGTTTTCTTTGCAAATTCTATATTCTCCCTGAACAATACGGGATTCATGGTTTTTTCCTGTTCCTCCAGAGGCATATCATACAAAAGAGAGGGTCCCCACGGTTCTGCCTGTAATTCCACGCCTATCACGTTTTTACGGAAAAGCGCGTTAATCAACTGCGTCTTTCTCCAATAAAAGATCGGGGGCAATGGATAGTCAATAGAAATACCCAATTGCCCTACCCATGCTTTCTGGTACAGGGTTATGCCGACAACGTCTCCATAGGTTGCGGCCCCAGTCCAGAGCGACCCCTCCCCGCTTTCTGAGATCACCACTGGATGGCTAGCATCTAAAGAGTGTACCAAGCGCACTTCTTTTTTCAAGAAATCCCTGTCTGTAAGGGCGCACTCTCCAAATGGGAAGAATGGCTCATTTTCAATCTGCCAGCCCCACAAGGATTCAGAATCTTTGTACCGAGAAACGATCCCCTCAAGCATTGCAAGCGTTGCGTCTTGCCTATCTTTCTTCCCAAGATCTTTCGCCCATTGGGGAATGTGGCACTCGGGCCATCGCGTGGTCTTTTGACCTATAACAAAAAGGATTTTCGCATTCCTTTTTTCAGCTTCTCTCACCTGCCAATCTATATCATCAAAAAATAATCCTGGTCTTTCCCCCTCTACGTAATCCCAGTGAACCGCTATTTTCAGGCTCCTTGTCCCAAGATCATCCAAGAGGGCGGTGTATACTGCCCTCCAGTCTAATCCCAAATTAATAGCATGTTTCTGGGAAAAGTTCACGCCCCAAACCATAGATTTTGTTCGTGGCGCCTCCCCCACAAACAAAAATAGAAAAAGAGCTAGAAGAAAAGACACAAAACCCAAAAGAACATACCGAGTTTTCTTTTTCATGTTTTATGATTATTCCTCGCTTTCTCTATCAGCTTGCCGATGTTCTTGGCTCCTTCCTTTTCAATCTCAACAAACCCCTGCATTGCGGCTTCCGCAAAAATGCCTTTTTTTACAAGATCCTGCAACCACTGATGACAGATCCTAGGAGAAAGCTGGTCTATCCCCGCCCCCACATACAAAAGCCATTTTCTGTTCTGCACTTCTTGAGATCCAATAGGAGAAGCCATAACAATGGGTATGCCAAACGCTGCGTAGAATGAAAGTTCCGAAGGCTTAGTCCAAAGAACATCGGTTTTTTCTAACGTATCCTCAAGCTGTTCAAATGCCTTTTCTTTGGTTATGGCGCACATGATGCGTATGCTTTTGCCAAGAAGCTTTTTGAGGCCCTGCTCTTCCACTTTTCTTTTCCAGTATTCTGCTACTTCCTTTCTGATTCCGGCAACAAGAGTAAATTCAAACTCTTTGCGTTCCAACAGTGGTACTAAACCCTGAAGAATGTCCATTCCTAATTCCTTGTGAGCTCCCGCTCCACCTACAGCAAAAGTAAGCCTGCATGGCGCGGGCTTTTTTAACAAGGGTGGAACCGCTCCCAAATAGCGCTTTGCCACATCAGCATACTTTGAAAGATACGCGCGCGCTGGATCTAATCTGGAAAGGCGCAACGCAAGGTTTTTCTTTGCGGTTGCCCACCCCTTGCCCAGCATACGCTCTGGTAAAGGGAATCCGGTCAAGAATATCTTTGAGGGAAGGACGCCATAAGATTTCAAGCGTTCTACTACCCTCTCGGTGGGAGCGCAGTATATGATCTTGCTTTTTGCAGGTTGCAAAGGGGCCCAAGACCTTGCCACATCAGAGTCTGTTTCCACGAGAAGAATGGGGCCCTTGTATCCCCAATGCTCTGCCATAAACGCAACAACAGAAAACGTAGTGACCAGGGGAATTGGGTTTTTGTTCAGCACAAATATTAAATGCTTGCCCCAATCTCTTTCCCGGAGCAATCGATATATCTGGCGCAACTGCATCGTAGGAGCTATACCCTGGGTCTTGGGATAAAACTCTTTTATTTCCTGAAACTGATCAATAAAAAGCGCGAACACGAGATCTCCTATGACAGGAACCTTTTTGAAACGCGATATGATCTCATAGAGCGCACGTATTTCCTTCCACAAGAGCTTGTCCATGGATGGAATGCCAGGATACGAATCGGCGTTCACGATACGATTTTTAAACGCAAAGCGACGCAATGCAAAAGCCGCCCTCTGATGCCCATATCCCATATCCACCGCAACCACCCACGCTTTTTGAATGCGTCGTACCATACGTATACATTATAATACCATGAAATTTGAACTAGGATAAAAATCCCTGTTCTTGCTTGAACTTGCGCAAGAAAAATAACAAAGGAACATACAAAACAAGGAACCATAAAGGAGAAACGTTTTCTAACACAAGCTGTGAGAAAGGAAGTTTTCCAAAAAACTCCATGACGAAGTTAAAATAGGCAAGGAGAAAAAACGCGGGAAAGGAAAGAATAGTTCCCAAGAGAGGAATCACCGCTCCTGCTAGAAGAAACACAAGGCCAAAACCAATAAGCAAAGGAACAACAGGCAGCACAAGAATGTTTGTAAGAATTCCTACCGCGGAAACATACCCAAAGTTGTAGATAAGAATGGGGAGTGTAAACACCTGCGCCGCAAAGTTCATGGCCATCATATCACGCATGCCAAATGTTTCAGGAACCTTTTCTAAAACTTTCTTAAAGAAACTAAACGACACAATAATTCCGAACACCGCAAGAACCGAAAGCTGGAACCCCACATCATACAGCAACAACAAAGGATTCTGTATAAGCATAAGAGTTGCCGCAAACACAAGAAGGCGCAAAGAGTTCTGTGCTCTTCCCATATATTGCCCCAAGAACAATATACTGCCCATAATCCCCGCCCTTACTGCAGATGCTTCTGCTCCCGAGAGAATAATAAACAGAGCAATAAGAATTGCAGAAAAAAGTATTGCCTGTTTTTTCCAAAGGCCAATTCCCAAAAGAAACGACATTAACATGGCGACCAAGATAACCACGTGCTGCCCTGAAATTGCAATGATATGGCGCAGCCCAGTCTTGTTGAGCGCGTCTTTCATGTCCTGCGTTAACTTGCTCTGATCGCCCAATACCATGGCTCCCAAGATAATGCTCTCTGGAGAAGAAAGATGTTCAAATAAAACTTCTCTCAACTTGTGTTTTACGGATATGATCTTGCTGTATGCAAAAGAAAATATAGAGAGGTATTCCCCTCTTTTCAGGATCTCTATTTTAGGATAACCCACAAGTCCATATACTCCTTTTACCTCGAGGTACTTTGCATAATTAAAGTCTTCAAACACGGGAGGCTTATCTATTATTCCCGTAACTCTCACTACATCGCCATACTGGTACTCTGAAAAACGTTCTGTAGTAACCAACACGGCTTCTTTGTTGATTCCCTGCGGACGCACCACAAGCTGAACATTCTTTTCCCTGATATCGGGGTCTTTTATAATTCTTCCCTCAAACATTGCTTCCTTCCCATATATTTCAGAAAACGCATTTGGCACATCTCTACTCCATAGTAAAGAAAAAACAAGAACGAGGGCAATGTATGCCAAACAAGATAAAAATAGAATACGCGAAAAAGAAAAGAAATCTTTACTCAACGCTCAAACCCGGTTGCGATAACCGTAATCTTGACTTCGCCTTTCTTCAAGCTCCTATCATATACCGCTCCAAAGATAATAGTGGCAGAAGAAGCCAGCTGCTCTTTTATCTTCTGTGCAGCCTCGTTCACTTCAGACAAACTCAAATCATTTCCTCCTGCAATATTGAACAACGCCCCGTGAGCTCCCTTAATAGACATATTGAGCAAGGGAGAATGAAGGGCCGCATCCAGCGCGTTTTCAATGCGGTTTTCCCCTTTTGCCTTTCCTACCCCAAAGACCGCCTGCCCTGCTGACCGCATGATGTTCTTAACGTCTGCAAAGTCCACATTGATGATGCCGGGAACCGTGATAAGGTCAGAAATCCCCTGCACCGCCTGGCGCAGTATTTCGTCTGCCTGCCAGAATGCAGAAAGCACCGAAGTTTCCTCGTTGGTTGACTTGAGGATCTGGTCATTGGAAATAACCAAAAGCGTGTCTACCTTTCCCTGCAATTCCTGCAATGCGCGCTCTGCCAAGCGAATTCTCCAGGAACCCTCAAAAGAAAAGGGTTTGGTTACCACCGCAATGGTCAATGATTTTTGCGCTTTTGCAACGTCTGCCACCGTAGAGATTGCTCCGCCTCCGGTTCCCCCTCCAAGGCCTGCCGCCAAAAACACCATGTCGGCTCCCTTGAGGGCCTGGCTCAATTCTTCCTTGCTTTCCAAGGCTGCCTTTCTCCCAAGTTCCGGGTTCATACCAGCTCCCAGTCCTTTCGTGCTTTCTTTTCCAAGGCGGATCTTGCAATGCGCCTTTATTTTCTTTAAATCCTGGCTGTCGGTATTGGCGGCAATAAGCTCAATACCTTTTATCTTGCATGCCATCATGCGATCAATGGCGTTTCCTCCCGCTCCCCCTATACCCATAACCTTAATGACTGTTTTTGGATTCATCCCGTACGAGATGTTAGATTGATAATTTTTGCTATACTCTTGTGCATATACGCATTAATATTCCCGTTGCTGATATATATTGTATAAAATCTCGTTCGGGATTCATACTTTTCATACTACTAGGGAATGAATGTTTTGAACATCCTCCTTATTTTGCTCAAGAGTCCCGACCAAAATGTGTTCCCTTGCGTTCTTTCATTAGAATCCACGGAAGAAACAATCAAGCCGCATACCGCAAGAAGCTCGGGCTTTACTTCAGACATGAGCACTCCGTGGGGAAACCCGGTGCGCGAGGGAAGTTTGAGCTCTTTTCTCGCAAAATCCACTAGTCGTGGAAGCTTTGCCCCTCCTCCTACAAATACCAGGCCCGCTGGGAGCAAACCCTGTTTCCCTATCTTTTTTAGTTCTTTGTTTACCAGCTGCAAAATTTCTTTCACCCGGGCTTCAATGATATGGGTGACAAAAGATGCAGAGAAACTCACGGTTTCCCCGTCTGACCTCTGCACTTTTTCAGTTTTCTTTCCGCGAGACCCCATGCATGTTCCAAATTCCGTTTTGATGAGTTCGGCTACGTCATGATCACACCTCACGCCAATGGCAATGTCATTGGTAATATTGTCTGACCCCACGGGAAACACCGCGGTATGGATAAGATCTCCTTCAGAGTATACTGCCAGGCCCGCAGTTCCGGCCCCAATATCCACAAGCGCAACTCCCAGCTCTTTATCTTGAAGAGTCAACACGGTTGCGCCAGCTGCCAAAGGAGAAGGCACAGTATCTATTATTTCAAGGTCTGCGGCAAGCACCGCTTGATTTAGATTCTTACGATATGGTGTAAAGCAGCATATAGCGAGAACGTCTACTTCCAAGCGTATGCCACGCATACCTATGGGTTCTTTAATTCCGGCTGCGCCGTCTACAATAAATTGCTGGGGAAAAATATCCAATATTTCAGTGTTTGAACGCAAAGAGAATGCCTGCGCCGCAGATAAAACCCTATCCACATCTTCTTGGGAAATATTCCCGTCGGCCCGGGAAACAGCAACAATGCCGTGCGAAGGAGCAACGAACAAATGACTTCCCCCAATGGTAACAGCAACCTCTTTCACGCGAGAACCACTCATTTGCTCTATTTTCTGTTTGAGAAAAAGAATCTGCTTAGTGGCTTCTTCTGGGCTGACTACTGCTCCCTTTCTCACTCCCGCAGATCTTTGCTCTGCCAAGCCTAACACCTCAATATCTCCTGAATCTTCAGGAATTTTAGCAACCATCATCTTGATGGAATGAGTGCCAATGTCTAGGGCTGCTATGATGTGTGGCTTCATGAAACTAACGATAGATACTGTTCTTCTTTCTGAGACATTGTTTTAAAATCCGCATCTTTCTTATGGTCATATCCTGTAAGATGCAGCAAACCGTGGATAAAAATTCTGGTTAACTCTGCTTTAAACGTTATACCATATTTTACAGCATCTTTCCTAATGACAGCTGGGCACAACGCAAGCTCTCCCATGTATCCCTCGACTTCGCTCGGGATCTTGGCGTTTTCTATTGAAAACGCCAAGACATTCGTCGGCTTGTCTTTACCTCGGTATATTCTATTGAGTTCTCGCATCTTGAGTTCCTTGAAAAACACCACAGAAAGATCAAGATGATCCTTGCGTTCTTTGCGCAAGATCATCTCCCCTATCTTTTTCAGGACATCTATATGCTGTAAGCTTCCGCTCAAGTTTTTTATCTCAATCATTGCAATGTTTCATTCTATCTTCTACGGGCCTACTTGACAATCTCCCTTGTACAAAATAAGGATAAGGTACAACGATGAAACACTTTATCTATGCCGCCGCCGCAATAATCGTATACGCCATTCTCTTTGGGGGGTCAGCCCTCTTTTGGCAAGATAAATTTCAGGCGTCTCTATTGCCTAAACTCGGTTTAGGCGAAACTAAGCCGGGCTTAGGCAACGATACGAATGCGATAACGCTCCTTTTCGCAGGAGACATTATGCTAGACCGCGGAGTGGGGTTTTACGCACGCCAGCACAACGACTGGAAGTGGCCCTTTCTTCTTGTCGCAAACACTATACAAAAGGCAGACCTTGCCTTTGGAAATCTAGAGAGCGTCATTTCAGACAAGGGACAAAACCTCGGAAGCATCTACTCGTTTCGCGCAGATTCTAGAGCCATGGAAGGATTGGTCTTTGCCGGATTCGACGTACTCTCTGTGGCAAACAACCATAGTTTAGACTACGGCATGGATGCTTTAAGAGACAGCATGAACCGCTTAAAAGAAGCTGGTATAATCCCAATCGGAGCTGGTGAAACCGAGGCGGAAGCATACGGCCTTACTACGCTAGAAGTGAAGGGAACAAAGATAGGGTTTCTCGGATATACCAACCTTGGATCTCCGTTATGGAAAGCGGGTAAGGGGCCTGGCGTAGCCTGGGTAGATCAATATACTATTGAAGACTTTCAAAACACCATACGCGAGGCAAAACAGAAATCAGATATTCTCATTGTATCTGTGCATTTTGGAGAAGAATATCAAACACAGCCAAGCGAGATACAAAAGCTTATCGCAGAGAGCGCAACTGACGCAGGAGCAGATATTGTTATAGGCCACCACCCGCATGTGGTTCAGCTCATCGAGCCTGAAGGCTCTTCAGAGCCTGAACGGCCCGTTGAACAATACAAAAACGGCTGGATTGCGTATAGTTTAGGCAACTTTGTTTTTGATCAGGGATTCTCAAAAGAAACTATGGAAGGATTGCTCCTTGAGGTTACGGTCAAAGATAAAAAAATCACGAAGGTTTCTCCCCGCGTCATCCACATCAACTCCTTGTTCCAACCAGAACTATAAATGATATACTAGAGGTATGAAAATTGTATCTATCGCTTTCTTTGTTGTAATGCTTGGAATATTTGTATTACCCCCTGCTACTCACGGAGCTACCATTCAAGAACTTTTGCAGCAAATTGTAGCGATTCAAGCTCAAATTGAAAAATTAAAAGTACAGTTGGCGCTTCAGCAGTTTTCAATACCCTCTACTTTTTCTTTCCAAAGAAATCTCTCCAGAACAGATCTCAAGGAAGATGTGGCCCAACTTCAAAGAATCCTGCAAAAGGAAGGATTATCCTGCAGAACATGCAGTATTACGGGGTATTTTGGGTATTGGACACAAGCTGGGCTCATGAATTTCCAACAAAAGTATGGCCTAAAGATAACGGGCATGGTCGACGAGCTTACCCGTATAAAACTCAATCAAGTCGTTCAAACAACATCACCTTCAAAATCATCCACGATTGCGCCCACTCCGACCCAAACGCCTACGCCTACGCCTACTCCAACTCCGACACCCACGCCTACGCCCTACACAACCCCAACAAATAGAAGTATACCAATCCTTTTTCAGGTAGCCGCAGTACCAGAAACTACAAACGATAACACCCCGAACTATACTTTCAGTTCAACTGAGTATGGCGTAATTACATATGGCGGTAATTGCACTAGCCTTACTACCTCAGCAATTTCTGGCAATAACACGGTAACTTTTAACACTCTTAGTAATGGTACATATTCAAATTGTACTATTAGAGTTAAAAACTCAGCCGGCAATGAGAGCGCCTATTTGAACTTGGACTCATTTGCGATCGATACGGCATCTCCCACGGTTACAGTTACATACAATAATGCCAACGGAATAGTAAAATCAGGCGCTTCACTTATTATCACCGCCACATCCAATGAGCCGATGGAAAGGTCACCGGCGCCGACTATAGCGATCGTAGGAGCGAATACGCTGGTGGCAACCACAATGCCAAGAATTGATTCAACACACTATACATATACCTTTACTGTTGGCGCTGGTAACGGTACGGCAACTATTACAGTAGCTAACGGAAAAGATATTTCTAGCAATACCCAAATATCAAACTCAAGTAAAACATTTTTAGTTGATAATACCGCTCCGGTTCGTTCCAATGGATCTCCAGTAACGCTTTTGACCGCTGGGACTACCCAGACCACTCTTTCTCTTACAACCGATGAAAACGCAACATGCAAATATTCTACAACCGCCGGAACTGCTTATGATTCAATGGCAAATATGTTCTCGACTACAGGAACGCTCTCACATTCAACTTCCATTACTGGACTTGCTGGAGCAAATGATTACATCTTTGCAATCCGTTGTATAGATGTTGCCGGCAACAAAAATACTAACGATTCTTTAGTATCTTTCGCTGTTTCATTCCCAATTCCTGCGCAACGAGCAATGTATATGGTAAAACCCTACCTCGTGTATCCTGCAGACAAACAAATGTACCCTGCATATGAAATCGCAGTAAACAACTACCTTCAAGAACTCCAGAAGTGGTACTTCCAAAAGGTAGGGAAAACGTTTCCCATGGCTCCCCTCCAGATAGTACGAAGTTCCCGCAGTTACCTCATCATGCGATGCGGTGAAAATCCAACACAAACATGCATTGACGATCCTTCAAAGTTCGAAGGAAACTGGGCCCAGTATATGAACGAAGCAATTCATGGAGGTACGGCGAGCTATTATAGCGGCGGGCCGTCATGGACCGAAGCAACCGTGGATTTGGTATTTGGCGCTGGCGGAGGAGGATATGCGGGAGCAAACGCTAACGGAAATCTCGGAGGTTGGGCCGTTTCCGGTGACTGGGTATTAGAGCCAATCTCCGGCATACCCAATACGTGGGGAATTCCCTGTTCTTATAGCAGTGGGTGGCAATGTGCGGGTGGAGTACCAAAAGGAACTCCTGCGCATGAACTAGGACACGCATTCGGACTTCCTCATCCGGGTGAACAATATGCAAATCAGACAATCATGCAATGGCACGGAAACTTCCCGTCGCCTGCTTTTCTTCAGCAAGAAATCGATTCCCTTCGCCAATCTCCATTTTTCCAATAGTATTTGACTGTGCACATCCGATATGCACAGAACTTATTGTATAATCGTTTACTCCAAAAACCGAAAAGTGGAAAGGATTTGATTATAAATATTTTTTGAAACCTCCCCCATCCCGCTTGAATGCCGGTATATATTAATCAGAACAGTACTATCTTTCGTTCTCACAAAAGCATTATTATTAGATCCGCTGATGCCGGCGTTATAAAACTGGAAAAATTGGAGCGAATTTATTACCCTTATTTCTTTATCTTTCACGCCGTAATACAAATAGTTGTGTGAACGATCAAATCCCGGCGGTAAATTTTCGTCAAGAAGATTAACTTCGGTACCATTTTCGTTAACCCACTGCTCGGCAGAAAACGGCGTTTTAATAAATTCAACGCCGACGAAAGGATAATGCACCTGTTGACCTTGATATTGTTTTTCAACAAATCCCAGCCCATCTTGGTAGTTTTCGATGAAAAAATCAGAAGGATATTTAATCTCAAACCCATATTCCTCATTCTTATAAGTCTTCCAATCAGCCATTTCTTCGCCTTGGGTTTCAATAAAACTAAAAGAAGAAAGTATCAGATTAAAACGTTTTATGAACTCCGAATTAGATAAACTTCCGATGCCGGAGATTTCAATAATATTATTGTTTTCTTTGATTAAAACTTGGTTTATAATTTCGTCCGGTGTTCTAGCGCTATTACAATTATCAAAAATAAATTTTACTCCGGGTGTTTGTTTATCTTCAAAGAAAATATTTTCGGTTGTTTTAAGATGGCACTCTAGCTTCATCCACTCCATTAATTTTTGGCTAAATTCTTCCAAGATAAGATTGCGAAAGTTTGAATAAATAGAAAATCCAAAACCATAAATTTTATCAGAATCAGTCATCGAAAATAATAAAAGTCTTTTGCCTATTTGCTCTCCCCATGCTTCATGGAGAGTAAAGCTTTCTTCGGGAATTTTCCATTCCTCTTTTAGATCAGAAGGGTATTTAATCTCAAACCCAATATCTTCGTTTTTGTAGGTCTTCCAATTGGTTATTTCTTCCGACGTCCCAAAATACTGCCAAGCGAAAATTCCCCCGGCAAGAATAATGAGGACAGCACCTATAATCCAAATTTTAGAAAAGGGTTGAGGCATAATTTACTGTAAAAACCGAAACGTGGAGAGCATCTGGTTAAAAACCTCCAGTCACAATACCGAGAAACGCGATGACAAAAACTAATTTTTTAAAACTCATACTTCAGTAAAATTAGAAAGTATTATCTTGCGACCTGACTAATCTAATACTACCCCCCCCTACTTTAATGTCAACAGGTCTTTCACGATCTTGCTCACCAAAGCGCCGTCTGCCTTGCCTTTGGTCTGCGGAGCCAACGCCCCCATAACCTTTCCAAGGTTCTTGGGCCCCGCAGCCCCAACTTTTGCTATGGTATCTTTCACAAGCTGCCGTATCTCGTCTTCTGACAATTGTGCGGGAAGATAGGGCAGCAATATCTCCATTTCCTGTTTTTCTTTCTCTGCTTGTTCTTTTCTGCCTCCTTTTGTAAACCCCTCAATGGCTTCTCTTCTCTTTTTTACTTCAAAAGATACTGCATCTTGAAGCTCTTCTGGCGAGAGCGCGCTCTTTACGCAAAGCTCCTGCTCTGTAGGGTTAGGCTCTACCTTGCTCACCTTATACCTTTTTTCCTTTTCTTTATTTAAAATTGCGGCCAAAAGCATGCGCAAAGTTCCCGTGCGAAGCTCGTCTTTTGCGAGCATAGATTTCTTTAGATCTTCTTGAATGCTTTGCCTAGAGGCCATGTATGCTAAAATCTTCGAGATGGCGTTAAATCTTTCCCTAATTTCTTTTGCTTTTCAAGCTCTTTATTCTTTACAATTCTCCGCAAAGTGATAGCACGCATGAGTTCCTTTGATTTCTCGCGCCTCTTAAACATACGCTGCTTGGCGCCTTTTAAAATGCCGCTCTCTTTCAAGCGTTTCGTGAAACGTCGGATGAGAGACTGATTTGTCTCTCGTTCATTTTTTCTTATTTCAAACTTCGTGTTCATAGTTTGTTATTTCGCAATATCGGCCAGAAGATGGAGATGGATATGGTCTACCGCCTGCCCCCCTTCCCTGCCTACGTTTATCTGCAGCTTGTACCCTTTCAGGTTATGCATCCTCGCGACCTTTTGGCTTGTTAATATTAATTCACCCATCAATTCCTTGTCTTCAGCCGCAACATGGTCTATTGAGTGGATGTGTTTTTTGGGAATAATCAAGAGGTGCAGGGGAGCCTTTGGCTCAATGGTATGGAATACTAGAAATCTCTCCTCTTCCAGCACGATGTTTGCTGGAATCTCTTTTCTCACAATTTTGCAAAAAATGCAATCCATCCTTCGCTTCTCACTTCGTTCGAAGCTACGGATGGCAAGCCTCCATTGGCGAAGGATGCCCTTCCGAAGCTTTAGCGGAGGAGGGTTACTTTAATTATTTTCGTAATCTTTGCTTCAACTCCTCTACCACCTTGTCCATTTTCACGGTTTCTTGCTCTCCAGTATCCATTTTGCGAATAACAATGGTATTATCCAGCACTTCTCTCTGTCCCAAGATAAGAGTATAGGCAACTTCAAGCTTGTCTGCCCGCGCTAATTGGGTTCTCAAAGAATCCCTGCCCAAAGCCTCTGCGATATTGATCTTCGCCTTTCTTAATTCCTCCAAGAGCTTTAAGGATTTCTTCTTGGGAAGGTCCCCAAGCTGCGCAAGAAAGACCTTTGGAGTTGGTTCCTCTGCGGCAGGAAGCTGTTTTTCTTTCATTAACGCGATGATGCGCTCAACTCCTGCTGCTGCTCCAACCGCAGGAACGTCTTTTCCTCCCATTAACTTCACTAAAGCATCATATCTTCCCCCACCCACAAGCGCGCTTCTCTGCACCGTCTGGGTTCCGTCTTCTACGGGCTGGGTTGTGCCTTCAGAGAAAATCTCAAACACGGTTTTGGTGTAATAGTCCAATCCGCGCACCAGATAAGGATCTAAATGATATGGCAGGTCTGCCTCGTCTAAAAACTCCAAAAGGGATTTAAAATGGATTTTGCATTCCTCGCATAAGTGATCGATCACTTGGGGAGCCTGGGACTTCACCCGTTGGCACTTCTCTTCTTTGCAGTCTAAGACGCGCAAGGGATTCTCTTTAATTCTTCTCCTGCAGTCTGCGCACAGAGAATACTGTCGGGGACGCAAAAAGTTCACCAAAACTTTCTTGTAATAGGGCCTGCACTGATAGTCTCCTATGCTGTTTACCTCAACCACCAAATGCCCAAACTTCAATTCCTTAAGAATGGTGTAGCAAATTTGTATGACCTGGGCGTCAATGGCGGCTGACTGCTCTCCAAATATCTCAAAGTCAAACTGGTTGAACTGGCGGTATCTTCCTGCTTGAGGATGTTCATAACGGAACAACGGCCCGTAAGTATATAGCTTTACTGGCTGGGGCCAAGAAAACATCCCATGCTGAATGAACGCCCGCACAATGCCTGGAGTAAACTCTGGGCGCAGGGCAAGCACGTCACCTCCCTTGGTGCGAAATGCGTACATTTGTTTTTCTACAATATCTGTGGTAAGTCCGGTTCCCTTCTCATACACCTCTGAATACTCCATCATAGGAGTGTCTATTTTTGAAAACGCATAAAACCGGGCTATTTCATTTACCGCATCCCAGATCCTTTTAAAGTAGGGCTGGTCTTCTCCAAGCACATCGTGCATGCCCTGTGGAGCCTGCAATCTTGATTTTTTTGCCATAGAACTTACTTATTATTAACTAACGCTGCGAGCGTATTCAAAGAAAACACTCTCCACGTCATTCTCCCTACAATATATTGCGTGCCGAGCGGGCCCCAAGACCGTGAATCAGAAGAAAACTCTCTGTTATCTCCCAGCACAAAGTACTCACCCTCCTGTAATTGGACTTTCATGGACCCGGGGGTGCGCAGCGTACCAAGGTACTCTGTCTCGTTAAGCACAAATGCTTCCTTGGTGTCTGCATGATAAATGACTACCTTTCCGTCTTTTATCTCAACAGTTTCTCCCGGAAGTCCAACAATTCTCTTAATGAAACGCTGGGAAGGATCGTACGGAAACTTCAAGACAATGACATCTGTGCGTTCTGGACTGCGGAACCTATACGACAACTCGTCTACAATAAGGTAATCTCCATTATGGAAATTAGGCACCATAGAATCTCCCTTCACTAAAAAGGGCTGGAACACGTACATACGGAGTGGCACCACGATGAGAGCGGCAACAACCCCTATCTTTGCCAACTCCCATAAAAATGAAATAATCCCTTTCATCCCGTACGAGATGTTAGACTGATAATTTTTGCTATACTCTTGTGCATAGGTGCATTGATATTCCCGTTGCTGATATACATTGCATCAAATCTCGTTCGGGATTCATACTTCCCCAGTATATCAGAATTTCGCTCTTTTACAAGCCCTCCGACTTCGCTCAGGGCAGGGCCCCTATGCTATACTATAAATATGTATCTTATCGTAGGACTCGGAAATCCGGGGAAAGAATACGCTAACACTCCGCACAATGCGGGATTTATGGCTTTGGATGAATTCCAAAAAGAACACAGTTTCCCCGACTTTAAACTTTCAAAAAAACATTCCTCGTTAATCTCTGAAGGAATCCTCAACCAAGTTAAGGTTGTGCTTGCAAAGCCCCAGACGTTTATGAACAACTCTGGCAAAGCCGTGCAGTCCTTGCTTAAACTCGGTTTAAGCAAAACTAAACCGAGTTTAGTTGTAATACATGATGATATAGACATATCTCTTGGAAAAGTAAAAGTTTCAAAGGGGTCGGGGTCTGCAGGACACAAAGGAGTAGAATCCATTATCCAAGCTCTTGGAACAAAGGACTTCACGAGAATACGCATTGGCATTTGCCCAGAAAATGGCAAGCCAGAAAACGTAGAGGATTTTGTGCTAAGGTCCTTTCAAAAATCAGAGCTTCCTCTCTTGCAATCTGCTTTGCAAAACGCAATCCAAACGCTTGAAAAGTCATCTTCTTAACACTGCCATGGCAATCTTAAAGAGATAATCCACATATATACAACTCACAAAAGAAAACGCCGAGGCGTGGGTTTGACCAACCACGCCTCGGCCTTATGTACACCCCTACCATCACTCAAGAATTGTCTTTGCAATGGGCCACTAGCCGCGGCTCGCTAGAATCTGGGCACTCCAGCAAAACAGTACCAGCCATACCCTCCTTTCTACGCCCTACGGCGATCTGAAAGACCAAACCAGCCATCTCACCTTCGCCAGGAGCATTGTCGAGAGCAAACTCCCTCTTCTCTCCAGGTTTCATCCTCAGGCATTCCCCATAGATTGTTTCCATCGAACCCTCCTTTCGTTTGTTGGCTGAATATCTTATACTCCAAACGGATGAATTTGTCAACTGCGAACTCCGACCCCACCTTTCAAAATATGGGGTTTTGTTTTATAGTAAGACGTACGGATGGAACAAACGCATCCGAGTACAACACTTGAAAAAGTTTTAATAGTAGCTATTACCCACTACTTTCTGGAAAAGTGAACAAAAAGTGCGTACGCTTTCTTTGTTCACATATCAACTTAATATTGCTGCAGCAGAATTAACTAGACAATAAAAAAACTCACTTGTCGCCCTTGAAGCTGCGGCGAAAAGTGAGTAAGAGCCGTGGGAGTCCCGTACATTACTCTAACCCGTGTTCAATTGCTCAACATGTTGCTTAATACGGGAAAGAAGCTCCCCTTGAGTCTCCTCTGTCATGAAGACCCTCACACCGCATTGAGAACAGCTTCCCTCTGGAATCATCGGTTTGGCATACATCCTGTCTTGAAACCTAAGGAGATCGGTTAACTTCCAGGGGGATTTGCGATTCTTCCTTTCTGCTTTGGCGTCTTCATATACGGCAAAGGTGATCTTGCCGTCGCAAGCAGGGACAACGCAAGCTATTACGACCCTGGGTGTAATCCTCCGCGTCGTGCCTCCAAAGTTCACGGTCTCAAACGTTACACTCGAGATACGCTGTCCCATATTCCCACCTCCGTTCTATGCTAAACAGACGAAAAGAGCCATACGCATTATCTTTGAGGTTAATGGATTTGTCAACCGCAGGGATTTTTGTTATACAAAAGTACGGATGCCAATAGCACATCCAACAGAAACAATTGAAAGAGTGCTGATAGTTGGTATAACTCCCTACTTTTTGGAAAAGGGCAATCTTTGGTTCCAAGAAAACTTTGCAAAAATACTGGAGGCGCGGCAAACCCAGATATTTTTTCAAGAAAACACGCTCTTGCTGGAAAAAGACCAGGAATACTCCTTATCCAAACTTTTAAGAAAACTAGACGAACTTGGATATGAAAAGGTATTTGAGGTACGAGACCCAGGAGAGTTCACGCACCTAGGAGGTCATGTTGAGGTGTTCCCCATCAATTCGCCAAATGCCATACGCATAGAGTTCCTCGGCAACAAAGTGGAAACTATAGAACGATTAGAGAAAAGCGCAGATGAAGAAGTCGCAAAGAATATATTGAAGAAACGCCTCAAGTTGCAAAAGCTGTTCTCTGACATTAAAAACTTACAGGAGGGGGAATATCTCGTGCACCTAGACCACGGGGTCGGCAAATTTACTGGTATTTCGTATCTCGTATCTGGTATCTTGTATCCTGAAGAAAAAATACAAAATACAAACTACAAAATACAAGATACAAAGTATTATACCCTAGAATACGCTGGCGAAGACAAGCTGTTTGTACCCGTAGGACTTGAAAGAAAACTTTCAAGGTACGTAAGCTTTGGCGAACCGCACATTTCCAGACTAGGCAGTCCTTTCTGGTCAAAGACAAAACGGAAGATAAAAGAAGAAGTAGAAAAGCTTGCCCAACAGCTCTTAGACTTGTACGCGCAGAGAGAAGTTACATCCCGTCTTCCCTACCAAGAACCGAGTATACTTTCAGAGCATGTCGCCTCGTCATTCCAATACGAAGAAACGCCAGATCAAATACAGGCTCTCGAGGAGATTTACAAAGATTTGGAAAAGCAAGAACCCATGGATAGGTTGCTATGCGGAGATGTGGGATTCGGAAAAACCGAGGTTGCGTTAAGAACCATGATACGCGCAGTAGAACAAGGATATCAAACGGCGCTTTTAGCTCCCACCACCATACTTGCATACCAGCATTTTCAAAACTTTTCTGCACGACTCAAAGACCTGCCTGTTCATGTTGTTTTTCTCTCGCGCCTCCAAACAGAAAAAGAACAGCATGCGGCTCTAGAAAAGATACACACGGGAAAGGCAGATCTCATAGTATCCACCCATCGCCTCTTTTCTTCTGACGTGCAGTTCAAAAATCTTGGCCTCCTTGTCATAGATGATGAACAAAGATTCGGAGTCAAACAAAAAGAAAAGCTGCGAGAGTTAAGAACCTCTCTAGATGTACTTTCCCTGTCTGCCACACCAATTCCCCGCACCCTATACATGTCTTTAGCCTCTTTAAAAAGCATCAGCATCATACAGACTCCTCCCGAAGGAAGATTCCCTGTACATATAGTGGTGCAAAAGAGAAATGAAAAAGTCATACGGGAAGCCATAGAAAAAGAAATCGCGCGGAAGGGACAAATCTATTACCTGCATAATCGCATTGGAACCATTGCGTTAGTTAAAAAACAACTGGAACGGCTCATTCCAAAGGCTCGCATTGGCATAGTACACGGAAGATTGCATGAGCGAGAGCTCATACGAGTTATGGACGAGTTTACAAAGAGAACGTATGATGTGCTGGTTGCAACCACTATTATTGAAAATGGACTAGACCTTCCCAATGTGAATACCTTGGTTGTTGAAGACGCAACAAAACTTGGACTTTCCCAGGCTTACCAGATACGAGGACGGGTCGGAAGATCGCACAAGCAATCTTTTGCATACTTTCTGCACGGAGCAAAATTAGAGGGTAAGGCGAAACTGCGCCTTCAAGCATTAAGCGAGGCCGGAGCCCTAGGATCTGGATATCGCATTGCGTTAAGAGATATGGAAATACGAGGAGCAGGCAATATTCTTGGCAAAGAGCAGTCAGGCAACGTAAACGCAGTAGGGCTCAACCTCTATTGCCAAATGCTGGCAGAAGCTGTTGAAAAAATACGGAAGTAGAAACTAGACTGAATCTAGTTTGGCTAGATTTGCTAGACTAAGTCTAGTTGCATTGTTGAAAAAGAAAAGCCGAGGCGATGAGTTGAACACCGTAACCTCGGCCCACGATAACACGGCCAATGCTTTCTCTATTCTATAGGGGCATTTATTCTATTCTCTTTTCTGTCTTTCCGCCACCGCCCGCCTTATACTTTTCTCCACTTCTTGGGGTGTCGCCCCGAAGGAAGAGAAAGTGGCGACTCGTTCTCCTCTATAGAAGAGAACGAGAAAATCCCTCCCATCTTTCTCAAGGATGAAGCCCTCAGGAAGAATAATCCCCATTAGTTCTGACACTGGAAATGACATTTTCTCTCCTTACTATATTTTTTGCCTTCCGGGCTGGCTGCGGGCTTTTGGAGTTTTGCCGTGAAAACACAGACAGGCCGGAAGGTGAAAATTTTGGCAATGAACTATAGTGATACTATAATTTAAAAAGATGAATTTGTCAAGTAAAACCAAAAAGGCAAATTTTGATATTTTCCACCAACATGCTAAAAATGAAAGTGCATGAAATTCATAGTGGTAGAAAGTCCCACAAAGGCATTAACCCTAAAAAAGTTTCTTGGAAAAGAATACGAAGTCCAATCCTCATTGGGCCATGTTCGCGATCTTCCAAAAGACAAAATAGGCATTGACGTTGAGCACGACTTTACTCCCTCCTATATCATCCCCACAAAAGCAAGAAAAACAGTAACCAACCTAAAAAAACTATCAAAGAAAGCAGAAGAAACTATTCTTGCAACCGACGAAGACCGAGAAGGAGAGGCAATTGCTTGGCACATTACAGAGGTGCTTGGATTGAAAGACCCAAAGCGCATTGTATTCCATGAGATCACAAAAGAAGCGATTGTTGACGCATTAAAACATCCACGGGCAATAGACATGAACCGTGTGAATGCCCAACAGGCGCGGCGCATTCTAGATAGGCTGGTAGGATATAAACTCTCCCCGTTTCTTTGGAAAAAGATAGCGCGGGGGCTGTCTGCAGGACGGGTGCAATCAGTGGCGGTGCGTCTTTGCGCTGATCGCGAGCGGGAAATTCAGGCATTCAAACCGCAAGAATACTGGAGTGTTGAGGCTATTTTGGAAAAAGATAAAAAAGAATTCCCAGCTATACTTATCAAGTACGGAGAGAAAGCCATCTCTAAGCTTACCGTCACAACTCAGAAAGAAGCTGACGATATTCTAAAGACTCTCCAGAACGCAAAGTATACAATAGAAAAAGTGGAGAAACGGGAAACGCGCCATAATCCCCTTCCTCCGTTTATGACCTCAACTCTGCAACAGGAAGCATGGAAAAAACTGCGCTTTGCCGCACGAACAACAATGTCTGTTGCCCAGCACCTGTATGAAACTGGATTTATTACTTATCACCGCACAGATTCTGTAAATCTTTCAGAGTTCTCCCTCCAAGCCGCAAAAACATATATTACAAACGCCTATGGAGAAGCCTACTGGCCAGGAAGTTCAAGAATATTTACGACAAAGTCAAAAGGCGCACAAGAAGCGCATGAAGCAATCCGGCCCACCTATCCTACAGAAAACCCAGAATCCTTGAAGGTTCAAAAGAAGTTAGACCCGCGCAGTTTCAAACTTTACGATCTTGTATGGCGGCGCTTTATGGCGTCGCAGATGAGCCAGGCAATCCTTGACCTTACCAAAGCTGAAATCAGAGCAAAAGATTGCATATTCTCTGCTACGGGACAAACACTGAAATTCGACGGGTTCTTAAAAGTATATCCAATGAAGTTTGAAGAAAAAGAACTCCCAGATCTTCAAAAAAATGATACGGCAAATCTTGTCAATCTCAATCCTTTTCAGCATTTTACCCAGCCCCCTGCGAGATTCACAGAAGCTTCCTTGGTAAAAGCATTGGAAGAGCACGGCGTTGGACGACCCTCCACCTACGCCCCGACACTTTCTACTATTCAGGAACGAGGATACATTGAAAAAGACGAGCAGAAACGGTTTAAGCCGACAGAGTTAGGATTCACAGTCAATGATGTATTGGTACAACACTTCCCCAAGATTGTTGATATTGCCTTTACAGCTGATATGGAAGAAAAATTAGACAAGATAGCGCAGGGAGAAAAAGAGTGGGTTCCCACCATACGAGAATTCTACACGCCCTTTGGAGAAAACCTTGCAAAGAAATATGAGGAGGTTGAAAAAAAAGACATCATCACAGAAACCACGGATAAGATCTGTCCTACGTGCTCTGCCCCCCTTATTGTCCGCATGGGAAGATTCGGGAAGTTCTACGCTTGTTCTACATTTCCCAAGTGCAGGTACACGGAGAATATGCAGAAAGAAAAAACAGGTCTTGGCATTCCCTGCCCTTCGTGTAAGAAAGGAGAGATTGTGCGTAAACTCACCAGAACAAGAAGAACCTTTTACGGATGCAACACATATCCTGCATGCACATTTGCATTATGGCAAAAACCCACAGGAGAACCCTGTAAGCTATGTAACTCTCTTCTCGTAGAAACTGGAAAAGACGTTGTGAAGTGCTCAAATAAAACTTGCGAAACGAATAAAACTTGAGTAGAGTAAAGGAGTCCAGTTTACTGGACCTCTTGTCCCGCTTCGCGGGACAGGGGCCCGGGTGGCGGAATGGCAGACGCAAGGGACTCAAAATCCCTCGATCGCAAGGTCATGAGAGTTCGACTCTCTCCCCGGGCACACTTCTTCGCTCCCTTGGGAGCTACGAAGTGCAGGCACTGCATAGCTTTGGCGACGAAGTGCGCGGCATTATCAAAAGCGAAGAAGTGTCCTGCGAAGCTTTAGCGAAGCAGGACTTCTTTCAGATGTACTACGTTTATATTCTTCAAAGCAAGGTAGATAAAAGTTTCTACACAGGATTTACCGAAGATTTAAAACAACGAATAAGAAATCATAATGCAGTCGGCCAAAATTATTCTTCCAAGAAAGCACCACTTCGCCTCTCTTGGTATTGTGTTTTCAAAAATAAACAAAAGGCATTACAATTTGAAAAATACTTAAAATCTGGCTCTGGTTTTGCTTTTGCAAGAAAGCGACTTGTATCTTAAGCTAGGAAAATAAATATGATCAAAGGAATCACCCATATAACACTCACCGTAAAGGAATTAAAACGGTCAAAGAACTTCTACTTGAGTTTTATTTACTCCTTCCTTTCTAACCACTTGAAGGGAACGAGTACAACTAAGATAAGCGCTGAAGCAATAAGGGCTAATGCATAACTGCCTAGTCCTGCCAGCGTGCCAATGGCAGCTAAGCTCCATATTTCAGCGGCAGTAGTCAGACCAATGGTCTTTTCTTTTTCATGGAAAATGATTCCAGCTCCCAAGAACCCAACACCCGTAGCAATGCCCTGAATCACCCTTGAGAGCGCGTCAGCCTGCGTTCCTACAACCTCTAAAGCCGCTATGGTAAACAAACATGCTCCAAGAGAAACCAATACATGAGTTCTTAAACCAGCGGGCCTCTTACTCTGCTCACGTTCCCAGCCAATCAAAACACCGGCTAGGATAGCAACTGCAAGCTTTACAATTGTTTCAATTTCAATTTGCATGGAACCGTCTACTATGTAGTATAACAAACTTTGATACTATTAATCCACACGCAATCCCTATAGCGGCTCCCCACGTAACATCAGAAAACCAATGGACACCAGCAAGAACTCTTGCCACAACAATAAGAGCGCTGCCTGCCAGGAATACTGTTCCTGCTTTTTTATTATACAGATATAATACCGTTCCTATAGCAAAGAAGAATGCGGCATGCCCCGAAGGAAATGAAGCGGAGTCGGCATGAGGAATCAAGGGAACAAAGTTCTGCTCTACAAACGGCCTGGACCTTGGCCACAAAAACCGTATGGCTTCTGTAATGATGCCCCTAGACAGAATCGCTGCTGCCGCCATCTGCCAAAATAGAGGAAGACGCTGCCTAAGATTTTTCAACAACCAAATAAGCAAAATCCCGATAAGGATATATCCAAAGTATTTCCCAAGAAATATAATAAAAATCTCAATCATAACAAAAGTATAATGCTATGTAGCATTGAACTTTTTACTCGAAAGTGAAAACAGGTTGTGAAATAAGCAGGCAACCGTAAGAGGGCCTACTCCTCCGGGTACCGGAGAAAGATACCCTGCTTTTTTTGAAACGCTTTTGAAATCCACATCTCCGGCAAGCTTCGCTTGCCGCCCTGAGCGAGCGAAGCGAGCCGAAGGGCCTCCTTCCACACTTGTACCAGCGTCAATAACCACAGCTCCCTTTTTTATCATTGAGCCTGTTATGAGCCCGGCTTTCCCAACTCCAGAGATCACAATATCGGCTTTTCTGATAAGTTGTGGGGCGTCTTTTGTCTCTTTCTGTATCAAAGAAACAACAGCCCCCTGCTGCACCAGCCATAACGACACGGGCAATCCAACTAACCGTCCTGCGCCCACCACGGCAACTTGTATTCCCTCAAGATTTTTCTTTGCCTGCTCGAGAAGCAGAGAAATCGCCGCAACAGTCGGAGGCAAAACAGGAAAAGTCCCAAGGGCAAATTCCGCAAAGGATACAGACGACAGCACATCAACATCTTTGCATGAAGGAATTAAGTCAAGAATACTCTGCGTATCAAGATGCTTTGGCAAGGGAAGCTGCACTATGATGCCAGATACCTTTTTATCTTTTCCTAACTTCTCTATTTCTCTTATTAAGATTACTTGAGAAACGTTTGAAAGATACGACATTAAGCGAAATCCAATGCCAAGATCCTTTGCTACCCTTTTCTTTTCTGCGATATACTTTAAAGAAACCTGATTTTCTCCAACTTGAACTACCGCAAGAGAAAGGTTCTTTGATGTTTTCTCTTTTTTGAGGTCTTCAAGAATCTTCTGGGCTATTGTTGCCCCATCTAAAATAATCATAGCGCAGAGACTGCTTGATTTCTCTGCAGACGCGTGGGTGCCCACGTTGAGCCAGCAGGCGAAATGTGGGGTAAAGCGCAAAGAAAATCAAGTAGTCGAAGCATATTAGTACGGAAGGGGAAAACCCTCGCATAGTTTCTCTATCTCTCCCCGTACCCTCAAGACAACGGGGTTTTGCGCCATATCTTTTTCAAAAGAAGAAACGCATGCCTTGCGTTCTTCTTTTGATTCTGGGAGCTGATACTTCTTTATTTCTTCTATAACCTGGGTTATCCACACTGCTATTATTTTCATATCCTTCTCTTTCATACCCCTGGTTGTAATGGCTGGCGTGCCAAGCCTAATGCCGCTTGGATAAAAAGGAGAAGAAGGATCATTTGGTATGGTATTTTTGTTTAGAGTTATGCCTGCCAAATCCAGGGCTTTTTCCGCGAACACTCCCATTCCTTTCCCAAAAGGAGTTAAGTCAACAACCATAAGGTGCGTATCTGTTCCATTAGATACTAACTTTAAGCCGTTCTCCATGAGCCCTTGGGCAAGGGTTTTCGCATTGCTTACTACCTGCTTTGCGTATTCTTTGAATTCAGGTTTCATGGCTTCGCCCAAAGCAACCGCAATTGCCGCAGTCTGGTGATTGTGCGGCCCCCCTTGCAGCCCAGGAAATATCGCCTTATCTATTTTCTCTCCAAGCTCTGGGTCTTTTTTCAATCCCTTTTCGGTAACCATTGCTAAAGCTCCTCTGGGGCCTCGAAGCGTTTTGTGCGTTGTAGTGGTAATAATGTGCACAAAAGGAACTGGACTAAGATGAGATCCGCCCAGCACCAGCCCCGCAATGTGCGAGATATCAGCGGCAAGATACGAGCCAACCTCATCTGCTATCTTTGAGAATTCCTCAAATGGAAATTCACGAGAGTACGCAGTATACCCAACCCAAATTAACCTTGGCTTATGTAAAAGAGCCAACCTTCGTACCTCTTCAAGATCAATGCGCCCTTCAGGGGCAACATGATATTGTATGCTTGTGTAGTACTGCCCCGTAACGCTTACCTTAGCCCCATGCGTTAGATGCCCCCCATGGGTCAGGTCTAACCCCATAACCACATCCCCTGGTTTGCATACTGCAACATGAACAGCAAAGTTTGCAGGAGAACCAGAATATGGCTGCACGTTTGCGTACGGAACCCCAAATGCTTGTTTTGCGCGTTCTATGGCAAGATTCTCAACTTGGTCTATAAACTGATTACCCCCATAGTATCTCCTGCCAGGATACCCTTCAGAATACTTATCGGTGAGTATGGAACCTAAAGCCTCCAATACCGCAAGAGACGTATGGTTTTCGGAAGGGATCATCTCTAATCCTTTTCTCCTGCGCCCAAGCTCAGCTTCTATAAGCTCGTATATTTGGGGATCTGATGTTTGTAGTGGTGTTTTCATCCCGTACGAGATGTTAGATTAATAATGTTTGTCATGCTTTTATTCATATGCACATTGGTATTCCCGTTGTTGATATACATTGTATGAAATCTCGTTCGGGATTCATGTGCGTAGAATTTTTCTTTTTTCTGTTGTCATGTCAATAACTTTTGAAGAACGGGAAGAGAGCATTCCTGCGTCAAATATCAGGTCTGGCTTCCATTTTCGCTTTTCAAACACCCTCACCATATCCTCCACCTTTTGAAGGGGCGGGGTGTCTGAAATATTAACTGAAGTTTGAGCTATAGCATGGTTAAACTTTTCAAAAAGAATATCTAAGAAATGGTACTTGGGCACCCGAATGCCAATAGTTTTTTTCGTTCCAACTCCCCTGGGAAACTCTTTTTTTACCTGCAGCACTGCCGTTACCTTCCCCGGCCAAACTTTCTTTAAATACTTCTCTTGCAAGGGTTGAACCTTTGCAAGCTTCTTTGCCATGGCAAGGTCTTTTGCAAAGATACCCAGGGGCTTTTCTTTCTTTCTGTGTTTTATGCGAAAGATCTTTTCAACCGCTTTTTTGTTTTCTGCGTCTCCCAGAAGCCCATAAACAGTATCAGTGGGGCATACGATCACCTTACCATTCTTGAGAGCATCTATGGCTACCAGAACCAGCTTTTCAAGATTCCCCTCGGAAAACTCCATAACTTTCATCCCGTACGAGACAGGAAGCGCTTCAACCTGCTTTTGAGGTAGCGTTTACCTGTGCCAGATTTAAGATATTTTTCTCTTTGACGAGAATCGTTCTCATTTCGACATGCTTCATAATAAATGAGTTCGTATGGCCCCCGATATTTAGTATAGGTAGATTTCTTGTCATTATGCTCGTTGAAGCGTTTCCGTAAATCATAAGTAAAACCTGTGTAGAAACGGTTATTTTGATTCCTAAGGACATACGCATAGAACATGATTTTGCTGTCTCGTTCGGGATTCATGCCTCAAGTATATCAGCTTTCAAAGTAAAAGAAAAGAAGCCAAAAACTTGACAAATACTATATTCTTGTTATAGTCTAATCAACAAGAAAGCCGCTCCGCTCAAAAGGAAGGAACATGAAAAGAATTCGGGCATTGATCATTCTTGCGGGACTGCTGGTTCTTATGCTCTTTGCGATTTGGGTGATATTTACAATAGGATGGATTGTGATTCTCTATATACTGGGACCCATTCTAATCCCCCTGTGGCTGGTGTACCAGTACGTCTTCAAGCCAGTAAGATGGCTCATAAGACGCATTAGGGGGAATGCTAACGGCAAGACTTGAGCAGGTACCACTCGAGTCTTTTATTTTATCTGGAGTGTCCAACACTAAGTGTTGGACATCACAATTTTAGAAAAGTACAAAAGTAGAACAATTGTTTTACTTTTGTACTTTTATCTTTTCTTGTTGCACCTACGGCAAAAACAGATAACCGTTCCACACGTGGAACGGTTCTTGGGCTATATGAGATTACACACCGATCCCTCCTGTGTCTGGCGACAGACACAGGAGAGTCGGCAACAACATGAGAGGGCCCAGAGGAGAAAAGGCGAGGTGAGGCGCCGGCTCCTCGTGCCTCTCAAAAGGGCGAGATACTACTTTAATCCTACGCCCTCAAAAGCTTATGTCAAGATAAGACGTCAATCCTCTTTTTGTTTTTGTATCTGCTCTTGCTTGACGTAGAAAATAGAATCGTTGGGAAGATTTTCAGACACAATGGTGCTTGGCCCAATTTGACAATTTGAACCTATCAAGACTCCCGGCATTAAAGAGCAGTGTATACCTGTTCTTGAATTTTCTCCCATGACAACGCCCAAAGAATCCAAACCGGTCTTCACCTTTTCTCCTTTCACCGCTGTTGATATCTCTCCCCTGTCTATTCTTACATTCGCGGTAATGGAACCTGCTCCTATTCGGCATCCCTTGGCAAAAATGGAGTCTCCAAAAAAGCCCGAGTGAGCATGAACATCCTCCTGGAATATGGAACGCGCTACCTCGCTAAAGGTTCCTATCATCACATTATTTTCTAAATTAGTATAGCTTCTAATCAAGCTGTTGTTCCCTATAACGCAGTTGTCTCCTATATAACAAGGGCCTTTAATAACCGCATTCTCAAAAATCTGGGTATTCTCTCCAATATATACATCACCCTCAATAACAACATTCTTCGCTATCTTGGGGGTTTTTATGGTTCGTGAAGGCAGGTTCTGCATGAGGAACTTTGCCATATCAAAGAGATGCCACGGATATTTCAAAGAAGGGGTTGCTTCCTGGGTCTGCACCATTCTCACGTCTTTTTCTTTCATGTACAGGGCGAGCGCGTCCTCAAACGCGTATTGGCGTTCTGATACTTTCTGGTAATAACCTAGGATCTCCTTTGGCAAAAGATATATTCCTACCACCCGTATGTCAGAAGGCTCCTGACCTTGAGCCGGCTTTTCCACTATGTTTTTCACCTTGTCTCCCAAAGAATCCAGAACCCCAAAAAGCCATGGGGTTGCGGTTTGAACCCCTAGAAGAATAAGTTTGGCGCCAGAAGACTTATACTTTTCTAGCATGGGCTTTACATAGGATTCCGCGTCAACCCGTTCGGCGTTAAGAAGGAAAAACTGCTCTTCCAAGAGACTCTCCGCGCAGGAAAGCGCATTCCCCATGCCCAGGGGTTTTTCCTGCACCATATAACTAATAGAGACGCCCTTGAGAGAATTTCCAAGCTCTTCTTCCACGTCTTTCTGGGGGCCCTGAACTATAACAATATCTTTGATACCGGCCTTCTCTAAACTTTCTATGGTGTGCAAAATCAAAGGCTTTCCCATTATTTTCAAAAGGGACTTGTGCCTTAGGTTCAACGGCCAAAACCTTGATGATTCCCCTGCGGCCAAAATAACAGCTTGCATACTTTTGAAAAGTTTATATATTGATAATTTTTCTCAAAACCCCCAGAAGCTTCTGCTTGTCGTACTTCATATCCCCTTCTTCTAAAAGCAGGTCTGCTCCGATATATTTGCTTTTATCCAAATTCTCATTTATTGCCGGTGGGTCAAGGATAAATCCCTCCTTCATTTCTTCTTTGAATTTTTTAATTCTTTCTACTTGCAAGATATTGGTATTGTATAAAACAAAATTGAGCTCTGTTCCTATATATTCTTCTATTATATCCGCAAACTTCCTAACCGAATAGCCCTTGGTATCTCCAAGCTTAGTCATTGCAGGGCAAATAAAAATCTTTATGGCTTGAGTTTTTGCCATTACTTCTTTCCATCCCTCTGTCAAAAAACAAGGAACCAAACTGTAATAAAAACCTCCTGGGCCAATGATAATAAAGTCGGCGGTTGCTACTTCCTCAACCGCCTTTTCATACGCCTTTCCGCTCGGCTGCAAATATACTCTTTTCACTTTCAAATTGCGATTGTGATTCTGACCAAGATCAATCTCGTCTTCCCCCTCAACAAGGTTCCCATCTTCCAGCTCAGCTATCAACTGCACCTTATCTAAGGTTGCTGGCAATGCCCTACCTTTCACCCGCAAAAACTCATGGCAAATATCCAGAGCCTTTTCAAAATCTCCCAAAAGATATTCTAACCCACTAATGAACACATTTGCAAAGTTGTGGCCAAAATGCAAAGGAGAAATTTCTATATCTTTTGCAAAACGAAAATCCCAGAGCTTTTTCTTCCACTCTTCCGCTTCAGAAAGCGCCAGAAGATGCCTTCGAATATCTCCCGCAGGGAGAACATTTAATTCCCTTCGCAAGACGCCAGCAGAACCTCCGTTGTCAACCATTGAAGTAATCGCAACTAAATCTATGCCTAGTTCCCCATCTAGTTCCTTCAGCGGTTCAAGAATGGATTTGGGCATTCCGCTGCCACCGCCAATGCAAACAATTTTATTCTTTTTCATTGTTTTACATTAATAAACGCCGCCACTGCTTTATCAATATCATCTTTGGTGTGGCTTGCTGAAATTTGCACCCTAATGCGATCCGTCCCCTGCGGCACCACCGGATAACTGAACGCAACCACATAGATTCCTTGCTCAAACATTGCTTTTGCCATCTGCTGGGTTTTATGCGGATCTCCAATAATCACGGGAACAATCGGATGTTCTGCCTCTGGAATTTGAAATCCTGCCGCCTTCATTTGTTCTCTAAAATATCTTGTATTCTCCCACAGTTGTTGCTGAAGCTCGGGGTGTTGCTGAATATATTCAATTGCAAAAAGAGAGGTTCCTGCAATGACTGGAGCCAATGAGTTAGAGAACAAATACGTTCTTGAGCGCTCGCGCAATATATCAACAATTTCTTTCTTCCCCGCAATAAACCCTCCGTTCGCCCCGCCGAGCGCCTTGCCATAAGTTGAGGTAATTACGTCTACATGGCCTTCAACGCCGGCTAACTCATGCGTGCCTTTACCGTTCTCGCCCATAAACCCAGTGGCATGCGAATCATCAACAACCACAAGCGCGTCATATTTGTCGGCAAGATCGCAAATGCCTTTCAGAGGCGCAATGTCGCCATCCATGCTGAACACCCCATCAGTCACAATACATCGTATACGCTTTGCCTGCGCTTGTTGCAAGCCCTGCTCAAGGTCTTGCATGTCCATATGCTTAAAAATATACCGCTCTGCCTTGCACGCGCGAACCCCGTCTATAATGCTTGCATGGTTTAGCGCATCGGTTAAAATTACATCTTGTTCTCCAAAAATCGTTGCAAAAAATCCAATATTCGCCGCCATGCAAGACGAATACAAAATCGCGTCATCCATACCGAGAAACTCCGCAGTTTTCTTTTCAAGGTCTTTGTGAACTTGCTGGGTGCCGCAAATAAATCGCACCGAAGAAAGCCCAAATCCATACTGGTCAAGCGCATTTTTGGCTGCTTTAACCAGCGCGCTAGACCCTGCCAAACCCAAATAGTTATTTGCGCAAAAATTCAATACCTCCTTTCCGTCTACAACCGCAATTCTATTTTGCATTGAAGACAAGACATGCTCGGCCTTATGGAGACCGGCTTGTGCAATAGTTTTGAGTTCTTGCTCAAGAATTTTTTTAACGGAGGTATACATACTAAATATAGCAGTTAATCAAATTTAAATAACAATTTTGAATGCTCCTGCATTTTCTTCTCAAACATTTCAGAAGTGTATTCTTCAAACGGAATAATGGTGCCGTTTCCTCCTTTAAGTATAATGTCAAAAATTTTATCCTGGATGCCGTTGGTACGGTCTGAAAGCATGCGCTGTGCAGTTTGCCATGTGCTAAAAATTTGCCTGCCAATAATAGAATACAACGTAATGCCGCGCACAATTAATCGTGAAAATTTGGGTATGACAAAATCACCATCATACAATCCAAACAAAATGATCTGGCCCCCAATACGGGTGTTTTCAATACAGTTGCTCAAAGAAGAATTAGGGCCGGCCATTTCCATTGAAATATCAACGCCCATTCCGTAAGTAAGTTCCATAACCCTAGCCAATACTTCTGGATCTGGGTCGTACGCATGCGTTTTTTCTTTTGGCTGGATAAGGATTGCTTCGTGCGCGCCAAGTTTTTTGGCAGTTTCAAGATTTTCAGGGTTTGTGTCAATCGCAATAATTTTTGCCGCTCCAAACACGCGAAGCAAAAGTATAGAAAACATGCCAATGGGACCGCACCCAAAAATCGCAACGCGCTTTCCGCGAAAATCAACTCGAGAGGTGGCATGCACCGCGTTGCCAAAAGGATCGTACATAGCCGAAACTTCAGGCCGAACTCGGCTTGGATCAACCACCCACAAATTTTTTGCGGGCAACTTTATATACGGCGCGAACACTCCGTCAATTGAAATTCCCATGATTTGCTGGCTCCAACACACATGCTGTTCGCCATTGCGGCATTGAAAGCATTTTCCGCAGGTAATATGCGAATCTCCCGAAACAGGATTCCCCACTTTTATATTATACAAAGTTTCAACAAGTGAACCCGCTTGAACAACTTCTCCCGTAAATTCATGGCCAACAATGCGCGTAGTTTTATTTTCTGCCTTCAACGAATTGCAGATAAGCTCTTTGAATACCTTGCGCTTCCAGATTCCCCTGTCGGTTCCGCATACGCCAGCGTATTGAACTTTAATAAGCACGGCGAGCGCGTCTTTAATATCATCTTTCTCGTTGAGTACGGGAACAGGAATTTCTACCCTGCGAAAACCAGTTGAACTTTCCCATGGGTCAAGCTTGGTGTCTAACACAAGGGCAAATTGTTTTGTTGGAAGATCCATTTTTATATCCTCATGTACAAAGGCCCTTTCCTTTGGTATTCGTCTTTCATTATTTTTACCACTTCCTGCTCTTCCTTGGGGAAATATGCGTTAAGATTTGGCAGATCCTTTAAAAGCCTTTGCTCCTCGTCTCCATACATATTGTGGCTCATCCCCAAAAACCTGTAGGATTCGGACCCCTCAACTCCAAAAAGCTTAACATTGGCATTCCCGTAGCAAATATCGTTTCTCAACTGTTCATACGGCCGAAGAATAATAAAATTCGTCATGGTATACACGTATGGTTTCCATCCAACAGATGCTAAACCCACAGCAACTCCCATGAGTGATTGTTCTGCGGCTCCTGTATTAAGAAATTGGTTAGGGAATCTTGCTCGATATCCCTCAATAAAGATAAAACCAAGGTCTCCAACAAGGAGAATCACCTTTGGGTCTTTTTCCGCAAATTCAGTCAATATTTGAAGAAATGCTTTTCTGCCGTTTTTCATGCCACGTCTTCTTTATGCATATACATTTTAAGGAGTTTCAAAGAATGCTTTATTCCGAACAAGGTGTAGGGTTTATATACCTTATAGATCTTATAGAGCCGGTATATGCGCCACATCTCAAGCAAGTTCAGCCATAGCCTTTTCATATTCATCTTTTTCAACAAATTTGTAATGAAACAACAAATGGTCTTCAAAAAATGACACGCCCTTTCCTTTCACGGTGTCGCAAATAATTGCTCTTGGCCTATCGCTTGTTTTCAAAAGAGCGAGCTCAATTTCTTGATACTGATGCCCGTTTATCCTCTGAACATCAAAGCCAAACGCCCGCCACTTATCTTCAAAAGGCTCCACGTTTGCAACTTCGTTTGTTCTTCCCATTGCGCACCATTTATTGTAATCAATCAGCACAACAAGATTATTCGGTTTGTTGTGCCCCGCAATTAAGGCAGACTCCCATGTTGTGCCCTCCTGCATTTCTCCGTCTGACATAATGCAGTAAACCATCCCTTCTTCTTGTGCTCGCTTCTTCCCAATTGCCATTCCCACTGCAATAGGAAGCCCGTGCCCCATGGCGCCGCCAGAACACAACACACCGGGAACGGTTGTTTCTGCCAACCCAATGTAGGGCGAGGTTCCAAACTTCTCAAGATCCTCTAGTGGTATTTTCCCTTGCTTTGCAAGAAAGTAGTAAATGGAGGCCGCGGCCCATCCTTTAGACCACACCACCTCGTCTTTCTCTCTAAGATTCTCATACAAAACGGCTGCAATATCAATGACAGAAAAATTGCTTGCAATGTGAGAAGTCTGGGCATTGAATACCATTGACAAGACTTTTTTTCTTGCGTCCTTTGCTAGTGTAAGATAGTCTGGCATACAAAAATGAGGGTATAAAATTATTCTACGGTTACGCTCTTTGCAAGATTTCTTGGCTTGTCTACGTCATACCCCCGCAAGACTCCGGAATAGTAGGCAAAAAACTGCATGGGAATAACCGAGAGTATAGGAGTTAGCATTTCCAGGGTTTTGGGAATATATATCACGTCGTCTGCCAGCCATTTTATTTCATCATTCCCTTCTGTTGCGATTGCAATTACGGGCCCTCCCCTTGCTTTAATTTCGTGGATATTTGAAACCATTTTCATATACATACTGTCTGATGGGCAAATGGCAATGGTTGGAAAGTTCTTATCAATGAGAGCGAGAGAACCATGCTTCAATTCCCCTCCCGCAATGCCCTCTGCGTGCACATAGGCGAGTTCCTTTAATTTAAGGGCTCCTTCAATCGCAATAGGATAGTTGTATTTTCTTCCTATAAACCAGAAGTTCTGGAACCTTCCATATTTTTGAGCGAGTTCATCTATCCTGGGAGCGCACTGAAGCGTTTTTGAGATAAGCTCTGGAATAAGAGAAAGCTCCCTGGCAATGCGCTGGCCCATTACAAGAGACAAGTCCCTCTGCCTGCCCAAAAACAGTGTAATAAGGGCAAGCACCGCAAGCTGGGAAATAGACGCCTTAGTAGAAGCAACCCCAATCTCTGGCCCCGCATGAGTATATACTCCCGCATCGGTCTCTCGAGCCAGGGCAGATCCAACCACATTCACCACCCCCAAGGTCAATCCCCCTTTACTTTTTACTTCATGCATCGCCCCCAAGGTGTCTGCGGTCTCGCCTGATTGAGAGACAAAAATGAACGCAGTTTTATCATCAATAATGGTTTGGCGGTATCGAAACTCCGAGCCAAGATCAACATCGCAAGGTATGCGCGCATATTCTTCAAGCATGTATTCCCCTACCATACTCATATTATGAGCGGTTCCGCATGCAACAAGGCTTACCTTATCTATTGTTCGAAGCCTCTCTCGCATTGCCTCTAGACCCCCAAGTTTTGCGTTTCCCTCTTCAAGCATGATCCGCCCCCTAAGAGATTGCGCGGTGCTTTCTGCTTCCCCCATGATCTCTTTAAGCATGAAATGGGGGAATCCTCCTTTTTGCGCTTCTTCAACGGTCCAATCTAATTCAGTCACCTCTTTTATTTTTGCAATCCTTTTAAAGTCGGAAATCAGGAATTTTCCTTTTTGAAGCACTGCAATTTCTTCATCGTCAAGAAAGGTCATTTTCTGGGAATGAGAAATAAGAGCTGCTGGGTCTGAAGCAATAAAAGATTCCTCGCCGTCTGTTGCCAATACCAAGGGGCTTGAGAGTTTTGCCACTACCAGTTTTTCAGGATCCTCTCTTGCAATAACGGCAATGCCATACGCTCCCCGCACAAGGTTCAATGCAAGGCACACCGCTTCTTCAAGATTGCCGCGGAAAAACCGTTCGATCAAATGAGGAAGCACCTCTGTGTCAGTTTCAGAAGAAAAGCGGTGGCCTCCCGCTTCAAGCCCGCGCCTCAATTCAAGGAAATTTTCTATGATGCCATTATGCACCACAAAGATATTCTGCTTGCAGTCTGCGTGGGGGTGCGCGTTTTCTTCGGTAACTCCCCCGTGCGTTGCCCACCGTGTGTGCCCAATGCCAATCATTCCAGGAAGAAGTTGCCCCTGGAGTTTTTCTTCAAGTTTCTCAAGCTTCCCCACGGCTTTTACGCACCGGGCCTTTTCTCCAAAAACCACAACGCCAGCAGAGTCATACCCGCGATAAGCTTCTCTTTTGAGGCCCTCAAGCAGAATTGGAAGGGCATTCTCTTTTCCTATATATCCTATAATCCCGCACATAAGAATTTACACTACAATGTTTATCAATTTTCCAGGCACAAAGATAACACGCTTAACCTCTCTGCCGCCAATCCATTGTATGACTTTTTTACTCTTGAGCGCAAGTTTTATTGCCTCTGCTTCCTCAATGCGCGCGGATACCTCAACAACATCCCGAACCTTCCCGTTCACCTGAAAAATTATGCGAACCGCTTCTCCCTTGAACATATTGGGGTCATACGCGGGCCACGGCTGGTTATGCACGCTTTCTTTATGCCCCAGCTGGTTCCAAAGCTCTTCGGTGATATATGGGGCAAACGGCGAGAGCAACACAAGCAGTGTTTCTACATGATTCTTGGAAATTAGAAATTTGTCATTTGAAATTTCATTAAGATACTCCATAAGGGCGGCAATTGCCGTGTTGTACCGAAGATTCCCCAAGTCTTCTGTAACTTTTTTGATCGTTCTATGCCGCAAACTTTCTGATTTTGAAAATTCCAAAACTCTACCACTATGTAGTAATGAAGTTTTGGAATTTGGATTTCGGATCTTCATTTCCTGAACAATATTCCAGATCCGATTCAGAAAACGAGACATGCCTACAATACCTCTATCCGACCAATCTCCTGCTTGGTCCATGGGGCCAATGAACATCAAATACATGCGCACCGTATCTGCCCCGTATTTTGCAAAGTATTCGTCTGGATTCACCACATTGCCCTTGGATTTTGACATCTTTGCTCCATCTTTTGTTAAAAGGCCATGCGCGCGGAACTTCTTAAATGGCTCCTCAAAATCGGCAAAGCCAAGGTCATACAGCGCCATGGTGATAAACCTGGTATACAGCAGATGCAGTACTGCGTGTTCTTGACCTCCAATATACATATCCACTGGCAGCCATCGCCGTGTGATCTGCGGATCCCACGGAATTTTCAATTTTAAATTTTCAATTTTCAAAACTGACTCTTTTGCTCCTACCGAAGGATAACGGAAAAAGTACCACGCAGAATCTAGAAAGGTGTCTGACACATCTGTTTCTCTTTGAGCTGGCCCTTTGCACTGCGGGCATTTTGTATTTATAAAGCTGGGTACGGAAGCCAAGGGAGACTTCCCTGTTCCTTTAGGACGATACTCCTTTACAAAAGGAAGTTTAACTGGAAGATCTTTTTCTGGCACAGGAACGATTCCCTGCCCTGAGGGGTCTCGAAGGGCGCACTTTGCGCAATAGATAATTGGTATTGGAGGGCCCCAGTAGCGCTGTCTGGAAATAAGCCAATCGCGAAGATGATACCTTTCGGTCTTCTCCCCTCTCACAAACTTTGTAATCTCCTGCCTTGCTTTTTCAGAGGGAATACCGTCAAACTGTCCGGAATTCACCATAAACCCCTCTCCGGTATACACTTTCCGACCAACCTGAATATCTTCACGCCCCTGATCTATAGACTTGGCGTGCTCAAACGAATCACGATTGCGTAACCGTATCATTTCCATCGGACTAACAACAAGCTTGATAGGAAGACTATACTTTTTTGCAAATTCAAAATCGCGTTCATCATGCGCCGGGACTGCCATAATAGCCCCTGTCCCATAGGAAGCCAATACGTAATCTGCGATAAACACCGGCACCTCTTCTTTGCTTGCCAGGTTCACTGCTTTTACCCCCTTGAGTTCTACACCGGTTTTTTCTTTGGAAAGTTCGGTGCGTTCTAGCTCACTTTTCTTTCTTGCCTCTTCTCTGTATTTCTGCACTTCACCCCAATTCGTAATGCGCTGCTTCAGTTTTTCCACCAATTCGTGTTCCGGGGCAAGCACCATATAGGTCGCGCCAAAAAGAGTATCCGGTCTAGTAGTAAACACTCCAATTGAAAATTGAGAATTGGAAATTGGAAATTGGAGGAGGGCGCCCTCTGACCTCCCTATCCAGTTCTTTTGCGCTATTTTGGTGCGCTCTGACCAGTCAATCGTTTCCAGGTTCTTCAATAACCTATCTGCGTACTTTGTGATCTTAAAGAACCACTGCTCTGTTTCTTTCTGGAGCACCTCTGAAGAGCATCGCTCGCATTTCCCGTTGATAACCTGTTCGTCTGCAAGCACGGTCTTGCATGAAGGGCACCAGTCAACAGGAGCCTTGGCTTTGTACGCCAACCCTGCCTTGTATAATTGAAGAAACAGCCACTGGGTCCATTTGTAATAGTCGGGCTCCGAAGTAGTAACCGCATGGTCCCATGCAAAAAGCGCGCCCAGCTGTTTTAGCTGTTCGGTAAAATGCTTAATGTTTTTTGCGGCCTGTTCTTTTGGATGCACTCCTTTCTTAATGGCAAAGTTTTCAGAATGAATGCCAAAAGAGTCAAACCCCATGGGCTCGAACACGTCAAAACCCTGCATGCGTTGGAATCTTCCATGAATATCAGATCCAGTAAAGGCATACACGTTCCCCATGTGCAATCCTTCGGCTGAAGGATATGGGAACATCATTAAGTTGTAGTAGGGCCTTTTCGCCTTCTTTATATCAACCTTCCAGAGCTTTTTCCGCTCCCAAATCCCCCTCCATTTCTTCTCAACTTTTTGAGGATTATAACTTTGCATAAGATACACCATTTTATATAATTTGGCTGATTTTGTCTAATGTTATGAAAACTCCACCTTGCTTGCCCTAAGGTGGAGTGTGCGTGGAGACGGAGGAGGCTATTCGCAGATGCTCACGACACGGTGGCGGTTGCATAGATCGAGTTCGAGCCAGTCTATGGTACCCGGGTAGACACGCCCTAGATGATCCAGAGACAAGTACGGCATATGCAAGATGCCTATTGGATCACGCCATTCCGTGCCTGGGAAAAGCAAGATACACTCCCACAACTCGCGAGGCAACCACGTTTGCTGATTGTGGAATAGGTTAGCATGACGCCAACCAGCAAATCCACTCATGTCTTTGACCAGTTCACGTATCATGGCGCCATTGACATAGCTATCGCCAAAATACTGGAACTTGAGAATCTCGAAAGTTACGGGGACTCTTCTCAACGACACATCATGGACGAGAGGCAAGTTCACTTGGGTGGTGGGGAAGGGGTACGGTAAACTAGGAACACGATCAAGAGTTATCCTATCTACTACCTTCATGACTGGCATTGTTCTTTGTACCTCCCTTTTTCTTTGATGCTAATCTTATAAATAACACAGTGCCACAATAATTGCAATGGATGTCAAGTTTTCAAATATAACAAAAAAATATATACTAAGTATCTGAAGTCATGCTCCAACAAACCCAGGTTGCCAGGGTACTGCCAAAATACAAAGAATTCCTCGCTGCCTTTCCCAATCTCCGTATTCTTGCTCGAGCAAGAATAAAAAGATTACTAAAACTTAACTAGGCTAAGTTTTACTCTAGTCTAAATATAGTCTTAGCGTTGGCAGTGGTTGCAGAAGCAACTTCTTCAACATCTATCTTCTTGATGCGCGCAATCTCCTCTGCCACATATTTTACAAACATGGGTTCGTTTCGCTCTGTGTTGAAGCCCTCCTTCGCTAAAGCTACGGAGGGTGCCAAGTATGGCGAATCAGTTTCTAAGACAATCCTGTCAAGAGGAATAGATGCAATGATCTCTTCTGGGTTTGGGAGCGCTGGGACATCTTTAAAAATCAATCCATTGAATCCAAAGTACAACCCTAGATTGTAAAACTGCTCTGCCTGTTTTAAATCTCCCGTATAGCAGTGGACAACTCCTCTCAACTTGGTATTTTGTATTTTGTATCTAGTATTTAGTATCTCTAACAAATCCTCGTGGGCTTTTCTGCAATGCAATATAACGGGCAAATCTAATTCATCCGCAAGTTTGAGCTGAAGCGCAAGCGCTGTTTTCTGCTGCATTCTCTGGGCTTCCCGTTTTATCTTGCTCTTTGGCTCATAATAGTAGTCCAGACCGAATTCCCCTATTGCCACCACCCTCTTGCTTTGGCCAAGGGCCTTGTACTTTTCATAATCAAACTCCTCTGCTTTTGTATCAAACCCCGAAAGAAACTGCGGTCGCCCTAGACGACCTGTTTCTAACGGGGCGGGAAGCTCCGATTGAAGCTCAAATTCGTCTACATGTCGCTTCTCTGCAAGATGAATAGGGTGGAGCCCTATTGCGGCGTATACTCCTTGCGGATATCGTTCTGCCATTTCTACCGCTTTTTGAGAGGTAGAGAATTGAGTACCTGGCATGATAATCCAGGTATTATTTTCGAACGCGCGCTTTAACACAACATCTGCGTCATCTTTGAACGCCTGGAAGCTAACATGCCCGTGAGTGTCTACAAACATGCTGTTATCATAGCATAAAAAAAGCGGGCTCCCTGGAAACCAGGAAGCCCCTCATAGAAGATTCAACGCTTCGCAACGGATATGAACCGCAACGAAGATGAATCCTTGAGACACAAGACGGGTATATTGCTATGCTAGTAGACGCCGTAGTCGTGGCCGTAGAAGCGGTGGCGAGGCGGGTCCTTCCTTGGTTTCTTCGGAGGTTTTGGTACTGCCATAAAAAGTCGGGCAACGCCAAGTATTGCAGTCTCGAATCCCTCCTCCGTGAAAGTCTTGCCCGGACGGACTGCGATAACCGCTTGTGCCCCCTCTGCCCATGACGGACGTACTTCTTTCAAGTGGTCGGGAGATGTTCGCAACCACTTGGAAGGAAAATTCACCCTCTTCTCATTTCCCGGAGTAAAGAAAACGACGTCCCTAGAATCGATCGTTCCATCTCCATTGAGAAGGGCAGTAAAGCATCCCAACTCCTTAAGAACTTCCAGCGCCGCTACTCCGCCAAGATCTTTTTCCCTAGCTACAAACCGCATGTGTCCTCCTCCTTTTTGTACTTGCACTCTCTAATTTTTGAGAGTCGCCTTCAATCCTTTGTGGGTTACAGAACTAAAGGCGAGCCTCAAACAAGAAACCTCCCGTTTGGCTGGGAGGTTTCGTATGCAATCTAGTAAAGTAGTCTATTTGCTATAAGAAATTCTCCCAACCAAGAATCGGAAAAATCCGATCACTTTAGAGACGGACAAGGCATAAAATAATCTCCAGGCCATGCCAGTTGAAAGGCTCAATACCATATTCACTTGTTGCTGAAGTTGAAGTGCCATAATACGCTCAATTTAAACAGTATACACGGTTCAAGAGGAGCTGTCAATCCTTCGACTTCGCTCAGGATGAAAAGAAAATGGGGCGGAGCGGGGGGTATGCCTTTACCCCCGCTCCGCCCCTTGTTAGACCCGCTATATCCTCACCACTCTAGCCCTGGCCGTTCTGCCATTGAGGATAGGAACCCCAAACCTTTAAACTCGTGGTGCACCCGGTAAGCACGAGCAACTCAAGCACGCGAGAAAGTACAGGGTCCAGCCAGTGTCCATCAACGTCTATCAAGAAGACGTAGCACCCGAGCAACGTCCTCATGGGCCTGGATTCAATCAGACGCTTATTGACGTCGCACAAAGCAAGCATCATGGAAACCCTATCGAAGGAACCTGGTTTCTCGTCTTCCGGGACGGTGAGCCATAACGACGTCTTGTCCCTGCCAGTAGGCGCGCACTCGTCCTTCCCGATAACCAGAAACCTAGTGTCATTGACAGTAGAATCTTGAATATCCTTCTCCAGGAGGAGGACATCAGGATAGAAATCCACTGCCCACGGCGGAGCAATAGCGACGGCCTCTTTGTCTCGGCGAAGATTCTCAACCCCTGCAATCGTAGAGTTTGCGGGAATGAGTTGGACTCCGGGGAACCGCACCTTGATAAACTCCTCACATTGAATGAGGGCTTGCGGGTGCGAATACACCCTTGCGACTTCTTGAACACCCCTGTTCCCATAGAGACATTGTCTAATAGGCAGGACCATTTCTCCACACACCACAACACCTCCCCGAGAAGAAATAACCCTGCCGTCCTCAAGGCGCATCTCAATCCCCACGGGATTTCTGCCAAGAGGGTCGACGGTGTCTATCACCGTGCCACCCAAGCTATTCTCCCTTGCGACATAACCCTTGCCCACTCTCCCTTCTATCACCGCCTGGATCACTTGGGCATGAGAACCGCAAGGAACCATTTCTGCTCCGGGATTGCCGCTCGTAGCAACCCTCCAACCGAACGTGCCCTCGGGACCAAGATATGCTATTTTCATTCCCTTATCCTTTCCTTTTCAAGGTGCACTTCCAGACCAGAGATTATTAAGATTTTCTCTGGTGAGAACCCCGAGCGAAGTCGAAGGGCCCTCATCAGGGAACATCGCATAACCCTTCGATTTCACTCAGGGTCTTTTCGCCTACAGGCGAAAAGAAAACCAGCCCCTCTTTGCGAAGGGCTGGAGAAGTTGAATTCTAGTTGCGTCCTATATCAAATCTTCCGAGCTCTTCGCTGGGCTGGTAAAGCTAAAGAAAAAGAGGTTTTGGGAAGATTGAGTTTGCATAATGTGTTACATTACCAAATTAGAAATTTCTGTCAAGAGCCAGAGACTTAAGCGCACAAAGCAAGAAGCTTTTGACTAGCCTCCTTAAGATAGCAATCTTTTAACCCTCTCATATCATCTGCGTCACTGTGGTACACCGACATTAAATGGTGAAAATCACCAGTCATGGCAAAAACCTTTTTTCTCAAACTTTCCAGGTTTTTAATGGGGAACCCAAGATACTGAAGATTGGGGTCCTGCGTGATATATGTAGATCCATTGCCAATAGAATCAATAACTACAATTTTCTTTGCCTTTTTCATTACTGCAAGAAATTTCTTCTCAAAAACGCGGAATCCATGCCCCCAATATGTTGGATTATCATAAGAAAGCTCTTCATTGGCAGAAAAGACATAAAGCGTAGCAGCAAGCGTGTCTGGCCTTAAAAGAATAGCACCCATTACAACTGCAACGCCAGAGGCATTATCAATTGCTCCCATATTAATGCTGTCATAGTGGGCAAAACAAATGGTCTGTGGATTTTCTATGTTTCCTACAAGGATATTCACCGCTCTATGTTTAATTTTCTTCACGACAACCTTTCCTCTTATTCGTTTTGCTTGCAGTAATTTTTGCACTTCATTTCTAGAGATTGCTAACGCTGGAGCAAAATAAAAATTGCTACAAGAAATCGTTTCTGGGCATTCTGGATTAAAATTTATATTGGCCTTCTCCAAAAAAAATCTGGAAGGGATTAACGAACTCAAAAGAGAATCCTTGCCTTTTACGGTACCGCTTATATAACAACAAGCTTGGCATTCCACTTTTTTGTTATCAGCATAAAGAAATGCCTTCTTTGTTTGTGGAATAAACGTAGTAAATTTTTGCTCTCTACACTTTATACCGTAATTACTAAGAGCATCTCGGATAAACCCCGCTGCCATTGTTTCTCCTCTTAACTGACGAGGAGAAAACTGCAATAACTTTTTTATGAATTCAAAGTGGTTAAATTTTGATCTCATGGCTTCTATTGTAACATTTAAACAAATAATGGGGCGGGGGGCAGTTTTTCCTCTGCTCCCCCGCCATACTCCTGCTAATTACGCAAGAGAGATCACCTGTTTCTCAAGGTCCTCTACGGCTTGAAACACTGAAAGAGACGGGTCTAGAGACGGCATTATCATATTTGCCACCCATCCCTCTTGCAAGACGAACCTGGGATATTCTAGAAGATTGCTTTGGTATTCGTGCGTCTGCGCGCTTACTGGCGTATCAATGATAAACGGAGATATGCCAGCAATCTCCTCAATGGTCTCAATGGCTTCAGTAAACCAGTCGTTCACCTCATCGTTGTCTCCCACGGTTGAAAGTAATGCCCTCTTCCCATCAAGAAAAAGCATGAGGTGAAAAAGGTACACCCATTCAGCTGGCGGCCTCAAATTCTTCATCCCAGCTTTTGCGCGCACCAATCTTTCTACGCTACCCATTGCAACAACTTGGTAAGCCGTTTCAGGACCTTTACCGCTATTCAGCGACTCTTCAAAAAGTTTCTGAAAAAACGGTGAGAGATCCACCACAATGTTCGGTCCAAAAGCCAGCTCCCTTAGAGCAAGATGATACTCGGGAAGGCTTGCGCCTTCAATCGTTTTGATAGACCCAAGGGATAAACCCTCTGGTTGGCCAAGAACGATTCTCTGGCCATTCACGAACAGAAGACCCTTTCTACCCCTCGCAAGCCAAGGAAGTTTTACAAGGGATTTCTTGTAGGAATTGCCACCAAGGTATCTATCATGGGTTAAAGAAAGTGGAAGCGTGGTTACCTTTCTTTCCATAACCGACGAAAGCCATCTTGCAAGCATATGGCATGCTATATGCTCCACGTTTATCGTGGGAACCTGCCTTGCAAGACATACAGTAAACCCATCTATTGACGCAAAAAACGAATCAGCCAAGGCAAAAAAATTCTCAATGCCGTATTGCTCTTTGCAAAATCGATTGATGGCTTTCTGGATATCTTCACGTCGAGCTTCTCGTTCCCGAATTTCAGGATTAAGCTGACTCACCGATTTCATTGGTCACCATCCTTTAAAGGTACTGCCAAGCTAATGTAGATTTTAGCCTGGAGGTCCCCCCGTACTAGTCAGGGGGGCCCTCCAAGTCACTAGTAGAAATCCTTCGATAAACTCAGGACAAACAAAACAGCCGGCGTCTTGGGAGGCCGACTGCTGTAATATACAAAAGAAGTTTATATACTATGCGAAGAAAACAGCAACCAGCCCTTATCATGGGATCTCCATCCACACATATGATGTCTACAGCTGATTGTTACCATAATAGTGATTGTACACAGTCTAAAATCCCTGTCAAGCGCCTTGGGGAAAACTAAAAAAGAAAAGGGGGCCGGCACAATCCGACTCCCCTGGACTATGCGAAACGATTTTCACATAGTCTTAAACCCTATGAGGAAATGCACATAATGGTTCGGGCAACCCCGAGGGTTCCCGTCACTTGCCGCAACAAGACCACAGGTATGCCACTCCCAACAACGATGAGGTCATAGGGCCCAGTGACCTCATCTACCGATATGACACCAGGAATCTTTTTGATGAGATCCCGTGCATCTTTGGTCTTCCCGACATGCGTCTCAATCAGAGCATAGACCTTCTCCCCCATGAAACCCTCCAAAAACGAGAATATTCCTTTATACTCTAAAAATCGCCCGTGTCAACCACTGGTGAGAATACGCACAGTGAAAAACTAAATCGGATTTAGTTTGAGAGAACACGGGGAAAAAGAGAAGTTCTTTCTCCTCTGGAAAGCTGAACTTTAATTTTTTCTGAAGTCTCCGGGAGAAAGGGCTTAAGGAGCGCGGCAACCTCTGAAATCGCAAGAGTTAAATCACCAATCACTTTTTTTTGCTCGGGTTTATCCTGAGCGAAGTCGAAGGACCATGGCTGTTTCTCATCAATATATTTATCACAAAAATGAATGACGTCCCAAATTACAACCAATGCTTCACTAAATTTGAACCCATCCAGCGCCTGATTGACCTTCTGTTCTGCGCTATTGATTAAGGTTTGAAAATTGGGATTTGAAAATTGATTGAAAATTGGAAATTGGAAATTGGAAATTTTGGCTGCAAGCGCAAGCACTCTCGCAACCAAATTCCCCAATCCCGATGCCAAATCTGCGTTATACCTCTCCTCAAATTTCTCTTGGGTAAAGTCGCCATCTTCTGCGGAAGGGATTTCCCTCAGCAAGAAATACCGCACGGCATCAGCCCCATACTTCTCAATCAGCAGGAAAGGATCAACCACATTCCCTAAACTCTTTGACATCTTTTGACCGCCAACCGTTAAGTACCCATGGACAAATAGGGTTTTAGGCAGAGGCAGTCCTGCTGATAATAGAAATGCAGGCCAGTATACCGCATGGAAACGTATGATCCCTTTCCCAATCACATGAACATCGGCCGGCCACCATTTCTTGTATTTCTTTTCATCAAGTCCAAAACCAATGCCAGACTGATAGATATTGAGGGCATCAAACCACACATATATTCTTGAGCTATCATCATCTGGAACGGGCACTCCCCAATTCTTTGCCCGTTCATTAGATCGTGAAATACTAATATCTTGCAAGGGCTGTTTCAAGAAACTTAAAACCTCGTTCTTCCTAGTTGCAGGAACAACCCGCAGCTCGTCTTTCCCTAAAAGATCAATAAGTTTGTCTTGGTACTTTGAGAGTCTAAAGAAATAGTTCTCTTCTGAAACCGTTTCAAGTTTTCTTCCTGGATGTTCTACGCATTCTTGATTTTCATTGAGCTCATCTAGATTGTAAAACGCCTCACAACCAACGCAATACAACCCTTCATAGGCCTTTCTGTAGATATCCCCTGCTTTCTGGCACAACTCCCAGAGCTTCTGGGAAGACGTATGGTGATCCTTGCTACTTCCTTTTTGGAATACATCAAACTGCACGTTGAGCTTCTTTGCTAATTCAATAAAAGTGTTGGCGTTCTCTTCAATAAACTGCTGAACAGGGACGCCCGCTTTTTCAGCTGCTTGGACATTTTTTAAAGCATTCTCATCGCTTCCAGACAACAATAAAACTTCCTCACCTTTCTGGCGGTGATAACGCGCAACTACGTCAGCCTGGACAAATTCCAAAGCATGGCCTGCATGAGGCCGTGCATTCACATACGGGATTGCGGTTGTGATATAAAACTTTGTCATAATCCTGAATTTATTGAAGGGCCATGCTGTTCTTGTAGCACAAAATCTTACTTTTTCCAATGTAAAATCATTGAACTTTTACACTATTTGATGACGAGCACAACAAACTCTCCTCGTATTTTCTCTTTTTTGAGGACAGAAATAACTTGCTGGGGGATTCCCCTGTACACGGTTTCAAATTGTTTTGTCAGTTCTCTTCCAACCACTATATGAGTATCTCCCAATTCTAAAAGCGATTTTATAATCCTATAAGGAGATTCATAAAAAATAACGGGGTGAACGGACTGAACAACTTCCTCAAAGAATTTCTTTCTTCCTTTCTTATGCGGAGGGTACCCCAAAAAGACAAACTTATCCATGGATATACCAGCCACGCTTGCAAGCGCGCAAAGCGCAGATGGTCCCGGCACAGGTACAATCTTAATGGTACAAAAGTCTGACAATTGTTTTGTTTTTGTACTATGGGAAAGAAGCCAAGCAATAAGTTCATTCCCGGGGTCTGAAACTCCTGGAGTGCCAGCATCGCTCACCAGCGCAAGATTCTTGCCATGGCAAAGCAGATCAAGGATCTCTTGCCTTTTATCTTCTTTGCTATGCTGATGATAGCTCAATAAAGGTTTTTCTATTTTGTAATGCGCTAGAAGCTTTTTCGTTACTCTAGTATCCTCACATAAAATAACATCAGCCTCTTTCAAGGTTCTCAACGCTCTTAAGGTTATATCCTCCAAATTTCCAATAGGAGTTGCTACAATATATAAGGTTCCCATAACGAAATTGAGAACTATAGATTTTCTGCAGACGCGTAGGGCCCCGCCCGCAGGTGGGGTAAAGCGCAAAGAAAATACATAGTTCGAAAATTATCGCGCTGCGGCGCTTTCTTCTTTGCGCTTCTTGAGAAAATCACGGAGAAACTCAAAAAGAATACCCGCAATGGGAATAGCAAGAATCGCCCCAACCACACCCCACAGCTCTCCCCCTATGGCCAGAGCGATCAACACGACTACAGGAGAAAGGCCTACAAACTTCTTGGTGAGAAGCGGGGTGAAGATACTGCCCTCAATCTGCTGAATAAGCACAAAAGCAAGAACAACAAATATCGCTTTCAGCGAAGAATCGAGGGCAACAACTATTGCTATTAACCCTCCTGCGATGAGCGGCCCCACAATAGGAATAAAGTTCAGCGCTCCAGAAAGTAATCCTAGCGAGAACGGATACTTTGCGTTAAAAAGAAGGAGAACGATATACGAGGCAACCGCAACAAATAGAGAAGTCAGCAGCCTTGAAGCAAACCACGCAGAAACTTTCTTTTGAGACTTGGCCCACAAATCCAAAGCAAACGCTTCATACTTTTTAGGGAAAAAGACGGAAATTGCCCTTTCAATACCCTTATCTTCCAGGGAAAGGAATATGGCAATGGAAAGCACGAAGAATGTTGCGAATATGCCCCCAAAAATAGAAAACAGGGCGGAAAACACATTTGACGCAACCCGCTCAATACCACCTGAAGCTACATCAATAAGGCTTTGAATGTCAGAAAACGCTGCTACACCCAAGCCCCGAAATATAGGGGAGATGGTTTCAAAGTACCGCGGGAACAATTGAGAAAATCTCTGTATTTCATTAATAAACACAGGGGCTGTAGAATAAATAATAAAAGCAATCACGCCAAATACCGCAAGGTACAAGGCAAACGTGCCGACAATGCGCGGGATTTTTCTTCTTTGAAGAAAATCAATGGCGGGGTCAAACAGCACAGAAATAATGACCCCAAACAGCACCCACACAAAAATATCTCTGGCCAAAAAGAACGTGTAGACAACAAGCGCGGTGACGCATATTTTTAATATGGCACCCCAGGATATGTCTAATATTTTTTCTGTGTTCACCCCGTACGAGATGTTAGGTTGATAATCTTTGTCATGCTTTTATTCATATGCGTGTTGATATTCCCGTTGTTCACAAACATTGTATGAAATCTCGTTCGGGGTTCATAGGCGAAGCAGCTTTTGAAACGCTTCTTTCTTCTTAAAAGGCCCCAAAATCACAAGATTGAGGCGGTTGTTCTGAAAGATCTCTTGGGCAAGCCTTTTTATATCCCCTGCCGCCACTGCTTGTATCTTACCATAGACCTCCTCTGGAGTGGAAATGCTGTTTTCTAGCAATTCCTGGGTGCCATAAAAAGAAGCATTCGCGTCGGAAGATTCCAGCGCGATCACCGACTGGCCTATGGCATGGTCTTTTATCTTGCGAAGCTCTTTTGGAGAGATAGTTTCTGTTTTCAATCTTGCATATTCTTTGAGAATTGCCCGTATTGCAATCTCCAAAGAATCTTGCTTAATGCCAGCAACAGTCACAAACGAACCAGTATCTGGATTTGTTTCATTTGCAGTGTGGATAGAATACGCTATACCTAGCTTATCTCGTACTTCAATGAACAGCCTGGAGGTAAACATGCCTCCAAGCAAAAGCGCCAAAAGCTCTTGAGCATACCGCAATGGATGGGACAAGGGAAACGCCCTCACCCCAAGAGCAATGTGTACTTGGTCGGTTTTGCGATATTCAACAAACGTTTCTGACTTCTTTTGTGCTTCTTTTACTTTCACTTTTTCTTTAAATCCAGACACTGGCATGCTGGCAAACAGCTTTTTTGCTTTTCGCATAACCTCTGCGGGATCAATATTCCCCGCAACCACAAGCACGGTATGGGGAGCAACATACTGGCTACCCACGTACTCCAATAGATCCTGACGAGAAAGATCCAAAACGCTTTCTTTGGTACCCACAACATTCCAGCCTGCCGGCTGATTTCCATAGAGATGCTGCCCCCACAGATCCCAGATGTGACGCATAGGATTATCTTTGCACATATTGATCTCTTCTATCACCACAGTCTTCTCCTTTGCCATCTCATGCTCCACAAAGAGGGAGTTAAGAAAAATATCAGAAACAATATCAAGGTTCAAATTCACATGACTGGCATCTGTCTTGATATAGTATCCTGTCTGATCTTCAGATGTGAACGCGTTAAACATACCACCTACCGCATCAATAGGTTCTGTCACTTCCTGCGTGGAGGGCCGGGACTTAGTCCCTTTAAAAAACATGTGCTCTAAAAAATGCGAGAGGCCGTTTATCTTTTTTGTCTCATATTTTGACCCTGTTCCGATCAACGCCAAAACCGTCACGGTCTTTGTATCTCTATGAGGAATCGTGATAACGCGCAAACCATTTGGAAGAGTTGTTTTTTCAAACATATTTTGCAAACTCTTCTGGGGTTAGTTCGATTTCTTTCAAAATCTGTCTGAGAAGACCGCGCCCAATTTCCTCACCGCCATGTATGGGTACTAGCGTGAATCTCCCGTCTACATGCTTAAAACATCTATGCGATCCTTTCTGACGAACCGGAAAGAAACCTATCTTCTTTAATACTTTCTCAATGTCTTGAGCTCTTAAGGAGGGCAATCGCTTGCTCATACCGCAACCGTATCAAGCCCTATAAAAGATGCTCGTGAGGAGAACTGCTGGAGTTTCTTGCGGTATTGTACGTCAGTTTTTGCAACCTCAAGACAAAGGGAAATCGCTTCTCTAATACGTCTTCGAAGCTCTGCTATGGTTTTGGCCTGAGTATAACATCCCGGAAGAACCGGAACTGACGCCACAAAGTATCCGTCTTCATCCTGCTCAATAATTACCTTAAACTCTCTTTTCGTTTTTGCCATATATCCCACTATATCCTAACTCAAACAGAATGAAAAGTCCTTTGTTTTTGACCCTGTTCCGATCAACGCCAAAACCGTCACGGTCTTTGTATCTCTATGAGGAACCATGATGACGCGCAAGCCATTCGGAAGAGTTGTTTTTTCAAACATGGAGCCGTTTTGAGATCTCTTCGGCGACAGCTTCAATTTTTATCCTATCTTGCTTCATAGTATCGCGGTCGCGCAAGGTAACCTTCTTATCATCTAAACTTTCAAAATCAACTGTCACCGCCAAAGGCGTACCGATCTCGTCCTGTCTCCGATAGCGCTTTCCAATGCTTTGGGTTTCGTCATACTCGCATACGAACTGCTTTGACAATGTACCAAAAATAGCCCTTGCAACCTTACTCAATTCCTCTTTCTTGGAGAGCGGAAGAACTGCAACTTTCACGGGAGCCAGCCATGTCGGGAACTTTAAAACCACACGCATGTTGGTTTTATCCTCCGAAGCCTCGGCGTAGGAGGACTCACCGGCGCCTCCCTCCTTCGCTAAAGCTACGGAGGGCACAGCTTCCTCATGGTACGCCTCCAACATTGCAACTAATACGGAACGGTCAACTCCCCATGTGGGTTCAATAACATGGGGGAGGAATTTCTCATTCGTTTCAGTATCTGTATAGTTCAAATCTTGCCCGCTCGCTTGCATATGATTCTTTAGGTCAAAGTCTCCCCTATACGCCAAGCCGTACAGTTCTTTCTGTCCGAAAGGATACTCGTATTCAATATCCACCGTTCTCTTTGAATAGTGGGCGCGTTCCCCGTCTGGGATGTCAACGTAATGGAGTTTCTTGTCTGAAACCCCAAGATCTTTCAGCCATTGTTTCATTTCACCTAGCCAATGCTCAAAATATTTCTCCCAGTCTCGCTCTTTTACAAAATACTCGATCTCCATTTGTTCAAACTCTCTCATGCGGAAGATAAAATTGCCCGGGGTAATCTCATTGCGGAAGGCTTTGCCCTGCTGGGCTATGCCAAAAGGAAGCTTTGGGCGGTTGGTATCAAGAATATTTTTAAAGTTCACGAACATTGCCTGCGCTGTTTCGGGACGGAAATACACGGCATTTGCGCTTTCTTCCGAGGGCCCAAGATAAGTCTTCAACATCATGTTAAACTGTTTTGGCTGAGTTATTTCTCCGTTGCATTCAGGACATTTCGGATTTACGATTTCGTCAAAACGAAATCGTTTGTGGCATTTTTTACACTCAACCAAGGGATCTGTAAAATTTGCAAGATGCCCTGACGCCTCCCACACCTTAGGATTCATCAGCAAAGCTGCATCAATACCCACCACGTCTGCCCTCTGCTGGACAAAACGCTTCCACCATTCTTGCTTAATATTGTTTTTCAGTTCCACACCTAAGGGACCATAGTCCCAAGAGTTTGCAAGCCCTCCGTAAATATCAGAACCCGCAAAGATAAACCCCCTGCGCTTGGCAAGCGAGGTGATGTTCTGCATCAGATCGGCATTCTCAAGGGTTGAATTCTTTTTCATTGCACATTGACGGTCAACGGATTACTTGAACCTGCAAGGGTTTGCTCTGAAAACGCATCGCTTCCCTGGATCTTCGCTTCTCCCATAATCTGCGCGGCGCTTCCCCGTTGAGAAGCAACAGGTAAAAACGCAACCTGAAAGGCAATAGACGAAACCGGATCAAAGGTTCCAGTTCCAGCAGCAACTTCACCTACTTTCCACACGATCTCGCGGGAAGCAGAGTCTAGGGTGAGTGGAGCGTTATCGGGAAAAATCTTTCCTGTCATGCTCACTTCCTGTGGAAGCGTTGAGCGCACCGTCACATTCTCTGCATCATTGTACAGATTCTTTACCTGCCACATGACAGTATAGGTGGTTTGGATGCCTGTTTGCGGAGGCAGAGGACCTGCATTGCCAAACACTTCGTCTTGATAGTGCGCGCTTTGCTCAATAACAAGACGGGAATTCACTCTTAATTCAAACTCTTCTTTCGCGTCAGACAGAATAACTTTATCGCGGAGCGTGAAATTCTCGTCTTGCGAGCTGAACACCTCCCAACTCTCTTTCACGTTAACCCAAAACTCCACCTTCCCCTCTTCTCCCTTCCCCAAAAATCTTAATCTCGTGACATCTTTTGCTTCCCAGATAATAGAAGTGTCCCCTTCTTTAAACTTTCCACGCTCCGCTCTCACGCTTGCCAAATCAAATGGGCGGCCTTCAAGATTTACGATCAAGAACAAATTTTCCAGATTCTTCTCATCCATATTCTTAAAAGAAACCACATAATGGAGCGCTTCTCCGGGAGAAACGGTATAGCTAGGGGATCCATTAACGGTCTGGGAGATCAAAAGTTTAAGATTGGTTATCTCAATGCCCTTGGTAGCTTCCTTGAAGACGGTAAACTTTCCATCTTTCCAAGATCCCAGGGTTGCGCGGAAAATCTTTGCTTCTTGAGATTCCCCCTCCAGGGTTCCTTTCACCGAAATTCTTCCTCCTGAAGCCTTATTCAACAAACCCACTTTCCATTCGTTTTCTCCAATAGGAACTGGCGAGGCGCTCTGGAACTTAAATCCTTGAGGATATTCTATTTTAATCCTTAAATCAGAAAGCGGGTATTCTGAATTGGAAAAGTAATTCAAATCAAAGGTAAACTGTTGTGAACTTTCTGTACGAGACGGAAGATCAAGCTCAAAGTTCAAGGGTACCGCAGAGATGCTCGTGGTTACGCTCGTATTTGATTCAAACTTGGCATTCAAATTTTTGGGCGTGTACTGCATGAGAACTTTTGCCTCTTTAAATTCCCCCTCCTTCCCAAAGAGACGGGCCTTAAAAGAAAGGCTCTGCTCTTGGCCTGGGTAGATGTCTTCTATAGATTGCGTAAGCCTTCCATTTATTCCTTGAGAAGGTACGGAACCTGAAGGATATTCAAAGATAAGCATGGCGTTCTCAAGCCTGGCATCTCCATTATTTTTATACCGTATGGTATATGCAATCTCTTCTCCCATGAGAACTGACTGCGGGGCCAAAAGTTCAAGCTTCAAGTTTTCGGTAGAATAGGTATTTTTCTGCCAAAACCAAACGCCCAGACCCACCAGGATCAAGGCAATTGCCGTTAAAACAAACGTAAATCTACTAAGCCGCATAATTCTTTATTATACCACCTTATAGCTTCATAGAAAACGTTATCTTCTCTCCGCCAACTTCAATTTCTTTTATAATATCAGCTTCAGAAAGATTGCCCATAGCCAATGTTTTGATACCTACTGCCCTCTTTATAGAGCTTTCATTCTTCAAAAGCAATGACTGAATTTCTACAGATCCTTCATACCACATCCTGATTGTATCCTGGGGCTTGTATCCTGCTTCCTTTCTCATCTCTTGAATACTTCGTAGAATTTCCCGAACACATCCCTCTTCTTTTAATGCAGGGGTTAATGTCGTGTCCAACTGAACATCGCTCTCGAGGTTTTTATCAAATACAACTTCTTTCACGTTGAGCTCTTCTTTTATTAAATCGAGGAGCTGGGGGTCAGACCCCCAGAGGGGGGTCTGACCCCCCTTTTGCTGGATTTTGAGCGAAGCAAGCGGCTGCCTTACTTTTATCCCTGCTTTCGCGCGTTCTGCCAGAGCTTTTGTAACGAGGTCACGGACCAGTTGCATCTCCTGTTCAAGTTTTTTATCTTGTTTGTGCTTGCCCTGATTGAGTCCCCCCGACTTCGCTCGGGACGAGTCGAAGGGCCAGTCTTCCCAATGCACGCTAGTCCTGAGCGAAGTCGAAGGGCTTGCCTTCATTTGCAAAGCGTTATGGATATGCTCTGAAAGAAAAGGAATAAAAGGAGCTGCAAGCTTGGATGTTTGCAGGAGCACATATCCCAACGTAGCAGAAGCTTCCTTAAAATTCTGTCTCCCTGCGGGAGATCTCCCGTGGGGAGAGAATCGCGCCCTTGATCTTCTTATATACCAAAGAGAAAGGTCGTTGATGACAAAATCCTCCAGACTCCTTCCAGCTTCTGTCACGTCGTACGCGTCTAGCTTTTCCGTTATTTCTTTAGTTACTCCGTCAAGTCGCGACAAAATCCATTTGTCTAGTATGTTTTCGGATTTCGGATTTCGTGCTTCGGATTTTTTACCTACATACGTTTGATAAAACACAAAGGAGTTCCACAGCGTGAGCATGAACTTACGGAGAACCTCCTGAAGATCTTTTTCAGAGAAAAGCTTGGGATCGCCAGGGTTATTAATGGTATAGAAATACCAACGAACAGTATCAATGCCATACTTTTTTATCATATCCCAGGGGTCTACCACATTCCCTTTAGACTTTGACATCTTCTCTCCTTTTTCATCTAAGACATGGCTAAAGGAAATAACATTTTTGTACGGGGCGCTAAAACCAAGCAAAGTGGAAACCGCAAGGAGCGTATAGAACCACCCCCTAGTTTGGTCTATACCCTCAACAATATAATCTGCGGGAAACAGCTTAGGCGGACGAGAACTGTTCTCATCCTGCTTCTCAAGTGGCCAATGGGCCTGGGCAAATGGCATAGATCCTGAATCATACCAGACATCAGCAACCTCTTTTACTCTCTGCATAGCTCCTGCCTTACATTCAAAACACGGGAACACAACGCCATCAATGTAGGGACGGTGGAGATCAAGTTCAAAGTCTTCGTTTAACGGCAACGCGGAAAACGGGAGGTCTCGTACTTCTCCGGTATCAACAACTTTTTTCATCCTTTGCGCAACAATATCTTTTCTAGAACGACCCTCAGCTACCCCCTCTAGCATAGTAAGGGGCAGTTCATGGCTGACAAGAAGCACTGATTTCCCTTGATATTTCTTTTCTATATCTTGTATGAGTAATTGCATGCGGCGCTGCACATCTTTCCAGCTTTCTCCTCCAGGCAAAGGATCCACAAACCTTCTCATATAGTGCTCAAAAGAGGTCTCCCCTTCTTTGCCCCACACCTTTCCTAGCTCTGTAATATGTTTTCCATTCAGCTCTGGACCCACGTTCATATCCCGCAGCCTCTCATCAAAAAGCGGTGTGATTCCTAATTCCTTTCCTACAATCTCCGCAGTCTGGCACGTACGCAAAAGGTCAGAAGAAAAAATAACGTCTATATTTTTTTTCTTGAACCCCTTGGCAATTCTTCCAATGTCCTTTATCCCTTTCCTAGTCAAGGGCAAAGGCTTTTGCTCCGGCCATGAAGACATAACCTTTGTTATCTGTCTTTCTGAATGCCCATGGCGGAGTATGTAGTAGGTGTTATGGGAACGGGTTTTCTCCCGCAACTCTTTCAGGGAGCCCACAACCTCCCTATGCTCGCATTTTTTGCATTCCCATATTGGCAAGGGGGTACCCCAATACCGTTCCCTGGAGAATGCCCAATCCTTCACTTCACGAAGCCATTCTCCCATTCTTCCCTCTTTTAAGTGGCTGGGAACCCAGTTTATCTTCTTGTTATTCGCGATCAACGCCTGCTTTACTTTCTGCATATTTACAAACCAGCTGTCTTTTGCGTAATACAAAAGCGGAGTGGAGCATCTCCAGCAGAAAGGATACTCATGAGAATACGGCTTGGTGGCAAAGAAAGTGTTATGCTCTTTGAGATACGCAAATATCTTCTCGTCCGTCTCTTCTGTTCTTACCTGCAACCCAGCAAGACCCCCTGGCACTTCTTGGGTAAATACGCCTGTTTCTGTAACGGTGTGGCGTTGAGGCAAACCTACCTTTACCCCAAGATTATAGTCATCATCCCCGTACATGACCGCAGTGTGTACAACTCCGGTGCCGTCTGTTGTTGTGACAAAATCTGCGGCGTAGATTTTATGTGATTGCACATTCTTAAGAGAAGGCATAGGAAAGAGCTGCTCATATGACAAACCAACCAAATCCTTGCCAAGGATAGTATCTAGTATTTCGTATTTAGTATCTAGTATTTTTTCTACTAAATCTTTTGCTAAAATATAGCTCTCGCTCTTTCCCTTAACGCTTACTACTTGATACTTAATACTGTCTCCCACTGCTAGAGCAACATTGCCAGGCAGGGTCCAGGGAGTTGTGGTCCAAGAAAGGATATATGCAGAGTTGTCTGTCGTCCAATTCCCCACCTTCTGCCCTGGTTTCATCTTGAACTTCACATACACAGAAATATCTTCAACGGTCTTGTACCCCTGTGCCACTTCATGTGAAGACAAAGAGGTTCCACATCGTGAACAATACAAAATCACCTTGTGCCCCTTGTACAACAAACCCTTCTTCCAGAATATCTGTATGATCCGCCACAGGGTTTCAATATATGGAGTCTCATACGTGATGTAGGGATCATTAAGATCAATCCAAAACCCCATACGCTCTGTCAAAGCTTCCCACTCTTTCTTGTATTCCCATACTGATTGTTTGCACTCTTTGTTGAATTGAGCAATTCCGTACTTCTCAATGTCTTTTTTCGATTTTAGCCCAAGCTTCTTTTCGATCTGCAGCTCAACAGGAAGCCCATGGGTATCCCAGCCAGCCCTTCTCTCAACAAAAAACCCCCTCATCGTTTTATATCGGAGTACCACATCCTTAAAAGCCCGAGAAAGCACATGATGAATACCTGGCTTTCCGTTCGCGGTAGGGGGCCCCTCATAAAAGACAAAACGCTTGCCCGTTTTCCTGCGAGCCACTGATTTTTCAAACGCTTTTTCCTTTTTCCAGCGCCCTAAAACCTCTTCTTCAAGCTTTGGAAAATCCACGTCCATACCCTGTACGGTATCATTTGTACCGCTTTTTTTCAATTACATGCGCTCTAAAGTTTTAATGCCTAAAAGAGATAAGCTATTCTCAATAACCTGCGCGACAGCTGCGGTAAGCGCCAAACGGAAGTTTTTCACCTCTTCGGTCTCTGCCTTTAACACGGGGTTGGTGTTATAGAACAGGTTGTACCGCTGCGCTAAATCAAACACAAAGCTGCATACTAGATTGGGGGAGAACTGTTCTCCTGCATCTTTTACCACCTCTTCAAACCGATACAGCAAGCGAAGCAACGCCATCTCCTCCGCAGATACTCTGCCTAAACTCGGTTTAGTTTTTCCTAAACCGAGTTTAACTTTATGATTTGCTTTGCGGAGAATGCTTTTACACCTAGCATAGGTGTACTGAATGTAGGGAGCTGAATTTCCTTTCAGGTTCAGAATCTTTCCCCAGTCAAAAACAATGTCTCCCGAAGGATGCTGAGAAAGATCGTTGTATTTAATACCTCCGATCCCTACTGCTTTTGCAACCTCTACCTTCTCTTGTTCACTCAACCCTCTAGTAGTCTCTGATTGCTCAATAATCTCACGGGCTTTGTCTACTGCCTCTCCAAGCACCTCTTCTAAATGAACAGTCTGACCCTTCCTGGTAGAAAACTTTCCCTCTTTGGTTCTATACAATCCATGAAATACATGAACCAATTCTTCATCTTTTGCATAGCCAATGAGCTTTGAGGCAAGGAATACCTGCTGAAAATGCAAAGTTTGCTCAACTCCCGTTTCAATGACAATAGAATCTGGCTTCCACTTTGAGATTCTATACTTCATATTCGCCAAATCTCTTGTGAAGTAGGTAGTTGCTCCGTCTGACTTCAATAGCATTGCTGGAGGCAACGCATCATTTGGGAAGGGAACAATCCAGGCTCCCTGGCTTTCTTTTGCAAGCCCCCTCTTTTTAAAATCCTTAATCACCTCTTCCATTTTGTCTTCAAAGAAGCTCTCACCGATAACATTGTCAATCTTCACATCAAGAAGAGCATAGATCCTCTCGAATTCTTTGAAGCTTACTTCTCTCGTCTTTTCCCAAAAACCTCGAGCTTCCTTGTCTCCCTGTTCTAATTTCTTAAACCAAAGTCTTGCCCCTTCTTCCATTTTTGGGGTCGTGTTCTGGTGAAACTCTACGTATAAAGATTCTAAATCCTGGATAGTAAGCTTATCGAGAATCTCTTTCTTCTCCTTATCGCTCTTGTTTTTCAAAAGTTTCTCTTCCAGTTGATATAGGATTTTCCCATGGGGAGTGCCCCAGTCTCCTGGATAATTAATACCAATAGTCTTGTATCCTAAGAATTTGTAAAGATTATAGATTGCTTGGCCAATAAGGGTTGAGCGAAGGTGGCCGATGCCAAAGAGCTTGGCGATATTCGGGCTTGAATATTCCACAATAATCTTTTTCTTTTTGAAACCTGCGCCATATTTTTCTTTCTCCTTGAGAATAGAAGAAAGAACATCAAGAAAATATTCTTTCGAGAGAAAGAAGTTAATGAACCCGGGGCCTGCCACCTCAACCCCCTCAATGCTTGTATCTAGTATTTTGTATTTAGTATTTAGTATACTCTCGCGAATCTTCTCGGCTATTTCACGAGGATTCTTGCCGAGCTTTTTTGCCAAGACCAAAGCAACGTTTGTTGAATAGTCTCCGTGTTCTGCGTTTTCTGGATGCTCAAGCGCGATTTCTTCAACCTCAAAACGCAAATTCAAACAAGCTTGCTGTATGACGTTTTTGATTTCTTCCCTTATCATGACGCTTTCAGTTTAACGTATTTTCATCTAGAATGAAACTGCAACACTATGGGAATATTAGCTGAAAATAGAAAGGCGAAGTTTGACTATGACATTCTGGAAACCTTCCAGGCGGGATTAGTATTGAACGGACAAGAAGTAAAATCTATCAGATTAGGACGGATGAACCTTACTGGTTCGTACATTGTGCTGCAAAAAGGAGAACTTTTCTTGATAGGCTCTCAAGTCCCCCCATACCAGCCTAAGAACGCTCCTGCGGGATATAACATTGAGCGCTCCCGTAAGCTCTTAGTACGCAGAGAAGAACTCAATTCTCTCATAGGAAAGAGCAGAGAACGAGGCTTGACTTTATTGCCCTTAAAGGTGTATACTCAAAAACACAAGATTAAGCTCGAGTTCGCTTTAGCAAAGGGCCAGAAGAAGTACGACAAGCGCCAAAAGATCAGAAAACGCGAGAGTGACCGCGAAATCGAGCGCGAGTTAAAACGGGGGTGACTTGCTTTGACAGCAAGAACGAACATTCTATGCAGGCCGAGGTTCCAAGGTCCTCGTAAAAGAACTTGGAAGGCATACAACTGCCAACATATTCAGCCCACAAAGGGCTCTTGCCGTAGCGTAAAAAGCTTGCGGCCGTCCCCTTGCGAATTCTCATTACGCAAGAAGGGCGTCATCAATGAGATAGAAGGCTTTCCTGATCCGAGAAGCTCTCGAACCGAATGGATCAAAGATACTCCCTAACGGGATACGCCTGTAGACTATAATGTTCCGCCTTTCTGCACGGGACTTCACCGTCCCCACCTCCACTGCTTCGCCAAGGCTTCGCAGTGTAAACATCCATTTGGGTAGCGGAGCAGTGCCCTCCGTAGCCTCGGCGTAGGAGGGCTACTAAACTTATTAGAAACACATTGAATAGAGTACTGATCAATACACAAATACGAGCCGCCCAAGTAAGGCTCATTGACGAAGCAGGAAAACAGCTTGGGGTTATGGCATTAGCAGATGCCCTTTCTGTTGCAAAAGAACGCAAGCTTGACGTCATCCAGGTGTCAGAAAAGGTAGATCCTCCCATATGCAAATTGGGAGACTACGGAAAATTCCTGTACCAGCAGGGAAAGAAAGACCGGAAAGTGCAAAAACGCCAAGGAGGAGAATTAAAAGAGGTACGGCTTTCTTTCAACATATCCCCTCACGACATTGAAACAAGGGTACACCAAGCAGAGAAATTTTTAAACAGAGGGGATCGAATACGCATTACCCTGCCACTGCACGGAAGAGAAAAGGCACTGGAAGGATACGCCAGAGAAAAAATGACAAAATTCATTGAAATCCTCCAGCCCATACTTTCAATAAAGATCGAGAAATCAATGACAAGAGAACCACGAGGATTATCCATGATCGTAGCTAAAGCGTAATATGAGTCCCGAACGAGATTTCATACAATGTATATCAACAATGGGAATATTAGCGCGTATATACGCAAGAGCATGACAAAAATTATTAACCTAACATCTCGTACGGGATGAGCAAACTAAAATCAAGAAAATCTATTTTAAAGCGCTTCAAGCTTACCAGCACTGGCAAGATATTGAGAAGGTTATCCGGACAAGACCATTCCAGAGCCAAGAAAACGTCAAAGCAGATACGCCAAAAAAGAAAATGGGTTCCATTGCATCCTTCTGAAGTAAAGGCGATAAGAAGAATATTGGTTTCCTAAACACCTATGGCACGAGTAAAGCGAGGAACAATAGCGCACAAGCGCAGAAAGAACGTCTTGGCCAAAACAAAAGGATTCCGCTGGGGGAGAAAATCAAAATACCGCACCGCAAAGGATGCGTTACGCCATGCGCAAGAATACGCATACCGAGACCGCAAAGCAAAGAAAGGAGTGTTCCGAGCCCTCTGGCAATTAAAGATTGGGGCTGCCACAAAAGCTCAAGGACTCACATATAGCAAATTTATCCCCTTGCTTAAAAAGAATAAGATAGAGCTTGACCGCAAAATTCTTAGTGAGATCCTCTTAAAGAGCCCTGCTACTTTCGCAAAGATCGTAGAGAAGGCAAGGGGTTAAGGAACGCGTGCGCTTTTGTGAGGATTTTTTTTGCATTGGCAAACTTTAAATACTCCATGGCTCCCTTAAAGGGAAGCCATAAAAATCCCTGGTGCTCTGAAGAAATGCGGATTGTTTTTCCCTTTGTTTCGCCTAAATAAAAGACAACTGTTTTGAATACCGTTTTGCCCTCTGCTTTAAAGTAGTACTGGATAACTTCTCGAAAGTCGGGCGCAATGCGCACGTTACGCAGGCCTGTCTCTTCAAACACCTCACGCAGAGCCGTAGCCAGCTCCGTCTCTCCTGCTTCTCTATGGCCTTTTGCAAAATCCCAGTATTCTTTTTTGGTCTTTGAACTAGAGGGATAATGAAGCAAAAGATACTGCGTTTCTCCCTTTGATTCTTTGCGAAAAATCACCGCTCCAGCCGAGAATTCTTTAGCCATACGCTCACAAGGTTATCAATTATCTTCTATTCTTAAACATTTTCAGGCATTTCTCAAGGGGCAAAGTATTCACAATGTCTTTTTCCTCGTACAGATAGGTTGCTAGGTTGGTGAAAATCTTTGCGATTTCTTGGTTTTTCATCCCGCACGAAATTTTTAATTCATTGGCATGTCTTCAAACCTTTTCTCCCCCCGTACAACATAGGTAATGTAGAAATATGCATGACTGTAAAATTTCGTACGGGATTCATGCTCTTCTATATTATATCACGCCAAAAAAAAGAGACCTCTGCCCTCGCCGCAAAGACGAGAACAGAGGCCTTGAGTTCACTACTCCACAATAGAGTAGGTATCCATCTCGCAGTTTTTGCCTATTCCGATGAAACCTTGCCTGCTGAGGGCGATGAACCCTACCGGAATGTTTGGAGGAAATTCTCCGGCAACCTGTTCACAGGCTCGTTGTGGATCGAGGCCTTGAGCCATAAGGATGGACACGCCCCCAGAGCCTTCACGCTCCATTATCACTTCGCCAATCCCCGTAGCAAGGACACCGCCATGTTCTCCCATTTGCCAACCAGAACCTCGGATAGGCACGTCGCCCACGCGACCCGGCCTCATCAAGCCACTTCCACCAGTAGAGCTGGCAAGCGCCACAACTCCTTTTGCATCGAGGGCAATGGCGCCAACCGTACCTCCTTTCAAAAGAACAGGATCGGCCATAGAGAAACCTTCTGCGCTCCAGAGCCGTTCTAGCTCTTCTGAAGTCCACCCAGGGGGTACCAACTTTCCTGCTTCGATTGCCACCTTCATGCTCTCGTATCTCTTGAGAACCCGCGACGTAGGCCCTGGGTGCGGTTTGAGAGCAAGCTGCCTCGCAAGACTTGCAGCTCCTTCTCCCGTGAGAATGTGATGAGGAGTCTTGGTGACCGCAAGCGCGAGGAGGATTGGGTTTTGTATTCCCCTTACCACCTCTACCGCTCCAAAGGGACCCTCTGAGCTCGCAACCACTGCGTCCATCTCGATGGTCTCACCATCGAGCCTTAGAACGGATCCCACGCCGGCATTGTATCTGCCGGAGTTTTCCATCCATTCTATCACAGCAACCGCCGCCTCAAGCGCTCCTCTTCCTTCCCGAAGAACCGCCATCCCAATTTCTGCTGCCTGGCGACACCCCCTCAATGTATCAGGGGAGGTGCCGCCTGCTCCGCCGTGAACGACAAACGCGAGTCCCATAGAACACCTCCTTTCTGATTTTCCCGATTTCTTGTAGGGCCTAGAAAGAACAAACAACCTTACTCTAAGGTATTCCTATAGTACAGAGTTCTTCTTCTTTGTCAAGGAGAGCGCTGCTTTCTTAGCAATTCCCTTCAGATAGGGTTTAAAAGGTGCAAAAATCCGTTCCATGGAAAATTTCTTCAGAAACTCCTCCGCTTCCTTATGATTCCCCAGGGCAACATAGTACTCAATAATAGAGGTGAGCTGATTAATCGTTATTAATGCCCGATACGAATCGAGGTAGAATCCTCTGGGACGCTTGAAAAGAGCCTTTCCTTTCATGAGAAACTCTAAGATAAGACCACCTCCTACCGCATAAGGACTAAGATGGGGCCGTACAGAAAGAGACGCATAGAAGTACAAGCTATGGCAAATTGCAACGATGGTAATGGCTTCCAGCTCTTTTTCACAAAGTGCATTTTTTAAAATCAAAGTCCCGCATCCCTTAATGCCAAGAAGGTCTGTGAAGAGTTCGTCAAAGTACGGAAAGAGTTCTTCAAGGCGCGCAGGAGCGTCTTCATATCTCATGAGAGAGTGGCATGCTTCATGGAGAACAGACGTCTTGAGAAATGCTTTTTTGATTTCTTCAACAGAAAATCTCCTTTGGATATCCTTGCAGAACACACGCTGGAAAATAGGGAGTATCCAACTCTCAAATCTCCACTCGTGGGTCGGTTTGAATATGGTAAAAATGGTGCCGTGCTTTTTAATAAGAGAAACGTCTGCGGAAGAGGGGAGATTATTCCCCACAAAAAGAAAATCTGCTATCAGCCCCGAGAAAATAACGCTGTCTTCAACACGTACATTCACGCGAGAAATCTTCGCCCGCTTAGCTCCTGGAAGAAAACTCCTGTCGCTCGTAAGAATCAGCTTCTTGAATCGATCCATCTCGTTTGTTATTTGTTCATCAAGAATACCGATCCACGCCATGTAGGCGCGCTTGACGAAAAAGAGCTGGTCAAGATATCTGTCAAAGGGGCCGATAACACAGCCAATAGTTGAACGATCGGTCTTGAGCCAAAGGATGTTACTGCGATCGTAATTATCTTTCAGAAGATCTTCGGCCCGCGCCCTAAGATATGCCTGAAAGTTTTTATCTGAACTCAAAACAGCGGCTTTCTTGAGGAGCTGCGCTATCTCTAGCAGTTCTTTTTTGAATTTTACTCGATATGGGACAGCAACCAGTTTTTCCCCTTTTCGTTCCACGAACGTATAGGGGCTTAAGATCTCGGGGTCTTTCTTTGCTGCGAGCTCTATCTCTTTTTTGGTAGCATCACTGGGATAAAAATTAGCCCCTCGATACCGAGGGTTCTTCTGGGCAAGATAGAGAGATGAGATTATCTTTGCTGCTTCTCCAAGTTTATTGAGGATCTTCCTTTCTTGAACAGAAAGCCCCGGGCGCCCATTCGAAAAACGCAGAAACGCATTCATACAAATTTCAGTTGTAGATAATGTTCAATATCTTGCAATCGTGATTAACAAGAGTAGTTTTCACCTTGACAACATCTCCTATTTTTAAACCAAGTAATCCGTTCCCGATCGGAGATTCGTTAGAAATTTTCTTTTGAATGGGGTCCGCTTCAAGGGTTCCCACAATGGTAAACGTATCCACCTCTCCTCCCAGATCAACGGTAACAGTTGCGCCCAACATTACTTCCTGGCGATCCTCTTTTTTGGGAAGATGAATTAATTCCACATTTTTTAGAATATTTTCATACTCTGTCAGGCGCGCCTCCAGCACGTTCATATCCTCCTGAAAAGAAAGATACTCTGGGTTCACATCTTCTGAATGCCAAATGGAAGGAATGTCATCAATTGTTTTCGTCTTGCGTAACTCTAAGAGGGACTCATAATCCTTCTTTGTCTTTTCTAGGCCTTCTTTTGTGAGGTAGTACTTGTTTTCTGTCATGGAAATGGTGCTTATTTAATAAATCTGGCCTTGCAATTTCTGCAAGGTAATACTGGTAAAAATATATTTTGAATTGCCATACCCCATATGTTGGGATTTTATTCTAGTACCCCCAAGAAAGCTTGTCAAGGGGGATACCATTAATTTTCTTAATGCACTTCTCGCTATACGCTTTAGATTCTAAAGTATTTGCTCCTTTTCTATGTTATATTCCTCTCTCTCGATTCCTCATACATCATTCTACTCTGCCTAGTATTATTGTCAAGAATACTCTTAAATAGAAGAGTTATCCACACATCCCCTAGGGGATAAAGGTCTTTGGAACCATAGGAAGTTCTCCCACGACGACCTCAACTCTGCTCACTCCTGGAGCCAAGCGCACCTCTTTATCAACAAAGTCTTCTATGCCCTCAATATCCTGCGCAAGGATAGACAAAACCAAATTGTGCCTCCCCGATCTCTTGGCGATATGGTACACTTCGGATCTTTCTGCTAGCTTCTCAATAAGATTCTGCACGGTCTTGGGAGCTGCCTCAATAAAGAGACAGGCTGATATGGTGTAAAAACGGTTAATATTCAGCTCTCCCTTCACGACGAGAATACCTTCTTTCATGAGTTTATCCACTCTGTTTTTGATTGCGACAGAACTTAATTTAATGCCCTTGCCTATGTCTGCAAACGAGGCTCTTCCATCCTGGGATAAATACTTAATGATTTTAAGGTCAATGGCATCTACCTGTTCTAACTGCCAAAGCACTCCCGAAGAATACTCCCCTACGGAAAAATCTGCCAACCCCACCCTATCCATGAGTGCTGCGAATTTAATATCCTTGATTTGTAATCTCTCTTTCCATTCCCGCATCGCCTCCATTGATCGCTTGTATCCCTTCCCGGTTATAATATCATTGTCAACAATTAGAACCTTTCGTCCCTTTACCTTTGATTCATCCAACCCTTTTCCGCTATCCTCCATAGTAGTAAGGGTAAGATTTTTCTTCTTGCTACGAAGCCATTCGTATAAAGCAACGCCATAGAATGTGCCGTCTGGCCTTAAGTAAACAATGCATGACGGGTCTTCGCCCAAATATTTTTCCACATCCTTTCCTACGGTTTTAATAAACTTTTGTATGGGCTCTAGGTCCAAAAGGTTTTTCATGATTTTTTTTGCTCCATATAATACCGAATAATATCGTTGCGGAGCTCCGGAGTGCAAGCTGCTATAAAGAAATCCACTTTCTCGTACTGCTTGCCTGGCATAAATTCATACTCCTTCCAGTTCCCTTCTACGTCAACTTCTCCAATATCGCATCCAACAGACTTTGCTATTGCAAAACTTGGGTCTATTTCAGACCTTGGTTCGTCAAACATCACATACGCATCCACTCTGCCGTCTGCAAGATATCCATAGATATGGCTCCCGCCAAAGGGATAGAGCAATGCTTTTGAATCCATCGCTTTGAGAAAATCTCCAAAGACACTAATAAACTTTACCGAATATTGAGAACTCATTAAATACGTTGCTAGCGAGATGGGCCCCTTTGCGACTTTATGGGGATGAGGAAAGATTGCACGGCTAGCAAGCGTAGCCATGTCTAACAGAAATGTTTTCTTGCCGTCAAAGATCCATGCCTTTTCATCTAGGATATCCCCAATACCCGCGCAAATGGGCTTTCGTTCTTTATCGTAGAACGTAATAGCTGTATACCATGTATGGCGAAAACCCGTAAAAAAGAGGATGGTGTTATCAAAAGGATCTATGGAGACATAGATGTCCGCCCCGCCCTTTCCCACCTTCATACTTCCATTCTCTGATTCAGAAAAAATCTCAGCTTGTATTCCGTTTTCCAAAAGAAGCTTTTTTATAATCTCCTCCCCCACTCGGTCAACTCCAAGCTCAAGGTCCTCGGGACGCCCAGGGATCCCGCCCAAAATTTCCTTTCCATCTCCCGCTTTTGACATTGCGCGAACCGTCTTTACGGTTTGGAAAATGTACTCAAGAAGAATTTTGTTCAGTTTTTCAGTTTCCATAGAGGATTTTAGTGTACTCCTTATGTATGCCTTGTCAATATCAAAGCGCCCCTGAATATGCCGCCATAAACCGCTCTGCGTCCTGTAACGTTCCCACACTTATCCTTAAAGTTCCGGGGACGTCCTGGCGCGGCCTTACTAAAATGCCCTGCTCTTGAAGAATTTGGAGGATCTTTTCAGGATGGTCTGGCCGTATGAGAAGAAAGTTTGCTTTGCTTGGATAGAATGGGATGTTATATTTTTGGAAAAACCCCTCAAGCATTGGTTTTGCTTTCTGCATCACTTCCGCAATATATGCTCTTGAGTATTCAGCGTCCAGCAACGCTGCTCGTATTGCAGTTGCCGCAAACATGTTCACGTCATAGGGCCCCCGTATCTTCATAAACTCCTGAATATTCTGCGCTTGGCTTATGACATACCCTGCGCGCACGGAAGCTAAGCCGAACTGCTTAGAAAGCGTCCGCGTAATACAAAGATTATCAAACTCTCGTACCAAGTCTTTTGCCGTGATTCCGGAAAACTCAAAATACGCTTCGTCGTGAAGCACTGCAACACCTTTCTCTTTTGCCTTTTCCAAGATGCGTCTTACATCTTCCAAAGAAATATCTCCTCCTGTAGGATTATTGGGATTGCACAACACGAGAAGTTTCGGCGAAGAATCAAGCAGTTCAAGAACTTCATCAAGAGGAAAGGACAATGATGGCCCATGGTATTCTGGTTTTATAATCTCCGCTCCTTGAACAAGGGCAGCCTGGTATTCCATGGCAAAGCTTGGGCTTGGGATAACAACCCGATCTCCCTTTTCTACGAATGCACGCATGATTACATCAATTGCGTGATCAGACCCGTTGGTGACTAGAATCTCTTTTGGCGCGCAACCTGCATATTCTGCAACTACTTTTTGGAGGTCTCCATATTCGGGGTACACCTGCACTCTTCCAGAATCAACAAATGCGTGAAGCGCGAGTTTTACTTTGGGAGAAGTTTCTACGGTCATCTCATTAAAATCCAAAAGAAGATATCCTTTAGAGGCCCTCCCTTCCAGGGGAGGGTTATACGGCGTCATCTTTTGTATATTTTCTCTTACCTTTGCCATGTTTACCCTGAGTTTACCGAAGGGTTACAGTTTCCCCTTTGTGCTTGGGAGTTCTTTTAAAAGGCGCTTATCCTGGCTGCACGCCATTTTCATAGCCTTTCCAAATGCCTTGAACATTGATTCTGCCTGATGATGGACTTCGCCAGGATGAATAACCCGTATATGTAGCGTTGCTTTAAGCGCTCGGCAGAACGCTTCAAAAAAATGCTTGATAAGGTCGGGGCTGGTATGTCCTCCTATATATGGCTTGAATTTCACATCGTATGAAAGATATGCCCGGCCAGAAATATCTACCGCGACAAGGGAAAGCGCTTCGTCCATAGGGAATACAAAATACCCAGCTCGGTTGATCCCTTTTTTGTCGCCGAGCGCCGTTTCAAAAGCTTCGCCAAGAGCAAGGCCAAGATCTTCAAATGTATGGTGATCATCAATTTCTACATCGCCTTTTGCTCGTACTTTCAAGTTAAAAGCCCCGTGCCGGGCAAAATTATCCAGCATGTGGTTTAAAAATGGGATGGGCGTTTTGATATCGCCATGCCCCAAGCCCTCAAGAGTCAAATCAATTTTAATGTTGGTCTCTTTGGTAGCTCTCCGATGAGATGCCTTTCTTATTTTCATATTATTATCATATCTCTTCTTGCTTAAAAATGAAAGTTGACAAAAAGCAAAAGGTGTGATTAAGTAAACCTAGAACATCTCACAGGGAAATAAAACAGAGACAGAAGGAAAGGAAGGACAATATGGCTTCTCCGCGCCACATCTTACTCGACGTGGACGACTGTACTCTCCCCACAGATGGAAAGGTAACCCTGGGCTTTTACGAAGGACTGGCAGAACTATGGCAGCTCTTAACAAGCTTGCAAGGGAAGGTTGGATTCTGCACAGGCAGGGACCGGAACTATGTGGAGGCATGCGCCTTCTTCCTAGGACTCCTGGGGTTAAACTCTTGGTCTGTGATTGAAAGCGGAATCGCGCTTTTTAATCCAGTAACCAAAGACGTGCTCCCCAATCCAGCTCTCACGCCAAAAGTGAGGGAGACATTTCTTGAGATTCGGAGATCACGAATCCCCATGATGCTCCGGAGGCTCCCGGGTCTCCTTGACTACCCAGGCAACGAGATCATCGTTGCCTTGGAACGCCATCAAGAGCAGCGTTCTATTGAGGAGTGCTCCCAGGTGGTGAAAGAGGAACTGGGGGATCTGGAGAAAACGGGGCTAATCATCATCCACCATTCTTCTCTGGCAGTGGACATCAGCCCCGTCGGGGAAGATGGAGTCCCCATAGATAAGGCGTCGGGAGTTCGCTTCTTGAGCAAGGTCTTGGGGATCGATCCCCTTGAGATGGCGGGCGTTGGTGACTCCAGGGGAGACTTTCCCATGCTGAACCTTGTAGGTAAGGTGGGGTGCCCTTCCAATGCCGCCCCTGCGTGCAAGACACTCGTGGAAGAAAAAGGGGGATACATCTCTCCCTTCCTCTACACACAAGGGGTCGCAGACTGCATACGTCACTTCATGGAAGAATAGAGTCCAAAGCGAGCTAGGGCAGCACCACCCTAGCTCTTTTCTTTGAGTTCGCTATAAAGCTCAAGTACACCCTCGGTGCGCTTTTGCACGTAATCTTTAAAATATGGCCGTTCTTTTGGAGAAACGCTGAAATATCGGAGCATTCCCCACCATACCTGCACCAGCAACGCGGCTACCGCGCACCAGTATATTTGTTTGCGATTGAACCGCCTTTTATATTCTCTCTCCACAACATCCAAGAACTCCTCAAAAAGTTTTTTTGTTATGGACGGCTTACGGAATAGGTTGTCCGCAAGAAAGAAACCAAAATCATATGATATACACCCTCGTATATTAAAACCGGCGTACTCAAAGTCTAGAAGATAAATGTTCCCCTTTTGCCCTATCAAAAAATTCTGCAAGAGAAAGTCGTTATGGGTAGAAACGCCTTTCTTGTTGGCAGGAAGCTGTTTTTTTGCTTCCTCCTCAATGCCTCTGATTCTTTGGAGCACCTCTTTAGAAACAATCTGCACGACAGGATATTTTGCTACGGCAACTCTGTATTTTGCTATCTCATCTCGGAACACGTCATACGTGTTTACAAAACGCACTCCGCTTATATGGAACGCACAAAGTGTTTTTGCAAGACGTTTTTGATACTCTTTCTGCCGAAAATCTCTCACAGTAAATTCTCTTCCGGTAATGTACTCAGCAATCATGGTGCCGTCTGGAACGCTGTACCGATTCCTGTCTTTCTGATCCAAGACATTCCTCTTTGAAAAAACATAGATGAAATACTCAGGCAGAATGCGTTGAACTTTTTTACTATGAGAAAGCGCTAGAATATTCTTCCCCTCTGTTTTTCTATCTAGCACGCTTTCCCACGGCAGGCGCACAAAAAACTTTTTTCCACGGAAGGCTACAATATAATTTCTGTTAGTTTGTCCTCCCGCTTTCTTTACGCGTATCGTCTGGGGATTCCATCGTTTATCAAGCCGACATATAAGTTCGAGGTCTGTGTTCTTTTGCATGAGAATTAAAACAAACTTTTCTGTTTTGTCATTGTCTTCTGCTCGCCTTCCTTGAAAATCTCTACCTTCCCATACTCCCCGTCATACCCGGGCTCAATGCGCACCTTGCGTTCTCGAACCCTCTTTATACCTTCTGCAATTTCAGGAAGAGTTGCTTGCTGCAAGGATTTGATATCTATATCCAACAATACCGCAAACTCGTTGCCAAACTTCTGTATTAACTTCTCATACTCCACCTTTCCCTTCTTTGTCCCTACATTTACCCCGAGCGCGTCTGCAATGATTTCTTGCAGAGGAATCAAACTTTTGAATGGGATCGCGCCTTCCGGTTTACCCGCCGAAGATTTATCGAAGGCGGGCCTGTCTGCTAATTCTTCCACGCGGTTAAGAACGCCAATGACCAAGGGCTTCTTACACTTGGGGCACATGTTATTATTCTTTTTTGATTCTGCGGGAGCCATACTCACTCCACATAAACGATGCCCGTCAAAATGGTACTTCCCTTCTTCTGGGAAAAATTCAACAGTAAATAAAAACTTCCTGGGGTCTTTTGCCTTGATCGCTTCCATAAGCGCGGGGTAACTCACCTCTGTATCAAACACATTCGCCTCTCTCCCGATCTTCTCTAAAGAATGTGAATCTGAATTGCTTAACAACGCAATCTTGTCTAAAGCAGACAACCTCCAATTCATTGCAGGATCTGAAGACAGCCCGGTCTCAATGGCATAGATATATTTTGTATATTCATCAAAACACTCCTCCAAAGAGTCAAAGCCTGATTTAGAGCCGAATACGGAAAACCATGGTGTCCACGCATGGGCCGGAACAACCATGCAATTTGGATCTGCCTCCAAGGCAATCTTTAATACTTCTTTTGCGTCAATACCTAAAATCGGCCTGCCGTCTGACTTTAAGTTTCCTATCCGTCCCAGGCGCGTATTTATTTTCTCAACTGCGCTAACTGACGGAGCAATAAGAATAAGGTGGACTCTGCGGACCTGCCCCCCCTTTGAGTAAATGCAGCTTATCTCGGAAGTGAAAAGAAACCTGGCCTCGCCCGCCGACTTGTCCGCCGAAGATTTATCGGAGGCGGAAGCCTTGGCGAAGGCGGGTTTCAATTTGTACAGCCCCTGCTCTGCAGGCTCTAATTGCTCCTGGAGTTCTTTGAACCACACAGGGTGAGTAAAGTCTCCTGTACCCATGACCATAATGCCTTTTTTGCCTGCCCAATGGTCCAAGTTCTCTAAAGTCATACTCTTGGAGGTTGCCCTGGCAAAACGTGAGTGAATGTGAAAATCAGCTATGAGTTTCATGATTTTAACAGCTTAATGCCCAGGCCTGCTATTTGACCCCCTCCAAACATGAGTATGCCTGCGAATATTGACCACACGGTAAAGTTCAGCATTCTAGGAATGAGCCCCGCAGGAAGCATCCCCTGCAGTTGATTTTCTAGAAGCTTTGGGATCTGGCTTCCTATGTTCTCAAGAGAATCCAAAGAAAAGTCCTGGGATATTTTCTCTACTGTCTTGGAATTTTGCGCATCAACTGAAAAGATCTCGGGTGGGCTTGCAATCCCCGTAAAAAATGTAAAAGACGCATACAAAGAATACAGAATAATGCCTATTCCTCCCGCCAGAAGCGCAAAGCCCAAAATCTTTTGAACATTCATCCCGTACGAGATGTTAGATTAATGATGTTTGTCATACTTTTTGCATATGCGCATTGGTATCCCCGTTGTTTACACTATATTGCATGAAATCTCGTTCGGGATTCATACCAACACTTTTTGAATGACGTTTTTAGGATAGTTTGCTATCCTTTTTAGCATATCCCGATGAGACCATTCCCACACCTCCTTTGCAGATAGGAATGCTTCTAGGTCCTTTTCCTGATCTGGCAATTCTTGGAATTCCACCTCTCCCTTTGTTCCTGCCCATTGATGGTTGCAGGATAATTTTCCTTTTGTGATTCTTTGGGTTCCGTCTTTTTCTTTCTTTCTCGCAAAACACCCTCTGCACTCTTGGTACTGATCAATGCGAAGGATCCATCGCGTTTTTCCCTGATCTTTTTTGCTCGCCTCCCTGTTATACGCATGCAAATAGGCTGCGGTCTGCAAAAGGTATGAATCCTGCATGCCGTTGCTGGTTTTTAGGTCAACAACTCCCATAGTGCCATGCACTTGGGCAATCATATCAATTGTGCCCGCATACCCCGCATCCATGTCATACACCCTTTTTTCAACATGCTCATGAGGGTCTATAATCTTTACTTCATATTCTTTCTGCCACTCATGAAATGCCACAAGAGACGGTTGAACAGAAACAGCCGTTTCCATGGTTTCTTTCTTAAGCATGCTCGCAACGGCTGCGTGGACAAGCGTGCCCCAATCGGCAGATCCTTGATTAGAGAATAAAAATGACTTGGAAACAAGGGATGTGACCGCGGTAACCCGTGGAAGCCATACGCCTTCAATCTCATACCCGTACTTCTGTTTGAAAAAATCGGTGGTCATGCTTCACTTTGCCTCGGGTTTTTTCAGAATGATCTTTGCAACGTTCTCAATGAAGTCTCCTCCCGCGTATCCAATAACAAATGCTACGGCAGGGCTCACATTCGTGAGACCCAAAGCGGTAAGACCGAGTTCACGCACCGCAACCGCGCTCAATACTCCTATAGAGCCTGAAATAAGCAACATGGATAGGAAGTGCGGAAGGTTAAACTTCACTTCCTTGTACGCATACTGATGTTTTACAAACCCCATGAGCCCCCGCACCATGCCTCCTCCAAACCCCGCTAGAAAGAGTGCTTCAAACATACTATTAAATGACAACGCCAAAAAATGTTTTTACCGCCCACCCAACGGCGAATGCGACTCCAGACGCCATACCTCCAATAACTAAAATTTCGGCTCCCGCCTTCCATGGGCTTCCTCCGGTAAGCAGTGTGCGCGCAGCTCCCACGCACCAGAAAGTCACTGCGGCAAACACGCTAGAGAGAACAAAACTCGTCTGGGGGTTTCCCATGGAAAAAATGTACGGGATCAAGGGTATTGATCCTGTTACAAGAAACGAAACAAACGTTATGGCTCCATGCTGAACAAAATGGCTTGTGCTTCCGTCTCCATTATCAAGAGCACCATCTCCGCCTTGAGAGTCTCGCAATTCTTTTTCCGACCTCAAAGCAAGATAGTTTGATGCTCCCATGGAAACCCCATCTCCAAGAAGATTTGCCAAGCCCATGATGATAACAACTCCGGGGGAAAGCAAGGCTCCCATGGCTCCCGCAACCACCGCAAACGTAGTCACAATCCCGTCGTTCGCCCCATACACAAGATCACCCACATATACTCCCTTTTTAAACTTTTTGAGAAAGTCTTTCATGACGTGCCTTCTTTAATACCCTTACCCTTCTATAGTGCGAGATGACACCAACCATAAAAAGTCCGACCAAAAACTTCTCGTGCGTAAGGATGGGTGTAAAGATATCGGAGAAACGGAAAAAATACCCCTCCCGCATTACTTCATCCAAAAGAATAAGAGCGCTGACTATAACAATCCCCAGTGGAGAAAATAACCGCACCCTGCCAAACCTATACAGTTTTCTGAACATGGGCATATTCTAGCAGAAAATATCTTTGACAACAAACTCCGAGCTTGCTAGGAAAGAGTATCCGCCCTTTGACAAAATATGTGGCGGAAAGGAGGAGTCATGTATACACGGGTAGTACGGCCGCTCTTATTCAGTCTTTCAACAGAAGATCCGGAAAGGACGCACGAATGGGCAATCCAACTGCTCCATTATCTTGGAAAACCGCACTGGCTTGCGAAGGCTACTGCAAGCCTCATGACCGTGCAAGACCCGGTAGACCTTCTGGGGCTGCATTTCCCCAATAGAGTTGGCCTGGCAGCTGGCTTTGACAAGAATGCGCAAGCACTATGGGGTCTCTGGGCGCTCGGGTTCGGATTTCTGGAAGTAGGCACCGTAACTGCGCAGGAACAGCCCGGGAACCCGCGCCCCCGCATTTGGAGGCTCCCGGAAGAGGAAGCTCTCATTAACGCCATGGGATTTAACAATCATGGAGCGACAGGGGTGGCACGGACGCTAGCCTCTTTGGGAAGGCCCTCTATTCCCATTGGCATCAGCCTTGGGAAATCTATGGCAGTACCACCGGAAAACATGGAAGCGGTTGTAGAAGACTACTGGTTCTCTCTCTGGAAACTCTACCCGTTCGGAGATTACTTCGTGATCAATGTAAGTTCTCCGAACACACCTGGATTGCGAGGCCTGCAAGACAAAACCCAGCTTGCCATGCTGGTTCAAGAGCTGCAGCTTCGCAAAGCTTCCTTAGGAAAGCCAAAACCAATCTTCATCAAGATCTCTCCTGACCTAACCATGGAGGCAATCAACGATATACTCCAGGTCTGCTGCGACTGCGAGATCCCGGGGATCATCGCCACCAACACCACCACGAGCAGAACAGGGCTGCGCAACACCACCAACGCACCAGGGGGCTTGAGCGGAAGACCGCTCGCAGACATGGCGCTTTCGGCAGTACACCACATCCGAAGACAAGCCCCCAACCTCATTATCATTGGAGTGGGCGGCATCTTTACGGTTGATGATGCTCGGCGCATGGTAGAGATGGCAGGAGCAGATCTTATACAACTCTACACAGGGCTTGTGTACGAAGGACCCATGCTCCCGCACCGCATAGCCCGCGGGCTGAGATCAATTCCAGCGCGTAGAGGTTAAGAACAGCAAGGAGGGATACTTCCGCAGGGAAGCCCCTCCTTTTATTTTTCAAAACCCACCCGGTCATCCGACCGGGTGCCCAGTCGAATGACTGGGCAAACTCGCGTTAGTCAAAATCCAAACTCCTAAAATCTTCTAGAAAGAAATTGCGCCAAAAAGCAAAAACTTCATCACTACATAGCGATAGAGTTTTGACTGATTTAAATAAGTGGTATAATAAATGGGTATGAAAAAATACAGACACCTATCAAAAGAAACGCAACATGAACTTCTAGGCGGGTTCTGCGACGCTCTGTGTTCTATTAAAACAACAGACGAAGCTGTAAAGTTTCTAACAGATCTTTTAACTTCGGCAGAGGCCGTAATGCTCGCCAAGCGCATACGTATCGCGCAATTACTTATTGAAGGAAAAAATTATAACGCTATTGAAGAAACCATCAGCGTAAGCCAGGGCACAATTGCAAAAGTCGCTGCGTGGCTGGCAGAAGCAGGAGAGGGATTTCGGCTTATTGCGGAACGCGCAAAACCAAAACAGCAAAAAACTGGATCTCAAATTGAGTCTGAACGCCACTGGCTAACGATCAAACGAAGATACCCTATGATGTTTTGGCCCCAATTGTTAGTTGAAGAAATCGTTCAAACTGCTAACCGCAAGCAAAAAGATAAAATCCAAAACGCAATCAAAAAACTCGACCATAAATCAAGAGTGTACAAAGATATCGTTCAGAAGCTAAAAGGGAAAAACTTCACCGCTATGTAGCGGTGAAGTTTTGGAATTCCTATTTAAATTTTAAAACTAAATTTTCCAGCATTAAAATCCGAATTCTCGCACATCAAAATCTTTCCACTCTCCCTTGTATTCCTGGTATTGAACTTCTACATTTTCTACTTTTGCAAACGAAGGGCCCTTCTTACACCATTCAATAAACTTTTCAATATTTTCTTTCTCACCCTCCACTACAATCTCCACGCTTCCATCAAGGAGATTATGCGCCCAGCCTAAAACGCCAAGCTCTAAAGCTTTTGCCCTTGCCGATTGGCGAAACAAAACTCCTTGCACCCTTCCTGAAATAACAACACGAACACGAACTTGACTCTCCATACTAAAAAAGTAGTTCTGCCACCGCTCCTGCAATAAGAATAGCCGCAAGGAGAAAAAGGAGGAAAGAGGGAACGCGGATCTCGTACTCTGGCTTCCTATCTCCCATGGTTTTTGCATTGCGGAACATAAGCATAATAAGTATTCCCTCTACCGCACCCATAACCCCCCCCACCACCCCCACAACGCTGATGAATTCGCGGAACCCCAAAAGAAACAGCGCCAAGGGTATGCCCATGGCAACTAAAACAGCTGGTATATAAGGAAAATTGAAATCGTGGCGAAGGGAGTTTTTAAGATAGTTTCCGATAACTAAAAATGAGTCTGCTATGATAACAATGCCAATGAGGGCCCCAAATGCAATAATGCTCTGCCCGAGAAAAGGAACCAGCCCTGAAAACGCGTCAGGAGTTGTTGCAAAACCAGATACGCCAATGACAATAAGCGAAAAAAGCAGGAAGAACGCCCCCACGATAACCGACGACAATACAATCACATTATCAAGCTTTGTGCGAGCATTTCTGTCTCGCAAAAAACTCATCACCTCTGGCACGGCTTCAAATCCGGCAAACGCAAACAGTAGAACGCCAAAAGGCAAAAAGAGGTTTGAGAGATTTGAAAAATCAAACAAGGGAACCTCAATACCTTTCACATGCGGCAGGGCAAGCGCGATAAGAGCGACTATGGCTCCTATAAACAGTATATTGGTAAAAAACTCTATCTTGGTAATAAGCTGCCTGCCTGAAAGCACAAGGAAGAAAGCGAATATGCTGAACAAGACAGTAAATATGGTAGAAGAGAACGGAATAAAAGATCCAAGCACAATTTCAGAAAACTCTCCTACAAGGATAAGATACGCAAGAAGAGTTCCCACTAGGACAAATAAAAGTGTAAGAGTTGCGATTGCTTTGCCCCGTTTTCCCAAGTATATGCCGGCATACCCTACAAGCCTGTGCTTGCCCGAAGTTCTCAAACATATCTCACCAAAAAACAAATGGAGCAGGCATATGATCCCGCCCAAAAGAAAAAGATAAAAAAGGCCTGGGACAATCCCGCTTTTTACCATTGCAAAAGGTATGCCAAAAATCCCGGCCCCAACAATGGTTCCAACCAATGTAGAGAGAGCCAGCGTAAAACTGTTCATTCCTTAAGTTCGCAGTTACGCCTTAAATACCCTATAACCCTCCCGAACCTTCTGCTTTACCTTGAACCCCACCTCGTCTCCTTTCTTTGCGGTAGTTACCAACTCATGCTCAATCTGCATAGAAGCAATTTGCTGGGTAAAAGCCACAGATCCCCCTTCAATACGTACGGTATCCCCAACTTTTAGAGAATCTCCAAGCTTCATTGCCGCAACACTTATCTTGTCAAAGTAGTGGTCTATTTTGCCCAAAGACCTCTCCTTTGGCTTCTTAATCTTGGGGGCTATTCTCTTTTTCGCGGGCTTTCCGCCTTTTCGGCGGACCGCCGTTGAGGCGGTTTTCTTTGGTTTTGCTATTTTTTTGCGCCTCTTTTGCGCATCCGCCGATGAGGCGGACTTTTTTGTAGGCATAGTATATATTCTATTTCTTCTTGCGACCTTTAGGTTTGTGATTATTCTCTTTCTCTATCTTAATTGCCTTGATAATCTCACGGACAAGAACCGCAGGATACATACTGCCAATAACCTTCTTTCTGCCTCGGTATCCTCCCTTAAGCAAATAATCAATCTTGTCTGCGGTGCCTCCTGACCCCTCAAGAACTCCCAAGGGTTTCTTGTCTTCAAAGGCAACGGTAAACTCATTTAAGGTTCCCATCCTTCCGCATATGGTGATAACCGCGTCTGACGCTCTTGTTAAAAGAAGGTTGCGCCCGGCATATCCAAAACCGGTGTACACAATCACATCAAACATGTCTGTGGGAAGACGATATACTTTTACGTGCTCTTTTTCAGTGCCAGCAGGAGAAAATCCTATGGATATGCCGTTTACCTCATTTGCTCCTACCGCAGCCCAGTACGGAATGCCAGTGGTTGCTCCCGTAAGCAGAATGGCTCCCTGTTTTACAACCTGCCTTCCTACTTCTTTGGCAAGCTCTTTTGCTTTGGGGGAGCAAGGATCTAACGCCGCAGAACCTGAAACGCAGATCTTATATTTTTTGATGTAATCTGTGGATTTTTCTTTCATCCCGTACGAGATGTTAGGTTAATAACCTTTGTTACGCTCTTGTGCATATGCGCGTTGACATTCCCGTTGTTGATATACATTGTATGAAATCTCGTTCGGGATTCATACACTGATTATAGCAGAAAAATTAGAGAAAAAGAAAAGGGGCGCCCCTAGGGATTTAGGCGCTCCTTGATACTCCTCTTGGGCCACTAGTTTGAGGGGGTGGTGGTATCCAACCAAACGATACACCATCCACTGAGTTGAGATGAACCACTTTCTCCTTGTCATGGGGCACAGGATTGCCGTTCAAGAAAGCAGGGGTCAATTGACTAATAGAGTATCCCATACCTCCTATTATACCCCTAATTTGGGCTATGGTTTTGCCAAAGAACGAGCCGACAACTCCGTTATACATCCCGTTAGTCGTCACGAATATGACGACTGCCAAAGTTTCTGCCTGTAACGTGGAAGGAACAGCCTGCTGCCGCAAGGCACCGACGACCCGCGTCATATGCGTCCTCCTTTGGAGATTTCTGCTTAAAACATAGCAAAAAAGAAAGAAAATGTAAAGTGCGCCTCCATGAAAAATAGTGTCTCTGAGAGGATTTGAACCTCTGGCCTCTTCCTTCGGAGGGAAGCGCTCTAATCCGCTGAGCTACAGAGACAAAATTTGACTTCTTACTATTATTGTAGTATAATCGTATCAGAACCTAAAATCAAATCTGCAAAGAGGGGGGCGCGTCAATGCACAAATTCCATATCCTCAAAACCAGACGACAAATTCTGCTTGCTATTACGATCGGCGCGGCTCTCGCGCTCATGACAATGACATTGATCATGCTGATGCTCACGCAACAAGCAGAAGTAGTGGGCCCATCAAGGCCATTCACAGGGGTGTCCTTTTCTTCGCCTGTTTCGCCCACTCCGTCCATTTCGCCTACACCCATCCCCACAATCACCACAAAGGAACCTTCAGCGCTTTCAGGTGCGGACGCCTTGAAAAAACCAACTCTCGTTGTCTTTCCTACGATTACGCCCACGCAAACGCCAACACCGCAGTCTGCCAACGAGGAATGGCGCGCACCATTCCAAAGGCCAGGGGAATTCACGTATGCAATGACATCATACGTAATAAGGATAAATGGCGATACTTTGCTACTACGTGGGGCATCTCCTCATTCTGATAAGCAGACTGAAGAGATAAGAATCTTGCAGGATGCAAGGATTGAAACCACAAATGACCAGGGGAAGGAGATCTCTTTTGCGAGAAAGAACATCATGGTAGGGATGATGCTTCTCTATCACAAAACAGAGTCTCTAGGCACACCGTATCTCTATACGAGATACATCTGGGTGTATCCGCGCTTCTAGCTGAAAAGCAAAGGGCGCTTCTTTTTTATATGCGGGCCTGCCCGCCGATGAGGCGGGAAACACGGATAAGCCCTCCGCAAGGGATAATCTCAATGCCCTGTTTTTCAAGTTCGTCTAGAATAAGATTCATGCCAATGGAGTCAGAAGACATGTGGCCTACATTAATAACATTGACGTGAGAGGTCTCCGCTTCCTTCTTGCTCTCATCAGACAAATGCATTGCAATAACAGTACCAATGCCGGCCTGCGCCATGCGCTCATACAGCTTGGGAGAGCCTTCTGTTCCCCCAGTCATTTCGGTTATGGCAATCTTGCCGCACCTATTGTCTGGGCTTCCCACCATAATGGACGGTCCCACTCCCTGTTCAATAGCTTTCTTGTATTCTTCAACTTCGCAGAGAATATCCATTAGATCTTCCAGGCGTTCTGGGTTCTTTGATTCCACGGTGTTCCGAATAAACGTTGCTGCATTGTTATCAGCAACCGTATGCAAACACATTAAGTTCACGCCAAGAAGGCGAGAGGCATCAACCGTTCTCCAGTTGTTGCGGGGGTTAAACCCCCTGGCAACCTCGGATATGCGCTCTTTCATTAACCCCTCTCCAATGTTGACGGGAACCCCATACTGATTCAGCACGTCTATTTGCAACTCCATTACTTCATGGAGGTCTGCAAGGGCTCTGCCCAATGGATGGTGAGAAATGACAAGATCAATGTCGCCCAGCTCCTTTGACATAAGAACTTCACCTACCTCAATATCAATGCCAACCAGAACTTTCTTTATTTCCTTGTCTTTGGCAACATGAAGAACCCTAGTATCAGAATATGGATTAGTGAGAGATTCTGCGTCAAATCCTTTCTTCTCTTTTTCTGAAAGTTTCTCAAACTTCTTCTGTTTTCTCAAAAGCACCTTCTCAATATCCTCCTTGCTTCGAAAGTCAGCCTTCCTGCCGCTCTCTACTGCTAGATTATAGATCTCTTGGATCTTCATTTCTCTTTTTTTGTCTGATACTTCTGAATCATATTTTCATACAGCTTTGAGATGCGAGTTGCCTGCTCTGCCACGCCTAAAACTCCTCTTCGGATCAATGCCTTCTGAAGACGAATATATTTCCTCACGCTCTGTGGAAAAGTGTATTTGGGCATATGGGTTACTATACCACGCTTATCTTGCCTTGTCCATTATACTACACCCGCAACGTAAAATTTGCTTTGCAAATTAACGTTGCTGGAACGTTTAATTTCTGAAAGAAATTATTACGTTCCGCATTTCTTCCCGTACCACCTCCCTGTCATCCCAGGGAATTTTCTTTCCTCCCTGTATTTGAATACAATCTTCTGACCCCTTGCCAGTTATCACCACAGTATCTCCAGAAGATGCAAGTGACAGTCCTTTGCGGATTGCCTCACGCCTATCAAGAATTTTTAATACCGCTGATTTTTCTGCGCCTGCGGCAACTTCATCAATAATTTTCTGGGGGTCTTCTTCATAGGGATCCTCATTTGTGATAATAACCTGATCACAATAGGTTGCAGCCAGCTTTCCCAGGACTGGTCTTTTCCACTTATCCCTTCCTCCTCCAGCGGCTCCAAGTATGCATATGAGTTTCCCTTTCTTGGGCTTCAATGTTTGATATACTTTTTCTAGCGCTGCTGGAGTGAACGCGTAATCAACAACTACGAGAAAAGGTTCTTGCGCCACTGTTTCCATTCTTCCTGGCACCACCTGCATCTTTTCTAGAGCATCCCTACATGCCTGAAGAGATATGCCAAGAGAGCGCACCACTGAAATTGCGGCTAACGCGTTTGACACATTAAATCTCCCAAGAAGATTCAGGTGAAAAGCAATATCATCTATTTGAAAATCTAGCCCATTCTCATTTTCTGAAATGCGAGAACTTTGGATTTTCTGCATACGGGTGGCGGATGTGGGGGTTGAAGCCAACTGCTTGGCTTCAACGGGCGATTTAGCGAGCCCTCCGCGGCGAGCGTTAAAAATCGCCCCGGGTCCAAAAGAAAATTCGGGGTTCGAGCTATAAAGAGACTTCTCTTCTGCGGGGAATTGCAAAAAGAACGGGGCGTGTTCATCATCTGCATTTATGACATGAACCCTTTTTACCATCTGAAACAGTTTCCCCTTTGCGCGCTTGTAGTTCTCAAACGATCCGTGGCGCTCAATGTGCTCGGGACTCAAATTGGTAAATACGGCAGTATGAAAGTTGATGAAACGGTGCCTATGCTGCAATATGCCTTCTGAAGTAACCTCCAGCACAAAGTGGGTGCAGCCCGCATCTTTTGCCTGGCGCAAAAACTTCTGGATGACAAAACGGCCCGGCATGGTCATCTTCATGGTATTCCTCCACTCTTTATCTAGAATCTGGAATCTAATAGAAGAAAGGGATGCGGTCTTGCGACCTGCTTCCCGAAAAATACGAGAAAGCATATCTACCGTGGTTGATTTCCCGTTAGTCCCAGTTATCCCAATAACCACCATGCCCTGGGAAGGAAAACGGAATATCAAGGCGCCTAAAAATGCTAACCCAAGATGGTACCAACTTAAAAGAAATGGCGGGATGAGTTTTCTCACGAGACTAAGCATTTAGCGTCTTGCGATCTTTAACGCTTCTTTTACTTTCTCTTTTAGAGAACCTGCATCTTGAGGAATTCTAGAGAGAGCCTCTTTTGCTTTCTGTCGAGAGAACCCCAATGCAACCAAAGCATCCACCGCGTCGTCATCTTCTTTCCCATTGCCCTGCTTTAGTGTTTTTAATTTGCCCGTGAGCTCCAGAATAACTTTCTGTATTTTCTTTTGCCCAATGCCATGCACGCCAGAAAAGAAAGAAGCGTCTCCTTTTTCAATGGCTTGGCGCATCTGGTCTTTGGTTCCCAAAGAAGAAAGGCGGAGAGCCGCTTTTGGCCCAATGCCAGAGATACCCTTGAGGGTTTCAAATAGCTCCAGCATTTCGGGGGATTCTACTCCGTATAGCTCTAGAGTCTCGTCTTGGCGGATATGCAAGTGACACCAAACCTCTGCTTCTTTACCCACGGGAAAAGAGCCTATGCGGTTTTGAGCCAAGAACACCTTGTACCCTATGCCTCCGGTGTTTGTTATGATATAGTCTGGGCCTCGGGCAATAACCGTACCCTTGATATACGAAATCATATGCTTCCATCATACAAGCAATTTGAACTTGTTTCCAACTTCAAGCCCACGGGCGACCAGCCCCAGGCAATTGAGAAACTAACAAAAAATACAGAACAAAACCTTAGACACCAGGTGCTTTTAGGCGTAACTGGATCGGGCAAAACTTTTACAATGGCTAAAATGATAGAGAGGTTGCAAAAACCCGCTCTTATCATATCACCTAATAAAACCCTTGCGGCGCAGTTGTACCAAGAGTTCAAAGAATTCTTCCCCAATAACGGCGTGCATTACTTTGTTTCTTACTACGACTACTACCAGCCCGAGGCATACATACCGCAATCTGATACGTATATAGAGAAAGATGCGAAGATAAACGAAGTGCTAGACAGACTGCGCCACGAAGCAGTGCAGGATGTCTTATCAAGAAAAGATGCCATTGTGGTTGCCTCTGTTTCTTGCATATACAACATTGGGTCTCCCGAGGAATACCAACGGGTTGCTCTTGAAATACAGCAAGGCCAGAAAATAACACGGAGAGAATTCCTGCGGCACATCACATCTCTACAATACCAAAGGAACGACATTGACTTTGCCCCAGGGAAATTTAGGGCTAGGGGAAACGTGGTTGAAATCTTTCTCGTCACCGGGAAAAAGCTCATCAGGGTGGAGTTTTCAGAAAATAAGATAGAAAGAGTATCTATATCAGAGACAAGTCTAAACCCTAAATACCAAATACTAAATACTAAATACTTATTATACCCCGCAAAGTTCTGGGTTACGCCTCAAGAGAAGCTTGCCATTGCGCTTGCCAACATACGCTTGGAGCTGCAAGAACAGCTTAAAAACTTAAAACAGCAGAATAAATTAGTGGAAGCCCAGCGCTTAGAACAAAGAACCATGTATGACCTTGAAATGATAGAGGAGTCAGGATACTGCCACGGCATAGAAAACTACTCACGGCATTTTGAGTTCCGAGAACCTGCAACTCCTCCATTTACACTCTTGGACTACCTTGGAGACGATGCCCTCATCTTCATTGACGAAAGCCACCTTACTCTATCCCAACTGAAAGCAATGTCCGTACAGGATAAAATAAGAAAACAGTCTCTTATACAATACGGCTTCAGGCTCCCCTCTGCGCAAGATAACCGTCCTCTCACCTTTTCTGAATTCTTTGGGAAAGCAAAGAAACTTGTGTATGTTTCAGCGACTCCGGGAGAGTATGAAACAGACTTGGCAATGCAGCAAAAGGACGGAGGATTACATGCCATAGTTGAACAAATAATACGCCCAACCGGACTCATAGAGCCCAAGATTGAAATACGAAAGACAAAGAACCACATGCAAGATCTCATGAAAGAAATTAAGAAGGTAACGAAAAATCACCAGCGCGCATTGGTTATCACCATTACCAAGCGCCTTGCAGAAGACATTGCAGACTTTCTTGCCGAGCACTCTATTAAAACCCAGTGGATCCATTCTGAACTTAAAACCCTAGAACGCCCTGCCCTGCTAGAAGATCTGCGCAGAGGAAACGTTGACGTTCTCGTGGGAGTAAATCTCTTAAGAGAAGGGTTAGATCTCCCTGAAGTATCTTTGGTTGCAATCCTGGATGCAGATAAAGAAGGATTTTTAAGGAACGCAACAACGCTTATCCAAACCATGGGAAGAGCGGCCCGCCATCCTGAAGGGAAGGTCATTCTGTACGCAGACAAACTCACCGGGTCTATGAAAGCTGCCATACAAGAAGTGGAAAGAAGAAGGAACATCCAGGAACAATACAATAAAGAGCACAATATAACTCCGCAAGCCATTGTAAAAGCAATACGGGAATGGCCATTCTTGCAAAAACAAAAGGTTGTGGAGACAGAGTTTTCCCATGTGACTGACGTTGCATATCTTGAACAAGAGATGAAAGAAGCTGCAGCGTCCTTAGATTTTGAACGGGCAGCACAAATACGAGACTTGATAAAAAAAGCAAAGGGTGGTATAGAAACTCCATATGCCCCGTAGTGAAAATTTGAAAGGTTTCTTGTTTAATGCGTCTTTGTAGGATAGTCCTTAGACAAGATACAATATAACGGGGCATAGGAAAAACCGTGTTCAACGAAACCTACCAGCATTAATTCAAATTTCTACTACGGGGTATGCCAATAACAACATCAGCAAAGAAAGCTCTAAGACAGAGCAAAAAAAGAGGCGCAAGAAATAAGCAGGTGCGCGTTAAAGTAAGGGACGTCATGAAAGAAATGCGCGCGCTTATCTCTGCAAAGAAAATAGAAGAGGCAAGGGCACTCCTCCCCAAGCTCTACAAAACCCTAGACAAGGCGGCAAAAGTTGGCGTGATGAAAAAGAACACGGTCTCAAGAAAGAAATCCCGAATCACCTTGTCACTTGCCAAGGACAAACCAGGAAAGAGCGCCTGACTGCTCCATGCCTCCGGTCTTTAACCCGAGCTCAATATTAAAAATTCTTCTCAACCCATGTTTCAACTCTTCCAAAGAGAAGTGTTTTGCCGCTTCCCACGCCTTTTTTACAACATAGGGATGCAGTTTTGTTTTCTTTACTACATCAGCATATGGAAGGGAGCGGTCTGCCATTTCTTTCACCGCCAGAAGAGCTCGGAACTGGAACCCAATGGTAGCTAAAATGCGCAAGGGCTGGTCTCCGTGTTTTTCATGTTCTGCAAGCAGTGCCAGCGCGCCTTTTGCATCCCTGGCGGAAACCGCATCTATGGTTGCAAAGATCTCGGGCTCCACTACGGGCTCCACAAGATCCTCAACAACGCTCTTTGAAAGAACTGCTCCTTTGCTATACGAGACGAGCTTTGCGATCTCATTAGAAAGGCGCCACAGATCGTTCCCCACCGCCCTTGCCAATGTGTTCTGCGCTTCTGGCGAAACCTGTACGCCATAGCGCAAAAATTCCTGTGAGATCCATGAACTCAAGCTTCTTTGAGAAAGAGGAGAAAACTCTTGCGCCTTCCCCTGTTTTTTGAAAAAAACAAAAAGAGGGTCTCGCTCTTCAACTACTCCTTCTTGGGAGAACACAAGGACATGAGATGTCTTTGCTAGCTCGTCTTTGTATTCCAAAAGCCCCTCTTTCATTTCTTGGCTGGAGAATGGATTTTCTACAATGATGAGTTTCTTCTCCTGGAACAAAGATATTCCGCGTATTTCTCCAAGAACTTCTTGCGTGTCTGCCTGCGAACAGTCAAACACGCGCACGTAGAATTTCTCTTTATGCAGGCTGCAATATCGCTCCTTTATTTCCTGGAGCTTCCGGGCTTTCAAAAACGACTCTTCCCCGTACAGCAAAAGAAGCATTACTTGAGGATTGATTTTATCTTTGCCAGAATCTCCCCTGGGGTAAAGTGCGCCTTGATAAGGTAATCTGCCGCTCCAAGCTTCATGCTCCGCTCCACGTCATCTTTTTGCCCTAGATTTGAAAGAATAACCACAGGGATGCTGGAGGTGTCGGCGCTCTCTTTCACCTGGCGAAGCACCTCGAACCCGTCAATGCCGGGCAGGATAAGATCAAGCAATATTACATTGGGCTTTTCTTCCCTTGCCTTTGAAACCCCCTCCTCTCCGTTCACTGCTTCCACCGCTTCGTATCCCTCCTTGAGTATTTTCTGGACAATAAGCTCCCGGAGAAACTTATCATCTTCTACGATTAAAATTTTTGCCATATTATTTGCAAGGGAGGGCTATGTTAAAACTACTTCCCTCGCGCTCTTTTGAGACAAACCAGATCCTTCCGCCATGCGCCTCCACTATATTTTTCGTAAGATACAAACCGAGCCCCGTACCTTTTTTCCCAAGCTTTTTCGCATTTGCTGCGCGGAAAAACTGTTCAAAGATCCTCCATTGCTCCTTTTGAGGAATGCCTATGCCTGTGTCCAATACAGAGATCCTAACTTCTTTTGTATCAGAAAGAAGAGAAACTGTCACTTTGCCGCCAGAAAGGGTGTAGTGTATGGCGTTCCCGACAAGATTCTGAACGGCAAGCTTGATCTTTTCCTCGTCGACAAGAACTCGAGGAAACGGCTTTGGCGGCATCAAGAGTTCCAGCTCAATTCCCTGGCGGCTCGCCTCTTCTTTATATGATTCTACAACAGATGCGGCTATCTGTTCAATCTGCGCCGGCGCAAGACTAGAAAGATATTCCCCCTCTTTGATCTTTGTGGTGTCTAATAGATCTTCAATAAGCGCGAGCATGCCGTCGTTTGACGCATGTGTTTTTTTAAGGAGTTCTTGCTGCGCCAAAGAGAACTTAGTCTTCCCGCCGTCAAGAAGCTCCTGTAATGCCCATTTAACTTCCACCAGGGGGGTGCGCAATTGATGAGCGGCAAGCGACAAGAATTCCGTCCTTAATCTGTCTATCCGTTTCTCTTTTTCACTTACAACCTCAAGGCGCGATATCATCTCGTTTAACGCCAGGCCCAACTCTTGCATTTCTCTGGTTGGGAGCAATTCTATGCGCGTTCGAAAATCCCCTTCTCCGACTTTCCCAATAATGCCGCGGATTTTCTTGAGCGGGCGCAGAATGCCCCTTGTCATTAAGAATACAAGTATGGCAACCGCTTCCAGATTAACTATGGCAACCAGCAAAAGCGGCACGGTGAATTCTTTCCCAATGGCAAAGTAAAAGGCAACTGCGCTTGCCAGCGCAAGAAGCAGCACCACAACTCCAACGGAAAATTGAAGAGAGAATCTCATGTTGTTCTTATACTCCAGCCTCCCTCATGCCGCCCCATGTCAATCCGGTCTTAACCCGAACCGGCAGGGGCGCGGAAAGCAAGACAATTTCTTCCATGATCTTTTTGATCTTTAACGCGCTTTCTTTTACTATATCATCCACCACTTCGAACAACAATTCGTCATGTATTTGCAAGAGCATGCGGCATCCCTTGCTCTCGCATTCTTGAAAGACCTTCACCATTGCCATTTTCATAATATCGGCCGCGCTTCCCTGGATGGAGAAATTCACTGCCGCTCGTTCTGCCGCGGCGCGTATTTGATGAGTGAAGGAGTTAATGTCGGGAAGATAACGCTTCCTGCCAAAGATGGTTTGGGTATATCCTTTTTCTTTCACAAACTCCTTGGTCTGCTCAATGTATAAAGCAATCTTGGGAAAGCGCATAAAGTAATCGTCTATAAACTGCTGGGCCTCTTCTAAGGGGATCTTTGCCGACTGCGCAAACCCTCTGGCTCCCATGCCATATAATACTCCGAAGTTTAATGCTTTTGCGCGGTATCGCATCTCATCTGATACATCGGCGGCCGGTATGCCAAATACGACGGAGGCCGTCATGCGATGAATATCTTCCTGGGTCTGGAAGATCTTTAGCATCTTCTCCTCTTTTGCAATGTGGGCTGCCAAACGAAGCTCCATCTGGGAATAGTCAAAAGAAACCAACTGATGCTTGATGGTTGCGATGAATCCTACTCGCACCTTCTTGCCCCAGCTTCCTTGCAGAGGAATATTTTGAAGATTGGGGGAAACCGAAGACAATCTACCTGTTTCAGCTCCGAACTGCTCAAAGCGCGTATGAATTCTCCCCTCCTTATCTGCAAGCAATGGAAGGGGCGCAACGTATGTATTCAAAAGCTTGGCAAATTCCCTAAAGTTCAGCACTTCCTGAATAATGGGGTGCAAAGATTTTATCTTTTCCAATTCGGGGGAGGCGGTAGAAATAAGTCCGCCCGGGGTCTTGTGCATTCCCTTGGGAGAGATCATGAGTTTTTCAAAAAGCACTTGAGACAACTGCTTGGGGGAACTCACGTTAAAGACGCTTTCTGCCAGCTTAAATATTGCAGACTCTGCCCCTGTTAACTCCTTTCTCATCTCTTTCTCCAACTCCGCAAAATACTCTTTGCTAATAGCAATGCCTGTTTTCTCCATGGCTCTCAATACAGGAGTAAGCTTGCGCTCAACATCCGCTATCTCTTTGGAAAGCACACCGTCTCTCACAAGCTGCTCAATGGCGGCTGACTGGCCGTCTTCTCCTTGCGCTTTTTCCAGTCTCTTTATACCCCCATGAAGTTCGGGTAGACGCAAAACCAAGCTGCGAAATCCAAAAGATTCAAACAGCTGCCCTATTTCTTTCTCATCAAAATCCTTCCAGGCAAGATCAGAGATCCTAAATTCAATGGGAGAGTGCCGTTCTATCTGCGCCAACTCTTTGCTCATGGACGCCTGGTCTTTATACCGCACGAGCATGTCTTTAAGCCTTGGCTTTAAAGACTTTGCATTCTCTGTATTGTCTTGCAATTCTTGGTAGATATTTTCTAAAGACCCAAACTTCAGCAATAAAGCAATCGCTGTTTTTTCTCCAATGCCAGTAACGCCCGGAATATTGTCTGAAGGATCTCCGCGGAGCGCTTTATAATCTACAAGCTGTGCGGGACGCAAACCTCCAAATCTTTTTTCTACGGCTTTCTCATCATAAAGCACTGAATCCTGTATGCCCTTTCGCAAGGTGTACGCTTTTGTATGTTTGTCTACCAACTGAAATACATCAGCGTCTCCGCTCAATATAATGGTTTCGAGCGGGGGCTTCACCTGTTTTCTTGGTGCCTGCAAAGAAATGGTGCCAATAATATCATCTGCCTCAAACCCCTCTTTTTCATACACTGGTACGTGAAACGCGGCCAGCACTTTCTTCACCAAGGGCATCTGGTTGTACAGCTCGTCTGGAGCCTTCTCGCGCTTTGCCTTGTATGCCTTGAACTTTTTATCCCTGAAACTTCCCCCTGCAACGTCAAAAGCGGCGGCAATGTAATCTGGCTTGAATTCTTTCACCGCTTTGAAAAAAGCCAGACAAAACCCGTACACCGCGTTTACCATTTCTCCTGTCGAGGTTGTCAAAGAAGGAGGCAACGCATGAAACGCCCGGTGTATTAAAGAGTTGGCATCAATCAAAAGGAGGCGTTTTTTCATAAAAGCGAGGGCGGAAGGGATAGACGAATATCTTCAGCTCTCAAAAGACGCGTGTCATCAGCGGCTTTTGTGAGGCCGAACGACTGCCCCTTTGCGATGCCCACATAGTGTAATTTCTTTCCAAGCGATCTTACTTCTTCAACAGCAGCGACTAAATCTGTATCCGAACTGACCAAATACGCAATATCGTATTTATCTGACCGAGCAAAACGAATCATCTCAACTGCCAGTCTTACGTCAACGCCCTTTTCATGAAACGTCTTATCAGGATGCTGGATAAGCTGCCCAAGAGTCACCGCAACTCCATGCCGTTGCAAATTGGCAAGTAATTTCTGCTGATCTGCATACATTTTCTCGGACTTCGCATTGTCACGTTGACGTTTAAGCGCGCCTATGTAGTAGCGTACTCCCGTCAACTGGTTGGGCTGTACAAGATATTCCGCAAAGGTGTAAAAATTGAAATCAAGTAGGCTAAACTTTCCACTAATCTGGGACGCTAATTCTTTGAGCTTAAAATAGAAATTATTACCGTCAACAAAAACAAATGCTCTATCCATGGTTGCAAAAACAGAACTGCCGTCCTGGCAAAAGCCAAGAAGGCAGTGAGATTAATATATTTAGTATACCCGAAGGAAACAGCCTTGTCAAATCTTCACAGCTCTTAGCCCATACAATCTTGCTCATGAGTAATTGGCTAGTTTTCTCCAACATATAAGCATTATATCATAGAAAAACAAAGTTCATCCTATCACAATATGCCTCTTTGTCAATCCTTTCCTGTACAGTAGCGGGTTTTTGCTATATCATAAAGTTAAAGATAGAGAAAAAGGGGGAAATTTAAGAGAATAGAATGCAGCTCCTTTCGTCACAGAACGTCCAGCCAAAATCCAGGCTGGCGTTTTCTTTTCTGCTTTTACCATATCGTTATGCTTCGTTTGTTTTTATCACCATGCTCAAATCGGATCCACAAAGTATCTCTGGGAAGGATCTTTTTGATGCGGTCTGCCCATTCTATTACTACGATGGCATGGGGGTCTGCAATAATCTTTTTGAACCCTAAGTGAAGAAGCTCTTTCGCGGGGTTATCTAGCCTATAACAATCTATATGATACAAGTATCTAAGCGCCCTGTCGGATGACAGGGCGAATTTGTTCATAATAATAAATGTGGGGCTAAGGATTTTCTCTGTAACTCCCAGGCCCTTTGCGAATCCCTGGGTAAACGCGGTCTTGCCGCTTCCCAATTCTCCTACTAACGCAAACACCTGCGCTCCGGAAAGGGCTTTCTCTTTTGTCCCGCTTCGCGGGATCTCGCGTAGCGAGACAATGTTTTTCGCAAGAGCCGCTGCGAATTTCTGTGTTTCGAGTGAAGATTTTGTTGACTTTTCCATGCAAAAAAGCTAACGTGAAATTACTATTATGGACCCCGTTAGAAATTGCTTTTATCAAGGGGTTTAAACGAAGACACGGTCATCAAAACATATACTATGGATATTTCTAACGGGGTGGATACTCCAAAGAAAGAAAAAACGTTTGTGGTATCCCTCAAGGGCGTGGCTCCCTGGGTTTCTCAAGTGCGCTACAAGAAAGACGAAAAGGATCTCAAGCTGTATTTCACTATTATTGTAGGAGATGCAGCCAACTCGCACAATAGCGAAATTGGCCAGCTTCCTTTAGAAGCAACGCCTCTCCCCGCTCTTGCCGGAAAACTTTTAACTAAACTTGAACACCTGGAAAACAAAAATCTGTATATGGCTGCCATTTCAAAAGACGAGTGGCTAGACTGCCAAGCAGATACCCGGGCCCTAAAAGAAAGCGTGGTGCACGTGAAAGACTACATAGGGGAGCAGGCCTCACTGCTTTTACTGTATGAAGAGCCAGGCTCCTCGCACCCAAAAGGGCTCTTATGGGCAAAAAGAAAAGAGCTTCAGGAGGCGGCTCAGAGCATAGGAACCGGGCTCCAAAAGGGGAATTGGACACTGCTTTCGTTCCCCAACCAAACAATTGAAGCCATACCAAACCTTATCCGCAAAGCGTTATGAGCGAAACCGAAACTCGAGAAAAGATTACCGGGGAGGTGCACATAAGCGCCACGCACGCCGAAGATGTTAAAAGATCTATACAAAACATCAAGGGCCTTTCAGAACGCCTGAAGAATACAGAAGAATCCCAGATAAGCGAAACATTTTCTCTTTTTCTAACCTCTGCGCTTGCACTGGAAGCTTCCGACATACACCTAGAAGCTTTGGAACAAAGCGTAAAGGCGCGGTTCCGCATTGACGGCATTCTTCAAGATATAGGAACCATGCCCTCAAAACCGTACGAGTCCCTACTCTCACGCATTAAACTCGTTTCGGGCATCAAGCTCAATGTGTCAGACCGCCCGCAAGACGGAAGATTTTCTTTTGACGTGGGAGGTACGGAAATTATTGAGGTGCGGGTCTCAACTCTTCCTTCAGAATACGGAGAGTCTGTGGTGATGCGAGTTTTGAATCCCAAGAGCTTGCTCACCTTGGGCGACCTTGGGTTAAGAAAAGATCTCCTAGACATATTCACCAAGGAAATCAAGAAACCAAACGGCATGATCATGGTGACGGGTCCCACAGGATCTGGAAAAACTACCACACTCTACGCATTTTTAAAAACAGTGCAGAATCCGGAGATAAAAATCATTACCATAGAAGACCCCATTGAGTACCACCTAGCTGGCATTTCTCAAACCCAGGTGCGCCCAGAAAAGGGATACACCTTTGCTTCTGGCCTAGCTGCCATTGTCCGCCAAGATCCCGATATTGTTTTGGTGGGAGAAATACGGGATGGCCAGACCGCAGAAATTGCCGTGCAGGCAGCTCTTACCGGGCACCTGGTATTTTCCACCCTGCACACCAATGACGCGGCAGGCACTATTTCTCGCATGGCAAGCCTTGGGATACAAGTAGCAGGAACTGTTGCATCTGCATTAAACCTTATCGTTGCCCAAAGGCTCGTGCGCAAAGTATGCGCCAAGTGCAGCAAACTCGCAAAAGCAACAAAAGAAGAGCTGCAAGTCATACATGACGCCTTACGGAAAATATCTCGCAAGATATCCCCAAAGATATCTGCAACCCTTAAGATCCCACAAGCCGCAAGATGCCTTGCGTGCAACAACACAGGATACAGAGGAAGGATAGGCATTTTTGAAGCCATTGTTGTTGACGAAGCCATGGAATCTTACATTCTTACTAGCCCCTCTATAGGAAGCTTGCGGGAAACCGCGCAAAAACGAGGCATGGTAACTATGGAACAAGACGGATATCTCAAGGTCGTAGAGGGCATAACAACCATACAGGAGATCCAACGAGTAACCACGGGGTAAAGAGGCAATCTCTTCTGGGCTGGGGACCTTATTTGGTATTTGGAACACAAATTTGGAATAATTTGGGGGCATAATCTAGCATCACCCGGACTACCCACCCTATAATCACTCCAGGTCCCCAGCCCAACAGAGATTAAAAACTATAATACTTTCTGAATACATATTCTACACTAAAAGAAAATGATTGTCAAGACCCCTCCAGAACAACAAAAAGAGGAGGAAACCATTGAACGAAGCCTCCGTCCCAAGTCTTGGGACGAATATATAGGGCAAGAAAAAATTAAAAACAATCTCCGGGTCATTATTGACGCGGCCAAGAAACGCCAAGAGCCACTAGAACATCTGCTCGTCTATGGAAACTCCGGCCTTGGAAAAACTACGCTCGCCCATGTCCTGGCAAACGAAATGGGGAACGGCATTCAAACCTGTTCTGGGCCAGCACTCAACCAACCAGGAGATCTAGCCTCGATCCTCACCAACCTCCAAGACGGAGAAGTTCTATTTATTGACGAGTGCCACCGCTTATCTCGCCAAGTTGCAGAAATGCTGTACTCTGCCATGGAGGACTTCAAACTCCACCTTATCGTGGGCAAGGGCCCCATGGCCAGAACCATGGATCTTGACCTTCCACATTTTACGATCATAGGAGCAACCACGCGCATTGCCCTTCTCCCTTCTCCTTTGCGCAACAGGTTCGGCTCCATATTTCAGCTCAACTTTTATGAGCGCGGCGACATGGAGAAAATCGTGCAGAGGTCAGCAAATATATTGCGCATGGAAATAGACCCTGCCGCAATAGGGTCTATTGCGACAAGATCCAGATTCACTCCTCGCGTGGCAAACCGTATTGTGCGCCGCGTACGCGACTTTGCCCAGGTAGCGGGAGCCTCCTGTATCGCAGAAGCGATATGCCAAAAAACGTTTGCAGCTCTTGAGCTAGACGAGATTGGCTTGGAACCGGAAGACCGAAAAATCCTCCACGCCATAATCACAAAATTCTCTGGGGGACCGGTTGGCATACAAACGCTTGCCGCCTCGGTCTCGGAAGAACAGGATACTATTCTGGATATCTATGAACCTTATCTTTTACAGTTGGGGTTTATCCAGAGAACCTCGCGGGGCAGGATTGCCACTCCCCGCGCCTACGCGCACATGGGAGTTGCGCAAACCAAAGATAATCTGATATAAAGGATTAGAAATTAGGATTTAGAAATTAGAAATTTTTTATGAGCGGACATTCCCACGCACGAACTGTCAAACACGACAAAGACCTTGCGGCCAGCCAGCGCAGCAAGGTGTTTTCAAAGTTAGCCGCGGAACTAGCTGTCGCGACAAAACAAGGAGGGGGAAATCCCGACATCAATGCGCGGCTGCGCACAGCCATGGACCGCGCAAAAGCCGCAAACATGCCTTCAGACAACGTGGAACGAGCAATAAAGAAGGGGGCAGGCCAAGACCAGGCAGAAAATCTGGAAGAATTTCTTCTTGAGGCATACGGCCCCGGAGGGATAGCGGTGCTTATCTCCGGGATCACGGACAACAAAAACCGCATGTTAAGCAATTTAAAACAAATTCTCTCAAAGAATCAGGGGAAAATGGTTGATGGAGGAGCGGTGCGCTGGCTCTTTGAACAAAAAGGGGTCATGGCCACAAAGAGCTCCCTGCCGAAAGACGAACTTGAAATGAGGGCAATAGAGGCTGGCGCAGAAGACTTGTACTGGAGAGAGGACGGGATGCTTGATGTATACACAAAACCCACGGAACTAGAAAAAGTGAAAAACAGCCTCCAGACCCCAGACATATCTATTGAAGAAGCGTCAATTGACTGGGTCCCCAAAGAAGAGATATCAACCGACCAAAAGAGCGCCGATGCCGCACAAAAACTCTTTGACGAGCTCGATGAAAATGATGCCGTACAGAATGTCTACTCTAACCTTAAAGGATAATGATTATCCTTGGCGTAGACCCGGGAACGGCCCGCACAGGATACGGCGTTGTACAGAATTCACGAGGTAACTCTTTAGAGTGTGTTACATATAACTGCATCACAACTCCAAAAGAAAAGGGGTCTGGAGAACGACTTCTCATACTAGAAAAAGAGCTGCTGCGGGTTTTGAACGAGTATAAGCCGGACGCAGTAGTAGTAGAACTCCTCTACTTTTTTAAGAACCTAAAAAGCGTAATGCCTGTGTCAGAAGCAAGAGGAGTTATATTGCTTGCCATAGCAAAAAAAAATCTTCCAGTGTTTGAACTTACTCCACTTCAAGTGAAAATGGCTATCACCGGATACGGCAGGGCAGACAAAAAACAAATGCAGCGCATGGTTCAGCAAGCACTAAAGCTGCCTCAAATCCCAAAACCAGACGACGCCGCAGATGCTCTGGGCCTTGCTATAGCCGGCATGCTCCTAGCAAAAAGGGGTGTCTGACACCCCTTTTTGCTATACGATTTTGGCGTATTTTCTTTTCCCCACCTGAATAAGCATGCCTCTTCTAATACGGATGAGGGATTTTTCGTCTTTCAGCAAGAGCCTGTCAATCTTCACACCTCCCTGCTCAATGAGCCGCCTCGCCTCTGATCTTGAGGCGGCAAGATTTGTTTTGCACAGCAAGTCTAGGGCTGACAACTCTTTTTCTTTCAAGGCAAACTTTGGCGTTTCGTCTGGCTGCAAGCCTTCTCGAAATACCCTGTTAAATTCTTTTTCTGCAAGCAAAGCGATTTGAGGGCCATGACAAGCAGCAACAACCTCTTTAGCTAGCCTGGCCTTGGCTTCTCTCGGATTAAGTTTTTTCGATGAGAGCTGCCGCCCAACTTCTTCTATCTCTTTTTGGGGAACATTGGTAAGGATCTCAAGCCCCAACACAATGCGCTCATCAGGCCAGGACATAATTTTACCGTACATCTCGCCAGGCTTCTCATCAAAGGCAACTAGATTCCCTTCGCTTTTCCCCATTTTCTTGCCGGATGAATCGGTTAACAGCTTTAAAGCCAGAACGAACTTTTCTTTGTTTTTTATCCTTTTCAGAAGCGTCCTGCCTGCCAGCATATTAAACGTCTGATCATTCCCCCCAACTTCCAAATCAACGTCCATGGTCACGCTATCGTAGGCTTGAAATATTGGATACAAAAACTCATGGACATGGATATCCTTGCCTGCCTTTATTCTTTTCTGGAACATATCCCTTTCCAGCAGCCGCGCAACGGTAAAATGGGAGGCTAACTCAAGAAGATCTTCCGGTTTTAACTTGTTGGTCCATTGCTCATTGCGCAAAAACCTAACGTTTGATTTTTTGAGATCCAGGATCTTGCCGATCTGCTTTTTGTAGTCTATGGCGTTCGCCAAGACCTGTCTTCGTGTCAAGGGCTTTCTCGCCGCTCCCTTGCCGGTTGGGTCTCCTATGGTAGCCGTGAAGTCGCCTATGAGAATAATGATCTCATGCCCCAGATCCTGAAGCTGGCGCAACTTCCGCAAGCTCACCAAGTGCCCTATGTGAAGCTTGCCAGTTGGGTCAATGCCGTGGTAAATCCTCAATTTTTTACCAGCCCTTAAAACATTCTCTAGCTCGTTACGGCTAGGATAAATACGCTCTACTCCTCTTGTTAAAACTTCTTCGATCTGATCTTTTGTCTCCATAACAACATGCTATCACGCCTAACTTTTTCTTGTCCAGCCGATAAAACCATGATACATTGTACCATAGTATGACGAGAACTCGTCATGTAAAAAAGGTGCTCCAGAAAAACTCCGCGCTAACTCGGGGAAGACGGCTGCTCCATGTGGGCTTCTTTTTGTTTCTTGTGCTGTTTATAGCGTCAGCCTCCCTCTTTCTCTACTACGCAAAAGATCTCCCGAGGCCAGAGCGTTTGAATGAAATTGCATTTGCCCAAGCCACAAAAATATACGACCGCACAGGCCAAGTTCTTTTATACGAACTGTTTGGAGAAGAAAAAAGGGAGTTTGTTCCCTTTGGCAAAATCCCCCAGTACCTCAAGGAAGCCATACTCGCTACCGAAGACCGATATTTCTATACGCACTTTGGCATTGACTGGAGGGGCATTGGCAGGTCTATACTGAAAAACTTCAGGCTGCGAGATCCTGCCAAGTTCGTTGGGGGGTCTACCATTTCCCAGCAGCTAGTGCGTTCCATACTGTTGAGCCGGGAAAAAACAGTGCCCAGGAAGATAAAAGAAGTCATTCTTACGTTGGAGCTAGAGCGCCGATATTCTAAAGATGAGATTCTTGAGTTCTATCTTAATCAGGTTCCCTTGGGATCCACGGTGTACGGGGTTGGAGCTGCTTCCCGCTTTTATTTTGGAAAGCCGGCAACAGAGCTTTCCCTTTCAGAGTCTGCGCTTATCGCGGCTCTCGTCCAGGCTCCAAGCCGCTACTCACCGTATGGTTCTCATAAAGAAGACCTGCTCTCGCGCAAAAACTATGTGCTAGGCAGCATGAATCTTCTTGGATACATTACCCAAGAGCAAAGGGCAGAGGCGCAAAACCAAGAATTAGTATTTCAAGATCCCGGCCTTTCTATTAAGGCGCCCCACTTTGTTCTGTACGTCGTAGACCAGCTTCTTGAAACCTACGGCGAAGAATTTCTCCGAGAAAGCGGATTAAAAGTATACACGACCCTTGATTGGAAACTCCAAGAAAAGGCAGAAGAAATAGTACAGACTGTCGGGGAGCGCAACACGGCATTTGACGCCAACAACGCAGCCCTGGTGGCGCTAGATCCTATTACGGGAGAAATCCTCGCCATGGTAGGGTCAAAAGACTGGTTCGGAGAATCATACCCTAAAGGATGCATCTCCGGCCAAACCTGCACGTTTGATCCCAAGGTAAACGTCGCAACGTACCGCATAGGAAGGCAGCCAGGGTCTGCGTTCAAGCCCTTTGCGTATGTAACTGCATTCACAAATGGGTATGATGATATGACAACGGTGGTAGACGAAGAAACAAATTTCGGGATGTGGGGAGATAAGGAATACATCCCCCACAATTATGATGAAAAATTCCGCGGCACAGTAACCTTGAGACAGGCCCTGGCGCAATCCCTGAACATTCCTTCTATTAAGGTGCTGCTCAATTTGGCCGGGCTGCAAGAGAGCATTGCAACCGCGCATGATATGGGAATAACAACACTGCAAGATCCGTCACGATACGGGCCCTCTTTGGTGCTGGGAGGAGGAGAAGTAAAACTTCTTGATATTACATCTGCATATGGGGTGTTTGCAGCTGGAGGAAATCGAATTCCTCCACTATCTATTACGCGGGTTGCGAGCGAGGGAGGCGCAACGCTTCAGGAAAATACAAATACTCCTATTGCCGTTCTCCCTAGAAAAGCCGCAGATATGATAACGTCTATTCTTTCAGACAATGCGGCTCGAACCCCCATATTCGGCGCAAACTCTCTTCTCTATTTCCCCGATAGGCAGGTAGCGGTAAAGACGGGAACGACCCAGGACTTTCGGGACGGCTGGGTTGTGGGATATAGCCCCTCGACAATCTCGGGGCAAGCCCCAATTGCTGTGGGAGTGTGGGTAGGAAACAACGACAATTCACCCATGAACAAAGAGCCTGGCGTTGTGGTTGCGGGCCCCATATGGCGCCAATTTATGGACTACGCCCTTTCGACGCTTACACCTTAAGAGGCATGAGAACATATAGGTATCCTTCTTTGCGAACCGGCTTTAGAATGGCTGGGGATTCGCTTCCAGAAAGCCCCAGCTCAATTTCATCTTCTTTCATGTGCATGACTCCATCTAAAAGGAATCTCCAGTTGAACGAGGTTTCTATGTCTTCTCCTTGGGTTTGAGCTGGAATAAACGAAACATGTTCTCCTACGTCTGTGGACTTTGCCACTAGTTCCACTCCTTTTTTCTTCTGGTTCACGATCAGCTTCACGTCGCTCAATTTCCCCGAAAAAATGGATGCAGCCTTGAGTTGGTTGATGAACGCGTTTTTATCTATAACAAGCTTTGCCGCAAAGTTCTTTGGGATGATGTCCTGGTACTGGGGATATTCTCCCTCTATGAGGCGGGAAATAATTTGAATGGCGGGCTTGCCCGGCTGCTCTGGAGCATAGTCAAACACCGCCTGGTTTGGGGACACGTAGATCCTGGTCTTACCCTGTTGCTCTCCAAGTGCGGCAACCAACTCTCTTGCAGTTTTTGCGGGAAGTATGAACGTTGTCTGCAGGGGCTGTCCCTTTGGGAACAACAGGGTTTGTTCGGCAAGCCTAAAGCTGTCGGTAGCGGCAAGCTTGCATGTTTGCTGTGAGAAAGAAACAAAGATCCCCGATATCTCGGGCCTTGCCTGCGTTTGCCCTGCCATGCTTGCAACCTGTCCCATGCCCTCAAAAAATGGGTGTGTTTCTACCTCCACAAACGCCTCTCCTTCCTTAAAGGTTGGGATGATGGGGAAATCTTCTGCCGGTAATGTTTTTAAAAGCGTCTGGTGGTCTTTGGAATCGATGGCGAGCCCAGACTCTTTTGCGGTAAGCGTTATTTGGTTTTCTGGAAGAAGGGCAATAAATTGGGAAAGGGATTTTGCGGGCAGTACACAGCTTCCTTCTTTTTCGTTTTTTGCTAATATCCTGTACCGTATCCCAACCTCAAGGTCTGTTGCGGCCAGTTCCATAATGTTTTTATTTGCGGAAACTAAAATATTCCCCAGTATGGGAAGCGAGGGCGACTTTGCCGCCACCCTTTCCACGGTTTGCAACCCTAGCCGCAGACTGTCTTTTAAAACGGTGGATCTCATTTATTAGTAGTTATAGTTTACTACACTTATTGCTGTGGATAATGTATTTTTTATTCACATCCCGCTCTTATTTTTGGCGTGGGATATGCTGTGGATATGTTGGGATGAAACACAGCACACACGCGACCCGCCCGCTATCCACTATATATTCTCTGGCGTATTAGTGTGATTTCATCAACAAGCGCCTCTGATTGCTGGAACTCTTTGGAGATTTTTTCACAGGCATAAATAGCGGTGGTGTGGTCTTTGCCCCCAAACTTTTTACCAATAAAAGGGTATGAGCTCTTGAGCTCTTCTCGCAAAAGATACATGGCTATTTGGCGCGGTCGCACCACCTCTTTCTTTCTTGAGGTTGCTATGATCTCTTTTTCTTTGATATCATAGAACTCGGCAACGGCAGCTATGATCTTTTTATGATTCACCATTTTATTTGGGCTTTGGATAACGCTTCGCAGCAGGGTTTTTGCGTCGGAAAACGTCGGAGACTTACCGTTCAACTGCACAAACGCCGCCAAGCGGTTGAGCGCGCCCTCTAACTCTCTAATGTTCCTCTGGATGTGGGAAGCGACATATTCGCAGATCTCGTCATCTAAAGACATGGTTTTTTCCTGCATTTTAGAGCGCAGTATGGCCAGGCGCGTTTCAAAATCTGGCATGCTTATATCGGCAATCATACCGCCTTCAAAACGAGACCGCAGGCGTTCTTCTAGCGCCGGGATTGCCTTTGGGGGACGATCAGAAGAGAAGATGATTTGTTTGCCCGCCTCGTAAAGCGTATTGAACGTGTGAAACAGTTCCTCTTGTGTTTTATCTTTGCCGGCCAAGAACTGTACGTCATCCACGATAAGAACGTCAAGATCTCGGAGCGTGGAACGCAACGCGTCTGTTGTGTGGTTCCTTATGGCAGCGACAACTCCGGAAGTGAATCGCTCGGAAGAGAGATATTTTAACTTCTTTTGCGGCGCATCCCCCATAATTTTATTCCCCACTGCCTGGAGTAGATGGGTTTTTCCCAGGCCCGTTCCCCCGTACACGAACAGGGGGTTGTACACGATCCCCGGATCTTTCACAATTGCCAGGGAAGCCGCGTGCGCAAGCTCATTGAAGGGAGCAACCACAAAATTATCAAAGGTGTATCTTGGGTTCAGGCTTGTGGACCTGTCTACTTTAAGTTCTTGGAACTCAAGCTGGTTTTCTTGGGGCATGGCCATGGGCCTTGGGGATGCGGGGTCTTTCTGTTTCCCCCCGGAACGCTCCACAGTGTACTTAATGCGCCTAATCTCGCCATCTAAACCGTGGAGGGCCTGGAAGAGGATCTTGTTATATTTATTCTCCAGCCATTCTTTTGAGAAGTTGTTGGGGGCGGAAATGACAAGCTCATCTTCTTTTTTAGAGAGAATGTACGTGTTCTTGAACCAGGTAGCAAAGTTTGCCGGGGAGATCTTAAACTGTATTTGGGCAAGCGCAGCCTGCCAGAGTTCCTCGCGTGTCATATGCAAAGTATATACTAAAGCTGGGGAAAGGGCAAAATAAGAGGGAACTTATTTTTCGTGTGGAGAATATGGGGATAATATGTGAACAAGGTACTCTCTTAAACATTTGACACCCAACTAGAGAGCTCGGTAATTAGGTATTAGAAATTAGACATTCGCCATTCTTTCTGGTATATTCTATAGGTATGAGTATTACGTACCAGCCGAAAAAGAAAAAGAGGGCAGGGACCCACGGCTTTTTAAAGAGAAAGAGTACGAAAGGCGGGAGGAATACTGTGCAGAGGCGCAGACAGAAAGGCCGCAAGCGTCTAACCCCGTAAATACTGTTCTATGCTCCCCCAAGCCGCAAGACTTCGCAAAACCCGAGATTTTAAGGAAGTATTTGGGAGGGGAAAAGGGGTGAGCAATGGCCGCCTTTTTTTAAAGGCGGCCGTAACAAAGAATAAAGATACGCGCTTTGGCATTGTGGTGTCAAAGCAGGTAGCGGCAAAAGCAACAGACCGCAACCGTATAAAGAGGGTGCTGCGAGAGGCGGTGAAAAGCTGTATGCCAGACGTGAAAGATGGATATGATGTTGTCTTGGTTGCGCTCCCGGGGTTTGCCGCAACCAGCCCAAAAGAAGCTACGCCGCAGGTTGCGGGTATTATTAAAAAGAGTTCTCTCTCTAAACCCTAATGCAATTTCTCGCATCTCTTTATACCGCAGTATTCTATCAGCCTATTTTTAATATCCTCATCCTTCTGTATAATGTTATACCCGGGAAGGATCTTGGGATCGCAATTATTCTCCTGACTGCGCTTTTCCGTTTCGCCATGCTTCCTTTGAGCATGAAAGCGGCCATAACGCAAAAGAAGTTCACCGAGCTTCAGCCCAGGGTTAAAGAGATCCAGGAGAAGTTTAAAGCAAATAAAGACCAGCAGGCAAAAGAGCTCCTGGCGCTTTACCAAAAAGAAAAGGTAAATCCGTTTGCGGGCATTCTGCCCCTTCTTATCCAGATCCCGGTTCTTCTTGCGCTCTTTCAGGTGTTTGGAAAGGGGCTTGCCGCAGAGCAGATCTCTAATCTGTACTGGTTTGTGCAAAATCCAGTGCACCTAGACCCAATGTTTTTGGGGTTCTTTGATCTGCAGGCAAGGTCTTTGTGGATTGGAGTTGTTGCGGCAGCGCTCCAATTTATTCAGTCAAAGCAGATGATGCCCCGGCCAAGCAAACTCGTAAAACAGCATAATTTTTCTTCAGGCCTCCAGAATTCCATGCTGTACTTCTCTCCATTGCTAACCCTTATGATTCTTCCCCAGCTTCCCGCGGCAGTAGGGTTGTATTGGATCACGACCTCTGTGTTTTCAATTTGGCAGCAGTGGTATATAAACCGAAAATCCGAAGCACGAAGCGCGAAATCCGAAACAAGCATGAATGACAAAAATCCTATATGGACAAAGAAACACTCGCAATCGTAGAAAATATCACAAGAGAATTGTTTAATAGGATTGGGCTTGAGGGCGACATCCGGGTTTCGCAAAAAGACGAGGAAAGCGTTTTGGTTGAAGCCACCTGCGAGGATCCCCAGCTTTTCATTGGAGAGCGGGGGCAAACCTTATTTGAAATTGCCCATATTCTCAAAGCATTGATAAGAAAAAAGACGAGAACAGTTCTCGTCCGCCTCGCGCTGGATATCAATGACTATCAGAAAAACAAAGAGCAGTACTTGAGAGAACTTGCGAGAACTACCGCAGACGAGGTAGTTCTATTTAAGGCAGACAAAGAGCTCCCTGCAATGACACCCGTAGACAGACGCATTGTGCACTTAGAATTGGCCGAGAGGCAAGACGTGGTTTCAGAAAGCGTAGGCGAAGGCCCAGAGCGTCGCGTGGTAATACGACTCCGCAACTCTGTATTTACACCGCCAAGTAGCAATGGCCTGTCTTATGGCGTTTCCTAGAGCGTTTAGTTAAAGGAATCCTCGCATAGCTCATTAATGTCTGGATTTCCATTTTGCAGGATTTTTATACTGTCAGCGTCTTTACCCCACCCTTCGTCCGGAGTTATCTTATACTCGTCAAGGCGAATAAGGTATCCCCCAGGTTTCCATGTGACCCCTAATTGCTCTTTACGTCCTTCAAGACAAATGCGTTCTCCCGCAAAATTTTCATTTTCGTATAAAACCACAACAAATTCGCCATGGACCCAGAGCGACTCAATGTTTTTGCAGAGCGAGGTATTTATTGGAGAAGAGTCAGTGATATCGTCGTTGCATATTCTAGCGGTGTCTTCTGTAAATTGCCTCCATGTTTTTTTACACCAATCACCATCGCAACCGTATGCGCCAGGGATGTTTCGCATAACAGACCACATAAGCGGGCTGGGTAATGGCGTTTGAGCAAATGTGAATATCTCGTCCGAACTTGTTTTGCAGCTTCCTCCTGGACTCGGCACATTGCAACAATACCGTATGCCGCCTGTCAATGCGGTTTCTCCGCCGGCATCTATACATTTTTGAAGGCAGTTGTCAGTGCCTGTGCCAGACTGTGTTGTCTTAACACACTGTTCGCCCGGGCATTTTGAAGCTCCTTGATTTACAATGGGTAAGTTGCCTGTGCATTCGAAGCTGCCTACCCGCATACCCATGGCGGGCGCGCAGCGGTAGGGCGCAATGCCCATGCCTATTTGAGACGCAATACACCGCTCGCTTTCTTTTACGGGGGTGAGTTCAGACATCCTCAAGAGTGTGAGCTCTGGGTTGATAATCTGTAGAATTATAAAAGAGGACAAAACAAGCAAGAGCCCAAGAAGAGCTTTTTGTATTTTATCTTTTGCGTCTCCTGTGGAAGTAGGGTTTCCTTGAGAAGTCATCCATTGCACGCCTCCCCACACAATCATGACAAACGCAGCCAAGCCGGAAATCATAACAAAGAACGTATAGAACCATGCCACAAGACCAGTGAGGCTTGTAGTGTCTTTAAGCTCGAGCCCTCCAGGCAGGGGCGGGTAGGTTAAGTTCAGCTCTAGTGCGGCAAAAGCAGAAAGAGGTAAGAGTAGTAGCGCAAGGATTAGAAGAATCTTTTTCATATATCTCATCGTATCATTTTCCTCGTACCGTGTTAATCACTGCCCATGTCCACAACATAAATATGCTCAAAATAGGAACCAAGCCGCCCAGGAAGAATAATATACCTCTTTTAAGCGCTCGTCCCGTTGCCTTTTTTGCTGCTGCCCGTCTTGCTTGCTGAGATTGACGAATGTTTTGGATCTGTTCCTTTGCAGATTCTAGTTTCCCCGATTTCCATACCATCCAAAGAATTAAGAACCCTCCGAGAATGAGGTTCACAATAACGCCCATGGCCAGTACAACATCAAGAATATCAATAATAACTGCTAGGAGCATAACTATAATAACGTCAGGATCCAAAAAACTTCCTTGAGAAGTTCCCTGTTGCTGGTTTGTTGCATCTTGAGCCTGTTCACCCTCTTGGCCAGAGGCAGCTTCTTTTTGGGGCGTTGCAGTTGCTATTTCAGCCATTTATAGGGTTTTTGTTATCTTTGTATTCTTCAACCGTCTTTTTCCTTAAAAGTTCCTCGGGAGACGTGGTGATTATTTCGTGCTCTGCGGGAGAGGCAACCACTTTGATAGCAACATGCTTTTGGCCCGCAAAGAATATGCCTTCCCCCACCTCGGTTTCCAGCAAGAGATTCTTTTCTTGCGAAGTTAAGTTAAATGACTTTTTCACAAGATCTATAGTTGCAGGGCTCTGTTTCATTAATATCTGTATGGAGGAGTTTGTGATAATGGGCCTTCCGTATTGGGATTTCATAAAATCCCCCACATCTTGGGTAATAGTGGTAACGCCAAGGTAGTACTTGCGCGCCCTTTTTGCAATGCCGTACAAGAATGATGCTCCGTCTTCAGACTGCATTATCCACCAGGCCTCGTCTATAACAAGGATTCTTTTCTTTAATTCCGATCTTACCTTGTTCCATATGTATCGCATGATAATGTACATTGCCATGGGGCGCAGGCCCTCTTCCATGTCACGAATGCCAAAGGCAATGAGCTTGTTATCCATGGCTATATTCGTCTGTTTGTTAAAGAAATTAGAATACGTACCCTTGGTGTACTTTCGCAATCTCCTAACCAAAGAGTCTGCTCCCTCCATAGTTGAAAGTACCTGCTCTAAGTCTTCCATTAAAGGGATGTTTTGCGCCCACGTGGCAGGTTCAGAATCTACTCTAATGTCTTTTGCCGCATAGGTTTCTGTAATGGCTCTGTCCATGACCGCATCTTCTTCTGCGCTTAACCCACCCAGCATGAGGCGCATTAAACCAACAAGGTTGATGATGTTTGATCTCAATACGTCTTCTGGCTTTTCGTCTTCTCTGGGAGTTGCAAGGTCAAAGGGATTAATATGGTTTTCTGAACTCAAAGAGATGTCAAAGAACGAGCCTCCTACCGCGTTTGATAGGGTTTTATACTCATTTTCTGGGTCTAGAATAACAACATCTGTGCCGGTCATGAGTTGGCGCAAAACTTCAAGCTTAACCGCGTAAGACTTTCCCGAACCCGATTTTGCGAATAAAACTTCGTTGGCGTTCTCCAAAGAAAACCGGTCAAACAAAATCAAGGAGTTGTTGTGGCGATTAATGCCGTACAGAACTCCTTCGTTAGAGCTTAGGTCAAATGACACGAAAGGAAACGTAGAAGACAGGGGTTCTGTGTTCATAGATGTGTGTACGCCTATAAGATCTTTGCCGTATGGGAGGCACGAGTTAAACCCCTCTTTTTGCTGGTACAGCGCAGGCTTTATGTAGATAAGCCTGGATTCAAAGATTGACCGAAGAGTTGTCTCGATCTTTCGCAGTTCTTCTTCGGTTTCCCCGTACACGGTGATATACAGGCCGAACTTAAACATCTTTTCTTGCGCGGTCATAAGACGGTCTCGCAATTGCTCTAAATCCTGGAACCCAGTTTCAAGCTCTGGATCTCTTATTAACCCCTTTTCTTCTTTTTCTATAAGCTCTGATTGTATCTCCGTAACCTTTCTGCGAAGCTGTTTTAAAACAAATCCCGTATCAACTGGATGTATGTGTATGGAAATATCCATGGGCACATCCAAGTTAATGGTAGAAGAGAGCCAGGCCGCAGAAAGATATCTTGGGTAAGAGAATACAAAGAAGGACTTTGCCAGGCGCCCTCCCATTTCCAGGTATCCTGTTTGGATCTTTACTGAAGCAGGAGCAATGATGTCTTTGGAGGTTGTTACCTCTGCTTCAAAAATCTTGTCAGGGACACCCTGCTTTTTTTGAAAAAATGGCAGTTTCATTTCAATATTTCAGGCGGTATTTCAGGGTAATATCCAACCTCCGATTCTTCTGGGTGGTGATAACTCCATAGGAGTTCAATGAGTTCCTCTGTGTTTAAGGGCACTACCTGCAAACCGGCCCTCCTTAATCCCAGCGCGACATATTCCATTCTTTGCCAAAGCTGATTTTTCATTCTCTGAAATTCCTCTTCAGACAGAGATCCCGTGAACTTTGGTTTGCCTCCGTCTACAACCTCAAAAAAAGAAAAGGGAACCGAAACAAAGAAATTCTTTGCCATGATAGATCCTCCTGTGATGAGGCGCTCTACAAACAGGCGGTAGTCTTCGGTTTGTTTCTTGAGCAGTTCGTTTTGCTGGTTTGCTCCCAGCTCTTTTAGGTAGTCTATGTAGCCCGTGATGTTCAACCTTCTTGATTGTATGGAGATTTGAAGAGGAAAATCCAAAGAATTAAGAAAGTCCTGGAACTGAAAGATAATGGCTTGCTGTTCTTCTTCTGACTTTAAGGCAAAGTTCTGGGAGGAGACCATGAGCACCCCCCGCACCTGTCTGCCCCTCAATATCAAAACTCCTTCCTTAATTTCCTCAAATTCTAGAAATTGTTGGGTAGATGTCTCTTTCATCCCGTACGAGATGTTAGGTTGATAATTTCTGTTATACTCTTATTCATATGCGCATCGATATTCCCGTTGTTCATATATGGTGCATGAAATCTCGTTCGGGATTCATGTCATTTATTTGTTTCCACGTGTGTTGCCAGCGTCTTTATCTTGCTCTCCTTTACCAGTTTTATTTTGGGTTTCTGTATGCCTTCTTGCAAAGACGATGAAGCTTCCGCCGACGCTAAAGCTTTGGCGGACAGGTCGGCGGGCAAGCCTTTCTTCCATATATATGTCTTTGGCCCCACGGAAAAATGCAGAAAGTTAAAAAGTATGGTAGGGAACGATCTCCCCCCCATACTTACAAACGCAAAGAGAAAACCAATAGATAAGAGTACAACCGCAGAGAATGCAAATACAAAAAATGGAGCGGTAAAGTATAGAAAGAAAGCAACGGCAGCGGGCATTCCCAGATATGCCGTCTGCTTGAAAGTGAGAGGACCTACCACTCTCGCCTCCCGTTCAATAAATTGTGGTACTTGAAAACGCATAGCGTAAGCTCAAAATCCAAATTTCAAAATCCAAAATAAATTATAAATCCTAAGCATTAAATTATAAACCTACTTCGTTTTATTCATAATAGCAGTAAAGATTCGCGCCAGTTCAAGACCTTCTTGTATAAGTGGCTCAATTTCTTCTTTGAATGTTGAGTTAGCTTCTGCTAGCCCCTGAAGCCAGAAATGACTTTCTTTTGCTTCTTTTCTAGAAATCCTTATTCGTAGATTCAAATCTTTCTTACTGATAGATTCGTTAGCCTCTCTATAGTTTGCACCCACCGACCCGGCCGATCTCACAAGCTGTTTTGTCAGCTCAAGATTCACTGTGTCTCGTGGCAATTTTTTGCAGAGCTTGATTACATTTTTTAGGAATGTCAATGTTCTTTCTTCAAGGTCGTAGTGTTTTGAATTTTGTATTTCTGCCATTCTAATTTATTTTGGATTTTGTGCTTTGAGCTTTGGATTTTTGATACCAGATACAAACTACAAGCTTTCCCTGTATCTATCTTCTCCCTTCGGCTCTTCTGGCTTTTCTTCTGACTCTTCCAGCGGTTGCGGGGTCACAACCTTAGCCGTAACCTCTATTTCCATTCTGTGAAGTTGTTCCAAAGCTGGCTTTACCGGATAGAATACCAGTCTGTCTATGTCTCTTGTAATCGCATCTGCCAGCGCTTTTGTAAGCCCCATCTCTTTTTTGAGTGTCCCAGAAAACTCTTGGGGCAGTATGAGGCCCATGAGCACGAGCCCTGCGTAGTGAGCTACTTTTGACACGTCTTCTACCTTATTTCGTTCGCAGGAATTAAGTATGGCGTCCGCTGTTTCCACGGAAAAAATAGCTTCCTGCAGCTCTTGAGGGAGTTTCTCGTATATTTTCCAGAGTTCGTCTTGTGTGTATGAAACAGCCATTTTGTTCAGAGATTATTTAAACATTCTTCCTAGCGAAGAAATTAGCTAGTGGAGGGACGCGATCCTAAGTAGGCGGATATAGCATTTATCTTTTTCGCCAGATTCATGTATATGGCATCGTTCATGTAATTACCCCCTATCCCTAATTCTAGCTCTCGTTGCATTAAGGCAGTACGTAGCTCTGCAAGGATATGTTCGTTGAAAGTACCACCTTTTACCATGCGGTCAAAGTTTTCGTCAGATAAGGATTGTATTTCCTTTATTGTCTGCGATGCTTGTTGCCATGGGACGCTGGCGTTGGACTGTTGGGCTTGCCTTGTACGAGGGGGTTGAGCTGTGGCGGGTCTTGCTGTCGTAGACCTATCCCCTTTCTTTGTTATTGCCCGTAAGACACGTTGAGTAGATTTATCAACCTTCGATGCTACCCGATCTAGAATCGATTTTCTTAGTGTTGGAGTAGCGGCACCTGTACTCGTGGGAGCGCTAAGTTCCTCGGCTTTCTCCCAAGCTTGCCTTGGTGTCAAGCTGTTTATCTCTGCTTGCGTTAATCCCTGGTCTTTTAGATATTGTTCAAGCTGTTGTGATATAAGCACTGGGATCGCTCCGCCACTTTTGAGATTTTGTATCCCGCTGTTCAGCCAGATGGGCGGTGCTCCGCTTCCTCCTCCGCCACGTGGTCCACCCGATGGCTGAAGTGGTGGTGCTGGTGCGGGGCCTGTGCCGTTCCCGTCGTTATCGGGTCCTTTCTTCTTTTTCTTTTCAATTTTCTTGTCTATTTTATCAGTATCCTTTTGAATCTCTTCCAGCTTTTCTTCCCTAATGCCAATCTGCCTCTCTGACTTCTGGATTGTATCCTCATCTTGCTGGATTTTTTCTTTGATTATATCTCTGTCTATTGGGCTAATTGTTACGGGGCTACCGGGTTTAGTTTTTATATCTTCTCTTGATGTTTTAATCTCTTCCCGCAGTCGTACAATTTCGGCTTTAAGATCGGAGATCTCTTTTCCAATACTAAGCGCGTCTCCTTGGAGTTTTGTTTTTGTTCCTTCAAGTTCCTCGATCCCTTCTTCTGGAACATCAGGGATTTCATTTAAGCCTAGATTTCTCGCCGCAGGACTATTCCGTGACCATGTGACGATATCTTCCCTTCCAATTTTCGCAAGCCCGGCAGAACCCAACTTTTCAATATATTTCCAGAGAGACACGGTTTCCTCCCTATCTCCCTTCTCAAGTATTTTTTGGAAAAGCCGGCGGTTTCCCTTTTGCAGGAACATTTTCAGAAGTTCTTCATTAATCTGGATATTCCCCTCCGAATCTTTCACCGCTTCTCCGGTTTTACTGTTATGCTGGGTAAAAGTGTCAAGCGTCAAAATCTTATCTGTAACATCTTTGTCATCATAGTTTTCCATAATCTTCTCCTGATTTTTGAGGGTTGTTCCAAAAGTATTGCTTCCCTCAACCACATTCCCCTGTGCATTTTTCTTGTCGTCAAAAGCTAGCTCGGGGAAAGCCTTTTCTAAGAGTTCGCGCTCATCATCATTCCCATTAGCCACAGTATTTCTGTATAGTTTTACTATGTCTGATTGGCTCATTATTCCATCTGCTATTGCCTTCCTGATGCCCTTTACATTCTTGTTTTTAATTTCTGTAGTGATATAGCTATCCTCTACAGAAGTATCTCGAGAGAGGGGAACTGTTTTTGATTTTGATTGCACGAACAGTCTTATGCCCTCTCCCTTGATCTTGCCCACAGCTTTTTCTCCCCGAGCGATACCCTCTCTATCCTTTTTTGTCACATTTGCATTTGCCGCTCGAGCCCCTATCTCAATTCCCGATCCTACAACTTTTGCAACCCCCGTTTTCTGTAATGCCCATTTGCCCAAAAAGCCTGCGACGCGCGACTTCCCACCCAGACTTCCAGCAAGTTTTTCAAGGCGGGTTTGATCTTCGGGCGTAACCTCTAGTCCCTGCCCCCTTTTTCTGATATTCCCCCCCAATTTTTCAGTGCTTTTACCAATCGTTCTCCATCCTTCACGGGCAGCCCATTTGCCAGTTCTTGTCCCCCAATCTCTCCCCTTATTAATGATTGCGCTCGCTCCAGCCGGGGCCATTTGCATACTCAATGTGATGCCGACGAAGAGAATGACGAGAGCGGTAAGGGGCGCAAAGAGAGAGGTAATAAGATAGGTGATAGTTGCATCTGTACCTTCAGCGGGAGGAAACTGCGCGCCTATGGCTTTTCCAGAAAGATAGAGAAAAAAACTTATGGGTATCCCAATAATAGACCACTGAATAAGATTGCTCCACCATTTTGTCCAAAAAGTTCTTGTGGCCGGCAGGATTAGAGATGCGAAAGCAAGGGGCGCAAGAATGGTAAGCGTCCATAGAATTATGACCCGCACTCCAAACAAAAGCATTACAATAAAGTAAATGAGGGTGCCAAGCATATAATACAGGATTCTTCCGATGTTCTGGCCAAGGTTTTCTGCAGCGAGCTCAAGGGATGAAAACGGGTTTGTCCACCAGGCAGCATTGATTGATGCCTTCAGAAATAAGCTTGTGATGATGTTTGATATATCAACAACAAAACCAACAAGCACGCCGCTGAAGTTTACCAGCAAGGCAACAACGATGAGGAGAGGAAGCGTTTTCTGGAGCTGATAGGATTGCAGGCGTAGAATGGTGGCCAGCCCAATGAATACCAAGATAAGGAGGAAGAGCGCATTAACAAAGAGGAGTGAAAAGCCCCATGCTTCCCGCACAAATCCAACTAACGCGTCGTTACTAGAACTTACTGGAATTGAAATAAAGTAAGTGATAATCGCATGGAGTAGATTCCCCATGGCAAAATAGATGCCCTCGAGGAGCGACGCCATAGACCCAACAAACAGGTTGACAAACCACATCAGGGCTTCCAAGAGCGGCGCCGCCGCATCGCTCACAATAGAGAGAATGGAAACGTCGCTGAAAAGCTCTGTAGCAGCAATGCCACCGATAGTGATCAGAGCCCAGATGACGAGGGGTGCAATAGCCTCGGCATGCGCTGGAGGAAAAACAGAGAAAAGAATAATAAGCGGCAAAGCAAAAACAAAAACCCTTTTGTTCCTTGCTACAACAGCCGCAAATTTTTCTAGATACTTTTGCACGAAGTTCTTTTATTATATCACACTTCTTGCATTGTTAGAAAAAGATTTCCCACCACTTGCCAAAGAGTTGTGTTTGGAATTCCAACAAGTTTAGAACAAGATTTACTCCAAACCATGCAAACATAAGGATAAGGAAGCCGACAAAGAAGGATTTGAACACGGTTTTGATGCGTTTTAGGGCGTTAGGCCCCCCAAAAGAGAAGTACGAAGTTGCCCCAGTTATAACGGCAAGTATCAAGAGTACAAGCAAAGATACTTTCCAGAGAATAAAATCAAGAAGATTTTTCAAGAGGAGAAAGATGTGCTGGATGCCGCAAGGTTCGCTTTCGTCGTATCCTGGCGTAGAAGTGTCGTCAACTTCTCTACCGCACGGTATAAGTCCTCCTGAGAACTCATCGGGAGCCGGCGCAATCTCAAATGCCTTGGTTGGGCTCCATCCCCCGCAGTCTGTTCCTTCTACATTACTGCAAGAACGCGCCGCCCAAGAATATTTTCCTATTGACAGGCCAGTGATCGTTTTTTCAAGAGACGCAGTAGTTTCTTTCAACGCTTCTCCGCTGGGCAGGTTGATATTGTATTGTGAAAAAGGCGCGTTGGTTTGCCACTTAAACCCAATTCTTCCCTTCCAGACAGGAGAGTCAGATGCCGTTGGGTAGAGAAGAGTTGGAATATTAAGAGCGCCAAGGGCAAATTCAGGCATCAAAACAAGAACACTCAATATCAAAACAATGAAAGCGAATCGCATTGCTTTATTGTACCAGATTCTTCACATTTTATCCTTAGCGAGTTTTATCCAGTCTTGCACGGAGAGAGTTTCTGCCCGCTGGGCTGGCCGAATGCCGTTTGAGCCAAGCCATTCGTCTACAACGGGCCGTGCAAAGGACAGTCCTTTGCAGAGATTATTGCCGAGTTGTTTTCTTGGCTGTTTGAACCCCGCCTTCACTATCTTAAAAAATATATCAGTATTAATCAGTTTTCTGTCAGCGTTTATCAGTGGTGTGATTTGAAGAATCGCACTATCTACCTTTGGCTGGGGCCAGAAGCACGTTTTCTTCACGTATGAAATAATTTCTGGTTCTGCATAAAACTGCACAGATACTGCCAGCAGGCTCATTTTAGGGGGTTTTGCGCATATCCTTTGCGCAACCTCCTTTTGCACCATCAAGACCATTAATGAGGGAGAACTGTTCTCCTTTAGCTCCAAGAATTTACGGATTACGGGAGAGGTAATATAGTAGGGCAGATTTGCAACAACCTTGTAGCTTGTAGGAACTATTCTGGGCATGTGCTTACCCTTGGTAAGCACAATGCCCAGGATGTCTCCGTGGACGATTTCTATATTTGGGAGGTTTTTGGTGGTTTCTTTAAGAATATCCACCATGACAAAGTCTTTTTCTACCGCAATCACTCTCTTTGCAGACTGCGCCAGCCCCTGGGTTAGGGTTCCAATGCCTGGTCCTATCTCAAGCACGGTATCTGATTTCTTAAGGTTGGCTGCCCTAAGAATATCTCCAAACACCCTCCTTGAGGTGAGAAAATTCTGGCCCAAACCCTTTCTAGGTATTACCCTTTGCTGGTTGAGCAGCTCTTTTATGATTTTTACAGAAAACATGTCCATGTGTCTTTGGGGTTGACTCTAGCTCTTGGGAGGGGTATTATACGGGGTATCCTATGACAGGCACTCACCCACTTATATATGTAGCTTTTGGAGCTACTTTTTTGTTGCTTGTGGCTGGCTTTAAGACTACAGACGGCTTGAATCCCAATAACTTTCTTGCTTCCCCGGTATCTTTGCAGGATACAGGCGAGTTAAGTTCAAAAAGGGTAGCAGCCCCTGAAACACCAGAATTGATGCTTGTTGCTAAAACAGGGATTCTTGCGGCCACGCCTCCTTTAGCTGTTACGCCTCGAGTGCTGGGAGCTATTGTGGGGCAGTTGGATGCAGACCTTAAGCCCGAGGTTACCAGATATTTTGTAGAGGAAGGCGACACGCTTGTCTCTCTGGCAGAAAAGTTCGGGGTTTCTGTTGAAACAATAGCATGGGCAAACGATGTAAAGACAAGTTCAGTCGTGAAATCAGGGCAGGAGCTTATCATTCTTCCAGTCTCGGGAGTCCTCCACCTTGTGCGGCCCAATGACACCCTAAGCGAGATCGCTTCCTGGTACCAGGGGAACGTGCAAGACATTGTAGATTTTAATGGGCTGGAATCTTTGTCCTTGTTTGCAGGAGATATTCTCATTGTTCCTAATGGGAAGATGCCAAGGGTTCTTCCCCAGGGTCGCTTAACCCCCATTGCGAATTCCTACTTTATCTACCCAGTTGGAGCGCCATATCGCGTAACCCAAGGCCTTCACCCATTTAACGCAGTTGATTTTTCTAACGGGCAGTGCGGAGAATCCATATACGCGGCAGCAGGAGGAACCGCGCAGCGAACAGGGTATACGAGCCTGGGGGGAAACTATGTTAGAATCCTGCATCCCAATGGCGTAGTGACATACTATGGGCATCTCTCTAGCATTCTTACGAATCCTGGGGCAAGGGTGCTTCAGGGCCAGATCATTGGATATTCAGGCTACACTGGGTATACTATTCCCAGGGGGCCGGGAGGGTGCCATCTGCACTTTGAGGTGCGAGGCGCGGCAAACCCATTCCGATAACAACAAACCCGCTTAACACCCCGGGGGTGTAACTTTACACCCCCGGGGTGTTCTATTTCTGTTTTTCAGAGCACATGGTGCAGAACCTTGCTTCCGGAGAAATCATGAGGCGTTCTTCCTCTATTTGCATGCCGCAACTTTCGCATGCGCCATAGTTTCCCTGCTCAATCTTGTCTAGCGCGTTTTCCACGTCTTGAAGCTGTTTTTCTAGATTATGCTCTATGGGAAGAGATGTAGAGTATTCTTCTACCTCTCCTGCGGCCTCTTCCAGGCCGCCTTCTGGCACCCTGGGATATTTTGAGTCCCAGTCTCCCTTGAGATTGGGGTCTTTTGTCGCGAAAGAAGAAAGCATCGCTCCGAGGCTCTCTTTTTTCTTTTGTAGCCCTTCCTTTATTTTCTCCTGCGTATTTTTATTCATCATATCGTATTATCATCTACTTTGTATGAGCAGGTCAACTGCCTTGGTCAAGCTCTCAAAAGAAGTGGTGAGGATAATTTTGGAACCAAAGAGTGTATAGACAATTCCAAAGTCCAGCACCGAGAACGTCTGGAACCTGACTAGATTGTTTTGATGAACGCTTTGTCTAAAGAACGAAGTGTAGGCACTCCCTTTCTGCCCAGTCATTTCCCACAGAGATTTTGTGTCTTGTTCAAGGGTGGTTTCCCAGGTTTTCAGTATGTCTTGTACGCCTTCGGTCAGGGCTAGTTCTGCCATAATGCCAAGGCGTTTTCTATTTTGAGAAGAATACACAAAAAGCATAAAATCATCTTTGAGCAGAGATTGCAGGGGTTCTGGCATAGCCACAGCTGCTTTTTTCAGGAACTCTTTGGCAGTTAAGAACGTGGTATCTTCCGTGTTTTGCAGGAGAATCCTTGTAAACCCATGTGGGTATTCTTCTTTGAGGGCGCCAGACAGGAGCAAGAGAAGATTATCTGATGTTGCAACCCCAATGGTTTTTTCTTGCACCGGGGCAAAGAATACAACCGGAGTTGGGGCCACGCCTTCCCCGCCAATATCTAAAGAAGTTGTGGCGGGTTCGGCGGGCGAAGCAGGAGCTGGCTCTGTTGTAGAAGTTGATTGAGGACTGGGGACAATCTCCATGATCTTCTTTCTTGTAAAATACCAATATCCAAATGCAAGCCCATTCAGGAGCATGAAGAGAAGAACTCCTATGACCACGACTCGTATGAGAACCTTTTCAGAGCGCGTTCTTGCATTCAAGAATACAGGTTTTTGCTCCTGGGCATGGGGCATGAGAGGGGGGGGTGTGGGCTGGGAGGGTTCTTCTATTTTTATCTTGGCAATGCGTTCCCGCTCTTTCTTTGTTTCCTCTTCTCGCAGTTGCGCTATATCCTTTGCCATGGTCCTTACCTCTTCTCGTTTGAGGAACTCAAGCGTTTCTCCTGCATCCTCTGCTTTCTTTTGAGGAAGGGGTTCTAACATTTATGTCGTTCAAACTTGAGCGTCTTTTAATGACAAGTTAATTCTTCCTTGTTCGTCAATCTCAACCACTTTCACGGGGATGACATCCCCTACTTTTACAATATCAGTTACCTTCTCTACCCTACGATTGGCAAGCTTTGAGATGTGCACCAGCCCTTCTTGACCCGGGAGCACCTCAACAAACGCTCCAAATTCCATAATTCTTTTTACCTTGCCCTTGTATATTTCCCCCACCTTCACTTCTCTTACTAAGGCCTCAATGATTTCCAGGGCGCGCTTGCCATTGTCTTCTTTATCTGCGGTGATAAAGACCTGTCCGGTTTCTTCAATGTCTATCTCCACGCCCGTGTCTTCAATAATTTTGTTTATGGTTTTTCCTCCAGGGCCTATTAAGAGGCCTATCTTTTCAGGGTTGATATTAATGATGATAATGCGGGGAGCCCATTGAGAGAGCTCTGGCCTGGGTTTGTCTAGTATCTTTCCAATGACATCATCCAGTATGTGGTGGCGCGTTTTCTTTGCCAACGCCAGGGCTTCTTGGAAGATCTTGCTGGTGATGCCCCGCAGTTTTACATCAAGCTGTATTGCCGTAATTCCGTCTTTGGTTCCCGCAACCTTAAAGTCCATATCTCCATGGTGGTCTTCGGGACCCTGAATGTCGCACAGGAGCCTGTATTCTCCTTTGTCGTCTTGCATTAAGCCTATGGAAATGCCAGCAACGGGGTTCTTAATGGGAACTCCCGCGTCCATGAGCGCCAGCGAAGAAGAGCAACAGGAAGCCATAGATGTGGATCCATTAGAAGATAGAACCTCGGTCACAATGCGTATGGTATATGGGAACTTATCTACTTCAGGGATGACGGGGAGCAATGCTTTTTCAGCCAATATCCCATGTCCTATGTCCCTGCGGCTTGGGCCGCGCAAGGGCTTTACTTCTCCTGGAGCGTACGGCGGAAAGTTGTAGTGATGCATAAAACGTTTCTTGCCCGTGAACTCCATACCTTCCATAAGTTTTTGGTCTCCAGGAGCGCCAAGGGTGAGTATAGAAAGCGTTTTGGTCTGTCCTCGCAAGAATAGCCCTGTTCCGTGTGTGCGCGGAAGAATGCCGGCCTTTCCCCCAAGCTCGCGCACCTCGTCTAGTTTTCTATCGTCTACCCTCTTTCCTTGCTTAAGAGCTGCTTCGTGCACGATTCGATCCGTCTCTTCTTCAAAAAAGTCTTTTGTGTACCTGATTTTGTCTTCATTGGAATATTTCTCTTGCAAGAACACAAGAAGCTCTGTTTGCACATCGCCCACTTTGTCCATTCTTGTTTTGCGGTCTCCTGAAAATAATGCTTTGTCAAGCTTTCCATTAAGGAATTCTCGCATAACACGTTCCAACTCTTCGTCTTTGGGAGTTTCTTGCAAGACAGTTTTCTCTTTGCCAAACTCCTTTGCGATTTCTTCTTGGGCTTCAATTGTCTGCAAGAGAAAGGGCTTTGCGAATTCCAGGGCTTGTTCAAACACGTTTTCTGGAACTTCTTGCCCCTCTGCCTCTATCATATTCAAAAGTACCTCCCCCTTTTCTTTTACTCCAGCAAGCACAAAATCAAGGGAGCTCTGCGCTCTTTGCGCGTACGTGGGGTTTACTATAAATGCGTCTTGCGTTTTAGCAATGCGTACTGCTCCCACTGGACCTTGCCAAGGAATGTCAGAAACAGAAAGCGCCATAGAAGCTCCCAAAAGTCCTAACACGTCAGAGTCGTTCTCCGCGTCCCAAGAAAGGCAGGTTGCGATAACCTGCACTTCCTTGCGGAACCCCTTGGGAAACAGGGGGCGAATGGCGCGGTCAATAAGGCGGGCCGTGATAATGGCTTCGTCTTGGGGTTTTCCTTCCCTGCGCACAAACCTGGAACCCAATATTTTTCCTGCGGCGTAGAACCGTTCTTCATAATCCACCGTTAGGGGGAAGAATCCCTGATTCGCAAATGCAGAAGACGCAGAAACTGCGGTAACAAGAATAATCGTATCTCCCTGGCGAACTAGTACGCTCCCGTTTGCCTGTTCTGCAAGGTCGGTGAGTTCAAGCGTTATTGTCTTGTCCTGGAGTTTTATTGTATAAGGCTTAGGGGCCATTTTGGTTTTCTTAACAAGTATTTCTCTACGGTTTCTTCCAGATCAATGAATTCGTCTGTTGCTTCTCGCAGTTTGGAAGAGGTTGATTTCCCGAATGCAATGACCTCCACGCGCTTTCCATGATTTTGCAGGTATTCCACGAGAGGCACATAATCTCCATCTCCCGAGATGAGAACAACAACGTTCACATCTAAAGACGTCTTGATAGCATCAACCGCTATGCCTACATCCCAGTCGGCTTTCTTTATGCCCCCGTAGTATTCCTGCAGGTCTTTGACCCGAGTTTCAATACCCAGGTTTATCAACGCGTCAAAAAAGGGTTTTTCTTCCCCTGTTTTGGTGCGCACCACGTATGCGAACGCCCTGATGAGTTTTCTTCCCGCAACTGCGGTCTTTAAGACTTCTTTGAAATTGACCCTAGCTTGGTAAATATTCTTTGCAGAATGGTAGAGGTTCTGCACGTCTATGAACACTGCAACCTCCTGATCCTTATTTTTTAAAGACATCGTTGTTATTTCTTGAGCCCGCTTTTCTTTATAAATGCATTGTACTGCCTGGGGCTTTCTTCTTTCAGGTATGCCAGCAAGGTTCTGCGCATGGCAACCTGCCTCAAGAGTCCCCTCTTTGAGGAAAAATCTTTGGGGAATTTCTTTAAATGCAGAAGCAACTTCCGTATTTGTTCAGAAAGAAGCGCTATTTGCACTTGGGCAGACCCTGTGTCTGCAGGGTTAATCTTAAACTCGTCTATAAACTTGGTTTTCTCCTTTGGAGTAAGCATATCTCTTGTGTATCATAAAAAACGAAAAAACGCAACCCATTCGATAAAATTCAAGGCAAGACAAGCGTTTTCTGGTGCCCCCAGAAGGAATCGGACCCTCGTCAATTGATTAAGAGTCAATTGCTTTACCACTAAGCTATGGGGGCACAAAAGCAAACTGCTTTGCTTTTGTGAGGAAACCTACCCTAGTATGCCATGTGCGAGCCATTTTGGCGAGCACGGCATAACGAAAGTTTCCCCGGGGTCCGCCGAAGGCGGACTACATTCTATTCGCACTTAATCTGCCACCAATCTCCAAGACCCGTCCATGTTGCCACTCCAAGGAAGGTGAGAATAGAGTTTACCACTACCCAGGCAATATATACCACAAGAAGACCCGTGATGGTAGCGGTGATAATGTCTTTCCCCTTTTTAAGCGCCACAATATTCCCCTTTGCCCCGGTATCCTTGAAAATCTCTGTTGGGCTTCCTCCCACGAGAAGAATATAGAACCCTCCTAGAAGGATGAAGAAGGTTGCCAGAAGCGGGACAACGGCAAACCCGTTATTTACAGAAAGAGAGGGAACCATGAGGAATATAAGAATGTTGTTGAGGAGATGAAAGATGTCGCAGAATCCGCATGGTTTTGCCTCATTAATGCCAACGGTCTCAGGGTCATCATTGCTTAAACCGCACTGAACAATACCCGCGTCAGCAGTTAAGGGAACAGCAGAAAAAAGCAGGAATAGTATGGTGAGTATGGGGAGGATTTTCTTCATGCGTTTAGTATATCACACTAGTGCGCCCGGAAGGATTCGAACCCTCAACCCCTTGTTCCGAAGACAAGTACTCTATCCGTTGAGCTACGGGCGCGCGCCTCAAGCGTACCGTATTTCATTGAAAAATTCAATCGATATTATATTTTTAAGACGGCCGTCTAGCAAATATATGATTGAAAAGAATAAAAATGTTCGGTATAATCATTTTTATGAGAGACGTTTTGATTCCCAAAGAGGTAAAATCAGTGGTTGCAGAGCTTGGAAAGCACGGCTTTGAGGCATACGTGGTAGGAGGATGCGTAAGGGATATGCTTTTGGGCAGGGAACCCGAAGACTGGGATGTTGCAACTTCAGCTACGCCAGAGCAGGTTCAAAAGATATTCCCCGATAATTTTTATGAGAACAAGTTTTTTACGGTTACTGTTCGCACAGAATCTTTAGATCCAAAATTAAATGAGATAGAGGTTACGAGTTACCGATCTGACTTAAGGTATGGAGACAGGAGGCATCCTGAAGAAGTGCAATACGCAAAAACCATTGAGGAAGATCTTGCAAGAAGGGATTTTACCGTCAACGCCATAGCATTGATGCCTAAACTCGGTTTAGGCAAAACTAAACCGAGTTTAGGAGAGATTATAGATCCATTTGACGGAAGAAAAGACCTGAAAGCAAAACGCATACGCGCAGTGGGAGTTCCTCAAGCACGGTTCCAGGAAGATGCCTTGCGTATGATGCGTGGCGTGAGATTTTGCGCAACCCTTGGATTTTCGTTGGATCCAGAAACAAAAAAAGCAATGGCAAAGAATGCGTCCCTTTTGAAAGAAATTTCTCAAGAACGCATACGAGATGAATTTGCAAAAGTGATCATGGCAGAAAAGGCAAAAGGTGGCGTTGAAACACTGCGAGAGTTAGGGCTTTTTCAATATATTATCCCCGAACTTGTTGAGGGGTATGGAGTTACGCAGAACAAACACCACATTTATACCGTGTGGGAGCACAACTTGCTTTCGTTAGCGTACGCGGTAAAGCAAAAGTGGAGTTTTGAGATACGTTTAGCCTCCCTCTTGCATGATGTCGGCAAGCCCAGAGTGAAAAAGGGAGAAGGCAAAGACTCCACATTCTATGGACATGAGGTTGTAGGGGCGCGTTTGGCAAAGCAGATTTTATCTCGTTTGAAGTTCCCTCAAAAAACCATTGAGAAAATTGGTACCCTTGTGCGTTACCACCTGTTCTATTACAACGTAGGAGAGGTTACGGAAGCCTCCATACGCAGGCTTATCAAGAACGTAGGGCCAGAAAACACAGAAGAGCTGCTACAGGTTCGCATGGCAGATCGCATTGGGTCTGGAGTTCCAAAGGCAGAGCCTTACAAGCTTCGCCACCTGCGGTATCTTATTGATAAAGTTTCCCAAGATCCCATTTCCTCGAAGATGCTCATGGTGAAGGGAGATGACGTTATGAGTATTCTTGGCATTGCGCCAGGTCCGCAAATTGGCTGGATTCTTGACGCGCTCTTAGCTGCTGTGCTAGAAGACCCAAAAAAGAACGAGAAAAATGTTCTTACCAAATATGTGAAAGAATTAGGAGGCTTGCCACAGGAGAAGCTTCGTGCGATATCAAAGAGAGCGGAACAAGAGCGCCAGATCGTTGAAACCAAGCGAGACGAGATGACAAAGCAGAAATATTGGGTTACCTAAAACGGGGTGTCGTATACCGGCAGTACGCGGGGTTCGGGACTCCGTAGACTGGGTTCAATTCCCAGCACCCCGACTTGCATGGAGAATAAATAAACAATAAGCGAAATTTTAAATTGTATGCAGAAAATATTAAACCAAGTAGGCAGATTGTTTTGGTGGAGAAGATCTATGGGTTTTTTGACGAAGTTTTTGTTGAGATTGCGGGCCCGCCGCGTTGCAGGCCATATCCTTCCTTTTATACCCGAAGGAGCGCGCGTATTGGATGTTGGAGCTGGAAGCGGGTTGATCGCGGAAGAAATCAAGAGACAGAAGAATGCCACAGTCTCCTTGCTTGATGTCATTGATTGGAATATCTCAATGTTGCCCATGGCGTTGTTTAACGGCAGGCGTATCCCTTTTAAAGATAAAGAATTTGATATTGTTACATTGATTGATGTAGTGCATCACAGTGAAGACGAGAACATTCTTATGCAAGAGGCATTGCGGGTTGCAAAACGGGTTGTGCTCGTTGAGGAGGCGCATGGTACGGGCTTGGTGAATGTTCTTGCAACCATTTCGGACAATCTGCAGTATCTTTTGTATGGCATGCCCGTGGGGATTCATCATAGAGACAATATGCAGTGGCTGGAGTTTTGCAAGAGTCATTGCCCAGACGCAAGGCAAGTAAGACAATATTTCCAGCACGGCGTGTTTGTTTTAGAATAACTTTGCCGGGAGGGCCTGTAGTATAGTGGCAATACGTCGCATTCGCATTGCGGAGACGCGAGTCCGATTCTCGCCAGGTCCACATTAAAAATATGCGTTGAAACGTGGTATCATGCAGTATGAGGCAACAAGGTTTTACTCTTATAGAGCTGTTAGTGGTTATTGCGGTTATTGGCATGCTTGCGAGTATTGTGTTAGTTTCGCTTGGACCCGTGCGAGGAAAGGCAAGAGATGGGCAAAGGGAGCAAGATCTTAATACAATTCAAACCGCTCTTGAGATATACTATGGGAACCGCGAAAAATATCCGCCTGGAGAGTTGATTTGGGATTTAAGTATTGGGAATGGCGGAGGAAGCGCTTCGTTTCCAACCCAGGCGCAGAGTTATTGGGACGCTAGTAGCGATCTTCAAAATCTTGTGAATGAAGGGATTTTGCAAAAAATTCCAGTAGATCCTATTAATAATCTTACGTATTATTATGATTATGATCCTGATACCCCCGGCCAACCTTCTGTAGAACCTCCACTAAAATGTGTGAAAAATACTTGCAGGTGGAAATTATGCGCAAATAAATTAGAATCAACGGGCGCCCCCAAGTGTCTAAACAGCGCTGAACAAAGTCCATAACGACAAAATGATTTCACCTATTGAATATAATACGGCGTGGTCAAAGACCCGTCTTCGTTCCCCTAAAATATGGTACACGTGGAAGATTTTAGAGCCCTATGTTCAAAAGGCGGCAAGACGCTTGGAGATAGGAGTTGGAATGTTCCCTAAATTTTCCGTGAAAGATACTTATTTTCTTGATACGAGCGAGCACGCCATAAATGAGTTAAATAAGCATGGAGGGAGAGGAGTTGTTATGGGAGCTGAAGAACAACTCCCTTTTCAGAAAAACTTTTTTGATCTCGTAGGGGCGTTTGAGGTTTTAGAGCATTTAGAAAAGCCAGAGCTTGCAATTCGCGAGGTTGCTAAAATAGTAAAGTCAGGAGGCTTATTTATCCTTTCTGTACCTATGAATCCTGGCCACTGGTCTTCGTGGGATGTGTTTGCGGGGCATGTGCAGAGATTCGAGCCGGCGCAGTTACAGGCGCTTCTTGAGAAAGAGGGTTTTTCCGTAGAGCATTGCTATGTTTCTTGGAAGTTTGTCAAAAAGCGCGTGTTTTCATGGTTTATGCGTTTGGCAGGATCTCTACCCCTGCATTTCCCCAATTTCTTCTTTTCTCTGTACGGTTATGCGATACCTTCTTATACCTGGTTCGGAAGAACGTTCTCCAAGTCACGCCATTACCTTTCTCTTTTGAGTATTCCCAAAGATTCCATATCTGCGCTCGTGGTGTGCACAAAACGTTAGGGTGTTGACCCCAAGCATGTAAACTGCTTGGGGTTGACAAGGATAATGACATATGGCAGTATGAAAATACAAGAAGATGTCCGCGCTGCGGGCATTATTTTATAACCATATGGATTTCAAAAACCTTTCTGTCTTGCTAGACAGCATTGCAGAGGAAAAAGGATTATCAAAAGAACGTATTTTGGAGGCTGTAGAGCAGGCCTTGGCCGCGGCATACAAGAAAGAGTACGGAACCCGGGGGCAGGTTGTAAAAGCAAAGCTAAGTCCTAAAACAGGGGATGTTGAGTTTTGGCAGGTGAAACTTGTGGTTGATGAAGACATGATCTATTCGGAAGAGGAGTTAGAACGGTTGAAAGACACAACAGAAGGACCCTCCTCCGTCTCGCAAAGCGAGACTACGGAGGGCGAGGCAAGAAAAGTCCGCTTCCATGAAGAGCGCCATATCATGCTGAAAGATGCAAAGAAGATAAATCCAAAAATCAAAGCAGGAGAAGAGCTTGAAACAAAGCTGGAGTCAAAAACAGATTATGGGAGAATTGCCGCGCAAACCGCAAAGCAGGTTATTCTGCAGAAAATACGGGAAGCAGAACGTGAGTCCATTTTAGAGGAGTTCAAGTCAAAAGAGGGAGACTTGGTTTCAGGCATTGTGCAGAGAATGGAAGGCGTGACCGTGTTTGTGGACTTGGGCAAGACCTTGGGAGTGTTGCCTCGTGAAGAACAGGTGCCAGGAGAATTCTACCGATTGGGCCAGCGCCTCAAGTTTTATGTTGTGAGCGTTGAAGATTCTACGCGAGGCCCCCAGATTCTTTTGTCGCGAGCGTATCCAAAGTTTATCTCCAAGCTTTTTGAGCTTGAGGTTCCAGAGATTTCTGCGGGGTCTGTCGAAATTAAGGGGCTGGCAAGGGAACCAGGATCAAGAACAAAAATAGCGGTGGAATCCCATACGGATGGAGTAGACCCGGTAGGTTCTATGGTAGGCCAGCGAGGCACGAGAGTGTCTGCGGTTATCAATGAGCTTGGCGGGGAAAAGATTGATATTATAGAATGGGCAGAGGATGCAGAAAACTATGTTGCGAACGCTTTGTCTCCAGCTAAAGTGTTGGAGGTGAAGATATTGGATAGGAGTAGGGCCATTGCCATTGTTCCAGAAGATCAGCTCTCTCTTGCCATAGGCAGGGAGGGCCAGAATGTTAGGCTGGCTGCAAAGCTCACCGGGTGGAAAATAGACGTGAGAAGCCCAGAGAATAAGGATGTCGAAAACCCTGAGTCGCAACGAAGGATTGAGGAAACAGTTGATGAAAAAGAGAAAGAAGCATAGTATGAAAGTATGAACTTGATTCCTACGGTCATTGAAAAAAGCCAGTACGGAGAGCGGGCGTATGACATTTACTCTCGTCTTTTAAAAGACCGAATCATTTTTTTGGGAGGAGTGGTGAATGATATGGTTGCGAATTCCATCATTGCCCAGATGCTGTTTTTATCATCTAAGGATCCTGCAAAGGCTATTCAGCTCTACATCAACACTCCGGGAGGAATGGTTACTTCGGGTCTGGCTATTTATGATACTATGCAGTTTATGAAATGCCCGGTGTCTACTGTGTGCGTTGGCATGGCAGCTTCCATGGGAGCTGTTCTGCTTGCGGCTGGCACAAAAGGCAAAAGATTTGCGCTCCCCAATTCTCAAATAATGATCCACCAGCCCATGGGAGGAGCCCAAGGTCAGGCGTCTGAAATTGAGATTACCGCAAAGCAAATAGTAAAACTCAAAGAGCAGATGAACGGCATTTTGGCAAAGCATACTGGCCAACCCCTGGAAGTTATCTCAAGAGATACTGACCGTGATTTTTATCTCACCGCAGAAGAGGCTAAAACATATGGCCTCATTGATGAGGTTCTTGGAGCAAAATAATTAACTAACACACAAGGTCTATGTTCAAATTAGACAAGAAAAATATCATTATTATAGGAGTTGCGGGAGCAGTCATTCTAGGGGGCATTTATTTCTATTCTTCGGGGAAGTTTCCTCAGTTAACTGGAGGATCAAAAGAAGAGCAGGTTTTTGAAGAAGTAACGAGCATTGCCGGGAAGGTTGTTTCTGTTGACCCGGAAAACAATTCTTTTACGCTTTTGCAGCCGAAAGAAGAACGCCAGTTTTTGGTAAAGCTTGGAGAAGAGACAGAATTTACTCGTCTTGTTTTTCCTTTTGATATTGCCAATCCCCCCGCAAACGCCACCTTTACTCCCAAAAGAGAGGTTATTACGGTTGTAGACTTGAAAGTAAACGATCAGGTGTTTGTGAGGGCCGCCTCCTCTATTAAAACAGATCAAGATATTGTAAATCCATTGGAGGTGCAGGTGCTTCCATAAAGCATTCCGTAAGATTAGCAGTATTCTACCATTACTCTTGACAGGAATATTGTTTTATGAAAGAATAATAGTAATGGAGAAAATAGTTTCTATAACAAAACAAGGTCAGCTCACTATCCCAAAGATTTTTCTGGCAGACTTTAAAATTCTGGGCGCGACAAAAGCGCTTGTTCGAAAACTTGGGGATAGTATTATAGTAAAACCAAAGAACAGCTTTTGGTCTCTTTCTGGTTCTCTTAAGTCCCGTGTTTCTTTAACTGATAAAGATCTGAAAAAAGCGAGGAAGTCATTTATGAAAGACTGGCCTAAAAGGACATGAAAAAAGAATTGCTTGATACCAATGTTCTGTTGCGGTTTCTGACGGGAGATAATAAAAAGCAGCAACAAGAGGCAGAACGCTTGTTTAAGGAAGCAGAACAGCATAAACGAAAAATCGTGGTAATGTCCCTTGTGATTGCCGAAACTTGTTTTGTGCTTGAAAGTTTCTACAAAATGCAACGAGAAGAGATTGCGGAAGCGCTTGAAGTATTTCTAGCTCAAAAATGGCTCGAGGTGCAAGAACGCCAAGCGTTGTTAGGCCTTTGGTCTTGGTATTGTCAAGGCCTACATTTTGTTGATAGTTTTCTTATTTCTTTGGCAAAAGCGCAAAACGCAGGCATCCTCACTTTTGATAAATCTCTTTCTAAAAAAGTCAGTTAGCTCGCAGTTTTAAACTTTAATAAGCGGTGGTATAATGAAAGCAAAAGAGATGGAAAAGAAAAACTTCGGCATATTCGTTATTGCTATCGGCATAATGCTTGCCGCGGGTTTTATTTTCTTTGCTACCCCCCAAACCGTTAATGCAACGTGTGTTCAGTCTTGCGAGGAAACATGTTATTGGCTAGATGATGAAACTGGTCGTCCTTGCACCCCTCCCTCTTGTTCATATACCTTTGACGCACCCTGCAACAGAAATGATTGCGGAGGCACTGGAACCATAACAGACACATGCACCGGGGCATGTTCGGCAGCGGCTCCTACCGTTTATACCGTTGGCGCCGACTGTAATAGAAATGCCTGCGGAGGCACTGGAACCATTACAAACGCTTGTACGGGAGCGTGTTCTGCCGTAGCTCCTTCTTGCGGTGCCACTGACGACACCACCGCGCCAACCTCCACCATTACATCTCCAGATTCTGGCGCATGGGAGAATTCAACATTTTCTGTTGGAGTTACCGATGCGGATAATACCGGAGGGTCTGGCTTGCAAGCTTGTTGGTACAACGTTATCAGCATACCGTCTCTCGCTAGAACTCCTGCTGTAAATGGAGGAGTAGATAATTCTGGTTGGAATTCAAGGACATGTAGTACCACTTCCTCCCCAGTTTCTTTATCAATCTCTGTAGGTGCAAGCGGAGCCTGCCTATCTACCGATACGAGTTGCCGTGTATACGTTGCCTCAACTGACGTGAAGGGAAACGTTAGCTCTGGCAATGTTTATAGAACATTTAATATCGGCATTGCTCCAGTTGCCGACACCACCGCGCCAACAACTACCATAAAATCTCCTTCCATCATCGCCAGTTCATGGCAGGGCGCTGATTTTACCATGTCTATTTCTGATAGTGACAACACGGGGGGTTCCGGATTAAACAGCACCTCTTGTTATTACGGAGTGTATGATAGCGGTCTTCCCGAAGGTGGAAAATGGACAGTGCCATTTGCTCCTACGTCAGCTCCTCCTGCGACAAATAGGACATGCGGCGCAAACTTAACCATTACTGTTAATACTGCCGCAAACTCTACCGCTAATTGCAGAACCGCGGGATTTTGCGTTACGTATGTTGGCTCAAGGGATGTCGCCGGCAACTTGAGTACAACTGCCATCTACTCCTTTAAGACAATGCCTCCTAGTAATACATGGCAACGGCTGTGGTATTACGTGCCCGGTGACAATAATAACTTTAATTTTAGTGACGCAAACTATCTCGGGTCAAATACCGTTGACACTCTTGATATGGATTGGGTCCAGACAAGACAGATGTACGATACCAGTTCCACCAAGTTTCATTCTGAAACCAGCGGTGGGTTGAATAGAATAGGGTTTAAGGCAAGCAGAACTCTTACCGGCCTTACGCCAGGCGCCTACACTATTTCAATTGGGGCGGATGATGGCATTAAGCTGTTTGTAAATGGAGGGAGCAATCTTCTTCCTGCCAGCGCGTGGGATAGTGATAATTCTTGGAGCAACAATAAGCATACGGTGCGCGTTATGCTTTCTAGCGCCGCAAAGATTGAAGTTCACTATCGTGAGAATACCGGCAACGCAAAGATAACTTTTGCTTATAGTCCTGGAGCTACAGACAGCGCCTCGGCGTTTGCCTGCAGACTAGGAGAACTTAATCCACCAAATGCTTGTCCCGGAGGATTTATTTTTAGCGACAACTATTGTTATTACGGCGCCTACAGTCCTTCAACTTGCACCTGGGCATGGAATGGAACATCGCAATATACAACTGGGGGGCAATGCACCTATTCAAGTCTTTGTAGAGTACAAACAGGGCAGGCCTGCAC
>Ga0209514_10000091_pt1 | contig 198538 bp, 191 predicted proteins | sample Subgrocontami58m_FD_187452 | JGI IMG/M metagenome (GOLD analysis project Ga0209514, IMG submission 187452) | Subsurface groundwater microbial communities from S. Glens Falls, New York, USA - GMW37 contaminated, 5.8 m (SPAdes) (version 3) | ecosystem: Environmental > Aquatic > Deep subsurface...
AAGCTGAAAATTTCCGGCGGCGGGCGGTGCAATATTACGAACGCCGAATTCGACGAGCATATATTCCTGAAAAATTACGGCGCGGCCGAGCAGTTTTTGTATTCCGCATTCGCCCAATTCGGCGTGCGGGAGACATTCGCGTTTTTCGAGAAGCGGGGGCTTCCGCTTGTTATTGAAGCCCGTAAGCGCGCCTTCCCCAAAACGCAAAAAGCCGCGGATGTGTTCCGCGTACTTGAGCGATATGCGCGCGAGGGCAATGTGTCCGTGCGCGTGAATTCACCGGTCGAGCGAGTGCTTTCGTCCGGCGGAAAAATAACGGGTGTGGTCGCGCGCGGCCAGGAATACAACGCGGCGGTATTTATTTTTGCAGCGGGAGGCGTTTCGCATCCGGAGACCGGCTCCACGGGCGACGGATTCTCCTGGCTTTCGCAGCTTGGCCACACGGTGGTGGCGCCCACGCCAACGATAGTGCCCCTGGCGGTGCGCGAGCGTTGGGTGAAGGACATGCCCGGTGTGTCGCTTTCGTTCATGAAGATAACGTTCTACATCGATGAGAAAAAACAATTCTCGAAAACGGGAAAAATATTATTCACTCATTTTGGTCTCTCCGGTCCGCTTATTTTGAATGCGGCGCGCGCGGTGGGGGACCTGCTGCACAGCGGCGTTGTAACGGCGCACATTGATGCGTTCCCGCATACGGATGTCGGCTCACTCGACCGCTCGTTCATTGCTCACTTGGACAAGAATAAGAATAAAACACTGAAGAACGCGTTCAGGGATTTTGCGCCCGAAGGGACCGCCGACAGCATACTGTCTATTGTGAAAGCCGATATAGACCCCGAAACAAAAGTTCACAGTATAAGCAAAGAACAGCGCAGGCGCGTTGTGCATTTGTTGAAGGCGCTTCCCCTTACCATAACCGGGCTTATGGGATACGACCGTGCGGTCGTTGCCGACGGCGGCGTTTCGCTTACCGAAATAGATACGAGGACAATGCGTTCAAAAAAATTCAATAACCTTTATGTTACCGGAGATCTTTTGCATATAAACCGTCCCTCGGGCGGCTACTCGCTGCAGTTGTGCTGGACGAGCGGATATATTGCCGGCAGCAACGCATAGGGAAGAAAGAAACCGCCCGGGCGCGGTTTTTGTTTTTATTGTCAACGCTGCGGGAGCGTGGTAGAGGAAAGTAACGTTGTCTTTGAAAAAGGAGTGTTCCGTGAAGATACATCGGAAGGTCCTTTCCAACGGCTTGCGCATGCTTGTTGTCCCCAGACAGGACGCGTTTACGGTCCATATTGCGCTGGGTCTTCGGGCCGGTGCGCGGCGCGAAACCGCCGAGACGAACGGCATTGCCCATTTTCTGGAGCACATGTTCTTCCGCGGCGGAGCGCGCTATCCCACACAGGACGCAACCGCGATCGCCATTGAAGGCGTTGGCGGCAGCTTCAATGCGTATACGAATTACGACATGGTATATTTTATTGTTTCCATGCCCGTCGGAGAATTCGAGACCGGCATGGACGTTCTCGGCGACATGCTGTTGAATGCTGTGCTTCGCCAGGAAGATATTGTTGCCGAGCGCGGCGCCGTGTTGCAGGAGTTCGCCCGCCGTGACGATTCGTCGCAGACGGTTGCCTGGGAAGGCCTGCAGAAACTTCTGTACGGCACCACGCCGCTTGGACGGCCCATTGTCGGCTCTCTCGATAACTTGAATCGCTTCGCGCGGGAAGATTTCGTGCGGTTCCGCACCGATATGTATAACGCCCGCGAGGCTGTGCTTGTCGTGTCCGGTAATGTGGATGCGTCGCGCGTGCAGCGTCTTGCGGAGAAATATTTCGGCGCGCTACCGGCCAGCAGTAATTCATGCGGCGTTCCCTATGAGGCGCCCGCATATATGCGCGGGTCTCAGAGCATTGTTGTTCAGCGCGACTTTAAGCAAGTGACTATTTTGCTGGGCACGTATGCGCCCACGGCCGTTTCCGATGACAGATTCGCCGTTTACATTCTCGATACCGTGCTTGGAACGGGAATGAGCAGCCGTCTGTTCCAGAACGTGCGGAGCAAAAAAGGGCTTGCCTACGGCGTGTCTTCGAGTTACGGCGTGAACGCCGATCACGCGTCGTTCTCCTGCTTTGCCGGGGTTTCGCCGGAACGCACGGAAGAAGCGCTTGAAGCGGTCGCGGTCGAGATGAAGAAGTTGGCGAAAGAGCCTCCCACAGCGGAGGAATTGTCGCACGCGAAGCGTTTCCGCGCGGGCAATCTTTCGATGTCCGCGGATAACGCCGGCACGATAGTCGGGTGGCTGCTTGGCTCTGAGCTGATGCTTGGCCGGGCGCGTACGCCGCTTGATGCAATTCATGATGCCGATGGCGTTACGTGCCGCGACGTCACATCCCGGGCGAAGACCATTTTTCTTTCCGATACGTGGAAGATAGCAGTCGTCGGTCCCTACGGCGGCAGCGAAGATACGATACGCGATATCGTGCGCACGACACTCTCAAAGTAAAAGAAAACGCGGCATTGTGCCGCGTTTTTTCTTTGGCGAACGAGCCGCCCGCGCGGCGACGCCGCGGTATGGTAAAATTACTGTATGGACGAGAAGCATAAGAAAAAATTGTTGCGCGACATTATATTCTTGGGCATGAGTGTCGTGATCGCGCTTCTCATTGCCTGGACGGGAGCGGCGCATTCCATTGTTGGGCGTATGGGGAATTGGGGACTCGTTGGCGTGTTTTTGGCGGGCATGACGTTCTCATCTGCGTTTACGAGTGCGCCGGCCACCGTTATTCTTTTTGAGCTCGCACAGGACTACCAGCCCTTGTGGCTTTTCGTGTTCATCGCGGGCGCGGGCGCTATGTGTTCCGATCTTTTGATATTCCGTTTTTTGCGCGACGGGCTCGATGAGGACATACAGTATCTCATAAGCCATTCGAGCGGATTTGCGCGCCTTCGCGTGCTGGTGCGCTCGCGCCTGTTCTACTGGATGGCGTCCATTATGGCTGCGCTTGTTATTGCTTCGCCTCTGCCCGATGAATTCGGTCTTGCTCTGTTCGGGTTCTTGCGCATGAACAAACGTCTTTTCCTTCCCATTTCATTCGCGATGAATTCATTGGGGATAATGGTGGTTGGCCTTGCCGCGCAAATCACACACGTCCAGTAACATTATACGCATGAGACAAAATAACGGTGTAAAGGTTTTATTTGCGGTTGCGGTGACCGAAGGTGCCGGACTTATCGGTTCGATATTTACCGTTTCTGCAATTTCCACGTGGTATGCCGCGCTGGAGAAACCCGTGTGGAACCCGCCCAATTGGATATTTGCTCCTGTATGGACAGCATTATATTTTTTTATGGGAATAGCTGTGTTTTTGGTTTGGCAACGGAGGAACGCCAATAAGGCAGTTTATGCGGCGCTCGTTATGTTTGGCGTACAGCTTGTTCTTAATGTGGCGTGGTCATATGTATTTTTTGGCGCACATGCACCGGGGTTCGCGTTGGCGGAGATAATTGCGTTGTGGTTCTCGATAGTCGGCACAATAATACTTTTTTATAAGATCTCCCGTCCCGCCGCCGCATTATTGTTCCCATATATCGCATGGGTCACGTTCGCGGCATACCTGAATTACGCTATTTTTGTATTAAATTAATGCGCCGTAAGTTTTAAACATATGAGGAACAGGATACTTTCTGTCTTTTTTCACTGGTTGCCGCTTGGCGTTGCGGCGGTGAGCGTATGGTTTTTGAGTTACGTTACGCTTCAGTACAGTTTTCGTGCGGCGCTGAACGACCCGCAGATACAGATGGCGCAGGATGGCGCCGCGATGCTTGATGCGGGGAGGCAGCCGGTTGAGGTCGTGGGCCGCGGCGAATTGTTGAATGCGGACAGGAGTCTGGCGCCGTTCATTGCCGTATACGATAAAGACGGAACGCCGCTTGAGGCTTCCGCGACCGTGAATAATGAACCGCCGCGGCCGCCCATGGAGGTTTTTGAATATGCTCGGGAGCATGGTGAATACAGAGTAACGTGGCAACCCGGCACCTCAACGCGCATTGCGCTGGTCATAGTTCCTCTGGAGAACGGCTCGGGATGGTTCGTTGCCGCGGGACGCAATATGCGGGAGGTCGAGGCGCGGGAAGCCGATCTTTTCTATAAAATGACGCAGGCACTTTTCATTGTTCTTGCGGTGAGCCTCTTGCTTGATGCTTTAGGCGATGCCCAGCGGCGGCGCGTTGCGGAGAAAAAGTAAGCACGGCGTGGTATGCGTGCCGCGGGCTTTTCGAAAGGCCCGCGGCTTTTTCATCATTTCTTTATGCGCGGCATGCTGGAATAGAAGTATGCCAGCTCGTGCGGGGCGAAAGGTCGAGAGCAACAGGCGGCGTATTTTTATGAGACAGCAAACATACCAATATCCGGCCATACACCATCATTTCGTGGGTCACGTGACGCATTATTATCCGCGCATACACGTTGCGATAGTGGACCTTGCCGATCATGTCGGTGTTGGCGACACCGTCCGGTTCGAGGGGAAGCACTCGAATGTCGTTGAGCGTTTGGAATCTATGCGGGTGGATTATCGGGATGTTCCCGATGCCTGGCGGGGCGATAGCGTCGGCATCAAGGTGCCGGGAAAAGTCCGCAAGGGCGATATTATGTATCGCGATGAGATCATGGATGAATAAAAGCGGAACGCGGCGTCTATAAAAAATCACCGGGTATGAGCCGGTGGTTTTTGGTTAGCGTATATATTTGCTTTCGGGGAGGCGTATTGCAACAACGTCGCCCTTCACGCATTCTTGTTCGTGCGCATATATACTGCAGCGAACAAGGCTTTTTCTTTCGGCCTGTTCAACAACATGCGCGCGAAGCAGAAGGGTCGTATCCATGGGCGTGGGCCGCAGGAATTTTATTTCTTTCAGCGTACCCGTTACGTATCCCGGCATGGGTTCCGAGCCGAATGCGCGACCTTCTTGGCGGTAGGCCCACGCGATAGCCGTCCATATGGAGTGGCAATCAATGAGCGTTGCCAGGATGCCGCCCTGTGCAACATTGGGCATTCCGGATGAGTGCGGTGCGCGCGCCCTCCACGAGCAGATAACTTCGGTGGCGTTATCCGACCAGAAGCTTTTGATGCGCAGGCCCGTTCGGTTTGCGGGTCCGCAACCGAAGCAGGTCATGTTCGGGAAAAAATCCTGGAGCGCCGGTATTGTGTCCATGCGTTCTCCTTTGGTGTGAACGTGTATTGGGTACTACAGCATATTTTTGCACCGGATGCCACCGCCGGTGCGGATCCCAACGGCAACAAGGCGGGATTTTATTGCAACGGTCTCTCCGATCCGCCGCACAGCAGACGCGGTCGAGTATTGACCAAAACCGAAAAACATTTTATAGTGTTCCGGTTGTTCTTTGCATACGGAAGGAGAAGGTATGCTCGAAGATATTTTGGCGGGAGATAGTCGGCAGGACGCCGCCCGGCGCGCCTATGCCGTGAAATTGCGCGGCGTTGTTCAGCGGTTCGCCCGTTCTCGCGGGCTCGAGATCGTTGACGGGGGAGATTCCTCCGATTACATCGAATGGCGCCAGGGAACCGACAGTGTCTGTTTCGGCCGGGGCGTCGGACGCGATTCATTCGTCCGTTCCGGACAGCTGTGGCGTCAGGTGACGCTCGCGTTGTACCCGGCTTCGCATTCGCTTTCCATCTTTGCGATGGCGGGAAGCGACTGGAACGGTGAGCAGCGCGGACAGGTGTTCCTTATCACGACATATCATCTCGATGATCTCATGCTCGAAAATGACTCATACCGGCAGTTGTTCCTCAACAGCCTGCAGGTTGCGTGGCGTACGGCCGAGTCTATCGGAGCGGACGAGCTTATCCCGACGGTCGCCTGGACCGATGTGGTCCAGACGCTTCACAACACCGCCTGCTGGATGTGGCTTCGCCACCGTTCGGACCGCCAGACCATGCGCGCGCCCACAACGCTCGTCAAGTAAATACGAACCCCGACCTTGTCGGGGTTTTTTCTTGCGCGAGGCAACAGCTCTTGATAGCGTAACAAATAATGAGCCCAGCCAGGATATTTTTATTCGCGGCGATATCGTTCCTTGCCGGCATATGGCTTGGCGTTGTTTTCGATATTCCGCAGACATTTCTTCTTGTTATCGCCGGCGCGGGAATGGCCGCGGCAGTTTTTTGTATTGGAACGCGCGTTATGGCGTATGTTGCCGCCTGTGGCGCTGTCGTGATTGCGGCATGCGCGTCCGGCGCGTTCATTTCGGACATATACAAAGATGGCCGCGCGCGGCAGGGGAATATTTTGCATGCGTACGCGGGAGAGACCGTATCGGTTGAGGGAACGGTCGTTCAATATCCCGATACGCGTTTGAATGGCGCCCGCATAGTTATTTCGGTCGGTGCAATAGATGGGAAAGAAATAACGCAAGCGGGATCTCCCCGCATTTTAATATATGGGAGCCGGTATGAACGATTCGAATATGGAGATAGCTTAAGCGTTTCCGGTTCGCTTGAAGAGCCGCACGCATTCGACGGTTTTAATTATCCGGCATTCCTCATGAAGGATGGGATATTCGCTATCATGCGGAACCCCGATATCGGGGTGCGCCAAGGGACCGCACCAAGTCTTGCCGGTATTTTATTTTCGGTACGCGGGCGTTTCAGCGAGAATATACTGACCCTCGTTCCGCAGCCGCAAGCGGCATTGCTCAATGCGATGCTGACCGGCGATGAAGGCGGTCTCTCGGACGATTTTAAAACATCGCTGAACCGCAGCGGACTTCGCCACATCGTTGCGGTTTCCGGTATGAACATTACGCTGATATTCGCTGTGGTCATGAGCGGATTGTTCGCGCTGGGTGCCCGGCGCGCATATGCAATAGGAGCAAGTGCTGTTTTTATTTTTTTATTCGTTGCTATGATAGGTGCGCCGGCTTCGGCCCTGCGGGCGGCATGTTTCGGCGTCGCGATGCGTTTTCCGGAGATTTTCGGGCGCGCCGGAAGCGCCCTCAATATTACGTGTGCGGTCGCCGCGTTTATGGCGGCGCAAAACCCGTATGCGCTTGTATACGATGTCGGTTTTCAATTTTCGTTTGCCGCGATCGTCGGTATTATTGTGTTCACAGAGAAATTGCAGCACATACTTCAATTTATTCCGCGGGGTTTTATGATACGCGAGAGTATCGCAATGAGTATTGCCGCGCAACTTGCCGTGGCGCCCATAGCGCTGTACACATTTAAAACTTTTTCGTTTATCGGGCCGGTATCTAATGTGTTTGTTGTTCCGCTTGTGCTTCCCGTTACGCTTGCCGGTATTGCGCTGGGCATTTTGCATGCGGCGCTTCCCGTCGTTGCCGGCATTGCGGCCTTGCCGCTTTCATTTGTTCTGGAGGCGATAATGCGCGCCTCAATGATTCTCGATGCCGCGCCGGTCCTGAGTGTTTCCAATACGGCAGTGTTGGCGGGCGGTGCGTGCTTGTATGGCGCGGCGCTTGCATATATTGTCGTGCGGACGGGACGAACGTGGCCGGCGGCACGCATGGAGGAATTCAATGGATCATATGCGAAATAAATACAGTGATATCCGTCTTCTTTGTATTATTTTGGCGGTGACTGCATCCGCTCTTGCGTATATAGCCTTCACGCTTCCCGGCGGGCGGGAATTGCGCGTTTATTTCCTCGATGTCGGACAGGGGGACGCTTCGTTGATCGTTACGCCCGGCGGCAGGCAAGTGCTTATTGACGGGGGGCCCGACGGGTCCGTTTTGGCGCGTCTTGGCTCTGTTATGCCGGCATGGGACAGGACGATAGATGTGGTTATTCAGACACACCCCGAAAAAGACCATGAGGCGGGGCTCATAGACGTTTTGGGAGCATACGGCGTTGCCTACATAGTGGAAACGGGGCTTGCCAAAGAAACCGCTACCGATGCTTCGTGGCGTACCGCCAGGGACAAAGAGGGCGCGCGGGTTATAAAGGCCGTTGCTCCAACGCGCATCGTGCTTGAGGAAGAGGTGGTTCTGGATATCATATGGCCGCAGGAAGTCTATGACGGAGAAACGCTTGAGCGGGCCAACAATGCGGGTATCGTGGGGCGTCTTTCATACGGAGATGCGCAGGTGCTTTTTACCGCCGACATAGAAAGAAAAGCGGAGGAGGAACTTCTCGCGACGGGATTCAGTGTCGATGCCGATGTTGTAAAAATTGCGCATCACGGATCAAAAACTTCCAGCGGCGAGTTGTTCCTGCGCGCGGTTGATCCGGATGCCGCCGTGATCTCTGCGGGGCGTGACAATTCCTACGGACATCCGCATGAGGGGACCGTGCGCCGCCTGAAACGGATGAACATAAATATACATCGGACCGATATCGAAGGGACCATACTTATGCGGACGGATGGAACGGACATCCGCATTGGAAAAGCTCCGGCGTTTTGATATACTGAAAAAATTGAAAATATGTTTAAACGATCCTTCGGCTTTATGCGTGATGCGCTGCGACACATGCGCGCGTGGGGCGGGGAAAATAACAATGGCACATCCAAAAGAAGAAATAACATTATTACTTGTGAAGCCGGACGGCGTGAAGCGCGGATTGACCGGTGAAATAGTGAGGCGCATTGAAATGCGCGGCCTGAAAGTCGTGGGTCTTTCAATGATACGACCGGAACGTGAAGAGCTCGATAATCATTATCCCAAAGATGAGGGATGGCTAACGCGCGTGGGAGAAAAAACACTCGCGACATACGAGAAATACGGATACGATGCTGTCGCGGAGCTGGGAACGACCGACGCTTTGGCGATAGGAAAAGAAGTGCGGAATTGGCTTCTTGATTTCATGACTTCGGGGCCGATAGTGAAAATTGCGGTGCAGGGAATTCATGCGGTTGAGATGGTGCGCAAACTTGTGGGCGCCACGATGCCATCGGCTGCTGAAATGGGAACTATCCGGGGCGATTTCTCCGTCGATTCTGCGGCAGCCGCAAATCGCGATAAGCGTTCGGTCCATAATTTGGCGCACGCATCGGAAACGGTTGACGAAGCGAAAAAAGAACTGATGCTGTGGTTCGCCGAGAACGAGATCCATCCGTATAAGAGAGCCGAAGAGGACACGATGTTTTAAGGAAATAAGGGACATGAAGAAATACCGCGCATGCGCGCGGTATTTTTTGTTTTTATATGAAAGCCCGCTGGTCCCATCCGGAAAGAGAGGTGTTTCGGGGTAAAGATAAGTGGGTTTCCGCAACGAAACGTTTAGGCAGGCGGTCGTTCGTAAACGATTACGATATGGTAAGAATGAGATCCGTCCGCCGCTGCGCCTCGCAATAGTAGGAATCCCTTGTAAAAATTACTTGAGCCGAAACCTCGCCATCGGATGGAGCCACCAGGCTCCCTACATATATTATAGCATCCGCCCTTTACGCGCCGTCAATGATACAAAAACGCCGCATATATCATGCGGCGTTCTCTAGCTTACAGTTCTTTCATCCCACGGGTTTGGGCGCTTCGATGCTTCACGAAAATCATCAGGATGCTCCCGGCACGAAGCGATATAGCCTTCCATTATCTCCCGCGCAACAGGATTATCTGTATGTACCGTTATTGTCGCTTCCAGAATATCTTCAGGATAGTGTTCTGCGAGCCACGCGAGGAGATGGCGCCCCTCGGTTTCTTCTCCAAGGTCATTGTCGAACGCGATAGTCTCTATTTTCTCTCCTTCCAAGTGCGCCTTTTCCACGCAGGTTTTGAATTCGGCGGAATTTCTGGCGCCAACAAACCCTTCCGGAACGGGGCGCCTGTCATCAAGGAAGATTTTCATATATAAACGCAAAAGAGGGTCGGGGTAGTGGGAGTCGAACCCACCATCACACCCACCCCAAGGGTGTATGTTGCCGCTACACTATACCCCGAAAGAGGCCGGAAGATCCGGATTATTTATTCTTTGCGAACGCCTTGATGCAGCTCGTACATGCTAAAATACGAGCGCCCTTTGCAAGGCCCTTTGTCGCGCGCGGCAGGCGTATCCACTGCAGATTCGGATATTTTCTCACTCTGCTTGTTGGATTATAATTACCGCGCAAGAGCTTACGCGTTCCCGCCATCGATGATGTTTTGTCGCAGATAGCGCAATGTTTCCTCATATATACTGGTAGATCGCATCTCAATAATACCTGATTATTAATAGCGCGTTTTCTTATTTTGCGCAACAACATAAAACAGATATGGAAATATTCTTTTTAATACTGCTTCTTTTTTCCGTCATTGTGCATGAGGTTTCGCACGGCGCCGTTGCGCTGGCGTTGGGCGACCCCACGGCGAAATATGCCGGCCGTCTTACCATGAACCCCATGAAGCATATTGATCCGTTCGGGACCATACTTCTTCCCGTTATGTTGTTTTTTATCAGTAACGGTTCAATGTGGTTCGGGTGGGCAAAGCCGGTGCCGTATAATCCGCACAATTTACGCAATCAACGGTGGGGATCGGCACTCGTCGGCGTCGCGGGTCCGCTTTCGAATATAGCACTCGCGATGGTATTTGGAATTTCGATCCGTGCGCTGTTCGCGTTCGATATTTCATCTCTCGCGCTCGTTGAGATGTTCGCGGGGGGCGTTATCGTAAATTTGTCTCTCGCTGCGTTTAATTTATTTCCTATACCCCCGCTGGACGGTTCGAAGCTGCTGTTGAGCGTGTTGCCGTACCCTTTTGCCGAAAGAGTAGAGGAAATTTTTAACCGCTACGGATTGTTCCTCATCCTCGTGCTTTTTTGGTTCGCTTCCGATATATTCCGGCTGTTGAACCCCATAACCGCATCATTGTTCACCCTCTTCTCCGGCCTTTCATGGTAATGTTTGACACTCTTCACTTCCTTTGTTAATCTAACAAGCGCGTTTTTTAAACGCATTTTATTTTGTTATGCCGACACTGAGACAATTAATACGCAGGCCGCGGACGCAATCGTCAAAGAAAAGCAAAGCGCCGGTTTTGCAGTATTCTTTTAATACGCTGAAAAATCGTCCGAAGCTGCACTCTTCTCCGTTCAAGCGCGGCGTATGCATAAAAGTAACGACCGTAACCCCAAAGAAACCGAATTCCGCATTGCGGAAAGTCGCGCGTGTCCGGCTGACCAACGGGGGAGAAGTAACCGCATACATTCCGGGCGAAGGCCATAATTTGCAGGAGCATTCGGTCGTTGTTATCCGCGGGGGCCGCGTAAAGGACCTTCCCGGTGTTCGTTATCACGTTGTTCGTGGCGTATTGGATTCCGGCGGGGTTGATGCGCGCCGGCGCGGCAGAAGCAAATACGGGGCAAAATCGCCTAAAGAGGAATAATTATGCGTAGACGACGTGCAACTCTTCGTGAAATAGAGCCGGATGTTCAGTACGGAAACGTGCTGGTTTCGAAATTTGTGAATTATCTTATGATGCGTGGACAAAAAGCAACGTCGCGCAATATTGTATACGCCGCATTCAAAGTGATCGAAGAGCAGACTAAGCAAAATCCTGTGGAAGTGTTCGAGCTCGCCATAAAGAATGCATCTCCGATGCTGGAAGTGAAATCGCGCCGCGTTGGAGGCGCAACATATCAGGTGCCGCGCGAAGTGCGGGGTGAGCGAAAAATTGCGCTTGCATTCCGTTGGATCATCGGTGCCGCGCGCGCTCGCGGCGGTAGGAATATGGTTGAGAAGCTTGCGGCAGAAATTATAGATGCTTCGAAAAACAGCGGACCGGCAATAAAAAAGAAAGAAGACACGCATCGTATGGCCGAAGCGAACAGAGCGTTTGCCCACTTTGCCTGGTAGAGGGGTCGTGGTGGGCGCACGGAGAGCGTGGGGGATGCCGCGCGAAGACGTGCTCCACACGCTTATTTTTTATGAATACAAAACGTTATCCAATCGATAAGATCCGCGACATCGGCATTATTGCCCACATCGATGCCGGCAAAACGACCGTTACGGAGCGCGTTCTGTTCTATACAGGTATTTCGCATAAGATCGGCGAGGTGCACGAGGGAGCCGCCGTTATGGATTGGATGGAACAGGAAAGGGAGCGGGGCATTACCATTACTGCGGCAGCAACGACGTGTTTTTGGACGCCGCGCGCAAGCGACGGAGAAAAATCAGAAGAACACCGTATTAATATTATTGATACTCCCGGTCACGTAGATTTTACCGCGGAAGTTGAGCGGTCGCTTCGCGTGCTTGACGGCGGTGTTGTTATTTTTGATGGTGTTGCCGGCGTTGAGCCGCAATCGGAGACCGTGTGGCACCAGGCGGATAAATATCATGTGCCGCGTATTTGTTTTATAAATAAATTGGATCGTCTTGGCGCGAGTTTTACGCGCAGTTACGATTCTATTATTGAGCGGTTGAGTCCCAACGCGATCCCGATTTTATTGCCGATCGGTCTTGAGAGCGAGTTTATCGGTTTGGTGGACCTTCTTGAACAGAAAGCATATACATTCGAAGGCGAGCACGGCGAGCGCGTTATTGAAATTCCTATACCGGAAAAAATGGAACAGGAAGTTGCAAAGGCTCGCGCAACTCTTTTGGAGAAAATCGTGGAACAGGACGATGCGCTTCTCGCCGCATATCTTGGAGGAGAAGAACCGTCGTTGGATGATTTACGCCGCGTGTTGCGCGCCGCAACCATAGCGGGAATGATTATTCCGGTTTTGTGCGGTTCCGCTCTCAGCAATAAAGGCGTTCAGCTTCTTTTGGATGCCGTGGTCCGCTATCTTCCCAATCCGGACGAAGTTCCGCCCATGACGGGGGATAATCCGAAAACAAAGCAACAGGAAGAGCGTTTGCCCCAGGACGACCAGCCGTTTGCCGGTCTTGCATTTAAGGTCGCCACCGATCCTTTTGTCGGACAGCTGACATATTGCCGTATTTATTCGGGAAAATTGACGCGCGGTACGTATGTGCTGAATGCGAGTAACGGAGAAACCGAGCGGATCGGCCGCATTTTGCGTATGCACGCCAATGATCGGGAAGAGGTTGATGAGATGTATCCCGGCGATATCGCGGGGCTCGTGGGCCTGAAAGCAACGACGACCGGAGATACATTATGCGATCCGGAGCGTCCCATTGTTCTGGAGCGCATGATATTTCCGGAGCCGGTTATCGCGATGCGTATTGAACCGAAAACAAAAGCCGATCAGGAAAAAATGGGTATTGCGTTGAAGCGTCTTGCCGAAGAAGATCCGACGTTCCGTTTAAGCAGTGATCAGGAAACAGGCGATACTATTATTGCCGGAATGGGTGAATTGCATTTGGAAATTATTGTTGACCGCATGTTGCGTGAGTTTAAAGTCGAAGCGAATGTCGGGCGACCTCAAGTCGCGTATAAAGAAGCGATCCGCACGACCGCGGAAGCCGAAGGAAAATATATCCGCCAGACAGGCGGCCGCGGACAATACGGACATGTGTGGCTTCGTGTTGAGCCGCGCGAACGGGGAAGCGGTTTCGAGTTTACCAATAAAATAAAAGGTGGCGCGATCCCGCAAGAATACATTCCTGCGGTCGAGAAGGGCGTGAAAGAAGCGCTTGATCGCGGCGTTATCGCCGGTTATCCGATGGTTGATGTCGGCGTGTCGTTGTATGACGGTTCCTATCACGACGTTGATTCTTCTGAAGCCGCATTTAAGATCGCGGGTTCTTTGGCGTTGCAGGAAGCGACAAAGCGGGCGCGGCCGGCATTACTTGAGCCGATCATGAAAGTTGAAGTTGTGGCGCCCGATAGTTTTTTGGGCGATGTTACCGGGGATCTGGCGTCGCGTCGCGCGCGTATCGAGAATATCGGAGAGCGGGGGATGGTGAAGGTCGTCGAGTCCAAGGTGCCCTTGTCTGAAATGTTCGGATATGCGACACAGCTGCGCTCCATGACCCAGGGACGCGGTTCATACAGCATGGAGTTCGATATGTATGAAGAAGTTCCGGATAATATAGCAAACACCATTATTGAAGGGAAAAAGAGCGGAAAATAGCGCGTTGGACCGGCTTGCGGGGGCCCAAAACCCCCTTATCTTGACGGCCTTATACGCTTTCGGGTAACATAAGGAACGTTGTAAAACTATTGTAAAAATATAATCTATTCATAAATTCTCGGGGCAGACGCCAGGCGAACAGCACTTCGGTGCTATTCCATGACTCCGCTTCGATTACACGAAATATATGGCAGAAGGAAAATTTGAACGTACAAAGCCGCACGTTAACGTGGGAACTATCGGTCACGTTGACCACGGCAAGACGACGCTCACCGCAGCGATCACACACGTTCTTAAATTAAAAGGATTCATCGACAAAGAGGAATCCGTCGATATGATCGACAACGCTCCGGAAGAAAAGGCGCGCGGAATTACTATCGCGTTGCACCATTCGGAGTACCAGTCCGATAAGCGCCACTATGCGCACATCGACGCTCCGGGCCATGCGGATTATGTAAAGAACATGATCACCGGTGCCGCCCAAATGGACGGCGCGGTTCTTGTTGTTTCTGCAGCAGATGGTCCGATGCCTCAGACCCGAGAGCATATTTTGTTGGCGCGCCAAGTCGGTGTTCCGGCGATAATCGTTTTCTTGAATAAAGTCGATATGGTTGATGATCCGGAACTTGTTGACCTTGTTGAGGCAGAAGTTCGCGATTTGCTCAAGAAATATGAATTTCCGGGCGATACAACCCCGATCATCCGCGGTTCGGCATTGAAGGCTTTGCAGGCAACGTCGGCAGACGACGAAGCGGTAAAACCACTTTTGGAATTGGTTAAAACAATGGACGAATATGTTCCGGAGCCGCAACGAGATATTGAAAAGCCGTTCTTGATGCCGGTTGAAGACGTATTTTCTATTGAAGGGCGCGGTACCGTTGTGACGGGGCGTATTGAGCGCGGTGTCGTAAAAGTGAACGAGGAAATTGAGCTTGTCGGTTTGCGTCCCACAACGAAGACCGTTGTAACGGGCATTGAAATGTTCCGCAAAAGCTTGGATGAGGGTCGCGCGGGTGATAACGCCGGCGTGCTGTTGCGCGGTTTGAAGAAAGAGGACGTTGAGCGCGGCCAGGTATTGGCAAAGCCGGGAAGCATTACTCCGCATACGGAATTTGAGGCAGAGGTCTACGTGTTGACCAAAGAAGAAGGCGGTCGCCACACACCATTCTTTGCAGGATATAAGCCGCAGTTTTATATTCGAACGACGGACGTTACGGGAGATGTTACGTTGCCGGAAGGAACAGAAATGGTCATGCCGGGCGATACGGTCCGGGTGAAAGTTAAATTGCTTGCTCCTGTCGCGTTGGAAGAGAAACAGCGGTTTGCTATCCGCGAGGGCGGCAAGACGGTTGGTGCGGGTGTTACAACGAAGATATTGGCTTAAATGATTTTCACGATCCGGGTGGACCATCCATATATGACAGTTGTTTCATAAATCAACATCGAAACATTCATGGCATCACGAAAGCAAAATAAGGAAGAAGTGAAACAGCGCCTGCGAATTAAAATTCGCGGTTATGATCATAAAATTTTGGATATTTCCACCCGTCAGATCGTGGAGACGGCATTGCGGGCGAGCGCAGAAATCGCGGGTCCCGTGCCGCTTCCCACAGAAACGCGGAAGTACACGGTGAATAAATCAACATTCGTTCACAAAGATTCGCGGGATCAGTATGAGATCAGAGTGCATCGTCGTCTCGTGGATATCTTCAATCCGACGCCAAAGTTGATAGATGCGCTAACGAACCTCACGCTTCCGGCCGGTATCGATGTTGAAATTAAAATGTAATTAACCTGCATATTTACCAAATTATCAGCATGTATCTTTCGGGAAACATATATATAGGATGACGAGCTGTAAAAAGCGCATGGAACGTGTCTGTTCTCTCGTGCCGGCTCGACCGGCATTTTCCATACCATTATGAAAGCATTACTCGGACAAAAATTAGGAATGACCCGCGTTTTCGATAAAGACGGCAATGTTGTGCCGGTTACTTTAGTACAGGCGGGACCGGTCGTGGTGACCCAAGTGAAAACTGTCCAAAAAGACGGTTATGGTGCCGTTCAGGTGGGGTTTGGCAAACGTCGGCGTGTTACGAAGCCGCTTTCCGGTCATCTCAAAAATAAGGGCAATGTCCGGTGGTTGCGGGAATTTCCTCTTGATGAGGCTTCTGCCGCACAAAGCGGAGATATATTCGATGTGTCTGTTTTTACTGTGGGGGATCGCGTTGATGTCCGGGGCGTTTCCAAGGGTAAAGGATTCGCCGGTGTTGTTAAGAGGCACGGATTCCGTGGCGGGTGGGCTTCGCACGGCAATAAGCACATGTTGCGGGCGCCGGGCTCAATAGGCATGTCGTGGCCGGAACGGGTTCCCAAAGGACGGCGCATGGCCGGTCGCATGGGCACCGAGAACGTAACCGTGAAGAATCTTACCGTTATTGAGATCGATGCCGAACATAATATTTTGGCGCTTCGAGGGGCTATTCCCGGCAATGCGGGAGGCCTCATTGTTGTTTCCGGGAAGATCGAAAAAACAAAAAAGGCGGCGAAATAAAATATGAAAGTACTATTATATACAGCTGAAGGAAAAGAAAAAGGGAACACGGAATTTCCCGCGACATTATTTGATGTTCCCATGAACGCGGACCTGCTTCATCAGGCGGTGCGCGTATTACGCCTTCGTCAGCGAAAAGTTGTGGCAAGCACAAAAACCCGCGGAGAAGTTTCCGGTGGCGGAAAAAAACCGTGGCGTCAAAAAGGAACCGGGCGGGCCCGGCATGGTTCCATTCGTTCTCCGCAATGGAAAGGCGGAGGAGCTGTTTTTGGACCGAATAAAGAACGTGTCTATAATGCAACGATGCCGGTCAAAATGCGGAAAGCCGCAATGCGTATCGCGTTGTCCGCAAAAGCCCGGGACGGGCAGGTAATGGCGCTTGAAAGTATCGGAACCGAGAGCGGGAAAACAAAAGAGGTCGCTGTTATTTTTAATACTATGATGAAATTGCGGACCGAGGGAGCAAAGCGCGCCAACACGAATACGGTGATGGTCGTTGCGTCGCCCGATGAAAAATTAGTACGCGCATCGCGCAATATTCCCTCGCTGCGGGTCGTTGATGCCATGCGCGTGAACCTTGGCGATGTTATGTCGGCAAAATATTTTGTGGTCGCAAAAGACGCCGTACCCACGCTTCAAAAACGGTTCGAGAAATAATTATGGCAATGTTCAAGAAAGAAAAATCGAAGAAACCTCGAGTTGAACGGACCGGAGAAGCTGTCCAGAATAATTCCTTGTTCGTATCGTTGGTACCGCATATTACGGAAAAAGCCGCGTCACTTGAGGCGCAGGGACAATATGTATTCCGTATCGGCGTCGGGGTTACGAAGGGCGTTGTGGAGCGCGAAGTATTCGCCCGATATGGCGTGTGGCCGCAGAGGGTGAATATCCAGCAGGCGCGTCCAAAAGAGCGCCGGCGCGGAGCATTCGTCGGATTTACCTCCGGACATCGCAAGGCCATTGTTACTCTTCCCAAGGGCAAGAAAATCGATATAATGCCGAAGTGATTGTATGAAGATATATAAACCGACAACTCCGGGACGGCGCGGCATGACGGGTGTTGATTATTCCACCCTTACCGCAAAGAAACCCCACAAGGCCTTAACGCGCGGTTTGCGCGGAACCGGCGGGCGAAATAGTTTTGGCCGTATTACCGTTCGTTTCCGCGGAGGCGGGAATAAAACGTTGTATCGCCTCATCGATTTTAAACAGGAAAAACGAGGCATCCCCGCACGCGTTCAATCCATTGAATACGATCCAAATCGTACCGCATTTATCGCATTGATCGCATATCGGGACGGGGAGAAACGCTACATTCTTGCGCCGAAAGGATTGAGGGCGGGTGCGGAAATATTATCTGCCGACAAAACAAGTTTGGACGCGGGGAATAGAATGCGTCTTTTGAATATTCCTCCCGGCACAGAAGTTCATAATATCGAATTTGTTCCCGGAAAAGGCGGACAGCTGGTCCGTGCGGCCGGTTCGGCGGCACAAGTACTTGCGCATGATGCCGGCATGACCACATTGCGTATGCCGTCCGGAGAGATGCGGAAGGTTCATTCCGATTCGTTCGCTTCGATCGGCGCATTATCGAATTCGGAGCAGATCATGGTGAATATAGGAAAAGCGGGTCGCAAGCGCTGGATGGGACGCAAGCCGCACGTTCGCGGTACCGCAATGAACCCGGTGGATCATCCGCATGGCGGTGGCGAGGGCCGAGCCGGAGTCGGGTTGAAATACCAGAAGACCCCGTGGGGACGTCCTGCGCGAGGCGTGAAGACCCGTAACCGGAAGAAATCATCAAATAAATTTATCGTTCAACGACGTACGAAATAATTATGAGCCGCTCACTTAAAAAAGGCCCGTTCGTAGACCCGAAATTATTGAAAAAGATAACCCGTCTTAAGGCGGGTGATAAAACTATTGTGAAGACATGGGCGCGAGCCTCGAGTATTTCTCCTGAAATGGTCGGTTTTACCATTGGTGTCCATAACGGCAGGGTACATAATCCCGTTTTGATACGCGAGGAAATGGTGGGACATAAGCTTGGCGAGTTTTCTCCGACCAAAAAATTTGTGAAACACGGCGGTAAGCTGCAGCGCGAAGTCGAGGCTCAAGAGGCAACGAAAACAGCACCGAAGGCCGAAGAAGAGAAGAAATAATTTTGAAGGATGAATATTATGCCAACCGAGCAAAAAAAGAAACACGTTGCAACCGCTACCCTGCGGTATTTGCGCATGAGTCCCCGAAAAGTGCGCGCGGCGGCATACGGACTGCGGAATAAATGGGTGGTTGAAGCCGATGAGATCCTTGCGAACCGCGGGCGGCGCGCCGCGGGTCCACTTCAGAAATTATTGGAATCGGCCAGCGCAAATGCCGTCAAGAATCATAGTATGGTTCGCGACAATTTATTTATTTCTGAGATCTTTGTGAGTGGCGGTCCCATGTTTTCCCGATATATGCCCCGGGCGCGCGGTTCGGCATATGAAATACAGAAAAAAACAAGCCACGTTACCATTATACTTGGAGAACGCGACGGGAAACTCCTTCGACGGGCGGCGGTACGGCAGGCGGCGCGGCGCGCGGAAGAAGCGGTAGAACAAAAAACGTCAGGCGCGCGGAGCGAACATAAGAAATACGCATCACCGCAGCAGGAGAAAGCGCTTCCGAAACAAAAATCCGGGATCGCAAAACGGTTCTTTAGCAGAAAAGCAATCTAAGATTTTCATATATGGGAAATAAAGTACAACCAATCGGATTGCGCCTCGGCGTGAGTTCAGCATGGTCTTCACGGTGGTTTGACCCGAAGCATTTTAAGGAATATTTGAAAGAAGATATCCTTATCCGGGATTTTTTGACGAAAAAATTACGGAATGCGGACGTTGAATCCATCGGTATTGAGCGGTCGGGAAAGAAAACCACCATTATTATCCGTACTGCCCGTCCAGGACTTATTATCGGGCGAGGCGGCGGTGGCGCAGAAGAGCTTCGAAGAGCTATTTTGGCAAAAGCGAATAAGATCAAAAGCGCAACGCTTCCGGTGCGGGATCTCCGTTTGGAAATACAGGAGGTCCGTCATGGTGACAGTTCCGCCGCCATTATTGCGCAGCAGGTCGCCGAACAGCTTGAGAAGCGGCAACCGTTCCGGAAAGTGTTGAAGCGCATGGTTGAAAAAGCCATGTCGGATACGAAGGTGAAAGGCGCAAAAATAGCCGTTGCCGGACGTTTGGGTGGTTCCGAAATGTCCCGCCGCGAATGGTTATCGAGCGGGCGTCTTCCTCTGCACACGCTTCGGGCAAATATTGATTATGCCCAAGTACATGCGTATACTGCCTGGGGCGCCATCGGCGTTAAAGTATGGGTCTATAAAGGCGAAATATTCAAAGATAAAGAACGTCAGGAAAACAACGGATAAGTTTTTATGTTGATGCCCAAAAAGGTAAAACACAGGAAATGGCAGAAGGGGAGGCGGCGTTCCGCTTCCACTGAAAGCAGAGGGACCGAGCTCGCGTTCGGTTCGTTTGGGCTTCAATCGGAAGATACTCAGTGGGTAACATCGCGACAACTTGAAGCGGCGCGGCGCGCCTCCATTCGGTATTTGCAAAAAGGCGGGAAATTATGGATACGGGTGTTCCCGGATCGTCCTGTTACGACAAAAGGCACCGAAGTTGGTATGGGAGGCGGAAAGGGTTCCGTCGATCATTACGTATATAATGTAAGACCCGGCCGCATCATTCTCGAGATAGACGGCGTGACGCGAACTACCGCGTTGGAAGCGTTGCGTTTGGCAAGCCACAAACTGCCCGTTCGTACCCGTATTGTTGCGCGTGAAGAATAAATATGGCCACAAAAAACGAGCTTACAAATAAATCGGATAAAGAATTGACCGCCGCGATCATGGAAGCTCAATTAAAATTGAAGCAATTGCGCATATCTCACGCCGGCGGTAAGTTAAAGAACGTACGAGAGATGCGCGTGGTTCGCAAAGATATTGCCCGTGCAAAAACGGCATTGTCTATGCGAGGACAACAGCAATAGGTGATTTTTATGGAACAGCAAGGAAAAAACAAAAGAAAATTTATCGGGACGGTAGTAAGCGATAAAATGGACAAAACGGCCGTCATTGAACGAGTGATCACAAAAATGCATCCGAAGGTCCGTCGGTATGTTCGGCGCACAAAACGCTTTATGGCGCATAATCCCAATAACGACGCAAAGATAGGAGATACGGTCGTATTTCAGGAAACGCGCCCCCTGTCCCGCAATAAACGGTGGGAAATAGTCGAGATCAAGAAGCGGGTCAGCAAGGTTTTGGAAATAGCCGTTGATGAGACAGCCGTGTAGATCATTGTGATAAATATATGATACAGTTACGCACAATTTTGAATGTTGCAGATAATACCGGAGCAAAAAAACTCCAGTGTTTTAAGGTTTTAGGGGGGACGCGCCGTCGATATGCGCAAATAGGGGATATTATTGTTGCGTCCGTGCGCGTTGCCGAACCGCGAAAGTCCGTGAAGAAGAAGGACGTGGTGCGGGCTGTTATTGTCCGGCAGCGAAAAACCTTTAAGCGCGCCGATGGCACGTATATTCGTTTTGATGACAATGCGGCTGTTATTATCGACGGAAAAGAACCGAAAGGCGGACGTATATTCGGTCCTATCCCGCGCGAATTGCGCGATCGGGGATTTATGAAGATCATTTCTTTGGCAGCCGAAGTTGTTTAAACATATGTTGATAAAAAAGGGCGACAATGTGTACGTGCGTTCCGGCAAAGACCGGGGCAAGACGGGGAAAGTATTGAAGGCGCTTCCGAGCGTTGAGCGTGTTGTTGTTGAGGGAGTGAACGTGCAAACCCGTCACCGAAGAGCGCGGCGCGCAAATGAGCGCGGACAGCGTTTAGAAGTTCCGGCTCCGATCCACGCCAGCAATGTTATGTTGGTATGCGCAAGCTGCAAAAAACCGGCTCGTGTGCGGCGGGTGGCAAAAGGGACCTCCCATGCGCGAGTGTGTGTTCGGTGCGGCGCCGTCGCTGATGCTGTTACAACAGGATAACGGATAAAATTATGACTCTTGTAAAAGAACAATACATAAAAGCAATACCGTCCCTCATGCAGCAATTGCATGTTGAGAATAAAATGGCTGTGCCGCGCTTCACTAAAGTGACGATCAATGTTGGTATAGGGAAAATGCTGTCTGCCCAGAAGGCCGATTCCGAAAAAATAATCAGTACTATTTCGGAAGATTTATCCCGCATTACCGGGCAAAAACCCCAGACAACATATGCGCGTAAGGATATCGCTACGTTCAAGCTTAGGCAGGGCGCTCCGTCCGGATTGCGTGTAACGCTTCGAGGTAGGCGCATGTATGATTTTCTAACCCGTCTTATCCAGATCGGGCTGCCCCGGACGAGGGATTTTAAGGGGATCAAATTGTCGTCTGTTGATGAGGGGGGTAATTTGACTATGGGCATCAGAGAGCATATTGTTTTTCCTGAGGTTTCTCCGGACAGTATCCGGATGATCTTTGGATTTTCCATTACTATTGGAACGACAGCAAAGGACCGGGAAAGCGCCATTGCCCTATTCCGCTCCATAGGCATTCCGTTTGAACGAACAGAATAATATTTATGGCAAAAACATCACAAATCGCGCGAGCAGAAAAAACACCCAAGTTCTCCACCAGAACTGTACGGCGTTGTTTCCGTTGCGGAAGACGGCGAGGGTTCATGCGCGATTTTGATCTGTGCCGTATTTGTTTCAGAGAATTGGCTCGCGCAGGATATATACCGGGTATCCGTAAATCTTCATGGTAATTATATGACCGATCCTATTTCAGATATGCTGGCGCGGATTAAAAACGCGTACGCAGTAAAAAAAGAAGCGATCGCGCTCCCGCATTCAAAAATGAAGCAGGGGCTTGCTCAGGTATTGTCCCGCGAAGGATTTGTGGGGGAAGTTGAGAAAAAAGGACGTGGCACAAAACGGTTGCTTGCGATCAAATTGCGTTATATTGATGGAGAACCCGCCATGATTGATTTTTCCCGCATATCGAAGCCGGGACAGCGCGTATACGTCGGACACGATGGTGTTGCTGCGGCAAAACGGGGATTTGGGATGGCAATTTTATCGACACCGAAAGGGTTGCTGACCGAAAAAGAGGCCCGGCGCGAAAAAGTCGGCGGGGAACTTATATGTGAAATATGGTAAAAAGATTTTTATGAGCAGGATCGGCAAGAAAAATATAATAATCCCGGCTGGTGTGACTATCGATATCGGATCTCTTGATGCGACGCGCGCCGGACGAATTGTTGTTGTTCGCGGCCCCAAGGGCACAACGAACGTTTTTGTGCCGGAAGGAATTGAAATTGCGGTTGAGGGAAATGAGATTGTGTGTTCTTTGGCGCCCCATGCGGCCACAGCATCGAATTTGTGGGGCCTGGGCCGCTCTTTGCTTGCGGGAGCCGTTGTTGGCGTCACTGCCGGATTTGTGAAGCGGCTTGAGATCGAAGGCATCGGATATCGCGCCGCCCTCGAGGGGACCACGTTGTCGTTGTCGCTGGGATTTTCTCATCCGATTAAAGTTGAACCGCCGGCCGGTATAACATTTACGCTCGAGAAGAACGCGATTCTGGTGTCCGGCACCGATAAGCAGCTTGTAGGACAAGTCGCAGCATCAATACGCGACTTCAAGAAGCCGGAACCGTACAAAGGAAAAGGGATCCGTTATGCCGGAGAGGTTGTGAGGCGAAAAGCCGGAAAGAAAGCCGCAGTAGCCGCAAAATAATAGCGCATTATGAAACGAGCATTACCAAAACGAATTGTGCGACATCGACGGGTCCGGGCGAAAATATCGGGCACCGGCGAGCGGCCGCGTCTGTCCGTATTCCGTTCAAGCGCGCATATTTTTGCGCAACTTATCGATGATACGCGCGGAGTGACACTTGTTGCCGCAAGCGATAAAGATATCGCCTCGTCGAAAGAAAAGAAGATCACTGTTGCTCATGCGGTGGGAAAAGCGCTTGCGCAAAAGGCGGGAGCGAAAAAAATAGATACGGTTGTTTTTGATCGCGGGGGATATGCGTATCACGGACGCGTAAAAGCGCTTGCTGACGGTGCGCGCGAAGGCGGGTTAAAGTTCTAATCAGATATTTTTATGCCAAAAGGTCCAGGAAAATCACAACGAGATCATCGGCGGGGCGGAAAACCCGTTGATAAAGAATTTTCTACCGTTACGTTGGATATGCGACGCGTTGCACGCGTGGTTGCCGGCGGCCGTCGTTTTAGTTTCCGCGCAACCGTTGTTATAGGTGATCGGAAAGGTCGCGTTGGCGTTGGTGTTGCAAAAGGGAAAGACGCAAGCGCATCCATCGAGAAGGCTACACGGGTAGCGAAAAAAGGCCTTATTCGTGTTCCTATCGTGAACGGGACCATTCCCTATGAAGTATACGCAAAATACAAGGCCTCAACCGTTTTGCTCCGACCGGCCAGGGGCGGAAAAGGCATTGTTGCCGGCGGCCCTATTCGAACCGTATGCGAGGCCGCGGGTATTCGAGACGTGACCGCAAAGATAACCTCACGAACAACGAACCGCCTTACGAATGCGCGGGCAGCTCTTGCCGCCCTTTCTATTCTTGAACGCCGATACCGCATTGCCGGAGGAAGGAACCGTTAATATGCAATTTCATACCATTCAAGCGAAACATAAAACGAGAAAGAAAAAGCGGATTGGTCGCGGAGGAAAGCGGGGCACGTATTCGGGGCGCGGCATGAAGGGGCAGAAGTCCCGTGCGGGGAATCGCCCCAGGCCGGGTATCCGTGATTTGATCTTGCGTACGCCGAAGTTGCGGGGTATGGCGTTCATGGGTTCTCCCAATACGGCACGATATGTCGTAAATCTTTCTGATATCGAGAAAACGTTTTCCGAAAAAACGCATATTACGCCACGATTGCTTGCAAAACATCGTCTTGTGCGACCGCACGCCGGCAAGCCCTTTGAAGTAAAGATACTCGGTGGGGGGAAAGTAACAAAAGCGCACGAATTTTCCGGCATTAAGATCTCTGTTGCAGCAAAAGAAAAAATAATTGCAGCGGGAGGCAAGATCCATGGATAATGTTTTTTTGCGAATTTGGCGGACTACGGAATTGCGCTCCAAGCTTCTTTTTGTGCTTGGCGTACTTATTATTTTTCGGGCCGCTGCAGCGATCCCGGTTCCGGGCGTTGACGCGACGAAGGTAGCCGATTTTATTGCGCGAAATCAAATATTCGGATTGTTGAACTTATTTACGGGCGGTTCGCTTGAAAGTTTCTCCATTGTCATGCTCGGCGTGGGTCCGTACATTACCGCTACGATTATTTTTCAGCTTCTCACCATGATATTTCCCGCGCTCAAACGCTTATATTATGAAGAAGGTGAGCGCGGTCGGCAGAAGTTTAATCAATATTCGCGAATGGTAACGGTGCCATTGGCGCTTATGCAGGCATATGCATTTTTGCGATTGCTTCAGTCGCAGGAGGTTATTGTATTTTCTGATCCCTTAACTACGGTTACCGCGGTATTTGTAGTCGCTGCGGGAACAATTTGGTTGATGTGGCTTGGAGAACTTATTTCCGAAAAAGGTATCGGAAACGGAGTTTCGCTTATTATTTTTGCCGGCATCGTAACGGCTATGCCCAGTGCCGTGTATCAAAATCTTGCACAGGGCGGAGATCAATTGAGCCGTCTTCCGGTATACGCCATTTTCGTGATCGTTGCCCTTATTGTTATCGCGGGCGTTGTTATTATCAATGAAGCGCAGCGCCAGATCCCCGTATCTTATGCAAAACGCGTTCGTGGCATGCGGGTCTACGGCGGAGTTTCAACACACCTCCCGTTGAGGGTTAATTCCGCAGGAGTTATTCCTATTATTTTCGCGATATCGCTTCTTTTGTTGCCGAGCATGGTGGCGCAATTGCTTTCTGCTGTTGGCGTTGCTCCTGCGGCAAAGATAGCTCAGGCAATCGATATTACCATCAAAAACCGTACCGTGTATGACGCTATCTATTTTATTTTGGTGGTGGTATTTACGTATTTCTATACATCGGTGGTATTTGATCCCAAAGAGATATCGCAGAATTTGCAAAAATCAGGAGGATTTATTCCGGGCATACGACCGGGTCAGAGCACCGCGGCGTTTATTTCTCATATCGTAAATCGCATTACGTTCGCCGGCGCGGTGTTCTTGGGCATCATTGCGGTTCTGCCCAATGTGATGCAGACGGTATTTGTAACGGCTTTTCCCACGGTGAGCAGCGGCGTATCCAGTCTTGCTATAGGCGGGACGAGCGTTTTGATCGTTGTTTCCGTCGTTCTCGAAACATTTAAGCAAATAGGCGCACAGTTGAGTTTGCATGAATATGACGCGGCGTAAGGTCGGATGCGCGGAGCTTGAAAAGGGGCGGCCTGGCCGCTCTTTTATGTATAAGCACAAAAATCTATAATTAAATATATGAAGGATAAAGGATATACGATTATAATGTTGGGTCGTCCCGGTTCGGGAAAAGGGACGCAGGCTGCGCGCATCGCAAAAACGTTCGGAGCAAAAGCATTCGGAACGGGAGAGATGTTGCGGCGTTTAGCGCGCGAAAAAACGTTTTTGGGAAGAAAAGTTGCGCAACTGCTCGCGTCGGGGAAGCTCGTTCCTTCCTGGTTGGCGTCATATGCATGGATAACGGAATTGGGACGAGTGAAGCCGGCGGATACAATCATTTTTGACGGAAGCCCAAGGACTCTCGGAGAAGCAAAGCTTCTTGAAGAAGTGTTGCGATGGTACGGGCGGACCCGACAACGGGCATTCGTTATAGATATTTCTCCCTCGGAGTCGTTGCGACGCCTCCGCGCAAGGCGAATATGCGTTGAATGCCGTCGTCCCGCGTCTCCGCAGTTCAAAAAAAATACGCCACAAGCCTGTCGTTCATGCGGCGGAAAACTTGTGCGGCGAGGAGACGATAGCCCCGCGGTTATCCGGAGGCGATTAAGCATTTTTGAACATGACGTGGTCCCCATCGTGAAATATTTCCGCCACAAGGGTATTTTGACTATTGTAGACGGTTCTTCCAGAGAAGATATCGTTTTTTCAGATATTAAGGAAGTATTAGCAAGAAAACGGTTTATATGAGCCTGCCATCGGTTATTATTTTATTCGGACCGCCCGGAGCGGGAAAGGGCACTCAAGCGGAAATATTGGCTGAGCGGTTCGGCTTTTTCCATTTTGAGACGAGTAAAATAATCGAAGAGGCTTTGCGCACGCACGGCGATGATGAGCATATTTTGGTGGGAGGGGAAGAATATTCGTATCGGGATGAAAAGCAAAAATTTTCATCCGGTACCCTGAATACGCCCGTTGTTGTTGCGTTTTGGGTGAAGCGGCGGATCGCGGAACTCGCCAAAGACAGGAAACCGATGGTGTTTTCCGGCTCACCCCGCACGTTATATGAGGCGGAGCAGATATTCCCGTTTTTGTTGGAGACATTTCCCCGCGAAATGTTGCGGGTTATTGATATGGGGGTTCCGCCGGAAGTTTCTCTTGAAAGGAACAGCGCGCGGCGTATTTGTTCGTCGTGCCGTTTGCCGCACCAGAAAACATACGAAGGCGATCATTGCCGCAAGTGCGGCGCCGTGTTGGTGCGGCGAGGGGCCTTGGATACGCCCGATGTCATTAAAAAACGCCTCGAAGAATTTGCGGCCCGTACCAGACCTGCAATAGAAAAAGCGGAAGAGCTCGGGTTTCCGTTGTCGCATATCGATGGCGTCGGAACGGAAGAAGAAATTGCAGAAAAAATTTCGTTTGCGTGCGGGTTGGATCCGAATACATGATCTCCACATACGGAAAAAGCAAAAAGGATATCGAGGCGATGAGAAAATCCGGCCGCGTATGTGCGGTTATTTTATCGCAACTTATAGATAGCGTTTCGCCGGGCATTACATCGCTTGAGATCGACGAAAAGGCCCGGGAGCTTATTGAAGCGAATGATGTTGATCCGGCTTTTTTGGGGTACGGCGGCTTTCCTGCGGTATTGTGCGCGTCTGTGAATGATGTCGCCGTGCACGGGGTGCCCGCATCCGCCCGACTTGTTGCCGGAGATATCATCGGTCTTGATTTTGGTGTTATTGCGGACGGTTGGTATTCGGATAGCGCCGTAACGGTCGGTGTTGGTTCGATCAGTCCGGCCGCGAAACGATTGATCGCGGCGGCAAATGAAGCGTTGCGCCGTGGTATTCTGCAGGCAAAGATCGGAAATCGCATCGGCGATATTTCTGCCGCGATCCAGGCATATGTTGAGCGCGAGGGATTTTCGGTGGTGCGCGATCTGGTGGGGCATGGTGTCGGCCGCGAACTTCATGAGCCGCCGCAAGTTCCGAATTTCGGAGCGGCGAATTCCGGAGAAAAGATCACGGATGGTCTGGTGATCGCGATCGAGCCCATTATATCTGCGGGCTCCTGGAAAGTGCGTTTGGCCGCCGATGGGTTCGGGTATGAGACAATAGACGGCAGTTTGGTTGCGCATTTTGAACACACGGTTGCCGTGACGAGTGCCGGTACGGAGATATTAACTGTCGGTTAACAATATGAAGGTGCTTGCGCTTGATTATGGAGCTGCTCGGATCGGGGTCGCGATGGGAGATACGTTGCAGCGTATCGCATTCCCTCGGGGTGTTATTGCGGCAAAGGAGGCTCTTGTTGATATCGCGTCGCTCTGCAAGGAAGAGGACGTTGGGTTAATTGTTATCGGGTTGCCGTTGACGCTTCAGGGCGAGATCGGGCATCAGGCACAAGACGTTCAAGGATTTGCCGAAACGCTGTGCGCCGCGACGGGCATAGAGATGCGTTTTATTGATGAGCGCCTGACCAGTAGTGAGGCGGTAACCAGAGCGCGCGAAAGCGGGCGTACGATAGATGAGATCGCGGCGGTTATTATTTTGGAAACATTTTTCCAGACGTTTGATGCGGAAACATGATATACTAAAAAGAGCATATAAAATATGAAATTATGAACGGGGAACGGAATGAAAATATTTTTCTCTCGGTTATTATTCCGGCATATAACGAGGAGCGGCGAATCGGACGGACTTTGCAGGCCGTCGATGCTTATCTTTCAAAAAAACCGTGGCAGTCGGAGATACTCGTTGTAAGCGACGGTTCCAAGGACGGTACGCCCGCCGTCGTCGAAGGCTATCAAAAGCTCACTAAGCGTCTTCGGTTCATCAACAACAAAGAGAATCATGGAAAAGGATTTGTTGTGCGTCAGGGAATGCTCGAAGCAAAAGGGACGCTGCGTCTTTTTACGGATGCGGATAACGCCACACCGATCGAGGAGCTGGAAAAATTATTGCCATGGATCGCTATTGAAAATGTTCCCGAGGGAATCTCTGCGCACAGCGGGGGACACGACGTTGTCATCGGTTCTATAGGTCTCAAAGAGAGCGCGGTTGAGAAGAGCGAACAGCTGTTCCGTGTTATTGCCGGGAAAATGGCAAATATTCTCATACAAGTCGTGCTATTGCCCGGCATTCACGATACGCAGCGCGGTTTTAAATTGTTTACCGCCGACGTCGCGCAACGGATTTTTTCCGTATCACGCATTGACCGCTGGGGATTTGATATGGAGGCGCTTGCATTGGCGCACGCATTTCGTTTCAAAATAAAAGAAGTGGGAGTGCATTGGATCCATGACCCCGACAGCAAGGTGGGCGGGTCGGCATACGCAAAGACGCTTGTGGAGCTTTTCAAAATACGCGCGTGGTTGTGGCTCGGGGCGTATAAGAAGAAATAGTTTTTATGGAAGAACATTTCGGCGTTCGCGTTAATTCTCAGGGGGCCTCTGAACTTCGGCGCGATCCGGTCACGAACGATTGGATAGTTATTGCAACGGGACGCGCAAAGCGCCCCGATCAGTTCGTTGCCGAAAAAAAAGCCGACGGGATATATACAAAAAAAACGGGTTGTCCGTTCGAAAACCCGCAAGCATCAGGTAATCCGGAGTCTCTTCTTGTGCTGGATGCGTCGGGTAATGAGGTAAAACAAAATGATGCGTCGTGGTTCGTACAGGTCATTCCGAACAAGTATCCGGCGTTCAGCGGAGACATGAGCGATGCTCCCGCCAAAGTAATCGGTCCGTATTCGGTATTGCCGGCGGGTGGCGCGCATGAGGTCGTTGTGATGCGCGATCACGAACGGGCGCCCGGCTCGTTTTCGAAAGATGAAATGCGTGCGGTCCTTTCGGCATATATGCTCCGGTTTAATGAGTTATCGATACGTCCGAATATCCGGTATGTGTCGATATTCCATAATTACGGAAAAGAGGCGGGCGCTACTTTATATCATCCGCATTCACAAATTATGGCAATTCCGGTGTTGCCGCAGGATATTGCGCGTTCTCTGTTCGGTTCCCGCCATTATTTCGAAGACCACGGGAAGTGCGTGCATTGCGAGATGATCGCGTGGGAAAAGGAAGAAGGAAGCCGTATAATATTCGAAAACGGATATTTTATAGCGTTTTGTCCGTTTGTTTCCCGGAGTGCATTTGAAATCCGCATATTCCCGAAATCGCACGAACCGTCTTTTAAAGAAATGGGAGAGGAAGAGATCGATGAATGCGCGGAAGCGCTTCGGACGGCCTTAAAAAAACTAAACGACGCATTGGGCAACCCCCCGTACAATTTTTTTATACACACGTCTCCCATAGACCTCGGAGCCGATGAAAAGCAATACTATCCGCATTATCATTGGCATATTGAGGTGTTACCGAAGACGGCAATTTGGGCGGGATTTGAATTGGGAACGGGAATTGAGATATCGACTATTGAGCCCGAAAAGGCGGCAGAATTCCTTCGTTCGTTTTAGCGCATGAGACCGTTACTTATCGCAAATTGGAAATTGTATGTGCGGCGGCCGGCGCAGGCCCTCGCGCTTCTTGATGCAACGGCGCGGGCCGCCAGAACCGGTCGAGCGCGAGTTGTGCTGTGTCCTCCTACGCCACTCATACCGTTCATTGTGAATGCGATCGGTTCCCGGAATAAAAACATTGTGGTGGGCGCCCAAGACGTTTTTTGGGAAGACGAGGGGGCTTTTACCGGCTCATTTGGTCCCCGGTTGTTGAAACAGATCCGCGCTTCATACGTTATCGTGGGGCATTCGGAACGGCGTCGTGTATTCGGAGAAACCGATAGCGATGTTTCCAGAAAGGTGAACGCGTCTTTTGCCGCGGGATTGCATCCGGTTGTATGCGTGGGGGAACGTTCAAGAAAAGCGAATTGGAAGCGCGAGTTGAGCGCTCAATTCCTGGCAAGTATAAAGGGGATCTCGCGGGCCAATGCGGCCAAGCTCATCGTTGCGTATGAGCCGGTGTGGGCCATAGGTACCGGACATGCCGATACTCCGTTGGAAGCGGGCGGAGCAATACTCGTGTTGAGAAGATTGTTGGCGAAAGCGTTCGGAAAGAAAATTGCATCCCGTGTCATAATGTTGTACGGCGGTTCGGTGAAGGCCGGGAACATTGGAGGGTTTTTGGATCATCCTGAAATAAACGGAGCCCTGATCGGCAGAGCCTCTACTATCCCGCGGGAATTTGAGCGGATCATTGTACGAAGTTAAAGGCGCCCACCGGGGCGCCTTTGCTAATCGTTCTTTATCGATACCCACACCGAATTTATCCAGAAAGCCAGTGCTTTGTGCGGGGGCAGAATGCCAAAAAGATATTTCAGATCGATTCCGATCCGGATGAGCCACCCCATGAGTCCGCCCATGCGTAAGGGCGGAAAACTGAAAATAGCATGCTTGCCGCCCAGGGGTATTGCGAACGGGAAAACGCGTGGCGGCAGATACGATATTTTTTTTGAAGAGCCGGTTATGTCGGCAATGATATTGCGGGCGACAATTTTGCCCTGGCTTATTGCTATGAAAGCCGTACCCGGTATTGCCTTGCCGGCAGCATCAGCAAAGCAGGCGGTATCGCCCAGCGCATATACAAGCTGTTCCGGGGCGCGTTCAAGGCGTACGCGCAGCGAAGGCTCCACGATACAGCGTCCTTTTTTATCTTTCGGGGCGATGATGCTTTCCATGAGCGGACTTATCCGTATCCCGCCGGCCCACACCAGAACGTCGTGAGGTGTTGTTCGTTCTGTGCCGTCGCTTTCCGAAACGGTTATCGTATTTTTATCCACGCTTTTTATCGCCATGTTTTCTTTCAGGATAACACCCAAAGAAAGAAGTCGTTTGCGTGTTTGAGCGACAACGGAGGCCGGAAATCCTCCCAGGATCGTTGGTCCGGCTTCACAAAGAATGATCTCGTTGCGGCGGCACGCATTGATGTGATGCGCGCATTTTTTTCGAATGAAACGCGTAAGTTCGGCGGCAAGCTCTACTCCGGTCGGACCGCCCCCGCCTATATATATGCGGGCGATGTCGCCGGTATTTTTCGGTTCCAATGCGGATGTTATGGCGTTTCTGATCCGTATCGAATCCTGTGCCGTCTTGAGCGGGTAGCTGTGTTCCGCGAGTCCGGGTATATTGAAAAAATTCGTAGCGCTTCCGAGGGCGAGAACGAGAATGTCGTATGCGAGAGGCGGATTGTCGTGCAGATGTATTTCTTTTGAATCCGTTTTGATGTCAACAATCTCGTCTTGCACAAAACGGATGGGCAGATCGCCAAAAATCTCCGCATATTCGAGAGTAACGGCACGCTTAATATTCCAGGCGGTCGCGTCTTCTTTCAAAGCGGTCGCGGTTTCATACAAGCTCGGTGTGAATACATGAGAATCGGAGCGGTCAACAATATACAGCATCCACTCTTTTGCTTTGTCAGGGTGGTGTTTTAAAAAGGCGCCCAGGTCCAATGCGACGCGGATGCCGGCATATCCGGCGCCTACTATCACGATAGTTTTTACTCCGTTTTCTTCCATAGCGTATTTTCACTCTCAGTATATCATAATTGAGAGCAAGTAATTTTGATGGTACGATGACAAGGCTATATGAAATTAAGGACACTGGACGAGATCGATGTGAGCGGGAAAAAGGTTCTTTTCCGGGCGGATTTTAATGTTCCCTTCGCGAAAAAAGACCATCCGGCGACGGCAGATGATATTACCGATGATTTTCGTATCCGTGCGACCGTACCCACCATCAGAGCGATTATCGAGCGGGGAGGGATACCCGTTATTATCGCGCATCTTGGACGGCCGAAAGGGCCAGACCCGCTTTTGAGTTTGCGCCCGGTTTCAGAACGGTTATCTCGTCTATTGGAGCGGGAGGTAATTTTTTCCGCCGATTGCATCGGAGAATCGGCGCGCGGCGCCATAGCGAAAGCAAAACCGGGAGATGTCGTGTTTCTCGAGAATGTCCGTTTTTACGATGCGGAGACCCGGAATGATCCGGAATTTGCAAAGACGCTGGCGAGCCTCGGTGATGTGTATGTGAACGAGGCGTTCGGCGATGCTCATCGGGCACATGCGTCCATGGTCGGCGTGCCAAAGTTGCTGCCGCATGCCGCAGGACCCCTCATGATAAAAGAAGTTGATGCGCTGTCCCGCATTCGGGATAATCCGACCCGACCGCTCGTTGCGGTCATGGGCGGCGCTAAAATTTCTACCAAGATGAAATTTTTGGAAAAGTTCCTTCCGTGGGTTGATATGCTGTTGCTCGGAGGCGCGCTCGCGAGCACGCTTGTGAAGGCCAAAGGAATCGAGGTCGGAACATCTTTTATCGAGGATGCCGCAGTGGACCGCCTTCTCCGCTTTGATTTCAATTCTTCAAAAGTGCATGTTCCCGTGGATGTTGTGTTGGCAGACCGGCCGGCGGCCGATGCCCGCATCGCCACGCGGAGCGTATACGATGTCGGCGATAGAGAAAGCATTTATGATATCGGTCCCGAAACGCAGGCATTATTCGGAAAAATTATCCGTGATGCGGGGACCGTGTTTTGGAACGGACCCATGGGCATGCACGAGGTGCCCGTTTTTTCGAAAGGCACCGAATCCATAGCCCATTCCGTTGCGTTATCCCGCGGGTTCAGCGTTGTGGGCGGCGGGGATACGACGGGGATGCTTGAACGTTTGGGCCTCGATAAAAAGATCGGGTTTATTTCGACGGGCGGCGGCGCAATGCTCGAATTTTTGTGCGGAGAAGAGTTGCCGGCGCTTGCGGCTTTGGCGAGAGTGTCATAAAGTAGAGAGTCGTCGTGTCTTATTATTTTTGTTATGCCAGAGCCGCAAAAGCAATGGGTCGTGAAGCCTTCCGCGCCAGAATCGTTTTTGATGCAATTTCGTGAATATCCGCAAGCCGCTCTTCAGTTGGCGTGGCAGCGCGGAGTGCATACTCGGGAGCAGTTAGATGAGTTTTTTCACCCCGATTATAATGATGATATCCATGATCCGTTCTTGTATGCGGATATGGATAAAGCAATTGCCCGTCTCGCAAAAGCCGTGGCGAGCAAAGAACGAATAGTTGTATTCGGGGACTATGATGCCGACGGTACATGCGGTGCCGTTATCTTAAAAACGCTTGTCGCGGATTTGGGTGGCGATGTCGTTTCATATTTACCCGACCGTTTTGAAGAAGGCCACGGCCTCACGGATATTAGCATTGCCGAGATAAAACGATTGGGCGCCGGCCTTGTCATCACCGTTGATTGCGGAATTACCGAGATTTCTGAAGTGAAGGAATTGAACGGCGTTGGCATTGATACTATAATTTTGGACCATCATTTACCGCAGGATACATTGCCCGACGCCGTTGCCGTCGTAGACTCCAAGCGGAAAGATGATACGTATCCGTTCGATTGGTTGTGCGGGACCGGCGTTGCGTTTAAATTTGTGCAGGCCGCCGTTACCGTTTCTGCGCGGGGCGGATTTGATGTTCAACTCCCGCCCGGATATGAAAAGCAGTTTCTGGATCTTGTTGCGATAGCAACGGTCGCAGATACGGTGCCGTTGTTGGGAGAAAATAGAACATTGTTGGTATTCGGTCTTCCGCATATTGCGCGCACAACCCGTCCTGGGCTGCAGGCGTTATTGCTGAAAGCGGGACTTTCCGGACAAGAAAATATCGATGTGGAAGCTGTTGCTTTTTCTATATCGCCCCGCATTAATGCCGCGAGCCGTCTTGATCATGCGAATATCGCATTCTCATTGCTGACAACCAATGACGATGAAGAAGCGGAGCGTTTGGCTAAGGACCTTGAGGCGAAGAATACAGAGCGGCAAAAAATGGTAGCCGCCATCACGAAACAGGCGGAAGAGCGTATTGCCGCCATGGATGAGGTCCCTTCGGCGATAGTTCTATCCGATCCTAATTGGTCACTCGGTGTTATCGGAATAGTGGCAAATAAAATTTTGAATAAATGGAATCGCCCCGTATTTCTGTTTCAGGAACGCGGTGATATCGTGCGGGGGTCTGCGCGTTGTCCCGGAGGATTCGATCTTGTTGAGGCAATGAATGCTTGCGGCGCCGAACTATTCATTGAGTTTGGAGGACATTCCCGCGCCGCCGGGGCCGCGCTTCGCCTTGATGTTTTTGCCGAATTTAAAGAACGCTTTGCGCGCTATGCCAAAGAACGATTTGTACCTCAAGAGGCGGCGGAACATATCGATCTTATGTTGAACGCGAAAGATATTTCCTGGGAAACGTGGGACTGGATTAACCGCATGGCCCCGTTCGGAGAAGCGAACGCGCCGCCGATTTTCATGGTTGAGGACCTTGAGGTCGTAGAATTGCGCGAGGTGGGCAAGAAGGCCGACCATCTGCAGTTAAAGTTGTTTGCGCGCGATGGGGGTCGGCTTATTAAAGCGATTTTATTTAAAGCGGAGCGCTTGGCGAACGTTCGGCTCGGCTCCAAGCTGCATGCGGTTATTGAGCTTATTGCGGATAGGTGGCAGGGGCGCCGCGATTTGAAGCTTAAAATACGGGATTGGCGCGTGTTGCAACCCGAATACGTGGAAGAAATTCCCGCATGGGAGGCGGCAAACAATGTTCGGGATGATCGGATATGAGCCAAGAAAAATTCATTATATATACCGACGGAGGTTCACGCGGCAATCCCGGCCCCGCGGCTTTCGGATATGTCATTGAAGACGGGCGAAATCGCGTAATAAAAGAACATGGCGAGGTGCTGGGTGAGACCACCAACAACATTGCGGAATATTCCGGACTTGTCGCTGCTCTCCGGAAACTCAAAGCGCTTATCGGCGGGACCCGAGCACGCGAGGCCGATGTCGATGCCCGCTCCGATTCCGAGCTTCTTATCCGCCAGCTGAACGGTGAATATAAGATAAAAGAGGAAACACTTATTCCTTTGTTCATTGAGATATGGAATTTGCGCCAAGATTTTAAGTCGGTTTTATTTACACATGTTCCGCGTGAGCAAAATCGCCGGGCGGACCATTTAGTGAATGCCGCATTGGATGGGAGAGGGGAACAAGGGTCGCTTATGGGTTGATGTGGTTATTGCGACGGATAATGTCGTATGTAAAAAAGAGTCGGCGGCGGAAGGTCGTTTTTAAAAACGGCTTTTTATATCTATTGACATTATTATATTTTTGTTATATAATGTTCACACCATCGGATCATTCACGCGTACCGATCGCATAATAAGGAGGGCAGTATGCGCACCCTAATCCAGCGGGTGCTTGGTCCCGATAACCAGATCCGCAAGGCTATCGTGCTCGTTCCTGATGATGATTTCGAGCGCGATGCCATTGAGCGGCTTGTTGCCGCAGACGGCGGGCATCTGGCCGTCAGGTATACCCCCTCGTCCGTTCGCGGACAGGCGAGAGAGGCGCCTCAGGAGATGCGTCTTACGTTCACGTTCAAGACGTTCCGGCGCGACATCGCGCAGGAGATCGAAGTTCACGGAAGTGAGGAAAAGACATCGTGAGCTCCAAGGCGGAGACCATCGGCGGCCCCACGTGCGGTTGCTCGGGTCAGTACTGCAAGGGTTCTTCGTACACGGAGAAGCCCAAGCGCGAGAAGCCCAAGAAGGCTTCGAAGAACAAGAATCGTCCGTCTGGCGCAAGCTAGATGCGAGCGCGCCCCGTAAATACGCGGGGCGCTTTTCTTTTTTTTGCAAAAAACAAAATTCCGCCCTTTAGGGACGGAATTTTGATATATTTTCGAGCGCGCCTATAAGCCGAATTCTGTCCGCGCGTCAGAGACGCACGAGGCTATTATCTGTCTTGTCCGGCCATTGCTGGCAGGATCTTTGCGGCACTCTCAGCTCCACTTTTGCATCGAACCAATATGCATAAGATGCGGTTAGAAACAAAAGTGGAGCTGAGCACGGCCTTGCACCGAGAAGGGTTTTCCGCTTCCGTCTGTCGCCAGACGGAATTGTGGGCTCTTACCCCAACTCTTTTCACCATTACCGTATGAAAAAAGTGCCGTAAGTTTTACACTCCGCACAAGGCGGGCTTCATCGCTTACGGCGTATCATGCGGCAGTATAGTCTCTGTGGCACTTTCCCTCCCGCTCTCGGTTGAGGGGCGGGGGTCGTCGTTAACGACTTCTCATATTTCAACGCGTAGGCGCCGAAATGGTGTTCGGACTTTCCTCGCTTTTCCGCTTCTTTGGGCGGATTTGCGCAATAGCCCAACGCACTCGTGATGCTATTATAAACCAATTATTTTTATTTTCAAGCTTCGGAAGAATGTGTAAGCGCCCGCGTGAATATTCGTGTTTCTCAAAGGTGAGGCGCGGTTTTACGTTCCGGCGCGCGGCGGCGCACCGATTTTTGCGATTAGTTTTTTATTTTCAATCTGCTTTTTTGCTTATGAAATAAAGAAAAATCGAACATAAGCGCCTTGACAAAATTTAATTATAAATGATAAGTTAAGAGGAATTAACGGCACGTTGAAAAGGTTAGATATGGAATGAAACCAACGATTGCGGAGTTTGCCGTTTTGCGTGCGAAAGAAATGGGAGATGAAGATCTCTTTCCGATACGGTCAAAACATCCGCGGATTGTCGGATTGCGGCGCTGGTGTTCTCGACACAGGCTCGCAACCGTCGCTGCGTTTATTTTGACCATTCTCTATTTCTTCGGGATCTTTGCTTCCGTGATCGCGCCATATGATCCGCTTGCGCAAGATCTTACGCGGGTCAATGAATTGCCGTCGGCCGAACATGTCTTCGGTACCGATAGGCTGGGGCGCGATATGTTTTCGCGGACGCTGTATGCTCTGCGGAACGACATCGGTATTACGATCGCAACGTTCTTTACCGGAGCCGGCCTTCTTGCCGTTTTTCTTGGCATGTTGGCCGGATACAAAGGCGGAAAGACCGATACGGTCGTGACGCGCGTCGGTGAAATTACCGCGATGCTGCCCGGCCTGCTCTTCATGATCCTTATTTCTGCGACCATACGGCCGCAGTACGAATCGGCAATGGAAGGGATAATCGTTTCTCCGCCGGTGACGTGGGCGTCAAGCGGCGGTATTGGCGTATTTATCTCTCTCTTCATTGTCGCCCTGTGCGTTCTCTTCGTGGCTCGCCGGATCAGGTCGGGGAAAATCGCATTTGTTGCTGCGTGTGCGGCGACGCTTTCGATATTCCTTTCTCTTCTGGCGTGGCTGGTTACCGTCGAGGGTTTCGTTGATTTCCTCCTCATCTTTATTGTTCTGATCCCGTTTTCTTGGTACGGTACTGCCCGCATAATTCGCGCGCAAACCTTTGCCTTGAAGAACGAAGATTTCATTGAAGCTGCGCGGGCTCTCGGAGTAAGCGATTTCCGTATCATTACGCATCATATCTTCCCCAACATTTTGTATCTTGTTGTGGTCGGTATGTCCGCCGGTTTGGGGGGCATCGTATTTTCTGAGATCGCATTGACGTATCTTGGATTGGGGATCCAACCTCCGACGCCATCATTCGGCGCCATGCTGTATGATGCGGGTTCCATCCGCTCTCTTCAGGCAACGCCGCATCTTATGCTTGTTCCCAGCGCGATCATAATGTTGTTTGTGTTCTGCTGGAATTTGCTTGGAGATGCGCTTGCTTCGGATCTTACCGTGAAATCACGGTCCTGAACCAAAAAGAACAAAAGCAAGAAAAGGAGATAACGAATGAAGAGGCAAATGCGTGTGCTGAGCATTGTTGCGCTTGTTGCGGTCATCGCGGCGGCGTGCGGCTCACCGAATCAAAGCGGTGCGCCGACAAACGGTCCGCAGGGGCATACTCCCGGCGTATTGAGGAGTCCGGGTCCGGATCCTCTGACCCTTGATCCTGCGCTCGTTACGGATGCGGGGTCGCATCTGTACGTTTCCAATATCTTCGACGGGCTCGTCACAATGGTCCCAAGCGATCAGGATGTCGAGTTCACTCTGCCCGACGGCACCAAGACCACAGTTAAGGGTCTTGCTATCGCCCCCGATCTTGCGGTTGCCATTCCGGATCCCATTTCGAATCCGGACGGAACCGTTACGTATATTTTCGAGCTCAGGCAGGACGTTTTCTTTCATCTTGGTCGGCAAGTTACCGCCAAGGATGTGAAGTATTCGTTCGAACGGGCAACCGCCCCCGAAACGCTTTCCACGGCCGCCGAACTGTATCTTTCGGATATTGTCGGCGTTAAGGATAAGCTTCGCGGGCGAACACGAACGGTCGATGGCGTTAAAGTCCTCGATGACTTTACCGTCAGCATTACCATCGCCGGTCCCACAGTCGATTTCCTCTGGAAGTTGACGTATCCGACCGCCATGGTTGTCGATCGTGAACAGATCGAATCCAATCCTCGCACATGGACCCGACTTCCCAATGGGACCGGTCCGTTCAAGCTGGAGACCTACCAGCAGGGCAGGCAGTTGGTTCTGACCGGCAATCCGAATTATCATCTCGGTGCGCCGAAACTTTCGCGTATCGAGTTCAGTTTGAGCGGTGGATCCACCCTGACCGCCTATGAGAACGGTGAAACGGACGTCTCCGGCGTGGGGATTGCCGACGTTGAGAGGGTTCACGATCCCAGCGATCCGTTGAGTCGCGAGCTCGTTGAGGCGCCGGCCTTGTCGACGTCATATATCGGGTTCAACATGTCTCAGCCGCCATTCGATGATATCCTTGTCCGACAGGCAATGACCCGGGCCATCGATATCGATACGATTGCGCGCGTGGTGCTCAAGGACGCCATTTCTCCCGCGCACAGCATCGTGCCGCCCGGCATGATCGGCTATACTCCGGTTCAGTCTTCGCTCACGTATGACGCTGATAAGGCGCGTGAGCTGTTGGCGAAATCGAAGTATGCGGGCAAAATGCCCACGATCGTTCTGACCATTTCCGGTCAGGGCGCAACCGCCGGTCCGGTTATCGAGGCCATGATCGAGATGTGGCGGAAAGAGCTTTCTCTTACCGTTAAGATCGAACAGGTCGAATCGACGGCGTTCTTCGACAATCTCAAGCGAGGCAAATACCAAATGTTCTCGCTCGGCTGGGTTGCCGACTACCCGGATCCCGGAGACTTCCTGGATCTGAAGTTCCATTCTTCCCACTCTGTGGCGAACAATGAAACAAGGTACAGCAATCCTGAGGTTGATGCGCTGCTCGATCAGGCGCGGGTCGAGAACGATCCGCAGAAGCGGGCGAAATTGTATCAGCAGGCCGAAACGATCATCCTGAACGAGGCGCCGTGGTTGCCATTCCTGCACGGAAAAACTCTTGAGGTCGTCAAGCCGTATGTGAAGGGATATGTTCCTTCGCTGTTGGGCGAGCCGTTCTATCGGTTCATTGAAGTGATCTAACGTTTTCAATAATTAATCCGCTGTTTTCTAACGAAACAGCGGATTTCTTTTTTATCTTGTTTAGGTTGACTTTTTAGAACATTCAGGATACAAGAAAACTAATAAAAAAGACCGTTGAAAAAGGAAATAACGGCTATGAAGCGATTTGCGATAGTTATTGTTGCGATTGCGGTTATTGCGGGAGGCTTTCTCATCACCCTTAATTTTTCGGGAAGTGAACCGTCCGGTACGACGTTGTGCGCCGAGGACGGTGTATATCCGCCCGAGAATGTTTCCATTCGCATGGGAGAGAAGGCGCCCGAGTTTTCGGTGTGTACTGCGGCAGGGAAACTTGTGCAGTTTTCCGATTATCGGGGACGACCGACATTCGTTAATTTTTGGGCTTCGTGGTGTCCGGCCTGTCGTGTTGAGATGCCGTCGATGGAGGAGTTGTATCAGAACTACCGCGGCAGCATGTATATGCTGGCCGTAAGCGTTCAGGATAACGAGGCGGATGCTCGCGCATTTTTCCTCGAAGAGCACGTGTTCACCTATACATTGCTTCTGGACGCGTATGGAAACGCGAATGAAACATACCGCATTCGAAGCATCCCGCAGACATTTTTGGTGGGAGCCGACGGGACGATTCAGGGGATCATCGTTGGCGCTCGCGATTGGATGAGCGCCGGATGCGTTTCCCTGATCGACGCATTTGCCTCCGGAAAAGAAGTTACGAGGGCCCTCATCCGTGGATGCTGATATTTTCATCGGGGGAGCTTTCGTCGCCGGATTGCTGTCGTTCTTTTCGCCCTGTCTTTTGCCGCTTGTGCCCGTATATTTGATGTATCTGGGCAGCACCAGCGGCGTGGGACGCGCGCGTATTTTTCTGAACGCATGTGCGTTCGTCATTGGTTTTGCGCTCGTATTCACATTTTTCGGTGTGGGTGTGGGCGTGTTGGGAGACTCGCTTGCTCCGCATCTGGCTAATATCCGTTTTATTTCCGTTATAATCCTTGTCGTGCTCGGGTTGAGCATGCTTGAAGTGTTTAACTTCTCGCCTCCGTGGGCGCGTACCATGCTGAGAGTGCCGCCCTCGATAAAGAATCCTTTATTGGTTTCGTTTATCGTCGGCATCATCTTCGCGTTCGCGTGGACACCATGTGTCGGATTGATCCTCGGATACATCCTTACTCTGGCGTTTACGTTCGATGATTGGCAGATGAGCACTCTTCTCCTGGGAGTCTACAGCGCGGGGTTGGGGATCCCATTCCTTTTGGTCGCTGTATTCTTCGATCGTGTAACGGCGCTCAAGCGGGTGAATCGTTATTTGCCCGTTTTGAAGAAAGCCGCCGGCGTGGTACTTATCATTTTCGCGGTTCTCATACAGCTTGAGCTTCTGCCCAAGCTTATTAGCCTCATCGTGTCCGAATAGAGAACACGTTCCCAAAAAGGAGAAAAAAGATGAATTACGAGAACGATCCTGTCGAAGATGACGGGGTCACGCAGCCCTCCGGATCAGATCCGCTTCTCGGATCTTCTCAGGACTCTCCGCCGGAAGAGCCGACGCCTGTTGCGGATAGTGCGAAGCGTCGTCGACTGCCCGGCAGAAAGACGCTTTTTGTTGGTTTTTCTCTTCTGCTGTCGCTTTCACTCGCGGTGAGCGCCAATCTTCAGGCGTTTACGCATACGCACACGTATACGCCTCAGGACATTTTGTCCGACGGCTATCTTGATCACGACTTTGCTTTGCTGAGTTCTGTGGCCGACGATACGTATGCGCAGATCCACGAAAGCGTCCGCACCATCGCTGTTTTCTATGCTTCGGCCGAGGATCCCAAGACTGTTTTGGGGTCGTTCACGGTGCCCGGACTCGTGGTTTCGGATAAGTACGTCATGGTTTCGTCCGGAGTTGTCCCTCCGGAAGGATACGTGCTGGTCGGCGCATTGATGATCTCGACCGAGTACGATCGGGATCTCAAAACTGAAACGCTTGTCAGCATGAAGGCCCCAAGCGCGCAGTATAACGTGGTCGCGTTCGAGCGCCCCGCGGCGGATACGCAAGATACACCGAAGCTGGATGTTATGCCGCTTGCTGCGCTTACCCGTCCCGATGATCTTGCGGCCGGGAATGTGTTGCTCGGCGTGCCCAGCGACATCCTTGTGCAGGGTGCTGTTCTGAATCCTGCTCCGCTTCACGGTTCCGTGGTGTATGCCGCCAAAGGTACTGCGGCGATCATTGCGGCGGATATCGCGGTGGGGCAGCCGGTCTTTGCTCTGCGTGACGGAGTGCCGGAATTCGTCGGTATCGCCACCGTCGTCTCGGAACAGAACGTCGTTGTCACGACCGCCAATGCGATCAGGGAATACCTTGATTTCATCGGGCTCGGAAATTAATTTTGATGATATAACCTCTCGTTATAAAAAACGGGAGGTTTTTCTTTTTCTTAAATAAGATTGACATAATAAGGTTTATATTATATGTTCATTGCAAATAAGTGATTCTTGATAAGCAGGGAGATTGTAACGATGGTGCGCAAGGTTTCTCGCAAGCTTGTGGTTGCTGTTTTGGTGATTATTGTGGGCGTCGGCGCCGTGGGGCTTTCCGTTTATGGCGGCTGGAATAATGTCGGCCCACCGGACCCTTCCGCGAGTGACGTGCTTTGTCCGCAGGCGACTCCGCCCGAGGTCGATTTCACCGTCCTCAATGATGTGTACGCGCTGTTCCGCCAGGAATCGGTCTACCAGTCTCAGGTTTCCAAACCGGATGTCCTTTTGAGAGGCGCCTTGAAGACCATTTTTGGTTTTGTTGGCGTGAATGAAAAGAATATCCCCGATTGGGCAAACCAGATGGTCGATCAGCAAATAGCTTCCGGACAGGTCGACTTCAGCGTTATTCAGAAAGTTTACGAGCGCATGGCGCAGGATCCCGCATACGTTGTTTTGCAGAATCCCCAGCGGCGCCAGGATCTTTTTGAAAGCGCGGTTAACGGGATCATCAAAGCGATTGGCGATCCTTTTGCCAGCTATTACAACGCAGAGGTTTATCGTTCCGGTGCGTCGGATTCAACGGGTAAGTACGAAGGTATCGGTGTTTCTACCAGGGATGAAAGCAATGAAACGGTCATCGCGACTGTTTTTGCTGGTTCGCCGGCGGAAAAAGCGGGCCTCAAGTCGGGTGACGTCATTACTAAGGTCGATGGGAAATCGATCGAAGGATGCAGTCGCACCCAGCTTACCCAGAAGATCAGGGGAGAAGCCGGCACCACTGTTGTCATTACGGTCCGTCGTTTGAGCGGTGCCGTGGAAGACGTGCCGGTTGTGCGCGGGCAGATCCGCCAGAACGTTGTTTCGTCTTGTCCGGGAGCGCCTCTTCCGGATGGGCGCGGTAACAGCACAAAGGACCTTCCATTCGATTGCCCTCTGGTTGATGAGGACGGAAATTTCGTTCAGGGTGTGCTCTACATCAAGATGAACGAATTCACCGAGCAGGTGCCGCGTGATTTTGCGGCCATTCTGCAGAGCGTTCCTCGCCAGAATTATGCCCGCGGCATTATCATCGATCTTCGCGGAAACCCGGGCGGATTGGTGCAGGCGACTCTGGAAACCATCGATTATTTCCTTCCGGCCGGAACGACAGTTCTTCTTCAGGAAGATAAGTCCGGTGTTGAAGTTCCCATCACGTATCAGAACTACGATCTGGCGACCGATGTGCCAATTGTTATATTGGTCGGACGTGATCCGCAGAACCGTCAGGGCGCTGCGGACAACTCCTACAGCGCTTCGGAAGTATTCTCCGGTTCTTTGCGCGATAACGGCAGAGCCGTGATAATCGGCGAGAGCGCGACAGGCGGAAAGGGTACTGTTAACAGGACGTATCCGCTTCGCAATGGGAAATACGGCGCGCTATATATCGCCATTGGGCTTTGGAAAACGCCAAACGGCGATTTCATTGAGCGCATCGATACTGACGGGGATGGGTATAAAGAAACCGGCGGCTTGATGCCCGACATCTTGGTCACGTGGACCGATGAGGACTACGCCACATTTGCCCACAATCCGGAATGGGATCCGGTTCTCTACCGGGCTATCGATGAATTGCTTCCGTAATAATTAAAAATAAACCCGCACATACGCGTGCGGGTTTTTTATTGGCCGCAGTTTATGCGGGTAATTATTGAATCGGGAGTATTACTGTATGTGCGCCCGAATAATTCATACATGAAAGTATAATGTATAGGAAAACAGGCTTCGAGAATATCGGGAGAAACGACAAAAAGCGCGAAGGCTTCTGCGGCGGATTCAGCTGTTTTATTGACATCCGCGCTCAATGGATAAATGGTGGGCGGCTCCTCCAGCCATCCGATGGTTCCGTCAGTGTTTTTTTCTGAAACCGCTTTCTCGAAAGCATTAAAATCGCGGGAACTTTTTTCTGAGCGGAAAAAATATATATGGCCCAGCTCATGCAGCGCCACGTAGAATTTTTCTTTGTGCGAAAAGCCGTATAATCCTATCGGCTCCGATGCGAGGGGATAGTCGCTCAGCAGGGGCCCTTCATTAAAGTAAATACCGGTTGTTTCATCCGGATATGCCTGACCGGACCAGTTTTCCCCTGATTGTACCGTAAGCGTGATGTTTAATCCGTTTTTACCGCCGATCGCATCGATAATATGGGGCGGCAAGGTATCAAGCGCCTCGTCCAGCGCGTCGATCCAATCGGTTGATTCGGATCTGCTCATCTCGTTTTTTATTGTTACGTGGATCCACGGATATTTGCTTGCGGGCGGGCGCACGATGTCCGTATCGGCGTTCACGAGCGTCATCAGGAGAACAAACGGTATTGTCAATGCGGCTATCCGGCGCAAGAGATGTCTCACGATCCTTATTCCTTTGTGAGGGTGCTACGTTATCTTTATCACGTCATCGGGATATCTGTAAATAAAAACCCGCTTTTTGGAAAAAGCGGGTATTGTATTTTTTATTCGTTATATATAGGTAGTCCCTCAAAGTCGCTGACTTGCCAGACGGTTTTGAACGCCAGCCTGGTGATGTTTTGGGCTTTCAGAGGATCCGTTTTATCCGCGATGTCGGTTTTTTTATGGTAGTCGGGGTGTTCCCCGGTATTCAGGAAAAGAACGGGCATTCTGTTGTTGTCGGGGCTTCGTGCGAAGAAAGGAGCCTGGTCAGAGCGCCAGAATATCTGCTCCTCGCGCATTTTTTCGTCGGGGATCAGGAGCTCCATTCCTATAGTTTCGTTGGAGGCTCGCAGCATCATGAAAAGGGTCGGACTGCGGCTCTCAAAATCGGTAAGGTCCGGGGATCCGATAAGCAGAACCTCATTGGCCGTATTCCGGCTTATCATATCGAGATTGAACATACTGACGATGTTTTTGAACGGCACCGGTGGGTTTTCCGCAAAATATTGCGAACCCCACAAACCCCATTCTTCCGCGTCAAAAAACACGACAATAATGCTTCGCTCGGGCCGCGCGCCATTCCTGGCAAGTTCGCCGAACGCTTCCGCAATTTCCAGCAATCCGGCGGTACCGGACGCATTATCATCGGCTCCGGGGAACAATTCACCGTTTTGTATGCCCAGATGGTCATAATGAGCGCCGATCACAACGTATTCGTCTTTTTTCGTAGTTCCTTCCAGATACCCGACTATGTTGCGTGCGTTCATGCTTACGGTATAACCGTTCCGTAATGCCCACGCGGCAAGTTTTTCTACGGGAAAATCCGGTTCTTGCACATCGCGCAAATCGAATCTTTGGAAATAATCTCCGTTAAACGCGGAGAAACCGGAAGAAGCCAAAGAATCAGCGATATAGAAAGAAGCCGAAAAACTACCGAATGTTCCGCTGCGGCGCCCTTCCTGACGGGGGGCGGCCAGGAACGAGATTGTTTCCTGAAATTCTTCGGCGCGTATCGAGTCAATGCCGCTTTGAATATCTGAAAAATCATACGAATAGCGGTTGTTGTCCGAATAGAGCGCCGAAGCGTTTATTCCGACAAGCAGGCCGACAAGCGCGACGCATATGGCGACGGCCATGCCGGCTTTACGCGAGAGCTTCACGGTATTACCTCATCATTTCAATGTCCGTTATGTAAATTTCTCATAAACTATTTTTATACATAAGTCAATTTCTTGACAAAACAAAAATGGAATTATATGGTAAATTTAACCAAAAAGCCCTTTTATTCACAGGAGTTTTCCGTGGGATCTTCCGCATCATACATCATCAGACGCTTGCTCTGGATGATACCGGTGTTCTGTATTGTTTCTTTCGGAACGTTTTTGCTCACGCGGTATGCGCCGGGTGATCCGATCCTGGTACGCGCCGGTCCGCGGGCCGATCCGGAAGTCATCGAGCGGATACGGCATGAGCTCAAACTTGATGAGCCGATCCCAGTCCAGTACATCGACTACATGGCGGGATTTTTTACCGGAGATCTTGGCGAGAGCATCTCGAAATATCCAGGCACGCCGGTAGCCGATCTCGTTTTCCCCCGTATTGCGGTTTCGGCGCAACTTGGGTTTGTTGCGCTCCTCATCATTTTTGTTTTGGGCGGTCTGATCGGTATTGTTGCTGCCCTCAACCACGGGAAGTGGAAAGATCCTTTTTTGATCAGCGTGTGTCTGTTCTTCCATTCAATACCTTCGATAGTCGGCATTCCCATTCTTCTGTATGTTCTCGTGCTGCAATTCCATCTTGTTCCGGCATCCGGATGGGACGGGATATTTTCGCCAAAGATAATTATCCCGTTGCTCGTGTTCACGCTGCCGGCCCTGGTCGGTCCTGCGCGTCTGATGCGCAACACGCTTCTTACTGTTATGGGCCAGGATTATATCCGAACGGCCCGGGCGAAGGGATTGCCCGAATCGAGCGTGGTGGGGAAGCATGCGTTGCGCAATGCGTTGCTTCCAATGACAACCGTAGTCGGACTGTCTTTGGTCTCGGTATTCGAGGGTTCGTTCTTTGTGGAGCAGCTTTACGGAATTCCGGGTATCGGCGTGCTTTCGCTTGAAGCGGTGTATGCGCGGGATTACGATATCATCATGGCGTTGGCTCAGTTCAGCCTGGTGCTGTTCCTGGTGTTCCAGCTTCTGACCGATATCGTGTATAGTCTCCTGGATCCCCGGATCCGGCTCGATACCAGTGAAAGTAATTGATTATTATGCGCGTTTCTCAAACGCGCATTTTTCTTTTTGTGTGCGAACGGTCTCATGCGGGAGAAAATCTCATCCGGGACCCGGAAGAAATATTTATTTTGACTTTCCCGGCTTTTCTGTTATTCGTTAGATAGATCCTTAAAACATGATCTAAATCGGAGAGAGACATGGGTCTGGGAAGCGTATCTGACGGCTTAGCCGCCGTTCCTCCTATGGGCTGGAACAGCTGGAACCGTTTTCAAAGCAGGATCAACGAGCGCCTCCTTAAGGAAACAGCCGAGGCCATGGTTTCAAGCGGCATGGCGCGCGTTGGGTATGAATATGTTGTTATCGATGACTGTTGGCAAACTCGCAGGCGCAAAGACGGAAATTTGCGGATAAGGCGGGATATTTTTCCCGGTGGAATGCGCGCTCTTGCCGATTACGTTCATTCGCTCGGATTGAAGTTGGGAATATACACCTGTGCCGGACGCTGGACGTGTCAGAGATATGCGGGTAGCTATAAAAAAGCCGAACGCGACGCGGAACTTTTTGCGGAATGGAATATCGATTTCGTAAAAGTTGATTGGTGTTTTTCACAAAGACCGTTCGTGTTGGAAGATCTCGATGCTCCTGCGGCTTACGCACAATGGCGCGATGCCGTTGTGAGGACGGGGCGCCCGATGGTCCTGAGTATTTGTGAATGGGGCAAGACGAAGCCGTGGGAGTGGGCAACAACAGTCGGCCATATGTGGCGGACAACCGGCGATATCCGCGATAATTGGAAAAGCGCAATGAAAATTCTTGATGCGAATGCGGTTTTGTGGCCGCATGCGGGGCCGGGCCATTGGAATGATCCCGATATGCTTGAGGTCGGCAACGGCGGTATGACCGAAGAGGAGTACAGGTCGCATTTCAGTCTTTGGGCCATCATGGCAGCGCCGCTCATGGCCGGAAATGATCTGCGCACTATGTCCGATCCCGTGAGGCGTATTTTAACTGCCCCCGAAGTAATTGCGGTTGATCAGGATACCCTCGGTGTTCAGGGCAGACGTATCGTGAGGTCGGGAGACCGGGAGGTGTGGTGTAAACCGCTTTCGGATACCGGCACGTGGGCCGTGCTTTTGTTCAATCGGGGCGATAGAGCGCAAGAAATAGCGGTATCCTGGAGCGATATGGGTTTGGACGACATCGAATTTTTTGTGCGAGATCTTTGGTTGCAAGAAGACCTCGGGAATTTTTATGAGGGCTATGCCGCGTTCATTCCGCGACATGGCGTTGAGCTCATCCGCGTTAGACAGAAAATATAAACGCGCAGTTTCGCATACAGTCATAAAAACAAGTAAAAAGAACGATTTACGTGATATAAAAATGGTCCTTTGAAAAGGACCTTTTTAATTTTTATTGTTTTATGAGGTTGCGCGCAGCAAATAGCGTTGCCAACATGCGGATATGTATATGCCAATGGGGGGGTTGCGGTAGTATGCGTATGAAAGCCGAAAAATCCATATCATTGAAAGGATAACCCGGAGGGCTTATCATTGAAATATGTTTAAACGCCTTCCGTTTTGGTTTGTGGCGCTGCTTGTTCCTGCGGATTTTTTTTCGTTTGCGGCAGGAGGCATGATCGCATGGATATCCCGTTTCCATCCGTTTGTTCAGAGCCTCAAGCCGGTTATATTCAAGCTTAGTTTTGTGGAATATGTGCCCTTGGTGTTATCTGTTGCGGCGCTCAATACGTTTGTCGTCGCGCTCCTTGGTTTATACCGCGTTCGTCAGGAGATGACGACATTTACTACGGGCATACGGCTGGTGGTTGCGTCGGCCGTTACATTTTCGGCGATCACATCGGTTATTTTTTTCAGGCAGGAGTTATTTGAATCACGCTATCTTGTTGTTGTCGGATGGTTATGCGCCACGGCATTATTGTTGATAGAGCGCGGCTTCATGAATATTGTTATCGGTCGCTTTGCCGCAATGTCCGGATTCGGGTTTGCCCGTTTTTTGCTTATCGGACAGGACCATGTAAGCGAGCGCATATCGGCAATTTTGAAAGATGAGGCGGCGCTGGGTATTTCCGTCGCCAAAAAAATTCCTTTCCCGGACGTTGCCGAAGTGCGGCGTCTGCTGGAAGAGAATGGTATTGACGAGATCCTGCTTACTGATCCGAACGTATCAAAAGAGGCGGTTACGGAAATAGTTGAGCTCGCCAATGAACATCACGTGCGGTTCTCTTTCGTGCCGAATTTATTTCAAATGCTGACCGTGAATGCTGTCGGGGCGATGATGGGAGATGTGCCGGTGGTTGAGCTGCGCCGCACGCCTCTTGAAGGATGGGGGCGTATTTTGAAGCGGACTCTCGATATCGTGGGGTCGGTTTTTGCATTTGTTTTTCTTGCACCGGTCTTTGTGATTATCGCCATTGTTATTAAACTCGATTCTTCCGGTTCGGTTCTCTATTGGAGTACGCGTGTCGGACCGAACGGGAATTTTAAAATGGTAAAGTTCCGTACCATGAAAATGGAATATTGTACCGGAGAAGATGCGCCGAATCCTCAGGAGGCGGAACGTATTGAAAATGAGCTGATAGCGGTCCGTAATTCCCGCAGGGGCCCCGTTCCAAAGGTATTAAACGACCCTCGCCGTACGCGCGTGGGGCGCTTTTTGGAACGCACAAGCCTGGATGAATTGCCTCAATTTTGGAATGCGCTAACGGGCAGCATGAGCATCGTTGGTCCGCGTCCGCATGTGCCCAAAGAAGTTGCCAGATACGAAAAATCGCACCGCAGGGTGTTTACATTGAAATCCGGCATCACGGGGCTCGCGCAGATATCAGGACGTTCCGATCTTGATTTTGATGATGAGGTGCGTCTCGATCTTCACTATATCGAGAACTGGTCTTTGCTGCTCGATATCATCATTATCTTAAAGACGCCGTTTGTTATAGTATTGAGGCGGCATAAAAGTTAATGCGGACGTTTACCGTATAATAATATAGTGCGATATGCGAGTTGCTCTTGTTCACGATTATCTTACGCAATTGGGTGGTGCAGAGCGCGTGCTTGAGGCATTTGCTGAAATATTTCCACGGGCGCCTATTTATACGCTTATGTATGACGAAGATGCGACCAAGGGGCGTTTTGCCGGCCGGACCATCCGAACATCTTTCTTGCAGAAATTGCCCCTGGTGCGCAAGCATCATCGGTTATTTCCTCCGCTTATGCCGACGGCTGTGGAACAATTTGATCTTTCCGCATACGATCTGGTGGTTTCTGATTCTGCGAGTTTCGCAAAGGGGGTTATAACCCGTCCCGAATCCCTTCATATATGTTATTGTCATACGCCAACGCGTTTTGCGTGGGATGACAGTCACCGTTATGTGGAATTATTCGGAGGATATCCTCTCCCCATGAGGCGCCTTGCTCCTTTGTTCTTGAATTGGCTGCGTATGTGGGATTATGCGGCGTCGCGAAGACCGGACGCGTTTATTGCGAATTCCAATCATGTGCGAAGACGTATCCGTAAATATTATGATAGGGACGCCGCTGTTATATATCCTCCGGTTCGCGTACAGTATTTCAGTGCGGGCACAAGGGTTCCGCAGGACCATTTTCTTATGACCGGACGTCTCATGGCCTATAAACGGTTTGATATTGGGATCGCGAGCGCAAAGAAATACGGATTTCGATTGCGTATTGCCGGAGATGGCCCCGAATTAAAACGGCTCAAGCGCCTTGCCGGAAATGATCCGAATATAGCGTTTTTGGGCAGTATTTCGGATGAGGCGTTGCGGAATGAGTATTTGTCGTGTCGCGCTTTGGTATTTCCGCAAGAAGAAGATTTTGGTATTGTTCCGGTTGAGGCAATGGCGGCCGGATCCCCGGTTATTGCGTGGCGCGGCGGAGGGGCTCTGGAGACCGTGAAAGAAGGGGAGACGGGATTGTTTTTTGATCAGCAAAACGCAGATTCCCTTGGAGGAACGATACGGTCATTTGTTAACGAAGATTTTTCACCGGAACATATCCGCGCCCACGCCCGTTCATTTGATACCGATGTATTTAAAACACGAATGGAAAATTTTATCAGCCATTATCTTACATCTAATCGATAATTTTAAAAGATCCGATATATGAAAGAATTTCGCGATATTATTTCGATCACAGCAAAAGGCGCGCGATTGTTTTTGGCGTGCAGTCTTATCGGGGCGGCGTGCGGATGGTTTATCGCGGTGCGCCGTCCCCCCGCGATGCAGGTGACGGTTTCATTGGCGCATGCGGGGACAATAGAAGAAAATAAAAACCCGGCATATGTCTATGACGGATATTATATCGTTGAGCGCGGGCGGTTGTTCGGTGAGCGTCTCGGTCATATATTGCGTGGTCCGGAATTTACATCACAGATCGCTCTTATAACCGGTGATTCAGCGCGCATGGTCCGCGCAGAGCGGCTTGATGCCGAAACATATCGCGTCAAATTCGTTTTTGATGGTTCGGTCGAAGATTTTTCCTCTGTCGTTGAGGACCTGCTCGGAGATTCTATGAGGTCGTTTGCCTATGAAACGGGAGAATATTCCGATTTCGGGGCGTTTGTATCCCCGCCGGTCCCGGTGCCCGCCATGACGGCAGGCATGAGCGCTTTTATCGGTTTTCTTGGAGGAATGATCGGTGGCTTTGTTTTGGTCTGGTTCCGGGCATATTTTTCCGAGAAACAAACGTGAATATTGCGATCGATATACGACACCTGGGGACAGGCATGCGGGGCGGCATTCCCGAATATACGCTTGGGATAAGCCGGGCGTTGGTTTCTTCTTTTCCTGACGACCAGTTCATTTTTTTTGCCGCCGGACCGAAAGGAAAAACGCTGGCCTCCTCTCTCGATTTTTTGAACGGCAATAACGCCCGGTTTGTTCATATACCGTTTCCCGCGCGCGTACTTGATCCATTTTTGAAATATATCCATGCGCCCAAACTGGATGCGATGTTGGGCAATCCCGATATAATTTTCAGCCCGCATTTTTTGTTGACTCCGAGCATATGCCCGCGGCTTCTTGTTATCCATGATCTGTCGTTCGTCCGTTTTCCGGAACTGTTTTCCTGGCGCGGGCGTTTATGGCATTGGTTCATGGATCCGTTGGCGCAGAGCAAAGAGGCATCGGCTATTGTCGCGGTATCCAACGCGACAAAGAACGATCTTGTGGCGATGTGGGGAATACCGGAACATAAAATACGCGTTGTATATTCCGGGATCGATAATGATGTCAGCCAGAAGAAAACCGATATGGCCGCGTTGCGCAAAAAAATGAAGTTGCCCCCGCGTTTTATATTAGCGTTGAGTGTTATTGAGCCGCGCAAGAATTATGTGGCGTTGCTGCGCGCTTTCGAGATGATAAAAGCCCGGACTTCGTCGTGGCGCGATATTTCGCTTGTTATTGCGGGTCCCGCGGGCCGTGGAGCGGATGGCCTGATACGCGCAGTGCGGCGTTCGAGTATTGCGGACGATATTTATTTTACCGGCTATGTCGGCGCGGAAGATAAGATTGCTCTGTTGAGATCGGCTGAAGCCTTCGTGTATCCAAGTTTTTTCGAAGGGTTTGGATTTCCCCCGCTTGAAGCTATGGCATCGGGAGTCCCGGTTATTGTTTCCGATCGTGCGTCTCTTCCCGAGGTGACGCAGCGGGCGGCCGTTTCGGTGGATCCTCACAGCGTAACCGCGCTTGCGAGTGCGCTTGAGCGCGTGCTTGAAGATGAGCCGTTGCGTCGTCGCCTGCGGCAGGAAGGAAATAATTGTGCGGCGCGTTTTACGTGGTCATCTGCCGCGCAGGATGTGCGGCGTATTATGAATGAGGCCACGGGAACGTCTCATGCGCATCATTAAATATGGGAACGGATGTTCGTATCGGTATAGATGCCCGCATGTGGGGCCCAAATCAAACGGGGATAGGCAGATATGTTGCGTCGTTGTGTACGCGGTTTTTTGAATTGGCTCCGGCGGTAAAATTCATATTATATGTACAACGCGGCAGGACTAAAGAGATATTTGGAAATTATCCCAATGTTTCCATTGTTCCGGTTCCTGAGCGTTGGTATAGTCTTGCCGAGCAGATCACGTTCCCTTTCCGTGTTGCCCGCACGCATCCCGATGTGCTTTTTGTGCCCCATTTCAACGTGCCGTTGTTGTGGCGGGGCAAATTCGTGGCCACCATACACGATGTGACCCCCCTGTATTTTCCGGGACCGCTTCAAAATACGTCACGGGTGCGGGCGGCCGCGTTTAAAACCGTATTTGCTTCCGCGGTTCGGCGATCATCTCGTCTGATCGCGGTGTCGAAGTATACTCGCGATGAGGTTGTGGCGCATTTTGGAGCAGACGCATCCCGTATTGATGTCGTATATGAGGGTATCGGGGGATTCCGGGCGAAGGAGGCGCTTTCTGAGGAACGGATACGCGAACATCGCGCGCGGTATGGTTTGGCGGAGCCATACATATTTTTTACGGGCGTGTGGCGCCCGCATAAGAATATTGTTGGCCTTCTTGAAGCATTCGCATCGTTCCGGGGCCGCTCTTCCGGCTCGTGGCAGCTTGTGCTGGGCGGGGAAGAGGATGCGCGGTATCCTGAAATAAGGGCTGCGTGGGCCCGGTTGGGGCTGGAGAAGCATATTGTGCGACCCGGGTTTATTCCCGAAAAAGAGCTTCCGGTATGGTACGCCGGCGCGCACGCCGTGGTGGTTCCGTCTTTTGTGGAGGGTTTTGGTCTGGTCGGTCTCGAGGCCATCGCGTACGGCATTCCCGTTGCTGCAAGTAACGGCGGAGCAACTCCGGAGATCCTTGGCGACGCCGCAATATATTTTGATCCGCATGACGTATCGGCAATGGCTTCCGCGATGGCGGATGTTACCGAGAACGGATCCGTGAGGCAGAGGCTTGTGGCAGCAGCTCAACACGTTGTTTCGCGCTATTCGTGGGACGATGCGGCTGAAAAAACCCTTGCTATACTTATGTCGGTGGCCGGCGCTTGGCGCAAGAAATAATAGATATGTTTCCTTCTTCTAATAACAAAAGAGAGCAGAAAAATATGCCGTTTGACGGTATTTTTCGACGCACCATCATACCGAAACGTTTACATGAAGATGATATGGCGCCTTCGGCGCAAGATATCGAAGTTGTTTTGAGGGAATGGCGTTCGCAAAAAGACGATACGCTTGTGGTGGAAAATACCGATTTTGGCGTTATGCCGCACCCGATTTCCGGACAGCAGATCCATTTTCCGTTTTTTGTAAAAAGAAAGTTTGCGTTGCGCGCACTTTTTGTATTCGGGGTCATTTTATTCGTAGCGATGTGCGCCATCCCGTCCTTTATTTTGGTGCGAGACGGTATCGCCCTTAAAGATGACGTGACCGAGCGGGGCATTGCGGCCGCTTCCATTATGGAGCGGGCCGTCGATGCGCTTGAAGAACGCAATTTCGCTGAGGCAGAAAATAAATTCTATCTTGCGGAGCGGGAACTGGCGTCTGTCCGGGCGGAATATCGTTCTTTCGGTGCCGGCATATTGCCGCTTATCGCGGCAGTTCCGCTTCCGAACCCATTGCGTTCAGGGGATCGTATTCTCGATGCGGCGTTTTCGTTGTCGCGCGCGGGACGGCATATCGTCCGTATTTCCCAAAGTGTTGGCGGCGCGAATATGGGGGACCTGTTCGCTGGTGCGGGCGATGCCGGCACGCTGTTCGATCTGAGCGCTGCGGCGCATGAATTTATTGCGGCTTCCGATGAAATGAACAAAGCCCATGACGCCCTTGAGGGTGTTGATATTTGGACGCTTCCCGCGTCAATTCGTGAACGCGCGGCATTTTTGAAGGATATAGTCGCCGCAACTTCATCACAGCTGGCGTTTTTTGCGGAAAATAATGATACCGTCCTTTCGATGATGGGAGAGCGGACCCCTCGGCGGTATTTGTTTGTACTGCAAAACACGAGCGAATTGCGTGCCACGGGCGGCTTTGCCGGGAACGTTGCTTTATTGAAATTACATAAGGGGCGTGTGGAAAAATTAGAATTTCATGACGTATATGATCTTGACGGCCAGCTTATTGAAAGCATTATTCCCCCCAAGCCCCTTCAGGAAATAGCGAGCGCGTGGTCCCTGCACGATGCGAATTGGTTCTTTGATTTTCCCGAAAGCGCCCGGAAAATGAGTTTGTACTATGAAAAAGACGGCGGTCCGACTCCCGACGGCGTTATCGCCATCACGTCTTCCGTTGCGGAAGATTTGTTGCGGATCGTCGGTCCAATACGAATTTCCGATGGGACCGAATTGAATGCGGAAAACTTCGTTGATTATGTGAACAATGCGGGCGAGCGGGCAAAGAATATGGAACGGTCGCCGCAAAACGATGTTCTCCAGGAGACATTTAATATCGCGTTATCCCGGATGGGCGGCATTGATTCATCGGGTGCGAAGGAAATCGCGCGTATGTTCATTCGCCGCACGGCAAGCAAAGACATTCAAATATATATGCGGGAAGAAAAAGAACAGAAGCTCGTCGAAAGCCTTGGTGTCGCGGGCACATACGCCCCCGGCGTTGCGGATGATCGTGTCGCCGTGCATGCTATGGGGATAGTCCATTCGAACATCAATGGATATAAGACCGATCGGGTTATACGTGAACATGCCGCCATCGGAGCCTCTTTCGGCCGGGATGGATTTGTATACACGACCGTTACGGTTACAAGGGCGCACGAAGGCAGGGCGTCGCCATACGATTTTTATCGGAAGGTCAATAAAGATTATATGCGCGTGTATGTGCCGGCGGGCTCGGAGCTCGTTGGCGCTTCGGGGTTCACCGAATTGCCGGGAGCGGATACTCTCGAGTACGACAAGCTCGGATTTTTAAAAGATAAGGACGTGGAATCAATACACGCCACGTATTCTCATAGCGACGAATATAACATCGATGTGTTCAGCGAATTTGGGCGTACGGTGTTTGGAGGATGGAATTTTGTCAGTCCCGGAGAAACCGTATTGCTTTCTGTCACATATCGCACTCCCACATCGGACGGGTATGATGGTTTATATTTTGTACTTGAAAAGCAGGCAGGTATCGAGCCGACCATAAGCGTTGAGGTGTCCGTTCCCGGCAGAAGCGGAGATTGGAACGGTCCGGCCGGGAAAGCGGCGGCAAGCGATCGTTATCGGTATGCGGGTCCTCTGGAATCAAATATTTCTCTTCATGCCGTATTACATAAATAGGTACGTTTCACGATGATATCCTTCTTGCGGAAAATTACGACCGGCATTTTTGCCAATGAGACGCAGACGGTTACGTTTGCGGCAATGATCCTCGCCACCTCGTCCCTGGTGGCGGATATTTTGGGATTACTGCGCGATCGTCTGCTCGCCGCACAGTTTGGCGCCGGACGCGAACTCGATATTTACAATGCGGCATTTCGTATTCCCGATTTTCTTTTTCTTGTGTTATTCGGGTCTATATCGGCGGCATTTATTCCCGTATTTGCCCAATACCACGAAAAGAACAAGCAGGACGCGTGGCGCCTCACGAACAATTTGTTGTCTATCGCGTCTGTGGGCATAGGCATTTTGGCGACGGTCATGTTCGTTGCTATGCCGGCGCTTATTCCGTTAGTCGCACCGGGATTTTCGCATGAAGAGCGGTCGGTTACGGTATCGTTATCCCGGTTGTTGTTGTTGAGTCCTCTGGTATTCGGTATTTCGAGTTTTTTGTCCGGCATTCTTCATTATTTTAAACGGTTTCTTATTTTTTCATTCGCTCCCATTCTGTATAATGCCGGGATTATTTTCGGCGTTGCGGTATTGGCGCCCGCGTGGGGGATTTGGGGAGTGGTGTGGGGGGTGGTTATCGGGGCGTGTCTGCATTTGGCGATACAGGTTCCCGGCGCCATGCTTTCGGGGTTCCGGCCCGGCATAGTTTTTGCGCCGTTGCATCCGGGGATACGTCAAACCGCGGTGTTATTGATCCCGCGGATCCCGAATCTTATATTAACGAATCTTAATATTATTGTGATGACCGCGATCGCATCATCGCTTGCTGTCGGTTCGCTTGCCGTGTTTACATTCGCCGATAATCTGCGGTCGGTTCCTGTCGGTATCGTGGGGATTTCTTTTGCAACGGCGGCGTTCCCGAATCTTTCGCGCGCGTGGGCTGCGGGGCGAAAAGAGGATTTTTCCCTGATGGTTGCTTCCGTGGTCCGCGAGGTCATGTTCCTTGTTGTTCCGGTATCGTTGTTGTTTATAGTATTGCGCGCGCAAATAATCCGGGTCGTATTGGGGGCGGGGCGTTTTGATTGGGAAGATACGCAGTTGACGGCCGCCGCGTTCGGAATATTCTCTGCAACAATTTTTGCTCAAGCGCTTATACCTGTTTTTATGCGTGCATTTTTTGCCATGAAAGATACGATAACGCCTCTTATCATCAGCGCATGCGCGATAGGCATTAATATAATATGTGCGTTATATTTTGTTTCTGTGCTTAATGATCCGGTATCTTTTGTTGCCGATGCTGCCCGCGACGTGTTGCATTTGCGGACATTTTCCGATATTGCCGCCCTCGCGCTTCCGTTGTCTTTTTCCATATCGTCCCTTGTGCAGGTCGTGCTGTTCGCTATTGTATTGAGGGTGCGGTATGGTTCGTTCGTCGATACCGCCTCATGGGTCAGTATGGGAAAGGTTGTGACGGCATCCGTTATGGCCGCCATGGTTTCATTTTTTGCGCTTCGCCCGCTTTCCGTATGGTTCGATCTGGATCGTTTTACCGGCGTGTTCGCGCAGGGTGCCATTGCCGGCGTTTTGGGAGGCGCCGTGTATATTATGCTCGCGTGGCTGATGAACATAAAAGAATTGAGGGTTTATCTTTCTTCCGTTAAACGGCAGTTTGCGCCGAAAACCCTTCCTTTTGCGGAAGATCGTTACACGTCGCAGTTGAAATAAGTATGGATCAGAAACACATCAGAAATTTTCTTATTATTGCGCATATCGATCACGGCAAGTCCACGCTTGCCGATCGTTTACTTGAGGTGACAAAAACTGTTGAGCCGCGGAAGATGCGGGAGCAATTCCTTGACCAGATGGATCTTGAGCGCGAGCGCGGCATAACAATAAAAATGCAGCCGGTTCGTATGAAGTTTTTTGACGGACCGAAAGAATACGTCATGAATCTTATCGATACGCCCGGACACGTCGATTTCGGGTATGAAGTGTCCCGCTCACTCGCCGCGGTTGAAGGAGCAATACTGCTTGTGGATGCCACGAAGGGCATCCAGGCCCAAACGGTTTCCAACGCCGAGCTTGCCATGTTGCAGGGTCTGCATATTATTCCCGTCATTAATAAGATCGATCTGCCGCAGGCGCGGACCGAAGATATCTCAAATGAGCTTGCTGCGTTTCTTGGAGTTCCCCGGGCGTTCATCGCCAGCGTTTCCGCAAAGACCGGAGAGGGAGTAGGACAGCTTTTGGCGCGCATACCGGGAGAAATTCCGCATCCCCTGGGTAAAGAGAACGCGCCTCTGCGGGCGCTTATCTTTGATTCAAGATACGATTCGTACCGGGGGGTTGTGGTATACGTTCGCGTAATTGACGGCTCAATTAAAAAAGGAGAACGTCTTCGTTTTGTTGCAAGCGGTGCCCACGGTGATGCGTTGGAAATAGGCGTTTTTCATCCCGAATTGGTCCCGACCGGTTCTCTTGGTGCCGGCGAGATAGGATATATAGTTACGGGTCTCAAAGATCCGTTGTTGTGCCGGGTGGGCGATACGATCACGCTGTCGGGAGGCGCTGTGGAAGCGTTGCCCGGATATCACGAACCGCAACCGGTCGTATTTGCCTCATTTTTTCCCCAGAACGCGGACGATTTTCCGGGTTTGGCGGACGCGCTTTCGAAGTTCAAGCTCAATGATGCGGCTCTTGCGTTTGATGTTACAAATTCCGATGCCCTGGGGCGCGGTTTTCGGTGCGGATTTTTGGGAACGTTGCATATGGAAATTACCCTTGAGCGGCTTCGCCGGGAATACGGATTGGCGTTGGTCGCAACGTTGCCTACGGTGAAAGTTCATGCGGTTCTCAAGAACGGGAAACGTATTGTGGTGATAACGCCGAAAGAATTACCGGGCCCCGAGACCGTTGAGGCGTTCTATGAGCCGTGGGCGAATATTGAGATATTGTCGGTACCGGAAGATCTGCCGGCGGTTATTCGTCTTGTGCAGGAAACGCGGGCGCAAATAGACGAAATTAAAACCATTGCGTCAACGCGTGTCGTGTTGAAAGCAACGGTGCCGTTGGCTGATATTATTGTTGATTTTGCCGACAGATTAAAATCCGTATCGCGCGGGTATGCGTCAATCACGTGGGAGGGTGCGGGGGAGCGCCCCGGCGATCTGGTCCGTCTCGATCTTCTTGTCGCGGGAGAAGAGGTTGAAGCATTCAGCAGGATTTTGCCGCGCGACCGCGCAGAATTTGAAGGTCGGCGCATGGTGGAAAAATTGAAGGAGAATTTACCGCGCCAGTTGTTCGCCGTACCGATTCAGGCCGCAATAGGCGGGCGTATTGTCGCACGCGAAACGCTTTCGGCGTTGCGCAAAGATGTTACCGGATATTTATACGGCGGAGATTATACACGAAAACGTAAATTGCTTGAAAAACAAAAACGGGGGAAGAAGAAACTCAAAGCGATGGGAAAGGTGAACATACCGCAGGAAACATTTTTAGCGCTTTTGAAGCGTGGAGAATAAAATAGCAAATTGACTTTTTTTGCTTTTTATTCTATATTTTCGGATACGAAGCAACCTTTTCAATCCGAGACAGGAGGCAAAACATGTCTCAGGGCGCTCTTGTTGCCGCCACGCCAAGGCGCGAGTGGCACAACGGGAAAGTAAGCCGGTATCCGTGCCGCGAATGTCGCAGTCGGGGCCTTTTCCTGCATGGTCTCATGTACGGCACGAGCGTTTTTGAAGGCATCCGTGCCTATTGGAATGCCGAGCGCCGGCAGATGTACGCGTTCCGTCTGGAAGATCATTTTCGCCGTATGCTGAATAACGCTGCGGGCATCATGCAGTTTGATGTTCCGTATACTGCGGAAGAGCTTGCCGTGGCGACGGTTGAGCTGTTGCGCGCGGAGCGATATCGCCAAAATGTTTATATCCGTCCCATCATATATCTCGACGACGCAAAGATCGGGGTGTATGGCGCGCATGCATCCGTTATTATCATGGTTGTGCCCTTCGATAAGTATAATTTGAAGGGTAAAGACACGCTTGATGTGTGCATTACCAGATGGCAGCGTGCCGGGAACGAAATGTTGCCGCCGCGCGGCAAGATCGGCGGGTTGTATGCTCAGTCGTACCTTGCCAAGCGCGAAGCAAAAGACGGCGGGTTTGATGACAGTATTTTCCTCAATGCCGACGGCAGCGTTTCCGAGGGAAGCGCCGCGAATATTTTCTTTGTGAAGGGCCGCGTTCTCTATACGCCGGATGCGGCGTCCAATATCCTGGAAGGTATTACGCGACGCACCATTATGCGTCTCGCTGTGGATGAGCTTGGCATCCAGACGCTTGAAGGAACGATAGCTCTGTCCATGATATATGAGGCGGATGAGATGTTCTTCTGCGGTACGGGTGCGGAGATCGAGCCTATTGCTTCGGTCAATCGTATCCATGTGGTTGGCTCAGGCGGCGTTGGTATCCTCACCCAGCGCATTCAGGAAGTGTACTTTAGCGTCGTATACGGGAAGAATGCGGATTACGAAAGCTGGCTTACGGCCGTCTATTGATCTCTCTGCTCCTTTTTCTACAAATTAAAAACCCCTCCACAAAAGAGGGGTTTTGTCTTGTAAAAGCGTTGTCTCTGCGCGACAATGCGTAATAAGCGGGAGCGGGTTACCCCAAAGGCACGAAAGAGAGTATGGTTGAAAGCGCGATGAGGAGAATAAGGAATATCCAAATACCGCGAAGTATTTTTTTCCCGAATTTTCTGCTTTTTATTTTCGGTAGGGAAAGTTTCATAGAGACCGTTTCGTATATCTTTGTAGCATCAAATGGCTTTTTAAGGCAAATAACAGAGGTATGTTGACCCCGTTTCGCATCAAGATTATATTCATAGTGGCGGCATTGGCCATTATGGTAGTTGCGTTTTCTGCCGCTCGCGTACAATATCGCGTATGGGCAACAAAGGAGCGTATCCGGCAACTTGAGGCACAGATAACCGCATTGGGAAAAGATAACGCTTCCATAAGCGGTCTTATCGGTTCTCTGGATGACCCTGTGCGTGTTGAGCGGGAAGCGCGTTCGCGTTTGAATTTGCGAAAACAAGACGAAGAGGTTGTTGTGCTTATCCCGCAGGATGCGGGAGAGGGGCAGCGGGAAGAACGCATAGAAGTGTCGGAGGCATCCGAAGCGGAGCGATCGAATTTTGTTAAGTGGTGGAAAAAATTCTTTGATGATGCAAAGTAAATATGCGGGTATCGTATAGCGGCATTATGTGTCCTTCCCAAGGATAAGATACGGGTTCGACTCCCGTTACCCGCTCACAAAAATACCGGTAATGTTTCAAGCGAGGCTCGCTTATGGAGCGACCCGCTCACGAAAACAGGTTGACAACTAACCTGTTTTATTTTATGTTAAAAATCGGTAATGCTCTTTGGCATATGTAGTACGCGGAGGTTGATACGCGATGAGCAGAGGCCATACGGCTTCCATTGACCCGTCTATCCCGAATATCGCGCATCACTTGGCGCCCGGACTTCTGCAGTGGCAGTGCGTCCGTTGCGGTAATTCGGAGGGAGTTGAGGGGCGTCTTGATCCCTCGACCGGCGTTCTTGTCGTGGATATCAACAACAGTCTTCATTTTCTGAAGCTCGAAGATGTGCATGACGGTCAGGTCATTCGCGAGCGCATGGTCGCGTTCCATGTGAACAAGTCCATTCTTGATGAGGGCATTCCGGCCCTCGCGGGAAAGCGTCGCGGTGAAATGACGCGCGAAGAGCGTTCGCGCCATCGTTTCGGGTGTGGCGGCATGGTTCGTTTTATCTCATTTGCGCAGGAGAACGAAATTACGCGTATCATCTGCAAGCCGGATGAGACACGGACCGTTATCCTCGAGACGCCGCTTTCCCGGCAGCTCCGCTCAGACGCAAAGAATTAATACAAGAAGTCCTGTTAAACAGGACTTCTTTCTTTAGTAGGCGCAATATGATAAAAGAATAAAGACGCGCCAGAGTAGCTCAGAGGCAGAGCAGTGCTTTCGTAAAGCAAAGGTCGTGGGTTCAATTCCCACCTCTGGCTCAGAATATATTTTCAGGGCACCTCCGCGGTGCCCTGTTTGTATATACTTGACAAATATATTTTAATATGATATATTATTCATAACGGTAATTATGTTTCGCCGTGCGCTGTTTTGCAAAAAAACATCGGACGGGGAGGCGCAATAGAATACCAAAAGGGTCGCTTTTGAGCGGCGTGTCAGATGAAAAGATCGTCTCCCTATTCCTCAGTGTGCTCCAGCAACTGGAGCGCACCGAGGAGTAGGGAATGAAACCTCCGGTTGTCGGTTGAGGAACCGTACCCTCATTAAATAAACGAACCTAAACCCGGGCGATCAAGGTATTATTCCCGAAACCTTCTGACCGGCTAGGCTGGATAGGCCGGAGTCGTAACATAAATGGAGAGCAATTGGGCCAGTCTCAAGCTCTCCACTCTCCTTGAATTAATCTTTAGGATGGGTCGTCGAATCACGACCGCTCTGCTGGAGCCGCACCTCCTCCCGGCTTTATGCGATACGCTTGTGATGCCGTCCCTCCCGGCTTAGCAAGGACCCATCCTGTTCTTTCATCTCAACCGCCTCTAAACATGAGGCGGTTTTTCATTTTTACTCTTGTGTTGTTCGTCGGGAGGTATATAATCTTTCTACTCGAACTTCAGTAAATAAAAGGCGGATGCGTGGATAGTGTGTCTTCCCTGAGACAGGAATTTGGAGCTCTGCTGGCGCGTTCAACCTGCGCAAAGCTTGCAATTGCAGCCCTTGTCATAAAAGATGGCCGTATTATCGGACGCGGATTCAATATGTGCGCTCCGGACGGTACGCAGTATGGTGAGCGCGTGGATATGTGCCCGCGCGCGGCGCTTTCTTCGGGAACCGGATACGAGTTGTGCCGGCCTCGGCACGCTGAACGTCAGGCCATTAGGGACGCCGTTTCCGCATTCGGTGAGAATGCATGCGAGGGCGCTACCATTATCATTTCGGGCCATTATTGGGCCTGTGATGGCTGCAGAGAAGCCATCGAGCGCGCAAAGATAGCGACTATAGAGTTCGATCCGCATGGGGCGGATCGGGCAAAAAAACTTTATCGCGTTCCGGATCCGGAACAACAGTGACCGTTGAGGTACAAAAACGATAGCGCAAGTAAAACTTGCGCTTTTTCTTTTAAATCATTGGTTGTTTTGGGCGTGTGCCTATGGTACGCTGTGTGCAATAGGGTATGGATCGAGAGCAACTTACGCAATTGGTGTCGACATTAACGGCGCGCGTAGAAGATACGCGCGACCGTCTTTGACTTGGGGAAGATAGAAGGTCGTATCGAAGAACTTGAAACGCGCTCTGCCAACCCGGACTTCTGGAAGGATCGCGCTGTCGCGGAGGCGACAATGAACGAAATGTCGGCATTGCGTGATGTGTATCGTTTTTGGACCGATCTTGAAAAAAATATCAAAGATGCTTCCGGTAAACTGGAATTATTGTTGGAGTGGGAAAAAGAATTGGGGAATGAAGAGCCGGCGCGTATCCACGAGATGCTCGACGAAATAGAAAAGCATGTTATTGCGCTTGACGCCACGTTCCGCAAGCAGGAAGTGCAGTCATTTTTGTCGGGAAAACATGACCAGCTTTCCGCGACATTGGGAGTGTCTGCCGGTGCGGGCGGCCGTGATGCCGAAGATTGGGCATCATTATTGCTTCGCATGTACACGCAATATTCGCAGAAGCGCGGCTGGAAAGTGACGCTCTTGCATGAGCATCGCGGCGATGAGGGCGGAGTGAAAAACGCGACTATTGAAATTGTCGGTGCGTACGCCCACGGTTTTTTGCGGTTCGAAAGCGGCGTACATCGTTTGGTGCGCATATCGCCGTTCGATGCAAATAAAAGGCGGCATACGTCGTTTGCGTCCGTTGAAGTGTTGCCGGTCCTCAGTGAGGATCTTGCGAAAAAAGTTGAAATAAAGCAGGAAGATATCGAAGTTGTTACCTCCCGTTCATCCGGTCCCGGCGGACAAAATGTGAATCGTCGTGAGACCGCCGTGCGCATAGTGCATAAGCCAACGGGCCTGGTGGCGGAGTGTCAGTCTGAGCGTTTGCAGGGCGAAAATCGCCGGCGCGCTCTGGAATTGCTTGCCGCGAAACTTATTGCTATGGAAGAAGAGAAGCGGCGCGAGGAAGTGCTGCGCTTGCGGGGGCAGAAAGCTTCGACGTCGTGGGGGAATCAGATACGTTCATACGTTCTCCATCCGTATCAGTTGGTAAAAGATCATCGTACGAATGTTGAGGTCGGGAATACCGAAGCGGTGCTGGATGGCGGGTTGGACGATTTTATAGAAGCCCAAGTGCACGAATTTGGGGAACGTCAGGTTGAGGTAAGCTCGTAAATGTATGGTTAAATTCGAAAATGTAACAAAACAATACGGAAAAGATGCGCCCGCGGTCGACAACGTTTCTTTTGGCGTTGCGGCAGGCGAATTTGTTTCTTTGGTGGGACATTCCGGGGCGGGGAAATCAACCCTCCTGAAACTGCTTATCGCGGAAGATAAACCGACGAGCGGATATGTGTATCTTGGTGATATGGACGTGAACACCATCAGGAAGTCGGAACTCCCCGGACTTCGCCGTCGCGTCGGCGCTATTTTCCAGGACTTCCGTCTTCTTCCGGACCGGACCGCATATGAAAATATCGCGTTTGCTCTTGAGGTTTCTGGTGCGGCGGGTAAAGATATAAAAGAGGTTGTACCGCAGGTGCTGAAGCTCGTGGGCCTTGAAGATAAAGCGAAGAAATTCCCGCGCCAGTTGTCCGGTGGCGAAAAGCAGCGCGTGGCAATTGCCCGCGCCCTCGTTCATCATCCGGATGTTATTGTCGCCGATGAGCCGACCGGGAATTTGGATCCGGTAACGTCTTGGGATATTATACGGCTGCTTGCGCGCATCAATGAGGTCGGCGGGACATCCATTATTCTTGCAACGCACGATCGGGAAATAGTGAATGCGCTTGAGCGTCGTGTTATTACGCTGGATCACGGTAAACTTATCCGTGATGAGATAAAAGGCCGGTATGTTATTTAGATAGGCTTGTATGATCACATTTTTTAGGATTATTCGAACAGGTATCGTCGGTTTTTGGCGGAACATTTGGTTGTCGTTGGCAACCGTGCTTATTTTGATTGTATCGCTGTCTATTCTTACAAGCCTGATTATTCTGAATGTTGTGAGCGATCACGTGGTTGCCGATATACGGAGCCGTGTTGATGTGAGCGCATATTTCAAACCGGACGCATCGGAATCGAGCATTATGGAAATAAAAGCCGATCTTGAGCGTTTTGATAACGTAGCTTCTATAGAGTATGTATCGCGCGACGAAGCGCTTGCGCGGTTTAAGGAAGAACATGCGGATAATGAGGTCATTATCCAATCGTTGGACGAGATCGGGAATAATCCGCTTGAAGCAAGTTTGAACATAAAAGCATCGGAAGCGTCGGCATATAAAGCGATAGCGAATTTTATAGAATCCAAATATAGCGAATTGGTGGACAAAGTTAATTATCGGGAGACGGCAAGTCTTATAGACCGGCTTTTTTCCGTAACCGAAACCGTGCGGCGCGCCGGTCTTGCGGCAAGCGGTATCCTTCTTTTCGTTGCTTTTTTGGTCGCGTTTAATACGGTTCGCCTCGCTATTTTCAGTATGCGCGATGAAATATCCGTTATGCGTTTGGTGGGAGCGTCGAATTTCTTTATCCGCGGGCCTTTTCTTGTCGAAGGGATCCTGGGCGGGTTGCTCGCCAGCACCGTGACATTCGTGTTATTTTTGGGCCTTACATTCGCGCTGTCGCCTCCGGTAACCAGGTTTTTGTCGGGATATGATATCTTCGCATATTATTACGGTCATGCGCTCCAGATATTCGTGTTGCAGCTTGCGGTCGGGATCATTGTTGGTATGGCGTCTTCGACCATCGCGATACGGCGGTATTTACGCGTTTAAGGCTTTCGTGAATAAATAAGATATTGCGTTTACCCCGCGCGAGGGGTATTTTGTTTGATAGCGTAACGTATGTAATGTTCTCTATTGCGGGATCGTCTAACGGTAGGACGCATGACTCTGAATCATGTAATCTTGGTTCGAATCCAAGTCCCGCAGCCCGTAGGATTTCTTAGTGAGAAACGAACTTAGGAATTCAAGGTCCCGTGAGCAAAGCGAGCAAGATACCGCAGGAAGGATTATTTTTTGCGATAGGCCGTTCGGATTCGAACCATAAAGAGGGGTGGTTTTGCCGGAGTTCACGCGAATATTGACTTTTTTATTAACATATTGTAATATAAATTTGTTGGTACCTCCACAATACAGAGAGGTTTTCGCGATGAAGATCCTCGCAGCTTTCGCCGTTCTTTTCGTGTTGATGAGCAATGCGGGAAGCGGTCTTGTCGGCGTTTTGGCCATTTTATTCGTCGTGTGGGCGGCACGGAAATTTCAAGCGAACCAGCGGAAGCTGGAGTTGAGTCGACGCTCCGTAACGTTTGGGGAGCTTCGCGATACGATCGCTCCGTTTCAGGAGAAAATGTCCGGTGTGCGTTGCTGGCAATGCGGCGAGCACTATGTGGGACTTGCTGGGGACTGCGCCTGTACCAATTGGGGCAGGTAAAAATTTGCCGGTGTAAACAAAACACCGGCTTCTTTCTTGGATAAATTATATATGCACAATCAAACACAACAAATAAATAATTTTTTTGGCCTGGGCATTGCCCCGGGACTTTTGGATATTCTCAAACGCTTGGGGTATGTCGCGCCGACCCCCATACAGCATCAGGCAATTCCCGTCGCAATAGAAGGCAAGGACGTTGTCGGTATCGCGCAGACGGGTACCGGCAAAACGCTTGCTTTCGGAATCCCCATGATACAGTCATTGGCGCGGGCGAAAGGGCAGGGGCTCGTTGTATTACCGACCCGCGAACTTGCGCTTCAGGTAGATGAGGAATTGCGAAAAGTTGGACGTTCTCTCGGGTTGCGCACAGCCGTTCTTATTGGCGGGTTATCCATGGGGCCGCAGTTGGATGCGATTCGCCGGATTCCTCATGTTATTGTGGCAACGCCGGGACGTCTTATCGATCACTTAGAACAAAAGACAATTCGTCTTGATAAAGTGAATATTTTGGTATTGGATGAGGCGGATCGCATGTTGGATATGGGTTTTTTGCCCCAGATAAAGCGAATTTTAAATGCCGTACCGCGGGACAGACAAACCATGTTGTTTTCCGCGACGCTTCCGGGGGACATTATGGCTATTGCGTCCGGGCATATGAAATTGCCTATACGCATTGAGATGGCGCCTCCCGGGACGACTGTGGACAGAGTAAGTCAGGAAGTATTTATTGTGAAGAAAGACGCAAAGACACGTCTTCTTGAAAAAATACTTGGAGACTATAAAGGCTCAACGCTTGTGTTTACGCGCACGAAGCATGGCGCAAAGCGCGTTACGCGTTCGGTGCGCGCCATGGGACACAGCGCCGCCGAGATACATTCGAATCGTTCTCTCGCTCAGCGGCGCGAAGCGCTTGAGGGCTTCAAGTCAGGGAAATATCGCGTACTTGTTGCCACGGATATTGCGGCGCGTGGTTTGGATGTGAAAGGAATAGAGCTTGTCGTAAATTATGATCTGCCGTCGCAATCGGACGATTATGTTCACAGGATAGGCCGCACCGCGCGTGCGGGCGCCGAGGGACACGCAATCTCGTTTGCGTTGCCCGAAGAGCGTCGTGGTATACGCGATATCGAGCGGTTGATACGCAAGAACATGCGCATTTCGGAATTACCCGAATTGCCGCCCGAGCGTGTTGTGCCGCACAGCGGCGCATCGGAAAGACGCGAAGGGTTTAGGCCGCGCAGACAGGGAGGGTACGGAGGTTCGCATCATTTCGGTGGTGGAAGATATCGTCGCGGTCGGTAGAAAAAAGCAAGAGAAAAAAGCGCCTCGGGGCGCTTTTTCATTTTTGCTATGTTACCGGCCTTTATTTTGTTACTATAGATACTATGGAGAAGAAAACGCGCATTGCGCAGATCGCTCCGCTGTGGATTCCCGTGCCTCCGCGCACATACGGAGGGATTGAGCTTATATTGCATAATCTTACCGAAGAGTTGGTAAAGCGGGGATATCCGGTGACGTTATTTGCGTCCGGTGACTCGGAAACGCGCGCCCGTCTTATTCCTGCGGTCGCAAAAGGATTATGGCTCCAACATGGATTGAAAAACCCCCATGCGGCGGTATTGCGCGAACTTCGGTGTGTATTCGATCGCATTTCGGAATTCGATATCATCCACAACCATTTTAATTTTTTTCTGTTTCCGTTGCTTTTGAAAGAAGGATGCCCGCCGTTCCTCACCACCATTCATCGTCCCATGGACGATCTTTTTGCGGACGCCATTAAGGCATATCCCACTCATACGATATCCGCGCTTTCGGAGGACCACAAAAAAAGCATCGAGGATTTTGGTATTAAAGTAGAGGCCGTTATTCCCAACGGTATAGACGTTGAGCGATATACATATAATGAATCGCCGGGAGAATATATTTTGTATCTGAGCCGTTTGAATAAAGAAAAAGGTATTGTAACCGCGCTTGAGGTCGCAAAGGCCGCGGGGAAAAAGCTTGTCGTTGCCGGCAATGTGGTGGGCGGCGAGGAGTGGGCCCAATTTTTGTATGAAGTGCAGCCGAAATTGAATGAGGAGGGTGTAAAATTTGTCGGGCAGGTTGATTTTGCCGAAAAAGTCCAACTTATGAGAAATGCCGCCGCTTTTTTGTTCCCCATAGACCGCAGGGAACCGTTCGGTTTGGTTATGATAGAGGCGATGGCCTGCGGTACGCCGGTCATTGCGTTCCGGAAAGGGTCTGTTCCCGAAGTTGTTGAAGACGGGCATACCGGTTTTGTGGTGGATACAAAAGAAGAGATGGTCCGGGCGATAGGGAATATCGGGAAAATAAACAGGGCGGCGTGCCGGGCCGCTGTTGAAAAGAATTTCACGATCGAGCAAATGACCGCGCGGTATGAGGAATTATATTCGAAAATAGTATGAGTAATAATAAGACATTACGCATAGCGCAGATCGCTCCGCTGTGGTTTACCATTCCTCCGAAGGGGTACGGAGGTATTGAGCGCATCGTTGCAATGCTTTCGGATGGACTTGTTGGGCGCGGGCACGATGTAACGCTATTTGCGGCTCCCGGCTCGCAAACATCGGCGAAATTAATAAGCGTGTTTCCGCAACCCTTAAGCGAGGCGAATATCGCCTGGTCAAATCCGTTATGGAATTTGCGGAACATACAGCGTGCGGTGGAAATGGCGCATGAGGGACAATTCGATATTATCCATTGCCATCTTGATGTGTGGGGTTTGTTTTTTCAGAATCTCGCGAAAGTTCCCGTTCTTCATACGATGCATAATCCGCTGTACAGGACGAACGCGGACGCAACAAAAGACGATCGTTTGCGTCTTTTTACCGAAGAGGCCGCCCGCACTAATCTTGTATTCATAAGCGAGTCGGCCCGCGCGCAGGCAATGGTCGCGTTCCCGTCTTCTCGCGTTATTTATAACGGCATTGATCTTTCCACATATCGGTACAGCGAAAAAAGTAATGATCATTTTGTTTGGGTTGCCAGAGTAAACAAGCATAAGGGAATAGAGAACGCCATCGCCGCCGCCGAGAAACTCGGCGTTTCCTTAAGGCTTGCCGGAAGGATAGATCCGACTCAGCAGGAGTATTTCGATTCTGTTATTAAGCCGCATTTGAATGAACGTATCACATATGTTGGTGAATTGACCGAAGAGCAATTGCCGGAATTTTATGGTTCGGCAAAAGCGCTTCTCTATCCCATAGAATGGGAAGAACCGTTCGGTTTGGTTGTCGCCGAATCCATGGCGTGCGGAACGCCCGTTATCGCATATAGGCGGGGGTCAATGCCGGAGCTTATCGAAGACGGTAAAAGCGGTTTTGTTATTGATAGCTCTGTGGATGTGCTTGTGGACGCGATGAAACGCATTGACAGCGTTAAGCGAAGCGATGTCCGGGCGCACGTGGAGGCGAAATTCAGCAAAGAACGGATGATAGACGGGTATGAGCGCATGTATTATGAACTGCTCGGACGGAATGTATGAGCGAGGCCCGCATTAAAGAGCGGCTTGAAAGCGATATAAAAATATTGCGTGAACCCCAGTATGGGTATATTCGTGCCGGTCTGCCGCGTTTTCCTGCCCTGTTTGGGAGGGATTCGTGCATAACGGCATGGCAACTCATCGATTACGATATTTCCATCGCCCGCGACACGCTCGAAATACTCGCGCGTATGCAAGGGGAAAAAATAGACGCAGCGCATGAAGAGGAACCGGGAAAAATTTTGCACGAATGGCATCCGCATCCGGAAGAATATAAAAAAGTGCCGTGGCCGCTTCCATATTACGGCAGCGTAGACGTCACGCCTCTGTTCGTATTTTTGTGCGGGTTGTATTACGAAAAAACAAAAGATTTCAAATGGCTTGAGCGGATGTGGCCGAACCTGGAAGCCGCACTGGAGTGGTGCGAAAAATTCGGAGATACCGACGGCGATATGTTTCTCGATTACGAACAGACGAGTCCTACGGGTCTGCGGCATAAAGGATGGAAGGATAGACACATCGATCATTTGAAGATCGCCGTTCCGGTGGAGCTCGTTGAAGTTCAGGGTTACTATTATATCGCGCTGCGTATCGCGGCAATTTTGGCGGCAGTTTTAAAAAAACAAAAATTCTCGGCGCATTATATACAGCGGAAACGGGCTCTGCGCGCCGCGTTTATCGGGAAATTTTGGTTCCCCAAAAAAAGCGCGTTTGCTTTCGCGCTCAACGGGAAGCACGCGGCCGACATGCGGGTAACGTCGAATATGGGTCATCTGCTGTTTACGGGCATCTTGGACGGAAAAGAAGAAATAATCGCGGCTTTGGTGGAACGCCTTTTTCGGGAAGATATGTGGACGCCGTGGGGTATCCGGACGCACGCACAAAGCAATCCGGATTTTGATGCCGCAAGCTATCACCTGGGTTCTGTGTGGCCTCACGATAATTGGGTCATTGCGCAGGGTCTGAAGCGTTACGGATATATAAAGGAGTATGATGAGATACGGGGGGCGCTCCTGCGCGCCCATGAAACGCTCGGGGACATTCCTGAATTGTACGTTGTGCGGGATGGGTCCCTGGAACGTTCGGAAATTTCGTGTTCGCCGCAGGCGTGGGCGACAGGAGCACTTCTTAATTTTTTAACGCAGCATGAATAAAAAACTTCGTATTGGCGTCATGGTAACGGGACATTTCACGACGCCTCCGCCATTTGGCATCATATATGCTCCCATGGATATCGCCGTTACGGTAAGCGAGGGGCTTGCCGCGCGGGGGCACGACGTCGTATTTTTCGGTCCTCAGGGTTCCGCGCTCAAGGGCGTAAAGGTTGAAAGCGGGGGGTTGAAACCATTGCGTCAGGAGGATCAACTGCCCATACTCCGCGGGGAAAAAGTTGGAGCGGCGGAGCGCGACAAACTTTTTACATTGTGGGATCAATATCTCATTGCAATGATGTACGAGCGCGCACGCGCGGGAGAGTTCGATGTGTTGCACGTCCACCCGCCCGACAGGGCGCTTCCGCTTGCCTTCGCATTCCGCGATATTCCCACGGTATATACATTGCATGACCCCATATTCCCGTGGCGCGCAGAGATATTCCGTATGTTCGCGTCTCCGAACCAATATTATGTTTCTATCAGTGACGCCCAGCGCAAACCGGCGCCCGATCTCAATTATCTTTCGACTATTTATAATGGTGTTGAGGTCAACAAGATACCGTTTTGCAAAGAACCGAAGGGCGATTATCTTCTTTTTGTCGGCCGGCTGCATCCCGAAAAAGGGGTCTCGCAAGCCGTCGAGGTGGCGAGAAAATTGGGCGAGAAGCTTATTATCATGGGGCCTCCGGTGACCGGGGAATACTGGGATACGAAAATAAAACCGTATCTCGGCGATAAAATCCAACATGTCGGGGTTGTACCGCGTGAAAAATTGTATGAGTATTACGGCAACGCAAAAGCAACGCTCGTGCCCATACAATGGGAGGAGCCCTTCGGGCTTGTTATGACGGAATCGTTCGCGTCGGGGACGCCCGTCATCGCGTTTCGCCGCGGTTCGGTGCCCGAAGTTGTAGAAGACGGCGTGACCGGTTTTGTCGTCGATACGCTCGAGGAAATGTGCGATGCGGTCGGTAAAATACCATCTCTGGACCGCTCCGCGTGCCGCAAACGCGTTGAAATGCACTTCAGTAACGAGCGTATGGTTGAGCGGTACGAGGAAGAGTTTTTGCGTCTTGTTGGGGAAAAATAATAAAGATAAAAACCCGCCCTTCTACAGGACGGGTTTTGTTTTTGTTTAATCGGTGTCGAAGAATTCGTCTCGCTTGGCGGCTCTGTCCGGCCGGAAGCCAAGGCGTTCCTTTATTTCGGCGAGCGTGAAGCGTTTCGTGATGCGTTTTTGATACGGCTATATTTATGTGGCCCATAGTCGGTTGTGTGGTTTTGCAACCTCGTGGGGGCTCCGATGGTCTTGTCCGGTCCCGCATTTTCAGGTAATGTAGACGTTATATTAATATTTATTTTTTGGAACGATTTTTATGAAAAGAATTTTCACACTTATTTCAGCGGTAAGCGTATCGGTTCTTCCTGTTGCGGCCATAGCGGCGACGCTTTCGGCGCCGGGTGCCTCCAAAACACTGCAGCTGCCCGCATCGGCCGGTAATTCTCCGGTTATTTCGCTCGGTAGCGCAATTGATCCGCAGACCGGAAATCTCGTAGAGGGATATGCCATCGTGCATTATGGGGACGCGCAGGCGCGTGTTGGTGCGGCATCCCGCGGGAAACAACCGGCGTGTTATTCGTTTATGGCGAAAGGTGCCCGCTGGAAAGTCGCGGAACCGTGGGTCGTGAATCCGGCAAACGCCCGGGGGCTCGACACAACGCTTGTTGCATCAAATTTTGCCGGTGATATTGCGAAGTGGGAAAATGCTGCGGACGGCGTTATAGATGCCGGTTCGCTCAATATTGTGGGCGACGGAACTGTCACGGCCGATGTTCTCGCCGCGGATTCTGTTTCACCGGACGGTCAAAATGAAGTGTTGTTTGGTGCCATCAGCGATGCGAATGCTATTGCCGTGACTATAGTATGGGGAATATTTTCCGGTCCGACGTTCGCACGCGAACTTGTAGAGTGGGACCAGGTATATGACGATACGGATTATGATTGGTCTCTTGCCGGTGAGGCGGGAAAAATGGATTTTGAGAATATCGCGACCCACGAATTAGGTCATACATTCGGCCTTCGCGATATGTATGATGCGTCATGTGCGGTGCAAACAATGTACGGATACGCGGATTTTGGAGAAACGAACAAACGCACGCTCGAGAGCGGTGATATTAAAGGTATAAGCGAGTTATATTAAAATATTCATATAAAAATGCCGTCTGCGTATGCGGGCGGCATTTTGGTATTATAAGGAAAGAATTATGAGGATTATTCTTGTGTTTTCCATCACGCTCGGGGTAATTTTTGTTGCCGGTTTCTTGGTACGGAATATATTTACGCAGGAAGAGAAAATAAATACCTCCGCGCCCGCGGTTCCGGAGGAGAAGATCGGTGGGTCGTCCCCGGTGTCTCCGGACGCGGCAAAAATTTTTTCAAGCGTATCGCTGCCCGCGCTCATGGAAAAAGAATTTGACGGCCGCGATCTGAAGCTTAGACGCGTGCTCGCCGAGAATGAATCGTATACCCGCTATTATATTACGTATAAAAGCGGAGAACTTACTATTTCGGGCATCATGAATGTTCCCAAGGGCGAAGGCCCTTTTCCGGTTTTATTTTTGAATCACGGGTACATTGACCCCGCCGTATATACGAACGGCCGCGGCTTGAAACGCGAGCAGGATTATTTGGCGCGTGCAGGATACGTTGTTGTGCATTCCGATTACCGCAATCACGCCGATTCCGACAAGGATCCTTCCAACGAAGTGAATTTTCGTCTGGGATATACGGACGACGTTATTAACGCCATCATGGCGGTAAAAAATTCCGGTCTGTCGTTCGTTGACGCCTCTCGCGTCGGTTTACTTGGTCACTCAATGGGCGGGGGTGTGTCGCTTAACATTATGGTGGTCCGTCCGGATCTTGTTGACGGGGTCGTGTTGTTTGCTCCCGTGAGCGCCGATTTCCGGGATAATTTCACACGATGGCTTGAACGCCGTCCCGAAGTCGCGCAGGAGATCATAAGCACATATGGTCGCCCTGAAGACAATCCCGGGTTTTGGGATAATATTTCGGCGTCAACGTTCTTCGAGCGGGCTGTCATGCCCGTTATGATCCATCACGGCACCGCGGATAAAGATGTCCCTATCGCCTGGTCCGATGTGTTGTATAAAGCGCTTATTGCGCACAATGATGCGGTCACATATCACGTATATCCCAATGAGCCGCATGAGTTTACCGTCGCGTGGCCCGAGGTCATGAAGAAAACAAAGAGCTTCTTCGATGCGAACGTCATGAAAAGTCCTCAATAGGGGCGCGGTGGACATTTATTGCCGTGCGGAAGCAGGGCGGGTGTATAATGGAGGTGGCCGAAGAGGTTATTATACATCCTTAATTTTTAATATGAATAAACAATATATATTGTGGGCCATCTTGCGCATAAGCGTGGGATGGGTATTTTTTTGGGCGTTTATCGATAAATTATTCGGTTTGGGGTTTGCCACATGCCGCGATGCCAAAACGGGCATGGTAGGCGTTATGTGTCAGAATGCGTGGCTGCAGGGCGGCTCGCCGACGCTCGGGTTTCTCAAGTTCGGCGCGAAAGGTCCGTTCGCAGATTTTTATCATATTCTTGCGGGAAACATGGTCGTGGACTGGCTGTTCATGGTCGGCTTGCTCGCTATCGGTGCCGCGCTTATTCTCGGTATCGGTATGCGTATTGCTGCGGTATCCGGCGCGCTTATGCTGGTTCTCATGTATACGGCCGGTTTTTTGCCCCCCGTGAACAATCCCGTTGTGGATGACCACCTTGTGTATGCGGTTCTTTTGCTCGCGTTGGCGGCTTCGGGTGCCGGACAGTGGTTCGGGTTGGGTAAGTGGTGGGCGAACATGCCTATCGTAAAAAAGTTCCCAATACTTCAATAAATTTCAGAAAAACCCCGTCGCGGCCGGCGGGGTTTTTGTTTTCGTGGGCAACATGTGTGATACTTTTAATATATGCCGGAACGACCAATACGTTTTTTGCCCGAGCGGGAAGAACCCCATCGGATAAATAAATATAGCCGCTACGGTGCGGAAATCACTGAAATGATAGGCGGTGAGATTAAAGAACCCCGTATTGCCGATGAGGGGGCGGATATGGGTCCGCGCGAGGAGCGTTTGGTTCCCGATATCGAATATCGGACGGCGGACGGCAAGACCGTATCCGTGCGCTCTCTGATACCGGGTTCATGGAATCTCTCGACCGTTGAGCGCGGCGATCTTTTCAATGCGGATATATTCAGCCGCCGTATCCAGTATGGACAGCGGCACGATACAAGCGTGTTTTCGCCGGGGCATGAAAGAGCTGAAGCAAAAGCCGCATCATATATTCCCGAAGGACGGACAATAGAAGAGAATAAGCCGGAACCGGCGCTTACGAGCAGGGGATTTTTCATGAATATATTGCATGAGGCGGGACATGCCCACATGTTTGAAGATATGGCTCCGGAAGAAAAGCGGGAATTCGCGCGTACCGTCGGGGAGTTGAATGCGAGAAGCAGCAGAGAATATAGCGAGCGCGATAAGGCGGCATATCGTGATATTGTTGTTCAGAACGAGAGAGATGCGTGGGCGTGGGCGGTAAAGAAATTGCGGGAACTGCGCGCGCAAGGCATTGATCTTGCTCCCGAGTTCAGGACAAAAGACGAGCTATTCCACGGTATACGGGCCGCCGTGCGCAATTATGAGATGCATACGAAAGAACTCGATATAGCCGCGCTCGTTGAAACATATATTCAGGCAAAATATTTAGATGAATTACCGGCATGAACGATATGACATTTTTTGATATCGTCGATATTATCGTCGTTGCGGCGCTTCTGTATGTTTTTTTGGTATGGCTCAAATACACCCATTCCCGCCGCATGGTCTCGGGTATGCTTATATTGGGCATTGTGTATTTCGGGGCGCTCGCGCTGGAATTGCCTTTAACGCTGCATATATTTCAGCTCGTCTTCTCCGTCCTCTTGATAGGGCTGGTCATTATTTTCCAGGGCGAACTACGCCGTTTTTTTGAGATACTTGGTGTTATTGGCATCAAATATCCGCTCCGTAAGACAAAGCCGAACAACGAAACGATAGATGTTTTGGTAAGCGCCGCAGACCGTCTTTCAACGCGCCGTATGGGCGCCCTTATGGTCATACGCGGGCAGGAGTCGCTCGAGCGTAATTTAAGCGGCGGCGTTTCTTTAATGGGTTTGTTGAGCACTCAGCTTTTGGAGAGTCTTTTTGATAATCGTTCTCCCGGGCACGACGGAGCCATTGTTATCGAGAATGAGACGCTCATGAAATTCGGCGTTCACTTGCCCCTGTCCGAAGATTTTAAACAGTTGGAGGGTCATGGCACGCGTCATGCCGCGGCGCTGGGTCTTGCGGAGGCCAGTGATGCGTTTTGCCTCATCGTTTCCGAGGAAAGCGGTGACATATCGGTCGCGTACAACGGCACGTTGCGGAAAGTAAGCGGTGTTCCGGAGTTGCGCGAAACGCTCGAAGCGTTCTACGGGGAAAAGTTTCCGGATAAATTGTGGCGCACCCGGAGCAATATGGTATTTCGCAATATGCCGGAGAAGCTTTTTGCGCTTATTATCGCCGCCATAGCATGGTATATCATTGTCGGGCGGCAATAATAAAAAGGTTGTTTGTAAGGATGCCGGTGATAAAAAAATCCCGTCTGCGCCGCAGACGGGATATATTTATAATTGTATTGTTTCTCCTCGGGCTTGTCCGACAGAAACATATGATATTTTGAGGCGCGTAGCGCTCTCGATCATATTTATGTATGCTTGTGCCTCGTGAGGCAGGTCGGAAAAAGAAGTGATGCCGTTAAGGGTTTGGTTCCATCCCCGGGTCTCTACGTAGTAGATCTTTTCTCCGCCTGGACCAGTGCCAGACAAGACGCCGATTTGCAGCGGATCGAAGAAGCTCAGAACGTCCAGCTTGGTTATAGCGAGTTCTGTGATGCCGTTTCGTTCTACAACGTCTGTGAGGGAAGCGAGATCGAGCCATCCGCACCTCCGTGGCCTTCCTGTTGTTGCGCCGTATTCTTTTCCGATGTTCCGTATCGCCTCCGCCGTGTCGGTGTCCATTTCCGTGAGGAATGGTCCTTCACCGACCCGCGTTGTATATGCTTTAACGACGCCGATAACCCGGGTAATTTTATTTGGCGCGATACCCGAGCCCTGGCATGCCGCTGCGCTTCCCGTTGCCGATGACGTTACGTAGGGATATGTGCCAAAATCCACATCAAGAAGAGCGCCTTGCGCTCCTTCAAGCAGTATGTCTTTTCCCGCTGCGGCTTCCCGCGCGAGAAGTCGTTCGGTATTGGCGACATAGCGCGCAAGCATGCGGCCGTAGTCGATATATTCGTCCATTATCGTTTGGGCCGGCGGTATTTTTCCGCGCCACCCAAGCGCCCTCAGAAGCCGTACGTTTTCGTCATATGCCGCGGCGAATCGCTGCCCAAAACGTTCGCTCGAACAGAGGTCTTCAATGCGAATGCCGTTGCGCGATGTTTTGTCGGCCATTGCGGGACCTATTCCGCGCAGCGTGGTTCCCAACTTTCGGTCGCCGCGCTGTTTTTCCTGCGCTGCGTCGCGCAAAATGTGCCACGGCATGACAACGTGTGCCTTGTCGCTTATGATAAGGCGTCCGTCGCTGTTTATGCCGCGGTTTTTCAGTTCCGCAAGTTCCGCAAGCAGGCTGTGCGGATGCACAACAACACCGTTGCCCACAACACAGGTGACGTGCGGGTAGAATATACCCGATGGGATGAGATGCAGCGCAAGCGTTCCATATTCATTGACTATGGTGTGGCCCGCGTTGTTGCCGCCGTTATAGCGCACGACATAATCGACGCTTTCGGCGAGCATGTCGACTATCTTTCCTTTGCCCTCGTCGCCCCATTGGGCTCCCAGGACCACTGTGACGCCCATGACGGGACTCCTCGGTTTTCAATTAACTATATTTGCTATATAGCGTCTTTGGTTCCTAGGCAAGCGCTGTGGGCGCCCGGCATAAAGCACGAATGGGGATAGTGCTCCGGCGGAATTTCTCGCCGTACTGTGGACAACGGAATTGACCGCACGCGCATATGGGAGGAAAATAAGCATGTAGGTCTCGTATCTACACCCCACTCCGCTCTTTCGCACCCTCTCGGTGCACCCCACTCGCTCTTTCTTCATCAACCCAATTATTCAATCCCTTCGGGACCCATAATCGGTCCCTTTTTTCTTGTAAAAATAAAAACTTGTATTTTTGGCATAAATGCCGCATTGTACGTTTTATGTTTAAGGTTTCGCCATCGGGAATAGGGATGTTGCTTGAATGTCCCCGCTGTCTCTGGCTTCACTATCGTGAGGAGATTAAGCGTCCCTCAGGGGTCTTCCCGAGTTTGCCGGGAGGAATGGACGGAATGTTCAAAGTGTATTTCGATGAATGGCGCGCACAAGGGGAATTGCCGCCGGAGATTGCCGGGAAGGTTGAAGGAAAATTGTTCGACGATATGGAAAAGTTATCCGTATGGCGGAATAACTGGAAGGGAATGACCGCTGAGATCTTAGAATACGATATTTTAGTGAAAGGTGCCGTAGACGATATGTTGGTCATGAAAGACGGCACGATAGCACCGTTCGATTTTAAAACGAGGGGATATCCCACAAAAGAAGATACGCACGAGCACTATCGCACGCAACTAGATCTCTATTCGCTCCTGTTCCAGCGTAACGGATTGAATGTTGCAAAGGACGGATACCTGTTATTTTTCTGGCCAAGCGCGTACGAAAAAAATTCCGCTTCGTTCAATACCGAACTCGTCCGTCTTTCTGTAAGCCCGGATAACGGGATGGAAATATTGAAGCGGGTGCACGCGATAATTAACGGTGCCAAGCCTGAAGCCGCCGAAGAGTGTCCGTATTGCGAGTACCGGGATACGGCCGTTCCCGCTACGCTGTTCTGACGGAATGGTGATATGTTTTAAAAAGATCAACTAAAGTAAATTTTTATGCAGAACTTTTTTGAACGTTTTCGCGGCGAGCGTCCGGAGCAGAGCCCCGAAGCTCAGCCGACAAAAGAAGAGTTATTTTCAGGTATTCGTTCCGAACAGGAACATCAGCGGCAGCTTAAAGAATGGGCCGCTTCTCCCGAGGGTGTTCGCGCCGATCAGACAGAGATATTGAAATCGCAGAATCTTCTTGACCAGAAAATGAACCAGCTGGAACGTTTGTACGGCCCCGATGCGCTAAGGGAACTTGGACAGAACGAGGGTGAGCAAATGGACAAAGCCGCATAAATAGGAAATAAAGAGCCCCGCACGTGCGGGGCTTTTGTGCGCGTGGGAACCTCCATAAAAACACCGGTCCATCCGCTTTCGGGTAACTTTTTGGCGGGGTAGAATGGGTATATGGAGCAGAATAAATCAGTAAGATTTCCCGATGGTTTTTTGTGGGGAGCGGCAACCTCTGCCTATCAGGTGGAGGGAATGAATACGGCAAGCGATTGGTGGGCGTGGGAGCAGGATGAGATAAAAAAGCCGCATCCGAAAGTAAAAGATGCTTCAGGGAAAGCATGTGATCATTACAACCGTTTTGACGGTGATTTTGCGTTGGCGGAACGCCTGGGTCATAACGCTCACCGGTTTAGTATCGAATGGGCGCGTATCCAGCCGCACGAGGGCGAATGGTCAATGGAGGCTGTTGCGCACTATAAAGAAGTTTTTGCTTCTCTTCGCGCGCATCATCTTGAGCCATTCGTTACAATGTATCATTTTACCTTGCCACAGTGGATTGCCGAGCGTGGGGGTTGGCTCAATCCGCGTATTGTTGAATGGTTCCGCTCATACGCGGAGTTTCTCATGGAGCATTTAGGCGCAGAGGCGACGTTTTGGGCAACGATGAATGAACCTCTTGCTATTGTTGATAGCGGTTTTCGCCGCGGGGTGTGGGCTCCCGGAAGAGCGTCTGGGTGGTCCGCAACGATCCGTTCTTTTTGGAACATGCGTTCGGCGCATCGGGCGGCATATGAAGCGGCACGAAAAATTGCAAAAGAAAAGAGCTTATCTGTTTCGATTGGAGTGGTGCATAATTTGGTGGTATTTGAAGCATATAACAAACGGAATATTGCGGATCGGATATGTGCCGCAGCATTAAACTTTATTTTTGTTCGCGCGCATCTTTATTTGTTCTTAAAGCCGGCGGATTTTCTTGGGGCAAATTTTTATTTCAAGACGCGTTCACATTTTGATATTCGCCGTCCGCAGGAAATGCTGTGGGGGCGTACGGACGAGACGGAGCCGCGTAGCGATATGGGATGGGCAATTCGTCCAGACGGTATTGCTATCGTATTGAGGGCGGCTAGATCTGTCGGAGTGCCCATATATATAACAGAGAACGGTATTGCGGATAAGGACGACTCGCGGCGCTCCGATTTTATAGTAAAACATTTGCGATATGTTCATGAGGCCATTGCCGAGGGCGCGGATGTGCGCGGATATTTTTATTGGTCCCTGTTGGATAATTTTGAATGGGCGTGGGGGTTTGAACCGCGGTTCGGTCTATGTGAGGTGGATTATAGTGATTTTTCCCGTACGCCGCGGAAAAGCGCGTTTGTCTATGAACATATTGCCCGCAATAACGCGCTTGAAGAGTCTTTAATGTGAATGGTATGGCCTGGCTTTATTTCGCGGTAGTCGGATATTTTTTGCTCGCCTTTGCGGCCGTTATGGACCGCGTGTTGCTGGCGGCCTCGGCGGTTAATCCGGCGCGGTATGTATATATCATCAGTGTTTTGGGCGGCATTGCAGCCGGCGTTATTTTTGTTGCGCATCGTGTCGCGGCGGCATTCCCGGGTCTTCAGGGAGCCGAATGGTTTATTTTTGTGTATCCGGACGATATTGTGCGGCTTTCCATCGCGGCATTTTTTGCCGGGTGTTTGTATAGCGCCGCGCTATTCGTATATTTTTATGCGCTTGATCGTATGGAAACGTCCCGGGTTGTCCCGGTGGTCGGCGCGGCAATACCCGTTTTTATCCTTATCCTTTCTTCCCTCACCATCCGGGAAGAGCTTGCTGTGCAACAGGTCGGGGCGTTTGTGTTGCTTCTGGCGGGAAGCGTGTCATTGAATCTCAACCGCGGCATCGCGGATGTTTTTCGGGGGAAGAAAATGTTGATTTTATTGGGCGCGGCATTTCTCTTCGCATCCCATTATATTGTTATTAAGGGTGTGTATATTCATATCCCGTTTTTGCAGACGATGTTGTTCGTGCAAACGGGAAGTTTTGCGGGAGGTCTGCTTATATATGCGTTGTTTCGCGGCCGCTTTGAGTCTCATGCCGGCAAGAACATACCGGTAAGTGGCGCTAAGAAAGCGCTTGTTATTCTCAGTCAAATTATCGGCGGGTTGGGGGGCTCATGCGTTCAGCTTGCGGTATTTTTCGGGAGCGTCGTGCTGGTGAACGCGTTGCAGGGGATTCAATATGCGTTTTTGTTCATTATTTTGTTTGTACTCCGTCCGTTTTTGAATGCTTTGTTGGGCGAAACGTGGACGGTTCGTGTCGTGGCGCAAAAGACCATCGGGATTATTTTAATAGCGTTCGGTATCGTAGTTATCGCTGTGGCGCGATAAATATATGCTTTCGGCACTAAAACGTATCGGGCGGACAATAAAAATAATCGTGTTTCTGGCGGTTGCCGGCGTTGTTTGTGTGGCCGTAGTGGTAATTTTTACGGGTCCCTTCGCATCGTCCGCCGAAAAAGTCACATGGGGCGTGACGTTTTCGTCTGTTCAGGCGGAACGCCTCGGTGTTGATGTGCGCGAGGCGTATGGTGCGGTCGTGAACGAGTTGTCTCCTGCGCGGTTGCGCATACCGCTCTATTGGGATCGCATCGAGAAAACTCAGGGCGTGTTTGATTTTTCGGAATACGACTGGCAGCTTGCCGAAGCCGAAAAAAACAATATCGGTGTTGTGTTCGTTGTCGGATGGCGCACGCCCCGCTGGCCCGAGTGTCACATGCCGCAGTGGGTCCGCGATAGCGGCGGCAGCGCGTGGGACAATGCCGTCCTTTCAATGGTTGATGCCGTTGTCCGGCATTTTAATGCGCGTGATGGTGTTGTTGCCTGGCAGGTGGAGAACGAACCGTTTTTGCGTTTTTTCGGTGAGTGTAAGCCGACCGATCCGGCATTGTTGCGCAGGGAGGTCGATGCGGTGAAAGCCCTTGATCCGGTCCGTCCCGTTATCGTTACCGACAGCGGAGAGTTGGGTGATTGGGTGCGCGCCGCTTCATACGGCGATATATTCGGCACCACAATGTATCGGAAAGTTCCCGGATGGGGAATATTCGGAAAATATACGACGTATCCTCTGCCGCCGCAGTTTTACCGGCTAAAAGGGAACGTGGTAAGTAAATTTTCTCCCTTAAGCCGTCTTATCGTTTCGGAGCTGCAAGGGGAGCCGTGGGTTATCGGAACGCCGACCGCCTCCGATGTTCCTTTGGAAGAACAATATGAGACGGTGAACCCCGAGTATTTTAAAGAAATTATCGGATATGCTACAAAGGCAGGGATAGAAGAGGTGTATTGGTGGGGCGCCGAATGGTGGTACTGGTTGCGGGTACACGGTCACCCCGAGATATGGGAGACCGCAAAAAGTTTGTTCGCCGGCAGTATATAAGAACCACCATGGGTGTTTACCCCGTGGTGGAAGACAGGAACGAAGTGACGCAAGAAACCGGAAGGTGTCTTGAGCGGGGGTCGGGGTAAACACGAGGTTCATATAGAAGCCCCTGATAGTATAAAATAAATATATGTTTATATCATTGTTCCGTTCATCAAGGATATTCCGCGCCGCCATACGCATGGTGTTGTTGTCGGCCGTTTTCCATATTGTTCTGCTGCTCGCCGTTGCTGTACTCCGTCGCGATAGTACCGTTCTGAATTATTTTGATATTATCGACGTCGATCTTTTTATGCCGTCATTGGCCGGAAGCATGCCGGTTACGGTCATTTCGTTTGTGTTCCTCATCGTTATGTATATTGTCATATTTTTCATATCGTAAGCGTATGGCGAGGTTCTCATTCATTATTCCGGCATTTAACGAAGAAAAATACATCGGTCCCTGTTTGGACGCGATTTTTTCATTGGATGGTCTGGGGGACAGTGAGGTTATTGTTGTGGATAACGCAAGTACGGATGCGACCGCGGGTATCGTTCGTGAAAAATATCCCCGCGTCACGCTTGTTTCCGAATCGCGCAAAGGTACGGGATGGGCGCGCCAAGCCGGACTGGAGGCGGCTCATGGGGATTATGTGTGCTACATAGATGCGGATAATGCGGTTCCTGCTGGATGGTTGGCGAATGTTAAGAAGAAAATGGAAAGGAGTCCCGGGTGCGTCGCGTGTACCGGGCCGTATTATTATCGCGAGTTCGGAGCGGTCCGCAACGTGTTTGTGAAATGGACATACGCGCTGATATTTTTGCCGTTCTGCGTTGTTTTGGATGTCATGAACAGGGGTGGCATCCTTTTTGGCGGGAATATGGTGATACAGAAAATTGCGTTGCAGAAGATAGGCGGCATCGATACCAGTCTTACGTATTGGGGAGATGATACGTTTTTGGCGCGGCAGTTGCGTGGCATCGGAAGGATAAAATTTTTTATGGATATGAATGTCATGTCGTCTGCCCGCCGGTATGCGAAAGCGGGTTTTTTTCGTACTACCGTTCTGTATTGTCTCAACGGTTTCAGTGTTATTGTGACGGGCAAGCCAATGAGCCATCATTATGAAGCGTTTCGGTAATTATTTATGTTGCGCGTTCCGCTCGCGGTGATTGCCCGCATAACGTATCGGGTACATGAAATAATAAAGATATACGAGGACGTCCTGTTCTTTGCGGGTGCCCTTATTTTTTTCCTGTTCGGGGTATGCTTGTTTTTACTGCCTCCCGATTCCTCCCCGCAGACATCCGTTCGCTTTACGCATGCTTCGGCGCGGAAAGCGGGTGAGGCGCGCGAGAACTCGGTAATAATTCCCGTGGAAGTGCGCGGGTTGTATATGTCCGGCTATGTGGCAAGCGATCGCGTGCGCCGCGAAAAGCTCTTCAAGCTCATCGATGACACCGAATTGAATGCGGTCGTTATCGATGTGAAAGATTCTACCGGATACGTGTTTTTTGACCCGCGCGACGAGGCCATCCGTTCGCTCAACACATACGACGGCCGCATAAGGGATCTGGACGAGATGCTTCTTGATTTGCGCAAGCGCGGCATTTGGACCATCGCGCGCATTGTTGTGTTCCAGGACCCGCAATTTGCGGATCGTCGTCCCGACCTTGTGGTAAAGAGCAAGCGGACTGGAAAAGCGTGGCGCGACAGGCGCGGCATTCGCTGGATCGATACCGCCTCGCGCGACGCCTGGGATTATAATCTTGCTATCGCAAAAGAAGCTGTTGCGCGCGGGTTCAATGAGGTGCAGTTCGATTATATCCGTTTTCCCTCGGACGGGGATATCGCCGATATGGCGTTTCCGGTATGGGACGGCACAACACCGAAATATGATGTTCTGCGTTCGTTTTTCCGTTATATCGACGAGCGCCTTGAGCGCACGAAAGCGAAAACATCGGTTGATCTGTTCGGGCTTACCATGTCGCGCGTTGAAAATCCGAACGACGATCTTGGTATCGGCCAGCGCATTGCGGATGCGGCTCCATACATAGATTTTATTTCACCCATGGTATATCCGTCGCATTATCCGCCGACGTTCGAAGGGTATGCAAATCCCGCGGCGCACCCCTATGAAATAGTGAACATTGCTCTCAAGGACGGCGCTCCGGCATTCGAGGGCGCCCGCGCGAGGGTCCGCCCTTGGCTGCAGGATTTTGATCTTGGCGCGGATTATACCGCGGCCATGGTAAAGGCTCAGATAAAAGCGTCGCGGGACAATGGCGCGTCGGGGTGGCTTCTCTGGAATCCCTCGAATATATATACGGCCGGGGCATTGGCGAAGGAAACAAAATAGCCGGTTCAATGGTATAATGAGAACAAGATACCACAGAAAATATGGTATCTTTTCGTTTAATGCTCGGGATTTCGTGTTTGTATCTATGCGTCAATACGGGCAATAGCGGGGCTATTTCTTTTACGCTTTTCGTTCTAACTTTTACGCTTTTATATGGAATCTGGAAAAGAAATATTGCGTGTTAAAGACCTTCATGTGTTCATCGAGAACGACGATATTCTCGAGAACCTTAATTTTACGGTCCATGAAGGTGATTTTGTCGCGGTCATCGGTCCCAACGGGGCGGGGAAGTCGGTGTTGCTCCGCACGCTTCTTGGGTTTTTACCGTATAAAGGCGAGATTTTATACAGTCCGGATGTTGTTATGGGGTATGTGCCTCAGCGCTTTTCGGTTGAGCGCGATCTTCCCCTGAATGCGAAAGAATGGCTTGGGTTGGGTGGCGCGTCCCCGTCAGGCGTGAAAGAGGCGCTTACTCGTGTCGGGTTTCCCGAGGGTTCGTTGCGAATGCCCATTGGCGTGTTGTCCCAGGGGCAACTTCAGCGTCTTATTCTTGCGTTTGCGCTTTTGCGTAAACCCACGCTCTTGTTCGTCGATGAACCGCTTGCTTCGGTTGATGTTGCCGGCAGCGAAGCAATTTCTCAGCTGCTCACGAAACTGTCCAAGGACGAAAAAATAGCGGTATTGTTCGTTTCGCACGATCTGAATTTGGTGCATCAAGCCGCCTCACATGTCATATGTCTTGATCACAAACAGATGTGTTTCGGCACCGTCCAGGAGGCGCTGACCGAAAAAACGCTCAAAGAACTCTTCGGAGAAGAGCAGACGGTATTTGTGCATAAGACCGACTCATAATTTTTTCATTTTTTCTTGGTATGCCGGGTGTAGAATTTTTCAATACGATCGTTGTAGGCGCCTTGATAGCCGCAGCCGCGGGTATTTTGGGCGCCTTTGCTGTTTTGAAGCGCATGACGCTGGCGGGAGATGTTCTCTCGCACGTTGCTCTGCCGGGTATCGGCTTGGCGCTGTTTTTCGGTATTCCTTCCATGTGGGGCGCGACCGTGGCGCTGCTCGGTGCCGCCGTTGCCGTGTGGGCCATCCGCAACCGGACGCATCTGCCCGAGGAAACCGTTATCGGTGTTTTATTCGCCATGTCATTGGCGTTCGGTATTTTGGCGACGCCCGGCGAGGAACTTATCGATGCGTTGTTTGGAGGCCTTGAAAATATATCTTTTGGCGTTGCCGTGTTTATTGCGTGTGTCGCCGTGGGGATAATTTTGCTTATGGCGGTGCTTGCCCGCCGCATAGTGCTCTCAACTATATCTCCGGAACTCGCGCAGGCCTCGGGGCTGCGTCCCGATATTCTCGAACTGCTTTTCTTGCTTTCCTTCGGTGCGGTTATCGCATTGGGAGTAAAGTTTACCGGAACGCTTCTCATGGGCGCGCTTATTATTGTTCCTGCCGCGGCGGCAAAGAATATAAGCCGGAGCTTAACGTCGTTTGTTTTGGTAAGCATGGGATTTTCGGTCATCGCAATGACGGTGGGGTTTGTCATAGCGCAGGCATTCGGCATTCTGCCCGGTCCCGTGGCAATACTGTTGTGCGCGCCGCTGTTCCTTATTACAATGGCATTTCGGTGGCGTTGATTTCCGGGCATCATTTTGGTTTATAATTAAGTGGAGGCGTATTTTTTTGGTCACGTTTAATTTTTCGCGATAAAATTTATGTTCAATATGTCTTTCCCAAAACCATCCGATCCCATGAAAAACCTCTCACAAATAATTCTTGTAAGTTTTATAACCGCGTTTGTGACCGCTTCGGCCACCGCCTACGTGCTTCGTGGTGAGGGGTCATATCCCATGCAGAACAGGAATGTCGCGCTTAACCAGGGTCAAAAAGACGTTGCGGGGCAGGAAATATACGAGGGAGGAATTACGCAGGAACAACGCGTTATCGATGTTGTCCGAAGCGCATCACCGTCCGTTGTTTCGGTTGTCGCAACAAAAGATCTTCCGGTCCTCGAACAGAAGTTCGTAAATCCGTTCGGTAACGACGATTTTTTCAATAATTTCTTCGGGCCGTTCCAATTTCAGGTTCCCCAGTATGAACAAAAGGGGACGCAAAAACAGCAGGTTGCCGGCGGTACCGGGTTCATTGTGTCTGCCGACGGTACCATCATTACGAATCGTCATGTGGTTGATATTGAAGGCGCGCAATATACCGTTGTTATGAACGATGGGCAGAAATATTCCGCACAGGTTATTGCGCGTGATCCTGTCGAGGATATTGCGGTTTTGAAAATAGAAAAAACCGGTTTGCCCGCCCTGTCGCTGGGCGACTCCGATTCTATTCAGGTGGGGCAGTCTGTTATCGCTATCGGGAATGCGCTTGGTGAATTTCAAAATACCGTAAGCGTCGGCGTTGTCGCGGGGCTGTCCCGCAACATCAGCATTCCGGGTTCTGGCAGCCGGCCGGGTGAGACAATCGAGGGCGCTATCCAAACCGATGCGGCCATTAATCCGGGCAATTCGGGCGGTCCGCTTCTCAATACAAAAGGCGAAGTTATCGGTATTAACACGGCTATTGTTGTGGGTTCGCAGAATATCGGTTTTGCGGTACCCGTGAACAAGGCGCGGCGCGACTTGGCGGGCGTGCAGACGAGCGGCAAGATAACGTATCCGTATTTGGGCGTGCGCTACACGATCGTGAATGAAGATTTGCAAAAACAGCAGAATTTATCCGTATCATATGGGGCTCTGGTCATTAAGGGGGCAAATACCGAAGAAGGCGCCGTTACGCCCGGCTCTCCTGCGGATATAGCCGGCATCAAAGAAGGGGATATTATTTTATCCATGGACGGCCAGCGCATAGACGAAGACCATTCGCTCTTGTCGCTTGTGCAAAAACATCAGATAGGCGATACGGTTACGCTGAAAGTCCTGTCCCAGGGGGTTGAGAAAACGGTGCAGGTGGGTCTCGCCGAGCGTCCCGCGGGGCTATAGTTTGACAGCATATATATGCAGCGATATGATATTAGCACTCTGATGTAGAGAGTGCTAAATCGCGATTGAAGTGGGAAAAATGTTCCCTCGTGCGGGTTCGTACAAAGGGAACGTCATTAAAAAATTGTCTGTTCGGTGTTGCCGTCAAAAAATAGAATGTATTTTGACCGCCAATGCACGACAGCGATCTTCACGGAGAATGAACGGACATAATTTTACGGTAAAAGCGCAGGAGGCTCTGCAGCGCGCCCACGAAATAGCAACGGGAAGAAATCATCAGCAGATAGATCCGTTGCATCTTTTGTTGTCTTTGCTGCACGAGTCGGACGGCACCGTTGCCGCTATTTTGGAACGCATGGGCGTTGACCTGGAAGATCTTCGCCGCAGTGCGGAAACCGCATTGGATAATTTACCGCGCGTATCCCTGAATGTTCCATTCGGGCAAATTTATCTTACTCCCGATGTCGCGCGCATTTTGGAGCGCGCCAAGAAAGAGGCACAGAAACTCACGGATGAATATATCAGCGTCGAGCATTTATTGCTTGCGCTTCTGGATACTCCGTCGCGCGCAAAAGATGTGCTGGTAAGTATGTCCGCGTCTTTTACCGAAGGTGGTGTTTCGCAGGTGGATACACTGGATTACGACACGGCTCTCAAGGCCCTCGCCGAAGTGCGGGGCGGGGAGCGCGTTGTGGATGAGCGCCCGGAATCAAAATACCGCGTACTTGAGCGCTACGCGCGCAATCTCACGGAATTGGCAAAACAGGAGAAGCTCGACCCCGTTATCGGCCGCGACAAGGAGATCCGGCGCCTCATGCAGGTGTTATCGCGCCGCACGAAGAATAATCCGGTTCTCATCGGGGATGCCGGCGTGGGAAAGACTGCTATTGTGGAGGGTTTGGCCCAGCGCATCGCCTCCGAGGATGTTCCCGAAAGTCTTGTGGGCAAAGAGCTTATTGCTCTCGATCTTGGTTCGCTTATTGCGGGAACGAAATACCGGGGAGAATTCGAAGACCGGCTCAAGGCCGTATTGCGTGAGATATCCCGCAGTAACGGGAAGATCATTTTATTCATCGACGAGCTCCACACGCTGGTGGGCGCCGGTGCCGCCGAGGGCGCCATCGATGCGGCCAATATGCTCAAACCGGCTCTTGCGCGTGGAGAGCTTCGCGCTATCGGTGCCACAACGCTGAAGGAATACCAGCAATATATTGAAAAAGACACCGCATTGGCGCGGCGCTTCCAGCCTATTTATGTGTCGGAACCGGTTGCGGAAGACGCCATCGCCATTTTGCGCGGCATTAAGGAAAAATACGAAGTGCATCACGGGGTTCGCATCGCCGATGCGGCTATCGTTGCCGCGGTGAAGCTGTCCGACCGCTATATTACCGATCGTTTCCTTCCCGACAAAGCGGTCGATCTCATGGATGAGGCCGCAAGCGCGTTGCGTCTCGAGATAGAATCGGAACCGGATGAATTGGATAAATTGCACCGTGAAGCGCGCCGTTTCGAAATGGAACTTGCCGCGCTGAAAAAAGAAAAAGATGTTGAATCAAAAGAGCGCGCCAAGGCCATCGGCAAAGAATACGCAAATATCCGCGAAAAAATGACGGGTCTTGAGGCGCAGTGGAAGAACGAACGCGATGCCATCATGCGCATCAAGTCGTTCAAGAAAGAAATAGAATCTGCCCGTCAGGAAGCCGAGATAGCCGAGCGCATCGGCGATCTTACGCGCGCCGGCGAGGTCCGTTACGGCACTATTCCGGATCTCACGCGGGACCTCAAAAAAGCGGAAGAAGCGCTGGTGAAGATACAAACGCATCACCGTATTTTGAAAGAGGAGATCGTCGAGGAAGATATCGCGGAGGTTGTATCGCGCTGGACGGGCATTCCTGTTACAAAAATGCTCGAGACCGAAACGGAAAAACTTCTCAATATTGAAAGCGAGCTCACATCCCGTGTTATCGGCCAGGATGAGGCCGTCGGGGTTGTTGCCAATGCTTTGCGCCGCAGCCGCGCGGGCATCAGCGAACCGACGCGTCCCATGGGGTCGTTTATTTTCCTGGGTCCCACCGGCGTCGGAAAAACAGAATTGGCCCGCGCGCTCGCGGAAATTCTTTTCAACGACCGCGAGGCCATGGTTCGCATGGATATGTCCGAATATATGGAACCGCATTCCATCTCAAAAATGATCGGGTCGCCTCCCGGCTATATCGGCTACGAGGAAGGCGGACAGCTCACGGATCGCATCCGTCGCCGTCCCTACAGTGTTATCTTGTTCGATGAGATAGAAAAAGCGCATCCGGAAGTGTTCAATCTTCTTCTGCAGATACTGGACGACGGGCGTCTCACGGACGCGCGCGGCCGCGTGGCTAATTTCAAAAATTGCGTCATTATCATGACATCGAACGTAGGAAGTGAATATGCGCATGCTCTGCAGGAACTTGGGTTTTCGAACGCAAGCTCGCCGGAGATCTCCGCAAAAGAGCATGACCTCAAAGACCGTATGCGTTCATCCCTGCGCGACCGCTTTAAGCCGGAATTTTTGAACCGCATTGATGAGGTTATCGTGTTCAACAATCTTTCGAAGAACGATATTCTGCAAATAGTGGACATTCAATTTGTCGATATTTCCAAGCGCTTAAATGACCGCAAGATACGCCTGAACGTGACCCGCAAGGCAAAGGAATTTCTGGCCGATGAGGGCTTCGACCCCACGTTCGGCGCCCGTCCGCTCAAGCGCGTTATTCAGCGTCTCGTGCTGGACGAGCTCGCCAAGCGTCTTCTTGAGGGTTCTGTTCGTGACGGTTCCCGTCTTGGTGTGGACGTGAAAGACGGGAAAATATATATCGGTATCGAAAAGGCGCCCACTCCCAAAAAACAGGTGAAGGCAAAGGCGAAAGCCGTATAATTTCTTTTGTAATAGTGTGTGGTACAAGGCCGCCGTTTGCGCTTCGCAAGCGGCGGCTTTATAATTGAAAAGCTTTAATTGTAAGGTTTTTTGTCTTTCCCCGCGGTTTTTGGGTTTTTCATTTTACCTGCGTACGCTTTTTATGCGCTCTCTCGTCCCCATATTCATATCTGTTCTATTTTTGCTTGCCGGCGAGGGGAGTTTGTTGTTTCCCGCCTGGCGGGTTTTTTTCCTTGGCGCCGCATTGTTTGCGGGCGCTATCGCATTGTTCACGTGGCAGTTGCGTTTCCTCCCGACATTGCTGTTAACGGCGCTTGTGGTGGGTTCCGGTATCGCATTCTTTCTCTTCGCCTTTCCGACAAAGGCCGGCGAAGAATATTTTAACGTTCTGTCCCACATATTTGTGGCCGTCTGGGCGTTCATTCTCCTCTTGGCGCTGGGAGAACGCGTGCGGGCTTCTCGCGGTCTGTCCGCGGATCTAAACCGCATCCAGGCCATCATCTATGTTTCTTTGTTTTTGTTGTATGCGTCGGCGTATTCTTCGCTGGGGTCGCCGTTTTTCATGCAGGGGTGGATGGTGCTTCTGGTCATCGCGGTGGCGGCCTACGTGGCAATGTTCATACGTCTCGAGGGGCATACGCGCATGTACGCTCTTGGTGTGCCGGAACGTCGTCTCGTGGCGTATTCCGCGGCCGCATCGTTCCTGCTTTCCCAAATGTTCCTGGTGGTCAGTTTTTGGCCGTTCGCGCCTCTGCGTGTTGCGGCGGTCCTCGTTGTGGTGGATTATTGCATTGCGAACATTTTTATACGGTTTTTCCGTTCCACGCTCCGTCCGCTTGATATAATAAGGGTTGTTGCGGTCGTGGGAGCAACGATGGTGGTGCTCTTGGCGCAAAGTCCGTGGCTTGTCGTTTCGCATTAACTGCACAGCTATGAAGCGTATTATCGTAAAAAGTATGCTTTTGTGCGCCGCCGGTTTTTTTGGCGCCTGGATATTCGTTGTTGCGTTTCCCATTGCGGTTGAAAAACTGCCGTTCATATCGCGTATCGGGTTCATTCCCTATACGCTCAACGGCACGACGGTGGTGCGGGAGACAAAGGAATTTATTATAGATAAGGCCGAGGCATTCCCGCGCGCCACAGAGCGCGCCGCTTCCTATGTGGTAAGCGTCGAGCGCGTGGCGAAAGGCGCTCCGCAGGCCGCATCAAGCGGTATTATCGTGACGTCCGATGGGTGGGTTGTGGCGCCCGCCTCCATTGTCGTCTCCAAGGGGGAATATCGCGTTGTGCGCCGCGGTGAGCTTATTCCGGCAACGCTTGTCCGTACGGATAAAAAATTGAATATCGCGCTGTTTGCTATCGATATGCGCAATCTGCCCGTTCCAGAATTTGTGAATTCCGACAATTACGCGCTGGGAAGTTCCGTTATCGCGCTGGGCGCGCGCACGGCAGAAACATTCGAGAATGCTGTCGAGGTCTCCTACATCGCGCGTCTCACGGCCAGCTCCATCGGTTTTCCCGAAGGGTTCATGTCGTCCTTGCCCTCGGGAGCATCGGTATTCACTATCGAGGGTAAGTTTATCGGCATGGGCGTTCATGCGTTGGGCGTGTGGTCGCTTGTCCGCGGCGATGATATGCGGGCATTCATAAGCGCGTCGCAGTCCGGACAATAATTTCCCATAACAGGCAAAACACATATGATTGATGGCGTAAAAATAAAAAAAATAACCCTGCATCCCGACGACCGTGGGTTTTTTATGGAAGTGCTCAAAAGCGGTGAGGAATCGTATTCCGCTATCAGGCAGACCTCATACACCGAAACATATCCGGGCGTCATAAAGGCGTTCCATTGGCACCGCAAACAAACGGATATTTGGTGTGTTGTTCGCGGAATGGCGCAGGTGGTTCTGCACGATCTTCGCGACGGCTCTTCCACGAAAGGCGAAACACAGGTTCTCTATGCGGGCGACAAGAACTATATGCTCATTTCTATTCCGCCCGGGGTTGCTCACGGATATCGGGTGCTTGGCAACGAGCGCGTCGGTCTTTTTTATCACACAACCGAAGCATACGACCCCGCCGCTCCGGATGAAGAACGCATCTCATGGGACGATCCCGAAATCGGCTTTGATTGGACCACACAAAACCGCTGAGTTGCCCGCGTTGCGCCTTGTGCGATAGGGTTTGTCTGGTTATTGTATCTTGGTAACCGGATTTTTCTTTTTAGATTGTTTCCGAACTGATAATCCAGTACTTTGTTTAGAAAGGAAACATCTCGGAAGCGACATCTGGGGAAGGACGACAGTGCCGCGTGTCGGCACAGCATAAAGGGGCTCCGGCAGTCGCGAGCGAGATTGTTTCCGGACTAATAATTTGGTAATTATCTTTTATTTTAACCATCTTTTATCTTAACTCTCTTTTATTTCTCATATGCGCTTATTGGTCACCGGCGGCCTCGGGTTCATTGGCTCCCATTTCATTCGCCATACGCTTGCGAATTATCCGGATGATTCCGTATTGAATCTGGATAAAATGACATACGCGGGAAACCCCGCGAACCTTGCCGATGTGCAGAAAAAATTCGGTTCCCGCTATTCGCATGTGCGCTCGGACATCGCGGATCGCCCGGCGGTGAAGGCGCACGTTGCGTCGTACCGTCCCGATGCTGTGGTCAATTTTGCCGCAGAAAGTCACGTTGATCGTTCCATTCTCGATCCCGAAACGTTCGTGAGAACGAATGTTGCGGGCGTGCATGCTCTGCTCGAGGCGGTCCGTGAATTATCCGTTCCGCGTTTTCTGCAGGTTTCAACGGATGAAGTGTACGGTGAGGCGCACGAGGGCGCGTTTACGGAATCCACGCCGCTCTCTCCGCGCAGTCCCTACGCCGCAACGAAAGCGGGCGGCGACGTGCTGGCCTTGTCGTATTTCACAACGTTCAAGACTCCCGTTATCGTAACGCGCTCCGCAAACGCATACGGTACGCATCAGTATCCCGAAAAACTTATTCCGTTGTTCGTTACGAATCTCATTGAAGGCAAAAAAGTTCCCTTATACGGCGATGGCCTGCATATCCGCCACTGGACGCATGTGGTGGATCATTGCACGGGCATCAATGCCGCATTGCGCAAAGGCGAGCCGGGCCATGTATATAATCTGGGCAGCAGTGAAGAGCGGGAATATACGAATGCCGATGTCGCCCGCATGATATTGTCCCTGTTCGGGAAAGACAGAACGCACATTGAGCCCGCAAAAGACCGTCTTGGCCACGACCGCCGCTATCGGGTAGATTCCTCAAAATTGCGCTCCTTAGGCTGGGAAAGCGAACACAACTTCGAGAATGCCTTGGAGGATATCGTGAAATGGTACAAGGAGAATGAGCTTTGGTGGAAACCCATTAAATCCGGGGAATACAAAGCGTATTACGAAAAACAGTACGTAACGTCGTAGGGGTCACAAAAGAACAGCGGCCACTGTTTGCCCGCTGCGTCTTTTCCGCGTTGCGTTTTAATATTTTTTCTATGCCGGCCAAATCAGCGAAACGACGCAGTAAAACGTCCGTTCCCAAAACCCCGCCTGCCGTGGTGTTAATTATCGGTGCGAAAGGAATGCTCGGGGGTGCTCTCTGCGCCGTGTTTGGCGACAGTAAGGTTATCGCGTGGGATCGCGCCGAATGCGACATCACCAATGCGGAAGATATCCGTGAAAAAATAATTTCGGTCTCGCCGAAAATTATTATAAACGCGGCCGCCTACACGGATGTTGACGGCGCGGAAACAAATAAAGCCTCAGCGTTTAAAGTGAACGGTGACGCGCCCGGGAATCTTGCCAATATCGCGGCGGATATCGGCGCGAAGTTCGTGCATTATTCCACAGATTATGTTTTCTCCGGCGCCAAGCCGTTCGGATATTCCGAAGATGATGTTGCCACTATGCCGTGCAATGTGTACGGCGCGTCCAAGCGCATAGGCGAGGAACGTATACGCGCGGTGGCGCAGGAGCGCGGGGGCGCGTTCGGCTGGTACATTATTCGTACATCGTGGTTGTTCGGTCCCGGCGGGAAAAATTTTGTTCGCACTATTTATAATGCGGCAAAAAATAAGGACGAGCTTTCTGTGGTGAACGACCAGCACGGCAAACCGACATATACGCATGATCTTGCCGCGGCGACAAAAGAAATTGTTTTCGGAACGTTTCCGCCCGGCATATATCACGTAACGAATGAAACTCCCACCACCGGCATCACGTGGTACGAATTTGCCAAAGAAATAATTTCGCAGGCGCATTTCGCCACGCGCGTTATACCCTCATCGTCCGCAAGCGTCGCGCGTGCGGCAACGCGTCCCGAATTTTCTATTCTCTTGAACCGCAAACTTCCGCCCCAACGCTCATGGGAACTCGCGCTCGCCGATTACATGAAACTTCTTCTTTCGGGTAAGTCGTAAACATAACGATTCTAATTTTTTAGTCCCGAGCCCGTAATTTCTCAGCAGTGGGCTTTTTTCGTATAGGCATGTAGATTTAAATTGATATTTTGGCTTTGGATTTTGTTTCTTGTGTCTTGCCTTGGCGCTGACCTGTGGATATCCACGCCTTTTTTGTTGCCCCCGCATGCGGAATTCTGCTATAGTAACCCAGGATTTAGATAGGTTCTCTTTAGTGTCTTGTTTTACGCTTTTCGTTTTAATCTTTAAGCTTTTTACCGCATGCCGCATCACAATACATATATGAACGGGAAAGAAGGGCTTGTTCGCCTTGTTTCTGCCGCATCACAGCTTGCGGAACGTCTTCCGGTACACGAAAGCCATCTTGCGCAGCGTCTGCGTGTTCGTGCGCTCGAAGTATTCGAGGACGGCCATTGGTATTTCTCCGCAAAACAACACGAAGTTGCCCGCACGCGCGAGTTCCTCGCGGATTTTATTTCAAAACTGGATGTATTGTCCGGCATTGTCGGGTTGGTGAAGCATCGTGCATGGGCGCACAACGGTATTTGCGCCACGCTTGAAGCGGAAGTGAAACAGATCGCCGACGAGCTTCGCTCGGAAGCAAATGTGTTGGCCGAGGGTCTTGTTCCCTTTACGTTCGAAGCGGTCGCCCAAGAGCAAAAAGTTGCGCAACCAAGCGAATCCGCAAAATCGACTTATCCACAAGAGCGTCTTCAGGAAGTTCGCCCCCAGCCCGCCGCTGTCGCGGTTAGTTATCCACAAGCGGCTCGTGAGGTTGTTGCCCAGGTTCAGCCGGCGCAGGAACAGCCCAACGCCGTTTCTGTTGTATGGAAAGCGGGCGGCATTGCCACGAAAGGGTGGGGCTTCAACGAAGGCCTTCTTCCGGATCGTCAGCGCCACATATTTATTCTCATGCGCGAGCGGAAACAAGCCAGCCTGAAAGATATTTGCCGTCTGTTCCCGAACTTATCCGAGAAAACGCTTCGTAACGATCTCAATATGCTTGTTGAGCGCAAACTTATAAACCGTGTTGGTGTTGCGCCGCGAAGCTATTACGTTACCGCATAATTTCCGCACCATTTCCGTATAATTAGCGGAAACTTAAAGTCCAAAATCCAAATGCCAATTCAAGCCCAAAACCAGAAGGCTAAAAGCCGTTTTGATCTTGAAGAAAGGACTGCGCGATTTGGCGAGATGGTGATAGATTTTTCAAAAACTTTGCCCAGGGACGTAATTAATAATCCTCTGATTAATCAAATTATACGTTCAGCTACCAGCATAGGCGCGAATTATATGGAAGCAGACGGGGCCGAATCGAAGAAAGATTTTCAGCATAAAATAGCTATCTGTAAAAAAGAGTCCAAAGAATCGAAACATTGGTTGCGCATGATTGCCAAAGCCAATCCGGATAAAGCGGGGGAGTGCCGTAAATTGTGGCAGGAAGCTCACGAATTTACGCTTATTTTCTCTGCTATTATTCGTTCTGGGGGCAAGTAAGTTTTGTAATTGTGGTTTTGATATTTAAGTTTGATTTGTAATTTGAGCTTTGTTATTTTGATTTAGCTTATGCGTGCTTTAATCACCGCCGGCGGTCGCGGCACGCGTCTCCGCCCGCTTACGTTCACCATCAATAAACATCTTGTTCCCATCGCGAATAAGCCGATGCTTTTTTATGCATTGGAGAAAATCACGGCGGCCGGCATCAGTGATATCGGCATTATTATCAATGACGGCGACACGGAATTGCCCGCCGCAATAGGGGACGGGTCCCGCTGGGGCGCGCGCATCACATATATTCCCCAAAAAGGAGGCGCGCTTGGTCTTGCGCACGCCGTTGGCAGCGCGCGGGAGTTCATCGGGGACGAGCCTTTCTTGTTTTATCTCGGTGATAACGTTGTTTTGGCGGATCTTGGCTCTCTCGTGGAGCGTTTCATGCGGGATAATCTCTCCGCCATGCTGTCGTTCGCCCGCGTGCCCGACCCGCATCGCTTCGGTGTGCCGCAGTTTGAAGGCGAAAAGCTCGTTCGTATCCTTGAGAAGCCGCAAAATCCTCCCAGCGACTATGCGGTAACCGGAATATACATATATAACAAAGATATTTTTGATGCGGTAAACGGCATTTCGCCAAGCGCGCGGGGCGAATTGGAGATATCCGACGCTCACACCTGGCTTCTGGAGAACCAAAAGCCGGTCGGCTGGCAGGAAATAACGGGCTGGTGGAAAGATACCGGAAAGCCGGAGGATCTCCTGGAATGCAACCGCCTGCTTCTGGAGCTGGATAAATCCAATTACCGCGGTGAAGGCGCGGTTGTTGCGCCCGGGGCACAGCTTGCAGGCAGTGTTTCTCTTGGCGCCGCCTCCCGCGTGGGGGAGAATGTCGTTCTCAATGGCCCTGTTGCAATAGGCGATAATGTTATTATTGAGAATGCGGTTATCGGGCCCCACGTTTCGCTGGGCAATAACGTATCGGTGGACGGCGCGACCATTTCAAATACTATCGTTTTGGACGGCGTGGCTATACACACGAGGGCGGAAATAGTGGATAGTCTTATCGGTTCCAATGCCCGCATCGTTGCCGCGCAGGCCTCGCAACACGGCCGCCACCGTCTCCTCATAGGAGATAATTCCCTGGTGGAGCTATAATAAGGCCATTTTTCAGGAGATTCTGTTGTGTTTTACGTTTACATTTTGAAAAGCAAAAAGGATGAAGAATGGTACGTTGGTTTTACTGCAGACTTACGGAGGCGTTTTAGCCAATACGCCAGAGGGCTTGTTGTTTCTACGAAAGCACGACGACCGTTTGAGCTTATATATTATGAGGCCTATACTTCGAAGGATAAGGCAAGAAAGCGCGAGCATAATATTAAACTGAGAGGTCAAGCTTTTGTGCAGCTAAAACGTCGAATCTCCTGAAAAATGGACAATCCTCACACTAAACTTGTTTAGTAGTGAGGGGATGCGGTAATTTCCGTACCGATTTCCGCATGCTGCGTCACGAATATTTCATAGCTAATCATCTTACCTATATATATGAGCAAAAGCATCTCGGTCGCCATTTTCCCTGTCGCTGGCTTCGGGACCCGGTTCTTGCCGGCAACAAAAGCCCAGCCCAAGGAAATGCTCACCATCGTTGATAAGCCACAAATACAGTATCTCGTGGAAGAAGCCGTCCTGTCGGGCATAACGGATATTATTTTCATAACGGGTCGCGGCAAGCGCGCCATCGAGGATCATTTCGATGAATCATTCGAATTGGAATATGCGCTTGTTGAAAAAGGAAATAAAAAAGCGCTGGAGGAAGTCCGCAAAGTTTCACAGCTCGCAAAATTCGCGTATGTGCGGCAATCGCGCCCCATGGGGCACGGCGATGCAATTCTTCGTGCGGAACATTTGGTGGGGAACAAGCCGTTTGCGGTTGTGTTCGGTGATGACCTCATCGACAGTAAAGTTCCCGCATTAAAACAAATGATGCCGGCATTCGAGCGTTTTCAGGATCCGGTCATTGCATTGAAACGTGTTCCGCATAACATGACGCATTTGTATGGCATAGTTGCCGCACGGAAAATTGGTGAGCGCACCTGGCAGATCACGGATATCGTGGAGAAACCAAAACCAAGCAGTGCGCCGTCGAATCTTGCTATCGTGGGAAAATATATTCTCACGCCCGAAATTTTCCCGGTATTGCGTTCCATACATAAAGAAAAGGGGGAAGTGGGTGTGGGGGACGGCTTAAAGAAAATTTTGAAGAAACACGCGGTATACGGGTACGAATTGGACGGCGAATGGTTGGATTGCGGCAACAAACTCGGCTTTTTGAAAGCAACAATAGCGTATGCGCTGAAACATCCGGAATTGCGAAAAGATTTCAAGAAAATTCTCCGCTCATACACGAAATAAAATATACCCTCACACCAACGCAGTTGGTAGTGACGGGTTACCCTCACACCAACATGGTTGGTAGTGACGGGGGGGGTTGTATCTTGCTTTGGTCTCTGTAGCTTCCTATATATAGAGCGATTATTATCCGCGCAAAACGCTCCCGCCCCCGCCGTTACTTTATAGGTGCGTTCTTCGTATATAATTACGCAAGTGCGCATATCGCGTGTCACCGGGTTTTGGCACCGGGTCGGGGGATCGGCTCACGGGCGCGTCCGGGGGCTTCTATGTGTCCCTTTTTTAGCGTCTGCCCGGTGGTGAAGTGCGCGCCTTGTTCCTTACAATCCGCTTTTTGGGGTGTAGCGGGCTTCTGCCTCCGGTGTGGTGTTTTTGGCGGGTATCTGCGGCTTTCGTCCCGCGTGCCGGTGGCCGCACGTGCCTTCCCGTGTCCGCAATGCGCATGTGCAATTCCCGTGTTCGTGGCTTGGCCTCAGGCAAGGGGAAAGAGCCTTTTCATGCGCCGCACACATTTGCTTGCACGCATATTTGGCTCGTGTATAATGGTTTTTGCGCCTTGAAACGACTGCTTTTATTATCCACAGTGCTTATATTTGTTAGGGTTTTGCCCCGTGCTATAATAAGAGTATTGAAAAGTCTTTGTATTAACAACGCTTTTCAGTCGGCAACAAGTGTCGTATACTTTAGAGAGGTTTATAGTCCCAAACTCAAAGAAGAGGCCGCTTTTTTCGGCTGCTTTTCAGCATAGTGGGGGCAAAACAGGGAAGAAGATAAAGGTTTAACAAATAAATATAGTCATCGTGTAGTTTTCTCTTCTGTTATCCGCGTATCGTGTAAGGAAATTCCTTCGCGAGCGTCATGAATGGCGGATAAGAAAAGAGAACGCTACGCACGAAAGTTTCTTTCGTGTTCGTTCTCTAAAACGGAAAGTGACTTTGATAACAGAATAGGGTTGGTGAGCATTGCGCATGAGATGCGCGAACATAAATGTATGTTGAAGTTCTTGCGCGTAAGCGGAAGAACTGAAATCCCCGCAAGGGGAAAAACAATAGAACATTTATGTACGGTTCTGCGTTGTGTAACAACAGCGCGCGAGTTTCGCGGAAAATATCTCGCAACGGCAATAACGGATAAAACGTTATCGTCCGGAAAAATTTCGCATTGCGGCGTACAACATAAAAAAGTGTGCGGCGCTCTCGTTACATTAGAAAATGTGCTGATGTCTGCAGGAAAAATCGGTCGATCGTTTCGCAAAGATTTTTCCGCATGAATATGCAAACGGTGCGTGCAAAAAAGAAAAAAAGTTTTCTTTCCGCGCGTATCCGTACAGTCTGAAAATTGTATTCTCAATTTAATCCGCGCGTATCGTTCCGTGTCGAACGGCCCGGTGCGCGTATCATTCTCAAAAAGAGAAAAAGAAATTATGAATCATTTAATAAAACGGGGACAGCTTCGCCGCGCAGCGTCGAAGACTCTCTCCATAACACTCTCCGCGACTACATCGTTGTGGTTGGTTGGAAGCTCGGTGGTCATGACACTGCCGGTTGCACAAGCGGCCAACAACGAAGTCTCCGTTACGGACGTCACGGGAACAAACCCGCGCATCGCCGCAAATGGTGAGTCCGAGCGTGTATTCCTCGGGTTGAACATGACCCGCACCGATACAACTGCAACAGTTCAGTTGAACGGTGTGCGCGTTCGTTTGACATCCGACGACACAAATACTGAATCAGCGCAGGCAAACATCGAAACCGTTCGTTTGTATACGGACTCTTCATTGTCCGGAACCAACGGCGTGTTTGATAACAACGACGCGTTGTTAGCGTCAGTCTCTCGAACAGAGGCTGGTGCGACATCCGTAGCGCTTGCTCCGCAAACTGCAGTAACGGCGGTAACTACGAAAGATGCTACTGGTGGTGAAGATACGCCGACAACGCAAGTTTGTCTTACGAATGCGAATGCGGCTGGTTTTGCTGCCGGTGACGCGATATCTGTTCTTGATGCGAGCGGACCAACAACGTTCTATCGCATTGTTACAGCAAAGACTGCTGTTACTAACGCCGCGGCCGCAGGTTCTTCCTGCGTCGCAGCTGCTGGTGCGGTTGCAACAGATACATTATTGACCGTTGATACTGCAATGGCAGGACGTACTGCAGCAGACGGCGATACAGTAACTGGCCTCGCTAATTATCCGGCGGGCATTACGGCAATATTGTTAACTGATGTTGCTGCCAACATTGCCGATACAGACTTCGTAAAGATCGGTTCACTTGCAAATACGACAGAGATACGAGATTTGGGAACACAAACCCCCAATTTGGACGGTACAGGTGATTTGTTCCTTATTGCCGGAGGTACAGCATATACTCACGCTGCTGCGGAAGTAGTGCGTGAAGTTACTAACCCTGTTGCGGCTGATGCTGCGAACGGTTTTAACGCATATGGCACACCGGCCACCACCACTATTGTGGACGTTGGTGATCCGGGCGGTGACGGCTCTCTTGCTGTTACCGAGGACTTGGGTTACGACATTGCAAAGACCGATTCCGGAACAGACCAGGGCGATGATGCATTTATCGTCTTGTTAACTGCCGGTGGTCTTGCGAATCAAACGTTGAAGGCACAGGTGTTTACATCCGGTGACGTTGACTACATGGACAGCGTTACGCCTTCAATTACTACTCCGTCTCTCGCGACCGGCTCGGGCACAACCAACGGTCAGACAAAATCCGTAACATTCGGAACTGACAGCGTTGCCCCGACTATGTCGAAGATCGAGTCATTCGATACCAACAACGACGGTATCGTTGACCGCTTCAAGGCATACTTCAACGAGCAGATGGCAAACACCGTTACTGCATCCGATAACTTCAAGGACGCAAACGGTGGTACTGCAAACCGCATCAATGCATTGGATGTGTCTACAACCGACCTCGCGTTGGGTACTATCACATGGTTAACAACGACCGTGTTGAACGATACTGCGCAGTTCGATGTGACCAACACCGGTGCATACACCAGCCGCGCACAATCAACAGGTGATGTGTGGACTGTTGTGTACGATGCCGATGCTGGCAATGACCTTACCGATGCAACCGGCACATTATTGGCCGATGCGTCTATCACGACCACGGATAAGGCCCGTCCTTACCTCGTGTCCGCTGAATTGAAAGATAACGATTCCGACAGCAAAGTAGATGAATTGGATGTGTTGTTCTCTGAGTCACTTGGTGGCGCAAGCACAGCATCCGGTTTCACGCTCACGAACACAACGGTATCTGGTAGCCCCACATACACGATGGGTTCCGTTTTGGGATTCAAGACAAGCACTGCCGCTGGCTTCAACAACAACGATACTATCCGTATCGCGTTGACTGAATTTGCCTCAGCAGACGTCACGAACACCTGGACATTAGCGTATGCCGCGGCTTCCACTATTGTGGATATTCCGGGCAACGAAGCGCAGTCGCGCTCAGGAGTTGTTCCGACGCTCGCTTTGAACCCGAGCATCTTGAATGTTGATTTCATGGATACCAACAACAACGGTCTTATAAACCGTGTTGATATTACCTTCAATGTTCGCTTAAGCGAGCTTGGTGGTGGTGATTTGGCTGGCGAATTCGCCTTGTCGAATGGGTACGCCATTGTTGCAGCATCTGAAACAGATAGCGGCGGAGCCGCAATTGACGCTGCTTCTGATGCCGATAAAGTTGTTCGCTTGACCGTTACCGAGAAGACTGTTGTTGATACCGGCGTTGTTCCGGATCTCACATACACGGATGATGGTGACGCCCTCTGTTTGGTTTCGTCCGGTGCTGTTTGCACAACGAACCAATTGCAGACTGTCAATTCTTCAACCGTTGTTGAGACCGACAAAGCCGCTCCTGTGTTGACCCTCTCGGGCGGCACAGCAAACAGTGTCATTCTCTACGAGACTGGCACTGCCAACGACATATGGGAATCTGGTGAAAGCTTGCAGTTGGTATTGTCTGAGAACGTTGACCCCGCCTCCGTTTCCACGTCGTGGAGCGTTGTCGGTGGAACAGGCGCAACCGCCTTCACGGATTTCATGATCGAAACCGCAGTTGCTTCAGGTGTTGGTGTCGCCGACAATACTATTCCTGACACAGGAACGGTATCTGTTAGCGGGAACATTATCACTTTGATTGCAACATCAAGCGCATCAGCTGCCTTGACTGCCGCAAATGCGATATTCTTTAACCCCAATGAGGTTAAGGATGCCGCAGGAAACTCGGCATATCCTTCGCTTACTGCGAATGCCGTCGTATTGGTTGTCACTCCGACAACTGCCCCGACTGTTTCAAAGGTTGTCACCGCGGACTTGACCGGGAACGGCGTCTTGGATGCGTTGGGCGTCTACTTCAATGGTTTGGTGAAAGCTTCCACTATCGTGATGGGTGACTTCGCTGCTGCGAAGGGCTCAAACTTCACTATCGCTGGTGGCGAAGCCGCAACCTCAACCTCTCCTGTAACTCCGGACCTCACATTTAGCAGCGTTGCCACCGCTTCCGGTGCCGATGCTTCAGTTGTGTGGGCGAAGTTCGGTGAGGCGAACGAGGATACCGGCATGCACCCGCAGTTGAAGTACGTACAGGGTTCTTTGGCTGACTTGGCTGGCAACAAAACTGCCACCTTCAATGCCTATGCTTCAGACAATACAAAGTTCGAGACAGTTATCACGAACGATGCAATGGACGAAGCAAACCCAGTTGTTGTATACAAGGGTCTCTGGGACCGCAATTTGAACGGCAAGGTAGACCAGCTTATCTTGGTCTTCTCTGAAACAATGACTGCAACCAACCTCAATTCAACCGGTTGGGCAGTTGCCGGACACACTGTTGCGAGCACCGGTGCCTACAGCAACAACGTCGACTACCAGCAATACACCTTCGCGGTCACCAACACAGTCTTCAAGGCTGATGTGACCGAGTTGGGAACTGAGGCCTCCTCGATGCCGGGCGTAAGCTATGCTGCATCTGGTGTCTACAAGGATCTTCAGTCCCGCTTGCTTGCAAGCGTCTCTGCCGGTGGTGAGAAGTCTAACGTGAACTTCGCCGCGGCTCCCGTAGCCGGGAATGATGGTAAGCTCTTGAAGGCCACTGGCCCTTCGGTTTACATCGCCCGTGTTGCAGGTGCCAAGATGTTCAAGAGACATGTTTTGAGCTCCACCTTCGATACGTTCTATCCTCACCTCGCTCCGTTCTGGAGCAACGTGATGAACGTAAGCGACAGCGAGCTTAACAGCTACAGTCTCTCCGCCTGGATTCGTGTTGCCGGCGATCCGAAAGTTTGGGAAGTCAACGATGACGGTACCAAGCACTGGATCACCTGCGCCGATGACAGCGTCGCTGGCCAAGATTGCGCCAACGAATGGACTTCATCCGGTCGTGACTTCGACGGTGTTTACACAGTCAACAGTGCGGAAGCGAATAGCTACGTAACTGGCGTGAATGTTGTAATGCCGGACGTCGCGAACTAACTTGAAACTTGAACTTTTCAAAAAGCTTGTGACCTTTTGAAAAGATTGTAGGAAACACCTCGCCCGAAAGGGCGGGGTGTTTCTGTTAACGGGGGTGATCGAAGATGTCGAAGATACCTAACTTTATTTTCATATAATCGGTAATCCCGCAGGGGTAACTTTATTTTCATATAATCGGTAATCCCGCAGGGGTAACTTTATTTTCATATAATCGGTAATCCCGCAGGGGTAACTTTATTTTCATATAATCGGTAATCCCGCAGGGACGACATTATTTTTATTATTTCCCCCATATTTTTCATCACATCTTTTCTTTTTAAATAGCAATTCCTAGTTTATAACTGGGAATTGCTTATTTTTTACTGTTCTGCTTCGTTTGTGCGCGTTCCACTTTACATTTTAATTTTTCATTATATAATGTTCTTTATGAAATTACCCACCTTATTTTTCAAAGGCAAGGCAACCCGCGGACAAGTTCTTATGCTCGCGTTCATTCTGCTTATTCTCACACTCGGCTTGTTCGTAATAAAAATCGTAAAACAATCAAATGAACTCCGCCCGGGCGAAAAGTACGGTGTGGAATATCGCGCCCCAGGAGAAATAGAAATTACACAAGTGGGGGAGAACAAACGCGTAACCGACAACCGCCAAAACTATTCCGTCACCGTTCCTTCCTCGTGGCAAATTGAAAAACCGGAAACAGTTACACATAGTTTCTATTTTTACGACAACACCAATGGATGTAAATTTTCAACAAGTTATTATGAGAACCCCGCGACGTTAGAAGAAATTGTTCAACAAAATGATGTTCGTAACGATCCATATCTTACAGTTACAAGTTATGATGTTGAGGATATAGTAATCGATAACTTTTCTGGAAAGCATACTATTTTTGAAACTCTGGAAACAGGTTACCTTGAGGGCATTGATCTGAAAAAAGAAGGTAAAATATTCAGTACTGGCTTGGGAGTACTGGATGGTAATCGCGAAATATGTTCCCAAGAATTATTACAATTGGCAGAATCCTTGGAATTGCGTTAATCGCTTTAGTGCCGAACTTTTCGTTTGCGGTGGATATAAAAAATCCGCCATTTTATGATACCGAGCCTTTTGTACTTACGCGCGGATATAATACTCCCGATACTCATATCGGAAAGGATAAATACGCGTTAGATTTTGCACAAAACGGTTGTTCGGCGTTTCTCAAGCCTGTTATTGCTGTTTCAGATGGAGAAATAATTTCAGTTAATACTTCAACTGCCGAAGGCCTTCGTTCTGGCGGGGGATTTGGGATTTTTGTTTTATTAAAGCACTCTGATGGTACGCAGTCTCGGTATGCCCATCTTAACGAAATTTTTGTTTCTTCTGGAAAAATTAAATCTGGTCAGTTAATCGGTCTTATCGGCAATACCGGAAACGTTAATCGAGAAAGCAAATCATGTCTCGAGCATCCTGGCACCCACCTTCATTTCGTAATGTACAACCCCGACCTTTCTTCTTATAAACCCGAACCCATTGCTTTGTGTGAAGATGTTACCGTAAATACAAAACCATGCGAGAATTTTACGGTGCGGCATAAGTACAAGTCAGAGCAGAAAATCGCGAAAGAATATGAAAAAATGCCAAAAATTGTCGCAGAAGTCTCTGTTCCGGATACGGCCGAAACTATAGAAACCACAACAAATTTTTGGCAAAACTTTTCAAATTCTGTGTATAACTTTTTTGCGAACGTTGACAATCCTGTTTTCGTGGCAGGAGAGCGTTTTGGCGAAGCGTTATGGGAAGCGGCGGGCGAAGGAAATAACCAAGCATCCGCTGCGCTCATTTTTTCTCCGCCAACCATTGAACCATTAAACCCCGAACCCTTAAACCTTGAACCTGAAACTTTCAACATCGAACCCTTAAACCTTGAACCTGAAACTGTCGACAGTGAGCCCCCAAACCCCGAACCCTTAAACCTTGAACCTGAAACTTTCGACACTGCGCTTGAGACTTCGGATATTGAATTGAAAAACACCGAACCCGCGGATGCGGTGCCGGCTGTTCCTGAAACACCAAAAGATTTTTCCGAAACGCCCGTTGCTGTAGTAACCGGTTATGGCAATTATGGTCCCACGGGTCCCAATGGCAGCGCCGCACCAATTGAAGCTATTGTTCCGGTCCCGCCCGCATGCGCCGCGTTCAAAGCGGAATATTTTGCGAACCTCACGTTGGCGGGCGAACCCGCGCTTGTGCAATGCGAAACCGAAATTAAACACAACTGGCAGCAGGGGAGCCCGCATGAATTGTTGCCCGCAGACGACTTTTCCGTGCGCTGGAGCGGCTCGTTCCTGTTTGAGGACGCCGTCTACCAGTTCCTTCTAATTACGGATGATGGCTCGCGTATATTCGTGGATGACGTTAATATCCTCAACGCGTGGTTCAACCAGCCTTCCAACATGTATTTCGTGAACGTTCCCATGACCGCAGGCATGCACACCATTCGCATAGAATATTACGAGCACACGGTGTTCGCGTCCTTCACGGCCCGCTGGCTTAAGCTGTAGGTATTTTGTCGTGCGTAGACGTAGGGTTTAACGCTCCGGCGTTTTCGTTGTATTATGGGTGAGATGTTTATTCGCCGTATCATGAACTCAATACGCCGCCGCAACAGCGAGGAGAAAGATATCCGCCTCATGGTTATTGCGTTTGCGGGGTTTGTGGGCGCTATCGCGCTCATTTCGGTCTTAAGTTGGGCGTACTGGAAGTACGATACCCGCCTGCAGTACGGCGACCCCGCGGGCTGGCCAACGCATAATAACCGTTACGATAATTTTACGTTCAGCTATCCCTCACAAATGGATATTATTGTGCCCGAAGACGACACAAAAAATCCCACATCTATCGTGAAAAAAGGGGAACGGGGCGAATCTGTTCTTATCCAGCTGGGCACATGGCGCGCGGATCCTCCGCTTACAAGTCTCGAGAATGCCGTGGGACGTTATGAATTCGGGAAACGTAATATGACCGAGGCAAGCTCCAGGGAGCAATTGGAAATAGATGGCCGCAGAGGAGCGCTTGTTGCGCAGGAAGAAACGGGCGGCCGTTATGTAATAGATACGTTTTTGTGGGACGGCAGATGGGCGCGCGAGATATCATTGCAGTTACCCAAAGGAACAAGCCCGGAGGACAGGGAATTTTACGAGGAAGTATACCGCGCTATATTGAACTCAATTATGTTCAATTACGATAATCCGGACATCAACCATTAAGGCGGCATGTTTTCTTTTTTGCGTATCAAGAAACCGAACATAAAACCAAGCCCCGCAAAATGGGGTCTTTTGGTTTTGGTGTTGTTCTCGGCGGGAATAGTATTGGAAGAGCGTTTTGTGGGATTGGCGCCGTATCAAAGCCCCAACCAACCCGTCGTTGAGGATGTTGTGCCGTTCCATATTGAGGCCGCGGGCCCCGATGTTGTCAGTTACCCGCGCGACCTGGATTTTGGTAAAGGCAAATACGCGTCTTTTTGGATAAAAGCGCCCAATGAAGACCTGATCGTTGAAGAAATACGTGCCCACAAGGAGGGCGCCATAGATTCCGAGATTCCCGCCGCCTGGCTGCGCTTAAACAGCGTGCGCATCTATGTGCGCCAAATGTTTGTGAACGGCGAGGTCGTGTTCCGCGCGTTCCCGTCGCTGGACGGAACGCTGGGGGAGTACCGTGAGCTCAAGAACGAACAGGAAGAGCAGAAACTTCTTTTGAACCCTTCGGAATCTTCTTTCATCGTAACGCCCGGAAAGGACGTTTCCGTTCAAATATACGGCGAATTCGCCCCCGATATCGCGTCGCGTGAATCCTCAAACGGCATCCGTTTCTGCGTGGACGAGGTTCGCGGCTATACCGTATCCGGCAAGCCCGCCTCCACGCGTCTTGCCTCGCCTCTCTGTTTTAACCGCCTCGGCATAAAATAAACGCCCGCTCTTGCGGGCGTATGGTATATAATGAAAGAGAAGTAAAATTATTATGAAACAAAAACATTTCGTACTCGCATCACGGGTTAGTGCAATAGTTTTAATGGTTTCGCTTTTTGCCTGGACGTTCCCGGCATTTCCGTATCCGGTACAGGCATCCGATGACGCCAACAATTGTTCAACAACGTCGGGCGTGTATTCCGGTAATCTCATCATTCATACCGGCTCCGATATAACGTTGAGCGGTTCTGTTTTGGAATATTGGTGCGATACTATCCGTATCGATTCGGGCAAGACGCTTACCGTGGACACCAGCGCCGGTTTTTCGGTGACCGCCCAGGAAACCCTTCCGCTTGGTCTTGCGTTCAAGACCGACGGTACCAAGATGTATGTTGTCGGAGAAACGAATGATACGGTGTATCAATATTCTCTTTCCACCGCCTGGGACCTCTCGACCGCCTCATACGACAGCGTCAGTTTTTCGGTTGCCGCACAGGATACTATTCCGCATGACGTGGTTTTTAAAGCAGATGGCACAAAAATGTATGTGGTCGGGGTGGGCGCCGATGCGGTGTACCAATATTCTCTTTCCACCGCTTGGGACCTCTCGACCGCCTCATACGACAGCGTTAGCTTTTCGGTTGCCGCACAGGAGAATAATCCCACGGATCTTTTCTTTAAAACCGACGGTACAAAAATGTACGTGGTGGGAACGACCGGTGATATGGTTTTACAATATTCACTTTCTGGTGCTTGGGATCTTTCGACCGCTTCCTACAGCAGTGTTAGTTTTTCAGTTTCCGCACAGGAGGCAACTCCATTCGGTCTTGCGTTCAAGACCGACGGCACCAAGATGTACGTGGTGGGGGTTGCCGGTGATATTGTTTCGCAATATTCTCTTTCCACCGCCTGGGACCTCTCGACCGCTTCATACGACAGCGTTGGCGTTTCCGTGAGCGCGCAGGAAGCAAATGCGCATGACGTGGTGTTTAAAACAGATGGCACCAAGATGTATGTGATGGGAACTACCGGCGATACGGTGTATCCATATTCTCTTTCTGTTGCCTGGAGTCTTTCTGCTGTCTCTTATGACCGGGGTCAGATTACATTGAACGCGAATAATATTATCGTGAACGGTACTATTACGGCGGCCGGAAAAGGATTTTCCGGCGGCACGGGTGGCGCCGGCGGCGCGGGTGGCACCGCAGGTGTTGGTGGTGCGGCCGCGGCCGCAAATAATGGAACGTCCGGCGGTAACGGAGGAAATGGTTTGGCGGGAACTGCCGGTTCCGGTAGTTTCGGTGGTGCCGGCGGAGCGTTGGCAACAGGTAATGCCGGCGGAGCGGGCGGTGCTTTTGGAGCAAGCGGTGGAGCCGGTGGAGAACGTGGTATTGAAAGCGGCTCATCGAATGCGGGAGCCGATGGAGGATATTCTGCTGCGGGAACAAATGGTGATACTTCAACTGACGAATCTCTCAATAGCGGTTCCGGTGGCGGTGGCGCATCGGGTGCTCCCGGTGGCGGTGGCGGCGGTGGTGGCGGAGCCGATAGCACCGTAACGACCGGAGGCGCGGGAGGCAATGGCGGTGTTGGAGGTTCGGGTACTGCCGGCGGAGCCGGTGGTGCGGGCGGTGGAATTATAAAATTACATGCCCGCCAATCTCTTTCCGGAAGCGGGACAATTAATGCGAAAGGGAACGCCGGTACGCTGGGTTCTTCCGGGTTTGCGGGCGCAAACGGCATTGTCGGCGGTGGCACAATTGGAGGCGCTGCGGGTACGGGAGGTGTTCCGGGCGGCAGTGCCAGCACTGCGGGTGGAAATGGTTCAAGCGATGGCGGTGGCGGTGGTGGCGGCGGCGGTTATGGTAGCGCGGGTAATTCCGGCGGCGATGGCGCGGGCGGCGGTGTGTTGCTGAAAGCGGATGCGGTAAGCGGTATGACATTCAACGGAACCGTTGATGTGCGGGGAGGGAACAACAAAACTTCTATTGGTGGTACGGTAAAGATTTTCTATAGTTGTTCGAAATACGGCTCTACCATTAATGCGGGAAGGACGTTTGAAAGCGTTATGAACGGATGTCCTGTGGCAACAATACCACTTCCTCCACCGGAAACGTCTACGTCCGGTGGTAGTGCCGCAACGCCGACCAATACCGAAACAGAAACTATCACGAATGAAACCGGCGGGACGGTAACGGAAACTGCGGCCAACGACGGAAGCACGGCAACGGTTGCCGTGGAGCCGGGAACGACAACGGATGATGCGTCGTTTACCGTCATGACGTTTTCTGCCAGCGAGGTGTATACGAATGACCCCCTGCCAAGCGAGTTGCGTCCGGGCGGTCAGGCCGTTTTTGATATTTCTGCGTCGGTGGGCGGGGCAGCGGTCACGACATTTAATGTGCGGCCGTTGTCTTTACGGTTTACGTATCGCGAGAACCAATGGGCTCAGGGCGTACTTGAAAATAATATCCGTCTTGCCATGTTCGATCAGACGGAAGGTCTTTGGCACGTTCTTGAGGATGCTGTTATCGATACGGTAACCAATACCGTAATGTATACAGCCGACCATCTTACGCGATTCGCGTTGGTCGCTCCCGCGGACATTGTTCCTCCTGCACCGCCAACGAATGTTACTGCGGTGCGGCAGGTAAATTCCGTCATGCTTTCCTGGATCAGTCCCACACGAGATTTCCATCACACCCGTATCTTGCGTTCAAGCGATGCGGCGGTTGAGGGCACGGTCATTGCCAAAAGCGTTCGGGGAGCGTCGTATGAGGATACAACGGCGAGTGCCGCTATGACATATTATTATACCGTTCTTTCTGTTGACCTTGCCGGCAACCAGTCCAGCAACGTAACTGTTGCGGCCGCGGATGCCAAAGTTCCCGAATCGCCGGGAACATCCGAAGTGTTTGCATCTCCGGCGGCGTCCGCAATAGCCGATGGCGCGCTTGTGCGCATGGAAGGGGACAGCAAGGTATGGATAGTGCGCAAGGCCGGTGACGTTATTGTTTTGCGTCATGTTGTGGACGCACGGTTGTTCTATGTGTACGGACATTTGGGCGGCGCCTCAGCATGGGGACGTATCCGTCGCGTTGCATCGCTGGACAACACGCGTCCCTCGGCGTGGGTGCGTAGTCCCGACGGCAAAGTGTGGGAAGTGAACGGGGATGGTACCCGTCATTGGATGCATATGACCTGGGAACAATTTGTTTCGCGCGTAGCAGGAGGAAGCTCGTCTCTTGTCCCGAAATTAATATTTGAAGTGAACGACCCCGAGATGCGGTTGTATACGCCGGGTCCCGATGTTTTGCCGTAAAGTCCTTTCACGTGCGGGTTTAGTTGACAAATAAATTATTACCTGCTATACTCTTTTTAGAAGTGGGTGTTCCCTTCAAGGGGACCCTTTCTAGGTAGGCGAAAGACCTTGGGGCTTTTCCAAGGTTTTTTGCTTTTTAGGCGTCTTCATTGACGTTTAATAAAATGTTATATATGATGAGTACATCAACGCCCCAGCCAGCCGCAAGGTCCGCTGGGGTTTTATTATGGAAAATATTATGAAAACGATTCTTTTTGTAGACGGCCGCAATTTTATAAGTAAAATCGAGACGATTCTTGGATCTTCAAACCATAAGGAAGATATGGATCTTTCGGGATATGATTTTGCCGGGCTTTTAAATAAAGCCTTGAGCGGTATACATATTGACCGGGTTATATTTTACTTTGGAAAACTCGAGAAACACGCAGAGACCGAAAAGAAATCAGTTGAGCTGATTGAGGAACAGCGTCTATTGAAACAACACCTTGAAAGGCAAGGATTTGAAGTTGTTTTTGCCGGTCGTGTGCGTGGACACACAGAAAAGTGTTTCAAGGGACATGAGACGCTTACGTTTAAGGAAAAAGGCGTTGACGTGCGTATAGCAGTCGATATGATTACGTTGGCAAAGGACGGAAAACTTAAAACTGCCATTATCGGCAGTTCAGATTCTGATCTCCAGCCGGCTGTCCATGAATTGGGCAATCAGAAGATTGAGCGTATTTACCTGGGTTTTGAACAGCAGCCGAATAGGGGGCTGAGTTTTACTACCGATAGGACTATTCTTATACGGAACTCGGAGATAGAAGCGGGCAAATAATTTTGAGTTTCGTTTATACCTCGGTATAATAATGAATGCCGGAAGAGCTGGCACTCACTTTAATACCTAGTATTTGGAGTCAAACCCTCTTCCGGCATAAGGGAAAGAATTGATAAGAAATGTTTTGCGAGCAAGATCATTTCTTGATCATTATCTACTTGCCTCTCATCCCAATGACCCGCATGTCAAAACGAATTATTGTATTTTCTGCCAGCTTGTTCAGCTGGGTTTTTATTTTTTATGCGCATGACGCTGGCGCTACGGTCCTCGGTACTATTTACGGCGCGCCGCCCGACCCCCAGCCCCGCGTAGCCTTCACCCGCACCATGAGCGTTGTGTGGGCCGCAACCGTGGGCGACCAAGTTGTTTTCAATGTCGATAAGTCTTTTGATGCGCAGGGACGCACCCAGCTTACCGCAACGCTTCGTATTGTCGGCGCGCGTGCATATTTTTATGTCGAGAACGACTATTTCAGCGGTCTAAGCGCGCAGGCGCAGGCCGATGCGCTCTCCGCCATCCAGACGGTCGCCAACGAGTTCGACAACAATATTTACCCAAAAGAAACCGCGGTATTCGGCACACCCTGGGAGCCCGGCATAGACAACGATACGCGCATCACGATACTGGTGAGCCGGCTGGTATCCAACGCCGGAGGATATTTCCGCACGGACGATGAATACCCCAAGAACCTTGTTCCCACCAGCAATGAACGTGAAATGGTGTTCGTGAACGCGGCGAATATAACAAACATAACAAGCACCAAAAATTTCCTTGCGCACGAGTTCCAGCATCTCATTTCTTTTTATCAGAAGGTAAAACTGCGCGATTCCGATGACGATGTGTGGCTTAACGAGGCGCGCTCGGAATATGCGACGACCGTTGCCGGCTACAATACAACATGGAACGGCTCATACCTGCAGTCGCGCGCGCTCTCGTTCCTCAGCAATCCCACGGACAGCATTACCGAGTGGAAGAACTCTACCGAAGATTACGCGGGCGTTACTATGTTCTCGCATTATCTCGCCGACCATTACGGCGTCGCGGTCATTACGCGCTCTCTGCAGAGGGCCGAGCAGGGCATCGCGTCCATCGACGCGGCGTTGGCGGAACTTGGCTACAGCGACCGCTTTGCGGATATCGTGCAGAACTGGGAAATAGCTTCATATATTAATTCTGCGGCCACCGGAACGAAATATGCGTATAAGAACGCGTTGTTGGGGCCGTCTAATTTTAAAATATCTCAGGTGACGTCGACATATAATTTTTCGGGTACGTCGCTCGTGTTCGGTGAAAGTATGAAAGATTGGGCGGGACGCTGGAACAAGATACAGGGAACGACCGCTTCCATGAAACTCGCAATGACCTCGGTGTCTTCCGGCGCGGTATTCCGTGCCGCGGCGATAGTTGCCAACAAGAACGGAACGTATGAGGTGCGTTCATTCCCGCTGGTGAATAACCAGGGAGAGCTTGTTATTGGCGGCGTGGGCACAACGGTTGACCATGTTGTGTTCGTGCCTACTGCCCAGGCGAAAACAGCGAATTTCACGAATAGCGAGCCGACACGCACGTATAACATGGCGGTTTCGTTCGTCGATGCCTCGGCGTTGTCCATAAGTTCTGCGTCGCCCGCTGTGGTACATACAAGCGGCGGCGCATCCGTAACCCTTTCGGGAAGCGGTTTTGTGCAGGGAATGACGCTTACGGTTGGCGGCGTGTCCACAACGCCGGTCGTTTCAAGCGCAACATCGCTTAGCTTTACCGCGCCCGCCGCCGCAGGCAGTGGTGCTACATGCATAAGCGCGACCGTTTCGGGCACCTCGTCCCAGAATTGCGCGGTACTGCGCTACATTTCCTTTACCGAGGGCTCTCTGGTGCGCGCGCAGGGCGACACGAAGGTGTGGATAGTGAAAGGCAAGTGGCGCCGTCACATCGTGAACCCGGCCGTCTTCACGTTCTACCCGCATCTTGGTTTCTCCTCTGTGCAGGATATTTCTCAAAGCGAGCTTGCCGCACTTTCCATGAGTGCCTGGGTTCGCGTTCCCATAACCGTAGACCCACTCACGTGGCGGGTGTATGAAGTGAATGGGGACGCCAGCAAGCATTGGATAACGTGCGCGGATCCGGACAATTGCGCTTCAACATGGCTTTCCCGCGGCGGTAATCCCGACGGTATCTATACCATCAACCAAAGCGAAATGAATTATTATACGACCGGCGTTAATGTATTTTTGCAATAAATATGACGATAAATGATTTTAAAACAAATGTTCCGCTCGCGCCCTACACCACGCTGGGAATAGGCGGTCATGCAGATTATTTTTTTGAAGCGCGAAGCGATGAAGATGTTGTGAATGCTGTTGTGTTCGCGAAAGAAAAAAAGATGCCCTTCGCGGTGATAGGCGGCGGCTCCAACGTTCTTGTTTCGGATCTGGGCTTTCGCGGCCTTGTAATAATTACCCGCAACAACGCATTTGAAATAAAAGATGAGCGCATACGTGCGGGAGCGGGTGTGCCGGTCGCAACGCTCATGGCGCGATGTGCAAAAGAAGGATATGCGGGTCTCGAGTGGGCAGCCGGTCTGCCCGGAACGCTCGGCGGCGCCATAGTCGGGAACGCGGGTACGTTCGGAAAAAGTATGGCCGACATTATTGTTGATGTGCGCGTTGTGGACGGGGCCGGTGAAATAAAAAATATGTCCAACAGCGAATGCGGGTTCGGCTATCGTACAAGCGCGTTCCAAAAAATGCCGGGCGTTGTTATTGTGAGCGCGCAGCTGCGGGTGATGAAAGGGGATGCGCAGGTGCTTGTGGAAGAAATAAAAAAGAACGCGATGTGGAGAGCGGAACATCATCCCGCATATAAGTCGTGCGGATGCGTATTCCGCAACACCGAAGCCACGTCCGAGGCGCGCATTCCGCAGGAGGGAAACCAGCCCGTGCAGTGGTTCGATAAGGTTCCGGCAGGTTGGTTGGTGGATAGAGCGGGTTTAAAAGGCGCAAAACACGGCGGATTTACCATTTCCGATGTTCATGGCAACTTTTTTGTGAACGATGGCACCGGTACGGCAAGCGATCTGCTTGCGTTGATAGCCGAAACAAAGCGCGTGGTAAAAGAAAAATTCAACATTGAACTTGAAGAAGAAGTGCGCAAGATAGGGTTTTGAGTTTTTTGCGGTGCACAGCGCAACAGTTGAGTAATATGATGTGTGGTTCCCGAACGGGACAACAATTTTCATAATTTGTCCAAAAAAATAGAATGTACAGTTATCCACACTGGAATTATTTTTGCGTCTATGTATGATGAAGCTATCAGTTCCGTTGTGCGCAGACGCGCGCAATGCAAGGTCGACAATTAAAGCCAGTGCGGATATTTTTATCTGCACACATTACATACATGGCAAAGAAATCAAAAAAAGCAAAGAAAGCTGCAAAGAAAGTTGCAAAGAAGGCCCCGAAAAAAGCAAAGAAAGCTAAGAAAGCAAAAAAGGGCCGAAGGTAAACTCTTCTTTGGGCTTGGGACCCGTTTTTACGGGTTATATAAACTCTCTAGCACCCCCGCATTTATATGCGGGGTTTTGCTTTCTTACAGAAGCGGGAACGTGAGGTTCGCATTTTTTTCATCTTTGGCATACTATAGAGAGAGTAGTTGTAGCATAAAAATAAAAGTAATCCTTCTTTGTCTCGCTCATCGGGATGCACATTGTTGCAGCCCCTCGCCGAGGCTCGGGGGGCAACAACGGCATGCGTCTTATTATCAAAGCAACAAATTTTTCCCTCACGCCTACTCTGCACGAATATATACATAAAAAAATAGGAAAAGAGCTCAACGGCCTGCTGTCGGATATGCTTGAGCGCGATGATGCGGTGCCCGGCGGCCGCGATACCGTGGAGGCCCATGTCGAGGTGGGGAAGACAACGCGGCACCACAAGAAAGGCAACGTGTTCCGTGCCGAGATAACGCTTGCGTTGCCGAAGAAGAAAGTTTTGCGCGCCGAAGCCGAAGAATGGGATGTTCGCGTTGCAATAGACCGCGTGCGTGACGAAATATACAGCGAGATACGCAAATGGAAAGAAAAAAAGCGCACCGGCGTCCGTTCGGGTGCCCGGGTCTTCAAAAGTCGCCTGAAGCGGGTCTAAAATTCTTGCACAACGGCGCGTTTTTGTTAGAATAAAACTGTTGGTACACTTAACACTAATCTCTAAAGCTGGTTTTTTAATTCGCAGTGGATTAGAAATTAGATATTAGGAATTAGAAATTTTACTCAATGGTTCCAAACAGAGTTGCCGCAAGAATATTTTTTGTTTCCGGTGTTGGCGTCCATAATGAAGAGCTGGCGGCGTTCGAGGCCGCATTGCGGGATGCCGGCATTGCGCATTTTAACCTCGTATACGTCTCATCCATCTTCCCTCCGGGATGCAAGCGCATTTCCGCAAAGCAGGGATTGCAATACCTCTCGCCGGGCGAAATAGTGTATTGCGTTATGGCCCGGAACTCCACGCATGAGCCCGGACGGCTTTTGTGCTCATCAATAGGCGTTGCCTTGCCGCAGGACGACAAGAAATACGGGTATTTGTCCGAACATCACGGGTTTGGTGAGACCGCCGAGAAATCAGGAGAATATGCGGAAGATCTGGCCGCATCCATGTTGGCTTCAACGCTCGGTATTCCGTTCGATCCGGAAGAGGCATGGGATTCCAGACGCCAGGCATTCAAGATGTCGGGCAAGATAGTCCGTACATCTCATATTTCACAATCTGCCCGCGGCGATGCAAAAGGCCGCTGGACATGCGTTATTTCCGCCGCCGTGTTCATAATGCCGGACCACCTCTTGCAGGGGAATTTGTAAGCGTAGTGGGTGGCGCGAAAAAAAATTAGTTGCGTCTTTTATTAGCGTATGATCAAACAGACGTTTTTGGGGATTGCGGAACCGCCGTATGAAAAAGCGAAGGCGGTTATTATTCCTGTTCCGTATGATGCAATGGCTTCCTACGGCGCCGGTACGCGTTTTGGTCCCGATGCCATCATTCGCGCATCGCAACAAATAGAAACATATGATGAGCAGATAGAGAAGGACTTGGAAACCTTGCCTGTGTATACCCGCGAGCCCGTGTATCCCGACAAATCCTCGCCCGAAGCCATGATGGATTCGCTTGAAGCGGCCGTTGCCGAGGTTGCCGATGCGGGAAAGATGCCCGTTGTTATCGGCGGCGACCATTCTTTGTCCATTGCCTCCACCCGCTATTTCGCCAAGAAATATAAGGGCGTTGGTATCCTGCACCTGGATGCGCATAGCGATTTGCGCAAGGTATGGGAAGAGTCTCCCTACAGCCACGCCTGTTCCATGCGCCACGCATATGATTTGGGCGCCACGCTCGTGCAGGTGGGCATTCGTTCGATGCCAAAAGAAGTGGTGGATGAGTGCAAAGAACATCGTGTGGTATTTTTGGCGCCACACGTTCCCGTGGACGAGATACTCAAAGCGCTTCCTGAAAAAGTATATATCTCGCTTGATATCGATGTGCTCGACCCCTCGCTTATCCCGTCGACCGGAACACCGGAGCCCGGCGGTATCGGCTGGTACGACCTGTTGAAATTATTGCAGGAGGTCGCCGCAAAGCGCGAGATACTCGGTTTTGATCTTATGGAATTGTCTCCCATTCCGGGGCTTGTTCACCCGGAGTATGCGGCAGCGCGTCTGCTTACGAAATTCCTCGGCTACGTTTTCGCAAAATAACCCCCCGTGATTATTATATGAAAGCCCCGCGGAAGCGGAGCTTTTTGTGTTGCGCGCGGTGGATTACTTCACCTTGCGGTGTGCAGAGGCGAGGCGTACTGTGGTGGTGACGCAGGCAGCCGGAGCGAAGTATTATTCCGGATGCGGCGTACATTCATTATAAGTATCATTAATAAAAATTTTATGCTTCAACGCAAGTATATTCTCGCAAGCGCAGGACTTGCTGTCGGTGTTGGGTTCACCGCCGGCCTTGTGCTCGCGTTCAACGTTGCGGGTAACAACGTGTCTCTGGCACAGCCCGCAGGCGATTCGGATACGATCGTTCCCGGTCCGTATACGAACGAGACGATAGAGAAATTGCGCAAAGAGCTCGACGCCGTTGCCGAATATGAGTTGGCATATGGATGTCACGAGCGCGATGCAAAAACAGATCAAGTGGTGCTTTGCGGCGCATCAAAAGAACGCGTTAATGCTTTGCACGGACAACTCGTTGCAGAAGTCCTTAAAGCCGAAGCCCGCTCTCCTGAAAAAATGGAGACGGTAAAAAATCATATTCGCGGCATGGCCGGTAAGACGCAATTGGCGCTGGAGTTTTTGGGAACGTCCGCGAATCCCTATACAATGACTGGTAAGCGCATGGAGCAATATCAGGCGGAAGACGGCATGCAGTATTGGGTTGATCCCACTACCGATGCTGTGGTGCAGTTCGGACCGGCCGGCGCCGTTCAGCCGGAATTTTCATTTGTTCCTGCTCGTTCGGTCGCAGAGTTGAAGGCGATAGCCGAGGGTTATCTCACCGTGAACGTTCCGGATTTTTCCGCGGTCCAGAAAGATTTTAAATTCCGCAAGACCGAAAAAGGTAATGGTGAAGTAATTGCGTTCCGTTGGGAAGCGCCTACAAAGCCGGATAGCGAAGAGATGAGCGCATTCGTACAGGTCGTCGTGTCGTCGGGCGGCGATATCATGAGCTTCAATGATACTCGAAGTTTATATTAAACCGGTAATGTAATTATAATTGTATGAAACACAAAATTCTTTTAGGAGCATTGCTGGCCGGGGCTTTGAGCATCGGGTATGGTGCCAGCGATACGTTTGCTCAAGTATGGAAGTTCTATAATGGAGGCGCGTATTACACACAATACGGCAGTACCGGCGATTGGTTCAAAGTGAGTAATGACGGGTGGTGCGTAAGCGGTCGTGGCACATGCGGTTCATCCTTGTGGTATTACAAATGGACGCACGGCAACAGCGGTTGTTCTATTGCGCAAAACGCAATATGGAATTGGGCCGGAAGCAGTGCGGTTAAATTGTATCCCGGGGATACATATGCGTGGATAGATAGTTCATCCGGTACGGCGCAATGGGCAAATTATTCTATCGCGTATAACTATGGAAGTGCGGATACTATACGCGGTAATCAAAATGCATATTCGGAAGGATGGATGCCGTTGGGTGTGAATTTATATCGTTCAACCAACGCGCAATTGGACGATTCCGGATACGGTTGTGCCAGCGAAACAACAAAGGAGATCGAATTTGACGAAATTAAGCTTGAAATTTAATCTTGTTTAATATTTCGGCAAAACGCCCCGGCCCAACGGGGTGTTTTTGTTTTTTTTCGGCTTTTGCGGTATTGTGTATTCGATATGAAGTTCAAGTTAGAGAATCTTCTGGGCGACCCCAACGCCAAAGAGGTTGAAAAACTCCGCGCTACCGTGGAGCTTATTAATGCAAAAGAGGAGGAAGTAAAAGCGTTGGGTGATCCTGATTTCCCTGAATATACGAAAAAGTTAAAAGACCGGCTTGCCGCGGGCGAAACACTGGACGACATTCTTCCCGAAGCATTCGCGCTTGCGCGCGAGGCGGCGCGTCGCGCGCTGGGACAGCGCCATTACGATGTTCAGCTTATGGGAGGAGCAGCTTTGCACCAGGGAAAGATAGCGGAAATGCGAACGGGTGAGGGAAAAACATTGTCCGCGACCGCGCCGTCATATTTGAATGCGCTCTCCGGCGGAGGAGTTCATGTGGTTACCGTGAATGATTATTTGGCAAAGCGCGATGCGGTGTGGATGGGGCAGATATATTTTTTCCTCGGGTTGAGCGTCTCGTGCATTACGCATGAGCAATCATACGTTTATGACCCGGAGTACAGAAAAACCGAGGCGCAGGAGGCGCAAGAAGATAAAGAGCGTGACGCGGTGGGCGGCTTCCGCGTGATAGAGGATTTTTTGCGTCCCGTATCAAAAAAAGAAGCCTATGCCGCCGATATCACGTATGGCACGAACAATGAGTTTGGTTTCGACTATTTGCGCGATAATATGGTGCTTTCCGAGGCGGAGATGGCCCAGCGGGGACATAATTTCGCTATTGTGGACGAGGTGGACTCCATACTTATCGATGAGGCGCGCACGCCGCTTATTATTTCGTCCGCCGACGAGCAGGCGTCAAAACGCTATGAGGAGTTTTCGTCGCTGGTCCCGCGCTTAAAGGAGAATGAAGACTATAATCTCGATGAGAAAACAAAGTCGGTCATGCTGACGGACGAGGGCATTTCCAATGTGGAGCGGCAGTTGGGGATATCCAACCTGTATGCGGATTCCGACCCCCGCCTGGTCCATCATTTGGAGCAGGCCTTACGGGCACACGTATTCTACAAGCGCGACCGCGATTATGTGGTAAAGGACGGGGAGGTTATTATTGTGGACGAGTTTACCGGACGTCTCATGCCCGGAAGGCGCTGGTCTGAGGGACTGCACCAGGCCGTGGAGGCCAAAGAGGGTGTTGCCATACAAGCAGAATCCCGCACCCTTGCCACCATTACATTCCAGAATTACTTCCGTTTATATAAGAAACTTTCTGGTATGACCGGCACGGCCGTTACGAATGCCGAAGAATTCCACAAAGTGTATTCTCTGGATGTTGTCATAGTTCCCACGGCAAAGCCGATGGTGCGGAAAGACAATTCAGACGTTATTTATAAGACCGAAGAAGCGAAGTACAAGGCGGTTGTTGAGGCGATCCGCGAACGGCATGAAGCGGGCCAGCCGGTGCTTGTGGGCACGGTTTCCATACAAAAAAACGAACTTTTGTCGGCTCTTTTGAACCGGGAAGGTGTTCCGCATGAAGTATTGAACGCAAAGAACCACGAACGTGAGGGTATGATAATTGCGCAGGCCGGGCGCAAAGGAGCAGTGACCATCGCCACTAATATGGCGGGACGCGGCGTGGATATTATTTTGGGCGGCAATCCGCCGGATGAGAACGACGCACAGACAGTGAAGGATGTGGGCGGTCTCCACGTTATCGGCACGGAGCGCCATGAAGCGCGCCGCATAGACAACCAGCTGCGCGGACGCGCCGGACGGCAAGGAGACCCCGGCTCTACGCGATTTTATGTGTCTCTCGAGGATGACCTTATGCGCATTTTCGGCGGCGAACAGCTTCGCGGCCTTATGCAAAAACTTGGTGTGCCGGATGAGCAACCCATTGAAAGCGGGATAGTGTCGAAGGCGATCGAGGGAGCGCAAGCCAGAATTGAGGGATTCAATTTTGATACCCGAAAACACCTGCTCGATTATGACGATGTCGTAAACAAGCACCGCACGGCGGTGTATAACCGCCGGAAGCAGATACTTGGTGCGGCGCATGATGAGCTTGTGCACCGAATGAAGGACCTCATACAGGAAGAGCTCAAAGCGATTGTATATACGCATACCGCGGGGGAGTCGGAGGAATGGAATATTGAGGAGCTCGTTGAGGTCTTGAGGGCGATAACGCCTCTGCCGGAAAACGTGCACGCCGACCTGCTTAACATTTTCAAGGGCGAGCCGGTTACCATTATGGTCGGTACATCGCAGGTGGTTACGCATGAGACAGACGAACGTCGTATAGCGGCAGAACAATACCTCATGGGCGTGTTGGGGCCCGCCCTGGAGGCAAAATTGGAGGGGTTCGGGGAGCCAAAGACGGAAATACTGCGTTTCGTATTTCTGCGTTCCATGGATGGGGTGTGGATAGACCATCTGGAGGCAATGGAAGCATTGCGGGATTCGGTGCGTTTGCGCGCATATGGTCAGCGCGACCCGCTTGTTGAATACAAGAGCGAAGGTAGGCGCCTGTACGATTCATATCTTGATCTTGTGCGCGAACAGGCAGTTCGTATGATATTCCGTATCCAAACACAGCCGCACGTGCATTCACCGCGCGTGGTGACATCGAATAACAAACCGTCTGCGGGAGGCGAGAAGAAAATTTCCGGTGAGGTGGGGCGCAACGACTTGTGTCCGTGCGGTTCAGGAAAAAAATACAAAAAGTGCCATGGGAAATGATCGTCTATGCGTTTTTCTGTTTTTGAAAAATATAATAATGTTCAGTACGGTATTTCCAACCGCGCGCACGGTTCACTGAAGAATTTTCCCCGTGACGGTGAACACGAGAACGTCCGGGTCGCGCGCAAAAAATTTCTCGATACCCGCAACGTGCGTCCCGCGCATGAAATATTCGTGCGTCCCGTGCACGGAAACAAAGTTATCGCGGTGCATGAGCCGCAGCGTCTCACAAAGAACGGGGATGCTCTTATTACCGACCGGAAAAATATTTTGTTGGGCATTACCGTTGCTGACTGCTATCCCATATACGCGTTCGATCCGGAAAAAAACGTCGTTGCTATCGCGCACGCGGGATGGCGGGGTGTTGTCGACGGCATTATCGATAACCTTATCGATTCATTTCTGCTGGATTACGCGTCCGAGCCGTCAAATATTGTTGTGGGCGTGGGGCCGGGCATACAAGACTGTCATTTCGAGATAGGCGAGGATGTGTTACCCCGGTTTGAGCAGTTCACGGATTTTATCCGTGAGCGCAATAAACATTTATACGTCGACCTTTCCGGCATTATTTCACAGCAGGCGCTTTTGCGCGGTATTCATCCGAAGAATTTTGAGATGTCCGATGCATGTACATATTGCGACGACGAAAAGTTTTTTTCACGACGTCGTGACAAGGACCCCGACGAGGTGATGCTCGCCTATATAGCCATGGCATAAGCGCCGCAGCGCCAAAAAACAGCAAAATTCACCGCATTTTTGCGACGCGGTGCTATTTTATTGTGGATAACCTGTGTAAGCCTGAAAAGGGCTTGAAAATTATGGTATAATAAGGTGGTATTTATTTAATTTTTCAGTAATTTAATATGGTAAAAACCCTTATTTTGCAGGATAGGCGGGTAATCCCGACCTTTATTTTGGCCGGCCTCGGTGGTGCGGCTATTATTTTAATTTCTCTGTGGGCAACGGTTGCCCGCGCATCGGTTCAGGACATTCATATCCTTTCATCCGGATTTGCGCCCGCATCGCTGACTATTAATGCGGGAGATACGGTGCGTTTTATTAACGATACGAATGCGATACAGAACGTATCATCGAACGATCATCCCAACCACACGCTATATCCGCAGTTGAACCTGGGCGATTTCGCTCCCGCCGAAATAAAACTTGTGACATCGCTGACCGCAGTGGGTTCATACGGGTATCACAACCATCTTGACCCTTCAAAGACCGGCTGGATCTATGTAACATCGGGCGGCACAAGTTCTCCGAATGCGCCCTCCGGTCTTGTGGCAACATCCATAACATCTTCGTATGTGAATGTGGCGTGGACGGATAATGCCGGGAACGAGACGCATTTTAATCTTGAGCGCGAGATAGCATCCACCGCATCATGGATAACATTGATATCGCCGGGAATGAATGTTGCGACATATACCGACACATCCGTGACGGCCGGAACGACATACAATTACCGCATTCAGGCATGCGCGACCGGTTCGGGGTGTTCCGCGTACACGTATCTGATGGGCGTGGTAATTCCCACAGCCGGCGGTGATACGACCGCGCCGTCAGTTCCGACGGGATTGTATGCAACGCCGATATCCGCGACGCAGATTAATGTATCGTGGACCGCATCAAGCGATAGTGTCGGCGTTGTGGGATATAAAATATATCGCTGCCAATGCGGGAACGTGAGCAACGCGACATATCTGGCTACGGTGACATCGACAAGTTACAGCGATACGAATTTATTGTCCGCGACGACATATACGTATGCCGTTGCCGCGGTTGATGCCGCAAATAATATTTCTGCACAAACATCGGGGTATAGCGCGACAACATTTGCAAGTGCGGGCGGGAATAACCCGCCGTCGCCGCCACCCTATGTTTCGGGTCCCACAGCAGCGACCATTAATACTGCTGCGTATTACTATGTGACGCTGTATGCCGATTATGATGGCAATCAGGTGAAAGCGGTCTTTGATTGGGGCGATGGTACGACAAGCGAAACGGCGTTCATACAGCCTGCGACTTCGGGGAGCTCCTCTCCAAGCATAAGTCATATGTGGAATACCTCCGGTACATATCAGATCCGGGCCAAGGCGAAAGACAGCACGGGCCTTGAGTCCGGTTGGACACCGAACTTTTCTGTATCAGTGAGCGGAGGGACGAGTACGGATGTCACGCTGCCGGGGGTTCCATCCGGTCTTGCGTTGTATTCCGCCTCATCGGGCAGCGTAACGCTGCAATGGACGGCTTCCGGGGATGATGGAACATCCGGTACCGTATCTGCCTACGACATCCGCTACAGCACCACGTCGCCCTCAAGCGGTAATTTGGAAACATGGTTTTCGGGCGCAATCTCTGCCGCAAGCCCTACATTTGATCCGGCGACTTTCTCTCCCGGCGGTTCCATCCAGCGTGGGACAGTATACGGCCTCACGTCCGGAACGGTGTATTATTTTGCTTTGCGTGCCAGGGACGAAGTCTATAACTGGTCTCCGGTCTCGAACTATATTTCGGCATCCGCGACAGGCGGCACCGCTACTGATATTCCCAACGCGCCCGGCAGTTTATATGCACCAACCATTCAATACAACCAGGTGCAGCTTTCCTGGACGGATAATTCTTCGAACGAGCTTGGATTTAAGGTATTTCGCCGGCTTTCGACCGACAGCGTATGGTCAGCTACGTATTTTACGGTCGGCGCAAATGTGTTGACCTATACGGATACGGCCGTAAGTGCCAGCACGTCATACCAATATAAAGTTCTTGCGTATAACAATACCGGGGCGTCCGGAGATTCCAATATTATTACGGTAACGACGCCCGCGGCGATCGCATTGGGCGGAACGCCCGCAACGCCGACGGGATTGCAGTTCTCGTTGAGCAACAACAATACCGTGACGCTTTCCTGGACCGATGCCGCGTCCAACGAGGACGGATTCCGCATATTCAGAAAACTCTCGAGCGATTTTTGGACCTCTGCATATTATGCGAGTGTTCCTTTGAACGTGATGACGTATGGCGATTCCGCCGTGAGTCCGGGAATGACCTATAACTATAAAGTTGTGGCATATAATTCGTCCGGCATATCGGGAGAATCCAATACCGTTATCGTAACAATTCCGACTTCGGGAGCTGAAAGTCCCAATGCCCCCACAAGCCTGCGCCAGGAGGGTCTTCCCTCGGGAATGACAAGCGGTATCGCGCTGCGCTGGGATGATAATGCCACGAACGAGGATAAGTTTAATGTGTACCGGCGGGTGAGTGGTCAGACGACATTTGCGTTCCTTACGCAATTGCTTGGCTCCAACATCACATCGTATGTGGATACCAGCGTAAGTCCGGGAACATATTACGATTACGCCGTTGATGCGTGCCGTTCCGGTTATGGCTGTTCCAGTTCGCAGGCAATGGTGTACAGCGTTGCATTCCTCGGTACAACGTCGGGCGGTTCCGTGTATGGCCGCGTGCTTACAAGTTCGGGAAGTGCGGTATCCGGCGCCCGGGTTGATCTTAAGAAAAGCGACAATGTTTCTTTCTTTATAAATGTATATTCCGGAACGGATGGCTCGTATCGTTTCGCCAACATTGCGGCCGGAACATATTATTTGAGCGCATATCCTTCTTCGGACAGGTATGACCTCGCGCCCTCACTCGCACAGACGGTGACCGTTACCGATGGCTCCTCAGTGTTGCGCGATATCCCGCTTTCTTCAGGGACAAAGACCATTACGGGAACGGTTCGTCGCATGAACGGTCAGGCGGTTGGTGATGCGCAGGTTGGGGCATGGCGCCTGGATGGTCCGGGTGGTGCCAGCGCAATAACAAACTCCGCCGGCGTGTATACGTTGGTGGTATCGGGAGGGACGTGGAATGTGGGCGTGCGTCCCATGGCCACAACATCCGATTGGTCATATAACAAAGAGCCGCAATCGCTTACGTTCGTGACCGATGCGAGTGTTGAGAGCAGAACCGTTGATTTTACCGTTACGACAACAAATGCGCATGTGAGCGGTTCCATTAAACACGCAGACGGTTCAGTACCCGCCGCGTCAACGGTTAATGTCGGGTTTTTCAATTCAACAACGCGCGTCGGTGTGGGAGGGTTTATCGGGGCCGACGGCACATTTACATTCGCCATACCGGCCGGCACATACGAAGTGAACGTCGGTTTCTCCGACCTCACGTTCTATGTACAGCCTATTGTGCCAATTTCGGTGAATGAGGGAGAGAACAAGAACATCGGTATCGTTACGATATTGAAGAAGGCGGGCGAGGGTATACGCGGACGCGTGAGCGGCTCGGGCGGCGAGGCCGTGGTCGGCGTTGAAGTAAATGCTCTTAATCCCGCGACTGGAAATTTTGTTTTCGCAAAGACTTCTTCGGACGGAACGTACCAGTTGAACGTGTTTGCCGGCACTTGGAATGTAAGCATTAATGCGTCGGCGCTTGGCGCGTATGCGTATAGCGGCGGCACGCGGCAGATGACAGTCGCATCCGGCTCGGTGGCGGTGCTCGATTTCGTGTTGACTAAAGCGGATTCCGGTATCAGCGGAACGATAGTTGATTCATCCGGCGCGGTGGTCTCTGATTTTTACGGCGGTGTGTTCGTGAAGGCGCAGGAAGGATTCGGTTCCGCCGACGTGCGGTATGACGGCCATGTTGACCGCGGTACTTTTGCGCTCGGTGTGCCTCCGGGCAATTATCAGGTGAGCGCGTTCCCCGGATTTGGTTCTTCGTATATGCCCAGCGCCCCCATGTCTGTTACTGTGGCGGCGGGACAGGTTACGAAAATAGCGATTGTCGTAACGAAGAATACATCTCTTATTCAGGGTGCGGTGAAGACCGCGTCGGGTGCGGCGTTGACCGGAGTTCGTATGCGAGTGTTTGCTTCAAACGAACAGGGTTTTTGGCGGGAGACCGATGCCGATATGACGAACGGCTCATTTAAGCTGTATCTTGCCGCGGGAACGTGGCGGGTCGGTGTGAAAATAGATAACACTGCATATATCGCACCACCGCCCGTTGTTATCGCCATTGCCGCCGGTCAAACAGTAAGCAGAGATATTATAGTTACGTCTGCGGGTTCGTTCATTTCCGGTAAAGTAACCGATGTGGCCGGCAAGGGTGTTGCGAACGTATGGGTGTCTGCCGATTCGCACAGTTTTAGTGTGGCGGGAACGACCCGTTCAAGTGATGTCCGTTCATTTGGCGGGCCAACCGATAGTGCCGGTGCGTATAAAATAGCTGTGCCGTCGGGGACATATTTCATGCACGTGTTCTTGGGCGCCCAGCCCGACCTTATGGCCCCCGCTGAACAGCAGGCGGTCGCTACCGAAGGGGCAACGACGACGGTTGACCTTTCACTTCGTGCCGCCAGCGTTACTGTGACGGGCCGGGCCCTGGAAGGCGGCACCGGTCGTTCGGCATTCGTGTGGGCGTGGGGAGAGAACGGTGGTACCGCGAATACAAAAGCAAATATCGACGGTTCGTATGCATTGAAATTGGCGCCGGGTAAATGGCGGGTAGGAGCTTCGTTCGAGCGCGACCGCATTCTTTTTGCGGCGGCCGAACGATCTCTGGACCTCTCCGTCGTCGTGAATGCGGCTCTGGATCTGGTGCTTATTGATACGCGCGTTCTTGTTCCGCAAACTGTTGTGAAAAGCGCGAGCGCAACAACGGACCAGTTACTTACGAACGATACCGGTGTTCAGGTGAATGTTCCGGCAAACTCCATAAGCTCTCAGGGTAATGTAACCGTAACGGTTGCTCCCACCGCGGATGCGGCATCACAGGGCGTGAATAATATTGTGGGTGTTGCCTACGAGATCAATGCATTGGATGAGTCCGGCAATGCGGCAAGTTCTTTGAACGTGCCGGTAACCATAACGATACCGTATGACGAAAAAGAGATAGGCGCCGATGAGAACCTCCTGAAACTTGCGTTCTGGGACCATGCGGTCGGCTCGTGGCAGGATCTGGAAAGTGCCGTTATTGATACCGTGAATAATATCGTGACCGGTTCCGTAACTCACCTGACCCGTTTCGCGTTGGTTGCTCCGGCAGATATTATCCCGCCCGCAAACCCGCAAGCTGTTCGCGTGAACAGTTCAAGCAGCGTGATCCGTCTCAATTGGTTGAATCCGTCATCCGATTTCCATCATGCGCGCGTATATCGTTCAACGGTTTCGGCGGAGATAGGAGCGAAAATAGCCGATAATATTACATCGGGCGCATGGTCTGACACCGGTCTGCAAAAAGGAGTGAGATACTATTACAATGTTAAAGCGGTTGACCTTGCGGGAAATGAATCGACGAGTGCTGCGCAGATATCGGCGGTCGGGGGACAAGCGACCAGCGGAGTGGGACCGTATCCGTCCGGCACGTTATTGAGGGTCGGCACGAATCCGACAGTGTGGTATATCGATGGCGGAAAGCGCCGCGCGGTTGCGGCAGGAGTTCTTGCGGCCCGTTTCCGCGGTGTTACCGTCCGGCGTGTTACCGACAAGACCCATCTGGACCTGTATCCCGAAGGCCAAGTTCTCGGGTATGCGGACGGCACGTTGTTGAAAATTAGGACAAATCCGACCGTATATATTGTTGCGGAAGGGAAGAAATTACCGTTTGCCAGCGCTGAAGCATTCGTCGGTCTGGGGTATAAGAGCGTCAATATAAAAGTTGTTCGCGACGCCGATCTCGCCCTGCACGCAACAGGAGCGCCTATCGCGTCTTCTGCTTCGCTTCCGTCCGGTACGTTAGTGATGAAGGCGGGAGATAAAACCGTTTGGTATATCGACAAGGGCGTGCGCCGTGCCATTTCGTCACTCGATATATTCAATACGTGGAAATTCAATTCGAGGAGCATTATTACGGTGTCGGCCGAAAAATTTGACGCAATCCCGCAGGGAAGCTTGCTTCCATATCCGGATTATACTCTCGTGAAGGGCTCCGCTGCCGCGACGTATTTCATTGAGAATGGCAAGAAGCGTCATATTGTATCCGGCAGCGCATTTATCGCAAACCAGTTCAATGCGCGCAGTGTGAAGAAAGTCCCGGATTCGGTTATCGCGCAGATGGTTGACGGTAGCGATATTGAATAGATGAGACCCGATTCCTAATTACGGCGTACGCGGGCCCGTTTCGCACGTGCGAGGCGGGCTTCCCGTCCTTTATGTATGAATGGTTTTGTGCTGAAGCGAATCATTAAAATATCTGTTATTGGTATCGTGGTTGTTGCCGCGGGTGTTGGCATATTGAACCTTACGTTCGTGCAGGAACATCCGCTTGTGAAAGAGACTGCGCACAGGTTTGAATCGGCCAAAACACCTTTGCCGCCCTCTGTTTTGCATTACTATAATGAACCGGCCGTATCGCTTGAGAATATCCATATACGCGCGCTGTATCTTGTTCCGCAAGACGCGCAGGGGAGTATACCCGAAGGGTGGCCGCGGATGATGGCAACGGCATTAAGTAAGCTTGCCGATTTTCACCATACGCAGTTTGGAGAAACGTCGCGTGTCACGTTTTCGTTGCTCGAGAGACCGGTCGTTATCACCAACGATGTTTTCAATGTTCTCCCGGTGGGAGTTGAGCGCGCCGAGCGCAAAGATATATCGGCGCTGGATGATTTCCTGAAAGAGCATGTATATTCTTCCCGGGGAGAATATTATGACGAGGAATTCGGCGCTATTCCGGAAAACACATTCGTGGTGGATGTTTTGTTCCTTGAGGCGGCCGGAGCCGTGGGGGGGGATGGTTTTGTTCTGCTTGCGCGGGATTATGTTACCGATCCCGATATTTTTTACGGGACGACATTTTTGTACCATGAATTTGGACACGCGCTCGGTATGCCGGACCGGTATATATATGAGACGGACGCCGGATACCAAAAAGGCGAAGTTCTGTCACAGGACGTTATGGGGAGCGGAAGATACCGGCCACTGGAGTTGACGTATATAGATGATTCAATAAAAGCCGCAATGGGGGCCGCACGACAATGAGATCTTTATTTGCAAGAAAAAAACCTGACGTGATACATGATGAAAAACACAGTCATGCTGTGGCCGGAAGTATCCGTCAAAAATTTATCAGAGTGTTCTTGTGGCTCGGAATAGTGCCGCTGGCCGTTATTACCGTTTCGGCGCTGTATTTTTTGAATGTGTCGCGTGAGCGCAATATCGAAGAAGTTGAGGTTCTTTTGGCGCGCCAAAAAGCGGAAGAGATAGAACGTTTTATCGAGGACACGCTTGCGAGTTTCGAGATAGTTGTGCCGTATGAGGACAAGGCGCCTATTGCCGACGGTTTCAACGGCGGAACATTAAGTCTAAGCGCGACCGAAGCTATTGAGTGCGGCTCCGGATATAACTATATTTGCGATAATCAATCATTCATTCTTCAGGGGCTTCTCGATTCCAATAAATATCTCTCGGAGGTCGCATTTTTCAATACATTGAGCTTGCCCGGCAAATCAGTCGCACTCGGACAGGAGACTAAGCGTCTTATTTGTGCCGAGCGGAGCAAAGATACATTCAAGTGTGAACGGCAAATAGTTCCGTCGGATTGCGCGGTTGCGCACAGCAGTGCCGAGCCCGAAGATTGTGAATATTATTCTCTGTATCCCAATTCGGATACGTATGAGGCAATCGTTTCCGGACGGCAATATATAGGTTTGCCGTATAAGACGCAAAGCGGTTATTTTGTCACTATCGCGACGCCGGTGCGCAATAAAAACGGCGATATCATTGCCGGTCTGCGCGGAGAGTTATCGCTTAAGTCATATGTAAAAATATTCGCAAGTTCGCGCCTCGGGACCACAGGATATGCGTATTTGATAGACGATAAAGCGATGCCTATTGTTGCGACTGTCGGCCTCGCATTGCCCGTCGGAACGCCGGTTGATAACGAGATGACCCGGCGCCTGGGCGGCCCGGACGCTTCCGACACGAATGCGCTGACCGGCATTATATATACGAATATTTTCGGGAATACGGTCGTTGGTACCGCCCGCTCTCTGAGCGATCTGGGCCTCACGGTCGTTGTCGAATGGCCGTATGCGGATGCGTATAACATTGTTTACACCATCGTGAATCAGGCCGTGCTGTTCTCTTTGATAGTGTTGCTTGCCATTGTTTTGGTAAGTAGGGTTTTGGCGCATCAGTTCACGAAACCGATCGCGGCATTGCAGTTTGCGGCCAGCCGTATCGGCAAGGGGGATTTTGAGCCGATCTCGGAAATGCGCACCGGAGATGAGCTCGAATTTCTTGCGCACAGCATTAATGAGATGGCAAAGGATCTCAAGGGTCTGGATGAGCTGAAAAAACGGGCACTGCAGTCGCAGCTTTTGGAATTGAGCCTCGCCAAAGAAAAAGAACTTGTTGAGTTGAAAGATTCCTTCCTTGATACCGCATCGCATCAATTGCGCACGCCTATTTCCGCGATACGATGGCAGCTTGAATTGCTTGAGGGAGAAACAATGGCGGACTCGGCAAAAGAACTCATTAAGGGCGCCGAAGAACATATCGAGTTTTTATCCGAGATCTCTTCCGACCTCATTAACGCGGCAAGTTACGGCGTCGGATATGTCGTTAAGAATATCGGCGAGGTTTCACTCACAAAAGTTATAGCTGAAGTAACGAACCACTTTTCCGCGCAGATAGCCCAGTTGAAGCTTGTGTTGGATGTTGTTCCGCCGCCGCAGGACATGCTTGTTGCCGGAAGCTATCCGGCCATCCGGGTTTTGTTCGAGAATATTATCGGCAACGCCGTGCGATACACAAAAGAGGGCGGGCATATCACCATTACTACTATTGTGCATGCCGATGCCATCGAGATCCGGGTAAGCGATACGGGTATCGGTATTCCTCCGGAGGAGCATAAGATGATATTCGCTCAATTTTTCAGGGCGACGAACGCCATTGAAACACGGAACGTCGGAACGGGTCTTGGTTTGTATATCGCTAAAAATATCGTTGATGGCCACGGGGGAAGCATCTGGTTTACGTCGGAAATAGGGAAAGGTTCCACGTTTTTTGTGAAATTTCCCGTTAAAACAGCAACGCCTTCCCGGCAGGCGTCTCCGTCTCAGCCGGCATAAGGCGTTTTGACTTTTGGCGGGTGAGGGGATTACAATAGGGAAGATTATGAGGGGAGCGTCCTTCCAGGACAAATCTATACGCGGCATGGGGCGTTTTTTTGTGCTTCTTGTACGGCCTTTTAAGTGGGCCGGAACTTTGGTTCGGGGCGCCACTATACGTCTTGCGCGTGTTTCGTGGGCTGTAATGCGGCCCGTGAGAGTTATTTTGGCATTTGCCATAAAACCGTTCCGGGTCGTATTACCCAAAGCGGTTATTTTGGCGCGTCCCGTAGAATGGATCGGAGAGGGGATGATCTGGGGCGGCAAAGTAGTGGTTCGTATCGGCATATGGCCCATGCGGAAAGTATGGAATTTTCTTCCGTTCAGAAAGAACATGACAACGCGGAGGCGGAACAGGAATATTTTGGCCATCGTATTCGTATTGGCCGGCATTTCTTTGGTGGTTGTCGAGCCGCGAGCGTGGAATTATCCGTATGATTATATCCAGCCGCGGATATGGGATCTTGTGGTGCAGGTATCCGAACGGACCGGTCAGCCCGCGATACAAAATTGGGTTGGGCAGTTCGGATTTACAAAGATAGAAAGCAAAGGTTTTTTACTCGGCCTGGATCTGCAAGGCGGGACTGAATTGGTGTATGAGGCGAAGTTGGACGGCGTCCGGGCAGAAGATCAAAAAGCGGCGTTGGAATCGTTGCGCAACGTTATTGAACAGCGCGTGAATGCGTTCGGCGTGCGGGAACCGCAGGTGCAACTTGAATCTTCCGGCAGTACGAACCGCTTATTGGTTGAGCTTGCCGGCATTAAGGATGTCAATCAGGCGATAACATCGATAGGCAAGACACCGTTTTTGGAATTCCGGGAAGAACGAAGCCAGGAAGAACTTGATGCATTCAAGATCGGTCCTGATGGCCAGCCTCTGTCGGATGAAATATTCCAGCGGCCCGAAGTGCTTTTTAAGCCCACAAAATTAACGGGGCAATATCTCACGCGCGCCGAATTGACGTTCGACCCCACAACGAACCAGCCGACCGTCAGTCTGGTATTTAATGATGAAGGGAAAGAAATTTTCCGCGAATTGACCGCTCAAAATATAGGAAAACCGCTGGCTATTTATCTCGACGGGTATCCCATCAGCGCTCCGCGGGTTGAGCAGGAAATTCCGTCCGGCCAAGCCGTTATTACCGGGAATTTTTCTATTCCGGAAGGGCAGGAGCTTGTCCGGAACCTGAATGCGGGCGCGTTGCCGGTACCGATCAGCCTGATATCGCAGCAAAGCGTCGGTGCGACCCTTGGTCAGGAATCGCTCGACAATATCGTGAAGGCCGGCATATTCGCATTCATGATGGTGATCGTGTTCATGGTCTTTATATACCGCATTCCCGGGATACTTGCCGTTATCGCCCTGTGTATTTATGCGGTATTGAGCCTCGCTATTTTTAAACTTGTTCCCGTCACATTCACGTTGCCGGGCATTGCGGGATTTATTCTTTCGGTGGGTATGGCGGTCGACGCCAATATACTTATTTTTGCCCGCATGCGGGAAGAGCGGCGCTGGGGCCGTTCCGTTGAGGAAAGTATTGAGGCCGGGTTCGTGCGGGCGTGGCCTTCTATCCGTGATTCTAACGTCGCGACATTCATTACGACCGCGATACTGTATTTTTTGACGACGAGTTTCGTGCGCGGGTTTGCGCTTACGCTTGGTATCGGCGTAGTGATATCGATGTTATCGGCGGTATTTATTTCCCGGCTGTTATTGTTGAGCATCGTGCATACCCGATTGGCAAAATTTAAATCTTTGTGGTGAGCGTATATGAAAGAATTCCCAATCATTAAAATGCGGTGGTTCTTCCTCATTTCTTCGGCGCTTATGGTTGCCGCAAGCGCTGTGGCGATTTTCGCATGGGGGTTGCGTTTCGGTGTTGAGTTTACCGGCGGCTCGCTCATGACCGTGCGTTTCGTGGAACATGTTCCGTCGCGCGAGGATATCGTGTCGACGCTTTCATACCGTGACCTTGGAACTGTTGCCGTGCAGTTTGCGGAAGACAATACCACGAACATGCGTTTTAAAGATGTCGATGAAGAGACGCATCAGGAAGTGCTGGGAAAGATAAAAGAACTTTCATCGGCCGAGGAATTGCGTTTCACATCCATTGGACCGGTGGTGGGGAAAGAATTGAAACAGAAAGCGGCGATTGCGGTCGCGCTCGCGATTTTCGGCATCATGGGTTATATCGCCTGGGCATTTCGGAAGGTTTCTCGGCCGGTTGCGTCATGGGAATACGGTCTTATTATTGCGTTGGTGGCGCTTCTGCACGACGTTATTATTCCGATAGGGGCGTTTGCGGCATTCGGTCATTTTTTTGGTACCGAGATCGATGTCGCCTTTATCGCGGCAATTCTCACGGTGCTCGGTTTTTCCGTGCATGATTCCATTGTCGTGTTTGACCGCACCCGCGAGAATTTGCGCCGCATATTCGATAAACAGTTCCCGGATATAGTGAATACGAGCCTAAACCAGACACTGGGACGCTCATTGGCAACATCAACAACCGTTTTGCTTACCATCGCGGCAATTGGAATATTGGGCGGGGAAGCGATATTTGATTTCTCCGTCGCGCTGTTCATAGGTATTGCGGTGGGGACATATTCGTCGATATTCGTTGCCGGGCCCCTGCTTATTGAATTTCAGCGCATTTCCGCGCGATTTGGCCGCTCGCGGCGCCACCGCTGATTTGACGATAGGGCCGCGTTCGGTTAGGCTAATAACCGTGTCTCTCTATGCAGTTAGCAGTCATTAAAACAGGAGGAAAACAATACGTTGTTACCCGCGGACAAAAAATCCGCGTGGAAAAACTTCCGTATGATACGGGCGCCGAGTTTGATTTTAACGAGGTGCTTCTTCTCGTATACGCAGGTTCCGTGAAAGTAGGAACGCCATTCGTTGCGGGAGCCAAAGTCCACGGAAAAGTTGCGAACCACGAAAAAGGAAAGAAAGTCATTGTATTTAAATTTAAAGCAAAAAAACGGGAACGACGCCGCAAAGGACACCGGCAGAACTGGACCGTTGTTGAAATACTGGACATCAAAGACGCCGGAGTAAAGGCGGAAAAAACGCCAGCAGAAGAGAACGAAAAACCGGCGGCGGTACGCTCCAGGGCGCCTCAGGCTGCGCGTCGGGCCGCGGCACCGCGTAAAGCGGCAGCTAAATAAGAGTACGGATATAAAAAACACCCCGCCGACGGCGGGGTGTTTTGGTTTTTATGAGCGGTGTTCCAGCGCGCCTTTGAGAGTTTCTTCATCGGCGTATTCTATTTCGGCGCCTGAAGGAATGCCGATGCCGAGGCGCGTTACTTGTACATCATGCGGAGTTGCATCGGCTATCATTTGCTTGAGCCACAATGCCGTTGCATTTCCTTCTGCCGTCGGGCTCAGCGCAAGTATTATTTCGGTGATAGTATTATCCGATGTCAGGCGGGTTTTAAGGGCCTCTGTGTTGAGGCGACGGGGGTCTTGAGAGAGCGAGAAGCGGCCGCCGAGAACAAAATAAAGCCCCTTGAATGCTCCGGATTTTTCGAGTTGTTCGATATCGACATCTTCTTCGACGATGCAGAGCGCGTTTTTTATCCGTTTTCCGTCACCGCACAAGGAGCATTTTTTATCGATGGAGTTGGGAGTTATCGATATGGCGCGGAAGCAAACCGCGCAATTACCCACGTTATCCAGCATGCCAAGCGCGCGTTTCAAATCCTCGCGGTCTTGCGGGTGGCGCAATATATAAAAAGCGCACCGGAGCGCTTGTCGCGGTCCGATGCCGGGGAGGCGCTTTATAAGTTCTGATGTTTCACGTATCTGATGGGGTAGCATGCCGATCTATTTATACATCCCGATGCTGTTCCAGGCTCCAGAAGGTAGCGCGTTCCGGGTCAAAGCGCAGGGTAAGTTCGCCCACGGGCCCATTCCGGTGTTTGGCGATGTGGATGGTCGCAACGTTGCGCACGCCAAGGTCCTTTTTGACCATATCTTCGCGCCAAATGAACATAACGACATCCGCGTCCTGCTCAATGGAACCTGATTCGCGAAGGTCGGACAGTTTTGGCTTCTGGTCGGGGCGGCTTTCAACGGCGCGTGAAAGCTGGGAGATGGCAATGACCGGTACGTTAAGTTCGCGCGCCAGCGCTTTGAGCGAGCGGGATATTTCGGTGACTTGTTGCACCATATTGTCGGAATTTATATGCGATGAAATAAGTTGGAGATAATCGACAATTATAAGGTCAAGGCCGTGTTGTGCCTGGAGGCGCCGGGCCATGGCACGCATTTGCAATACGGTAGCCGTTGCGGCGTCGTCGATAAAGATGGGCGCATCGGAGAGTTGGTTGAGACCATCGCGGATGCTGTCGAAGTCATCGCTTGAGAGTCGCCCTGTTCTCATTCGCCACAGATCCACGCCGGCCTGCGCTGCGATGAGGCGATCAACAACCTGTTCTTTCGACATCTCAAGACTGAAAATACCGACGGGTTTGTGTTCGTTTACCGCGACATGCCGGGCGATGCTGAGCGCAAGTGATGTTTTACCGAGAGACGGTCGTGCGGCAATAATAATAAGATCCGACGGCTGCAGTCCGGACAGCATATTATCGAGGTCCGTGAACCCGGTGGGGACACCGCGGATACCGCCTTCGTGCCGGGATAGCATCTCGATGCGTTCAAACGCCTGCTTCAGTTCCGCCGGCAGATTTGTAAATTCTTGGGTAAGTGCGTGTTCCGAAATAGAGAATATTTTCCGTTCGGCCTCATCAAGAACCTCTTCGACATTGCGCGCCGTATCATATCCGAGTTGGGAAATATGCCACGATGCGTCGATAAGATCGCGCAACAGGCGTTTCTTCTGGACTATTTTTCCGTAATGAAGCGCATGCGAAGATGTCGGGACCATGTTTATGAGGCTGGAGAGATATGCCCGGCCGCCGATATCATCAAGAACGCCGTTCTCTTTGAGTTTTGCCGTGACAGACAGGAGGTCTATCGGTTCATGATGCGAAAAAAGTTCGATCATCGCCTGATAGATAACCTGATGCTGTTTTCGGTAGAAATCATCGGTTCGCAAAAAATCAACCACCCGTATGATGGCGTTGTTATCCAAAAGCAGGCTGCCAAGAAGAGATTGTTCCGCTTCAATATCCTGCGGAGGAATGCGCCCCGACGGGAGCGATAGCGAAAAATCCGTTTCCGGTGCGGAAAGGATCTCTTTGAGCGTTTTTGGATCGGAATGTTTGCCTTTTTTGTCGAATGTTTTCTTTGGCATAGCGGTTGTATGCTTGTGACTATACCTAGCGTACCGTTCAAGTGCGCAGTTGAGCAAGGGCGCGCAGTGGAAAATATGTGTATATAAAACCCCTTTTAAAAAAGGGATTTTGCTGTCATTTGAGACGCTGTATCGATGGGCCGCCGGACGTATCTTTTACGGTCCATCCGAGTTTCGCCATTTCATCCCGGACCGTATCCGCTTCTTTCCAGCGTTTTTCGTTACGGAAAAGCTCCCGTTCGGACGCGAGGCGGCGGACCTCATCGGGTATGCGTTCATCTTTTTTGCGGATGATACGGAATACGGAGTCGACATCTTTCAAAAATTTCTTCATGCGGGTATTTTCTTCCGTTCCCAGCGTTCCGGCATCCAGGAGAGGGTTTATCATTTTGATAAGTGAAAAAATTTCCGCGATGGCGCGAGGGGTATTAAAGTCATCCGCAACGTATTTCCAAAACGAGTTTTCGCTTTCGGATATCGATTCGCGGATATGCGCGTTCGTTTCGGGCGTTCCCGGTACGGATTGAAGACGGTAATAGAATTCGGACAATCGTTCTGCGGCCGCGTGCGCCTGGACAATACTATCGTCATCGTAATCAATAGGGGCCCGATAGTGTGCCTGAAATACCATGAGGCGGAAAGTTTCCGCCGGATAACTTGCAAGCAGGTCCCGTATCGGAATAATGTTGCCGAGCGATTTCGACATTTTTTCACCGCGCACGTTGAGGAATCCGGAGTGAAGCCACAATGCAACATACGGCTCTTTTCCGGAAATAGCTTCCATTTGCGCGATCTCGCATTCGTGATGGGGGAATATAAGATCAAGCGCGCCGCCATGCATATCGTACTGTTGCCCGAAATATTTTTCGGCGATCGCCGTATCTTCTATGTGCCAGCCGGGGCGTCCCGGGCCCCAGGGGCTCGGCCATTGCGGTTCTCCCGGTTTCGATTTTTTCCACAGAGAAAAGTCCTGAGGATTGCGTTTTTCCGGGTCGGGATCGATCCGTTCCGCCGCCTGCATCGCATCAAGGTTTTGATGCGAAAGTTTTCCGTATGAGGGAAATTTTGTTATTTCAAAATAAATACCGGTCGATGTGTGATATGCTGCCCCGTTCTTGAGAAGCCGTTGTACCTGTTCCTGTATTTCCGCGATATGGTCGCTTGCTCGGGGATATTCGTCGGGAGCGTCGATATAAAGCGAATGCATGTCCGCGAGATATTCTTTTTCAAATTGTCCGGCCAGCTCTTTTGCCGAGATGTTCCGTTCGTTCGCCCGGTTGATTATTTTATCGTCGACGTCGGTAATATTCTGTATATAATGCACCGAATAACCCCAATTTCGAAGGGTTTTTACGATAGCATCGAACGTGACAAAAACCCGGCCGTGCCCGATGTGGGCGTAGTCATAGACGGTGGGACCGCACACGAAGATATTGACCTTATTTTTCTCCCTGGTTCGTAGCGGTTCCTTTTCCCTCGTGAGGGTGTTGTAGAATACAAAATCCATATATGTTGCTTATACCCAGCGTTTGAATTTGAAGAAAAAGAACGTAATAACAGTGATAATAACAACGACTATGGTGATGAAGGAAAAGCCGTGCGGACTTTGGCTGAACGGGATGCCGGCAAGGTTCATGCCGAAAAGGCCGGGAATAATGGATGGGATAAGAAGCAGCGTCGCATATACCGCAAGCAGCCGGATGTTTTCGTTGGTTTTTGTTGACAGCAGCGAATAATTTGTCTGTTCAAGCGCTGTTATCGTTTCCCGCTGGGTAAGCAGGATATTGATAAGTTTGGCGTGGGATTCGGAGACATATTCAAGATACGGACGGGCATCCTTTCCCAACAAACTTTGTCCTGCGGTCATGAGGTCTTTGAAAAGAGTCTGCATCGGCTCAAGTGTGCGCATAAAATCGATGATTTCCCGGCGTATCTGGGATATCACCAGGACTATATTTTGCTCTCTTCCCTTGAATATTTCTTCTTCGATGAAAGCTATTTGTCCCTCAATGTTATCCAGCTTCGAGTTAATGTTCTCGTATAATCCCGCAATAAGGCCTTGAATGACCGCTGCCGGCCCCGCTTCAAAATATTCTTTTCTGGTTTCCTGGGACGCCATGCATTTTGCGAAGAATTCACCGACGAAAGGCAAGTGGCTTGTGTGGCTCGATATAAGCCAATCTTTTCCGATGATCAAATCCAGCTCTTCTATACGCAGCGTATTTCCGCCGCCGTCTTTTTCTACCGGTATTTGGAACGCAAGGAAAATATAATTGCCGAATACGTCCATTTTCGGATGATGCATTGAAACGGTAAGTTCCTTGATGACAAGGGGATGCAGGCCGAATTCTTTTTGTAACCACGCGATATCGTCCGCGCTTGGGTTATCTACATTCACCCAAGAAAGCTGGGCGTCTTTGAGGATTTTCATGCCGTTATTTTTACTGGTTTATCACGCTCTTTCATATAGTAGTATATCATCCGCTTTTTGTATTGACAGAGAACGGGGCGTTTCTATAATGGTATTAGCACTCCCAATACTAGACTGCTAATTTTTAACCATGCGCCCGCTTTCATCGCGTCAACAGGATATTTTAGAGGCCATTATTGAGCAGTATATCGGCACCGTGGTGCCTATAAGCTCCGAATTTCTCCAGAAAGTCGGGCGTTTTAACGTCAGTAGCGCTACGCTTCGCGCGGAAATGGCCGCTCTGGAACGATCCGGTTATCTTACCCAGCCGCATACGTCAGCCGGGCGTATTCCCACGGATGAAGCGTATCGCGTGTTTGTGGAGAGGCAGGCGAAAGGATGGGGTCTTTCGGATAAAATAAAAGAAAAATTATCCGGTATTGCGAATATGTGGCGGCGCGATAAGGTGCAGGCGCTTGAGCAAGCGGTTGATGAGACGGCGGCATATTCTCATGGCGCAAGCATTGTGGGTATGATGTTGGGCGATCAGGCGATATTTCTTCAACGGCTTAGCAATTTTCGCGCGCAGCCCGAATTTCATTCTTATGAGGTCGCCGGCGAGATGCTCGGCGTTATCGACGCGCTTCAGAGAAGGCGGGCGGATGTGTCCGATATGGCGGAACCGGGGATGACCAGAGCGTTCATCGGGCGGGATATGAGAATGGGCCGGGCGAATTCGTTGAGTATGATCGTGCGTTCGTGGCGCAATCGTTCTGCAGGATACAGCGGTTTTATCGCAACGATAGGCCCAATACGCATGCACTATGAAAAAGCTTTTCCGGCAGTCGATTTTTTCGGCGACATCTTTTCAACATTTGATGAATAATATTTATGGACGAAAATATCAAAGAACCGATTCACAGTACAGATGCTCCGGAGAGCGTTGATTACGAGGATAAATGGAAACGTGCCGTTGCCGCATTGGATAATTATAAGAAAGAAGAAATGAAGCGATATGCGGCATCTTTCGCATATGCGAGAGCGGATTTTTTGCGCGGCATATTGCCGATTTTTGACAGTCTGGAGCGGGCCGTAAAAAACAGGCCTGGTGAGCTTGCGCATGATGCGTGGGCGGATGGCGTTGCGCGCCTGTATGATGAGTTTCTGCGTGTTATTGAGGTGAGTGGATTTACCCGTATTGCGACGCTTGGAGCCCCGTTCGATCCGAAATACCACGAAGCGGTCGGCCGCGCGGATGACGGCGGGGAAGATGTGGTTGAAGAGATCCGCTCAGGATTCGTTGATAAGGACGATTTTGTGCTTCGTCCGGCACAAGTAAAAATAGGGACGTTCCACTAATGTAAATTTTTGTGCGCAGTTGTGCGCGCGGTGTCGTTTCGATATATATCGCCACGATCCCGTCTGTCCGCTGCGCTGTTGAGATATGGCGAAAATCTTAGGTATTGATCTTGGCACCACAAATTCGGCAATGGCTATTGTCGAGGGGGGCGAGCCGAAAATATTGGAAAATGCCGAAGGGGCGCGTACAACGCCTTCTATTGTTGCTGTGAACAAATCGGGTGAGCGGCTTGTCGGCGTTGTGGCGAAGCGTCAGGCGATCACGAATCCGGAAAATACGCTGTTCTCGGTGAAGCGTCTTATCGGGCGCAGATTTTCTGACCCCGAAGTCCAGCGGGATAAAGTTTGGCTGTCATACGGTATCCGTGAAGCCGCGAACGGAGGCGTGGAAGTGAAGATGGGGGATAAATGGCATGCTCCTCAGGAGATATCTGCAATGGTTCTCGCGAAATTAAAAGCAAATGCGGAAGCGCGCCTTGGCACAAGTATTACCGATGCCGTTATTACGGTTCCCGCGTACTTTGACGATGCCCAGCGCAAAGCAACAAAGGAAGCGGGAGAAATAGCCGGATTCAACGTCAGGCGCATTATTAACGAGCCGACGGCTGCCGCGCTCGCATACGGTTTTGATAAAAAGAAAAATGAAAAAATTGTGGTATACGATTTCGGAGGCGGAACATTCGATGTATCGGTTCTTGAGATATCCGCGGATACCGTTGAGGTAAAAGCGACGGGCGGAGATACGCATCTTGGGGGGGACGATATCGATAAGAAGATAATCGAATGGCTCGCCGTCGAGTTTAAGAAAGAGCAGGGCATTGACCTTGCGAAGGATAAGTTGGCCCTGCAGCGCCTCAAAGAAGCGGCGGAGCGCGCCAAACACGAACTTTCAAGCGCGCTTGAGACCGAAATAAATATTCCGTTCGTTACGTCCGATGCGGAGGGGCCCAAACACCTTCTGTTTAAGATGACGCGCGCGCAGCTTGAAGAGTTGGTGCGGGAATATGTCGAGCGGGCGGCGCAGATCGTGGAGCAGGTCGTGAAGGATGCAAAATTTTCTTTGTCCGACATAGATGAAATTGTTATGGTGGGCGGGCAAACCCGCATGCCGGTCCTTCAGGCGTCCGTCAGGAATTTATTCGGCAAAGAGCCGCATACCGGCATTAATCCGGATGAGGTTGTGGCTATCGGTGCTGCGGCGCAAGGTGCTATTATGGAAGGAGAGGTAAAGGACGTTCTTTTACTCGATGTTACCCCGCTATCTTTGGGCATTGAGACGTTAGGAAACGTGATGACGCATATTATATCGAAAAATACCACGATTCCGGTCTCAAAATCGCAAGTTTTCTCTACTGCGGCGGATAATCAGCCGTCCGTCGAGATCCATATTCTGCAGGGGGAACGGCCGCTTGCTGTCGATAATAAGACCTTGGCGCGGTTCATCCTGGACGGTATTCCTCCGGCTCCGCGCGGTACTCCGCAGGTGGAAGTTACGTTCGATATTGATGCAAACGGTATCTTGAATGTTACCGCCAAAGATAAGGCAACCGGGAAAGCGCAAACCGTGCGCATTGAAGCATCGACCGGCCTCTCAAAAGAAGAGGTGGAGCGCATGAAGCGAGATGCCGAACTGCATGCCGATGAGGATAAGAAAAAGAAAGAGATCATTGAGGTTCGCAATACCGCCGATGCGCTTGTGTATAGCAGTGAGCGGGCTTTGCGTGATGCGGGAGATAAAGTTCCTCAGGATGTCCGCACCGCCATTGAGGAGAAGCTTGCCAGGCTCAAAGAGGTAAAAGATAAAGACGATGTTGCGGCTATCCGCCGGGCGACGGATGAATTATCCGAAGTTATACAAAAGATCGGCGCCGCCATGTATCAAAATAAGACATCGGATGCTCCTGCGGGCGGAGATAAAACCGTAAATCCTGACGATGAGATCACTGAAGGTGAAACAGAAGAAACTAATGGCACAAAATAATGCGCGCGTGCGCGTGACATGCTGAACATAATGAGTCGTGTAAAACTTTTTTCTCCGACATTTGTTGTAATGGCTTTGTTTGTTCTGGCAATGACGGGCGCGTGGTATTTTTGGGGACGCGTTATCGGAGGGAATGACGATCAATTGATGGAATATTTCGGTTTGGAGTTGCCGGTCAATTCATTGCTATACGGAACGGGACTTCTTCTTGCATCGGCAATATTGTTGTCGATCGCGATATTGGTTGATTCAAATCCGCTCTGGGTACTTATCGGTTCGTTCGCGGCGAGCGGCCTTGCTGTTCCGTTTTTGTTCACGAATTTTCCTCAACCGAACATGTATATGTTCGTTGCGATTCCGGCATTCGTGATGTTCGTGTTGATGCGTATGCGCATGATGCAGGTTATGAAGGACCTTACGCCGTGGCGCCCCTCGTGGCCCCTGCGCGAGGGCTTACCCGGGTTCTTTATCGGTGTAAGTCTGTTGTTAACCGCCGGCGTTGCCGTTTCTCCTGTAAGTGAATCGTTCATGTTACAACCCATACCGGAGCAGGTATTTCGAGCCGCATTGCAGCCGCTGAATGCTCCCATACAGCAGTTTGTGGGACTTGATATAAATGATACGGTAGACAAATCACTTATCGGATTGAGCGGCGGGAAAATAACAGATCCTCAAGCCCTTGCGCTTGCCCGTGCCGAATACAGCAAATCGTTGGGAATTCAGTTGACCGGGAAAGAGACGCTTACGGAGGCGATGTTCAAGGCGGCCAATAAGCAGGCGACAGCGGTGCGGGACCGCACCGGCGAGCTCTTTCTATACGGATTTCTTGTGACGATATTTTTCACCTTTCAATTTTTGGCATTACCCCTTAAGATACTCACAATAATCGGAACGCGCGTTGTTCTGTTCTTGTTGGAAGCGCTCGGTCCACTTGTCATAGAAGATCAACCGGCCCGTAAATATTTTGCGCATTGGAAGGGCCAGCAATCGCCGGGGGCATGAAGATAATATAAATGTATATGCCGAAAGACTATTATAAAATTCTTGGTATCGATCGCGCCGCCTCGCAAGATGAGGTCAAGTCGGCATTCCGTCGTCTTGCGCACAAGCATCATCCGGATAAAGCCGGAGGCGATGAGTCAAAATTCAAAGAGATAAATGAGGCGTATTCTATTTTGAGCGACCCGGAAAAAAGAAGGCGGTATGATACATTCGGTTCTGCGGGCGACGGTCCCCACGGGAACGGGTTTGGCTTTGGGAATTTTCAGGAAGGGAATGCCTCTTTCGGCGATTTCGGCGATATTTTTAATGATTTTTTCGGATTTGGACAACAGCACGACCGGCGTAGTGCGGGAAGAGGGAAAGACGTCGTTGTGGATGTTGAGGTCTCTCTGGAAGAAGCATTCGGCGGCATCAATAAGCAACTCGTGCTGACCAAGCACGTTTCTTGTGATCGTTGTGCCGGAAAAGGTGCCGAGCCGGGGACCGCTTTTACGACATGTGCCGCATGTCAGGGTCGTGGGGGACTTGAGCGCGTTGAACAGACCTTTTTTGGAACGTTTACGCGCCTCACAACATGTCCCACGTGCCGCGGGCGGGGAGAGATACCGGAAAAACCCTGCGCAACGTGCAGGGGTGATGGACGAGTTCGCCGTTCGATGAAAATGGATGTTGCGATACCCGCCGGCGTTGATGACGGTGAAACATTGAAGGTGGAGAGTGCCGGTGAAACGGGAAAATATGGAGCGTCTGCCGGCGACTTGTTCTTGAATATTCACGTGAAGCCGCACGCTGTATTCCATCGCAAAGGAAATGATATTTGGACAAAAGCAGATATAAGTTTTTCGAACGCGATCTTGGGGACAAAAATAGATGTGCCGACGCTGGACGGTTCGGTACGGCTCACGATCCCTCCGGGTACGCCGGCGGGCAAGATATTCCGCCTGCAAGGAAAAGGTATGCCGGCGTCTCTTGGGCGCAGTCGCGCTGCGGCACGCGGAGATGAATACGTTACGGTCGGCATAAAGGTTCCCACGAAGATAAGCAAGCGGGCGCAGAAGTTGTTAGAAGAGTTGGAAGGAGAGCTGTAATATATGCAACTTTCGGAGCGGTTTCAATCGCTTCCTGTTGAGTTGAAGCTTGCGGACGCAAGTTGGGATGTTGCGGCTGTGCTTTTTATCATTGCGTTCATATTTATGTTCGGGATGAGCGTGGGGCGGCAGAAGTTGTTCGCGCTTGTTTTTGCGGTATATGCGGCTGCGGCAGTTGCTGGCGCAACGCCAGCGGCGCTTTCTTTTCTGGTGACTTCCGGCGTCCGTGTTCCGCCGTATGCCAAGGCGGCTTCGTTCATTCTCTTCACGCTTGTATTTACGTTCCTGTTTGCCGGTCGGCTTTTACCCAACATATTCCGCTTCTCATCGCGCGGTATGGGCGCGCTTTGGCAGGCAGCCGGAATAAGCTTGCTAAGCGGTGGGCTTTTTGTTAGCTTGTTTTTGCAGTTTTTGCCGTATACTTCTTTCGTTGCGTCTCCTCCGGTCGAGTATATATTCAGACGGGGAGCGGCGCCGTTTTTATGGACGATCGCCCCCCTTCTGTTCCTTATTTTGCTGCGATCGGTCGATGACGAGTAGTTTTACAAGGGAAGAAAGAATTTTTGCCCCCATAGCTCAGTTGGTAGAGCAGCTCCCTTTTAAGGAGATGGTCCAAGGTTCGAATCCTTGTGGGGGCACACGGGCGGGTTGATGCGCGGTGCGCACCAATATTGACATAATAAAGTAGTTTGTGCTTTAATATTTTCCTGGCACCGGAATAATGCATTGACACTCTGTGCCATAAGTGCTATAAAAAAATGGTGGAACAAAGCTATTCAAAAGTTGCAAATGCGCTCTTGAAGACATTGCCGGATCGTGGCCGAGAAGTTCTTGAGCGCCGGTACGGTATTAACGGAGAGCCGGAGACCCTCGAGGCGATCGGGGAGGATTTTGGGGTAACAAGAGAGCGTGTTCGCCAGATCGAAGACAGTGCATTTTCTCAATTACGTAAATCAAATGATGTCGCTCAGGCGGAGAGCATTTTTAATACTATTCACAAGCACATCAGCGATCATGGGGAACACCGCCGGGAGGCGCGGCTATTAAGCGATTTTGGGGGCGAAAAACATTCGCCGGCTCTTTTGCTTTTACTTGATCTTGGTGCGCCGTTTACGCGGCGCAATGAAACGAAGGATCATCACACCTTGTGGACGGTAAATCCGTCTCGGGTTGAGCATTTGGAAAATTTGATAACAGTTGTCGAGGATTATTTGGATACTGTCGGTAAGCCGCTTGATGCGGCAACATTTTGGAAAGAAGTTGAACGTATCGCGCGGAAAGAACGCATCGGCATCGCAAAGAAAGCGCTTGAGTCATGGCTCGATATTTCCAAAGCAATAGTTCAGAACCGTTTTGGAGAATGGGGTCTTGCCGAATGGCCCGAGATCATGCCGAAAAGCGTGGGCGATAAGGCGTATATTGTATTGCGACGCGATGGGAAGCCGCTGCATTTTTCTGATATCGTCGAGAGAATGAACCAAGTTCATTTTATTCCTGCTCAAGTTGCCAAGAGCGGACCGCGAAGCGCCCGCCCGGCACATACGCAAACGGTACACAATGAACTTATTAAGGATAATCGGTTCGTGCTCGTTGGGCGAGGTATTTATGCGCTGAAGGAATGGGGATATGAGCCCGGGACGGTAAAAGATGTTCTTGTGAAGATAATGAAAAACTCGAAAGAGCCGTTGGCGGTGAATAAAATACTTGCTCAGGTCGCGAAAGTTCGCATGGTAAAACCGAACACCATTCTGTTGAACCTCCAGAACAAGCGGTTGTTTTCCCGGACATCGCGGGGAGAATATACCTTGCGAAAAGCGTAAGATTCCAAGAGAGTGCGGGGAAATCAACCGCGCTTCTTTAAGATCGTTAAAATACAAGCACAAAACATATCATGGATTTGCTGTATTATTTTTTTCCTGTTGATACATTTCGAACGGTCTTTAGCGTCTTGAAAGACGTGTACGGAGACGTATGGTGGATTGTTTCCCCTGCGGCTCTTTTTTTTATTGTCCGGGACCTGTGGTTGTATTACCTGCGCTGGAAGCGGTTCCTGGCGACCGAGCAGATACTGCTGGAGGTGCGTATCCCAAAGATAGTTGACCGCACCCCAAAGGCAATGGAGCAGGTGATATCCGGGTTCCACGCCATATATGATGATGCCCGCTTTATTGAGAAGTATTTTCAGGGCAAATATCAGCAGTGGGTGAGTCTCGAGATCGCAAGCATCGATGGCGTTACGCATTTTTATATTCACGCGCCTCGTAGCCACAAAAATCTTATACAGTCCCATATTTGGGCGCAGTATCCGGAAGCCGAGATAGCAGAGGCCGAGGATTACGCGCGCAAAGTTCCTCAAGATATTCCGAATAAAGGATGGGATATGTGGGGCACGGAGTTCATTCTTGCAAAAAAAGACGTATATCCCATACGCACATATCCTGAATTTGAAGAGAACATTGAAGAGAAGCGCATTGACCCGCTTGCGGCAATGCTTGAGACGTTCGGCTCCATCGGTCCCGGAGAACAGTTGTGGATGCAGATAATGATAGAGCCTGTTTTGGGAGGATGGTTTGAAGCCGGTAAAGAAGAGGTTGATGCGCTCATTAGCCGCAAGCGCGAAAAGAGACAGAGTCAGTTAAGCAGAACAATGAGCGGGGTTACGGGCGTACTTACTCCGACGGCTACTCCGGTGAAACCAGAGAGGTCGGCAAGCGAGCCGCCATCGATGATGATGCATCTTTCTCCGGGCGAGAAAGATGTTATTGCGGCAATCGAAATGAACACCGCGAAACTCGCGTTCCGAACGGGCATTCGCGTGGTATACGTCGGTCGCACCGAAGTGTTCAACAAATCAATTATCGCCGGATTTTTCGGTTCTATCCGGCAATTCAATACGACAAATTTGAACAGCTTGCGTCCGTTCGTCGGTGTTATGCCAAAGACGCTCTATATTATGGGCAGACAGCGGAATTTTTATCGTAAACGGCGGCTTATGCGTCTTTATCGGCTTCGTTTGTTCGCAAAAAAGAGGTTTCTGTTCAGTACCGAGGGCTTGGCGACCATATATCATTTCCCCGGTTCCATGGTGGCGGGAGCTCCGCTTGTTACCCGTATTGAGGCCAAGAAAGGCGAGCCGCCCGCGACATTGCCAATAACCGGTTAGTATATGGATGAAGTAGTCCCATTTGGACAAACAGATTTTCGTAATCAGGAGCGGGTATTCGGTATTAAAACCGATGACCGGCGCCGTCATATGTACGTTATCGGAAAGACCGGCATGGGAAAGACCACGCTGCTTGAGAATATGGTTATTTCCGATATGCAGGCGGGACGGGGACTTGCCGTTGTTGATCCCCACGGAGAATTCGCCGAAAAAATGCTCAATTTTGTCCCCAAAGACCGCATCGATGATGTCGTGTATTTTGATCCGGGAGACCAGGATTTTCCAATAGCGTTCAATGCGATCGAGCATGTTGATCCCAAGTTCCGTCATCTCATCGCCGACGGTTTGGTGGGGGTATTTCAGAAGTTGTGGGCAGAAACGTGGGGGCCCCGTCTTGAATACGTATTGCGTAATGCGATACTTGCGCTCATGGAATATCCCGACTCGACGTTGTTGGGCATCATGCGTATTTTAGTCGATAAAGAATACCGCAAAGCCGTTGTGGGGAATATTAAAGATCCCGTCGTGCGTTCGTTCTGGGTGGATGAGTATTCCCGTTACCCGGATAAGTTCCAGGCGGAAGCGATAGCGCCTATCCAAAACAAGGTGGGACAATTTTTAACCAGTCCGCTTATACGCAATATAGTCGGTCAAACAAAAACCTCCATTGATCTGAGGGACGTTATGGATAACGGGAAGATACTTATTTTGAACCTTTCGAAAGGAAAGGTTGGTGAGGCGTCCAGCAGGCTTTTGGGCGCGATGATGATAACAAAACTCCAGCTTGCGGCAATGTCGCGTATCGACACGCCCGAATCGGAGCGGCGCGACTTTTATTTATACGTCGATGAGTTCCAAAATTTCGCGACGACATCATTTGTAAACATACTTTCTGAGGCGCGGAAATATCGCCTGAATCTTATTCTTGCGCATCAATACATAGAACAACTTGAGGAGACGGTACGCGCCGCGGTTTTTGGGAACGTGGGAACAATGATATTGTTCCGTGTCGGCGCCGCGGACGCCACATTCCTTGAAACGGAACTTGCGCCGAATTTTACTCCTGAAGATGCTGTGAATCTCGCAAAATATCACGTGTATCTCAAATTAATGATAGACGGAGTTGCGTCAAAACCGTTTTCGGCAATGACGTTGTTTCCCATCGCTCCTCCGAGGGAAAATTATCATGAAGAGATTGTTCGCCGTACGCGGGAACGTTTCGGCACGCCGCGTGAAGATGTTGAAGCTGCGATATCGCAGTGGGCGGGACATATGCCGGCGTTCGGCGATCAGATAGCTGTTGCGAGTGATAGAGCCGAGGCTGCTCCCGAAGTTCAGGATGATAGCGGCGTCGTGCGGGAAAAAAGAGAGCGGAAGGAAAAAAAATTCGATGATAATGCCAACACGGCAAATTGTTGGGTCTGCGGTACCGAAACCGCGGTACCCTTTGTTCCGGACGGCATTCGTCCCATATATTGTAAGAATTGTCTTTCTGATATTCGCGCGGGGAGGCGGGAGCCGATCCGGGTAAAAATGCCTGTCGCGTCAGGTGCGAAAATGCCGCCGCCGCTTCCGAAAAAATCGGGAGAACTTGTTGTCCGCCCGCTACCGAAACCGATATCGCTTTCCGCGTTGGCGCCCCAGAAAAACCACGTAAAACTCCCGGCGCCGCATAAAGAGCTTGAAGGAAAAGAGCGGAAGGCGCCCGATTTGGTCGGGTTGCGTGAATTGCTCGATACTGTTTCCAAGGGACAGGAGACCCAAGACGGCGATGCAAAACAAGCGAAGGAGTGATGTTTTTGTTGAAGGCGTCGTGTGCGATGCGTGCGGTTTGGCCGCGCATGCGGATGTCGGGAATTAAAATATAAAAAACCATTTTTGCACCATAGGCGTCTCGGCGAGACGCTGTTTTTACATTTACAAATATAGGGAATTGTGGTACGGTTTTGGCAATAGTGCGCTTAAAAATCACACGAAAGAGGTTTGGCGATGGCAGAAAGCGCCGGGACGCCGAAGCGGTCGTTCATTCAAAAGCTCAGATCGCATATAGCCGGAAAAGACCTGTTTTATCTTGGCGGACCGATAGATTCGCGCAAGGTAAAGAACTACGGAACCGATTGGCGCAAGCATTATGCCGCGGACATCGCAAGTCTTGGCGAAGAGGTGGGATTCTCGTTGGTTGCATACGACCCGTCCGAGGAAGAGCCCGATATGCTCGGGTATTCCTTTGAGGATTGGGGCAATCTCAAGACCGCTCTTCGAATGAACAATGATTTTGCGAAGTTCAGGGCGATGATGGGTGCGGTTATGCGGCTTGATCTGCGGCGAGTACGCGAGAGTCGCGTAGTAATAGTTCGCTGGCAAAGCGAGATACCCGCATTCGGGACCATTCATGAGCTTCTCTATGCCCGCCAATTCGGCATCCCGGTCGTTCTCATTTATGAGGGTCGACGGGAAGAATTGAACCCGTGGCTTGATTGTCTGAGCGTTGAATCCGATATTGAGATCTTTTCTTCGTGGGCGGAATTTCTTGCCGACCTGCATGACGCGTACCATCATGGGTTTTGGTTCGCATTTGCGATGCGCCTCCGTCGTATCGTGAAGCGGATATGTATTTCGTGGCGACGGTTCTTTTTGTATCTTGCCCAGCGTGCTTCTCCTGTACCATTTTCGGTGTTCGGGGGACGTCGAGCTTCAAATGCATATAAGAATCCGGCTTCGGTGCCGAGCTCCAGCAATCAGTGGGTTATCTCGCTTATCGGGCCGCCGCTTGCCGGAAAGTCGACGCAGGCCGAAGATCTGAGCAAATTACTTAATTTGCTTCATATCGAGACCAGCAAGCTTATCCGCGACACGTTTGAGAATCTGCCCGAGGGGGAAGATGCGGTCGTGGAATATGGCGGTGCTATTTATTCCGTTGCCGAAGAAAAACGGAAGTATCTCGCCAAAGAGCTCAATGATACGGGTTTCGTACTCGGGCTTCTTGCCGGAACGCTTGAGAATGCCAATGCGTATAACGGCGTTATTTTCAGCGGCTCACCGCGGCGAGTCATCGAAGCGGAGGCTCTTATCCCGCTGTTGAGGAAGAAGTTTCCGACGGCCATATTCCGTGCGTTTGAGTTTTCGATCACGGATGAGGTTGCGCTTGAGCGGGCGAAAGGGCGTCAGCGGAGCGACGGTTTCGATACGCCCGAGGCTATCAGGAAGCGCATGCGCATTTATGAAGAACAGACGCGTCCCGTCGTTGATTGGTTGAGGCATCACCGCGTTCGGGTGGTGCGTATCGATGCAACGCGTTCACGTTCCCACGTGACACGCATGATTTTGCACAAAATAGATTAATAATTCAGCTCTGCGGGTACGCGGAGCTTTTTTATGGCACAAGTGGAATGTTTTTGCGGCATGGTATATAAAAAAGAGGAACTATGGAACAAAATGAACCAAAAAAAGTTTTTGTTGGCCTTTCGGGCGGAGTAGATAGTTCGGTGGCCGCCGCGCTTCTCAAGGAACGCGGTTTTTCCGTTACGGGTATTTTTCTGAAATGCTGGTCGCCCGAATTTGCCGGTTTTCTTTCGCCCGCGGAATGTCCTTGGGAAAAAGATCAGGAGGACGCCAAAGCAGTCGCCGATGTTCTCGGTATTCCGTTCCGTTCTTTAAATCTTGAGCAAGAATATTGGGAGCGCGTTACAAAGCCCACTATAGACGGATACGCGAAAGGCAATACGCCCAATCCCGATGTGTTGTGCAATAAAGAAATAAAGTTCGGGTTATTTTACGATTATGCGGTGGCGAACGGCGCAGATTTTGTCGCAACAGGACATTACGTCCGCCTGTCGTCCGAAGGGAAGCTTTGCGCCGCAAAAGACGAATCAAAGGACCAATCGTATTTTTTGTGGGAGATCGAGCCGGAAAAGCTTTCACGATGTCTTTTTCCCATAGGCGATTATACAAAAACCGAAGTTCGCGATCTGGCGCGGAAGTTTGGATTGCCGACGGCGGAGAAGCCCGATAGTCAGGGTATTTGTTTTGTCGGCAACGTTCCTATACGGGAATTCTTGCAGCATTATATTAAATCGACGCCGGGAGCGGTTGTTACCACAGATGGTGCGGTTGTTGGTACGCATGAGGGCGCGGCATTTTATACGGTTGGACAGAGGCGTGGTGTCGGGGTATTTGGGGCAACAGCGCCGTATTATGTGAAAGATAAAGATATGTCCACCAATACCGTTATTGTTGTGCCTCCGTCGGACATAGTCGAACTGTATAAAGACCACGTGTGGGCAACCGATGTGAATTGGTCATCGGGAGCATCTCCCGCGCTACCATGTGAATGCAAGGCTCAGATCAGATACCGCCAGGTCCCTCAAGTGTGTACTATCGTCGAGGCGCGCGCCGGTTCATTTCGCGTTGTTTTTGAAAAGAGCCAGCGGGCGATAGCCGAAGGTCAATCCATCGTTTTCTTCAAGGACGACATCATGCTTGGAGGAGGGATCATGCGATGTTCTCTTGAATGATACGTATGCGATGCGTATACTCAAAGCAACGGACTCGTATGCTCTTTGGCATCGGAGGAATACGGCATGGAGTCACATGCGGCGGATGAGAATTTCCGTAAGCGATTTTCCGAGATTGTAAACACGCATTCGGGAAAACGAAGCGAACTTTTTTCTCTTGCTGAGAAAGCCCGAATGGCGGGAGCTTTGAATGCCGCTGCGGATATGTATCTGTATCTCAATGCGAAGTCGGAGCTTGGCATGATCGCGCATGATGCATTCATGTGCGGAGAGTATGAGTTATCCGTTTTTATCGTAGGAAATCTCGCAAATCCGATCGATATGGCGGAGCTTGCGCGCGATCTTGAGCGCGTGCACCAATGGCATCACGCCGGGAATCTATGGCGTATGCTTGGTGACGATCCTTTGCTGTTTAAATTTGCGCGTCGTGCATTTAGTTCCGCTGTGAACAGAGAGGTCCGCGTTCGGGAAGGTGTCGATATTCAGGCATTCCGTGAAGCGCTCGCTATGTTCATTGTGTCCGGACAAGAAGATTCCGAACAATGGGCGCGTCTCACGTATTTTACGATGTGTCAGCAGCTGCAGCAGAATATCGCAAGGGATATCATTTCATATGTTGCGGCGCAATTCGGTGCCATGCTCGAAGATGCATAATATGTTATCTAGGTACCCTTGCGTGCGCGCAAGGGTACTTTTCTCGGAATAACGTTTATTTGATATTATGGTGTTTATGAGCGCGCAGGAAGTGCGTGAAAAATTCATACGGTTTTTTGAATCGCGGAACCATACGGCCGTTCCGTCATCTTCGCTTATTCCGGATGACCCTTCCGTTTTATTGACCACCGCGGGTATGCAGCAATTCAAGCCTTATTATAGCGAGCTTGATCCCGATACCGCGGTTCACCCAAGCATAAGCAAGCCGGTGGGGAAAAATGCGGTTTCCATACAAAAATCATTCCGCACATCCGATATAGACGAAGTGGGCGACGAGAGCCACCTGACATTCTTTGAAATGATGGGTAATTTCAGCTTCGGCGGCTACTTCAAGAAGGAGGCAATAACGCTTGCCCATGAATTCCTTACAAAAGAACTTGGTTTGACCATTTCCTACGTGACTATTTTTGAGGGCTCCAACACCGTTCCGAAGGATGAAGAATCCCGCGCTATTTGGCGGTCGCTCGGTATTGAGGATGAGGACATCCGGGAAGAAGGCATGGAAGATGTTTTTTGGGGACCAACGGGCACTTCCGGTCCGTGCGGACCCACAACGGAAATTTATTTTAAGAACGCCAAGGGTCAGGACGTTGAAACATGGAATCTGGTTTTTAATGAATATTTTTATCCCGGTTCCCGTGAAGAATTGTTAAGCGGGGCGCCGGAGAAAAAACTTGAAAAGCTGAAGACCGCGGGCGTTGATACCGGCATGGGACTTGAGCGCCTGATGATGGCGTTGCAAAACAAGAAAAATATTTTTGAAACGGATCTTTTTATGTCACTGAGCGCGGAATTGCCGGCGCAACTCGATGAGCGCCGAAAGCGGATCATCGCGGATCATGTGCGCGGCGTAACATTTTTGTTGGGAGACGGTGTTGTCCCATCAAATAAAGGAGCGGGATATATCCTGCGCCGGCTTATGCGCAGAATGATGACATTTGAAAAGCTCGATGCATTCGCTCCGGAGATATTCGAAAAAATAATAACGCTGGTTATTGGGCAATATGCGTCGTTCTATCCCGAATTGCTGAACAACGCTGAAAATATCCGAAGCGCGTACGCCGCTGAGCGCGAAAAATTCCGGAAAAATCTTGATATCGGACTGAGGGCCTACGAGGCGTTTTTGAAATCCGGAGCGACCGCATTATCCGGCGCGCATGCGTTCAATATGTATCAAACGTTCGGATTTCCCCGGGAGGTCATGCGGGAGCTTTGCCTACAGCACAATATCGGTTTCGATGATACCGGTTTTGAAGAAGAATTGAAGAAGCACCAGGAATTATCCCGGGCCGGCGCAGAGAAAAAATTCGGCGGCCACGGGCTTATTTTGGATACGGGTGAGCTTAAGGCGGCCAATGAGGAAGAGCTCAAAAAAGTTACCCGCCTGCATACGGCAACGCATATGTTGCAGGCGGCTTTGCGGCACATACTTGGGTCGGAAGTTCATCAGATGGGTTCCGATATTACCGCCGAGCGCCTTCGCTTCGATTTTACATTTGCGCGCAAAGTAACGTCCCAAGAGATAGCGCGCGTGGAAGATCTCGTAAATCAAAAAATAAAAGAGGATGAACCGGTTATTATGGTTGAGATGCCCATCGAGGCGGCAAAGGTCGCCGGAGCCCTCACCGTTGAGAGAGCAAAATATGCGCCCGTGGTTAAGGTATATTCAATAGAAAATTTTTCCAAGGAAGTATGCGGTGGTCCGCACGTTTCGCATACGGGAGAAGTGGGTGTTTTCAGGATAGTTAAGGAAGAGGCGTCTGCGGCGGGCATACGACGCATGCGCGCAACGGTCGAATAGGCGAGGCGATGACTTATCAACAATTGGTCGCGTGTGCGAGATGCATTATAATGGAAGCATAATGCGGTTTCCTTTGTTTGGCGCGACTGAAAATGAGATACGAATTCTTGTGGTTCCGGATGGAATAACATCTACCGTTTTTAGTTTAGGAAAAAACAATACCTTGGAACGCTCCGTTGTTACATTGGATGTGCTTCCGTCGCCGTCCGATACTGCGACCCATTCATTTGCTCCGTGGCTGGCACAGCCGGAGCAGTTTTTTTCAAAAATAAAGGAATTGTTCCCGTCGGCGCGCGAAAATTCCCTTACCGTCGCGTTTCCCGCCGGCGTATGCCGTTTTGTATCAATGCCGTTTGAAATGCAGAGATGGCGGCCATCGGACAGAATAGAGGATCGGGAGTTGCACGGTCATATGTATGGAATATTGCAGGCGGCGCGCGACCAGCTTCGAAAGCAACTGACGCAAGAAGGGGGAGGCCATTTTGTGCTTGCCGACGCGATTTTGGCGGATATCAAAATAGACGGGTTTTCTGTTCATAACCCCGTCGGACTTTCCGGAACTACGGTGTACGGAAAATTACTCGCGGTTTTCATTGACGCAGAGGCGGCGACATTCGGACAAAGGCTTGGGCAGGAATTGCGCGCGGGATATACCCATCAAACAGCGTTTGCGGCCCTGATCGCTCCGACGTTTGCACCGATCATGCGCAACGATAAAACGGGATGCGGAGTTTTTTTGCGTGATCGTGCGACAGATATTCTTATTTTTTCTTCCGGCGCCCTGCAGGCGGTACATACCATATCGCTTGGGCGGAATGTATTTTCTTCGACCGTCGCGAACGCTTTTTCATTACCGGATATGGAAGCCGAGGAAGTTCTTGCGGCTGATGCCGCCGGTATTTTGAGCAAAACCATGAAAACGAAGATCAGCAAAGTATTGTCTCCCGCAACGCACCAATGGCTTTCTGCGCTTGAGATTATTTTTTCTAATCATATCCAAAAAAATGACGGCATGCCGTCGCGCTTCGTTTTTTCTGGAAATGTTTCGTATCCTCGTGACGTTATCGCAACGCTTGGACTCTCGGGTGATAACCGCTCATCCCGCGCAGTAATTTCACCCGACAATCTTCTTATCGCTGCCGCGAACAAAGAATTGGTGAATCATAGTCTGTCGAACCTCGTTGCTTCCTGGGTCAGTACGCCGCAACAGAAGAAATCGGTCGTGGGGCCTGCTCTGACATTAAAAGTCGCTTCGGGCCGTTCGTAATTTTTATTATATGAAAACGATAACCATTTTACCCGAAGAGGAGCTATTATCCATTATAGATAAAGTAGTTACCGCAGATGTCGCTGAATTGCGATTGGTTGTTCCCGCAGGGGCCCGTATACTCGAAAGCGTTGAGAATTTTTCCCTTCTTAAGCGCGAAGCGGAGGGGGCCGGGAAGGTTATTTCGGTATCTACCGCGGATGCGCGCGCCCGTTCTTTCGCCCAAAAAGCGGGTTTGCCGGTGTTTGCGGTCGCGCTTCATGGCGCTCCGGAAGAGCCGGTTGTAACGTATTTTCGGCCGCGGATGTCCGATATTTTGCCGCCGGCGGGAACGCATATTCCGTCGCCCCGTCCGTTCGAGCGAGGATTACCGGAAAAAGAAGTAAAACCGGTTGTTGCGCCAACGCGTACGCATCGGGAGGAAATGCCGGCTCCCGAAGTTTCCCGTGTTGAGATATTGGACGCGAAACCGAAAAAAGAGACGGTGGAAACAAAAATAGAATTTCCCAAAACGGAATTTTCGGAAAAAGGATCAGACGTGAACCGGTTTTCTATCGGACGGATCTTTGGTTCATGGCCCGCGCTTGTTGCTGTTGGCGGAGGCGTTTCCGCTGTTATTGTCGCATACGCATTTTTCCTGTCTCCAAAAGCGGAACTCGTCATTACTCCGCGTACCGATACGGTTTCTTCCACATTTACGTTTTCTGTTGCCGTGAACCCGGGTGATAACGATATAGCCGGCCAGGTGGTTGAGATACAAAAAGAGGCGTTCAGCGAAATTTCGGCATCGGCAACGGCCGATGTCGAGGATAAAGCCCGCGGAACCGTCCGTATTTTTAATTCATACAGCTCTTCACCCCAGACGCTTGTTGATACGACCCGTCTGGTTTCACAGGACGGGAAATTATTCCGCACCACAGCGACGGTTGTTGTGCCGGGCGCATCGATAGACGGCGGAGAAGTTATTGCGTCTTCGATCGATGTGCCGGTTATCGCAAGCGAAGCCGGTCCGGATTATAATATCGGGCCGTCGACTTTTTCCATCCCCGGTTTTCAGGGGACATCGAAATATACAAAATTTTTCGGGAAATCATCTGAGGCCATGACAGGAGGCGCCAAGGGTACGGTGAAGGTTGTTACCGCCGACGATATAAAAAAAGCGGAGGAAGCCGCCTCACAAGACGTGTTGGCGCAAGCGGAATCAGAATTTTCTGAGAAAATTCCCCAGGATTTTATATTCTTGAAAGACGCCCGCTTTTTGTCACAAGAGACGCTTTCAAATTATGAAGCGAATGACCATGCCGACACCGTTCGTGCCACCTCCCGTGTTCGTATTCGGGCGCTATTATTTAAAGAAGGGGATATACAGGCAAAGATTGCGCAGCGGCTTGCGGAACAGTTTTCAGCGGATGTTGAGCCAATTGAGGGAAGCGTGACATATGAATACACCGTTCCTTCTTTGGACCTCGATAACGGGAAAATGACCATTTCGGTGAAGGTTTCGGAGAGCGTTGCCTGGAAGGTTGGCGTCGAAGAGATCCGCTCTCAAATAGCGGGTAAAAACGAGGATGAAATAAAGCAGATCATTGAGGCTCGCAGCGATGTTGAGCATGGCACGGCGACGTTCAGACCCGGCTGGGTGACCGAAGCGCCGGAAGATCCGGAGCGTATTGAGGTGAAAGTGCTTTTGAGCCCCGAAATATAGGAGATTGGGGTATAATGGATTGCAGCGAAAAAGGGTGTTGACATGCACTCCAATTGCGTGATAATCTCGGGTTTGTTGCGCTATGGCGCAACAAAAAATTTATTTGCGCACGAATGCAGCTTCTTGTTTCAATAGATAGCCTATGAGCGGTAACGGTATCCGGAAATCAGGTACCGTTTTTGAAGCGTTACCAGCCACATTATTTCGTGTGAAGCTGGAAGATGGGCGTGAAATATTGGCGCATTTATCGGGCAAAATGAGAGTTAATTTTATCCGCATTTTGCCGGGCGACAGAGTTACTATAGAACTTCCTGATGCCAACGCGGAGCGCGGGCGCATTGTATATCGCGAATCATAATGTTTTCACAGGCGACACATGAAAGTACGTGCATCGGTCAAGAAAATGTGCAGAGATTGTAAAATCGTGCGCCGCAGAGGGCGCGTTGCTGTCATTTGTAAGAATCCAAAACATAAACAACGTCAGGGATAATAATACATATGCCGCGCATTGCAGGGATTAATATACCGGAACAGAAAAAAGTGGAGTTTTCTCTCTCTTCGATTTATGGAATTGGCAGGAGCAGGGCGAGAAAAATAATTGAAGCGACGCGTATTAATCCGGATAAAAAAGCAAGCGATCTTACGAACGAGGAAGTGAATCGCGTTCGCGAATATATTGAGAAGAACTTCCGGGTTGAAGGAGAATTGCGCCAGCAGATAATGTCCCATATTAAACTTTTGAAAGATATCGGGGCATACCGCGGGACCCGTCATATGAAACGGTTGCCGGCAAGGGGGCAGAGAACAAAAACAAATTCACGGACAGTCCGCGGAAATGTCCGCAAGACCGTTGGAAGCGGACGCCGAAAACTTGAGAAGACCTAATTTATTGATGATATATGGGAAAGAAACATGTCATTTTGAAATCAGACGAGGAATTGATCCGCGAGCGTGAAGCGGTTGAGGCCGGCGTGCAGCGGGCAGCATCCGCAAATAAGACCGCGGCGCGTAAATTCGTGAATGCGCATGTGCATATCACGGCCTCTTATAATAATGTTATCGTCACTCTGACCGATGAAAGCGGGGATGTATTGGCGTGGTCTTCATCGGGTACGTTGGGCTTTCGCGGCTCCAAGAAAGCAACTCCGTTTGCGGCATCCCGTGTCGCAGAGGCGGTCGCAGAAAAAGGGAAAGTTATTGGAGTGTCCGCAGTAAGGGTTTTTGTAAAAGGGATCGGAAGCGGACGGGAATCGGCGATTCGTTCGCTTGCCTCGCACGGTTTCGATATAGTTTCCATTAAAGATGTGACCCCTATTCCGCATAATGGCCCGCGTCCGCGGAAGCCGCGGCGCGTTTAAAATAAAAGAACAGTATGTCAGAAGCAAAATGTAAAATTTGTCGTCGAGCGGGCCAGAAATTGTTTTTGAAGGGCGATCGATGTTTTTCTCCGAAATGCGCGATTGTCCGGCGACCGTACGCTCCCGGAGCGCATGGACAGAAATATCGCGGCCCTCGCAGCGAGTTTGGTATACAGTTGGCCGAGAAAAAGAAATTGGAGGCGATCTATCAGATAGACGAGCACGATCTGAAGCGCGTAGTCACGAAAAAGGAAGGCGCTGCCGGCTCCGTAAAAAATGCCAATATTGCGGACGTAATTGTATCCCGCCTCGAATCACGCCTTGATACCGTTGTATTCCGTTTAGGATTTGCGGTTTCCCGTTCAGTTGCCCGGCAGCTTGTATCGCACGGACATTTTTACGTGAACGGTCGTCGTCTCGATGTTCCTTCTTATGTTGTGCAGAAGAGCGATATTGTATCCGTCCGTCCGGCGAGCAAAGAAAAAGGGCCGTTCAAGAATCTTGCTCAGCGTTTGGAAAAATATGCTCCTCCCGCGTGGATTGAGTTGCAAAAGCAGGATCTGTCGGGAAAATTACTTGCGTTGCCGAGTCGGGAAGAAGTCGGTGTTCCCGTTGATCTAAGCAAGATCGTGGCATTTTATTCTCGATAACGTATCTCTATTTTTAATTATTTATTCATCGTTTCGTATGATATCTCTCCCAACACCACCCGCGTTAATAAAGCGTGAAGGAAACAAAGCGAATTTTGAGATAGTTAAGCTTTATCCCGGCTATGGAGTTACTCTCGGTAATGTTTTGAGGCGGATCCTACTGTCTTCGCTTCCCGGTGCCGCGGTCACCGAGGTAAAGATCCGCAATATCGATCACGAGTTCACCACCATTCCGGGCGTAATGGAAAATATCGTTGATCTGCTTTTGAATATTAAAAAGCTCAGATTTCAGATGCACGGCGAAGGCCCCTATACGCTGAAGCTTGAGGCAAAAGGAGAGAAAGAAATAACGGGAGGGGACCTTGAAACGCCCAGTCAAGTTGTTGTTGTTTCCGACGACCAACATATCGCCTCATTGACGGATAAAAAAGCGGAATTGTTTATGGAATTTACCGTTGAGTCCGGCATCGGATATCTTCCTGTTGAGATGAGGAAGAAAGAAAAACTTTCCGTTGGGACGATAGCCGTTGACGCCATATTCACGCCCATTAAAAACGTTAATTTTTCCGTGGAGAATATGCGTGTTGGAGAGCGGACAGATTATAATAAGTTGACCCTGGAAATAGAGACCGACGGCACCATGAGTCCGGAAAATGCCCTCGAGAGGGCCGCGATAATTTTGACCCAGCAAGCGTCGGTTATCGCCGGGTTGCCGTTGCCGGAACTTGTTGACGATAAGGAAGCGGAGCCTGTTGCGGAAAAGAAGACGAAATCCGCAAAGAAATAATTTTTCTATATGCGTAAGCGTAAAGCCGGCAGAAAATTTGGGAGGGAAACAAGTCAGCGAAGCGCGATGATGTCGCATTTGGCGACCGCCTTGGTCTTAAACGGGAAGATCCGCACTACGGAAGCGAAGGCGCGGGAACTCCGCCCATATGCAGAGAAATTGATATCTCGGGCGAGAACATCCAACCTTGCGGCGCGTCGGGAGGTTGCAAAAATCCTTCCACCGGCGGCTGTTAAGATCCTTATGAATGATATTGCTCCACGGATGGTTTCTCGTTCCGGCGGATATACGCGTCTTACGAAATTACCGCCCCGTCGTAGCGACGGCTCCCCGCAAGCGATTATTGAGATTTTATAATATATGGACCGCACATCAGTAACAATCGATGCTTCAGGAAAAAAATTAGGACGCGTCGCGTCTGAAATTGCGCGTATTCTGCGCGGGAAAGATAAGGCGACATTCGCGCCTCACAAGGACGAGGGGGCGAGCGTTGTTGTGGTTCACGTGGAAGATATAGAGTTTGCCAGAAACAAACAGCAAGCCAAGACATACTGGCGGCATTCGCAGCATTTGGGCGGCATTACGTTATCGAACGCCGAAAAATTGTGGAAAGAAAATAAACCGGAAGTATTGCGTCGTGCGGTTCGCGGAATGCTTCCCGCTAATCGTTTGCGGGCGCGAATGCTGAAGCGTTTGCGTATTATCACTCCGAAAGGATAATGAATTTTCGATATGGCTACTAAAAAAGCAACAACGAAATCGCCCCGGAAAACGAAAGAAAAACCAGCCAGCGCGAAAAAGAGCGTTGTGCTTGAAGCTGTTCCCAGCGCCGAGCAGGAATCTTTTGTGATACCGGAAGATAAGGTTTTGAAAGATCGGTATTATGCGGCTACCGGCAGGCGGAAAACTGCTATTGCCAGGGCGTGGCTTTTCACGAAAGGCGATCGCAGTATTTCTGTAAACGGCAAATCTCTGGAGGGTTATTTCCGGGGTAATGCGGATGTTATAGGTATCGCCGCTTCAGCGTTGAGCCGGATGAAAGTGACGGATAAGTTCAGGACGGTCATTACTGTTGCCGGCGGCGGCGTACATGCCCAGGCCGAAGCGATACGCCATGCTACGGCCCGCGCTTTGGTTGAATTCAATCCGGAGTTTCGAAAACGGTTGAAGCGTGCGGGATTTTTGACCCGGGATTCGCGTATGGTTGAGCGAAAGAAATTCGGTCATCGAAAAGCGCGACGTTCGCCACAGTGGCAGAAGCGCTAAAGATACCCTTTTGTTGTGGAAAATGAAATGTCCGCGTATCCGCGGACATTTTTTATAGACCAAAGAAGTTTTCCAGCGCCGGATTTGCAAGGAAATCGATCCTGTCCGGCATCAGCAGCGCGGTCAGCTCATTTTTTTGTATAGGGAAGGCCGATATAAAATCTTTTGCCAGCAACATATCATTTCTTCCTCCGCGTCCATCCAACTCCGACATATGCAATTCGCCGGCTGCGGTAAAAAGAACGTGTTCATTTTGGTGATGCCACCAGGCATTTTGGATCGGTGCGCTAAGACGGGTTATAAGTTCATTTGAATATGCCGCATGATCGGGATTGTGGGTTTCGGTAAGAAAATATACCGCAAGTTCGTTTTCGGCAATCATCAGCAGTTTGTCGGCGTCAGGAGAAAATATGGCGGTATGGATGTTATCTCCGGCCCGTTTCCATCCCTTTTCTTCAAATGAAAATATCCATATTGTTCCGTTTTTGTCCTGTGCGGCTACTGCGCGTTCGTTTTCGCTATGAGCTATAAGCGCGATATCCGAAGGATTCGGGACGGGGCTTGCCGCCAATTGCAGGAGTTCGTTCCCGTCGGGAAGGATACTCCAAAGAGTGCCTCCGGTATCGGTAAACACTATTCGTTTTCCGGAAATTGTCGCCGCGGAGATATTTCGTGCTATTTCTTTCAGCGTGAATGTATTGACGTCCGGGTTATAACGGGCCGACGCCAGTATTGTGGCGCCGTTCCGTTGTGCGATTGTTCCGACAACAAAGAGAGGGTCGTTCCCCGCGAATTTCACGTTCTGTATTCCCTGAATCGTTGCGGGAGGCGTCTGATCCGGAGCAATGGAGATGCGCAACGCGCGGTTTTTTTGTTGTATAAGGGCAGAAGCGCCATCATCCGACCAGGCCGTGGGGATATCGGGTATGTCGATATCGAGAAATATTGCTTTCGTGCGGTCCCATATTCGCGCCAGTCCTGTTTTTGTCAGTAGCGCGATTTTAGTGCCATCCGGAGAAACAGAAAAATCCACAATAGTTTCGTTGAGTTGGGGTATACCCTCAACAGTAGTCGGTTTTTCCGGACGCAACAGAGTGTTTATAAAGCGAAGCGTTTGCTGGGATTCTATCCGCACATCTTTCTCCCAGGGAATATATCCGTTTTTTTCTATTCGCACCCGCGTCTGTCCCGGCAGAAGATTTCGTATCAGGGCATCCGAAGAGAACGGAGCCATGTTTTTGCGTATCCCGCGATCGGTGATCGCGGAGCCGCCCCGCACATTCGTGTTTATGTAAAGAGCTCCCGTTTGTACGAATGTTGAGCGCGTTGTGTCAAAGCGCCATCCCTGCGCGTATAGCACAAGGGCCGGCGCGATTGCGGCAAAGAAGAATATCGATAAACAAATGGCGAATACGCGGGCTTTTGACATTATATATAGTATAGCGCACCTCAAATATGCTTGCGGGTATAGTGCCCCTGGGCTATGATTTGTTTGCTGGGGTTCGCAATTCGACCCTATTAATAGGGCTTTCTTTTATGGACACGAATCGTTTTCTTATTAAAGGCGGCACATCATTGCGGGGTGATGTATCCGTATGGGGTTCAAAAAACTCTGCGACAAAATTGATCGCGGCCTGTCTGCTTACCGAAAAAACATGCCGTATTGAAAATGTGCCGCGTATCGCCGATGTGTTTACGATGTTAAAAATTATCGAAGGAATGGGTGCGCGGGTTGAGTGGGAAGGTGAGCGGACGCTGCTTATTACCGCAGCTTCCATTGATCCTGGGCGCCTAGATCGCGATCTTGTCGGACATTTGCGCTCATCGGTCGTGCTACTCGGTCCTCTTTTTGGACGCTTTCATTCTGTTACATCACCGTATCCGGGCGGAGATAAAATAGGTGCCCGCCCGATAAATACGCATTTGCGGGCGTTTCGTGCGCTTGGCGCCGAGATTACTGAAAATCCCGATAGCGTTACTATCAATACAAAAAAGCCGATACACGGCGCCAAGGTCGTGTTGTCGGAATTGTCGGTTACCGCAACGGAGAATATTATTATGGCCGCAAGCCGTATTCCGGCAGAGACGACCATACACATTGCGGCGGCGGAGCCGAGTGTTCAGGACCTCATCGCGTTTTTGCAAAGCATGGGAGTTTCTGTTTCCGGTGCCGGTACGCATACAATCGTTATTCGCGGCAACGAGCAATTGGGTGGCGGCACATTGCGGGTGAGTCCGGATTATTTGGATGCGGGAACCCTCACTATTGCCGCCGTTGCCACAAAGGGGAATATCCGTATCCACGGGGCAAATCCCGATCATTTGCTGCTTGTTTTCGAGAAATTGCGGGCTATGGGCGCGGATATACGGGTTGAGGGCGATGTTATTGAAGTGGTTGCGGTTACCGGGCCCCTCAAGTCCGTAAGCATTCAAGCGATGGTGTATCCCGGCATACCGACGGATTTACAATCTATATTCGGCATTCTGGCGACCCAAAATCTTGGTACTACCATTATTCACGATCCGCTTTACGATGGAAGGTTCCGTTATATAGAAGAGCTGACCCGCATGGGAGCGAACGCGTTTGTTATTGATCCGCATCGGGCCCTAATTAACGGCCCCACGGCTCTCACAGGCGTTCCCATAAGCAGTTTGGATATACGTAGCGGCGCCGCGTTGGTTATCGCAGGGTTGGTTGCAAATGGCGAGACTTTGATTAATGATATCTATCAGGTAGAGCGTGGGTATGAGCGTTTCGATGAGCGGTTGCGCTCACTTGGTGCCGATATCCAGCGCGTTGAAGCGTAATTATGTCGTTATTCATAAAAAAAATCGGAATTGATCTTGGGACCACAAATTCACTTGTATTTGTGCCCGGTAAGGGCATTGTCTTGAACGAACCAACGGTTGTTGCCATTTCAACGACGGATAATAAAGTTCTTGCCGTCGGCGCGGAAGCAAAGGAAATGATAGGGCGGACTCCCGAGACCATTGTTGCGCATCGTCCCATGAAGGATGGTGTTATTTCTGATTATCGTATTACCGAAGCAATGCTCAGATATTTTATCAGCAGATCTGCGGGGTCTTGGCGTATTTTACGTCCCGATGTCATGGTTTCGGTTCCTGCCGGTATCACATCGACCGAGCGCCGTGCGGTTACGGAAGCGTCTGTGCGTGCGGGTGCGAAGGGCGCGTATGTCGTGAAAGAGCCGATCCTTGCCGCCATTGGTGCGGGTCTTCCCATTAATTCAGCATCCGGAAATATGATAGTGAATATCGGGGGTGGGACCACCGAGGTTGCGGTTATTGCTTTGGGCGGTATCGTAAGTTGGGCATCGGTGCGTGTCGCCGGAAATAAGATAGATCAGGCGATCGCAGATTATATAAAGAAAAAACATAATCTTGCGGTGGGTGAGCGTACTGCGGAAGTAATTAAAATGACGATCGGCAGCGCATTGGGTGAAAAAGGAAAAGAAGACAGTATGGAAATACGGGGTCGTGATCTTCTCAACGGGTTGCCCCGCACGATCGTCGTGAAATCGAATGAAATAACGGAAGCCATTGCGGAGCCGTTGCGTGAAATAATCCAGGCGGTAAAGGCGGTATTGCGCGAAACGCCGCCGGAACTTGCGGCGGATATAATCGAGCGCGGGATGACGGTATCCGGCGGGACGGCATTGTTGCGGAATCTCGATCGTTTATTGACTGAAGCAACGGGCGTGAATGCCGCCGTTGCCGATGAGCCGCTTTTGTGTGTTGCCAAAGGAACCGGTATCGCCATCGATAATTTGGATGCGTATAAAAAGAGTATAATCACGCGGAGGTAAAATTATGCATATCGGCATTCATGCCGGTACGGATCTTGCCGGGCAGCGAACGGGGGTTGAAGAGTATATATACCAACTTCTCCATTCGTTTCCGAGCGCCGGAGGGGCGTCCGGCCACACATTTTCTATATACGTGAGGAATTCCGCTGTACTGGGAGATGCGCCCAGTTTTTTTATTGAGAAACCTCTGCACTCGCCGTTTTTATGGACGCAAGGCCGTCTTATGCTGGAAACGCGTATCCGTCGTCCCGACATTCTGTTTGTCCCGGGACAAATCCCGCCATTATTGTCCGGTTGTCCGTATATAATGACGGTGCACGGTCTTGAGTTCTTGAGATATCCGGAAAAATATTCCTTTGCCAGGCGCTGGTATCTTCGCAATGGAACGATGGCGGCCTTGCGGCGCGCGCGCGGGATTATCGCGGTCTCCGATTCTACAAAAAAAGACCTGACGCATTTTTTTGGAATTGAACCGTCGCGTATCCGTGTTATACACCACGGGTACAGCGGCCCCCCCGACGAGGTCCGCGCCGGGGCGCCACAACAAGAGAAAGGAATTCCGTTCATGTTATACATCGGGCGTATTGAGACAAAAAAGAATGTTGATGGAATGGTACGCGCGTTCGAGATCTTCAAACGTGCAACCGGAGCGCCGCATCGTTTTGTGCTTGCAGGAAAAGACGGGTTTGGGAATGAGAAAATACGGCAGATGGCGCGTAAGTCTCCGTTCGCAGAAGATATTATATTCCGCGGGTACGTTACCCAAGAAGAGAAATGGCGGTTGCTTTCATCGTGTGGAGCTTTTGTGTTCGCAACGTGGTATGAAGGATTTGGCATGCCCATCCTTGAAGCTCAAGCCGCCCGCGCGCCGGTTATTACGTCCTCAGTGTCAAGTATGCCCGAAGTCGCCGGCGAAGGAGCGTTCCTGGTCGACCCCGCCCGGCCGGAAGAAATAGCGAAGGCGATCGAGGTTGTTCTGGAGAACGAAGAGCGGCGCGCCGGATTGATTGAGGCCGGACAGGCAAATCTTGTCCGTTTCAGTTGGAAAAAATGCGCGCAAGAAACATTAGACGCAATAGTATCTTCATGAAAGTCGCATTAGCACACGATTATCTTCTCAGGTTCGGTGGCGCAGAGCGCGTGCTTCAGGTTTTGCATGAAATGTTCCCTGACGCTCCCATATATACGTTGTTATGGGACGAGTCTCGCATGCGGCAATTCTTTCCGAATGCGAAGATCCGCACATCATCTTTAGCTCGCGCGCCCTGGTTTTTAAGAAAATCGCCGCGCAGGCTCTTGCCGTTCATTCCGCTTGCGGTTGAAGGGATGGATCTCTCCGGATACGATCTGATAATTTCTTCCTCATCGGCTTTTATAAAAGGGATCGTGACGCGAAGCCACGCGGTCCATATTTCGTATTGTCATGCGCCATCGCGTTTTTTGTGGGAGTGGACGCACGAATATTTGAAAGAACGTCCTCCTCACATTATTGTCCGTCCGTTCGTGACATTATTGCTGAATTATTTACGCATGTGGGATGTGAATGCCGCGGCGCGGGTGGATTCGTTCGTGGCGAATTCCCAGTTTACCGCAAGCCGTATTTTGAAGTATTATCGCAAGCCGGCCCGCGTTGTATATCCGCCGGTACGCGCTGTAATGCGTGCGGCGTTGCATCATACGGTGCCGTCGGGAGAATTTTTCCTTATTGTTTCGCAGCTGGTTCCCGCAAAAAAACTCGATATCGCAGTGCAGGCATTCCGAAAATTGGAAGTTCCTCTTGTTGTTATCGGGGACGGGCCTGAACGGGATAAGCTTGCGCGTTTGGCCGGCAAAGACACAGTTTTTACGGGACGTCTCAGCGATGAGGCAACCGACGCGTTTTTTGCCGCTTCAAGCGCGTTCGTATTTTCCGGAGAAGATGATTTTGGCATTGCGCCTGTTGAGGCAATGCTGCACGGCAAACCGGTTTTGGCTTTGCGCAGAGGCGGGGCTCGTGAGACCGTGGCGGAGGGCAGGACCGGCGAATTTTTTGATGCCCCTGACGTCGAAACGCTTGCCGACGGCGTCCGCCGCTTGCGTGAAAATATACGCGCCGGGAAATATGATCCCGAAGTAATACGCGCTCACGCGGAACGCTATTCGAAAGACGCTTTTATTACAGGTATCCAAGCGGCTATTCGTGATGCGTATGAGCAAGAGGGCGTTTCGTTGTTCGAGTCTCTGCCGGGTGGTACCATGGAGAGCGGAGTATAGATATTCAGGCAGGAATACCTGCCTTTTCTCTTTTTTATGTTGTACGGAAATCTTCGAGTTCGCTCATATTTTGAGAATATTGCAAAGAAGAACCGTCTGGCCCATGCGTATTTATTTTATGGTCCGGATGGCGTCGGCAAACGCTCATATGCGGTTGAGCTTGCGCAAGCCATTCTCTGTCCCGATGCGGGGGAAGGAGCGCATGTCTCTGATGAATGCCGCGCGTGTTTCGCTGTGGCAGCCGGTTCATACCCGACGGTATATTTTATACGACCCGAAGGTGATGGTGGCCGGCCGCTTATATCAGTTACCGCGATACGAGCTTTGCGAAGAGCCCTCACGCTTAAGGCGTTTGTTGGAGAGAAGCGGGTCGTTATCGTGGATGGTGCGGAATATATGAACAGGGAGGCGGCGAACGCCTTTTTGAAAACGTTGGAAGAGCCGTATCCGGGCATTCATTTTTTTATGATAGTAGCATCTCTTGCTGCGCTGCCCGAGACAATCATTTCCCGCTCTGAACGCGTGCGTTTTACGCTTCTATCCGATGCGGATGTCGTTTCTGTTCTCAAGGGCCGCGGCGCAACAGAAAAACAGGCGATGTCCGTTGCTAAATATTCATTCGGGCGTCCCGCATGGGCGGCGCGGTATTATGAGGATGAAAAACTGCTGGCCGCCGCAGAAGTTTCCGTGAAAGATGTCCGATCCCTGGTTTCTCCATATTTGAGCATGCGCATGAAGGTTGCTGCGGGATTTCCGACGGATGCTCAGGAGGCCGCACTATCCCTGCAGCGTTGGATATTGGCGCTTGGTGACGTGCTTAAGAAACAGGTCCGCGACGGTGACGATAAAGCAGTTATAACGGCACGGTTTCTGTCCGATTGTTTCCGCCTCGCATCGACAATAAAGAATACGAATGCCAATCCGCGTCTCGCGCTTGAAAGTATTGTGTTTTCGCCCATCCCTCAATACAATTAAAGAATGCAAACAGCCTTTAAGATCATCGTTATATCCTTTTTTATCGCCTTGGTAAGCGCCGGGGTCGGTTTTTTGTTGAAGGGCGGCGGCGGGACGACATCCGGTCCTTCCGGCCCGTCCGCGCCCGTAAGCGGTTCCGGTATCCTGTATTCTGAGGATTTTGGCGAGACGTGGGTGCAGCGTTCGGAAGTTGCGGCCGGACAAAATCTTTCCCGGTACAATATTCTGGAAATCGTGATACACCCGAAAAATACGTCCGTCGTATACGCGGGGACGGAAGGCGGGGGTTTGTATCGCTCTTTGGACGCGGGAGTAAAATGGGAGCCTGTTGATGACGAGAATGATATTTTATCCAATCGCGCAACTATACGTTCTATAGCCGTTGACCCCGATGATCCCCAAAAAATATTTGTAGCGATTTTTCAGGGAGCTCGCGGGAGCATTTTGCGCAGCGATGACGGCGCAAAGAGTTTTGCCGAAGTGTATTTTACGACACGCGATAAGATTGGGGTCAATTCGGTCGTGATAACGCCGGCAAATCACGACCAGATATTCGTGGGGACGGATGATGGATTGGTCCTGCAAAGCGCCAACCGCGGTGAATCGTGGAAGCGCGTGAGCGAATTTACTACGCCGGTCAAGAAATTATACCAACTACCTTCAGGTGCGTTGCTTGCCGTTGTAAATACGAAAGGTTTGGTTCGCAGTGAGGACGGCGGGATAACGTGGGCGGAGAGCAAAGATACCGAATACGGGAAGCGCCTCAACTCTTTTATGAACGGAACGAATATTGAATATCTTGCAGCCGACAGACAAAATCCGAATACTATTTATTTGGGCACGGGATACGGAATTTTGCGCAGCAGGGACGGCGGCGTATCATTCGAAGCCCTTCCGATAGTCATTCCGCCGAAATCTCTTCCGGTTGTTGCTGTCGGCGTTGACCCCACGAATTCACAGAACATACTTGTGGCGGTGGGCAACGCTATTTACAGGTCGGTTGATGGTGGCGAGCATTGGAGCCCGCATATGGCGCCTACCGATAAACGCATCCGTATTCTTACAATGTTTCCGGATAACGGTCATAAGATCCTTGCCGGAATAAGCAAATAATATGTTGGCTCAAGACGCAATTAAAACACTCGATACTCGTATCGGGGAAATAAAACAGGTATTAACCCAGGAGTTGCATGCGCTTCGCACGGATAGAGCGAATCCGACCATGGTTGAAGATATCCAGATAGATGCGTACGGTTCTCGTATGCGCATTAAGGAGCTCGCATCCGTTACTATTCCTGAACCGCGCGTTATCGTTATTCAGCCGTGGGATACGGCAAACACCGCTTCCATCAGTAAAGGGCTCGAGGTGTCGGATATAGGAACGTCGCCCGTGGTCCAGGGAAATATTATACGCGTGGTGCTTCCGCCGATGACGGAGGAGCGGCGCAAAGAATTAACAAAAGTAGTCCATAAAAAGGTGGAGGAAGCGAAAATAGAATTGCGGCAGGCGCGTGAAGAAGCGTTGAAGGAAATAGACGCGCAGGAAGAAGCGGGCGGCATAAGCGAAGACGAAAAGTTCCGGCTCAAAGACGAGACGCAAAAGAAAATCGACGCGGCTCAGCAGCATTTGGTGGATACGGGAGCGGGAAAAGAAAAAGAAATATTAACGGTCTAGGAGATATCATATGATTTTTACCATTATTCTTTTTATAGCGGTTCTTGGCGTGCTTGTATTCGCTCACGAGTTCGGGCATTTTATCGCGGCAAAACGCGCCGGTGTTCGCGTTGATGAGTTCGGGTTCGGTTTCCCCCCGCGCGTGTGGGGCAAGCAGGTTGGAGAAACTCTATATTCGATAAATCTTATTCCTTTGGGCGGGTTTGTCCGTGTGTGGGGTGAGGATGGCGATGGGAACGATGATCCCCGGAGCTTTGTCCAGAAACCGTTTTTTGTCCGGCAGGGTATTTTACTTGCCGGCGTTGCAATGAATTTTGTTCTTGCGATATTTTTGTTTTCGCTCATTTATGTTATCGGCGTTCCAAGCAGCGTGTCTGACGACGCAGCCATTCCGGATGCCCGGGTGTTTATTTCCGGCGTTGCGCCCGGCTCTCCCGCCGAAGAAGCCGGTTTGCGTACGAATGACATGATAACTTCGATAAGTGTGCGGGGTGCGGAATATGCGGTGACGAAGGTAACTGAAACACAGCAGGTCATTGCCGGCCATGCGGGCATGACGCTCGGGATGGAAATTTTGCGCGGCAAAGAGCGCACGCATATTGAGGTGACGCCGCGGGTTTCGCCTCCGGAGGGTGAAGGACCCCTTGGAGTGCAATTATTGCGGGCAGGAACAGTTATGTATCCCTGGTATGAGGCGCCATGGCGGGGATTTTGGACAGCGACATCCATGAGCATTACGTTGGTTGAGGGTACCGCCGCTATTTTCGGTCAGTTGTTCACGACCGGCACTTTGCATGAGGGCGTTGGCGGACCGTTGGCGATATTTTATTTCACGGGGCAGGCGAGTGCGCTTGGCTTTGCGAACCTGTTGAGTTTCATGGCCATCATCTCTTTGAATCTGATGATCTTAAACGCCTTACCCATTCCAGCGCTTGATGGCGGCCGCGCCTTCATAGCGCTTCTTGAGAGGCTGCGAAATAAAAATTTTTCGCAACGGGCGTTGGTGCTTGTGAATGGGACGGCGTTTGTGCTTCTTCTGGCGTTTGCTACGATGGTCACGATACTCCGTGATTTACCGCGTTATTATCTATGAAACAAAGCTCATTTTTTGCGAAAACCAGGAAAGAAACCCCGAAGGATGCCGTTATGGCAAGCCATAAATTAATGTTGCGCGGTGATTTTATAGATCAGCTTGCGGCGGGTATTTATACGTTACTACCGCTTGGTTTGCGCGCGCATCAGCGCATTTTGTCCATAATACGGCAGGAGCTGAACGCAATCGGAGCACAGGAGCTGACTATGCCGGCGCTGCATCCCAAAGCCGTGTGGGAGAAAACGGGGCGGTGGGAGGCATACAAGGGTGAAATGTTCCAGTTTGAAGATAAGTCGGGACATTGGTTCGGGCTCGGGCCAACGCACGAGGAAGTTGTGACCGTTATTGCGGGCGCCCGCATTAGTTCGTTCCGCGATCTGCCGGTTGCGCTGTATCAGATACAGACAAAATTCCGCGATGAGGCGCGACCGAAAGCGGGATTATTGCGCGGCAAAGAATTCATTATGAAAGATTTGTACAGCTTTCATGCCACACGCGAGGACTTCGACAGGTTTTATGAGGAAGTAACAAGGGCATACCTTAAGATATTCAAACGGTGCGGCCTCGAGGCGTTCCCGGTGCAGGCTTCGGGCGGCGAGTTCACAAAAGATGTCACCCGTGAGTTTATGGTGAAGAGCGAAGCGGGCGAGGATATTACGCTTATTTGTGATCATTGCGCATGGGCGGCGAACAAGGAGATCGCAGAAACGTCAAAAAAGAATTGTCCGGAATGCGGGGAGAAGGTGAAAGAATATAAAACCGTTGAGGCGGGACATATATTCCATTTAGGAACGAGATTTTCCGAAAAACTTGGCGCATATTTCCTTGACGAGAACGGAAAGCGCCATCCCGTTATTATGGGTTGTTATGGTCTTGGAACTACCCGCATTATGGCAACCATTGTCGAAGTGAACCACGATAAGGACGGTATTGTATGGCCGGGCGAGGTCGCTCCGTTCGATGTGCATATCCTTGCGCTGGGTAGCGGAAATGCCGTTCGTCAGGAAGCCCAGGCCCTGGAATCGCATTTACAAGGCGAGGGAATAGGCGTACTGTATGACGATAGAGAGGTCACCGCAGGCCAAAAGTTCGCGGATGCGGACCTCATAGGCATCCCGCTGAGGGTTGTTGTGAGCGAGAAGACTATGGCGCAGGGTATGGTAGAAGTGAAGCATCGGGCTGAAGAGGAAGCGAAATTGGTGACCCGCGGGGAAATGTTCAATATCGCAACAAACCATCGCAACAGAACACGAAATCATGAAACAGGCGATTCGAAAAATTAAGAGTCTTTTTTCGCAGGATGTCGGCATAGATCTCGGGACCGCAAATACGCTTGTGTATGTGCGGGGGAAAGGCATTCTTATCAATGAACCATCCGTCGTCGCGGTGAACAAGAAAACGAATCAGGTGTTGGCGATAGGGAACGAGGCTCGTAAAATGGTGGGACGCACGCCGGCGCATATTGTCGCAACGCGCCCGCTTACCAAAGGCGTTATTTCCGACTTTGAAGTTACGGAACAGATGTTATCGCATTTCTTTTCGCGCGTACGCGAACACGCTCGAACGCCCTTTAGCCGTCCGCGTACCGTTATAGGGATCCCATCCGGTGTTACCGAAGTTGAAAAACGCGCCGTCGAGGACGCCGCAAAGAATGCCGGCGCGCGTGAAGTGTACCTTATTGAAGAGCCGATGGCCGCGGCTATCGGTGCCCGTCTTCCGGTTCAGGAAGCATCGGGGAGCATGATAGTCGATATCGGGGGCGGCACCACCGAGATCGCCGTCATTTCGCTTGGCGGCATCGTTGCGTTCCGTTCGTTGCGTATTGCGGGGGATCGTCTCAGCGATGATATCGTGCATTTTGCCCAGGAAGAAATGAAAATGATATTGGGAGAGCGCACCGCCGAGGAAATAAAAATAGCAACGGGCTCTGCGATGGAATTGGGAGAGACGCTTTCGGCGCCCATGCGCGGTCGCGACGTGCTTACCGGTTTGCCCAAGGAAATATTGATAAGCGATGCGCATATCAGGCGCGCCATTGCGCGCTCCGTGTACGCTATTGTTGAGGCCATCAAGGCGACCATCGAAGAAACGCCTCCCGAACTTGTTGCGGACATTATGAACCGCGGTATTACGCTTGCCGGTGGTGGTTCGCTTTTGCGGAATCTTGATCGTCTTATTGCCCAGGAGACGCTTATGCCGGTGCATGTTACGGAGGATCCGCTTACTGCTGTGGTCCGGGGCACAGGTATTGTTCTTGAGAATATCGACGAGCTTTCCGAAGTTTTGGTAAGCGCCGATACGGCTGCTATCCCAATGTCATGACATGAGACGGCAAAGTTCCAACGCGGTATATTTTATTGTCGTGTGTGCCATTATTTTTTTGGCACTTTTTTACATTTCAGGAGGAAAGAAAATCGCGCATTCGGTTTTTGATTCTTTGTTTACCCCCATATTAAAGCGTGTTGACGATGCCGGCGGGCAGGAAAGATCGCGGGCGGTTTTGGAAGAGGATAATCGCCGCCTGCTCGAAGAAAATATACTTTTGACGCAAAAATTGGGAGCGGCTCAGGCGGCGCTCAAGGATGCGAGTATTGGGAACGCATCCGGAATGCGGCGTCTCGATGCGCGCATTTTGTGGCACAGTCCTTTTCCGGGTAAACAAACCGTGCGGTTGGATAAGGGTACCGCAGACGGCGTTGAAGTTGATATGCCGGTCGTGTCCCTGGGAGGAGCATTTTTCGGCAAAGTTATTGCGGCGTCGCAGAATAACTCCGATGTCGTTGTGGTGGGCGATCCGTCGCTTCGTGTGAGCGTTGATGTGGCGGGCTCTAGCGGCCTTCTGGAAAGTTCCGGGGAAGGTCTTTTTGTTGCGTTGGTCGGACGCGATGCCCGTGTTGAGGAAGGTGCCATTGTCCGAACAGCCGGACGCGGCGACGCCATTTCGCAGGGGCTTCTGGTGGGCAGGGTGAGCCACGTGGATTCGCGCGGCGCAGACCCGTTCCTTGGCATTAGCGTTGTTCCGTTCGCAGACACGTTTAGCGAGAGCGTCGTGTTTATTGTTTTATGACGCTTATTTTTGCTGCATTCATTGTTATTTCTCCTTTCCTCGATGTTCTTCTTGCGCAAAGCGGAGTTTCTTTTTTTCGTATTACGCCTATTGCGGTGGCGGTGGGCGCCTCATATGATTTCCGTCGTCTTGCGGTCGCCATTGTATTTGCGAGCGTGGTATTTGCGGGAGCAAGCCCGAGCGCGGAGGCTGCCGCCTTATTTTTTGCGTTTGTGCCCGCGCTCGTATATGTCGCGCGTCCCGTATTGTCTTTTTTGTCCCGTTATTGGGTGAACGGGATACTTTTTATTCTTGGTTTTGGTGTTGCATATGCGAGTGCGGCGTATGTGGTTGTTGCCGGCGGGTCGCCGGTTCTCTATGCCGTTGTGCGCGCGGCGGGAGCGCTTGTTATGTCGGTGTTGTTCGCATTCCTATGCGCCACTGTTCTTGAGCGCCTCCGTAGAAAACGTTCTTATGAGATTTCGTTTTACTGAGTTTGAAGAATTTTATTCCGATATGTCGCATAAGCGCGAGAATGCGGATATGCGGCTTGAGGTGCCCATGAGCAAGCGGACGCCGTATATTTTTTTTGGCGTCATTTCGCTCGTTATCGGTTTGTTTTGGGTGCGTGCAGGATATTTATCGCTGTGGCAGGGACAGGAGTTTTCCGTTCTTGCGGCGCGCAATACCGAGCGCATTTTCCCGATTCTTTCACCTCGAGGTATTATGTACGACCGCACCGGAGAAGCGCTTGTCGAGAATACTCCGTCTTTCCGTCTCGTTGTTGACCGCAGTCGTATGCCCAAGGATAAGGCGCTTCTGGAAGAACAGTTGGGTCGTATCGGTTCGGCGCTTGGCGCCAATATCGATATGTTGACCGAGCAAATGATGCGGGCCTCCGAAACACCGTATTTCATACTTGCGCGCGGCGTGTCCCAGGAAAGCGCGGTCGCTCTTTCTATACTGCAGTACGAGGAAAATATGCTCTGGATAGACGTTGAGACCGTTCCTGAACGCGCGTATGTTGACGGCAAAATATTCTCGCACGTCATCGGGTATACGGGGGAAATGTCAAAAGATGATCTTGTATCGTATCCGGGCGCGTTTGCGACCGAAGAGATAGGGAAGAACGGCATCGAGTCGTCATACGACGATATTTTACGCGGCGTTACGGGCAAGAAAGTGTTTGTGGTGGATTCCCGTGGGCGTACCGACCGAAGTTTTGTCGGACGCGAGACAGAAAGCGGAACAAATATCCGTCTCGGTATCGATGCCGCATTGCAGCGGGTATTGTATGCATCTCTGGAGCGCGAAACTCGGCGTGCCGGCGCAACGTCCGGTGCAGCCGTGGCCATTGACCCGCGCGACGGCTCGGTGCGCGCGCTTGTGAGTTTCCCAAGCTATGATAATAATCTTTTTGCGCGCGGTATCAGCAGCGCGGAATATTCAAAGATTGCCGATGATGCCCGCAAGCCTCTCTTGAATCGTGCGGTAAGCGGCGTGTATCCGGTGGGTTCCACCGTGAAGCCGGTCGTTGGTCTCGCGGCGTTGTCCGAAAACGTCATTAATGCTTCACGACGCATCAGTGATCCTGGTTTTATATCCGTTCAGAATATATACGACCCGTCTATCGTATATACGTTCCGTGATTGGAAAGCCCACGGAAGCGTGAATTTCACTGAAGCGATAGCCGAATCCTGCGACGTTTATTTTTATACTGTCGGAGGCGGGTATGGAGATATCAAGGGACTCGGTATTGAACGCCTTTCCAATTGGTTAAAAAAATTCGGATTTAACGAAAAAACCGGCATCGATATCCCGGGAGAGAAAAGCGGGCTTGTGCCAACACCGGAGTGGAAGGAAAAAGAAAAAGGCGAGCCGTGGGTGTTGGGTGATACATATCACGTATCCATCGGGCAAGGTGACCTTCTCGGCACGCCTCTCGAATTGGCCGTTGCCACGGCCGCTATCGCCAATGGCGGCACGCTTCTGAAGCCGCATATTGTGGACGCGGTTTTGAGGCATGACGGCGGCGAGGATAAGGTTCCCTCCGAGATCATACGCGCTATCGATGCTTCTTCTTCCAATATTGGGCTTGTAAAAAAAGGTATGCGCGCAACAGTAGCATCGGGCGAGGGAACCGCAAAGATGCTTTCCCAGGTTCCGGTTTCCGTTTCGGCAAAAACAGGAACGGCCGAAGTGGGTTCCAAGCGCACGCATGCGTGGCTCACGGCATTTGCCCCGTCCGAGAACCCGGAATTAGTGCTCGTCATTCTTGTCGAACATGGAGGTGAGGGAAGCGCGGTCGCAGCGCCCGTTGCGCGTGATGCCCTGAGCGCGTATTTCGATAAGGAGTGATGGGGGGAAGTGTGTGTATGAAGCGTCTTGACATGAAGGGGCTTCTCGATAACAATTTACATATTACGCCCCTGGCTTCTTGTGCCGGAGGCGCTCAATTTTAAGATTATGCCTACAAACTATATTACAAAAGCAGGGTTGAGCCGGCTCAAAAAGGAGCTTGAAGAGCTCAAAACAACAAAGCGTCTGGAAATAGCCGAGAAGCTCCAACGTTCTATTGCGTTCGGGGATCTTTCGGAAAACGCCGAATATCAGGAAGCAAAAGAAGAGCAGGCGTTTCTGGAAGGCCGTATCGAGGAGCTGGAAGCTGCGCTCGAGAACGCCGCGATCATCGATGATAAACAACGGCCTCCGCTTGGCGGTCCACGCGTGGTATCGTTGGGTTCAACGGTCGTGGTGGAACCGGTTAATCCATCGGGCCCAAAGATGAAATTTACTATCGTGGGTTCAGAGGAAGCATCGCCTTCCGAGGGCCGCATTTCCAACGCTTCACCGTTGGGTATGGTGTTGCTTGGCCATAAGTCCGGAGATGTTGTTGCCGCACATACCCCGGGAGGGCAGAAGCAGTACAAGATAACGAATATTGAGTAGTTACGAAGCGCGGCCCTCTTCTTTAAGGAGGGCCGTTTTCGTATCCCAAAAGAAAATACGATATAATGGTTTTGTATGTCCCAGCTTGATGATCTAATTTCGCAACGCCGTAAGAAACGCAACGAATTGCGGTCGTTGGGGGAGAACCCGTATCCCGCAAAAACAAAACGGACGCATTCGCTTGCCGTCGCGCTTGCTTCTTTTGGCGCGCTCTCAAAAGCAAAGAAAAAAGTATCTCTGGCCGGCCGGATTATGCTTGCGCGTCCCTATGGCGCAATAACGTTCATGAAAATAAATGACGGGACCGGCGAGATACAGTTCTTGTTCCGAATGAAAGAGTTGCCGGAAAAGCAGCGGGCAATAGTGCAATGCGTGGATATCGGCGATTTTATTTCGGCAACGGGCGTATTGCTGCTCAGCAAAACTGGCGAGAAAACACTCGAGGTGTCGTCGTTGTCCGTGCTTGCAAAAGCGTTGCGTCCTCTGCCGGATAAATGGCACGGTCTTGCGGATGTTGAAGAGCGTTTTCGCAGGCGCTATCTGGATACGCTTATGGATAAGGATGTTAAAGCGCGTTTTGAATTGCGTGCAAAAATAGTGACTGCGGTGCGCAGCGAATTTGTGCGTGACGGGTTCCTTGAGGTTGAGACGCCCATACTGCAGGGCGTTCCGGCAGGAGCCGCAGCCCGTCCGTTCAAAACGCATCTCACGGCGCTGGATATTCCGCTGTATTTGCGCATCGCGCCCGAATTGTATTTAAAAGAACTTCTGGTGGGCGGATATGAGAAAGTGGTTGAGTTGGGCCGTCTTTTCCGCAATGAAGGCATGGATACCACGCATAACCCCGAGTTTACGAGTGTTGAGGGGTATTGGGCATATCAGGATGCCGAAGGTCTTATGAAATATCTTGAGAGGTTCCTCATGCGCGTGCTTGATGTTTCGGGCATTGGCAGGACAACGCATTTCCGTGAACACAAAATAACGTGGAAGGCGCCCATCGCGCGCAAAGATTTCCGCGAGCTTGTAAAACAGCATTCGGGTATCGATATCGCTAAAGCCACAATGGACGAGATGCATGCCGCACTTGTCTCGCATGGTATTGAGCCGCCAAAAATAAAAACAGAAGGGGAGTATTACGAGATGCTGTTCAAGAAACTTTGCCAAAGTCATCTTATACAGCCAACATTCGTAACCGGGCATCCGTTGGCGCTCTCGCCCTTGGCAAAAGCGCGTGAAGACGGTTTGTTCGCAGATCGCTTTCAGCTTGTTGTGGGGGGTTTTGAACTTATCAATGCGTACAGTGAACTTAATGATCCCGAGGAGCAGGCCGCTCGGTTTGAAAAATCGCAGGCAGATGTGGATAAGGGTTCGGGCGAGGCACAGCGGGGAGATGAAGAATTTGTGGAAGCACTTGAATATGGCATGCCGCCCGCGGCTGGTTTTGGCATCGGCATTGACCGGCTTGTTATGGTGCTCACGAATGCGTCGAATATTCGAGAAGTTATTTTGTTCCCCACAATGCGCCCGAAAGATAAGTAAAAATGATCTTGAAAATACCGATGTGAGGAACGCGGCAGTTAAAAATCCATAGGCAAAATGAAACTAATTCTTGCGACAACGAATCCGGGGAAATTGCGGGAAATGCGGGAGATATTTGCCAAGCTCCCCATAGAAACCGTCTCGCTCGAGGAACTTGAGGATACGGACAAGGTTGAGGAGAATGGGAAAACGTTTCTCGACAATGCGCTCATCAAAGCGCGTTATTTTTCGCAAAAATATAATATGCCGTCCCTTGCCGATGACGGCGGTCTGGAAATAGATGCGCTTGGCGGTGAACCCGGCGTTCTCACGCGCCGCTGGCCAGGGTATGAGGCAAGCGACGAGGAGCTTATAGAGCTTGCGCTTGAAAAACTCAAAGGTATCCCATATCAAAAGCGGACAGCCCGCCTCACAACGGTCGTTGTTATCGTGTTCCCGGACGGTTCATTCCTGCAGGGTTCTTCTGCGCGCGACGGTATTATTGCCGAGACGCCTCATACAAAGCGCGATGCGGGATATCCGTTCCGTTCGCTGCATATAATTCCCGAACTGAACAAATACTATATTGAACTCAACGAGGAGGAGCATGCGCGCATGAACCATAGGCGCGAAGCGCTCACGGAGTTGAGCGAAAAATTTGCCGCAGCGCTCGGCATTTGAAAGCTTCCGGCCTTTGGGCTATTCTAATGGAGGCTGGAGGTATAATTTTTTATGATTGATATTAAACTTCTTCGGGAAAATCCGGATATCGTGCGCGATGCGGCCGTGAATAAAGGCGTGTCCGTGGATGTTGACCGTATTATTTTACTGGACAAGCAGCGCCGGGAATTGCTTGGCGAGGCCGAACAAATGCGTGCCAAACAAAAGAAAGAAAGCAGCGAGTCGGCGCGCGAAGCGATGCAGGAACTCAAGGCGTCCATTAAAGAAAAAGAAGACGTGATTGCAAAGATAGATGAGGATTTAAATTGGCTTTTGCTTGAGCTGCCCAATATCCCTTCAGCCGATGTTCCCGACGGCAAAAGCGAGGAAGACAATGTTGTGGTGCGTGAAGTTGGTGAGCGCAAGAAGTTTGATTTTAAGCCGCTTTCATATATTGAGCTCGCCGAAAAACACGAACTTATAGATACCGAGCGCGCCGCGAAGGTCTCGGGTTCCCGTTTCGGTTATCTTTTGCGCGAGGCCGCCCTGATGGAAATGGCGCTGGTGCGTTATGCGTATGAGCAGCTTTTGCCCGAAGGATTCGTGCCGGTCATTCCGCCCGTTATGATAAAGCCGGACGTTTACCGCGGCATGGGACGTCTTACGCGCTCGCAGGAAGAAGAACGGTATTATTTGCCCGCAGACGATATGTATCTGGTGGGCAGTTCGGAACATACCATCGGTCCGTTGTTCAAAGACGAGATACTCGATCCAAAAAAATTGCCCATGCGGTTCGTCGGGTTCTCAACGTGTTTTCGCCGCGAGGCCGGCTCATACGGAAAGGACACCAAGGGTATTTTGCGCGTGCACCAGTTCGACAAAGTGGAAATGTTCGTGTTCACAACGCCTGATGAGTCATTTGCCGAGCTGGAGCGGCTGGTAGGCTGGCAGGAGAAGCTCTACAGGGGTCTGGGTATTCCGTATCGTATTGTATCTATCTGTAAGGGCGATATGGGCTTCACCGATGCCAAACAGTACGATGTTGAAGCGTGGTTGCCCGGACAGAACGATGGGTTGGGACAATATCGCGAAACGCATTCCGCTTCCAATACGACCGATTTTCAGGCGCGGGGTGAGAATATCCGTTTCCGGAATAAAGAAGGCAAAACCGAATATGCGCATATGCTGAATGCGACCGCGTTGGCGCTTGGCCGTACCATCATCGCATTACTCGAGAATTATCAGCAGAAGGACGGTTCCATTGTAGTGCCGGAGGCCTTGCGTCCGTATACCGGTTTCGATACAATCCAGTAGGTATTATTTTAATTTTTTGATTTTTTATGTTGGGCCTAAGCGATCTGAAAGTGGGAACCGTCTTTGTTTTGGACGGTGAGCCCTGGCAGGTGCTTGAAACGCAGTTCGTGAAGATGGCACAGCGCACGGGACACGTGCAGGCAAAGATCCGCAACCTCAAAACCGGTGCGGTTCTTAACCGTTCGTTCAAGCAGGCGGACCGCGTTGAGGAAGCGGATGTCGAGAACGTGAAGTGCATGTTCGTATATGCGCATCGCGGCAGATATGTTTTTACGGAAATAGCGAATACTAAGAACCGTTTTGAGTTTACCGAAGAGCAATTGGGCGACGACAGATATTATCTGCGCCCGAATTTGGAACTCGTTGCGTTGCGTTTCGACGGGCAGTTCATGGCCATTATCCTTCCTCCGAAAGTTGATCTGAAAGTTGTTGAGGCGGCTCCGGGCGTGCGCGGCAATACTGCGCAGGGCGCCACGAAGACCGTGAAACTTGAAAGCGGGCTTGAGGTTACGGTGCCGCTTTTCATTGAACAGGACGAGATTATCCGCGTGAACACAAAGTCAGGAGAATATGTGGAGCGCGTGAGTTAATGGCGCGCCTGCAGGAAAAAAGTAAAAACCCGCGCATTGTGCGGGTTTTTTGTTCAGTTCTTTTTGGAGCGGTATGTTGCCCTCACGATGAGGGAGAGCAGCGCGCCAAGCGGCTGAGCGAAGACGTGTGCGATTGCCGCACAAAGGCGTATCAGGAATTTTGGGATTGCCAGGAGCGCCCTGACAAGAAAGCGGAATATCCTGCTGCGCGTATGCAGCCAGAGAACAACCGAAATGGCGGTGCCGACAACAAAGAAGTAGAGCGAAAAGGTCACGGTGACCCATCCGCCGACGGCGCCCAGCAGAAAGAGCAGTTTGTGCCCAAGCGTCTGAGGCGCTTCCGAGAGGAACCAGAAGAGGCGCGTCGCCATGAAACCGGCGGGCAGCCAGGTTATAATGGCAAGTAGCAGCCACGCATTGATGCCAAGAATCTCTGCGTCAAGCGATGGCATTGCGGTATCTCCTTATTTTGCGGGAGCCGATATCTACGTTGTACAATCATGCCTCAGGAACGTCAACCTAAAACATGGATAGAAATATCAAGATCCGCGTTATTGTCGAACGCGTATTCGTTCCAGACGCTCGTTCCCGATAAAAAAATAATGGGGGTCATTAAGGCGAACGCATACGGGCACGGTTTGCCGCAAGCGGTGGAGATCCTTGAGCAGTCGGGTGTCGTCTGGTACGGCGTTGATTCTCTGGATGAGGCGCTTGCCGTTCGTGAGGCGGGCGGCACAAAACCGGTGCTTATTTTGGGCTATACGCCACGAGAGCGCGCGCACGAAATTGTCTTCAATGAATTCCGGCAAAGCGTTTATGATATCGATATGCTTCGGGTACTTTCGGCGGCCGCGCAAACCGTCTCCAAAAAAGTTTTTGTGCATTTAAAAATAGAGACGGGAACGAATCGCCAGGGCGTGCGTACAGATGAACTCGCGCCGTTCATTGAATTTTTCAGATCGGATGTGAATGTTGTTGCCGAAGGCGCGTACACGCATTTTGCGGACGTTGAAGATTCTGCCGGAGAAGGATATGCCGCGGGGCAGCTGGCGGAGTTTGCGCGTGCGATCGGGGCCTTACATGCCGGTGGCATACAACCCGCCATGTGCCATGCGGCTTCAACCGCCGCAATATTGCTTCTGGGCGGGTCTCATTTTGATATGGTCCGTTTGGGTATCGGTTTATACGGTTTGTGGCCGTCGGCTGCCGTGGAAAAAACATTTCAGGCGACCGGGCGGCGTTTTGATCTTCAACCTGTTTTGCGATGGAAAACGATCGTTGCGCAGGTAAAATCCGTTCCTTCCGGCGCGGCCGTGGGATACGGTCTCAGCGAACGTGTGACGCGCGATTCCCGCATCGCCATTATTCCCGTGGGATATTACGACGGAATTGACAGGGGACTGTCTTCTCTGGGCGAGATGCTTATTCACGGTATGCGTGCAAAAATAATCGGACGCGTATGCATGGATATATGTATGGTGGATGTTACCGATATCCCGAATGTGAAAGCCGAAGACGAGGTGGTTATCATCGGTTTTCAGGAAGCCGAACAGATGCGCGCAGAAGAACTTGCGGCACGGGCCCAAACCATACACTATGAAGTGGTTGCGCGCATTAATCCGTTTATCCCGCGCAGAATTGTGGAATAACAGCTATGGCACGACGCGTATCCTACAGGAAAATACGAAAACGTGATCCGAAATGGAAGAAATATCTTCCGCATATCATTGCGCCGGCTATTGTTGGCCTCGGTTTTTTTATATGCGCATATATTGTGTTCGGAAGTGCGGCGTTCGATCCCTCCGAGATAAAAATTGAAGGAGCCGTGCGCGTGAAAGCGGAAGAAATACAGGCTCTCACAAAGCCGTTCTTTGAAGAAAAGCACTTTCTTTTTTTCTCGGGTAATGCCTACGCGTTTGACCAAAAAGCCGCCCGCGCGCGTATCCTCGAATTTTTCCCGAAACTTTCCGACGTTTCTTTTCATACCGCCATCCGGAGCCGGGTTGTAACGGTACAGGTCGTTGAGCGCAATATCGCATATGCCGTCTGGTGCGGTTTACCAGGCGGGGTTGCCGTTTGTTACAACGTCGATGAAGATGCCGTTGCCTTCGAAGAGGCGTTGCCCAGCCAGGGAACGCTTCTTTTGACGGTGAAGAACGAGCGTGACCAGGATGTGCATCAGCTGGGTGAAACCGTTATGGATGCCGTTCTGTTGCGGCAGTTGGTGGCGATGAGGGATTCTTTGCGCGATTCTAAATTTGCCGGCATCGGCACCGTGGTGTTGCGCCTGCCCGATGAGGTTGTCGCAGAAAGCCTCGAAGGTTGGCGTGTTATATTCGTCGATTCCCGTCCGCTCTCGCAACAGATAGTTGCCCTCAAAGAGGTGCTCTCGACGCAAATACCGCAAGACAGGCGCGCGCGGCTTGATTATATCGACCTGCGTATCGAGGAGCGCGCATATTATAAATACCGTTGACGCGTTTCTGTGCCGCGGATATAGTATTTGCAACGTTCGTTGTGCAAAGAAGGAAAGTACAATGATCCATATCCGGCGGCTTGCGGTTGGTCTGCTTGTTTTGGGAAGCCTTGCCACGGGGGCTCTTGCGGTTCTGGCGCGCGTTCAGGAAACGTTCCGGCTCAAGACGCTTCAGGATGCTTTTGGCGCCGTTCTTTTATGCGGTCTTATTCTTCTTGTCGCGTATCTTTTGGGTATGTGGCTTGTGTGGGAATTGAAGCAAAGGTGGCAGAAATAATTATAGACGCTTCTCCGTGAAGCGTTTTTAATTTGACTTTTTTAATTTTAGTTGTATAATTTATTCATCGACCGGTACATTTCAATTGTAGCGAGGAATCCATGACATGTTCGGCTTCAGGCCGGCATTGCCCGGCGAAGTATGGCATATAAGCGCTTCTGAAGCGCATTGTTTTTCCGAAGCGCTTGAGCGTTTCTGTGAGTTCTTCCACGAGGAACTTCTCTTCTGGTTCTGGCTTCAGGAAATGGCGCGCGAGGTTGTGGCATACAACCCTGCTTTGGGTGACGATGAACAGAAAATCGTTGCCGTAACGCCGACGAGCCAGGATCTCGTTTTCTTCGGACGGCTCATCGAAAAAGAGCGGGCGCATCTTGCGTTCTATGACGGCGCACATATGCTTGAATGCCGGCACGAAGTTCGTTTCCATGAGGCCGTGTTGGCGGATTGGCACGAGCGCGAGATCGAGACGGCGGAGAAATTCGCATCGTCTCGCGAAGCCGTTGCACAAGCGTCTCTGGACGTTCGTTTGTTCGCTTCCGGTCCGCGCCTGTCGCGGGAAGACGCCGAGCGTATCATCGAAGATGAGCTGCGCTCGTACCGTTTCCGGCGCAAAATGCGGGATGCCGCATCGCTCCGTGAAATGGAAGAGCTTAACCCTCCCGGGTACGACCGCGATCGAACTATTGCCGCTTTGAATCGTGCATGCGAAGCGGGCGTGGAAGATGCGCGGGCACAGCTTCGGGAGATCATGGCCAAGTACATCGTAGAATGAAAAAATCCCCACACCAAACGGTGCGGGGATTATTTTGTGCAAGAATTACTCTAAATTATACACGAATATCGAGCCGCCTATGATCGCCTGAGGCCGGTATGCTTCAAGCCAACAGTATTTTGTCGTATCGCGGTTGAATCCTTTTGCCGGTTTGGCGCAGCTTTCCTGTTTGTAGGTTGCCGAGACGGCAAGCCAACCGTGCGGATTGCCCATGTCCGATGTCCACGGCACATATTTTTCTTTGAGATAATATTGGGGAGGCGCCCAGCCGAAATAATCTACGTGTATTTTTTCTATATTATATTTTTCCGTGAATGCAACAAGGTTTTTAAGGTCTTGTCCCCAGTCCAGGTTTGAATCGGCGGCGATATTATGGCCGCCTCCGCGGACGAGCGCGGCTTCGTTGTACCAGGAGAGATAGTGCGGCCACGCGATGGCTGCGTTCGTTATATACCAGGCGATGAGTGGAACCACGACCATGAGTTTTATTGCCGTCTTCGGTGCTGTTTGAAGCTCATTCAGTATTTGCGCGAGCGGTGCAATGTGCCCCGGGGCGATCTTCTTTACCCACGCGGCGACGCCAAGCGATGCGAGCATGATGGTGAAGGGGAATACCGGCATGAGATGTCGGACGCCGATGTTGAGATTGCTGAATATGGATGAGGCCCAGTACATCGCAATATAGAAGAGCGATGCGAATACAAAGAAATATTTTTGCACGAATTGAAAGAAAGAACGCGTGAGTTCAGCCGGGCGTTTGTCGGCAAACACAACGTGCGTGAAATGGCGTATTCCCGCCCACGCCGCGATAAGCGTGAATATATGGAGCGGTAGCGGAACTTTGAAGAAATATACGATGGGGAAATATGATTTCCATGCGGTGGCGGATACTTCACCCATGAAGAACGCGGTATTGCCGCCAACCGCGCGCTGAAGCACCATAAATAATCCCAGGAGATATTGAGCGATCGGGCGGAAAATCGGAATTTGCGTCATTGCAACGACCATATCCGCCAGGAAGCGCGAACCGAATGAACTTAAGAGGGTTTTTGCATCGCTCATCTGGCGTTCCGGCGGATAGTTCAGAACGTGCCAAATATATACAACGTAAACGAGAAGATATCCCAGTATTCCGATCAGAATGGTCCCGCCGACATATGTGAGGAAATTAACCGGCAGTCGGCGCAATTCGCCCCTCCCGCCGTTAATGGTTTTCAGCAGAAGCCAGCCGAATGCAAGCACCCCAAAATACGGGATAAGCAGGAAATTCGAGAATTTAAAAAGTTCCGCAACACCGAATGCAATGCCGGCGAAAAGAATTGCGCGTCTGCCGGGCTTCTCGAGGAATTTAATGAGGAAATATGTCGCAACGAATGCGCCGAAAGCGGCGGGGATGTCCGTGGTTACCAGGTGTCCGTGCGCAAGAATAACGGGGCAGAATACGAATAGGGTGATCGCAAGAAGTCCCGCGCCCGAGCCGCCGCGCTCATATGTCCATCGGAACACGAACCAGGCGAGTAGTGCCGTGATAAGTATGGGGAAAATGCGGGCGACGGCAACGACGAGGTCGGCATTGTTGTCGGAATAAAATATGAATTCGCGGCCGAAATCCCACTGACCGTTGAGGTCCTCTGTCCACGATTTATTGTTCGTGGGAACATGCAGGTCTTTTATGAATACAAGCGGAAGTGCGGCGAGGTCTTTCATGAGAGGCGGGTGTTCGGGGTTCAGCCGCATATCCCGTTGCGTGACGTATGAAATACCCGCGCCAATATGAGGGTCCTCATCGGTGGTCAATGTGTCTTGCCACGCGCTTGAGCCGGCAAGAAGCAGAAGTGTGATGACCGCGGATATCGCAAGTCCGCGAGTTAACGCTGCACTCATATAATTTAGTTACGAATAAAGAAATATTGCGCCTCTCCGCAGAGTTTTTCGGCCTGCGGGAACATTCTTTGTATCTGTTCGTTCAAGCCGGTGTCGTTTGGGTTGGTAAGCATTATGACGGCGCTTTCACCGGCCGCTACCTGTATTGTACTCGCATCGGGAGTGCGCATATAGCGGATAGCCGGGTCTTCTTTCGTCAGGAAACGCAGGGTCGCCGATTGCACAGGGATGCCGTCCAGAAGCACGCCATCTTCGTTCACGATAACGTATTTTGTTGCTTCAAGTCCCTGCGCATTAAGTACTCGGGACATGTTCACGAGGTCTTGGCGGAATGCCCCCTCAACATTCGGGTCGTTCGCCCAGACGACAAAATAGTGGTGCCAGTTTCCCACGGCGATAGCGGCAAGAACCAGTCCCAACAATCCGGAGGCGAGGCGCATATTCGCGCCCGTTGCGGTGCGCCAAAAATCCCAGGCCCACACGATGCCGATAGTGGCGAATATGACCGTGGGGGGTATCATTCCGATCGAGCGAAGCGCGTGGGGCAAACCTTCGTTTGTGAGTATGGCCGGAAGCATTGTTGCGAAGAACCATCCGCCCACAACGGCTTTCGGCATGAACAAATGAGGGTCGTGTTTCCGCAGAAAAGCCGCAGCCGAATCTTTAATAAGCAGAACGAACCCGAGAAGGAAAAACGCACCGACGCCGTAAATGAGTTGCGGGCTTCCCGCAAAATTATGGCGCCAGTTCCAGTCGCCCGCGATGTTGAACATAATGAGGGTTTTTCCCGTGCTTTCCAAAAATGCGAGTACCGGATTTTCTGCGGCAAAGACGGATATCCCTCCCGAGCGCGCGCCGAAATCATCGCGGTGTTCCGCGAAATAACCCAACAGCGGGAGTATTGTTATTATTACCGCGATACCAAGCGCAATATACGGAGTTAAAAATTTTATGAATGAGCTGTGTTTTTGGCGCCGCCAAATAAGAACATGGATAATAAATATTGCGAGCCCCAGTACGGGAGCAAGGCGAAAGCCGATATAGGTATAAAATCCCAATCCCCAAAAAATACCGGAATAGATATAATGGCTCAATTTTGTCGTCCGGATCCCGCGAAGCAGGAACAGTATTGCAAGTGACAGGAAGAAGGACACCATGATGGCGCGGAAACCGATCCGTGAAAAATGTACATGCCAGGCCGTTGTTGCAAGCAAAAATGCGGCGATATACGAGAAATATTCATTTTTGAAATACGAGAATAGTTTCGTGTGCGCATGCAGATGCGGGCGGATAAGCGCCAGTAATTCCTGCATCATAAAGAAAAAGAAGAGCACGGTAAGCGTTCCCACGGCCGCGCTGACCGCGCGCAGGGCCCAGGGCGTTGTTCCGAACATTTGTACGGAGAGCGCCTGGAGGTTTATAAAAAGGCCTTCTCGTCCGTTGTTCTCGGGATAAAAGACCTTAAAATCTACATTATTAATGGCCTGAAGAGCATTTATGCCGTTCATCGCCTCATCCGGGTAAAGTCCGGGGGGTGTTGTATCCAGCTGCCAGAATCGGAAAAAAGCGGCAACAATAATGATGCCCAGCAGAAGATATGCCTTATTTCGTCCCATATACATATTGTATCATGTTTGCTTTCACGCTCCCTGTGCCGGGCGGGCGTTTTCGGTTACAATAGAAATGTATGGATTCGTCGCCGGTATTGAAGAAAAAAGACCTCGTTATCATCCTTATTTTGGGTGAAATAGTCGGTTTGTTCGGCTATGCTATTGTGAGCGCGCAACCCGAATTAAGCGGGCTGTTTGTTTCTTTGGTTCCGGCCGCAGTACTTCCGGTTTTGTTTGTGCTCGGGGTCCCGCTGGTCGCGCTTGCATGTCTTGTTCTTGCGTTCGTTCTTGCAAAGAAAATAAACCCGATATTTTTCCAAATGGGGAAGTTTGCTGCGGTCGGGTTCTCCAATACATCCATCGATTGGGGAGTGTTCAATCTTATTTTGGCTCCCATCGGCTTTTCTACGGAAAAGGCACTCTCGATAGTCGGCATTAACGTGCCGCTCTACTCCATAGGGAAAGCGATATCATTCGCCGTTGCGACGCTTAACTCTTTTATTTGGAATCGTTCCTGGTCGTTCGAGAAAAAAGGCAGCCATGGGGTGGGCAAAGAAGCCGTTGTCTTTTATGCGTTTACCGCCGTGGGATTTTTAATTAACGTAGTTGTTGCGACGGTCATAGCGAAGCTTGGGCCGGAATCAAAATTATTCGGAGGCGTCATCGCTCCGGCATGCGCCACGGCGGTTTCCATGATATGGAACTTCACCGCATATAAGTTTTTCGTGTTCCGTCCCGCCGCATCCGCGCAAAAAGAAAACGTTTCATAAGAGAAACGTTTGTTCGCATCATGCAGTACACCGCGACCCGCGCGGTTTTTTATTTTATAGCGCAGCCCGTACGGCAATGACGCCGGTGTATATGAGTACCGCAAAGAAGGCGGTAGAAATGAACGCGCCCGCGCATAGTGTTAACGCGGCTTTTTTGAACGGAATACCGAACAGTATTGCGGCGACGGCTCCGCTCCAGACGCCGGTAAGAGGGACGGGCGTGAGAACGAAAATAAAAAGCGCTATCGTCGCCCATTTCCAGTGGTGGAAATGATCCGAGTGGTGTATGCGCGTCCGCGCGAATATCCACGTTAAGATCCTGTTTATGCCGTATGAGCGGTGTCGTGCGCTTTCCGCGAACCGTTCAAGAAAAATAAGCGCGGCTATGCCCCCCAGCATATTTCCCAGCATCGCCAAAACAAATCCTTTCAGCAGAGGAAATTGGAATGCGGTAAGCGCAATAAGAACAGCGCCTTTGCCTTCGGTTATCGGCAGGGCGCCAAGCGCTATTGTGAGTAGTTCAAGTGAGAGCGGCGGCATAGTATCTCGTTCATTATAGAGAACCTCTGCGGTTCGGCAAATAAAAAAACGCTTATTTAGAAGAATGTTTCCAATGCGCGCTTTATGAATTCAATGACCAGTTTTGCTACGAACGTGAATTCCATTGTGGCGAGGGCAGAACCGATGACGCCTGTGAGAATAGCATTTCGTTTGGGGACGCCGAATACGAACGCCGCGGTAAGTGCGGGCCACATGCCGGCAAGCGGCAGGGGAAGGGTCATCATGGCCAGTATGCCGACCTCTTTTCGTCCCAGGAATCTGTCGAGACGGACCGTTCTTGTCTTGTCGACGAACCGTTTTGCGAACGCATAGCGTTTCTCTACCGTTGGCAGGAACCGATATATAAAATTACCGAATATAACAACGCCGGTCGCGTGACCCGCGAATGCAAGAAGCCCCACCTGCCATGCGGGCAGACCGCTTACCACCAGCGCGAAGGGGATACCGACACCAAGCTCAACAAAAGGTATCCAGACTATGAGCGGTATGAGGAACGCAAAGACCGTCGGATCTGTAAAGAAAGGCATACCGTTATAGTCTATCATGCGCTATTTTCACGTACTAAAGTTGTGGTACACTGCCTTTTGATGGCAACCCAAGTTTTATATAGAAAATACAGGCCCTCAACATTCGAGCAGGTTGTGGGGCAGGAGCATGTTATCCGCACCATTTCCAATGCCCTGGAAGCGGATAAGGTTGCGCATGCGTATTTGTTCACCGGGCCCCGCGGGACGGGAAAAACAACGACCGCGCGCCTTTTGGCGCGGTATCTCAACTGTGTCGGAAGACCCGAGGGAAACAAGCGCGTGATATGCGAGGACGGCGCGTTGTGTATAAATTGCGAAGCATTATTCGCCGGTAACCAACCCGATCTCATAGAAATAGACGCCGCGTCTAACCGCGGCATCGACGAGGTCCGTGCGTTGCGCGAGGGCATACGGTTCGCTCCGGTACAGAGCGCATACAAAGTGTTTATTGTGGACGAGGTGCACATGCTCACGAAGGAGGCATTTAACGCGCTTTTGAAAACCTTGGAAGAGCCGCCGTCGCACGCAATATTTATTCTTGCGACCACCGAGATACAGAAAGTTCCCCATACCGTTATGTCGCGCTGTCAGCGGTTCGATTTCCGCCGTCTTGCGCTGGCAGAAATACGCGAACGTCTTCGCCGCATCGCCGAGCAGGAAAATGTCGCGATAGACGATGACGCGCTGGAAATAATTTCCCTGTATGCGGACGGCTCGGAACGCGATGCCGAAAGTTTATTGGACCAGGTCATGGCGTTCAACGATTCGCATATCACCCGTGCCGAAGTTGCAGAGGTGTTGGGGTTAATTGAATTGCCGTTTCTGCGTTCCTTCGTGGATGCGCTTGCCGAAAAAAATACGGCCAAGGCTCTTGAGCGCGTGGCGCAGGCGGTCGAGCGCGCCTATGACATGGACCAGTTCATAAAAGCTCTTACTCAGTATTTGAGGGACGTGTTGGTGCTTGCTGTGAACCGGGACGTATTGCCGTTTGTGGCGCGTCGGGTGGGTGATGAGCAAGCCGAGGCCGCGGTTGCGCATGCGCAGTTGTTTACCGTCGAACAGCTGGTGAAATTCATCGAGCGTTTTTTGGAAGCGGGACAGCAGATAAAATATTCGCCGTCCCCGCACATTCCCATCGAAGTTGCGGTCGTCGAGTTGCTGAATTCCTAATGTTGACCAAATAAGCTTTACCTTTTTCGTTTTACGCTTTACGCTCTTATTATTGCGGGGTCGTCTAATGGTAGGACAACAGCCTTTGAAGCTGTGTATCTTGGTTCGAATCCAAGCCCCGCAGCCCTGAAGATGAGTGCCACAATAAGGCGAAGCTGTGTATCTTGGTTCTTCCCGATTTGTCCGAGAGCGTAGCGAACGGAAACAAATCGCAATCCCGTCTTTGCGGGAGAATCCAAGCCCCGCAGCACCGCTCATGAATTAAAACTTCAAGTTCCCGAGGAACGAAACGATTGGGAACTACTGTTGAGATGGGTTTAGAGTACGACGCGTATCAATCATCATGTTAATAATGAAGAAACCAATTTCTATAACTGTTAAAGGGTTGCGGGAAAACAGCGCGAAGATACATGCAAAAAGTTGATGAAGAATTTTATAGAGTCGGCGATTTAGTAGATTTGCTTAAATCGAGGAGATTGGAAGATCAATTGCCTAAGCGTCTTTGGTTAAGGCGGCTGGCTTTGTTGGAAAACTTAAATAATTATTACCGTTTTGCTGTAAGTTCCGTTAGATTTTTTCAAGAATCGATGGAGGGAGCCATGGATCAGTTAAGCGCGGGGGCGCCCACCGATGATTTTGACGATAAACTTCACTCTTCTGCGATTGCCTTCTATAGTTATTGTCGAGTTTGTCTAGAGTCGTCCCGTTTGTTATCTGAGGAAGCCATTCTTTCTTCTGCATCTGAAGAAAGCGCCAACATACTTCAAGCGCATCGTGACGCACACACTTCTTGGGCACGTGAAATCATTGATAAGAGAAATGCCATAACAGCACATCCGCATGAACGCATGCGCCAATTTATTACCGGCAGTCCGAGTAGCTGGGGCTCAGGCGGAAGGGTTAGATTTAATACCATAGATTTAGAGCATCTAACCGTTCCCGGTAAGGAATACGAGCTGGAACCAACAGAAGACCTTATTGCTTTGAAAGCATATATCGAAAAGACGATAACTCACCTGCGGTCAATTTATCAGATTTGAAGTATCCATTAGAAATAAATTCAACCGAGCCGAGTTTATAAGTCGCGTCCGAGGTTCGTCGGAATGCTAAAATATATTCTATTTATATGACTCAAGAAGAGCGCTCCATCAGATACGTTCTTAAATTTGAGAAATTGGCAGGTCGAAATCCAAAAGATGTTAGTAAGCTGCATATCGGTTACGATGTTAAATCCGGTAGTCGTTATATCGAAGTAAAATCGCGTCCCGGATCTCGAATTCAACCTTTTATACTTCTTCAAAATACGATACTTAGAACTCTGGGTCGTAAGATTTCCAATTTTTATATCTATATTGTTTATGACATGAAAAACGCACCGAAGTTAGTCGTTATTGACCCAGAAGCAATATTTAAAAATTTAGTTCCCGATGTGAAACTGCGATTACCAAAAAGCGCTTACGGCAAGATTAAATTTATTTCGCTGAAATGATTTTGTATTTCTAGTCCATCCGATATGCGCTTGTGGGGTACCGCCAGGAAATTTCTGAAACCGCAGCGATTATTTAAGTACATAGATTTTATTTATGCCAAAAGATCAGCTTGAGCTTGCACAAGAGCGCACGGACCTCGCCGTGGAACGGACTATTTTTGCGGCAGAACGCACGCTTTTGTCCTATTGGCGGACCGGTCTGGCTTTCGGGGGCGCCGGCGCCGTTATAATCAAGTTTTTTTCACAGCCCATAGTTATTGCGGGTGGCGGTGCGTTCATTGTTGTCGGGATGGGTCTTCTTGTGTACGGCACCGTGCAATTTATCGTTTTCCGGAAGCGCATCATAAAGCCGGGCACAGCAAAGAATACGCAGTAGAAATTTTGAGGTATACTTTAAGTAAGATATGGCAAGGCATATTCACAGAGAACTGAAAAAACGCAGCTCAACCGATGAGCGCATGGCCGATGCCATCGCCGGGTTTGTGGGTTCCATGAAATTCGTATATGCCCACACGCTGTGGTTTGCCGTATGGGCGCTTTTGAACATGGGACTTATCGGCGGGGGATTTATTTTCGATGAATATCCGTTCAGCTTTCTAACGTTCGTTGTTTCGCTTGAGGCGATTTTCTTATCTACGTTCGTTCTTATATCGCAGAACCGCCAGGCGAAGATATCCGAGCTTCGTTCGGAACGCGATTACGACACCGACGTGAAGGCGGAAAAAGAAATAGAAGTTATTATGGCGACACTTGAGCGCATTTCAAATAAACTCGATGTCGATATCTCCGATCTTTCCAAGGATCTGCGGACACTGCACCAAGAAGAGGCAAAATTAATTGAACGCGAACACAAAACGGAAAATGATGTCGAATAAACGGTGATGGTATATACGATTTTGAGACACGCGCGCGGGAGATTGGTTTACCGCTGATGCGCGAAATTATGAAGATATTGTTGTGGTAACCCGCTTAGGCGGGTTATTATGTAGATGTACCCAAAGCACATGAAAACAAACGGATTTGGGCTAATTTTAGGCAAATTGAAGCCTGGTAAAAACGGCGCATTTTTTATTGCCGCCGTTTTCTTTATTATTGCGGGAATTTTTGTCTCGCAGACCGAAGCGGCGACCGGCGTTCCCAAGATCTTAAGCCATCAGGGGCGTCTTTTGGACGCAACAACCGGGGAGGCGCTGGGGGGAGCCGGCGGTACGAATTATTGCTTCCAATTTTCAATATATGATGACGCGACGGTGGGGGCACCGGACACGAAACTGTGGCCCTCGGTTGCCACCAATACAATGACGGTTAATGTTAAGAACGGGATTTTCAATGTGGGCATCGGAGATGTGGCCGCGGGCGGGAATGATCTGAGTGCTTTTGATTTTAATTCTACCGATACGGCATTTCTTAACGTTGATGTCGCCGCACAGGTTGGCGGCTCATGCGCGGGCGTTTCTTTTCAGAATTTGGCGCCACGCCAGCGTATCCTTTCTTCCGGCTATGCCATCAACGCCTCTACTGTTGGGGGTTTTACGCCGTCACAGACGCCAACCGGAAGCCAGATACCGGTGTTGAACAGCGGTAATTTAAACATAGCCGGAGCAATAAGTTCGGGAGGAATAACCATTGATTCGGCGACGGATATCACTACGGGTACGAATCAGGACCTTACGTTGAACCCGAACGGAACAGGAAATCTTGTGATAGTGGGACTTGATTGTAGCGTCGGGTTTGCAAACGGCGGAACGTTAACCGCGAACGGCGCCGGCGTTATTTCCTGTTCCGATGATGACGGAGGTGTCGGCGGCTCAACAACACTTGATGGCGTTCTTGCGGCAACAGCAAATAGTGCAGAGCGGGACAACAATGCTTTCACGGTTAATTGGAACTGGGATTTTCAAGCAGGAGGTGCCGATACCGGATTGGATATTTCCGAAACCGCAGCCCAAGCATCAACACTGGGCGCACAGGACGAGCAAGCTTTGGTGGAAATAACCACTCTGTCCGGCTCAACCGCTTCGCCATTGCAAATAACTTCAGCAAGCGCCGATGTGGGGGATATTTGGATAAATCTTGCGAGCTTGGGAGATTTTGAAATTCGGGATGGGGGAGTCGCATTCGTTACGTTTTCCGATAGCGGTTTGGCAACGTTCGATGGCGCCGTAACTTTAAATGGCGCTATTACGGCCAACGACGCTTCGGCGGATATTTTTCTTATCGGTCAAAATGGCGCAACAGATGACACCGTTACTATTGCGGGCGATGTTTCTTTAACAGATGACCAATGGTCAATTTCGAATACGGGATTGGCCGCCGGACTTTCCGGAACAAACACGGGTTTGGTTTCCGGCGATCTTTCTTGTACTGATTGTATCGGGCCGGCGGAAATATCGGATATTGCCCTGGGTGCCGACACCACCAACAACTATGTCGCCTCCGCAAACACCAGTGTCCTGACCGGTCTGACCGGTGGAACCGCTGGCAGCGAAGGTGCAGCACTGACGCTCGCATTTGATTACTCTCAAGCACTTTCCGGAGACGTTGCCTTGGGAGCCAATGCTGCGGTCTTTGGAGCCTCTGGTCTCGTGTTTGAAGGCTCGACCGCCAACCTCCTTGAAACATTTATCGCCGTGACCGATCCCACTGTTGACCGCACCATCACCATTCCTGACCGCGGCGGTACA